>Ga0209755_10000051_pt1 | contig 197853 bp, 156 predicted proteins | sample TergutCo191P1_FD_187301 | JGI IMG/M metagenome (GOLD analysis project Ga0209755, IMG submission 187301) | Cornitermes sp. P1 segment gut microbial communities from Petit-Saut dam, French Guiana - Co191P1 (SPAdes) (version 2) | ecosystem: Host-associated > Arthropoda: Insects > Digestive... | reverse complement strand
ATACAATCTTTGTAATTTCAACTTTATATGATACAGGCGGTCTTGATCCTCCTGTCGCACCGGTGCCGTGTTGGTTATGGCTGATATACACTAAATTGTTTGGTAGTTTATTCGGAGCATTAAGCGAAAAGTACTGTGTTTTTTCTACACCCACATTCGCCGCTGTTCCAAAAATAACCTCATGATCATCATAAGGTGTGACATCTCCTGTTCCTTTCGCAGATTTAAACCCAAACTTAGCAAAGTATGTACCGTCTAATTGTGTTACTGCAAGAAGTTTAAATGTTATTTCTAAGCCGGTATAACCTACAGCTTCTGCCGGAAAATCTAGTCTAAATCCGTTATTGTCGGGACTTGCTACATTATCAAAAATCATTACATTTCCGTCAGTAGAACAGCCACCTGTATCAGAGCCAAAGTATCCTTCGGCTGTCAACAATTTGGCAATTTCTTCTGCATCCGTGATTTCCAAATCATCTGTTGCTTCGTCCACTGGTCCAGGCACATCCCTACAACCCGCGATGCCGAATACCAGACCGAATGCCAGCGCTACTGCCAGCATGATCAACCATAATTTCTTCATAATCCTTTCTCCTCTTGGTATGTTTTTACGCACCTCTACGGGTGCTTAATTTAAAGGGAGGAATTCCCTTTACACCAATATATAGAAAATCAATTATTGTTAACATCGGGTAAATTACCTAATTTTACTATGGGAAGATTTTACTATGTCTTTTGATTTTTAAAACTGTATATTAACATAAAAAATCAACCTTTTGCTATAAAAAACCTAGTCTCAACATAAGTGATTTCCTCCAATATTATGCTTGATTAAATTGCATCTTAAACATAGTACACTAAAAAACAAAAATAAGAAACAAATTTTTTATCAAATTAATAGAAAAAAGCGGAAAAGGTGACAGTCACCTTAGTCAGAAAGTTCTTGTATAGTTTTCATATCAAGTCCGGTTATTTTTTGGATAAATTCAGGAGAAGAACCTTCTGAGAGTAAATTCCGCGCGATAATAATTTTTTCATCTTCGCGTCCTTTTTCAATGCCTTCTTCGCGCCCATCTTCACGTCCTTTTTCAAACCCGTCTTCGCGCCCTTCGTTATAGCGGATCGCTGCGATTTCTTCTATGCTTATATCTTCAAACAACATATTAATTACCTCCGAACCGTGTATTTCTAAAAAATCTTTTAATACATTATGCTCTACACAATATTTTACAGCAGATGTTACGGCTTCTTCAAGCGATAATTTTTCGCCGTACTCGTTTATTTTACCCATCAATATGCTGTATCCGTTAAGGTGTTTGCTCTTCTCTAGAATTTCCTTGTTGTGCCCGCGGTTTATATTGTACACCTGCACCACAAGTTCCAAAGGCAAGTCTCCTCTGCTCAATAACTTCAAATCCGTTATGTCTTTGAACGCGCTTGAAAGATGCAGCTCTTTATAATCAGGGAAATCCTCCTTCCCGTTGTAAAGGACGATAAACTCCGGCGTAGGAATTTGATAGAGTTTTTTCTGGTACAGTTTGTCCCTGTCGATTATCCTCTCGTACACGCGCCCAATGTACATCAATAATCTGATGGGAACATTCTCGTTAATCGTAGACTGGTGTTCTACCAACACGACAAGTCGCCCGTTTATCGTGAAGGACAGATCGTTGATCTGCTTCATGTATAGGGCATCGGAAAGCGTGTTGATATCGACTATTGCGTCATGGGCTATGTCGACCCCTTCGATAGCTGAATAGAGCTCCCGCAGGATTTCCGGAGTACTGAATAGGGCGGAGAAAACGCTGTCCTTGTGTTTTCTGTTCACGTTCTGGTTCATATTAACCTCGCAAAAATAAGATGTGATCTTGGAAAAAGATCACCTATATATGGGTCACACATGCGTGGCGCTTGACTGAGAATGAAAAAAAATTAGGACAGTTAATAATATCCGCGTATTTACACAGAATTTGGAAAATTGGAAAGTTCTTGTATTGTTTTCATATCAAGTCCGGTTATTTTTTGGATGAATTCAAGAGAAGAACCTTCTAAAAGTAAATTCCGCGCGATAATAATTTTTTCATCTTCGCGTCCATCTTCACGTCCGTCTTCATACCATACTTTTTTTGCGTCTTCAGTATTCCATTCGGTTAACAACATACTCAATACCTCCGATCCGTGTTTTTTCAAGAAGTCCTTCAGTATACCACGTTTATAACAGTATTTAACAGCTTCTTCCACACCTCTCGTTTTATCTTCAAGTTCATCTGTCAGCATCTTCGCCTTTGCCATGAATGTGCTGTATTCGGAGAGTCTCTTGCAGCGTTTCAACAGATCCCTGTTCCTGCCTTCGTTGATATTTATCACCTTCACTTCAAGCTCAAGCAAAGGCGGCATATTTTCATGCACCCATATATCATCAGGGTTTTCAAAAAGCTCCGAAAGTTTTAACACCTTTTGATCCGGATAATTTTCTTTCCCGTTATACAAAACGTAAAATTCAGGGCGTGGGATTGAAAGGAGTCTGTCCGAGTACAGATTTTTCGCGTCAAGAGTTTTTTCCAGCACGCGCGAAATGTACAAAAACATACGCAGAGCCATGTTCGGGTTGATTGTACTTTGATGCTCGATAAGCACAACCAGCTTGCCGCCTATCTCGAAAGAGATATCGTTGTATACATCCATAAACAGCACGTTTTCAAGCGTGTTTATGGAAACCGGCACGTCGGGGGGCAAGGTTGCTCCTGTGATCGCGCAATACAGTTCTCGCAGAGCCGCAGGCTCACTGAACAGCGCAGTGAAAACGCTGTCCTTAAAATTTCTATTTATCATGCATATATATGGGTTGCGTATGCGTGGCGCTTGACTGAGAATGAAAAAATATTAAAGAAAAGGAAAAAATAAAGGTTAACATAATCAGCCTATCTTCCACTTGTATCTCCCTGTAAATATTGATATTCTTTGCAATAAATAAACATTTTTTATCTGACCGCTCTTGAATGGTCAGACAGTTAAATTAAAGGAGTATTTTTACAATGAGTATCGACACTGGCAGAATGCGCAACATTGGTATCAGTGCGCACATTGACTCTGGCAAGACTACATTGTCAGAGCGTATTCTGTTTTATAGCAAAAAAATTCACGCTATTCACGAAGTACGCGGCAAAGACGGAGTCGGCGCCACAATGGACCATATGGAACTTGAACGTGAACGCGGCATCACTATTCAATCCGCAGCAACTCAGGTAACTTGGAAAGATCATATCGTCAATGTTATTGACACACCGGGACATGTTGATTTTACAATCGAAGTTGAACGCTCGCTGCGCGTACTCGACGGCGCAATTCTCGTGTTGTGCGCGGTAGGCGGAGTGCAGTCACAGTCAATCACGGTTGATCGCCAGCTTAAACGCTATAATGTACCGCGTATCGCATTTGTAAATAAATGCGACCGCACAGGTGCAAATCCTTTTAAAGTAAGGATGCAGTTATGTGAAAAGCTGGGGCTTAACGCAGTGATGATTCAAATCCCCATCGGGCTTGAAGATAAACTTGAAGGTATCGTTGATCTTATAACAATGAAAGCGGTTTATTTTGACGGACCGCAAGGTGAAACTCTGCGTCATGCGGAAATTCCTTCCTACTTAAAGACCGAAGCAGAATCAAAACACGAAGAACTGTTAGACGCAATTTCAATGTTTTCCGATGAATTAGCGGAAAAATTTCTAAACGGCGAAGACATCCCGGAAGAAATGATTCATGCGGCTATCCGCAAAGGGACTCTTGCAGAACAGTTTGTCCCTGTAATGCTCGGCTCAGCTTATAAATTCAAAGGTATTCAACCCTTGCTGGATGGCGTTACGCGCTATCTGCCAAATCCGACAGAAGTAAAAAATTACGCTCTTGATCTTGATAATAACGAAGAAAAAACAGAATTAAAAGCGGATGAAAGCAGCCCGACTGTCGCGCTCGGTTTCAAACTTGAAGATGGTCAGTACGGTCAAATAACTTATGTGCGTATTTATCAGGGAAAAATTAAAAAGGGCGAAGAGCTTGTTAATACACGCGCGCGGAAAAAATTTAAAGTAGGGCGGCTTGTGCGTATGCATGCTGACAGCATGGAAGATATTAACGAAGGAAGCCCCGGAGACATCGTTGCACTTTTCGGTATTGATTGTGCAAGCGGCGACACATTCTGCGGCGGCGGTTTAAATTATGCGATGACATCGATGTTTGTCCCCTCCCCTGTAATCTCGCTCGCCGTTATGCCAAAAGATAAAAAAAGCGCGGATCAAATGGCAAAAGCATTGAACCGTTTTACAAAAGAAGATCCCACTTTTCAAACCTTTGTCGATCCTGAATCAAATCAAACAATTATAAAAGGAATGGGCGAACTTCATCTTGAGGTATATATAGAAAGAATGAGGCGCGAATATAAATGCGAAGTTGATACAGGAATGCCGCAGGTTGCATACCGCGAAACAATCACACAAAAAACCGAATTCAATTACACGCACAAAAAACAAACAGGCGGTGCCGGGCAATTCGGGCGTGTTGCGGGTTTCATGGAACCCTTTACAGACGGCGATTACGAATTTGTTGATATGATCAAAGGCGGAACAATCCCCACAGAGTATGTACCGAGCTGTGATAAAGGTTTTAAAGAGGCGGTTAAAAAAGGCAGCTTGATAGGTTTCCCTATTGTCAACATACGCTGCGTCATCAATGACGGGCAAAGCCATCCTGTCGATTCATCTGACATCGCGTTCCAATCCGCGGCTATCGGCGCTTTCCGCGAAGCGTATAATAAAGCAAAGCCGTGTATACTTGAACCGATTATGAAAGTTGCAGTAGAAGGTCCTACGGAATTTCAGGGAAATATTTTCGGATCGATTAATCAAAGACGTGGTATAATTGCTTCATCGGTTGAAGACGGGCATTTTTCCCGTGTTGAAGCTGAAGTTCCGTTAAGTGAAATGTTCGGTTATTCCACAACATTGCGCTCGCTTACGCAAGGCAAAGCGGAATTTACAATGGAGTTTGAAAAATATTCAAAAGTACCGCAAAGTATTTCAGAAGCTTTAATAAAAGAAGCGGAAGAAAAAAGAAAAAAAGAGAGATAGGAGGAAACATAATGGTTTTAAGTGAATTGATACAGAGAAGCCCCATCCGCATTTTTGAACAATCAATTAACGGCGGGTTAAAAGCCGGTGAGATCGGCATCATCGCTTCACCTAACGGAGTGGGGAAAACATCAGTCTTAGTGCAGCTTGCGCTGGATAAATTGCTTAACGGCAAAAAAGTTATCCATGTCTCTTTTACAAAGCATACCCATTATGTACCTTTATGGTATGAAGATATTTTTAACGAATTGATTAATAAAAAAAATCTGGAAAACGCGGCAGAAATAAAAAATGAACTTGTTAAAAACCGCGTGCAGATGAATTTTAATCAAGACGGAGTCACAATAGATCAAATTTTAAGAAGCCTGCGCGCAATGATTATCGAAGGGGGCTTTAAGGCGGATTCGATCATTATCGACGGTTTTGATTTTACCGATACAAACCAAGCTCATATTTCAAAAGTAAAAGATTTTGCCACAGAATTGGGGGTAAGTGTTTGGTACAGTTGCTCAGTTGCAGACGGAGATTCCGGCACACAGTACGACAAAGAAAATATCCCTGTTATAATAAATTCTTTTGCAGACAAGATCGATATTGTAATTATTCTTCAGCCTAAATCCGATCATGTTGAATTATCAATTTCAAAAGATAGAAATTCTATCATATCTAAATCAATGGCAATGAAACTGGATCCGAAAACCTTATTGATTTTAGAAGTATAAAAGGAAAACCGGATGGAAAATGAAAAAATGGTTTTTGATAAATTCCAATTACAAAAGATATATACGGATTTTCTTTCCAGAACGGGATACGAACATGAATTAAAAGATTACGGTGATATAATTTTTAAATACAAAGAACACTGGTTTTACATTGAGGTTTACGAAGAAGATTTGGAATTCGGCCGTTTATGTTTCATGATAGAAACTCAATTTAATGATACGGAAAAAGATTTTGTATACAAGGTAATCTCAAAAATAAACGGAGCGTTAAAATTAACAAAAGCCTGTTTCCGCGACAGAGAAATAAACGGAAAGCAATTTGTTGTACTTAGCATAGGTTATCTGTTTGTTAATAAGAATCATTTTGAAGAAAAATTCAAAAGAATGATAGATGAAATTTTAAATGCTTCGCAAATTTTTATTGAATCGATGAGCGATTTAAAAAAATCGTAACTATTCATCTTCCATATCAATTTCTGTTTTACGCTGCTTTAACTGTGCAAGTGCAAGAAGTCCTTTGCCTTTTTGTTTTCCTTTATATGCCAAGAAAATATTATTAGCCGCTTCCAAAAGACCTTTACGTTTTTGCTTGTTTTTTTTCTCCGCTTTTTTTAGAAGACCATCCGAAATTCCAGGCATTAATTTTTTAACTGATATTTTTTCATCAAATGCGTCACTATCATGCTGCCCGACTTCTTCAAGTTCGGAAAAACTCGGCGCTTCTATAACATAGTTTATTTCAATTTCTTCATTATTTTTAATATCTTCAGGTTCTTTGATTTCTTCTAACTCTTTAAACTTTTCGATTTTTTCCAACTCTTCGATTTCTTCAAGTTCTTCTATCTCTTCCAAAATCTCAATTTCTTCTAAAGCTTCGGCTTCTTCTATCTCTTCTCTTTTCTTTGTTATTTGTTCTTTATTTTCTGTCCCGCTGCCGGATTTAATTACAGCTAACAATTCATCCCATGAATTATCTATAATGCTGTCTATATTTTTTCTTTGGCGTTTTCCCAAAACAAGATTACGTTTTAATTCGGTGTGGATTTCTTCACGGCGTTGTTCAAGTTCCAGTATCCATTTAGCTCTTTCATGACCGGATTTATTAACGTATAATTGCTCAAAAAGATTTTCACGCAAATGTTTTATTCGGTTTCGGACAAGTGTAATTGAATTCGGTTTAATATTTAAAATAAAAAATAGCGTAAGAAAGATTGATAAAAAAATGGAAAGAAGTAATATCAATTTCATGGTATCAGAAATTAAAAACAAATGATCATTAATTATTCTGCCGAAAAAAAGACCGCGATCTGTCTTTAATGATATAAGCGAATATTTAACACCTGAATCTTCGGCATCAATAATAACACGATTGAAAGAAGTATGATCGGAAGTTGAAAAGTCCTGTGAGTTTCGATTTTGATTTGATGAGAGTATTGCAACGGGAATACCCTTGTTCCAAATAACAGAAATTTTTTCAAGTATTTCCGACTTTGATGAACCGGGACTTCCTAATACTATTCCGGGAGGATTTCCTATTAAAAAAACATCTTCGTTAATTTTTAATCTTCCTTCTTTAATAAATCTTTCAGATAAGGTTCTGACAGAAACATCGAAAAGCGCAGTACCTCTGTAAATATCCATAGAATCAAAAAACGGGAATGAAAAAATTATTCCGGCGTTATTATCATCAATAATATATTTAGCATCATTGTTTGGGAGGACGCATACAGTTTCATAAGGTAATCCCGAAGCATCTTCATTATAATTTTGGTAAACAGTTGAATTATTATTATGATTGATAATATCACGCGGTGAAGTAGAATAGTGCAGTCTTAAACCGTTATTGTCTACAAACCGGACGGATTGAAGCCCGCTTGTTGTTTCAAGCAAGATACCAAAGATACGCGATCTCTCAAAAATATCTGTACTATTTTGATTATCTAAAAAACTGCTGCGGACAGAATAATTTTTTAAAATTGTTTCGAATTTATTTTGAAGATCGTATATATGGTTTTGAGCGATATCAGCATCTGTATTATTTTCTTTAATATAAGAATTAAAAACAGATGGATTATAAAAACGGGTTTGGATAAATTCCAATAACTCAAAATTTATTAAATAGGAAAATCCGGCGAAAATGAGAACAGAAATTACTAAAGCAAGAACTAATTTGATTAAACCTGACACTTTTTAACCCATTTGTTCTATTATCGGTAATAATTAACCGGACTGTAAGTATATTAGCTATACATCATTCGGGATGTTTTACATTTTTAAATAATATATCACTAAGCAGAGGGAGCTTCGGCTGGAGCAGCAGGCGGCGGTGGAGGCGGAGGTACAGTGCCGACACCAAGACGTTTCATTTGATCATCTTCTTCTTTTTGAGCGCTATATTCATGCCGTAACTGGTTCGCTTTTACATAAGAATTTTTTAAGGCGGATAATTCCGGTTTTATACCTTTAATTTTTTCCCTTTCGCCGGGCTCAACATTAGCTTTAAAATATTCATCAAAAGAATTCAATGTCCTGTGAAGCTGTGTTAATTCCTTTATATATCTTTCCAGATAAACGATAATCTGCTCTTCTGTCATGGCAGAAATTTTTTGATAAGCTGAACCTCTGGAAAAGCTGCTGTAAATTCTTATTCGTTTATCAAGGTCATCCCTAAACTGGTGATAATTAATTTTTTCTTTTACTGGAGCGCCTTTTGTAGGATCGAGATATTCAATAGTATAGACAACTTCTTCCGGCGGTGCATTGGTAATCTGTCTGATTAATTTTTTTAATGATTCAATAAATGATTTTTTGCGGTTTTCAATGATGTTATGGTTTTCGTCTATCTTTGAAGCAATTTCAGAAAGCGAAGCTGATGAACCGCCGACAACTTGAATTCCTTCAAGAAGGATATTTTTAAAAACTACCTGAGGTTTTACCGCTTTCGTTTTAACTTCTTTAACTTTTAAAATATTTAATATCGAATCCCTTAAATCCTTACTGCTTTCCGAATAATCCTCTTTAATTAATTCTTCGATCAATTCTTTATAAAAAGGTTGTCCGGGCATTGCCGGAGGCATCTTTTTTCTGATATTTTCTATCGTAGCTTCATTTGCGGACATATCCTTGGAAATATTTAAACGGACATTGAGTTTATATGTTTCCCGGTAATAAATGCTGAGATCTTTGATGATTTTCATTATCGTACCGGTTGTTTTACTTAGCCTTTGAGTGCTTTCTCCTATTATATTTAAAGTAAGCGCATCAACACCCGTTTTTGATTGGTTGGTCAGCAATGCGACTGACTTGGTCATTTGATTTGGAGAATCCGCTGAAAAGGAAGACCAGTCGATATAACGTACAAGCCCCAAAATACGTTTGATACGGTCAAGGTTTAAAAAATCAATTCCCAACTGGTAGAAATTAACTAAATAGTCCAATTGATTATCATAATTTGCAAGTCTGATTGTAAGCTGCTCGATTCGTTTCGCTTCCTGAAAAACACTGGTATCCGGCACTTCAATTTCAGTGATTTTAGCTTCTTGTTTGTAAGGGTCTTCGTCGATTAATTTTTTCTTTAAAAAGAGGTTATATAACGATGCAAAAGAGATATGAAAAGTTCTAAGTTCTTCTTTAAGCTGCCCCAAATCAGACTTATCCAGTAAATCCCTTTTTGCTTCAAGACATTGCTGAAGTGTTTCAATATAGTTATTTAATTCTGCATCTGCCATAATTTCTTACCGTTTCCTAAAGTATGATATAATTCTGAAAAAAATGCAAATATTTGTTGAAAAAAGGCGATAAATACGCTATTTTAAGCACATTTACATTGAAAATGACATTAAAAAATGCTTCTTTTTTATATTTCGGCTTAAAATGAGGATTTCTTTATTTATTCTACTATTAAACAGGTAAACGTAAGAGAAATTTTTCACAATTATATTATCAAATGATTTAGATTAAATTATTTCCTATAAATATACGCAGAGCTTCTACAGCGGTTTTTATAGCAGGTTCAGTATCGTGACAGCGCGGATTATCCAAGCCCGCTTTTTCACGCTCTTGATTCCACACAACATTAAGCACGCACCCTGCGCGTGCGCCGAGAACCTGGCTTACGATAAAAAGCGCCGCGCTCTCCATTTCAGAAGCAAGGCAGCCTGCTTTTTTCCATGCGCTCCATTTATTTTTAAGCTGATAACCTACAGGCATGCGGTCAGGGCTATGCTGACCATAAAAGGAATCTTTACACTGTACAATTCCTGTATGCCAATTTTGCCCCAATTTTACAGCGGCTTCAACAAGAGCGTTAGTAAGCTCCAAATTCGCGACAGCGGGGAATTCTATCGGCACATATTCACGAGTTGTTCCTTCCATACGGATAGAACCTGTAGCGATAACTATATCCCCTCCGATTACAGGAAGCGCGATGCCGCCGCAAGTCCCGACTCTGATAAAATTGCGCACCCCTGTTGTAAAGAGCTCTTCCACGCCTATCGCCGTTGAAGGACCGCCCATGCCTGTAGACATAACCATGACTGTTTTACCGTCAATTTCACCTAACCATGTTGTGTACTCGCGGTTTTGACAAAAAAAACGGGGGTTATCAAGATAAGCGGCGATTTTTTCAACACGTCCGGGATCTCCGGGTAAAATTGCGTATAAGGCTCCGTGAGAGTCATCGAAACCGACATGATATTGTTTTTCCATATTTCCTACCTTCGCCCCTTATCGTAGGGGATGCCTTCCGCCCTAGGCGCTTGCGAGGATTTAGAACTGAAAGCGAGAACAACAAGGGTTGCGATATAGGGTATCATTTTATAAACATAACTTGGGATGGGGATAGTCCTCATAAAATCAATTCCCGAATAAGAAGAAGAAATCGCTTTCATTAAACCGAAGAAGAACGCGGCGGCAAGTATGCGCCCCGGTTTCCATTGACCGAAGATCAATACCGCTAAAGCCAAAAAACCGTAACCGGAAACTTCCGCGTTAAATTGCGTTGATGTCGGTATAACAAAAACAAGACCGCCTAAACCCGCAAGAGCGCCTGAGATCATTACGCCCGCATAACGCATGGCGTAAACATTGATACCGGCAGAATCTGCGGCTTGCGGATGTTCGCCGCAGGCGCGCAGACGTAAACCGAAACGGGTTTTATAAAGAAGTACAATAGACAATGCAAGAATTAGAAAACCCAAGTAAGTGGTTATATATGTGTTTTTAAAAAGCAAAGGCCCCAAGACAGGAATATCACCTAACAGAGGTACTTTGTCTATGCGGAATTCGTTTTTAAAAGGGATTTGTTGAACAGTGCGGATCATTCTTGCAATGTAGATTGCAACAGCAGGGGCGAGCATATTAATCGCCGTACCGCTTATTATTTGATTTGCTTTTAAATTAATAGAAGCATAAGCATGAAGGAGAGAAACCGCAATCCCTGCTAACATCGAAACAAGTATCGCAAGTAATAATACAGGCTGCCCCGGAAGAAAAACTTGAATTATATTTATAAAAAGTATACCTGCAAAGGCGCCCATTACCATAATGCCTTCAAGAGCGATATTAATAACACCTGATCTTTCAGAAAACATCCCGCCGAGCGCGACTATTAAAAGAGGTATCGAGAAAAACATAGTTTGCTGAACAAGAAAATAAATAAGGTTCATAACTCACCTCTTTTTCTTTTAATTACTGATGCGATAAAATCTCTTACAAGGAGCGCAAAAGCGCTAAAATAAATAATAACGGCGATAATTATTTCTATAACCTGCGGAGCGAAATTATATAATTGCATTTTAAAACCGCCGACATTAAGATACGCAATTAACATCCCAGAAAAAATAATCCCAATCGGATTGTTAAGACCCAAAAGAGCGACAGGGATGCCGTTAAAACCTTCCTGTGCAAGTATATCAACAACCCTTATGCCGTTACCTGATCCAGCAAGGAATAATAACGCGCCTCCGAGCCCTGCAAGAGCTCCTGCAATGGTCATGCTGAGAATGATGCTCCGCTTTTCGTTAATGCCTGCATAACGCGCCGCTTCGCGGTTAAAACCGCATGCTTTTAGCTCATAACCGAATGATGTTTTTTCCAGGATAATATAAATCAATATAGCAAAAAGAATCGCGATAATAATTCCCGCATTTACGCTTGATACAATAAACCCGTCTCTGAAAATTTTATCCATTCCAAGTTTAGGGATATTCGCATGTTCCATTACGCGCAAACTTTGATTTCTAAGCGAATCAAAAACAGTTTTTGTTACAAGATAATTTACCAAATAAGTGCCGATATAATTTGTCATTATGCAGGAGATAACTTCGTTCACATTAAAAAACGCTTTAAAAATACCGGGAATTGCGCCCCAAAGCGCGCCTGCAATTAAAGCCGCGATCAGCGCTGCAATCCAGAGAAGATGCCCCGGAAGAAAACCGCATTTAACGCCGACTAAAACAGCGGCATAAGCGCCGACCATAAACTGACCTGCAGCCCCGATATTGAAAAGGCCTGTCTTGGCGGAAAACCCGACAGAAAGACCCGTTAAAATAATCGGTGTCGCAAAATATAAAACCTGTCCCAGATCATTTAAATTGGAAAAACCGCTTGTAATTATTGCTTCAAAACCATACAAAGCCTGGGAAGCGTTGCTGATAAATAAAATTATTAATCCTGCGATAAGACCGACGATGATCGCCGTTACAGATGATAATGCGTCTAACACGCCGTATTTATTAATAAGATCAGGTAATTTTATATTAATTTGCATTGAATCTTTTTTAAATAATTTCATGCCACTACTTCCTGTTGCGAAGAACCCGCCATGAAAAGCCCGAGTTCCTTATAACTCACCTCTTCCGGTTTTACATTAGCGACAATTTTCCCTTCGTAAATAACAAGGATTCTGTCGCTCACATCCATCACCTCGTCAAGTTCCAAAGAAACAAGCAATACTCCCCTTCCCTTGTCGCGCTCCGCCACTAACTGCTTGTGAATGTATTCACAAGCGCCGACATCAAGCCCTCTTGTCGGTTGGACGGCGATTAAAAGAGGGGAACCTCTAGAAATTTCGCGCGCTATAATCGCTTTCTGCTGATTGCCGCCCGACATACTGCGCGTAATGGTATGCGCTCCCTGCCCGCTTCGGATATCAAAACTATCAATTAAGTTATCTGCAAATTTATAAATTTTATTAAAATTAAGAAAACCGTTTTTTTGAAAACTTGAAGTGTAATAATTTTGAAGCACAAGATTGAAAGCAAGATTATAATCCAAAACAAGGGCATGCCTGTGCCTGTCTTCAGGGATATGCGCAAGCCCTCTTGAACGGATATCGTTACGTGTAATTTCCTTTTCTTCAAAGAAAACACGCCCGCCGTCAGGTTCTAACATTCCTGCAAGGGTATAAACCAATTCCTGCTGCCCGTTACCGTCAATCCCTGCAATGCAGACTATCTCACCTGCACGAACTTCAAAATTAACATTGTTAACAAGCGCTTTGCTGTGGGATTTACTGTTAACTGTTAAGTTTTCAACTTTTAGGATTATATCTCCCGGCTGTTTTTTCGTCTTTTCAATAGAAAAGTTCACTTTACGCCCGACCATCATTTCAGATAACTCTTCTTTCGAGACAGATGTGACATCAACAGTCCCTATACACTGCCCTTTGCGTAAAACAGTGCAGCGGTCTGCAACCGCTTTTATTTCGTCTAACTTATGCGTGATAAAAAGAATCGATTTGCCTTCCGCTACAAGATTTTTCATTATGTGCATTAACTCTTCAATTTCCTGAGGCGTTAATACAGCAGTCGGCTCATCGAAGATCAATATATCGTTTTCACGATAAAGCATTTTTAATATTTCAACCCTCTGCTGCATACCGACAGTAATATCGGTAATGTAAGCATCAGGATCAATTTCAAGTTTGTATTTTTTAGATAATTCCATTACCTGATTGCGGGCATTGTCAAGTTTTAACATTCCATAATTGACAGTTTCCACACCAAGAATAATATTTTCAAGAACTGTAAAATTGTGTACTAATTTAAAATGCTGGTGAACCATTCCGATTCCCAGCTTCTTTGCATCGTTTGGTCCGTTTATCCGAACCTCTTCGCCGTTTTTTTTAATTACACCCTTTTCGGCCTGATAAAGACCGAAAAGGATACTCATAAGGGTGGATTTACCCGCCCCGTTTTCACCTAACAGTGCATGGATTTCACCTTTTTTTAATTGCAGTGTAACATCATTGTTGGCGATAATGCCGGGAAATACTTTCGTAATCCCGGCCATTTCAATGAGGTAATCCATGCCGGTAAATTAAATTTCTGTCACTCTTACTATTCTAACAGGAACCACTCTTGGGCTTCCGGCTTGATCTATTTCTAATATTCTGGGTATTTCGCCGTCAATTAAATGTTGGAAAATAGCATTGTAATCAGACAATTTAAATGTTTGGAATTTTGAAGTATTCATCGGAAGCCCTACACCGTTGTTAGCGGCTGTAAAAACCAATGTTTCGCCGCCGGGGAATTTTCCGTCATAAAACGCTTTAATACAATCATAAACGGAAACCTGCAAACCTTTCATTGCAGAAGTAATAACGGTTCTGGATTCACCTGATTGATCTACGTCAACACCGATAACTTTTTTATTAGTCTGTTCCGCCGCTGCCATGACCGAGTTGCCTATCGCGCCGCCGCATGCGAAGATTACATCCACCCCGCTGTTGTACCATGAAGCTGCAAGTGTCTGGATTTCAGGTCTTGCTTCAAACACGCCTGTATAATGGTAGTTAACTGTTACCGAACCTGCCGCTAATCCCATTTCCACAGCGGCGTATTCCGCGCCTTGAACAAAGCCGCAACCGAAACGCACTACCGCAGGAACAGCCATACCGCCGACAAAGCCAAGTCGCCTGTTACCGTCTTTCACAGCCGCATAGCCTGCAAGGAAACCAGCCTGATCTTCAGCATAAAGAACACCTACAGTATTTTTGCTTGTTTTAAAAGTTGAATAATCCGGATTGTGAGGTACTCCGTCTACAAGGATAAAATGTACATTAGGATACCTGTCCTGAGCGACATAAATCGGCACTTCAAAAAGGAATCCGGGTGTTACAACAATTTTTGCACCGCCCCGTACTGCAAGATCTATAGTTGTTAAATACGCATCATTACTCTGTTCCGCAGGTTGATAATATTTGTGAGAAATATTTTTTTCTCTTGCATATTTCACCAAGCCTTCCCAGGAACCTTGATTGAAAGATTTATCATCTATGGTACCAAGGTCAGTTACTAATGCAAGATCAAATGTTTCTACCGCTCTTTGGGTTTGACTTCCCCCGCTTCCTTTGTTACATGCCGTTGACAGCAATACTAACACCGCCAATAAAATAAAACTTACTTTTTTCATAATTTTACTCCCTTAATTTGGTTATTTACTTTAATTTTAGGATATTATGAAAAAAATGAGCTGTCAAGTAATTAAAAAAGTCGGTTTTTAATTCCCAAAAGACGCGATCTGCTCCCAATGCGAGGGTTCTACCCCGTCCCTGTCAATTCGTGTGAAAATACCGGGATTGTAGCCGCTGGCGGGGCGCAGGGCGTTGTTTGCATTTAAATAACCAAGATTGATGCCGGGAGCACCGGGGATTTCTGTCAAGCGCATACGTACCATAGTTTCCGGGTTACGGGTGATTGCGTCCCAGGCGCGTGCCGACTCTGCGTAGAGTGCCATCGCTCTGGAACGGTATTCGCGGTTTCCGGTCTGTTCGGCGAGGGCTTCGTAAATAACGCCCGCGTTGTTACGCGCCATCATGAGGCGTTCTCCGAGTTCGAGGAATTGCGGGTTGTCGTTGGGAAGGAGTACAGGCAGTCTGACACGCTGGTTTTCCAAGATGTCAAGCAGACGGTTAAAATAACCTTGCGCGGCAAAATAATCGCCTCTCTTATAAGTTGCATTGCCAAGCGCGTAAAGCATTCTATTGTTAAAAGGCATTTCCGAAGAAGCCCTGAAAAGATAGGTAAGAGCATTTCCCCAATCTTCAAGCTGATAATAAGCCGCACCCATGCGGTATTGCATTTCAGGGGGTGTATAACCGTATCTTTCTGCATTACGGTAATCATTCAGAGCGTTTGCCGCGGCGGTTCTGTCACCTGTCTTGGTGTAAAATTCCAAATCACCTTTAGAGGAATAAAGCTGACCAAGTTGAGGATGGGGGAAACTGCGTAATAAATTTCTTGTTAAGAATTCTTCATATAACTCTATACCGCGTGCAATTTGCCTTTCAGCAGGGAAGAATTCTTTATTGTTAACAAGCAATTGAGATAAACGGTAATGAGCGTCTACACGGTTAAGACGGCGTTTAACAGTTTCTGTTTTTGCCAAATCAAATGCACGGATTGCATTCTCAAGGGTTAGCCTTTCTTCGTAGGTATTGCTGAGGTTTTTATGATAACGCGCAAGATGATAATGAGGTTCCGGTAAATTCCGATCTTCCGTGATTGCTTTTAAAAGCATGGCGCGTACGCTTTCGATGCTTTCAATATACGGGTTCGGCACTCCTGTAGGTCTTTCCATCTGTTTGTCTAAAAGATATCCGCCAAGCTCCGCTAAAGATTCTGTTGTCATCCTGCGTTTTTTTTCATCGGCTTCAAACCATGCACGTAATTGAAGAACTTCTTTTAAATTGTCTGTACGGATAAAATATTTCATCATCCTTTCCAAGAAAGGCGCTTGCCAACCGTAATTTTCCAACAACCTTGCATAAGAGAAACGGGCATCTTCGTATCGGTCTCCAAATCTTTCAGGATCAGAATCCGCCCATGCAAGAAAATTGTCGCCTGCGGCAAGAAGACCCTGCATATCGTTAGGTGCATAATCAAGCAGTTGTTTTTGAAGAAGATTATTTGCTTTATCGTAATTTAATAAATAATAAGTTTGCATATACGCGTAATCTAAAACGCCTTTTTTATCTCTAGGGTAATTTCTTAAAAGTTCATCGTATTTACCTTCGGCTAATATATAATGACGGCGATCTCTGAAATTTTCAGCATAAGCGTAAAACCATTTTTTCTTTTTATGCAATGAAAACGCCTGATGAAACAAATCATTAGCGCGTTGATATTCACCTGCGAAAATTCTCTCATATCCGCGTTTGTATAAGGATTCCGCTTTAAGAGGTATATAAACAAATTTATAAGTCAGATAAGCGACCGAAGCCGCCAGAATGACAATTACAGCGACCAATCTGAAAACAGGAAGAAAATTATGAACAAAGATATATGCAAAACTTGCTTGTTCCTCTTCAAAGGCGGCGCCTGTACTTTTTTCAAAACTTTTCGGTATAACAATCGGTTTGCCGGTAATTTCTTCTACAAGAACCGCAGTTTCTTTTACAGGGGCGCCTGTAACAAGAAGCCTGATTAATTTTGATAATTGCTGCGGTAAAATCACCTGCTCTGCAATCGCTTCTTCGCAGGCGATTCTTAAATTTAAAGGATAAGCCGCTAATGTTTGCAGCAATTTGTTAATATCATTCTGGCTTAAAGAGATTTCTTCTACATCGCTTATACTCGGCGCTTCTTCAACAGATTTTTTCTTTTTTCCAAAAGAGAATCGTTTCTTTACAGGTACATCGATTGTAACATCAGTTTTCGGTTTATCAAGAAACATATCGAGTTCAGGCATAGTATAATCAGCGCCGTCACTGTCAAGAGTTTCATCCGGCAATGTACCGCCGGTATCTAAATCTATTGCGTCCGAGCCGAAATCATCTAAACCTAATAATGTATCTGCCCCGGAACTATCGTCTTCGGGAAAATCTAATCCTGACAGGGGATCGTCGTCCGGAAAATCTAAGTTACCGAGAAAATCATCTCCAAGACTACTGTCGCTTGGAAAATCTTCTCCGAGACTGCTGTCGCTTGGAAAGTCGTCTCCTAAACCGCCGTCACCGGGAAAGTCATCTCCTAAACTGCCATCGCTAGGGAAGCTGTCTCCTAAACCGCCGTCTCCGGGAAAATCATCTCCGAGACCGCTTAAATTATCAAAACCTGAATCATCGTCAACGGGAAAACCCATATCACCTAAATCATCAAGACCGCCGGAATCAAGAGGGGCGCTTTCATCATCTTCAACATCTGATTGAGAAGAAAATTCGCCGGTCCTGGTTTCCCCTCCCATATCGATACTTTCACCGTCTAAATCATCATCCGAAGGTTCGTCCGTCGGGAATGAAAATTCATCCGGTAAATCAAAAGTTGAATCTGTATCTGTAGATGAATCGGTATTAGAAAATTCGCCTTTCTGGTTTTCGCCGCCCATGTCAATCGCATCAGGTATATCATCAAATTGAACCTCGTCAGTGCCGGAAGGGGGAAGGTCTTCCTCTTGATCGTCTGTCGGTAAAATATCAGAAACATCAAAAGGAATTTCATCATTCAAACCGGGCTCATCTGAAAGCGATTCCGTTTCATCAGATAAGCCTGATAATAAATCATCCGGGATAGAACCTTCATCATCATTTATTTCCGATCCCAAATCCGGCGGTTTCTTATCGCTTTCCGTATTTGTTCCAAGAAGAGCGGAAAGCATTGAAGCGTCGTCATCTTCCTCAGTTTCAGTTTGAGTGTTTTCAGAATCAGGGGATAAACCGTTTAGAAAACTATCTAACTCCGGATCAGGATTTTCATCACCCGGATCAACAAACGCGCTCCAATCGAATGTATCTTCATTTGCATTAGCTTCGCTTGAATCGCTTGCGGCAGGCTGAGCTTGCGCCGGAATTCCGGGCATATTATCTTTACGTGAATAATCAAAAGAGGGGGCATCTTTATCGGGAAGTTTAATATTATCAAAGGGCAAATTTTTAGCCAGGACATCTTTCCGTTCATTTGCGATGTTGTAAAATGAGTCCCTGAATTCTTTTAGCTCATTTAATGATGGCATAAAACTCCGTTTTATGTTCGATTTAACCGCACGGCTATACAGCTACGCTAAGTTATTGTTACCATATTAAGATATTTATATATCGACCGATAATTGTAAAGAATGTATGAAAACGATTAGTATTTTTGCTATTTTAATTCTCTTCGCTCCTAGCTTCCTGTCGGCACAACAAAATGCGCCGATAGTGCAGCGTCCGGAATATGAGTGGGAAACATTCGAAATGGTTGACCGACTATTAAAAATCCGCGAACCTGCCTCGCCTGTAATCTATGATAATTTTGTAATTTTTTCCGCTGCTTCCAGCCTGCGGAGGATAGGAATCGCTTTTGCTCATGAAAATTTTGCCAAAATTTACTGGTATAGACCGCTTTTAGTTTCTCAGGACAGGGCAGACCCGATAATTTTTCCCGGAGAAAAAACCCCAAGAAAGTATATTGATTCAGGGGTTCAATTCCATGTATACCAAGTCCCTGAATATCTGCAGGAATTGGAATACAGACTGATAATTAACGGTTTATGGACAGTTGACCCCATCAATCCCCAAACCCGCCGCAACCCTGTTTCAGGTTTGACAATGTCAATATTGCGTATACCCGACAGGACGGTACGTATACATCCTCACAACAGTCTGCCTGAAGGTTTAAGTTTTACATTCGAAGGACCGCCGGGCGAAACTGTTACAGTTGCCGGTACATTTAATGCATGGGATCCTTTCATGTATGAACTTAAAGAAGGTCCTGAGGGTGTTTACAATATCATTCTCCCCTTACCGCCGGGCACATATCATTACGTCTTTTTCCATCGCGGCAAACGCCACGTAGACGCATTCAATCCAAGCCGTATTTTCAGCTTTGACGGAATGGCCGCCAGCGAAATCACCGTTCCTTAATGGGTTAACCAAGTCTCAGCTCGGCACGGAATGCGGCTTTTTTACTTTCTTTGTTTCTGCCTTCGAAGGCAAAAGCGTGGGAGACGGATGCGTCTTCAATCGGGGCAGAGAAAATTTCTATGGTATCGCCTTCAATGATTTCATTTAAATAATTGATGTCCAGCCGGATTTTATCGGCATTTTCTAAAACTCGCAGATCAAGCGTGTCTTCTATCCATTGGATATAACGCGAATTATTAACATGCTTGTTATAATCAAGATCGTTGTAACACGCTTTTCTGCAGGCGGCTTCTTTCAGATTATCGCGTTCTGCAAGCCCTGCAGCGCCGTTGGCTTCAGGGGGGAGGGCGTTAAGCCCATTCATCGGCAAACTTTCCATTGCAACTTGCGGTCTTAAAGGTCGGCGTTTTTCAATGTCAACGATTAACCATAAACTGCGGGAAGAAACAACAGCTTTATCATCTTTATCTAATATTTGATAATTACGGACTGCAAAAAATTTTTCAAAACCACTTGGCCATGTCCTGACTTTTACAGTCTCTGTATAATTGGGACGCCTGTCTACTACTACCGACATCCGTGACAATACCCAGCCTTGACCGGTCTGAGCCATATCTTCTCGCCCAACCCCCAGATTTTCCGCATGACTGATTGCAACCTCCTGAAAAAACTCGAATACAGTATGCAATGTCATTCTATCTGACCTGTCTATCGATCCAAAACGTACAAGAAAATCTTCTTGCCATACATCAACCTTGTTTATCGCTTTCGGGTTTAAAGGGTCACAAATCATAATTTACCTCTTTTTTTTATAATATTGGTAATGACACAATTTATCAAGATGTCAAAATTTGTTTTATACCGCTTTTTACCACCTTGATAATTTTTAAAAATTTATCTAAAATTAAAAAAGCCTGACAAAATAAGTCAGATAAAACCTTAACAATCGAGGTATATTGTGGTAAAACGAGGGGTTTCCCTATTTTTTTTATTTATTTTAACTTTCACATTTATTTACGGGCAGGAAATAATCACTGCGGAAAAATATTTAGAAATGGTATCCGATCATTACGCAGGAATTAGAGATTATGAAGCGAATATTAATATCCGCTCTGGCAATCAAGAAATGATAGGAAAAGTAAGCCATCTTTCTCCGGGATTACTTAGAATTGATTTTACACGTCCTGCAGATCAGGTAATTGTATATAACGGCGAAGTATTAACCGTCTACCTTCCTGAGTACAGAGCTGTATTAACTCAAAATATCAGCCGCAGCAGAGGTTCGGGAGCTTCCGGGGCGGGGATGGCAAGCGCTCAAGGATTAACATTATTAAGACGGAATTATGTCACATCATTTGTTACAGGTCCTAACCCTGAATTGTTAGACGATAATTCAGGAGAGAGAGTTGTAAAGCTTAGGCTTACAAGACGTTCTGTTTCTGAAGGATTTAGAGAAATAATTTTAAGTATTGATCCTAACTCAAGAATGATCCGCAGGATTGAAGGGCGGACTATAGCGGAAGGCGAAGTGCGTTTTGATTTTACAAATATCAGGACAAATCAAGGGATTCCTGAACAGCGGTTTATTTATGATTCACCGCCTACAGCAAGTATGTTTAATAATTTCTTATTCAGAGATAATGATTAAAAGCGGAGGAAGGACTTGAAAGAATCTCTGGGTGAAAAACTAAAAAATGCACGTAACGAAAAAGAGCTAACAATCGATCAGATAAGCCGTGAAACAAATATCTCTGTCCGTTTTCTTGAAGCCCTTGAAGCGGAAAATTTCAGCGTTTTTCCCGGAGAACCTTATATTATCGGTTTCTTGCGGAACTACAGTATTTTTCTTGATCTGGATGATCAAAAAATAATTGCGCTTTACAGAGCCCTCCGTATTCAGGAACAACCTGTCCCTGTAGAACATCTATTAAAACCGCCGCCGAAAATTCCGGCTTTTCTATTTCCGGCTTTAATAATACTGGTTGTCCTTGGATTAGCGGGTTGGGGAATTTATTCTTTGATTATTTACAGGCAGAACAGACCTGTAATTGAAACACCTGTTACACGCACACCTAATGAATACATCATGGAAGGAAATTCCATGGAAAGGCGTTTATACAAAAACGATTCTGTTTTAGTTACTGTCGATTCAGAAATTTACAAAGTAGAACTTTATAATTTAAGTGAAACAGTAACCATTCATACTCCAAGCGGCAGGGAAATTCTGGATTTAAGCCAGGAAGCAAGCATCGATCTTAACAACGACGGTATCCCTGAATTGCGCATAACAGTAGCCGATTTCGCAAAAAATAATCCTGACATGGGGACCTTACTGCATTTTTATTTAATGGATACAGCGATAATAACAACAGCTCCCGATACAGGAACTCCGTTTACAGCGCAGAGGGTAACAACATCCGCAACTACTACAATAATCCCCTCTTCGCCTGACGCATATCCCTTTACATTACAGATTCAATTCCTCGGTTATTGTATGTTCCGCTGGGAAATCCTCAATGAGCGCGACCGCAGAGGGACTAACCAGCGTTACTTCCAGCGCAATGACGCGCTTGATATCCAGGCGCAAAACGACGGCGTCCGTATTTGGGTATCTAACGCTTCCGCCGCAAGATTTCAAGTTATCGGCAGGGGGCAGCGCGGAGAAATGCGCACCTATCCTGTAGAAATCGGCTCAGCAGGCGAAGTTGTTGTCGCGGAAATCCGCTGGGTAAGAAATGAAGACGGTATCCGTGTTGTTTACAGACGGCTGGAAACCTAAACCTTCCGGTATTTAATCCTTTGAATGATCGATTCTAAAAAACAAAAACGATATTTTCTCGATCCTTTCGGCTGTGTAAAAAATCAAGTAGACGCGGAAAATATGATGGCGCTTTTAAACAAAGCGGGATGGGAAAATACCCCTGATGAAGAAACAGCGGATTTAATAATTATCAATTCCTGCGGTTTTATAGAAAGCGCGAAACAGGAATCAATCAACGCTGTTTTAGAATGGCGCAAAATTTACCCCGATAAAAAGATTCTCCTTGCAGGCTGTTTATCACAGCGTTACGCGAAAGACCTCGCGGAAAGTTTAACAGAAGCCGACGCTTTCATGGGGACAGACGATATTTCAAAAATTGCAGAAATTGCAAACGGAATTTGTGCAAACTCTGTTTGTGCAGATTCCATTTCTGAAAGCACCGCATCTCAAATGACAGCTAATGACTCAGTAAAAACAAAACAAAAAACGATTTTGCCTTTCGCAGAACGCCCTTTATTATCGCTGCCGGGATCGGCGTATGTAAAAATAAGCGAAGGCTGTAACAACTGCTGCTCTTACTGCGCCATCCCTCTAATCCGCGGAAACCTCGTCAGCCGTTCAGTCCCGGATATAATAGATGAATGTAAAGCTCTCCTTAAACGCGGAATTGTTGAATTATGTATCATCGGGCAGGACATCGGCGCTTTTGGGACAGATAATAATAAACAAAGAGTGCAAGAAACATCTAAGAGCGGATCGGGATTACCGGAACTGTTAAATGAAATTTCAAAAATAAAAGGGGATTTTTGGGTGCGCTTGCTTTATATTCACCCCGATCATTTTCCATTACAAATACTTGATATTATGGAGAAGGACAAACGAATATTACCCTACTTTGATATTCCTTTCCAACACGCATCAGAGAAAATTCTTACAGCAATGAACCGTAAAGGAACAGCGGAAAAATATTTATCCTTACTCGAAACTATCCGCAACCGCCTTCCTAACGCAGTTTTACGCTCTACTTTTCTGCTCGGTTTTCCGGGCGAAACAGAAGAAGATTTTAACGTGTTACTCAATTTTCAAGAAAAAGCGAAATTAGACTGGCTTGGATGTTTTACCTTTTCAAGAGAAGAAGGAACTGCGGCGTATCAAATGAAAAAACGTGTACCTGCAAAAACCGCCGTTACGCGCAAACAAATAATCGAAGAGCGGCAAGCGCTTATTACAGAAAAAAACATGGAGAGGTTTACCGGTAATATTTTTGATGTGTTAATAGAAGAGCGAATCGAAGCGGATCCAACGAAAACCGCGGAAGAAAGTGAAAGTTTTTGGCTTGGACGGTTATTTTGCCAAGCACCTGACATTGACGGAGCTGTAGTAATCGTCAGTGACGAAAATGACGAAAATATCCATGCCGGAGCTTTTACAAAGTGTAAGATTATCGCAAGGCGAGGGATTGATTTGGAAGGTGTCAGTCACACGTTACATATAGCGTCTAACAGAAAATTATAACACTGTAAATCCGATTATTAATGCAAATTAGAATTTAAATTTTAAAACCGCGACACTTTTAATTTTTTGAGAAGTTTCAGAAAATCGCTGCGTGACATTGGTTCTCCGCCTAAACTTTGCAAGTGATCGGTCGGTACCTGGCAGTCGATAACTTCTATCCCTTTTTCAAAAAGCATTTTTGCAAAACTTAAAAAAGCGGCTTTGGATGCGTTTTTTTTTCTGGAAAACATTGATTCGCCGACAAAATATTTACCCATCAATACACCGTAACATCCGCCGGCAAGTTCCCCGTCTTTCCAGCTTTCCGCTGAATGAGCCCATCCCATTTTATAAATTTCCATGTACGATTCTATTATATAATCAGAAAGCCAGGTGCCGCCTTGGTTAGGGCGGAAAATTTCTTTGCAGCCTGTCATAACTCCGAAAAAATCTTTATCAAAAGTAATTTCATATTCATTGTTTTTAAAAATTTTTTTCATTGAAGATGAAATATGCAGTTTCTCAGGGAAAATTACACAGCGCGGATCGGGTGACTGCCAGATTAAAGGGTCTTCAGGATTGTACCAGGGGAAGATGCCCTGTTCATACGCTGAAAGCAGCATACCGGGCGAAAGATTTCCGCCGATAGAAACAATATCACCGTCCCATTCTTTTGGATCGGAAAAAAAATAATTAACGGTTTCATTAAGATAAGGGAAATCAGGATCGGGACCGGGTTTAAAAGAAAACATTTTAAATCGTTATTTTTTATTTTTAACGTCCATAAAGTAACCGGAATCTTTCCAGTCAACAACAGCATCCCCGCCTTCACTCAGTCTGCCGAAGAGAACCTCGTCAACAAAGAAACTTTTAATTTTATCTTCAACAAGGCGACCTGCGTTTCTTGCGCCGAATTCACGGCTGTAACCTTCTTCTGCGAGTTTATCTAAACAGACATTCGTTACAGTAAGGGTTACGTTCTTTTCTGCAAGCTGTACCTTAAATGCATCAAGTTCTTTTTGTACGATAGAAACCATAATATCACGCGAAAGATGACCGAAGCGCACAACAGCGTCAAGACGGTTGCGGAATTCGGGGGTAAAGAATTTTTCCACTGCATTGTCTACCGCGCTTTCATCTACAATACGATCTCCGAAACCGATAAGCCCTTTTCCTATGTCCCTTGCGCCGGCATTACTTGTCATTATAAAAATTACATTACGGAAATCGGCTTTGCGCCCTTGGTTATCGGTCAGAGTCGCATAATCCATAATTTGAAGGAGTATGTTAAAAATATCGCTATGCGCTTTTTCAATTTCGTCTAACAAAACCACGGCATGAGGCTGCTTGCGTACCGCGTCAGTAAGCTGACCGCCGTCTTCATAACCTATATAACCGGGTGCGGAACCGATAAGGCGCGAGACTGTATATTTTTCCTGATACTCGCTCATATCAAAGCGGATCATTGCAATACCGAGTATATCTGCAAGCTGGCGTGCAAGCTCTGTCTTCCCTACACCGGTCGGACCTGCAAAAAGAAAATTCGCCACAGGCTTGCCTTCAGCTCTGAAACCCGCCCTTGATCGTTTAACCGCTTTTACAACAGAGGCGACAGCGTCATCCTGCCCGAAAATCTTTGATTTAAGTTTATTTTCCAAATCTCTAAGCCTGTCTTTCTCGTTTTCCCCTACAGACCTTTGAGGTATACGCGCTATCTTTGAAACAACTGTTTCAATTACAGGCATGGTGATTTCGATAGTTTCGATTTTTCCAATTATATCATTTGTATCTTTTGCATCCGTATCAAATAATTCTGCTTGATTTGTTCCTTGTTTATATTCAGAAGAAGATTCTTCCGCTTTTACTTCTTCATTTTCTTGTTTATATGCTTCAATCCTGGTATAAGCGCCGGCTTCATCAATGACATCTATCGCTTTATCGGGAAGGCGGCGTTCTGTTATAAATTGCGCGGAAAGACGCACGGCGGCTTCTAAAACTTCATCGCTGTATGTGACATTGTGATAACTTTCATATTTGGATTTTATACCTTTGAGTATTTCAATCGCCATTTCCTGTGTAGGTTCGTTAATATCGATCTTTTGAAAACGGCGCGAAAGAGCGCGGTCTTTAACAAAAAATTTGTTAAACTCTTCATGTGTTGTAGAACCGATACAGCGGAGTTTGCCTGAAGCGAGAGCAGGTTTTAACAGGTTAGATGCGTCTAAAGCCCCGCCTGAAACAGCACCGGCACCTACTATCGTGTGAATTTCGTCTATAAAAAGTATCGCTCTTTCTTTCTTTAAAACATCTTCGACAACACGTTTAATCCTCTCTTCAAAATCACCGCGGTATCTTGTACCAGCCATAAGCGCGCCCATATCAAGCGAGAAGAGGCTAAAACCTTGTAATGCCGGAGGCACCTTGCCTGCAACTATCCTTTGCGCAAGTCCTTCGGTAACCGCCGTCTTTCCTACGCCGGAATCCCCGACATGGATAGGATTATTTTTTAATCTGCGGCAGAGCACCTGCACTGTACGATCCAGCTCTTCTTCCCTGCCGATAACAGGATCAAATTTGTTCTTTCTGGCTAAATCGGTTAAATCAATCGCATAACGTTCAAGCGCAGTCTTTTTACCTGACCTTTTTTGACTGTCAGAAGGATCGTTATTTTTACCGGTAGTCTGGAAACCTTCATTCCCGTAACTATGAGAAAGTACTTGCAATAGTTCAAGCCTTTTAATTCCGGCTTTCCGAAGATAATAGGCGCTGTAACATCTTTCTTCATCGAATAATGAAACAAGGATATCCGCCACATCTATCATTTCTTTCTGGGACGATCTGCTGAAAATGACTGCGCGTTCTATAATACTGTGAAAACCAACTGTTTTTGTAGGTTCGCCTGTGATTGTAACAGGGAGTTTCTGTTCAAAATAATTTTCCATCCCGTGCTTAAGCTGCTCTAAATCCGCTCCGCATGAGAATAATACACCCTGAACCTCGTCGAAAGCCAGAGCGGCATATAAGATATGCTCCGGTGTGAGATACTCGTGGTTTCTAAGCTTTGCCTCGTTATATGCAGCGTCTATAATAGCCTGCACATGGCTGGAAATTCTCATTTTATCGCCTCATTATATAATATAATACAAATTCTCCTAATCATCTATCTTTATTTTCTACCTTAAAGTAATAAATCGTCAAGTAAAATTTTAAGTTAAAATATAAAGAATTTTAGGCATCTGACTATGTTTAAAAAACATAGCAATTAGCTAGGTATTTAAGCGGGTTCCATCACGCAGCGGAGAGGGAACTCGTTGGCACTCGCCTCAGCATGAACCTGATCTATCTTTGTAATGGCGATATCCCAGGTATAAATGCCTACAACCCCTTTCCCCTTGCTGTGGACATCAAACATGATATTAAAGGCGTCTTCGGTGCTTTTATGAAAAATCGACATCAATATTTCTACTACAAATTCCATTGTTGTATAGTGGTCATTAAGGAGGAGGACTTTAAATTGATCCGGTTCTTTATTTTTTTCATGAGACTTCGAAGACTGTTTGTCTTTAACTCTTGGTTCCATAAGTAAAATAATATCTAAATGTAAATAAGTTATCAAGTATTTATAGCAGATTTTTCAGAAAATTTAAAACTTTTTTAACTAATTCATAACATCGCTACAGTATTTCTGGTTTCTTTGGCTTTATACAAGGCTTTATCAACTTCGTTTATCAGTTCCGAGACGGTCATATTTCTTTGATTTAGAATTACAACACCGATACTTATTGTTATCTTAGTACTGATTGAGTCATCCTCGTTTGCTATTTCATGTACTTCTATTGATTTTCTGATACGTTCTGCCAGCCTCATCGTAATGTCAGGGTTAAGATTAAATAATAAAACAATAAATTCTTCACCTCCGTAACGGATAAAAAAGTCGTCTTTTCGCAGGCAGTCTCTTATTAAACTTGCAACCTTTGCCAGTACAATGTCTCCGAATGGATGCCCGTATGTATCATTCACATTTTTAAAATGATCTAAATCCAGCATCAATACAGAAAATTCTTTCTTTGTTTTTAATGATATGGAAATCTCTTTGCGCAGCAAGGATTCGACATATCTTTTGTTATACGCACCTGTCAGCTTATCTTTTAACATCGGTTCAAGAAAATAATGCGATACTCTTGCTAAAAGGAAATATACCAAAACCATAAAAGAAATAAACATTATGATTAATAAAATAAATTGATGCTTCGCAACTGAGAAAATAATTTGATAATCAATACCAGGTAATTTATAATGCTGTTCTATAATATTTTTAAAAATAGAAAAAACAACGATATTCATACATATTAAGATTATTACAAGTAAAGACATAATAAAGAAAATTACACGGCGTTTATAACTATTATATAATGAATACAATAAGAGCCCTCCATATTTATATCAATAATAACATATTTAATTAAAAAAACAATAAGTAAAAAAATTTTTTTTGTAAATTTTAAATAAAAACCAAAAGATTTTTATTTCAACCCTGTTGCTTAGAATCGCTGTATAGTTTATTCTGAAAGTTACTGATATGGTGAAAGAAAATGCAAAAGCATTAATAGTACAAAGTGACAGGACGCTGCTCCTTGATGTCCACTGCGGGTCAGCGGAAGCTGCCAGACAGGCGATTATACCTTTCGCCGAACTGGAAAAATCACCTGAACATATCCATACTTACCGTATAACTCCTTTATCATTATGGAACGCCGCGAGCGCGGGTTTTACACCGCAGGATGTTGTAAAAACACTACATGAATTCAGCCGTTACGAAATACCGTCAGGGATTGCAGAAGGTTTCTCTCTTTTAATGTCGCGTTACGGTAAAATTAAAATGATTGAAAACCCTTCTGATAATAATGAAAAAAAAGACACTAATTTTTTAAAATTGCAAATTGAAGACGAAGCGATCCGTATTGAAATTGCGGAAATGAAAGCGTTAAAAAAATATCTTGTAGAACTAAATGACGGCTTTTCTCTCGCATTAACCGACAGAGGAACCGTTAAACGTGAATTGATACGCATCGGCTGGCCTGTGCAGGATGAAGCGCCTCTTTTAAACGGGGAGGATTTGCAAATAACGATACGAGATTGTTGTCTTACAGGAAGATCTTTTACAATAAGAGATTACCAATCAGCGGCTGCGCGTTCTGTCATCGGATCGGGAGGACCTGGCAGCGGTTACGGGGTTGTCGTCCTGCCTTGCGGTTCAGGAAAAACAATAGTCGGTATGCTGATAATGTCTATGCTTAAAACAAATACCTTAATATTGACACCTAACGTAGCGGCAGTTCATCAATGGATTGAAGAATTACTGGATAAGACGGAATTAACAAGAGAGCAGATTGCAGAATATACAGGGGACTCCAAATCGGTCGCGCCTGTGACTGTCGCAACTTACCAGATTATTTCATGGAGACCGAATAAAGAGGGGGAATTTCCTCATTTTAGATTATTCCGTGAAAGAGCGTGGGGGCTTGTAATTTACGATGAAGTTCATTTATTACCGGCTCCGGTCTTTCGCGTAACAGCAGAACTTCAGGCAATCAGACGGCTGGGATTAACAGCGACATTGATCCGCGAAGACGGAGAAGAAGACGCGGTGTTCAGTCTTGTCGGTCCTAAACGTTATGACGTACCATGGAAAAATCTTGAAAATCAAGGTTGGATAGCAGAAGCGATCTGCACGGAGATCAGATTGGATTTACCAAAACAATTAAAAATTCCCTATGCAACAGCAACTCCAAGAGAGAAATACAGAATTGCAGCAGAGAACCCTTTAAAAGAAAATGTTGTATTGCAATTAATAGAAAACCATCCTGAAGATCAAATAATGATTATAGGGCAGTATCTTACACAATTAAATTCTCTTTCAAAACTTCTTAACGCTCCTATCATTACAGGAAAAACACCGAATGCGGAAAGAGAACGTATTTACAGCAATTTTAAACAAGGAGAAGTGCGCGTCATCGTTGTTTCTAAAGTTGCGAATTTTGCAATCGATCTTCCTGATGCAAGCATGGCTATTCAAATTTCCGGTTCTTTTGGGTCAAGACAGGAGGAAGCGCAGCGTCTCGGAAGAATTCTAAGACCTAAGGGACGTAACGCCTGGTTTTTTTCATTAGTTTCCGGTTATACAGTAGAAGAAGAATTTGCAGCTAACCGACAGAAATTTCTAACAGAACAAGGTTATAAATATTCAATTCAAAGATGGACGGAAAATAAATGAAAGACACTTTTTTACGTTCTGTTAGTTTTTGGAAATCCGCATGTATTTCAATGCCTGACAATTCTTTTTTTGAACTATTACGCAGTGTTTTTGGAAAAATAAAAACACCTTTTAATAAACAACAATTATTAAACGATTTGGAAAAATTTCTGTTACGTGAAGATATACAAAAAACAATAGCTGCTTATATTGACGAGAAAGATGCAAAGATAATAGCCGCTATCGCTTTGTTCGGCGAGCCTGCTCCCGATCAATTAGAAAGTTTTTTCTCTAGTGATTATAGTTATACGCAATTACAAGATATAATTGTTAATATGGAAGAACGTTTTATTGTTTATCGTTTTATTGAAGAAAAATCTTATCCTTTTTGCAGCCGTCTTGCATTAAACCCCTTGTTAAAAAATATACTAATGCCTTTTACAACAGATATTTCCAATCTATTCCCTTCATTTAATTCTTCAAATAAAAAAGATATTTCTCAAGACAGAAAAATAATTTTTAATGATCTTTTACTGGCAGGTATGATATCATTTTCCTCGCAATGGCAGCCTTTTTATAAATCAGAAGGAATCAGAAAAAAAGTTATTGAAGCCGGAAAAGTTTGTTTTCCGGAAATTGATTTAAATAAAATTATCGGTAGTTTGCTAATGTTAGGCTTGTTTTACATTTACAATGACAATTTATTTTTCGATAAAAAACGAATTGATGAATTCAGTTCATTATCAGAATGTGAAAGAAAAGAATACTACGCTGCATCTTTGTCAATTTATAAAGAAATATTTCCGGAAAAGTTAAGCAACCATACAGAGATTTTACCTCCTCTTTACAGGAACAGGATTAGAGAAACGGTAAATTTAACTCATAGTGTTTTTAATGCATTAAATACAGACAAACAATATCCGGAAGAAACTTTAAAAAGAATAATAGAAATTATTAAATCACAAAATCTGATTAAAATTAATACCGCCGTACTAATTGACTCAATGGAAAAGACAGGATTGATTGAACCTTGCTGTAGCGGTGCAAAAACAACAGATAACACAGTAAAAAATAAAAAAACATTATTTAAAACAAACACCAGAAATAAAACAACTGATAATGAAATAACACAAACTGTGGATGCACACACAGTTTCAAATGCGGTAATCGCTTTTGATTCCGGTTTTTCAATTCTTGTTTACCCTGAAATTAACTTTAAAGATGCGATCAAACTTTCAACCTTTATGAATTTAAAAGAATTCAGTTCTAAAGCACACACAGTTTCCAGATTTGAATTAGACAGAGACTCTGTTATCCGCGCATTTAATAACAATATTAACACAGATGAAATTATTTCTTTATTAGACAGATTATCAGGAAAAAAAACAGATGATACTTTAATTTGGAATTTAAAAGATTGGGAAAAACGTTATGGAGAAGTATCATTAAATAAAGGGGTAATTTTAAAACTTTCAGAAGAACACCGTTATCTGACAGAAACAACACCTCTTTCAGAACTTATTATAGAAACATTAGCACCGGGATTATATTTACTTGATGAAAATGCAACAGAAGAAGTGACAGAAGCTCTTAGGAATACCGGTATTGATATAATCGCGCAGCAACATAAAACACATATTATTAAAAAAAGGGAAAATGAAAAGCATTCTTTACATATATATAATAAGAATTTTCCTACACCTTCTTCTTTCGCGTTGAAGGATATTTTTCCAATAGATGAATCAAGTACTACAGATAAAAATAACGGCAGTAATATACAGCCAACAGCAGATCAGCAAACAAAGATATTTCATGCTATCTTAAAAAATTTACCAATGAGCGATTCTGAAAGAAAAGAACTATCAGCACGAATTGAAAGAAGGCTTGTACTTTGTGAAATGCAGTTAAAAGAAACTGATATCCGTTATGAGAAAACGGAAGCGCGTCACATGGATTATTCAGGAAAACAAAATATCGCCAAACAAGCTATAAGCCAACAATCACCGGTGGAAATTGTCTGGATAAAACAACAGCGTACACAGTTAAAACAAAATAATGAAACAATCGACGAAGATAAAATTTATGGAATTCCAAAAGCGCTTGAAAAAGAAGGCAATGAACTTTTTTTAGTTATTATCCCGGAAACAAAAGATAATATACAGCAAACACCCCAACAAGAAGTTTTACGCATACCGCTTGCTAAAATCAGTCTTTTACGCAGAATAAAAAAATCAATTTTTGAAAAATAGATATTTTACCATCCATCCTGATGATGACCGCGGATAGGCGAAGCCCTTGATGTAAAGTTATCTGCAAGAGCGGCAGCTTTTTTAAACGCACTATGTAAAATATGCATGGCAATATTATGTATAACTCCGTTTATGTGGATAGGCCATTCTTTCTTTTTTAAATCTTCCAAAGCTGACTTAGCGGCATTTTTATCAAATGTTTGACAAGCGGTTTTAATTATATTTAATTTTTCACGTAAATAAGCGGCATCTTCACTGGAAATCTCTATATTTTCTTCTGTTTCTGTTACCGGTTTACATTTTTCTATTAAATTTTTGAGCGCTGTTACAAATAAAGATGTTTCATTTGCTATTAATTCAAAATCTTTATCATCTCCGGCTTTCTCTAATTTTAATGCAATAGCGGATAAACCTTTTTCATCAATGTTGTAAAGAGCGCTTTTCATTCCATGAACAACGGTAATATAAGATTTTAATTCTTTCTCATTAAGATTAGAAAGTTTATCATTAAGGTCATCTAAAACAAGAAGCGCATTTTCCGCGTCATGAATAAATACCGTATTTTTTTCAAAAGCGTTTGCCGCGGCTTTTATAACATTATTTTTATTTTGTCTAATTTGTTGTTCTTTTCTTGCCGCTTCCACTATTTCAGGCGGTTTTTTATTTCTTATAAATTCATTTAATACATGATTTAATTCACGTGAGTCTATCGGTTTGGAAATAAAACCATCAAATCCGTTTTGTAAAAACATTTCCGCACGTCCAATTAAAGCGTTTGCAGTCAGTGCGACAATAGTTTGCTTATAACCCATTTCGCGTATTATTTTAGTTGCTTCAATACCGTCCATCTTTGGCATCATGTGATCCATGAATATTATATCGTACTCATTTCCATTTTTAATTTTATCTATTGCAACAAAAGCATTGTTTTCAGATTCTATTTTTAAACCATAAGGCAATAACATTCCTTTAACTACATAAATATTTGATTCAACATCATCTATTACTAAAACACTTCCATATGGCATATACTCACGTATGAATTGCGCTTTTTTTGAAATTGTGGGGTTTTGATACTGGAAACTTTGTAATTTTTCTACTACTTCAATACCGCATACAGTGTCACCTGCTCTTTTTTGCGGAATACGTATAGTAAAAACAGAACCTTTTTCATATTCACTTTCTACAGTAATAGTTCCGTTCATTGAATCGATAAGTTGTTTTGCAATATTCATACCTAAACCTGAACCATCTGTTGTTCTGTTTGCTTCGTTATTAAAACGTGAATATTCATCAAACAATTTATTGATTTGATCATGGGTCATACCTCTGCCTGTATCACTTATACAAAATACAATCATTACATCGTCACCGCTTATAACCTCAGAGAAAACCGTATATATTATTTCACCTTCGTCTGTATATTTAAATGCGTTTGAAAGAACGTTATTCAAAACTTGTTTGATACGAAGTTCATCACCGTATAATTCAAATGGTGTGTTTTCATCTACTTGAAGACTAAAATTAATTACTTTGCTTTCATATCGCAAACAGTTTAATTGCGCGGTATCATTGATCAAACTTGGAATATCATATTTTACAGTATTAATTTCCATTTTACCTGCTTCTATCTTTGAAAGATCAAGTATATCGTTTATTATATTAAGTAAGATATCGCCGGATTCATAGATTCTGCCAAACGCTTCTTCTACATCATGTGAAAGATTTGCGTTTTGTAATTGGATTTCTGCAATACCTAATATTGAATTCATCGGAGTGCGTATCTCATGACTCATTGTCGCTAAAAACGCGCTCTTGTAATGGCTGGTTTGCTCTGCTATTTCTTTCGCTTCTATTAGCTCTGTCATATCAAAAGAATTTTGCAAATGAACCATTTGCCTATTAGGCCATATTATATATCTGTCTATATTACGGTAAATACGTTTCGTTAAAGTACTGTGTTCTTCCCATATTATCGTTCTATAAGGTTCTTTATCCAGTTTATAACAAGGACAGAAAGAACATCTCTCTGTGTGATCTTTCTGTAAAACCGAATAACATAATTTTCCTATACAATCGTTTTCAATATTATAATGTATTTTCATACTATTATTCATAAATAATATTTCACATGTTTTAGGATCGGTGACATATATCATTACATCTAAACTATTTAAAATATTTTCAAAAACAACTAACGCTTCTTTCTCTTCAACAGCTTTATTTTTTTCTGCTGATTCTTCTTTTAAACTGATGATCATTCTATTAAATGCTTCAGCTAATTTATCAAGCTCATTTCCTGTATTAATTTCTAAAATATGATCAATTTTTCCGCTACTAATTAATTCAGCGCCATCTGTTAATGTTTTTATAGGTTTTGTAATTCCTTTTGCAAGTCGTTTGGAGAAAAAATAAACAAAAACAATTACAATTCCAACAACAACTAAAGAAATTATAATTATAGTCACTAATAAAGTGTCAATTGCATTCAAAATTGATTGTGTTAAATTATTAATATCTTCTTCAATATCATTTGTAGCGGCAATAATTTCACTCGTATCAATATGATCGGAAACGTTAATATTTTTTAACATTACCTTTTTTGCTTCAATAACAGCGGAAAGACCTAAAGAGTTGCTTGTAGTTATAATATTTTCTCTTAAAACATACAGTCCTACTCCGGTAATCATTGTAAAAGACACAACCACAATTGCTACAATAACCCCTGTGTATTTTCTAATTTTGAGAAAAATTGAATTTTCTTTCACATTGTTATTCATCATTTTTATCATACAACCTTATCGGCATTTAAGAATAGCTCTGTTGTAGCCAAAGCTTCTTTTGTTACTCCCGGAATTTCAATATATGAGTGAATAGTATTAATAAAATTTACCGGACTATGGTTTTTACTATCTGAATGACAACAGACAAGAAAAATAAAAATAATGACGCAAAATAAATTAATGAAAATTCTTTTATAAGCGGTCATGTTTTCTCCATTTACTATATATTTTTAAAATTTAAAAACGTAATAAAATATAAACGTTTTTAAATCATAGTAATTAAATTTTCCGCTACATTCACAGCTTTTTTAAAAGCGCTGTGTAAAATATACACTGTTATCTCACCAAGGTATTTATTTATTTGCTCCGGTAATATTTTCTTTTTTATATCTTCTAATACTTTTTTTGCTGTATTGTTATCAAATGCCTCACATGCTTTTTTAATTATACCAAGCTTCTCTTTTAAATAAATCTTATCTTCATCGGTAAGTTCTATATTATTATTATCTATTTCCGGTTTTAATTTTTCTACCAAAAACCTGAGCGAATTTATAAAGAAAGGCGTCTCCCTTATCATTACAGAAATATTTTTATTTTCACCGGCTTGTTCTAATTTCAACGCATTTGCCGATAATTCGGTTTCTCCTATATTCGCCAAGGCGCTTTTCATTCCATGAACAGTTGTAATGTATAATTTATATTCTTCTTCTTCCAATGCATTTAAATTTTCACTTAATTGTACCAGTACAGTTATCGCATTTTCTGCGTCTTGTATAAAAAATACATCTTTTTCAAACGGGGTTTTATTATTTACCGGAACTATATTTTTTAAATTTCTTTCACTTTGTTCACGTCGCGCAGCTTCTACAATTTCAGGCGGTTTTTTATTTCTTATATAATCATTTAACATTAAATTTAATTCGCGGGAATCTATCGGTTTGGAAATAAAACCATCAAAGCCGTTTTTAAGAAACATCTCTGCGCGTCCAATCAAAGCGTTAGCGGTCAATGCAATTATTACATTGGTATATCCCATATCACGTATGATTTTGGTAGCTTCGATACCATCCATTTTCGGCATCATGTGATCCATGAATACAATATCATATATCTTTCCTTTTTTAATTTTCTCAATGGCATCAAATCCGCTGGTAACTGTTTCAATTTTTAAACCGTAAGGCACTAATAAACCTCTGGTAACATAAATATTAGACTCGACATCATCAACAACAAGGACGTTTCCGTACGGCATATACTCCCGTAAAAACTGTGCTTTTTTCTTAACCGCAGTGCTTTTAAAACGGAATTTTTTCAAATCATCCGCCAATGTCGGACCGCAAACAAATGTACCTATCCGCTTTTGCGGGATACTTACGGTAAATTCAGAACCTTTTCCGGGATCACTTTTCACATTAATATTTCCATCCATTAGATCAAGAAGACGTTTTGTAATGTTCATACCAAGACCTGCACCGACAGTAGTACGATTAGCGTCAGTATTAAAACGAGTATATTCATCAAAAAGTTTTTTAATTTGTTTATCTGACATTCCATGCCCTGTATCGCTGACACGGAAAACAAGCACAACATCATCATGCTGCGCTTCATGTGCTTGCGCAAATGAAGCCGCATACTGTGAAGTTTCAGAGCTTACTGTAAATATTACTTCACCTTCATCAGTATATTTAAATGCATTTGAAAGAATGTTATTCAAGACTTGTTTAATACGAAGTTCGTCACCAAACAATTCAAGAGGTGTGTTTTCATCAATTTGAACAGAAAATAAAATCGGCTTGCTTTCATAACGAAGGCAATTTAACTGCGCGGTATCATTAATTAAACTTGATATATCATATCTGACAGGAGCTATTTCCAATTTACCGGCTTCTATTTTTGAAAGGTCCAGAATATCATTTATTATATTGAGTAATAAATCGCCGGACTCATATATCTTACTGAATGCTTCTTCTATCTCAGGATCAAGCGTTTCATTTTGCAGTTGGATTTCTGCAATACCTAAAATTGAATTCATCGGCGTGCGTATTTCATGACTCACTGTCGCCAGGAACGCGCTCTTGTAACGGCTGCTCTGTTCGGCTTGTTCTTTGGCAACAAGCAATTCTGTTATATCAACAGCATGCTGCAAATGGACTTTCTCGCCGCTTGGCCAATCAATAAAACAATCCGCATGACGAATATAACGATCAAGAGCATCAACATATTCATCCCACACTATAATTTTATCCGGTTCGTAATGAAGCTGGAAACACGGGCAGAAATCACACATATGATCAACATTTCTTCCAAAAACTTTGTAACAAAATTTCCCTAAAATACTGTCATTTTCAATACCGAAAGTTTTCTTCATCACTTTATTAACAAAAAGCAATTCTCCTGTATCGGGAACTGTTACATAAATAAATGCGTCTATACTATCAAGAATCTTCTCCAGCGAATTCAAAGATTTTGTTTTAATTGTGTTTGCATCATTCGCTTTTTGCACCGCATCTTCCATCTGCGTTGTCATATCAAGAAGATTTTGAGTCATGCTGTTACGGATGAAAGCATTGGCGATCATACGTCCTGATGAGCGCATAATCATACTTTCATTTTCTGTAAATACCCGCTCATTCCGGCAATCATCAAAACCGACAAAACCCCAAAATAAATTATGAACAAAAACAGGCGCGACAAAGATAGATACAACTCTAAGTTTATTAAACAACTGTTGCTCAATAACAGACATATCACGAACAAGACTATTGATACATTTTCCCTGAGAAAGAATATCTTCCCAACCGGGTATGTGTTCATCATAAGATACATCTTCCTCAATTATAGTCCCGATTAATGGAGGACGGAAACTGCTTACCCAATCGTAAGTTAAAGTACAGTACAACAGTCCGTCTTTTTTATTATTTTTCCATATACATACACGATCAACATCTACGGCTTTCGCTAAAATTCCCATTGATATTAATAAGTTATCTACAAAATTCTGAATATCAGGATCAAGCAGAATTGTAGACACACTGTTCACAGCTTTAAAAAGTTCGTTTTGCTTCTCGATCTCTCCAAGCATTTTTTCTTGCTCACGCATATCGCGGACATAAGCTATTAAGATTCTGCCATTGCCGTACATAACGCTTTCCAGCGTGACAACCGTAGGAATAGGTGTTCCATCCAGAAGCTGATGCATCCAATTAAAAATACATTTACCGTCTTTCGTTGCTTGAATCCCAAACTGAAGAATTATATCAAGCGATTTCGATCCGTCAGGCTGATATTCCGGCGAAAGTTTATAAAAGTTTTCAATAAAATCTTGTTTATCTTTTAATCCAAATAGACGTACAGCTTCAGTATTGCAATCGTAGACTTTTCCTTCTTCAACTCCTATAAAACAGGCAATCGGTACTGTATCCAGCATAACTCTGGTACGTTCATGTTCATTTTTTAATTTAATTGATTGGACTCTGTTTCTTATTAAAATAACCAAAAACAGAGCTAAAACCATCGCAAACAAACAAATAGCACCTAACAACAACGGTCTTTGCGCTTCTACAACTTTTACACGATAATCATAAGTCTTCTGCGTCCATTGCAAGGTAATAGCTTCAACATTAATTAAATTAAAAACTTTATCAATAATGGAATGTAAAACTTCTTGATTTTTGTTAAAGCCAAATCTGGTTTCTATAGGTTGTTTAAACACAACATTTGCTTTGTAACCTACACTCTCCTGATAATGGGTAAGCTGTAAAAGCCTTCTTTGAGTTGTCATAACCATATCTACTTCATCTGCAATTAAACCGCGAAAAGCATGATCTATAGAATCATAAAAAATAAAATTATTATGATTAGGAAACCATTTCAAAAACATTTCAGCATGGATTGAATTATTGGCAAGTCCTATTTTTTCATGCAAGATATCATTAAGTTTAATATTGGGATGTTCCGATTTTGAAACAAGCGCGTAATGATCGTTTAAAATAATACTCTTAGACCATATAAAATGTTCTTCTCTTTCCTTTGTCCAAACCAATTCAGGAATTAAAACAGCTCTTCCGCTTGTCAGCAATTCATTCATAACAGGGAATGTAGCAAACTCATCATTTACAACATGAAATGAAAGCCCCGTAAGTATATTAACTTCCTTTAATAAATCAAAAAAAATTCCTTGCCATTCTTTTTCACGAACATTATAAAAACTAAGAGGGTAATTATTATTGTATGCTGTTACAGGAATTGAATTATTATGCGCTGACATTTTATTTATATAAACACGCTCTTCATCTGTAAGCCACACAGACATTTTATGTTCCAGAAAATCCTGATATCCCTGATTGTACAAATTGTTAAAATAGGGCATAACACCATTACGCATAGCCTTTGTAATAATAGAAATAATCGGCTGTAAGGACGGTTTTATTGTTGCTATTGAAACAGGATTATAAATTAAAGGAAAAAAATCTTCGATAATTATGTTATTGTATTCTAAAAAAGATGTGGCGGTGACGCTTGAAGTAATATAAGCGTCAGCTTCACCATTGATAAGAAGCTGGTACGCTTCAGAATAATCATTTACCAATATAGGTTCATATACATCGCTGTCAAGCACTTCTGCAACCACATCTTTTATCGGTGTGTTAGGAGCAAACGAATACCTTAATCGGCGTTCCTCTTTAATTTGCTCAATAGGGCGGCTGCCTTCAAGCCTGATCATAACAAATTGCCGTTCCGCGATTGTGTCAGTTAAAAAATATTTATTAATACGTTCTTCGTTGGGCATAATATTGCCGGAAAAATCAATCTCGCCTGAATCTAATTTTTCCAGTAAATCATTGGAATTATATATTACTAAATTAAAAGGCATCTCAAAAATAGAAGATAACCAATCGCATAACATTGCAGAGTATCCTCTGTATTCTCCATTATTATTAATAAAAGCTTCAGTTGAAAGAATCATACCGTAAGTAAAAGAAGATTTATTACTTTGCAGTTCATTTATAGCGGCAGTTTCTTCGCTTGTTACTCCCGGAATATCTTTGAATGTTTTGAAAATTTGGGTAGGATAGGGATGTATACTATGCTTTTGTTCATCTTTTTCCGAACAACCGGTAAGATATAAAAGAAAAAAAAGAAACAAGCAAATTTTATAAATACCGTGCAAAAAACAGCGGTAATTATTTATTTTAAAATTCATTCACTGCCTGCTTGTTCAAAATCTTTTTCACATAACAAAAATACATTTATCAGCGTAGGATCAAAATGTTTTCCGTTGTTATTTTTAATAATCTCCACCGCTTCTGTATGAGAAAGCGGAGGTTTATAGGAACGCTTGGAAACAAGCGCGTCATAAACATCTGCAATCGCCATGATACGCCCCTGAAGCGGAATATCATCGCCCTTTAATCCGTAAGGGTATCCTGACCCATCCCATTTTTCATGATGATAACCTGCAAATAATTTTGCATATTGCAAAAACGCTTCATCCCCTGATTCTTCCATAATTCTGTCGATAATTTTTTCACCTTCGACTACATGGGTTTTTATCGTATTAAATTCATCTGCGGTCAAATTTCCCTGCTTATTTAAAATTAAATCTGTTATAGTAATTTTACCGATATCATGCAGACGCGCGGATGAAATCGCCAGTTCTAAATCCCATTGTGAAATTTCATCAAAATAGATTTTTTTCTCAATCATAACATCCAGAAGCAATCTGATAAAATAAGTAGTACGTTCAATGTGTTTGCCGGTAATTCCATCACGATTTTCAACCATATTCGCCAAAACCGATAATATACCGTTTTTTAATTTCATCAGACTTTCTGTACGCTCATGAATTATATCTTCTATTCCCAAATGAATTTTTATACGGTTAAGAAGGACAGGTCTGGAAAAGGGTTTTGAAATAAAATCAACTACACCCATCTCAAAACCAAGCGCTTCTGTTGATGCGTCGGTTCTGCTTGTAAGAAAAATAACAGGAATGTCGGCAAATGCGCTATTGGATTTTAATTTTTTTATTGTTTCAAAACCATCCATTTCAGGCATTAAAATATCCAATAAAATTAAATCCGGTCTGATATCTTCCAAAAGTTCAAACATACTGGCAGCAGAAGGTAAGGTATAGATATGATAATGCATTGATAAAGCCTCATCTGCTGAAACAAGATTTACATTATTATCATCTACAACAAAAATAGTCTTCACTTTACTATCCTTCCCTTGTTATGCCTTTGCATAACAATTTTTATTTAAAAAAACTAAATTTACCAAATTTAAACAATTTACCATTGGAGCGTTTTGTCAGCTCGTCAATTGATTTTAAAATAAAAGAAGCAAAAGCAACCTCATTCCCTGAATCGGAGTTAGAGAAACCTATAGTTGAATACGGCTCTTTATTCGCGGAACTTAACAAACTTTGAACTAAAGAGCGGAATGATGAGAGAGCCGACGCTCCTAAAATATCAATCTCCTTTGAAGATATATCGGGAAAAACAAGAGCCAGGGTTCCGTGTTCCCTGCTTTTAAAAGTTTTAATTATTTCTTTTACAAGAAAAAACCACCCTTTGATATTATCATTGACCATTATTTCCACAGTTGAAAAAGAAAGCCCGGACGGACTGACAGGGGGTGAACAGATAAGTACCGCCTCATCAATATTCTCCAAACGGTTTTCTGCGGCAAGCACTAAAGCTCTCGCCGAAATAGGGCTTGAAGGATTCCATTCAAGAGAAATGCGTTTTTCATAATTAAATTCGGAAGACAATTCTGCTGATACTGTCTCGGAAAGCCTGTTTGGGATAAAGGCGGAAGCGAATTTATCGACTCTTTTGACAGTTTCGGCTTCAACAGCCCGGCTTAAAGCAGAATCATTTCCTACTATAAAAACTCCCCTTGTCATAGGGTGATTATAGTAAATTATCAAATTTCTAACAATATACCGGAACAGAGAGCTTGTTACCGGTAAAAACAAATATCAAATTTACAGTTTCCCCAAACCGATAAAATAGGTTTCCACAGACTCGCCCCTGCAAGCCTGAGGTTTAAAGCTTTTAGCTGATTTAAAGATTGTTTTTAAGTGTTTTAAAAGATTTTCTGTACCGCTGCCTTGAAATATTTTAACTGCAAGATTACCTCCGGAAACAAGAGTACTTTCTGCAAAGGAAACAACAGTTTCCGCAAGATTAAGGGAACGGGCGGAGTCAACAGTATGGTTGCCTGTGGTATTGGGAGCGGCATCACTAATAATAATTGAATAAGGTCCTTTCGCCAAAAGAGCCTCGCCGGTTTCCTGAGCTGTAACATCGCCTTGAACAAAGAAAAAATTACTGTTGTCAAAAAGTCCTTTGTCAAACTCGCGTGAAAGAGGGGATAAATCGACAGCGGCAAGGAAGCCTTCAGACGGCAATTTCCGCAGCACATAGAGACTCCAGCTTCCGGGAGCGGCACCGATATCAAGTATACGCAAAGTTTTCCCGTCTTTTTTAAAAAACCCGAATTTCTCATCAATTTCTTTTAACTTGTAAACAGAACGGGCGGGATAACCTTCTTTACGCGCTTTTAGCTGCCAGTGATCGGGTTTCTTGTAATCTGCCATCAAAATTCAGTATAATACCTTATGGATCAAGAGTATACACAGAGACTGCAAAAAATAGAAACGGTGCTGGAACAATGGCTTCCTCAAGAACCTGATGCTGATTGGGCGGAAAAAGTATTCGGCGATATCGGAAAAAAAATAAGTGCAGAAACAAAAAAGATGCTGCTTGCGCCTCCCAGAGAACTCACCTTCAGAGGCGGTAAACGCTGGCGCCCCTTATTAATGTCGCTTATTTGCGAAACCCTCGGCGGCGGAGATAACGCTATCCCGCTTTCACCTATCCTTGAGTTCTCGCATAACGCAAGTTTAATTCATGATGATATTGAAGACGTGTCTGATGAAAGGCGCGGGAAACCTGCCATCCATAAAATGTTCGGTGAAGATATAGCGATAAACTCCGGATCATTTTTATATTTTTTAGCTTTATCCTGCCTCGAAAAAAGTGAAAAATTTAATAAAGAATTAATTTTAAAACAATGGGCGGAGTGTATAAGAAGACTTCACTTGGGACAATCAATGGATATAAATTGGCATAGAGATATTACTTATATACCCAAAATTGATGATTACTACATAATGTGCGCCTTAAAAACAGGGAGTCTTGCACGCCTTGCCGTAGAGTTAGGCGCGATTGCGGCAGGTGCTCCGCAAGAAGTTATAAAACTGCTTGGCGAAGCGGCAGACTCAATGGGAATCGGTTTTCAAATTCTCGATGATGTAAAAAATCTTACAACAGGGGTATACGGAAAAAAACGCGGTGATGATATTGTGGAAGGGAAAAAAAGCCTCCCCATACTTTTATTTCTGAAAAAATATCCGGAAAAAAAGAATCAAGTGTTTTATTGTTTCAGCGAAGCAAAAACCTCAGGTTCAACCGCGCCGGAAGTTGAAGATTTAATTAATCTTTTATCTGATTCTGATGTTTTTGCAGAAGCGGAAGAAAAAGGCAGATCCTTTTTAAAAGAAACAAAAGAAATATTATATTCAAAAGAATTTTCCAGCTACACTATAAATGAAAACGGCCGTATATTGCTTGACGGATTGATTAAATCGATTAGTTAACCTGTTATGCGATTTAAAGGACAATAAGTGAAAGATATGTACATCAGTGAAATATGGTCTATTCTCAAAACAAGCCACGGCAACGCTGTTTTATTAAAACCGAAAGATAAGGAAGTCGCAGTCCCTGTTTTTATCGGCACTTTAGAAATGCAATCTATTTTAATCGGTAAAGACGGCTTAAACCTTGCACGCCCTCATACACACGATCTTTTTTTAAATATGCTTACACACGTGAATCTTTCTGTAAAAAAAGTCGAGGTTTTTGAATTAAAAGATGATATCTTTCACGCCAGATTGATTATTACAGGCGGTGAATACACCAATGAAAACCCTTTAATTCTTGACAGCCGCCCTTCTGACGCTCTGGCGATTGCAGCCAGAAAAAAATGCCCCATTTATATGGCAGCTTCCATCATTGAACAAACGGGCGTTGAATTGTCTTATTTTATGACAGAAATTGAAGAAAATTCCGATAATAGATATAGATCACTTCGGGAACAACTGGAACAAGCAGTAGCAAAAGAAGAATACGAGCAAGCGGCGGAAATTAGAGATTTGTTAAAAACGCTGGAAAATGATGCTGAATAATTCAATCTGATGCGGACCTCTTGAACCTGAACACTAAAAAAGGTTATAGTAAATTATGATGTCACTGTATGAGAATGATTTAACCAAAAATCAATTTTCCAGCCGGAAAAGAAAGAATCTCTTCAGATTGATAGCTTTTTTATGCCTTGTCTTTCTATTAAGCCCCATTCAATATAAAAAACAACAAATTCCAGAAAAAACTGACGAACACGGTATAGGTGGAGGTGTTCTATTAGAAGAAATCACCGTTGATTCTTATGATTTAAACGCATCCGATCATACAGAAATGGAATCACAAACGAATTTTGCAGATTCCTTGTCAAAAACCCGCACCCTCCTTTATGATTCCCATTTTGTTATAAGCGGGGATAATATCAGCACGCTGGCAGTCAATTACGGTTTAAATCAAGATACAATTATAACGGTAAATAAAATTACCAGTTCCCGCCTTCTTCAAGCAGGAAAAGTGATAAAAATTCCAAACCAGGACGGGATATTGCATACTGTCCGCAACGGGGAAACCTTAAGCGCTGTAGCGGAACGGTATAAGGTAGAACCTGAAACCATTCAAGCTGCAAACGAGCTTTTTTCAAAAAGAATAGTTACCGGCACAGACCTCTTCATACCCGGCGCACGTCTGGATTTTGCAAGGCTTCAGGAAATTAACGGCGATTTATTTATATGGCCCCTGCAAGGACCTATTACTTCATATTACGGCTACAGGAGAAACCCCTTCAACCCAAGCCGCCGTCAGTTCCACAACGGTATCGACATCAGAGGGAACACCGGTGATCCTATAAGAGCAGCGATGGCGGGAAGGGTCAGCAGTACCGGCTATGACAATGTTTTTGGAAACTATGTAATAATAAGCCACCACTCAGGCTATCGCACTCTCTACGGTCACTTAAGCAGAATCCGAACCAGGACGGGCTTACATGTCGCACAAAACCAGTTAATCGGCGATGTCGGCAACACCGGCTTAAGTACAGGCCCGCATTTACATTTCTCCATCTTCAAAAACGGCGTTACAATTAACCCGCGCTCATTAATGCGGTAAGCTTGACTATTACAATTTTAAAATATAGTTAACATGATCCCCCTCCTTATGCGATAAAAATATTTCAACTTTTTTTCATTCTCAATCAAGCGCTGCGCATCTGTAACCCATATATATACATGAAAAAATTATTATTTTTTATCATCTCTTTTTTGTGCTGTCTGAATGTATTTACTCAGACAGATGCAAGTCCTGTCACATCAGGCGGAAAAAAGGAAAGCAAACTACAATTTAATTGGGGTTTGCTCTGGAGCGGTTCGTTGGATATGAGCGCGTCAAATCCGATGAATTTCTCTCTTAATAACCGCGGAGAAATACGGCTGCATTTTATCCCGCAAAATAAAAACTATAACAAGTTTTTTCAAGAGACGCTTGCCGTCTCCGGTTTTACACTGCGCGGGCAAATTCTTGACAGGCATGTCCTGTCATTTGGTTTTAAACCTTTCCAAGCGGCTAACGATCCTGATAAAGCCCTTACACATTTTACAGGCGGCTTGTATCACGGGCAAACCGGATCACGTTTGCTTTACGGTGTGCTTGACGAATGGGGGCTTTCAGCGCGAATACGCAACCCTTGGATTCGTTCCCCTCCTTATCCTGAGAATCATAAACCCCTAATGGCTGATTTAAAAACAACTGTTTCCGGCACCAAAGAAGATGAGTTGTATTTGTATACATCAAGCCCTTTTTTTGAATTGAATCAAAATTATAAACTAAGAGGGTTTATTGCCGCGCAAACTCTTGTCACTCAATTTACTCCTGCTTTATCAGGCGGAATTGATTTTACATTCTTCAAAAAAAATAATATGTTATTTGAAGTATTTTACACAGGGAAAACTCTTCCTCCTTTTAAGCCTTCTTCTTGGTTTTCTAATCCTCCTGCCCTTCCGGAACGTAAGTTTCACCTAACAGCGGCCGCGCTTGCTTTTTCTAACCCGTTAATTTCTGTAAGTTCGGATTTTGCCTTTTCTGATACTTTTGCCTGGGGTAAGGATATTTATTTTAATTTCGGTATCACTGTGACACCTTTGCTTCCTTTTGGAAGCAGAGCGCGTCCCTTAGCTATTTCACTTGCTGTTGACGGATCAGGGGATCGGTTTGTAAACAGAGACGGCGCGATTTTGAAAGAAGGATTCAGAGGAGCGGCAAAAATCGAATGGAAAGGTAAATATAGTTCGCTTTATAAGTTTAGTTTAATATTACGGGGAAATGATCTTGGAGAAAATATAAACCGAAGCTCAACAGATTTTTATTTCCGTTTTCCTGTACAGAAAGGTAAAAATAAAAAATATATTCCTATCAGATTTACTAGGTTTTCTTTATCCGCAGATAGAAATGCGGAAAATCCTTTAAAAATTAATGACAGCTTTTCCGGTAATATCGCTTTAAATATCAATTTTAAGAAAATAAAACCGATAGGCATAAGTTTTTCAGGCTCTTTAAAAGGGATAGGATCGGTAATTTCAGAGAATCCTGAAAAAGTACCGATTTTCTTCCCAATCCCAATCAACAACGTAAATGAAACATGGAAATGGAATAATGCCTCAGTACATTGCGAAATCTACTGGGCTCCTTTAAATTTTCAATTTAGATTAAGGGGTGGGATATCATTCTTTAATGAAAAAGAGGAAAAATGGGACTTTTCCTTATCTGCGGCTTTTAGATTTAAATACGGGAGGTTTAATATTAAAGTATCATCCTCTGATTTTCCACAGAATTGGAGCATTGGGCTCTCGTGGAGGGTAGAAAAAAAGGAAAAATATGAAAAAAAGTGAAGTATATCCCTTCTCTTTTCGATAATTATAATGTATCATTATAATATATAGAAGTAATTGAGGAGGAAATATGCCTGCCGGTGTGACAATAATGATTGTTGACGACTCCCGTATCATGAGGAATACAGTAAAAGGTGTCTTTTCAGGGGTAGAATCCACCTGTAACTTCATCGAAGCAAAAGATGGGGAAGAAGCTTTAGCCTTGCTTGAAACTCAGGTAGTTGACCTAATATTACTTGATTGGAATATGCCTAGGTTATCCGGGATTGACTTTCTAAAACAAGTACGCGCTATGGATCAATACAAAGATTTACCCATAATCATGGTAACCAGTGAAGCTGCAAAGTTTAACGTTATCGAAGCGTTAAAACATGGAGCTACTGATTATATAACAAAACCAATTAAACTTGATTTATTCAAGCAGAAATTGGCAAAATTACGCTTATTTAGGATGTGAAAAAATGACAGTAGAATTACAAAATTATGTAGAACCATTTGTTGAAGTTACCGTCAATACTTTTAAGGAATTTGTCGGCGTAGATGTAGCTCCAAGGCATCCGCATTTTCTGGATCCGGACAAAGCATTTGAGTGGGACATTTCAGCGGTAATCGGTCTTTCCGGTGTAGTTAAAGGCGCCGTTATCGTATCAATGAAATCGGATTTGGCGATTAAATTAACAGATTTACTTGCCGGAGAAGGGCATAACGAAATCGATGCTGATGTTATCGATGCAATCGGCGAAATTAATAATATTATCGCCGGAAACATCAAACCGAAAGTACCCAACGGGGACAGGATTGTAATTTCTATTCCTACAATTATAAAAGGAAAAGAACATTCAATTGCATGGCCCAGTAAGCAGACGCGCATTCTTTGCATCCCGCATAAAGCGTTTGATAACGATATCTTTCACCTAATGGTAGCCATTGAAATTGAAAACGAAAAATAAATAGGAGAGAATCATGAAGCATGTTTTCGTGTTCGATCCAAAGGCGTTTTACAATCAGCAATGGAAGATGGATAACATTCTTGATAATATCGGGCAATTTTTCAGAACACAGGAAAAACCCGATTTCTCGATTCAATTTTCACGTTATAGAAGAAACGCAATCAGTATAATTAATGACGAAGCGGAAAAAGCAAGAGCGGGCGACACTGTCAGAATTTATGCGATAGGCGGTGAAGAAATACTGTTTGATTGTTTAAACGGTGTCGCTCATTTTCCGAACATGCAGTTAGCCGCCGTCCCTTACGGTGAAATAAACAACTTTATAAAAATTTTTGAAAAAGAAAAAGGCGATAATGTCACCGATTCATTCACAGATATTCCCACTATTGTTAAATCAAAAACTCTTCCCACCGATGCGATAAGATGGGGGGTAAATTATGCTTTAAACTCCTGTTATATCGGAATGAATTCCGCAATTTCAAAAAGATTAAAAGATTTGAAATCAAATTTAAACAAAGGCAGTTTTTTTATATTTTCAAAATTATCTTCTTTTATAAATTATATACTTACATCTTTTGACAAACATCAGGCTGCTAGAGAGTATAAAATAACAATTGACGATCAAGATTACTCTGGAAATTACAGTTTAATCCATATTGCGAATTGCCCGTTTTACAACGGAAAAAGAACAGGCGCGGCGGATGCAACACCGGATGACGGACTTCTGGATATTGTGCTTATCAAAGCCGCAATTCCTTTGGTAACGCTTTCCGCATTAAGAAAATATTCAAAGGGGAAACGCCCAAAAAACAGCGTTTTTATTCAGGCAAAAAAAATCAATGTTCATTCCAATAATCAAATGTGGATTCAATTGGATAATGAATATATTCAGGATACCGATATTAACTTAAGTATAGTTCATCATGCGGTACAAATAGTAGCACCTAAGGATTTATCATATCCGATAGCCTCAATATCGTCTATTTAAGGATGGCTTATAAATGTCATTAAGAAAAACAGATAATACAAAAACAAGAAGAATAGCAAATACCGCTTCTGTTTTAATGATATTATTTTTAAGTGCCGCATTTGTTTTAGAAACATTGATATATAACATACCTGTAAATTACAGTTATGCAGGGCTTATAATAGTAATAACCTTATCTGTAATAATAGCGATTTTACGAACAGCCATAAATCATTATAAAATGGCATTTAACGTTCCCTTTGTGTTATTATTGTTTTATACCTTATTGATGATGATGTCAAATTGGTATGCAAATCATTACTTTCTTATCTGTCTTGCTATTTGCGCGATTAGCTGTATCTATTCTCATTTTGGCAGGACATTAACATTTATTATTGTACAAAATATTTTTATCGCTTACTTTATCATCAGAGGATATCCTGTAAACGGGCATGACACACATTTATCTGTCATATTGGTAAACTGGTCTATTTGCTTATTCGCCAGCATAATTATGCTGATACTTACAAGAGCTGCAACCATCTTTTTAAACAGAGCTTTGGAGCATCAAAATTCATTCATGGACCTTCTTGCAACGACAGAGAATTTTGTTGCGATGGTAGACGAGCATAATGAAATTATTTATGCGAGTAAAACCTTGTCTCAGTTGGGAAATGTTGAAGACCCGACTATGGTTCAAGGGCGGCCTCTTATCGATCTTTTCCCGGGCAGAAGCCTTAAAATATATGCAGGTAAATTATTAAAAGATAAAGACGATTATGCTGAAGACTGGGAATTTTCGCTTAACGGACAAAAGAGATATTTTAAAGCAGCTTCGCACAGATTAGCAGGAGCGGGCGGCACTCTTATCAGCTTATACGACATGACGCATCTTGCAGAACGTGATGAAATTGCTGTTATGAAAGACAACATGAAGATAGGTCTTTTCTTCATGGATAAAAATTATGTTATTCAGGATCATTACTCAATATATTTGGAAGAAATGCTGTCAGACACAAAACTTTTCGGCAGGTTATTTACAGATGTAATTGCAGATTCTGTTTCACCTAACGAGCTTGGAGCGATCAAAGATTATTTTAACATGATTCTGGAGCGTTCCTATGATCAGGAAATGCTTGAAGATATAAATCCGCTCAACGAGCTCCATTATGTACATAGAGATTCAGGCAACAGAAAAGTGTTTCAATGCGCTTTCGCCACTGTTGAACGCGGACGCGGCGAAGTTTTTATTCTTGTTACAGTTTACGATATTACAACAAGAGTTGAATTACAAGAAAGATTGGCGGAAGAAGAAGCGCGCAGACAGGAAGAAATGCAATCGGTTTTCGAATTAATACAGGTTCAACCGGATGTGTTCGCCGACTTCATGGGTGACATGGAACATGAATTTAACACTATCGATCAAATCCAAAAAAATGAATCCCTTTCCGCTCATGACGCTTTGGTAAAAATATATCAATCTATACACGCTATAAAATCAAATGCAGTAATACTTGGTTTAAATGTATTTGGAAATAAAGTGCACAACCTTGAATCAAAGATAAAAAAATTACGCGAAATGGAAGGCGAAGTTCCGTTTTCGGAAATGTTAAGTTTAACTTATGATATAGAAAAAATATCAAACGAAAGAGAAAGTTTTAAAGACATTATAGATAAACTGCATTCTTATACAGGCGGTGATACACCAAAAATAACTACAGAAAAACAAAATATAAAAGTGCTTCTGGATTCTTTGGCGAAAACAACCTCCAAAGCCGCAGATGATCAGGAGAAATTAATACAATTTATAGCAAACGATATAGACTCAGAAGCGATAGACAAAGGTCCAAGACGTATTATAAAAGAAATCCTTATGCAGCTTATCCGCAACTCCGCAGTACACGGAATTGAAATGCCTGAAACCAGAACTGCAAAAGGCAAAAAAGAAACCGGCACAATTAAACTTTCCATCAAAGTAACACCTGATAAAAAGCAAATCCAAATAAGGCTTTCCGATGACGGAAACGGTTTAGATTATAAAAAAATCGGTGAAAGAGCTGTCGCACGTAAATTAATTAAAAAAGAAGATATAGACAATAAAGATTTATTAATCAAAGTAATTTTTGCTCCCGGTTTCAGTACCGCAGAAACAGAAGGTGTTCATGCAGGACGCGGTATCGGGTTAAATCTTGTCCGTGACCGCATCAAAGAAATAAACGGCGCTATCAAATTAAAATCAGAAGACGGTAAAGGGATATTGTTCTATATTACTATTCCCTTAGCTTAAAGTTTTTATTTATTAAACAAACCCGCACCGATTGCGGTAGTGTATTCTGCAAATTCAGGATAAACAAATTCAATATTATACATTTTAGAAATTTCTGTAATTACTTTTTGACCTATTACATTATTACTGCCGCGGCCTGTAACTATAACCTGACTTGAGTTTTTTGCTCTTGCCGCAAAAACAGAAAGAACACCTATTACCTGATATACCATGTTAATTATTGCAAGGGCGATATCTGACGGGTTTGCAGTGTCCAGCATTTTCCCGAAATTAGAAGCAGTGCTTTCACCGCTTAAAAAACTGATGCCTGTTTCTGTAATGTCACCTAACAACAGGTCTACTTGATTTAATTTTCCGGTCTTTGCAAGTTCCATGATATTTTTGAAACCTGATATAGGTAAAAGTTTTTTCGCTAAACCGATAATTGTACCGCCGCCGACACCTGACCCGCCGAAATGAAAAATTCCTTTTTCACCTGCTTCAATTATCACTGTTCCTGTTCCGATGTTGGTAATTATTATATTATTAAGCTCTGAAAGAAACATCCCGCCTATACCGATTGCTTCAAATTCATTTACTCTTTTTGTAGGAATGTTAAAAATATCATTTGTAATCTTTGAAGCGCCTACCCCTGTAATATTAATTTTTTTTATCTCGTTTATTTTTATTCCGTTTTCAAGAACCAGTTTCCCCAATGCCCCTGTCGCGGATGTGACAGCATCCAGAGCTCTGGTTTTAATTTTTCTTGTTACTTTTCCGTCTTCAATTGAAACAGCTTTTGTTGTAGTGCTGCCTATATCAATTCCTATTATCATTTTAATTCCTTAAAATTATTTTTTAAACCTAAGCGATACAATATGACCGGCAGGTAATCTTACAAGAGCCGAATTATTATCATCGTTAATTACTACATTTTCCTTTTTCGCATAATTATTATTACTTGATCGCATAGCTTCTGCTTCACGTATTTCAAAACCTTCAGGAAGTTGGATTTTTATTGTTCCCATATCTACTCCGTTTGTACCAAAGGTTGTTGTCGGGGTAAACATAACTATGCTTATAACATTTCCATCCGGTGAAACAAATGCAGTTACTTTTGTAGTCAGACCGTCTATATTATCAACATAACTGTTAAAATTTCTGGTACTAATATTTTCACCGTTGCCTGTCGTCCCTTCTGCTGTAATTCCGACACGGTATTTTTCTTTTGCAAATTTTGCATAATGTGAAACAGCGTAGCCGCGGGGAAGAATTTTTCCTTCTGATGTTCCCCACTGACCATCACCGATAAAGCTGTAAAAACGTTTTGCAGCCCACCAAATATACGCGCTTTCATCATTCAGACGGATACTCAGATCAACGTCATTTAAAAATTTCCAAACATAATTCCATGTTGAATCGTTATGATAAAGATCCGCTTTACCGCTGTTGATATTATTTTCTGTCATCCACACTTCTTTCGGATCTGTCGGATGATCAATCGCTGCTTCATAACGGTATTGCCTGTTGCCGTAAGTATGTCGTCCTATAATATCAATCACCGATCTTGAATCAGGATTATTTAATGCGGCGTTATTTATATTGGGATGATTTGCAGATTCGCCGTTCATGGTACGGACAGAATTGATTTCTTTACCGCCGCCGAAACCTTTTACTCCATCGGTAAAATGTTTTACCTGTAAAAAGAAATCCCGCATTTCGTTAGGTGACCATAAACAGCCGTCATAATCGACAGCATAATTCGGTTCATTCTGAATTGAAACAGCGTAAATAGGCGCACCGTTCTGATACATATTCAAAGCGAAAGCTTTTAAATAATTTGCATAATCCTGATAATGTGCAGGTAACAGTTTCCCGTTATTTTGTGTATTGTTGGCATTATTGCTTTTCCATTCTGAGGGAGGACTCCACGGGCTTGCTAAAACATAACCGCCGTATTTATTAACGATTTTTATATTCTCATAATAATCCGGCCTGTCTCGGCTTACAAGCTCGCTCATTGTTTTGTTAATATCTGTATTCCAGGGCATTATCATAACTCTAAGAATATTCAATCCTAAGCCGGTATCGGGATTATACATCAACTCTGTATCCCTTGTACTTGCTCTTGGAAAATTTCCCCAGCCCACATCCATTCCGCCAAAACCGCGAACATATTGAAATCTGGTATTTGTATCTACAGTGATTACTACATTCGGTTTTCCGACTTCTTCAGAAAACTGATTGGATTTACAGGTTGATGATATTATACCCAAAATTATGAAAATTAAAATTGATTTAATAAAACGTTTATTTAAAACCATATTCTATTATAATATAAAAATTAAACGAAGTATAGTTTTTAATTATATAAGTCTTGAATATGAATCAAGGATATATCAAACTAAGGTATAATTGTTAAAGGAGTATTTTATGAGTAAACTTGTTGTACCTAAGGGCTATCATCCTGTTTTATCTGTGTATGAAACGCAAACCGCAATCGGTATGATTAAACACTTGTTCGAAGAGAATCTGGCACATAGCTTAAACCTTAAACGTGTATCCGCGCCGCTTTTTGTCGAACCTTTGAGCGGTTTAAATGACGACCTTAACGGTGTTGAACGCCCTGTAGAGTTTGATATAAAAGAAACAGGAACAAGCGCGCAAATTGTCCACTCACTGGCAAAATGGAAACGTATGGCTCTTTATAATTACGCTTTCCCTGTCGGGGAAGGGCTTTATACCGACATGAACGCCATACGCCGTGACGAAGAAATGGACAACCTTCATTCAATATATGTTGATCAATGGGATTGGGAAAAAGTAATAGACAAATCTTCGCGTAACGAAGAATTTTTAAAAATGACGGTAATTGCAATTGTTAACGCTATTTGCAATACAGCGGAAAAAACAAAAGAGATATACCCTGTTTTAAATTTAAACTTATCGCGTGATGTTAAATTTATTACCACACAAGAGCTGGAAGATTTATACCCGCAAATGACAAGCAAAGAAAGAGAAAACGTTTATGTTAAAGAACACAAAACCGTTTTCATCATGCAAATCGGCGATATTTTAAAATCAGGTAACAAGCATGACGGACGCGCGCCTGATTATGATGATTGGACATTGAACGGTGACATCTTTTTTTGGAACGATATGCTTGATTGCGCGATAGAAATTTCTTCCATGGGTATCCGTGTAGATGAACAATCACTTGATTCCCAACTGTCAAAAGCAAACTGTAAACACCGCAGAAATTTGAAATTTCATAAAATGCTGCTTGAAGGAAAATTACCTCTTACAATGGGCGGCGGTATCGGACAGTCAAGATTGTGTATGCTCTTGTTACAAAAAGCACACATCGGAGAAGTGCAAGTTTCTGTTTGGGATGAAAAAACCATAAACGCTTGTATTTCTACAAAGATTAAACTTTTGTAAAAACTAAAGTTCTTATGTTAACAATTTTATTCCCAATATTAATTATTAATACGTATATGAACCGATTAAAACAACACGGTAGAATTCCAAACGCAGTTTGTTTGCTGTATTAAGATCCCTGTATTGATAATGTAAAAATGGCTCTTTAGCTTTTCTCGCTTCTTTCTCATTAAAGTTGGTAAAATTTCTGCGTGTCCTAAATTGAGTAATTAAAGCAAGGCTGAATTGCTTTGTGACTTGAAAATTAAGAATATTGGAAAATGTCCATCTGACTAAATCATCACCCCATAAAGCACGATCCCTTCCAATTTCAAGACTGGGAACTTTTTTATAAAGATACAGATTCATCTCCGCCATAAAAGCGACCATGTTCAGGAAAATCGGCATTTGATAACCTAAAACAATATTACCAAAATAATTCCATCCGTTACGATTTTCACCGTCATCGGCTTCATAATACCAAGGTTGCCCGTCTTTTGCACGTGTGTTATGATGATAATTAATTTCATGATTAGACAGAACAACTACATGATGCCAGTCACCCGGAAAAATCGCGGCAAAATCAAACTGGAAAGTACCGCCTGCAAAGAATTTTAAAAAAAGCGCGTCAAATGCTTTTCCTGAATAACTTGCATTATTATCAGCATCCGGAAGATTAAGCCCTATACCATAAAGATTGCTTCCAAAAAGTTTTAGAGGCCAACCTGATCCAATCCCGCCGCCGATTTTAAATTCCAAGAATGCAACCGGAGTTAAAACCGCATCAATAATGCCATTCATGGAAATAGGGGTTACTTCTCCTGTTAATGAAAATCTGATGTTATTATCGCTCATTAGAAAATTATTAAGCCGAAGGAAAGGAAATTTAAAAGTATGGGTATAACCAATTTTTAATTCAGGTAAAGATGAAATTTGAAAGTAAAACTCTCCTGATGCCGAAGCGGCCGAGGTTTCTTCCGCGCTTGCAATTTCTTCTGCATTGTCTCGCTTCGCAGTATTTGTAATTTCTTCAGTTTCTGAAATTTCATCCGCAAAAAGCATCATTGCTAAAAACGGTAAAATAAAAAGTAAAACCAATTTTTTCATCTCTTTCCTCCGTAAATTGTATTAATTATATCATAAGCTTACGAATTGTTCTATTATAATATTTTGTTATGATATTTTTTATTAATAATTTATTATTGACATGAGTAAATCAATGCATTAATCTATTATAATTATGGTAAATCTTTCTGATTTTTCAATTAATACAAATGCACAAACTGATTGGTATAATATTACCGATCAAGTTCAAAAAAAAGTCGCCGCTTCCGGTATAAACGAAGGGATTTGCGTAATCTTTACCTCGCATACTACAGCGGCAATAACAATAAACGAAAATGCCGATCCTGATGTGCCTCATGACGTAAATCTTGCGTTGAATATAATTTCCCCAGACCGCCGTGAATTTCAACACAGTGAAGGTAATTCCGCCGCTCACACAAAGACAAGCCTTGTAGGACCTTCGCTTACAGTGATTGTAACCGGCGGTAAATTACTTCTCGGTACCTGGCAAGGCATTTGGTTTACCGAATTTGACGGTCCGCGAAAACGCAAAGTTCATGTGCGTGTAATGGGCGAGTAATAAAAATATAACGCTTAAATATCCGCTCTTACTTCGACAGCAATCTATTCAGCCTCTTCACAAAGTCAGCGGGGTCATTTAATTTCATACCCTCTACAAGCAGCGCTTGATCTAACAGCACTCCTGCGACATCGGCGATTTGATTTTCATCGTCGACATCTTTAAGACTTAAGATTATCGGGTGTTCTCCGTTTACTTCTAAAATAGGTTTTATTTCTGTCATTGATGCTTGCCCCATTGCTTTGAGCATTTGCGCCATTTGCATGGACGGATCGTTTTCGTCTGCGACGATGCATGACGGCGAGTCGTGAAGGCGGCGGGAAAGTTTTACATCTTTAACGCGGTCTCCGAGCGCTTTTTTTATTTTTTCAATGACGGGCTTCGCTTGTTTTTCCGCCGCTTTGTCTTCCTTTTCACCTAACTCTTCGTCTGCGCCTGCGCGGTTTACAGCTTTTATTTCCCAGTTTTGACTTTCGATTTTTCCGTCTGCACCGGGGATTTCTTTTCTGTAACTGTGAAGCATGGGAATTACAAGATCATCAATATCATCGTCCATGATAAGGACTTCAATTTCTTTTGCGCGGTATGCTTCCAATAACGGAGAAGAACGCAGGGTTTTTTCATCGCCGCCTGTGATGTAGTAGATGTGTTTCTGTTCGCTTTTCATGCGGTTTACATATTCCGAGAAACTTGTCCAGCCGTCAACGGAAGTGCTTTTGAATCTTACAAGGTCTTGAATGGTATCACGGTTTGCATAGTCCTGATAAAGACCTTCTTTAAGAGGGCGGTTAAAGTTTTCTATAAAGGTTTCCCATTTTTCTTTCGCTTCATCTGAACCGGAGACGGCGTTATCTGCCATTTGTTTAAATTCGGATAAAAGTTTTTTTACAGACGCGCTTTTTATATTGATCAAAATTTTATTCTGCTGCAAAATTTCGCGGCTTACATTGAGAGGTAAATCTTCAGAGTCAATTACACCGCGCACAAAACGCAGCCAGACAGGCATCAGTTCTTTGTCATCATCTGTTATAAAAACACGCTTTACATATAGTTTAACACCGGGTTTGTAATCAACATTGTATAAATCCATCGGCGCTTTTTTAGGAATGTAAAATAAAGTCGAATATTCCAAAGTGCCTTCCGCTCTTGTGTGAATGTAGTGTAAAGGCTCGTCGCTGTCATGCCCTAATTGTTTATAAAACTCATTGTAATCTTCTTCTTTAATTTCCGATTTGGAACGCCGCCAAAGAGCGGTTCCCGAATTTATCCTTTCGGTTTTTGTTACACTTCCTTTTTCTTCGCCTTTATCGTCCCATTCTTTTTCTTCATACGTTAGATAAATCGGAAACGCGACATGGTTAGAGTAACGCTTAATAATATCTTCGATTGACCAGCGGTTAGCGTATTCTGTTCCCTCATCAGTTAAAAATAAAATTACCGTTGTGCCTTGACTATCGCGTGATGCGCTTTCAAGTTCAAAACCGTCTTTGCCGTCGCTTGACCATTTCCAAGCTGAATCTTCCGCCGCTTTCCGGCTGATTACATCGATCTTTTCTGCGACCATGAAAGCGGAATAAAAACCCACACCGAATTGCCCGATCAAATTGGAATCTTTTTTCGCGTCTTCGGCAAGTTTTTCCAAAAACATTCTTGTGCCTGAACGCGCGATTGTTCCAAGCGAATCGATTAAATCAGCTTCGTTCATACCGATACCGTTATCGGAAATTGTCAGCGTCTTTGCATCTTTGTCAAAAGAAATATCGATGCGCGGATCGAAACTGATAGACTTATACGCATCGTCCGCTACCGTTAAATATTTGAGTTTGTCCAAGGCGTCCGATGCATTGGAAACAAGCTCCCGCAGAAAAATTTCCCTATTTGAATAAAGCGAATGAATGATAAGATGAAGCAATCTGCTTACTTCTGTCTGAAATTGGTGTTGAGACATGACGGATTCTCCTTAAAAATTGTTTTTAGTGAGCTTATATTACAAAAAATAATACAGATTGTCAAAGGTGAGTTATCTACGCTATATCCGGTGTACCCTTATCCACAGATACGCTATAAAATATGGGTGGCTGCCATCATTGCGTCACCGATATGCCCAGCCGCCGCTCCTTCCAGTCGCTCCGGCACGGGCATGTCGCCTAACTTGAGCCTGCAGAACTCAGGGGCGCAACAGCCGGAAGCCGATATGGTTGAACCTGTTGCCGGGATCGATGATGAACCGAGACGCTGAACGAGTGCTCTCTGCCGAACTGTTCCAAGACCCGCCGCGAGCCACACGGTAAACGCCGGCGGTTGCGCCCCTAGGATCGGTTTGCGCTTTTGTTTGATATGCTCCGTACCAATCCCAACACCACTCCCATACATTGCCGTGCATGTCATGTAAACCCCAAGCGTTAGCCGGTTTTTGCTCTACTGGTTTTATCCTGCCGCCGCTGTTTTCTTTATACCAGCCGGTATTATCGCTTATACTTGCTCCTGTATTATATGCTGTTTTCGTCCCGGCACGGCAAGCGTATTCCCATTCCGCTTCCGTGGGAAGACGGTAGCCGTTAGTATTCCAATTTACCGTTACTGTCGCGGCTGTTATCGGGTATCCTGTTACGGGCGTTCTTCCGGTTATCGTATACGCGGGTGTAAGCCCTTCTTTTTGACTGCGTTTATTACAATATTCTATTGCGTCAAACCATGTTACATTCACTACAGGAAGATTATCGCCTTTAAAAGAACTTGGATTAGTCCCCATGATTTCCTGATATTCTTTCTGCGTAACTTCATACCTGCTCATACTAAAAGAGCTTACAGTTACCTGCCGTCGCGGTCTTTCGCTACTTTGACTATTTGGTTCATTAGCAGGGCTTCCCATTGTAAAGGTGCCGCCGTTAATGCGCACCATGCTTGCGGGTGCCGGTTGCACAGCGGGAGTTGTCTGCGCAACAGACGCGGGAGCGGGTTTATAAGTGAATTCCAGTTTTTTTGATTCGTTGCGGCCTATCTCAACAGTCTTTTCTTCGGTTTTGCCGTCACTGTAACGTATGCTCACACGGTAGCTTCCGGCGTTAATCTTCGCGATGGGCAGCGTTCCCCATTCAGGAAGTTCCGATCTTTGGTTTAACGCTCCGCCGGTTATCTGCAATGTCCCGGCGGTAACTGTGCTTATTTCCAGTGAGCCTGTCGCTATGCTGACTGAACCATGTTCAAAAACATGAGCCGACTGCGAAGCAGACGAAGGCTGTATTGCCGTGGGAAGGGAGCCGAGGTAGGCTGTATCAAAATACTGGCTGTAAATGGCTGGGACTTGTTTTCTTTCGCTTGCGCGCGCAACCGCCGATCCTGTGCGGTCAAATACTTCACGGACAGTAAGACCGGGTGTTTTTAACTGCGTAAGTAAATGGCTTGTAAATAAACCGTTTCTGTCTGTTCCGTCCGAAGCTGTTGAACCCGCGCTTGTCGCGTAAACGATTATGCTGTCCGCGGGCTGGTTCGACACGACGGTAAGACCGCGGCTGCCGGAACGCGCCCAGCTAAACGGGTTGTCGCGGCACGCGTCTAGTACAATAACATTAAGATCATTTCCCGCGTCGTTGAGTTCGCCAAGCATAAACTGAACAGAAACCGCTCTTTCGCGCAGGGCGTTTTCGCTTGGTATACTTGCCCCTACAGGAATCAGATAATTAACGCCGCCCGACTGCACTCCATGTCCGGCGTAAAAGAAAAAACCGTATGAATTTTTCGAAACCGAAAGCCTGTTCTTTAACCTAATAATGGCTTTTTCGATTTGATCAAGGTTTCCGTTTAATACCTTTTCTACATTAAAGTTTAACCCTTTAAGCGCAGCCTCCATATCGTTAGCGTCATTCACAGGGTTTTTAAGAGGAGTCATACCTGTATAGTTAGCGTTCCCTATCACAAGCGCGAATTTCTGCGGAGCGGAAACATTCTGCTGGGCAAAAGATATTGCGGTAACAACCAATAAAAGCATTAAAACGGCAAAAAGTTTTTTCATGATGAAATTCTCCCTTATTTAAGAAAATTATATCAAAATTTAATAGTTTTTTCAATCAAAAAACCAACCCTAAAGGGACTGAGGACGCAATGGTAGCTGCCACCTGAATATAGCTTACTTTTCTGATGATGTTGAAGATGAGGATTAGGTCGCGAGGGAATTGGAGGAGCGTGCTAAGAGCAGGAGGGAATTTACCGTAAAGACGCATCGGGCTATATTTCACGTCAGATTAGGGGTGAAAATTCAATTAACAGTGAACAATTAGCGGGTTGCTCGAAAATGAATTTAGATGTAGAACAGATGTACTGTCAGAGATTATTCCAACATTTCGGAATGTACATAATAAAAAACCAAGAGTTGAATATTTAACTCTTGGTTTAAAAAATGGGAATTATTTTTTTTACTCCATTATTATTCGCGCACGATAAATTTCTGTTTTGTTTTTTCCCAAATCAGCAATAAAATACAGCCAGCCATCAGCGTCCATTGTTGGGCTAGTTGTGTCTAAGAGTCCTCCTGTTAAAGCTGAAAGTCCTCCTGTTCCATCTGCGTTCATGATGAATATTTGCCATTTACTTTGCTTATCTGTCTTAACAACAGTTTTACTTCTGTTAACTCCTGTAGTTACAACTTGTGCGCCTTTCTGAAAAAGAATATAGCGTCCATCTGATGAATAACTTGGCTGAACGCAGTTATATCTCTTTGAATCTCTGTAAATCTCTGTTACTTGTCCTGATTTTATATCCATCTCATATATGGCAGTTAACGCGTCATTAGCGCTGACAGGGCGGGCAAAAATTATTTTTTCTTCAGTAGGGTGCCATGAAGGCTGAAAACCTTCGCCTAAAAAAGTAACCTCAGTTCCATTGTCCCTTAGAGTAACAATTTGTGATTTATCGCCCTGTAATGTATTACAGGCAATTAATGAGCCTCTGCCGGTAGGCCAACTGTCACTACGACCGATTTCGCTACGGGTAACATAAGTCTTTCCTACACCGGTTACTGAAGAGCGAATTAACCTGCTGCTATTATCTTCAATGGCTACATAATAGTAATTTGTACTGTTGTCTGACCATCCCGGCTGAAATATATTCATTCCAGAAACTAAAACAGTTTTATTAGCTACTGTCGGGTTTCGCAAAAGAACTATATTTGTACTGAAAGCTGGTTTTGTTAATTCGAGATATAGCAATTTAGTTCCGTCAGGCGATATCCTTGCAATCGATTTTAATTCGCCATCGTTTGTAATTCTTGTTACGTTAGATAGAAGTGATGTATCCCAAAAAATGACATCATCGCTTGTCGATTTTGAGCCAAGTAACGCACACCCCATAAAAAACGCAACTAGACCTGTAAGTAGTACAAGAGCCGCTATACGACTTAAATTTTTTATCATCATAAATAATTCTCCTTTTTTGATGATTTTTTCATTACCTTCTGCCACAACAACGCATAGCTAGATAGAAGGTATAAATTTGCTGTTTTAACTATAACTAATAATTGTATATATTACCACTATTGTCAAGTGGTAATATATAACTAATACCTTATTCTAGTATAGGGGTTAGTTTTGGCTAAATCGCAGGCACAGGTTAAAGAACTTTTGGCATTAAATATTAAGGCATTAAGGAAGAGATGTAATTTTTCACAAGAAAAACTGGCAGAAGTCACAAGTCTTTCGTCACAATCCATCAGCGATATTGAAGGTTGCCGTACATGGGTAGGTGATAAAACGCTGGAAAACCTCGCAAAAGCCCTTAATGTTGATATTTATCAGCTTTTTATCCCCATAAATGAAAATGAATCGAACGATATTTTATATAATCGCCTTATAAAACTTCGAAAAGAGATGAAAGAAGACATAGATAATAGACTAAATCAGTTTTTTTTATCAGAAAAATCACTTTAATTCCTACGTACCTTTGTGCTGAGAACCTGCGGTTCTATGTGCAAAGTATTTTTACACCATTTTATTGATATACCCTATTAAATAGGGTATTGGCGTTGGCGCGTATGGTCGCAGGCACCATATGCGTATACTTTAGGAATTTTTATCCGCAGATTACACGGATTACCGCAGATTTTTAAAACAAAACTACACATAAATCCGTGGACTTTTAATTTAAAGTACACACCCATAGTGGTTGCTATTGCGTCACCGCCATTTTTAAAAAGCCCGGACGGCACGAACGTTGCGGGAGTTGTCCTTTGCGTAGTCGTGCTGACCGCCACTGACGAATCCCTGAAGCCACGCGAAATTGCGATTGACCTGCGACGAAGACCAGAAATTACCTGACGTTATACCTAAATGGCTCCTTTGTTTGTATAATTCATTCAATTCGTCCTTGCTTGGTAAAAACCAGTCGTTATATCTGTTAAGCGTATACGCCCTGCAAAGCTGGGCGGCTCTTCCGGTTTCACCTTTTTTATTCAGCTCGGCTATAATAAGTTCGGTATTCTGTTTCCCTTCGCCTATTCCTGTTTTGGTGGATACATCAACATTATCTAATCCCCATTGTACATTTCCAAGATTAACCGGAGATGCTTCCATGTACCGCCAGCCATTACTGAAACTTCCTTTATCGTAAAATATTATGCCTCCCGCAGGACCTTTATTTCCGATTTTATATGTTTGTCCTGTTGAAACTGCCGGCGTGGGTGTTGGCTGTGCTGCCGGAGCAGGCCGCGCGGCTGGTGAAGGTGCCGACGCTGGCGCGGGAGTTGGCTGCGAGACTGCCGCTGCGGGCTGAGAACCAAAGAAGGCTCTGCCGAAGAACTGGTTATATATGGCTGGAATTTGCGTTCTGCCGCTTGTCTGCGCTACGTCCGCTCCTGTCAGACGGAATATTTCGCTGACTTCAAGACCGGGCGTTTTTAAATGTTTAAGAAGCTGGCTTGTAAATAAACCGTTTCTGTCTGTTCCGTCCGAAGCTGTTGAACCCGCGCTTGTCGCGTAAACGATTATACTGTCCGCAGGCTGGTTCGACACGACGGTAAGACCGCGGCTGCCGGAACGCGCCCAGCTAAACGGGTTGTCGCGGCACGCGTCTAGTACAATAACATTAAGATCGTTTCCCGCGTCGTTAAGTTCGCCAAGCATTGCCTGTACCGAAACCGCTCTGTCGCGCAGGAAATTTTCACTCGGTATACTTGCCCCAACGGGAATCAGATAATTAATGCCGCCCGACTGCACTCCGTGTCCGGCGTAAAAGAAAAAACCGTATGAATTTTTCGAAACCGAAAGCCTGTTCTTTAACCTGATAATGGCATTTTCTATCTGGTCGAGACTTCCGTTTAATACCTTTTCTACATTAAAGTTTAACCCTTTAAGCGCTGCCTCCATATCGTTAGCGTCATTCACAGGGTTTTTAAGAGGAGTCATACCTGTATAATTCCCGTTCCCGATTACCAGCGCGAATTTCTGCGGAGCGGAAACATTCTGCTGGGCAAAAGATATTGCGGCAACAGCCAATAAAAGCATTAAAACAGCAAGCGGTTTTTTCATGATGAAATTCTCCCTTATTTAAGAAAATTATATCAAAATTTAACAGTTTTTTCAATCAAAAAACCAGCCCTAAAGGGACTGAGGACGCAATGGCGCAAGGGTGACGCAATGGTAGCTGCCACCTGAATTTTCTGGTAGTCTGTAACATCTAATACTTTACATAATTAAAGGGTAAAGCCTTTTCAGTTTAATCCGCGCATCTTTCGTTTTAAACTGCCAATTAACCCCTTTCTGAGATTGGTTTCGCTGTGTATGCCATGCAGAAAGCTCTTCATTTAAAGATTTAATGCCGGGGATTCTTCTCTGTCCCAAACATTGAGCTGCCATTGCTGATAGCTCTATCTCCGCAATATTTAACCAGCTGCCGTGTTTTGGTGTGTGATGTATTTCCAATCGTTGAGCAAGACAAAACGCCTCTTCAGGTGGAAATGTTTCATATAAAGATGAAATTGTATGAGTGTTTAAGTTGTCCATAACCAATAAAACTTTCTCCGCTTTAGGATACTGTTCGTTAAGCAGCCAGCGGATATAATGAGCCCAATCTTTTTTTGTGCGGCGGGGAGATGCTTGCGCGTAACGCCAGCCTGCAAGCGGCTCTGTGAAAATAAAAATACTGCATGTCCCTGTTTTAATATAATTGTAATCCACTCGCCAAGGTTTTCCGGGTTCCATAGGCAGCGGATATGCTGAATGGCTGAGCAATTGGTACGGTTTTTCATCCATACACACAACAGGTCTGTTTTTATCATACGGAAGTGCGTAAACGGCTAAAACATCCTCCATTCTGGCTACAAACGCGCTGTTTTGTTGAGGCGGTATAACCCAGCATGTTTTCAGATGAGGCTTAAGTTGTGTTTTTTTAAAAGGCGGCTTATTGTCATATGGGACATTGTTTTAGTGTAATGCAGTTGAACGCATCTGTTGGATAACATTCTTAACGTCCATCTTTGATAACCTTTTGGCGGTTCGCTGCAAGCTAAAGCGATAATACGAGCTTCCACTTCGCCGGTTACTTTTGGCGGTACCGGCGGCGTTTCCCGTTGTTTCCTTTGTAAAAATATTGTCAAACTTTTTACCACAAGAAAATCACGCATTGCGGTATTTACCGTCTGTCGGCTTATTCCCAAACGTTCAGCAATTGCCACTCTCGATTCTGGTGTTCTACCTCCCGATGTGTCCAGCGCAAGTATTATCTTGGCTCGATCTACCAGCCTGACATTATGCACACCTTTACTGCAAAATTTTTCCAACTCCGCCCGATCTTTTACTTTTAGTTTTATTTGTTTCTTTCTCATTCAGTATGTCCTCCCAATTATTACTATACTGTTTGAGATAATATATGTAAAGATTTAATTGTTACAGACTACTGGTGTACCTGTGGATAACGGTACACCAGATGTAACGTAGTTCAATTAAAATTTACAAACCGTCCTGCGAGGGGCGGTTTTTTTTGCAAATGACGGCGCAAGCGTTCCAACTCTTTGAATTCGGGGGAGACTGTTATTGTATTGTAGGTCTTAATCGCTTTTTCCATGATTAATTTGAGTTGCTTAGATTTTCCAATTCTTCACGTGTTAGCCCTGTGACAGTAATAATCTTTTCCAACGGTATATCAGCTTTTATTAAGTTTTTGGCAATTTCTACACGTTCTTCTGTTTTACCTTCTTCCTTTGCATGACGCAAAGCTGAGGTTTCGTTGTGACGCGCTATTGAGCGCAGGCGTTCCAACTCTTTGAATTCGGGGGAGACTGTTATTGTATTGTAGGCCTTAATCGCTTTTTCCATGATGGATTGATTTACTCTGTTTTGAGTTTTTTGATTATTTCCTCAATTGGTTTACCGCTTTCCAGAAGTTCTATAAGAGTTTTACGTTCTTCTATTTTTCCTTCAGTTTTTCCTTCTTCTTTACCTTCTTCCTTTGCATGACGCAAAGCTGAGGTTTCGTTATGACGGGCTATTGAACGCAGGCGTTCCAACTCTTTGAATTCGGGGGAGACTGTTATTGTATTGTAGGCCTTAATCGCTTTTTCCATGATTTCTACCTCCAATGATTTAATTTTATCTAGTTCTTCCTGTGTGTTCGCTTTAAACAACGCTAGCCATAATTTTAGCATGTTTTTGTCGCTTATGTCATCGGGAAGTTTTTTCAGTTCGAAGAAGTGCAGGGTCATTTTGTTTGTCAGTTCTTCGTGCCTTGTTACTTCTAAGGGGCGGAATTCCGAGTGGTATTCTTTGCATTTTAACAGCGGGAAATCTATTATGCTGATTATTACGGTGCGGGGCAATTTAATATAATCGTCGCCGCTTTCTATTGAATTTGAATAAATTCTTGCCCACTGATGTAATATCCTTTCAGGGAAGTCCCCTTCGTTTTGCACTTGGATTTCAAGGCTTATTCTTTGTCCGTCCACTATCAAGTTTATATCGAGACGGCAGAATTTTTCCCCTATCGCTTCGGGGGGCATTTCGGGGTTTGTTATTTCAAATTGGGTTATGCTTTTTTTGGAGATTTGCAAAAGTTCGCAGACTAAATCTTTTAATAAATCGGGATATTGCACGAACAGTATTTTGAAAAGCGTGTCAGTTTTGAATGTGTATTCAAGCTTGGTCATTTTTTATCCCCTTATGTATTTAATATACTATACAAATGAGAAGTTGTCAATATGGCGTACTGGAAGCTTCGCCTCTGCGAGGCTCGCTGTAAGTTCCATGTCACCTAACGCCGCTATATACAGCGTGTTTTAACTGCTTATGCTTTTATTTTAATAATTAATAAAAAAAATTCAACTTTTTTTTCTTTTTCAGTCAAGCACCCTGCATCTGCACCCCATATATAGCTGGAAGTTTTCTTGTTTTTGAAAACTCAAATCTATTAGACAGCGCTGACTATACGCTGTCAGGGGACAGCTCCCTTAAGGAGATAAAAATGGCTGAAAAAAATTGTTACACGTAAAAAACGACGTGGTCTTCCGTATGTTCTTCGCTGATGAAAGAAATCAGGACTCCCTGATCGCTTTCCTCAAATCAATTCTCAAACTTCCAGACGATGAATATTACGAAATCAATATCTTAGACCCTCATCTTCTGCCTGAGTACATCAAAGACAAAGCCGCAGTCATTGATGTAAAACTTCGCACGAAAAGCGGCAAAATAGTTCACATTGAAATCCAATTGAAAATCATGGCTGAAATGCGCGAGCGCATTGTTTTTTACGACGCGAGGATGATAACAGAACAATTAGAAAAAAGCGACAGGTACAGTAAAATCAATCAAGTAATTAGCATCATCATAACAAGGGACAGGCTGATAAAAAACAGCGCAAATTATTCACACAGATTTACCCTTTACGATATTGACGCAAAAATCGAATTCAGTGATATAATAGAAATACACACTCTTGAACTTTCAAAAGTACCCGAAACAGCGGACGGCACGAAATTATACGACTGGGCAAAATTCATTGACGCTGAAAACGAGGAGGAGTTAAGTATGATAGCTGAAAGAAACCCGCAAGTAAAGAACGCGGCAGTAAAACTGATAGAACTCTCCTCCGACGAGAAAGCGAGAGACCAAGCCGAACGCCGGGAAAAAGCGCTAAGAGACCTAGACGCCCGCGAAAGGTACATAAGAGCCGAAGAAAGAGAACTCTGGCAAGGCGTGGTTGCCGATAAAGATGCAACGCTTGCTGACAAAGACGCAGAAATCGCTGATAAAGATGCGGAAATTGCACGGTTACGAGCTTTACTGGAAAAGACGCAGGAAACTTCGTTGTAAATACTGCTTGATTTAAAATAAAGATTTCAAACTATTCCTCGCTCCGGTAACGCAATGATGACAGCCATACATTTACTGAGTTTTCGTAGATGTAATTCATCCTCAGACGCTACGATCTCATTGGTAACTGACACCTTTTGCACTCTTTTTGCACATTTGATATAATGATACCTAAGGAGTAAATATGTCAGATAGTGTACAGAAAAATTATCGAGGTGTAAGAGTACTCATCACCGGGAGCATAATGCAGTTATTTTTAGGGATACTCTATGTTTGGAGCGTTTTTGTAAGACCGGTCAGCGCGGTTTATAATTGGCAGATCGATAGCGTAAAACTAACATCGTCTTTTATGCTTTGTTTTTTTGTTATCGGGATTCTTGCAGGGGGAAAACTGCATCTTAAAATAGGATCGGATAAAGTTGTCCTTATCGGAGGGCTTTTACTATCACTTGGCATGCTTATAACTTCCATGTTGCCGAATGAAATCGCGTGGTTGATGTACCTCACTTACGGTATAATCGGCGGTTACGGTGTGGGTTCTGCATATAACGCGATCATCTGCGCGGCGCAAAAATGGTTTCCTCATAAACGCGGATTAGCGACAGGCATAGTTGTTTGCGCGTTTGGTTTATCTACAGTGATCTTCGCACCGCTCATTAAAACTTTGATTGACAATTACGAATTAAGAAATACCTTTATGATTCTTGCCGCCGCTTTCTTTGCCGCAACTTTGATACTTTTTAGATTCATCCGCCTGCCTGACGATAATACACCTGCGGCGGCTCCACCTGCGGCGCTGTTGGCAAAACGGCAGTATGTTGTATCAGAGACGATTAAGACAAAAGAATTTTATTATCTCGCTCTCTCTCTTGCTGTTGCGACAGCTCCGTTCTTCATTCTTAATCCTTCTTTTATAACTTATGCAGCGCAGCGTAACGCGGAATCATTCGGTTTGATCATTGTTATGATGACAGGCGTTGCTAACGCTTGCGGGCGTTTGGTCGTTCCGATTCTTTCAGATAAAATCGGGCGCGAAAACGCGGCGATCACCGTACTTGCTGTAACATCAATTTGCGCGTTGGTTTTATCTTTCGCTCAAAGCGGTTTATTTATCGCGTCTGTTTTAGCGACAGCTTTCTGTTTCGGCGGATTGCCGGGATTATATTCGGTATTCGCATCAGATTACTTTGGAATTAAAAATGCAGGCGCAAATTACGGCGCAATCATGATGGGTTTTGCGTTATCTGCATTAACTTTCCCGATGTTCATCGGATTGATACAAAACGACATGATGAAATTTATCACTCTTTCTGCAATGGCGGCAGTCGGAGTTATTTTAATTATTTTACTGTTAAGAATAAAGAAAAAATCCCAAGAGGTTGTAAATGCCTAAGAAATTATTGATGGGCAACGAAGCGATTGCGTTAGGTGCAATCCGTGCAGGTGTCATGGTTGTTACAGGTTATCCCGGCACTCCTTCGACAGAAGTGCTGGAAACCGTAGCAAAACACAACAACGGCGGTATCTATGTTGAGTGGTCTGTCAATGAAAAAACAGCTCTTGAGGTTGCGGCAGGCGCCGCTTTTGCAGGCGCGCGCGTTATGGTGACAATGAAACAGGTAGGGTTGAATGTCGCATCCGATCCTTTAATGAGTTTAAATTATATCGGCGTAAAAGGCGGCATGGTCATCGTAGTTGCAGATGATCCGGGTCCTATTTCTTCGCAGACAGAACAAGATACGCGCCATTTTTCAAAATTTGCAAAATTTGCATTATTCGATCCTTCAACACCGGAAGAAGCGTATCTTATGATAGCAGACGCATTCGCACACTCGGAAAAATACGGCGAGCCTGTATTGTTCCGCCCTACAACGCGGGTTTGCCATAGCTGCGTGTCTGTAGAAATACTTGAAGATTTACCAAGAAAAAAACCGGGAGGATTTATAAAAGATCCGGGATGGGTGATTTTTCCGCGCCTTACTTACGCTAACAAATTTAAAATTGAAGAAAATTTAAAAACAATGAACGAAGAATTTTCTAAATACGATAAGAATATTCTTTCAGGAACAGCCGGAAGTAAAAAAGGAATAATTTCAGGCGGGGTTAGTTACGCTTACACGCTTGAAGTGCTTAGTAACGAAGAAATAAAAAATAAAGAATACTCGCTTTTAAAAATATCAACCTATCCTTTTCCTTATCAGCTTGCAAAAAAATTTTTACAAAATTTAGATGAAGTTCTTGTAATAGAAGAACTTGATCCTGTTATCGAAGACGAACTTGCCCGCATTTGCGGTCTAAATAATTTAAAAATAAAAATTTACGGCAAGCGAAGCGGTAACATCCAAATTGCAGGAGAGAACACCGCCGACAGTGTTAAAAATGCGATTTTCTCTTTCTTGTTAGGTGAAGATTATGTAAAAAAATTGGAAAAAAACAATCCTCTTCCCGTAGCGCCGCCGTCATTGCCTGTACGCCCGCCTGTGTTATGCGCAGGCTGTCCGCACCGTGCATCTTTTTTCGCAGTAAAAGAAACTGCAAACTATGTTTGTGCAAACTCCGTTTGTTCACAAGGAAAGCGTTCAGTTTTTTCAGGGGACATAGGCTGTTATACGCTAGGCAATGCCGCACCTCTCAAAATGGTGGACACCTGTTTGTGCATGGGCGCGGGGATTACAATAGCGCAAGGGCTGCAGCGTATCGAGCCGGACACTTTTCATTTTGCTTTTATCGGAGACTCAACTTTTTTTCATTCCGGTATTACAGGGATTATAAACGCGGTTTACAATCAAACTGATATTATCGTTGTTATTTTAGATAATTCAACAACGGCGATGACAGGCAACCAGCCGCATCCGGGCATGGGAATAACAATGATGGGCGATCAGGTAGAAAAAATAAGCATCGAAAAAATTGTGAAGGCTATAGGTGTATCTGCATTAATAAAAGTTAATCCCTTTGATCAAAAAGCGGCAAAAACAGCGGTAAAAGATTTAATGGAAAAAAAAGGCGTGCGCGTGCTGATCTTTGAAGCGCCGTGCATCGCAATTTCAAAACCTGAGGGGAACGCAAACTGCGTTTGTGCATGTATCGATAAATTAAAATGCACAGGCTGTAAGGTTTGTTTATTCAAACTCGGCTGCCCTGCAATAAGTTTTAATGACGGAAAAGCGGTTATAGATTCAGCGCTCTGCACTGGTTGCGGTTTGTGTATCGATTTGTGCCCGACAGGCGCGATTCAAAGTAAAAAATAGAAAAGGAAATTAATATGACTTTTAATTTAATGATAGCCGGTGTCGGAGGGCAGGGAACCGTGCTTGCCTCAAAATTAATTTCTGCGGCGGCGATGAAAAAAGGTTTTGATGTGCGTACAACGGAAACAATCGGTATGGCTCAGCGCGGCGGATGCGTGTTCGGGCATTGCCGTATCGGAGAAAATATTTTTTCACCTTTGATCCCTATGGGTAAAGCGGATGCGCTGATCGCGTTTGAACCTTCTGAAGCGGTACGTCAGTTAGTATATTTGCAAAAGAATGGAACTGTACTTGCTTGTGATAAAATAATACCGCCTGTTAACAGCTCTTATGAAGTTCAGGAGATGATATCATACTTGAAAAAAAACGCACCAAAAGTAATAATGATAGACAGCTTGCGGTTATCAGAACACAATACAAAGACGATGAATGTTACACTATTGGGAGCGGCGGCGCAAAGCGGGATTTTTCCCTTTGATGCGGAAACATTAAAAGAGGTGCTGCCGGAAATTTTACCTCAACGTTTTTTAGAAATGAATTATAAAGCTTTGGAATTAGGGAGAAGGCTGGTATGAAAACATTGGAGCTAATTAAAAATTCAATTAAACAGGCGATGAAAAGCGCGTTTTATCAACATCATTTTGCAGATATTGATATCGAAGATATAAAATCTATGGTTGATTTTTTAAAACTTCCGTTCACAGATAAAGAAGATCTTCGTCTTGCTTATCCACTCGGGCTTCAAGCAGTCCCTGACGAAAAAATAATCCGCATCCATTCATCATCAGGGACAACTGGCACGCCTGTTATTATTCCTTACACAAAAAGAGATGTTGATGATTGGGCGATTATGTTTAAACGTTGCTATGAAACGGCGGGATGCACAAACCGTGACCGTATTCACATAACGCCCGGATATGGTTTATGGACAGCGGGAATCGGTTTTCAAGCGGGAGCGGAATTACTCGGCGCTCTTGCAATCCCGATGGGTCCCGGTAACACAGACAAACAAATTAAAATGATGATTGATTTACAATCAACGGTAATTTGCGCGACATCATCTTACGCGCTTTTGTTAGCCGAAGAAATTGAAAAGAGAGGTGTCCGCGACAAGATACATTTAAAAAAAGGCGTAATAGGTTCTGAACGCTGGGGCGAAAAAATGCGGAAGCGGATTGCAGGCGAACTCGGTGTTGAGTTATACGACATCTACGGTTTAACGGAAATTTACGGTCCCGGAATCGGAATCAACTGCCAGAAACAAGATGCCATGCATATGTGGACAGATTATTTTTACTGTGAAATCATCGATCCGAAAACCGGAAATATATTACCCGATGGCGAAACAGGCGAGCTTGTAATAACAACATTAGTCAAAGAAGGGGCGCCGCTTATCCGTTACCGCACCCATGACCTTACAAAGTTTGTTCCCGGTAAATGCGAATGCGGTCTTCCGTATCCGCGCATTGCAACATTGATAGGGCGCTCTGACGATATGGTAAAAGTCCACGGCGTAATTCTTTATCCAAGCCGTGTAGATGAATTGCTCGCTAAAATTGACGGGGTAAGCAGTGAATATCAAATTATGATCGATCACTTAAACGGCAAAGATATTCTCACCCTTTTCTTCGAGACAAAAGTTACAATGGGCGAGCTATCTCACAAACTTGAAAAAATTGTTGAGCATGAGTTCAAGCAAAAAATCGGTCTTACACCGAAAGCAAAAGCGGTCGGTATGGGAGAATTACCGCGAAGCGAAAAAAAATCAACACGTGTATTTGATAACCGTTATTAATTCAAGTTCAATATTAATTAAAAAATTTCAATAACTATTTAAAGTTATGGCTTTTACACAGGAAGTAACTTTACATCAGTCCCCAAAGCCGCCGCCGCTTGCTCTGCAATCTTCATGCCGCCGATGATAACAGGGCCTGACTGCAATTTTGAAGAAAGCGAATTAAAAGCGTTTGTAATATCGCTTGTTGAAAGATTGATAAGGCGTTCCAATCTTTTTTTCCGGTAATTATCTTCGATGCCGTATAAAAATCGGACGAAATCTGAAATACCGTTTTCCGCGCTTGTACGCGGTTTTGTTTCTTTTGAATAACTGCCTATAATACTTTTTACAAGATTATCCTCTTCATCACAGTACTTTGAAGCATCACCGTTATTTTTTAATATCGCAGAAATTACTTCCAGAGAACGTAAAGGATTGGGATCGCGGTATGTGGCAAAAGAAACACAGCTCTCTAAACTGTCGCTGTTTATAAAAGCCCCGTAAGCGCCGCCTTTCATGCGTATATCTTCCCATAAAGCGCCTGTTGAAAGCTGATGCGTTAACACACTTTCCGCCATTTGCTCAACTGTATCATAGGGCGCGGCATTAAGCGATAAAGCGGCAAAACCTACCTGCAATGATTGTGATGCGAAAACCTCCAGTGAAGGAAGGGGATCGTTATGCGCAACAGAAAGACGCGGTACAGGCGCGCCGAAACGGGCAAATCTTGTTGCAATTTCTGAACAAGTTTTCTTATTGGATGATCCTGTAATATTTACAATTAATCCTGCATTATTTATCTTTTCCCGTATTTGAAGTATTTTTGCAATTACTTCATCGGTGTCCATTTTCGCAATACGGCTGACAAATTCAATCTGAGAAATACCTCCCAGTATTTCTTCAACTCTTTTTGAACGCGATCTTCCGCGCCCCGCTCTGCCTGACGCATAAAGATGCCCTGCAGGCGCAAGACTGGAATAAACCTCGGTTTTCATTTCTAAAATTAGATCGTTAATCCTGCGTTTGTCGTTTAAATCAGCTTCGCAAATCAACCGCAGGGCTAAATCCAATGAAGGCGCGGTTTTTTCGTCAAGGCATTTTAACCTGTACAAGATCCATTCGCGCCCTGATAAATCAAATTTTCCGGCAGCGGTTTCCAAATACGCCGGAGTCCCCTTTGCCGCTGATTGTGATAAAATTAAAGAAGTAAAACCGCCAACCGTACGCGCCAACAGACTCGACACTTCGCCGTAATCCATTCCGGGAAGACCGACAGAAAGAACAGCTTGGCTGAAAAATGTCAGCCAGGGATAATCGTCAAAACCTAATACATCAACAGGGAAGGCAAGATCAATATAGGTTATGCTGTTAGTGTGCAGATCATGGCAAAGAGCAGGCACGCCGTTTAAATCTTCATGACGGCGACGGACTATTTCAATTTCAGAAGAAAGATCGTTACGCGAAAGATGAGGGATTGACGCAAGCGTTTCGGGGGTATTCGGTTCGCTTTGAATTTTTTCAAGAGCGGCGGATTTTTCTTTAATTAAAAGCTGTTCATCTTCGCTTAGATTTTTTTCAATGTTTGCAAGTTTTTTAGAAAGTGTTTCTTCTTGCTGTGTTAAAAAATTTTCCTTAGGTTCGATAGTTACAAGCGCGTAATGGGGGTTATTTATTAAATATTTAGAAATGAGCGATTCAAAATACCGTTTATCTTTTGCAAGATTTTCTTTTATTTTTTTAATTGCAGGCTCTATCAAAAGACCTTCCCAGGGCTTGCTGCCGTGAAGCCATGTGCGTAATGCGCGGCGCATCCACACCAATGAAAAAGGCCCGCCGGAACGGCGTATTTCACGCTGTGAAAATTCCATCGCTAAAAGAGCAGCTTCAATTTCTTCAGGCGGGATTCCTTCTTTCACAAGCTTTTTCAGCTCATTCATAATAAGCGATTTAACATCTTCGCCGGATTTTTTTAAATCATCATTTTGAACAATGACATTTTTTAATCCGGTAATAAATAAAGTTTCACGTATTTCCCCTTCAAGCCCCGATACAGGTGAAATATCTTCTCCAAGCCCGGAATCTGTCAGAACCCTTGTTAAAGGCGAACCGTCGTGCCCTAAAAGAATTTCAGAAAGCGCGGCTAACGCGACATTTTCATTTATATCGAGAATATCAGAGCATAACCATGAAAGATAAATTGTAGGTTTTAATTCGCTTCCCGCAGGGCAATGTATATGAAATTCTCTTGGTTCTTTCCAACGATCTGTTTTCATAATTGGATTACAGGTTTTACCGCCGTCCATGTGTGAGAAAAATTCTTCGTTTAAAAAAGCAAGTTGTTTTTCTGTCGGGATATTTCCTGCAAGAAAAATTCTGCAATTAGCCGGCGAATAACGTGTGCGGTGGAATTTTCTTAATCCTTCCCATGTTAAATTTGGAATATCAACAGGATCGCCGCCTGATTCAAAAGCGTAAGGGGTGCCCGGCATTACGGCTTTTACCGACCAATGGGAAGCATAAGAATCCAGCGATGAATAAGCGCCTTTCATTTCATTGTATACAACCCCTGTAACGGAAAGGTTATTTTCTTCATTGTATTCCAACCTGTGACCTTCCTGCATAAATGTCCACTCAGGAATCAAAGGGTTAAAAACCGCATCGCCGTATACAGACATCAGATTGAAATAATCATGTTCGTTAGTTGAACTTGCAGGGTATACCGTTTTATCAGGGAAGGTTATCGCATTTAAAAAAGTCTGCAAACTTCCTTGAGCAAGAGTGATAAATGCATCTTTTAGCGGATAACGTTCCGAACCGCAAAGCACGGAATGTTCAAGAATATGCGCGACACCTGTATTATCCTCAGGAAAGGTTGCAAAAGAAAATGAAAAAAGATTTTCGCTGTCATCATTTAAAACATGAAAAACTTCAACCCCGCTTTTTTCATGTTTTGCCCAAATACCTTGCGATTTTAATTCTTCCAAATCAACTATATCTATAATGATAAAACCGCTTTCAAGTTTTTGCCCTTTTTGTAAATTTGATTTTTCGTTCATAATACAACATCCTCATCGCTATAAAGTATTATTTCCCCTCTTTCACGCGCAAGCCTGAACCAAGTAAGAAAATCCTTGACGGCGGCATCGCAATCGCGTTTCGGTACGGCACCCAATACATCAAATTCTTCGCGGATAACCTGCCTTCTCCCTGCTGAAACGCATGATAGAATTTTTTCTGTAAATTCGCGGCTTCTTCCTTTAAGTAAAATCGCGACTTCATGATCTGTCATCATTGCTAATTTTTCCTGAATGGGGCGGTCAACAGTATTGATAATATCATCAAGGGTATAAAGTTTTTCTTTTAAATCTTTTCCGATTTTTGGATCTTCTGCTTCAAGTTCGTTGATGAGCCTGTCGCCGAAAGAATAATCGCCTTGTTTTAAAATCGCCGCAAGACGCTGCATTCCGTCTATTTCTACATCCTTCGCGCCGCCAGAAACATGACGCACTTTATCTTTAAATGCATCTGAAACCTGCTGAAGCACTTCAGGCATAACCTCGCCTTGATGAGCCATTCGTCTCAGCACTTCAGGTTTTCTTTTCGGCGGAAATTTGCTCAATGTCCCTGCGGAAAGTTTGGATGAAAGACGTGTAAGTATCATTGCCGCAGTTTGATCGGATTCATTTTTTAAAAGCATAACAATTTGATCTGGCGAAAAATCTTCAAGAAAACTGAATACGTTTTCTTTCGATTCAGGAACAGCTTTGTTAAGAAGCGCTTCCCCTTTTTCCGCACCTTTAGCGGCGTAAAGGATACGCCTTGCCGTCTCAATACCTCCGCTTGACGATCCTGTAAAACCGTAAGGTTTTGCAGAACCAAGTCTGGAAAATAAAGCTTTAAATTCTGCAAGAATTTCGTTTCGCTCTTCCGGAGTGATTGTTTGAATGAGCGCTATTTCTTTTGATATTTCACTGACCTGGTCTGGATCGAGTTCTGCAAGAATTCCTGCGGCTTGCTCGCTTCCTATTATAATTAAAAATTTTGCTACTCGGCGAAATTTTGATTCAACTTCGTCTGTTTTTCTTACTGTTTTTATTAATTCCTGAGGCGCTGTAAGCTCGGTTTCATTGGAATTCATTGTTTGTTTATACAAATCGACACCGCGCTTAATTATATTCCCCATATCCAAATATTATAATATAATATATATATAAAGAACAAGGATATAAATCATTCAAGGGAAGGTTCATTAATGATAAAAAAAATTGCTGCAATATTGCTAATTGTTACAATAGGAATGATTTACTCCTGCGGCAACAAGCAAGCGGTAATACCTTTAATTGACAATTATCCTTTCGGTGCCGCTGATATGAAAGATCAGCTTAATTCCAATAATCCGATTTCACCTCATGTAACATCAAGAGCGGAACTGGTAATGAACACCATAATGAAAGCGTATCCTGATAGTATCGAAAAAGTAGAATTTAGAAATAATGATTGGGCAGTTTTGTTAAGAGGAACTTGGTATTATTACACCGGCGGAAGAATGTTACCTGAAAATGAAATTGAAAAATCGGCAGAATACAGAACGTATCAATTTTATAATTATCCTGAAGATTTACCTGAGTGGAAGCCATACAGCTCTGAAGAAATAGAGAGATTTAGAACATGGACAAATACAAGAAGTCAAAGCACAATCCGCCGTTCCAATTTTTTTCTTGACGCTCTGTGGCATGTTTCCAATAACCAAAATGAAACCGAACAATTAATGTCAAGAATTACATTTTTTGGAAAATCAACAAGAATGCATAAATCGCTTCATGAAAAACTAAATGAAATTGAAAAGCAAATTGTATCCATGGGAAAAACAGATACTCAAATTCAAGCATGGATAAACAGTGTAAATTTAATAGAAGGTTTTAATTGGCGTAACATTGCGGACAGCCAATCACGCTCATACCATTCTTATGGTATTGCAATCGACTTTCTCCCAAAAAACTTGGACGGCAAACAAACGTACTGGTTATGGACTTCCCAATACAGGGAAGATTGGTGGAGTATCACATACAAAGAACGTTATCACCCGCCTGCCGCCGTTATACGTTTATTTGAATCTTATGGTTTTATCTGGGGTGGGAAATGGCCTCTCTTCGATACTATGCATTTTGAATATCGTCCTGAAATATTATTAATAAACGGATTGACACCGCAGAACCTAATAAAATAAAAATATTCACGGTTAATTTCTTTAAAACTTGTAGTGACAATTATTAAGCCTGTGGTTATTTGCCAATTATCACTAATAAATGAAAATGTAGTAATGGCAAAGAAAAATGGAATTAACGAACAGTATATTTTTAAATTAATCAGCAATAACATCAAACGTCTTCGATCGCTTCGTAATATCTCACAATTAAATCTCGCGCTCAATACAGGGCTTACTCACAACTTTATTAACGATATTGAGAATTGTAAAAAAGGGGTCTCGGCAAAAACACTGGCAAAACTATCTGTAGCTCTGGAAGTCGAACCTTATCAATTTTTCCTTCCGGAAGATCTGCCTAATAATGAAACATTGATGTATGTAAGAGATTTTAACGATTCACTTCAAAAAATGGTAAACGAATTAATACAAAAGTATACTACAAAACCAAAATCTGATTAATAACTGTTAAATAACTATAAAAACACCTTCACCGAGCAAGGCTTTAAATTCCCTCTCATCAAGAGTTTCTTTTTCAAGAAGCGCGGTGGCTACCTTATCAAGAATATCGCGTTTTTCTTCAAGAAGCTGTTTTATTTTAGCATACTCAGTTTCGATGATGCGTGCGATCTCTTCGTCAACATATTGCTGTGTGCTTTCAGCATATTCGCGGTGAAACGAAGGTTCTGTTTGTTCTTGCCCATTCATGTTCATACCGCGCGATGTCAGCGCCACATTACGAAAACGATCGCTCATACCGTAATCAGTGATCATTTTACGGGCGATATCTGTCGCTCTTGTAATATCATTCGAAGCTCCTGTAGAGTATTCACCTGAAACCATTTCTTCGGCAATGCGCCCGCCGAGTAAAATGTCTATCCTTCCAAGAAGATCTGATTGAGTTACTTTATAACGGTCTTCAAGAGGGAGCTGCAAAGTATAGCCGAGCGCGAAACCGCGGGGGATAATTGAAATTTTTTGAACAGGATCGGCGTTAGGTGTAAACGCGGCTACAAGCGCGTGTCCTGTTTCATGATAAGCGGTGAGTTTTCTCTCTTCCGGTTTAAGAACACGTGTTTTTTTCTGCAAGCCGGCGACGGTTTTTTCTATCGCTTCGTTAAAATCAATTTGAGTTACCATTTTTCTTCCGGCTCTGACAGCTAAAAGAGCGGCTTCGTTTACTATGTTGGCAAGGTCTGCCCCGGAAAAACCGGAAGTGACACGGGCTACAATTTCTAAATCTACAGCGGGATCGAGTATTACAGGTTTGGCATGAATTCTTAAAATCGCTTCCCTTCCTTTTAAGTCGGGTCTGTCCACAAGCACCTGGCGGTCAAACCTGCCCGGGCGAAGGAGCGCGTGATCTAATACATCCGGGCGGTTTGTGGCGGCAAGAAGGATGAGTCCGCTTGTGCCGTCAAATCCGTCCATTTCAACAAGCAACTGGTTTAATGTTTGTTCGCGCTCATCGTTGCCGCCTGACACACTGTTGAGTCTGCTCTTGCCGATAGCGTCAAGTTCGTCAATAAAAATAATACAAGGCGCTTTGGCTCTTGCCTGTTTGAATAAATCGCGTACACGCGCCGCGCCGACACCGACAAACATTTCAACAAAGTCCGCGCCGCTCATGCGGAAAAAAGAAACGCCCGCTTCGCCTGCAACCGCCCTTGCAAGAAGGGTTTTGCCTGTCCCGGGCGGTCCGACAAGAAGAACACCCTTAGGAATTTTTCCGCCGATCTCTTTATACTTTTGAGGGCTCTTTAAAAAATCGACAACTTCGACAAGCTCTTCTTTCGCTTCATCAACTCCCGCGACATCGCTGAATCGCGTAACGATATCTCCTTCGGCGACTATCACCGCTCTGTTCTGCCCGACAGAAAGAACGTTATTCCCCATATTGCCGATACGTTTAATCACAAAACGCCAAATCAAAATAAAGAAACCTATCGGCAGCACCCAAGTAAAAATAAAATTGAGTATAGCATTTCCTTCACGCGGAGGCGCTCCGTAAGCGACTTTTTTTTCATCAAGCAATTTTATGAATTCAGGATCATAAATCGATACCGTGCGGTATACCCTATCCTGAGAAGTGCTATAAACATGAGTGCGGCTGCTTCTGGAGACCTGCCTGTTATCAGTTGTGTATCCGGTAAAATAAGCGTCTGTCATCTCTACTCGTTTAATTTCACCTGATGAAATCCGCGCCTTAAACTCGGAAAAATCGATAGCGGGGTTTAACCTGCTTAGAAAAACATAATTAAAAAGGCTAATCCCTACAAACAAGATAGCTATATATACAAGAAGGGCTTTCCAACCTCCAAAACCTTTAAAATCGGGTAGTTTGGGACCGTTTGGACCGAATGGAAAGAAACCCTTATTATTGTCATTATTATCGCTCATTTATTCCTCGTTTTAATTATAATATATTGAAGGTAAAAAGAGAATATCTGTAAAATATATCATAATTGTTAAGTCTAATCAGCTCTTTGTCCGGACAAGACTGTCGGTAGGTCTGTTAATTGACTTATAATTATATTATAATTATAATGTAATTATGAACTTTATATTGGATGAGAAAAAAAATTATTTTAATTAAAAATAACAAAAGAATATAGGAGAAATTAGAATGAAAAAAGAATATGATTTATCAAATGCAAAACCGAATACATATATTAAAAAACTACGGAAACAAATTTCTATAAGGATTGATCTGGATACAATAAAATATTTTAAGAAACAAGCAGAAGAAACGGGTATAACATATCAAAATTTAATGAATTTGTATTTATCTGATTGTGCTATTCACTCAAAACAAATAAGTATAGCATGGAAATAAATTATTTTAAAAGAACAATAATACTCGCTTCATTTTTTTTATTAAAATTTTAAATATTTATTAAATAAATTTTCATTATTACTAAGAAATTCTTTATTGATTATTTTTTCTTTTATAGCATAATTAATTATATACATAAATGAACAGCCTGCTTCTACCTTATTGGAAAAATGATACAAATTCCATAAATAAGCCTGAACGGAAGGGGAAGCGCAAGTCCTGTCAATTTCATATTTTATTACATTGAATTCATCAAATTTAATATTTTTAATATCATATAAATAACAAATAAAATCAAAATATGAAAGCAGTTTGTCTATCTGGTATACCAAATCGGTATAAGATTTATGAAAATCTTCTGTATACCAATTCGGATTACTGTCAATAGTATTCATGGTTTTAGCCGTATTCGGATCAAACCAAAGTTTATTTATTATATCATCCAAAAATTCTGTTCTTCTAATTTTAATTGAAGAGTTCCATTGAATTAAAGCAAAAATACTTCCTATCGCCATTCCTATAATAAGAATGAGCGATAAGTAATTATCTACTGTCCAGTTGTTAAAAAGATTCATGTTAGTTTTCCTTCCTTTAATTATAAAATATTGATTTAGAATTTTCCAACATTTCGCTCTAATTTTTTTATTATTGGTACAATTAATATATAAAAATTGATATATCTCTCATCATCTGCTATAATAACCGCATGGACACAAAAGAAAATATAAATAAATTATACGAGTTAATAAAAAATGCAAAACATTTTGTCACTTTCACAGGAGCGGGTGTCAGCACTTTATCCGGGATTCGGGATTTTCGCGGAAAGAACGGGCTTTATAACGATATGGATGCGGCGAAAATTTTCGATCTTGATTTTTTTTATAAAGACCCTTCTTTTTATTATAATCAAACACGTTCTTTTATTTATAATCTTGATGAAAAAGAGCCTTCGATTGTTCACACTGTGTTAGGCGATCTTGAAAAGCAAGGTTATCTAAAAGTGCTGATCACTCAAAATATTGATCTTTTGCATCAGAAAGGCGGAAGTAAAAATATAATTGAAATTCACGGATCGCCGGTTATACATTATTGTCTGCATTGTAAGGATACAAAGATGAGTTTTGAAGATGCCGCTGCGATAGTCCGCAATGGCGGTATGCCGAAATGCCCGAAATGCAACAGCGTACTAAAACCTGCAATCACTTTTTTCGGGGAAGGGCTTCCTGCCGATGCATTGCAAAAAGCGATACAAGAATCAATTAATGCAGATTTAATGCTCGTACTTGGAACAAGCCTCACCGTCTACCCTGCGGCAGGCATGCCTGAATATACTTTGCGTAACGGCGGCAAGATCATCATTGTAAACAATATGCCCACTCCCTTAGATAAAAAAGCCTTACTTTGTTTTGAAAATTTAGAAACAGTCTTTGACGGGTTGGATAAACTCATCAATAGTAAAAATTAAAATTTTTTAAAATAATCCCTGTTTTTATACCCATTGAGATTTTTTAAAATTTTTTATATAGTGATTACATGATTATCAGAGACCGATACGCGCCTTCTCCCACCGGGCTTCAGCACATTGGAGGGATAAGGACAGCGCTTTTCAATTATCTTTTTGCACGGTCAATCGGAAACAGCGGGGTATTTATCCTTCGTTTGGAAGATACAGACAGAGCACGTTCTGACGAAAGTTATGTGCAAAATCTTTATGATACTTTTGCATGGCTGGGGATAAAATGGAATGAAGGTCCTGATTGCGGCGGCGCTTTCGCGCCCTATGTTCAATCTGAAAGATCTTCTTTGTATAAAAAGTACGCGCAGGAATTGCTTGATAAGGGTCATGCTTATCGTTGTTTCTGCTCAAGCGAGAGGATCGAAGAAGTGCGCCTGCAAAGAGAAGCTTCTCATTCTTCGGAGAGCGGTTATGACCGTTTCTGCCGCAGCATCGATTCAAACGAAGCTGTAAAAAGAGCAGAAAAGGGCGAAGCATACACTGTAAGATTAAAAATCCCTTTAGGGGAATCAACAATTTTTCATGACCATCTGTTAGGTGACATTGAATGGAAGAATGATGATGTTAATCCCGATCCTGTATTGTTAAAATCAGACGGCTTCCCTACTTATCATCTTGCAAATGTTGTTGACGATCATTTAATGCAAATAACACATGTGTTACGCGCACAGGAGTGGTTAGCGTCCACCCCTCTTCATGTAATTATGTACCGCGCCTTTGGCTGGACACCCCCTCAATTCTGTCATCTTCCGATGGTAATGGGGCAAGACGGAAAAAAACTTTCTAAGCGTCACGGCGCAACAAGCATTGATGAATTCCGCAAGCAAGGTTATCTTCCAGAAGCGCTGATTAATTATGTCGCGCTTTTAGGCGCTTCTTACGAAGAAGGAAAAGATATCTACACCCTGGAAGAACTAGCGCAACGTTTTACTTTAGAAAAATTAAATAAAGCGCCCGCCGTTTTTGATTATAAAAAACTTGAATGGTATAACGGTCAGTATATCAGGATGAAAAGCGATGAAGAGCTTTCCACTCTTTGCCTTCCCTATGCGATAGAAGCGGGGCTTTTCGGAGAACAAGGAAAAGAGCCTTCGCAACAGCAAAAAGAAATTTTTATTTCCGCGATGCCGCTTATAAAAGAACGCCTTGTTTTTTTAAATGAAGCGCCGGAAAAAATAAGGTATTTATTTAAAGAGCCTGAGCTTCCCGCTGTCGAAGAATTTATCCCCAAAAAGTGCGATCTTGCCGGGACTATCAGACTTTTACAAATAGGAAAAGAAATTGCGCGTAACTTAGCGCTGGCGAACGATGATGAACAAGCGGAAAATTTTATTAAAGCGGAAGCGGAAAAGCGTGAAGTAAAACTCGGCGACTTAATGATGCCCTTGCGCGTAGCTGTTACAGGAAGCCGCGTAAGCCCGCCGCTTTTCGGATCGCTGCGTATACTTGGAGAAGAACGTTCAATAGAACGCATAGAAAGAGCGTTAAAAAAATTACAAGAGTTTCTTTAGAAACGCACGGTTCTGTAAGAAACGTATAACAGGAGAAAAAAATGGCAAAAGCAAAAACAGATGAAAAAAAAGAAAAACTGTCTGACAAACTTTTTTTCAATTTAAAAAATTGCTGGGAAGGGATAGACAAGAAGATAGAAAAAGAAATTGAGGAACTTTCATCATCTTACAAAAAATTTCTTGATATGGGAAAAACAGAACGGGAATGTGTTGAAACAATATGCACTTTGCTGGAAAAAAACGGATTTGTAAACATTGACAGTATTACTTCAACGCAAAAATCATTTAAACCGGGAATGAAGATTTATCAAAATATACGCGGGAAATCCCTCATTGCCGCCGTCATCGGGAAAAAAAGCGCTTTTAACGGCTGTAATATATTAGGAGCGCATATTGATTCTCCGCGCCTTGATTTAAAACAAAAACCGCTTTATGAAGACAGTGATCTTGCTTTATTCGACACGCATTATTACGGCGGCATAAAAAAATATCAGTGGACAGCGATCCCGCTTGCAATGCATGGGGTTTTTATAAATGAAAGCGGGCAAAAAACTACGATAAAAATCGGCGAAGAGCCGGGCGATCCTGTTTTTACAATCACTGATCTTTTACCGCATCTTGCAAAAGAGCAAATGGATAAGAAAGCGTCTATAGCGGTGGAAGGCGAGGATTTAGATGTTCTTGTAGGCTCCCGCCCTTATAATGACGAAAAGGAAAAAGAAAAAGTAAAACTTTATATACTCGCGCTGTTAAACGAAAAATACGGTATAACAGAAAAAGATTTTACAAGCGCGGAGATTGAATTTGTCCCCGCGTTTAAAGCAAGCGATGTCGGTTTTGACCGAAGTATGATCGGCGCTTACGGGCACGATGACCGCTGCTGTGCATGGCCTGCGGTACAGGCAATTCTTGCAATCGCTAACGAGAGTTCTTCCAAAACAATCCCTGAAAAAACTATTGTGTGTTATCTGTCAGATAAAGAAGAAACAGGTTCGGCCGGAAATACAGGCGCAAGGTCTCTTAATTTCCAAAACTTTCTTACGATGTTATGCGACAATGAAGCGCAAGCCCGTCTTTGTTTCTCCCGCTCTTCAATGTTGTCGGCAGATGTTAATGCGGCATTCGATCCTACTTACGCTGGTGTTTATGATAAAAAGAATGTGTCTTTTCTCGGCAAGGGAATCGTGCTGGAAAAATATACAGGCTCAGGCGGCAAATACGGCGCAAGCGACGCTAATGCGGAATATTGCGCAAAAGTGCAAGCGATTTTAAACCGCAATAAAATACAATGGCAATGCGGCGAATTGGGAAAAGTGGACAAAGGCGGCGGCGGGACTATCGCGCTTTATGCCGCCAATTTAGGGATAGATGTTTTAGATTGCGGCGTGCCTGTTTTATCAATGCACTCGCCCTTTGAAGTGATCAGCAAAGTTGATCTTTATGTGACATTAAAAGGGTATATCGCATTCTTAAAAGATGCTTAAGAAAAATCTTACAAAAAATGTTTTAAGTTTTTTATTTTTATCTTGTATTATCTGATGTCATTGACAGTATTTAATTTATCAGCTAAAATAAAATGAATCGGGGTGCTGGTATATCCGGCTGAGATCGGGCGTTAGCCCGGAACCCTTGCCTTGCCGCTGCAATGCGCGGTTTGGTGCACCTGATCCGGATAATACCGGCGGAGGGAAATGTTTAAAGACATCAATCAATATTGATGACAGATAAACGCCTTCGCAGGTAAATCTTGCGGAGGCTTTTTTTTTGCTCGCCGCATTGACAGGAAAAACTAAAAAAGAAAAGGGAGAAATTATGAAACGCCCGGAAGCGAGTATCGCGATTCAAACCTTACCTCAGTCTGTTACAGGAGACGAAGTGTTAAGGATAGTAGATAAAGTTATCGAATACATTAAAAGCACAGGCTTAAAAACAGTTGTAGGACCTTTTGAAACAGTCATCGAAGGTGATTTTGAAAAACTGATGTATATCGCAAAAGAATGCCAGCTTATCTGTATCAGAGAAGGAGCGGCAAGCCTATTAACATATATAAAAGTTGCGTATAACCCAAACGGCGGGACTTGGTCTATAGATGAAAAAATCAGTAAGCATATTTAAAAAATATAATTTATTGCCGATTATACCGATACTAGCCGTCCTGCTTTTATGGCAGTTATTAAGCATGAGCAAATTTATCCCGCCTTACATGCTGCCTAGCCCATTGCGCGTAACGGAAGTGTTTGCCGCAGATTTTCCCTTGCTCATGAAACATTTGCTTTACACTTTGACGGAAGCAATGGCAGGGCTTTCAATCGCGGTAACGGCAGCTTTCATTCTTGCGATTCTGATGGATTCAAATCGGTTTATTAGGCAATCGGTAACGCCGATTTTATTGTTAACGCAAACAATGCCTGTAATCGCAATCGCGCCGCTTTTAATTTTATGGATGGGTTACGGCTTTGCTCCGAAAATTACGCTTGTTTTTCTTACTTGTTTTTTTCCTGTAACAATAGGGCTTTTAGGCGCATTCGCTTCCGCTGACAATGACGCATTACGCCTTCTGCAATCGATGGGCGCAAAAAAATGGCAATTGTATTACTACATAAAAATTCCGCAAAGTTTACCCGCTTTTTTTTCAGGTTTAAAAATAGCCGCGTCTTATTCGATAATCGGAGCGGTTGTCGCAGAATGGCTCGGCGGAGATGCCGGTTTAGGCGTTTACATGATCCGCGTCAGACGATCATATTCGTTTGATAAAATGTTCGCTGTAATTATTTTGGTTTCTGTTTTAAGTTTAATTTTAATACAACTTGTAACACTAATAGAGAAGAAAGCTATGCCTTGGAGGATTAAAAAGGAGAAATTATGAAAAAGAAAAACATTGTTTTAGGGCTTATTTTATTAATTATTTTTACCGCTTGCAGTAAAAATGAAAACACCATCCGTGTTTTGCTTGACTGGACACCTAACACTAACCATACCGGTATGTTTGTTGCATTAGATAAAGGCTGGTTTGAACAGGAAGGTTTGCACGTAACAATAACGCAGCCGCCTGAAGATGAAGCGCTAGTATTAGTATCGTCAGGGAAAGCGGAGTTTGCCGTCAGTTTTCAGGAATCGATGGGGCCTGCGATTGCAAAAAAACGTGACGCGCTGCCTGTAACGGCGGTCGCGGCGGTAATCAGCCATAACACATCGGGGATTATGTCGCTGAAAGAGAGTAATATACAAAGACCTAAAGACCTTGAAGGCAGAAAGTTCGCCTCATGGGAAACGCCGCTTGTGACGGCTGTTGTGCGCCGCATCGTGGAAAATGACGGCGGCGATTTTAGCTCAGTGAAGATGATCCCCAATTTTGCGACAGATGCGTTTTCCGCCTTAAAAACCGATGTCGATTCAATTTGGATTTACTATGCATGGGACGGAATCGCCGCAGAGGTGAGCGGGGTGGAAATTAATTATTTAGACTTGGGAACTATCGACAGTAAACTTGATTTTTACACACCGGTACTTGTTGCAAACACACATTGGGCTACCGCTAACACACAAACAACGAAAAAATTTCTTGCAGCGGTAAGCAAAGGTTATTATTTTGCGATAGAAAACCCGGAAGAAGCGGCGGAAATTCTTTTGCGTTACGCGCCGGAATTGGATCGCGCACTTGTTATACGCAGCCAGCAATATTTACAAAGCCGCTATCAGGGAGACGCGCATCGTTGGGGTGAAATCGATCCTTTAAGGTGGGGCGGTTTTTATCATTGGATGTTTGAACAGGGCTTGTTGGAAGAAGATGTAGGAAGCGGCGGATTTACAAATGAATATTTGCCGTAAAAAATTAAGAAAAGAAATATGCAAGCTTTGTTTTACTGTGAAAACATCACCAAAAACTACAACAACGAAGCTGTTGTAGAGAACATCAATCTTGAACTTCCTGAAGGAGGCTTCATTTCTCTTGTAGGTCCTTCAGGTGCCGGGAAAACAACTCTCTTTAACGTACTTGCAGGCGTAGAAAATACAGATGCGGGAAAAGTTTTTTTTAACGAAGAAAACATTACAGGTCAAAGCGGAAAAGTCAGTTATATGTTACAGAAAGATTTGCTTCTGGAGTACAGGACAGTGCTTGATAATGTTATCCTTCCTCTTGTTATCCACGGAGAGAAAAAAAAATCGGCGCGAGAATACGCACAGAATTTCTTTCATATGTTCGGGCTTGACGGTTACGAAAAAAAATACCCATGTGAACTTTCAGGAGGGATGCGCCAACGCGCCGCGCTCCTCCGCACTTGTTTAACTTCCAGCAGAAAAAACAAAAGAGAGCAGGTAATTTTACTTGACGAGCCTTTTTCGGCGTTAGACGCAATCACGCGGCGCAAAATGCAGAGGTGGTATGCAGATATTGCAAAGCAAATGTTAATTTCCACTCTTTTCATTACCCATGATGTTGAAGAAGCGCTTGCTTTATCGGATACAGTTTACATTTTAAACGGAAAACCGGGAATCATCACACACAAGATTGATGTCCAACCCAAGCGTCAAAGTTATCCGCTTGGGATTCGCGATGCGGATTTTGCTGTGACTAGAGAATTTGCCGAACAGAAGAGAGTTATTTTAACAGCGATTGGAATATAAACTATTAATATAGAAATTGAAATCTTGACTTAATATCCCCTCAACATTTAAAATAATCAAAGGGAGGAAAAATGAAACTTGTTTTATCTAATCCTATACGCAAAATAACAAATATCATTTTTAAACCTTTCTATGCTTTCAAACGCCGCTTCCCTCTTCTTTCCTATATTACAAACAGGCTTATAACAATGACTGTTATGCTCTTCCTGCTGGGGCTTGCGGTTTTCGGTTTGATGGCTCTCGCGCCCGGCGACATAGTCGATCAAATAATGATGCAGCAAATCTTCAGTGAGAATCAGGGGAGGGCGGGGCAAAATTGGCAGATGATGAGCGCCGATCAGCTTACAGCGCGCAGGGCGGAACTCGGTCTTGATCAGCCTTTTTATATACAGTATTTTAAATGGCTTAACCGCGTAATTATTCACAGGGACTTGGGCGTAAGTTTAATTTCAAGGGCGCCTGTTTCATTTTTAATTTCAACACGTATAATTAATTCGCTGGTTTTAAATTTAATCTCTCTTGTTTTTATAACAATTTTTTCTTTTGTGTTAGGTGTATATTTTTCCACTAAAGCGGGGACAAGGGCGGATTATGCGGTTACTTTTTTCGCTCTGGTTCTTCACGCATTCCCGGGGCTTTTATTATTAATACTGTTACAGCTTTTCGCTTCTGTATCAGGGCTTTTCCCTGTTACAGCGTATCCGGCTTTCCCTATTTCTGAAGCTCCTGTAAAATTTATTTTCTCCTATACGCATCACATTTTTTTGCCTCTGTTATCTGCATTTTTAGGAGGGATAGGCGGCTCTTTACGGATGATACGCGCAACTATGTTAGATCAGCTGGGACAGCCGTACATTACAAGTTTGCGTTCAAGGGGGATTTCTGAATGGCGCGTTTATTTCGCCCACGCTTTCCGTAATACTTTAAACCCGTACATCACAGGCAGCGCGAATTTATTAGCGGGATTATTTTCAGGTTCTTTAATACTGGAAATTATTTTTGCGTATCCCGGCATCGGCAGGTTGATGTATGAAGCTGTTACACAGCAGGATATCAATCTGGTTTTAGCGAACATTATGTTTATTTCATTCCTTGTTTTAGTTGGCATGGCTTTAGCCGACATAATTCTTGCGCTGGTCGATCCGCGTATCAGATACGGAAAAGAGTGATAAATGAAAAAGTTTATTATCTATTTAAAAACACGCCCTGTAGCTTTGATCTCTTTTATTTGTCTTGTAATCCTCTACCTAATAATGCTCTTTGCGGAATTTTTCGCCCCATATTCACCTAACACTTCTTTTGCGGATAAAAGCTACCATCCGCCGAATGTCCGTATGTACAAAGGCAAATTACAAGCGCAGGAATGTCGCATAACAAATACAGTGTCATGGACTTATGCGCGTGTGCGCGATTATTATTCGCAGATACAATTATTCGGCAAAGGCGAACAATACCGTTTATGGGGATTAATCCCGATGCAGAGGCATTTTTTCACAACTGAAACAGGCGATTACCCTGTCTTTTTAATGGGGACAGATAACCTCGGCAGATGCCTTTTTTCGCGCATTGTTTACGGCTCGCGTGTCTCGCTCACTATCGGCTTTGTCGCGACTTTCATTTCTCTGGCGCTCGCAGGCCTTGCAGGAGGTGTGGCGGGTTTCTTCGGCGGTTTTGCAGACTGGTCTATCATGAGAACATCAGAATTTTTAATGTTAATCCCTACACTCTACTTGATTTTATTTCTGCGCTCCCTCCTGACATCTAACATGGATCCCGCTCAATCATACATGATGATAACGATTATACTTTCCCTTGTCGGCTGGCCGGGATCCGCGAGAACAATACGCGGAATGGTTCATGCGATCAAACGGGAAGAATTTGTGCTTAACGCAAGATTGGAAATGATTCCTTCTGTTACGATAATTTTTAAACATATTATCCCGCAGATTTCAAGCCTTCTTATTGTAAGCGTGGCGTTAAGCATACCGGGCTTTATCATGACGGAAACGGTTCTTTCTTATCTTGGTTTAGGTATAACTGACCCTGCTGTAAGCTGGGGTTCTCTCATTAAACGCGATTTATCAACATTATCAAATTTACAAGCTTTCCCGTGGCTGTTAAGCCCTGTTTGGTTTTTGTTAGGTGTAACTCTTGCGTTTAATTTTATCGGCGATGCCTTACGTGACTTTTTTGATCCATATCATACTATGCAAAGAAAAGGGAAAAGAGAAAAGAAAACAGGAAATAGGGAACAGGGAATAGAAAACAAGGAAAATTCTCTTCAACCTCCATCCCACAACCCTCAGTCCCTGCTGGCAATTAACAATCTTCACGTAACATTCACAATTATAAGAGGGAAAAAACTTACAAATATTTATGCTGTCCGCGGGCTTTCATTCACTTTACAAAAAGGCGAGACGCTCGGCATAGTCGGCGAAAGCGGTTCTGGAAAAAGCGTAAGCACTTTGGCAATACCGGGATTACTGCCGAAAAACGCAAATGTCAGCGGTTCAATATGTTACGAAGGCAAAGAACTGACAAATCTCGGCATTGAAGCGCGCTTCGATAAAAACGCATTGCGCGAATACCGCGGCAAAAAAATCGGGATGATTTTTCAGGAGCCAGGCCGTTCTTTTGATCCGCTGCAAAATATGGGAAGCGTGTTTTTGGAAACATTCAGAAACAGCGAGCCTGAAATCACCAAAGAAGAAGCGTCAAAACGCGCCGTCGCATTGCTCGAAGAAACAGGTCTTGATAACGGCTTGGAAAGGCTTTCCAATTTCCCTCATCAATTTTCAGGCGGGCAGTTACAGCGCATCGGCATCGCCCTCGCTCTGGCGCAAGGCTGCGAACTTTTAATCGCTGACGAACCGACAACCGCTCTTGACCTTACGATTCAAAAGCAAATCGTTGAACTTTTAAAAAAACTGCGCCGCACCAGAAACATCTCGATAATTTTTATCAGCCACGATATCGATCTTGTAGCGGAAATCTCAGACCGCATCATGGTGATGTACGGCGGGCTTGCAATGGAATCAGGAAACGCGGCGGAAATTATAACAAAAGCAAATCACCCCTACACAAAAGCCCTCCTCGCCGCCTCCCCCCGTTTTGGAAGCCACTATTCCAAAGAGCGCTTGCTCACTATCCCCGGAAAAGTCAGCGATCCTGCAAACCTCAGCGGTTCTTTAGAAACGCAGAGCGGCTGCCCCTTTGCGCCTCGCTGCACGAAGGCGGTTGCGGCATGTAAGAAGGCCGTACCTGAGCTGCATATTGTTGAAAGCAGGGAAATAAGGTGTTATGAATCAATAGAAGTGTGATATCGTTATATTTTATTATTGACAGCCATGATTTGAAGTACTAAAATTAAGTAATACCAGTTTGGTAGCCACAAACCCTTACCTTTGGATAAAGCTATGCAGTATTTTGATACTCATGCCCATCTGGGGCTGATAGTTGATGACCCGATTGAACAACTCATTGTTATACAGGAAGCCCGTCAGGTTTCTGTTAACCGTATTGTGTCAATTTGTAATAGTCTTCACGATTTCGCTCAGGTTTATGAGAACCTGAAATCGGCACCAAACGTGTATCATGCGGTCGGGGTTAGCCCTTCAGAGGTCCAAAACCCGGGCAAGGACTGGTTCCAGCATATTGAACAGAGCGTTCAATATCCAAGGGTAGTCGCCATTGGAGAGATCGGTCTGGATTATTACCGAAAATTCGGCGATAAAAAATCACAGATTGAGCTTTTTATAACCCAGCTTGATTTAGCTACCAAACTCAACCTGCCTGTCATCATTCATAACCGCGATGCAGGCCACGATGTACTTGATATCCTCCGCGACCGTCTGCCTCCCAAGGGCGGGGTTTTGCATTGCTACTCGGAAGACGCGGCTTATGCGGAAAAAGCGCTCGAACTGAACTTGTACTTTTCCTTCGCAGGAAACCTGACTTATAAAAACGCGAAAAATCTCCATGAAACGATAGATGTCCTTCCTGTAGACCGTATATTGATCGAATCGGAGGCACCCTTCATGGTTCCCGCCGATTACCGCGGTAAAAGAAATATGCCAAAATATCTGCCCATTACAGCGCGTTATATGGCAGGAATGTTAGAAATGGATGAAGAAACATTAACCGCGCAGCTTTGGGAAAACGCAAATAAATTTTTCGGCCTTCCTAACGTATAATATTTTTTAATTGGATAGATTTTGGCTCAAACAAATTCGGAAAATCTCTATCACCCTGTAAAAATCGAAAATCTTGAAATTCCGGGCAACCTCTTTCTTGCGCCTGTCGCAGGTTACACCGACCGCGCTTTCCGTTCAATTTGCGCTGAAGAAGGCGCTTGTTTCTCTTTTACAGAACTTGTCTCCGCCGAGGCTTTGTACCGTAACTTCAGCCGTTACGGCTTAGGCAAGGAAATTTACGCGGCAAATAACAATGATGTTCTTGCAGTGATCCCTGATAAAACACGGTTCGTCAAAAACGTAAAGCTTCCGGCGCTTACTGCAATAAATCTGGTAAAGCGCGGTGAGAATGAAAAGCTTTACGCAATACAGCTATTCGGTGCAGACAGCGAAGCTATTTATAAAGCGGCTTCACTTCTTGCGCCGTTAAAACCTGACGCACTGGATATCAACTGCGGCTGCCCTGTTTCAAAGATTGTAAAAAATGGGGCGGGTTCCGCTCTTATGAAAGATCCTTCCAAGCTTGGAAAAATTACGGCAGCCGCTGTACGCGCGTCACGCGAAACCTTAGGCGGCATTCCTGTGACGGTGAAAATACGTTCAGGTTGGGATAGTTCTTCCATCAATTACGCTGAATGTGCGCGTATCGCTGTTGAAGAAGGAGCTGCGATGATTAGCCTGCATCCGCGGACAAGAGCGCAAAACTACGGCGGTAAGAGCGATTGGTTGCATATCACGGACTTAGTTTCACGTTTGCAAGTGCCTGTTACAGGATCGGGCGATCTTTACACACCGGAGGATGCACAGCGTATGCTGAGAGAGACAGGTTGCGCCGCAGTTATGTTTGCTCGCGGTGCGATGGGTAATCCCTTTATATTTTCTGCAACACGTTCATATTTGGAAAACGGTACATGGCAGCCCGTGTTGTTTTCAAAGAGGATAACAACAGCGCTGCGTCATCTTGAAATGTTAGCCGGAGATATAGGAGAGAAAACCGCTTGCCTTGAAATGCGTAAACAATTTTGCGCGTACACTAAAGGGATTCCGGGAGGAGCGGCGTTGCGTGACAAAGCGGTACATGCGGGAACGATAGCCCAATATCATCAATTAAAATTAGATTTTTCAACTTTTAGTGTTATAATTTAAATATAACGATGAATTACTAGATTAGGAGTAAATCATGATGTATAAACGAATGTTTGTTGTCGGTTTATTAATTTTTTTAATGTCTGTATCTGCATTTTCACAGGATGAAGCTGAATTTAGTCTTGAGGATTTGCAAACAGTTGCAGATAATTTTAGTAAATCGCTCGCTCAAGCTCTTCCTTTTAATTCTACTATGGGATTGAATTGGGCTGATGCTTATATAGGTCAAATTTTAGGGAAACCTCCCAGATTCGGTATCGGCATATCTATCGGTACAACACTTATCCCGGTTATAGGTATGGACGATCTGTTTAGTATATTTGGTGTTAATTTATCTTTAGATAAATTAAAAATCGGTATACCTCTTCCCGGTTACACCGTAGAAGCCAGAATCGGAGGTATAGTTCTTCCTTTTGATTTAGGTATTAAATTCGGTTATGTCCCTACAATGAAAATACCTTTCGGTCTTGATATAGGCGTAAAAAATATAATAATCGGAGCCGATATCCGTTATTCATTATTACCCAGAACAATTAAGATCGTTAAACTTTCTATCGGTTTCGGATACAATTATTTAAACGGCGGGATAACAAAAGCACTTGAATTAGGCAGGTCCTTCGATTTCGGTAACGAGGATACAGGCATTTATAATTTAAATATAAAAGATCCTACACTCTCTATTGATTGGAAAACCCATTGTTTTGAATTAAAAGCCCAAGCGTCTTTCTCGTTTAAGATCGTCACCCCTTATGCAGGTGTAGGGGTTAGTTATGCAAAATCTCAAGCGGGTTATAGAATCGCTACAGATGTATCTGTAACAAAAGACGGCAGTCCTGTTGATATAGATAAAGCACAAGAAATAATAAACGATTTACCGGGTCTTCAAACTATCAACATTAACGAAAAAGGTTTTGAATCTATACAAGGAATAAATAACTGGAACTTTCGCGCTTTCGGCGGATTATCATTTAATATAAAGAAAGCAAGAATCGATTTAACATTGATGTACAATTTTCTCAGTAAAAGCTTAGGGGGGACTTTAGGGGTTAGATTCCAAATGTAATTTGGAAATAAAAAAAACCCCCCGGGAAAAGGAGGTGAGGAAACCCGGGGAGTCGCTGATAAAAGGTCAGCTAAGTAGCCTGAGATTGCCTGATCTGCATTGATGATTTATTTGAATGTTCTTAGATTAACTAAAAAACGATGTTTTTCAGTTAATCTGTAAATCAGGCTTCATCTTTACCTGTAATATCAGTCTATTTTAAACATAGTAATTTTTATAGTGAAGGTCAAGCGATTTATTTTCACTGTTAATATCTTCCATATTAATATTATTATACTGGAATAAACCTGATTTTTATGCCATACTGATATTATGAATAACGCACAAAAAACCTTTCATTCAGGACGTGCAATTTTCTTTCTGATGGTATTTATCTGTATTATAGCCGCAGCCGCAGTTTTAAAAATAGCTTCTTCCGTAATTTTACCCTTTACAATCGCCGCTTTTCTTGCTTTTGTCATGTTTCCGCTAATACAAGCCTTGGATAAAATTAAATGCCCGCGTATTATATCGATTCTTTTGGTAATTATTATTATCGTTTCAGGACTGTATGTTTTCGGTGTTGTTCTTATAACTTCAGGAAGAATGATAGTAGAACAATATCCTCAATATGAAGGCAGGATTAAAATTATTTATGATTGGATTGCAAATTTATTTGATCTTCCCAATGACGAAGCTGTAAGCCTTTGGCAGAACCTTTGGGATCAAGTGGCTATACGTTCATGGGTACGTCATTTTACTTTCTCTTTATCAAATATTTCTGTAAGGTTTTTATCAAGCGCGGTTTTAGTTGTTCTTTTTATGGTATTTATTTTAATGGAAGCAAGTATATTTAGAAAAAAACTTATTACAGCTTTCAGAAAACGGATAGGACGTATAGACCGTATGGGAAATGAAGTAATAACTCAGGTTTCACGTTATCTGGGAGCGAAATTTTTAATTTCCCTTGCTAACGGCGTTATCTTTGCAGTTGCGTTTTATTTTATCGGGTTGGAATTCGCTATTGTATGGGGCGTTGTTCAATTTCTTTTGAATTTTATTCCGACTCTGGGCAGTATAGTCGCAGGTGTTGTTATATCCCTTTTCGCTTTGCTTCAGTTCTGGCCTGATCCCGCTCCAATAATTTTAATTGTCGCGATTGTTCTTTCTGTAAATATGATACTTGGAAATATTCTTGATCCGAAAATTATCGGAGATCATCTTGGAATTTCCCCGCTTATAATACTCGCTTCTCTTTCAATTTGGGGTTATATCTGGGGTTTTGCCGGCATGGTTATTGCAGTTCCAATGACTGTAATTATAAAAATTATTTGTGAAAATATCCCGATTATGGAACCTGTTTCTATTTTACTTGGATCGCGCAAATCTGTTAGAGCAAAGTATAAACCAAAAACTGCCAAAACTGAAAATAATCCATCAGAAACGACAAGCGATACTAACCATCCGGATTCATTGACTAAAGAGAGTGATCAAGCATAACTATGCACAAACAAAATATGCATGTTCCTTGTTATCCTGATTTTACACCCTTGGAAATAGAACTAAAAGATGATCTGCACCCGCGCCTTTCTCTTACCTTTGACGGAGTATCAGAATTCACTTTTTCAGGGCTTTATCTTTTTAGAAAAAAGTATAACTACCGTATTTCACGTAACGGACCTGACGGCGGTTTTATTATTTCCGGAGAACAGAACGGAAAATCTTTTTTTATGACGCCATGCGCTCCTCCCGATCATGAAACATTGGCATCGTTATTTGCAACTCACGATTACTGGAAAAATATTTCTGAAACAGTTCTAAAACAGTTATATCCTGATTTTGAAAATAATAAATTAACAGAAAAAGAAAAGGGGATTTTTCTTGAAGAAGACAGGGATAATTTTGATTATCTTTATTACCGTAATGAATTGGCGGAACTTACAGGAAAAAAATTTCATAAAAAGAAAAATCATGTTAATAATTTTTTGCTGTCTTATCCTGAGCATGAACAAAAACCCTTAACTAAAGAATTAATTCCTGCCGCAGTAGAGGTTTTAGAAAAATGGTGCAGTGATTTACAGAATAGAAACGTGAGCGGTGTCACAAATAATGACGGCGATTATAAAGCGGCAAAAGAAGCTCTTGATTTGTTTGAGAATTTAACATTAAAAGGATCTGTTTTTTTTATTAACGGTAAGCCTGCCGCTTATTGTTTGGGAGAAAGTCTTTGCAGAGGAAAAATGTTCGCAATTCATTTTGAAAAAGCGGTTGAAGAGTACAAAGGTATATATCAATTTATTAATCAAAAATTCGCTGCATCTTTACCCCGCTTTTTTACATTGATAAACCGAGAACAAGACCTTGGCAACGAAGGTTTAAGGCAAGCTAAAATGACTTACCGTCCCTGCGCTTTCGTACGAAAATTTACAGGAAGGAAAATATGATATATTTAACGGGTTTTCATGCAATTGAAGAAAGAATTAAATCGGGAAGATCGTGCGGTCCCTTGTATGTGGCAAAATCCGGTCCGCGCGCGAAAGAAATAGTCACGCTCGCTGTTAATAACAAGATACGCCTTGAACGCATCGGTACTTTTGATCTTGACGGGATGGCTCCTGATAATCGCGGTATTGCTTTGCAAATAGAAGATGACAGCAGGAAAGCAGATGTAACTCTGGAAAATTTTATCGCAGACTTAGACGACCGCCGTGATGTGATTGTTTTAATCCTTGATGAAATAACAGACCCTCACAATTACGGAGCAATCCTTCGCTGTTGCGATCAATTTGCTGTGGATTTGGTTCTTTGCCGCAATCGCCGCAACGCAAAACACGCCGCAGTTATTTCTCAAACTTCCGCAGGAGCTGTCTCATGGGTTGCGCAGGCAGAAGAGCCGAATTTAGTTCGTGCAATAGAAATATTAAAAGAAGAAGGGTTTTGGATTTATGGCGCAGAAATGGAAGGGGATCCTGTTTATAGTAAAGATTTAAGCGGAAGGGTAGCGATTGTCTTAGGAAGCGAAGGCGGCGGTATTTCCCGTCTGTTACATGAACGTTGTGACGGCATGATAGGGATACCCTCATCAGGAAAGATTGATTCATTGAATGTTTCCGTTGCAGCCGGAGTATTACTTTACGAAGTAAAAAGGCAGATGCTTACCAGAAAACAACGTTAAATAATATTTAACTTTTACCTTCATCATCCTATTTATTAATAATATCTTCAAATATTTTTTTCAATTCGTTAAGAGTTAACATAGCAGCTTCAAATTCAAAATCTTCAATTTGCTGTATCATTTTTTTCTTTAAAAAATCTATTTTCACATCAGTTTCAGGTATCCTGCATAAATTACTGATTTGATTTAAACATTCTGTATTGCCTAATCTGAGCATTTGTTTTAAATTTTCAAGTAATCCTAGAGCTGATTTATTATCCATCCAATCCTGAGCATCGTTGTTCTCTTCTTTAAAAGTATTTTGAGAACTTTTATTAACTGCTAACTCTTCAGTTATTAAGTTAATCGCGTCATTAAGTTCTTTTTTTAGAATATCCAATTGCTCTTTAGTGGTTAGGTTTATATTATCTTTTAAGTAGTTTTCAATTTCTGTTGCTACTTTTTGTAAACTTGTAAGATTAATTTGACCTGCATTACTTTTTAAAGAATGTACGATTCTGTGCGCATCTTTTACATTATCTGCTGCAAGAGCTATTTTTATTTCATTATATTTATTACTGTTGTTTTTAATAAATAATTGTTTAAGTGATAATAAAAATTCGGAATCAGGTGTTTCTTGTATTTTTTCTTCTTTGTTTGAAGGCGAATCATTTAAAGGTTTAAAATAATTTAAAAGGCAGCGCCATAATTCCTGCGATGTAAAAGGTTTGCTAAGGCAGCCTTGCATCCCGCTTTTATTGTAAACATCCATATCATCAGACATTATATTTGCAGTTATAGCTATAATCGGTGTATCAATATTAAGTTCAAGAATTTCTTTTGTTGCATCAAGACCATCCAATACCGGCATATGAATATCCATAAAAATTACGTCAAATGATTTTATACCTTTTCTAATACGCTCTTTAACTAAGTCTACACCGATTCTGCCGTTGTCAGCTACAACAGTGTTAAGTCCAACCCGTGCAAGATGTTCTTTAAAAACAATTTGATTCATTACATTATCTTCGCATAACAGTACTTCGCCTTCAAAGCTTGGTTTTTCCAGTTCTTTAAGCGAGAATCTCTTTTCCTGTTTTTCTTCTTCTGTAATACTTATTGTTTGAAAAGTCAGATCAAAACTAAATTTGCTGCCGATACCAAGAGTGCTTTCTACAGAAAGTTTTCCTCCCATTTTTTCTACAATATTTCTTGTAATAGCAAGCCCTAAACCTGTTCCGCCGTATTTGCGTGTAGTTCCTGTTTCCGCTTGTGTAAATGGATCAAATATTTTCGCTATTTGTTCCGCAGTCATTCCTATACCGCTGTCTTTTACTTCAAAATGCATTGTGATGGATTTATCATCCATGTTCACAATATCAGAGAGAAGTTTAACCATACCTGTATTAGCGAATTTAATTGCATTAGTAAGAAGATTTACAAATACCTGTCTTAATCGTGTAGGATCACCTAAAGGTTTTCTGCCGATAGAAGGTTCCGCATAAAAATGAAGCATTATCCCCTTTTCAACCGCCTTGGGCATTACGAGAGTTCTGCAACTTGAAAATAATTCATGCATATCAAAAGGAATTATTTCAAGATCCATTTTACCGGATTCTATTTTTGATATATCCAACACATCATTAATAATCTGCAATAACCATTCTGCGTTTGTTTTAATTTTTTTCAGATAATCCTTAGTTCTGGACGATGCTTCAGAATCAACGGCCAGCTCGGAAAAACCAAGTATACTGTTCATAGGTGTTCGAATTTCATGACTCATATTTGCAAGAAAAATCGATTTTGAATTGTTTGCCGCTTTTGCAATTTCAAGAGTTTCTTCTAAATCTTTTTGATATTTATGAAGTTTTATAGTGCGATCATTTACAAGAATTTCAAGTTTTTTTCTTAAACCGGAATTTCTGATTATTAAAATCAATAACAGAACTATAACACAAAATAATAAAATTGTAGAACTAATAAGCCAGGGACGTTGTTCACGTGCAAGTTTTCCTTCGTAATCAAATGTTTTATTAACCCAATGCGTGCTTATATCTTGAACGGGAATCTTTTCAAGAGCTTTATCAATTATTGAACAAAGAATTTCTTCATTAATATTAATTCCTATAAATGAATTTAAAGGATAATTAAATATCAGATTTGCTTTATATCCTGAAAATTCCAAATAATTTGTCATAGCTTGAAGATACCCTACGCTGAACATTATCATATCAGCTTCATCGTTATCTAATGCTTTAAAAGCGATAATATGATCATCAATTTCTATGTAATTTGTATTTTCCGGAAACCAAAGTTTAAACATTTCTGCATGTGCAGCGCCCTTTGGTAAAATTATTTTTATATTATTTAATTCATGAATATTGATATTAGGAACTTCAGTTTTTGAAAGCAGCGCAAAATTATCTATCATGATTGGGGTTTTAGGCCATAAGAATCTTCCCAATCTTTCCTGAGAGGGGATAAGTTCCGAGATTATATGCGCTCGCCCGGTTTCAAGCATGGCAAATATTTCATTCCATTCTGCTTTCTCATTATTTATAAGTTTAAATTTTAATCCGGTAAGAATTTCCATTTCTTTTAAAACATCAAAAAAGATACCTTGCCATTGTTTTTCATATTTATTATAAAATGTAATAGGATACTTATAATATTCAGCTACATAAGGGATTTCTTCATTATTCTGTAAAAAATTCTTTTCTTCATCAGTTAAACTGGAAAGAAATAAATGTTTTCTGTAATCTTGATTCCCAAGATTGTACAATTGTGTAATAAAACGGTGCGAATCAATTTTTAATATTTTTTGTACTACTGATATTATTGATTCATAATCCGGATTCTTTGCAGCCAAAGAAACAGGTATAAACTCAGGAGGAAAACCTTCAGATATTACCCGTTGAATAATTGGATCTGTTATATAAAAAAGATTATTATTTTCCTCATTAAAAAGCATTTCGCCGATGAAGTCGATATCTCCGTTATTTAACCCTTCTATTAATTCATCAGTTTCATATAGTTTTACTATGAAAGGAATTTTAAATAACTTGGACAGGTAATCACAGAATCTTGAAGAAAATCCTCTGATTACGCCTGTCTCATCAATAAAAGCTTCATTGCTCGGAGACATACCGTAAACGAAGGTTCGGTTTTGTAAAGCTTCAATATCTTTTTTTTCTTCATAACTAATACCTGGAACATCCCGGAAAGAATCGTAAAGGGATGGCTCAATAGTTTTTTGTTTTGCCGGGTTGCCGCACGATAAAATTAAAAATGACACAAAAAAAACAAATAATCTCTTCATAAAAAAGTACCTTTTCTTAATTATACACAATTTAAATGTTTTTTAACATCTAAAAAAGCTAAAAAAGCATTGTCAAATTCAAAATCTTCAATTAAATTAACCAGTTGCTCTGTTTCAGGCAATGCCCTAAGCGTTTCTACAAATTCCAAACATTCAGGATTACCGCTTTTAAGTAATATTTCCAGTTTATCAAGCATTCCCTTCAAAGATGTTTTATCTGTTGGAATTTCTACAACGGCAGGATTTATCGGATTTTCTGCCATAATAGGAGACAGCTCTTCTAAAACCGCATTTAATTCAATTTCAAGGGTTTTTAATTGTTCTTCGCTTGCATGATTTTTTCCGTACATAAGATAGAGTTCAACATCAGCGGCGGCTGTTTTTAATTGTTTTTTTCCTATTTGCCCTGCATTGCTTTTTAATGTATGTGCCATTCTATGCGCCTTTGTAATATCATCCTCTTCAAGAGCTGTTATAATTTCTTTGTATATATTATGATTGTTTTTTATAAATAATCTTTTAAGTGTTTTTTGGAATTCACGTTCAGAATCGGAAAGAGTTTTTTCTCCCGGAAGCTGATCAACAAGTGTTACTTTTTCATTTGGCAACCATTTAATTAATATATTTTTTAAATCATATAATTCAACCGGTTTTGATATGTAATCATTCAATCCGTTGGATAAAAACATTTCTTTCGCACCGTATATTGCATTAGCTGTTAATGCGATAATAATAAGATTGTTATATTTTGAACCCAGTTTTCTTATTTCATTGGTAGCTTCAATGCCGTCCATTTCCGGCATCATGTGATCCATAAAAATTATATCAAAATTTTCTTTTTTAACACTTTCAATGGCTTCTTTTCCAGAAGTCGCATATTTTACTTCTATATTAAATAAACTAAGAAGAGCGATTATTGTTTTTAAATTAAATTCATTATCGTCAACTACTAAAATATTAGCTTGTGATGCAATTAACTTTTGATCTTTTTGTTCTTTTTCTTCATCTTCAATTTCTTCCGCATTGCCTTTTACCATCGGAATTTCAACTGTGAATGTAGTCCCCTTCCCCAATTCACTCTCAATCATTATTTTACCGCTCATCATTTCTACATAATTTTTGGTTATAGGAAGCCCGAGACCTGTTCCTATTAATTCGCGGTTCTGTTTTGATTTCGCCTGTTCAAAAGGTTCAAAAATAGTCGGCATATCTTTTTTACTTATACCGCGCCCTGTATCTTGTATTTCGAATAACAATGTATTTTCTAAAGCAATAACACGAAGACTGACATATCCCCTTCCTGTAAATTTGACGGCGTTTCCGCACAGATTTGTTAATATTTGTTTTAGCCGTATATCATCTCCATACAGGTATCTTGGTATTTCTCCCGAAGTTTCAAATTTTAATCCAAGATTTTTATTTTCTGTCATATATTTTAACATTGATTTAATATTATCAAGAAAATTATAAAAATCATAATTGACCGGTATAAGTGAAAGTTTTCCGGCTTCAATTTTTGACATATCTAAAATTTCGTTTATAATAGTAAGAAGTGATTTTGCAGAAGAGTTAATGTCGTTTACAAAATTCATTTGACGATCATTTAACTTTTCATATTTTAAAAAATCAGACATTCCTATAATGGCATTCATCGGTGTGCGGATTTCATGAGACATATTTGCCAGAAAAGAAGATTTAATTCTACTTTCTTCTTTTGAACGAATAACTTTGTTATGCATATAAGTTAAAACACCGCATAATAATAACGCCAATACAAAACCTACAAGTATCATGATAGATTGCATATTTTGAATATCGATATAATAAATATCACGAGGCAATACAATTGCAAGATACCAGTTGTTATAAAGACGTTTTAAAAATAATATACTATTTTCATTTGTATATGATAAATACGGAAATGCTAAAAGCTCCTCCCCTGCAGATATAAGGTTTGATATAATAATATAATCACCGCTACCGTCATCTACATCAATTAATTTTTTTCCAATGAACTCTTCATTGGGATGAACTGCAAAACGCTGTTGGTTATCAAAAAGTACGCCGTATCCGTTGCCCAAAAAATGCATACTTTCTACATATTTTTCCAAATCAGACATATATATATCTGTACCAATTACCCCGAAAACTTCATTGTTTTTATCAAAAACCAATTTTGATATACTAAAACTGAATAGGTTTGTTTTTGCATCATAATACGGTTCGCTAAAACATATTTCTCCGTTATGTGCATAAGCGCCTGTATACCACGGTCTTGATTGCGGAATAAAATCGTCTGCCGGTATCCAGTTATTTCCTTCTATGAATGTATTATGAATAAATCCAAAAAAACTAATCGATTCATCGGTTTTATTATTCAAATGCAGTCTTTTTGTCCATGCTTCAATTTCTTGCCGCATAATATCTATTCCCACATTGTTTTTGTTTATTCTTTCAATAGTAAATGCCAAATTATCCAATGTTTCGGCGGTATTAATCAAGTAAGCATTCATTGTTTCTACAGAAAGTGATATAACTTTTTCACCGTAAGCTTTAATATTTTCACGGACTATCCCCGAACCATAGTAATAGTTTATTACAACCATTATAGAAAAAGCAGTTAAAACCATAAAATATTGAAGGAATAATCTTTTGTTTAATTCTAAAAAGGAAAAAATTTTAAACATTACAACCTACTTATTTCTTAATTTATAAAATAATGACAAGGCTGTTTCAAAATTAAAATCTTTGATTGAATTAATTAATTGTTCTATCAATTCTTCATCACCTTCTATTGCCTGAATATCATATATATAATTTAAACATTCAGGATTACCATTTTTAAGAAGCGGTTCAAGAATAAAAAATAATTTTTGTGTTGCCGCTTTGTCCAGCTTTTCTTTAATATTCTTTCTTTGCTTGGGTTCTTCGTTAAGTAAAGGGGAAAGTTCATTAAGAGCGATATTTAATTCTTTTTCAAGAGCGATTAAACTTTCAGATGATGTTGAATTATCGTTTTTTAACCGGTTTTCAACTTCAGAAGCGGCGGATTTAACACGAATATTATTAATTTGACCTGCATTACTTTTTAATGTGTGTACCAAACGATGTGCAAGCATTATATCACCTGTTTCAAATGCTGATTTAATATCTGCCATAATATTTTTATTAAATTTTACAAATAATACCTTCAGTGTTTTTAAGAATTCCTCATCGGATTCAACAGACTCATTAAAAGCAGATTCATTTTGCTTAACGATGTTTATTGGAGTAAAATAATTTAAAAGACAACGCCATAATTCCTGAGATGTAAACGGCTTACCGATACATTCACGTAAACCGTTATCTGTGTAAATTTCCCTGTCATTTTTCATTATGTTAGCGGTCATAGCTATCAGAGGAATACCGACATCAAGTTTAACTATTTTTGATGCTGCTTCAATACCATCCATAACAGGCATATAAATATCCATAAAAATAATATCAAATTGTTTTTTGCCGCTTTTCTTACGCTCTTCCACTAAGTCTACCGCAATCCGACCGTTTTCAGCAATAATCGTCTTTAATCCGACTCTGGAAAGATGTTCGCATATCACCTGTTGGTTCATCAGGTTATCTTCGCATAACAAAACCTCGCCGTTAAAATAAGGTTTTTCAATTTCTTTTAAACGGATTACTTTAGCGGAAACCACATCTTCACTGTCAATTTGAATTGTATTAAAAGTAAGGGTAAAACAGAATTTACTACCGATACCTGGATTGCTTTCTACTGAAAGTTTCCCGCCCATTAATTCAATTATATTTTTTGAAATAGGAAGTCCAAGCCCTGTACCGCCGTATTTACGCGTCGTCCCGGTTTCTGCTTGAGTAAATGGTTCAAATACTTTATTTATTTGTTCTTTTGTCATTCCGATACCGCTATCTTTAATTGCAAAGTGTATAGTTATTGATTTATCGGTTTTATTTTCTATTGTTGCGCTTATTTTTACTATCCCTTTGTTAGTAAATTTTACTGCATTTGACAGAAGATTAACAAGCACCTGCCGCAACCTTGTAGGATCACCTAACGGTAATGTGCCCAAAGAAGGCTCAGCATAAAAATGAAGTTTTATTCCTTTTTCATTTGCTTTCGGTTGTATTGTCATTCTGCAGCTTGTAAATAATTCATGTAAATCAAAAGGAATATTTTCCAATTCCATTTTACCTGATTCAACTTTTGAAATATCAAGAATATCATTAATAATTTGTAAAAGCCCTTCTGCATTTTCCAGTATTTTTCTGATATAATCTCTTGTCCGCGGTGATATATGATCGTCCAAGGCAAGTTCGGCAAAACCTATAATACTATTCATAGGTGTTCTGATTTCATGACTCATGTTTGCAAGAAACACAGACTTTGAACGTGATGCCGCTAATGCCGCTTCTTCCATTTCTTTACGTTTTGTAATATCACGTAATATACCTATAACTCCGATTGTCTTTCCGTTTGAAATAAGAGGCGCATGGCTTGCTTCAAAAACCGGCGAAGTGCCGTCATAACGCGGTATCGGCATTTCAATTGTGCGGATTTTTCCGTCATTTACAACTTCTGTGAGTAAATTATCAAATATACACGCCGTCTCCCTTGGTATTCCATATGCTTCTAAATCATGTGTACCTATAACGTCTTCTTTTCGAAACTTTAAATGATCAATCATAGTCTGATTGCATTGCAAAAAACGCATATCTAAATCTTTGGTATAAATAATATCGGGGATAGAATCAAACAATGTTGTAAGTGTTGCCGTTTGAAACTCCAATTCTTGTGTACGTTTTTTTACAATTCGTTCTAATTCTTTACTTGTTTGACGGTTTTTTAATAAAAGAATTAATGAGAGAACAAGTACACTTAAAAGTAAAAATGATGAACCTATAAATAAAGGAAGTTGTGTTTTGGCAAGTTTAAGTCTGTAATTATAAGTTCTGCGTATCCATTGATCGGAAAGACTTTTAATATTTATCAAACCGAGTGCTTTATCAATGATGGAACATAAAATAACTTGATCTTTATTAAGACCGAACCTAACATTAATTGCATAATCAAACACAACATTGGCTTTATAATGAGGGAGTTCAAGGTAATGCGTCAAATATAAAAGCCTTTTTTGATCCGCCATAACCATTTCAATTTCACCGCGCTGTAAAGCATTGAATGCGTCTTCCATAGTTTCATATTCAATTGTATTTTTATGATTTGGAAACCATTTTTTAAATAGCGAACCGGAAGTCGTGTTTTTTGCAAGACCTATATTGACGTATAACACTTCATTATCTTGAATATTACGATAACTATCATCGGAAATTAACGTATAATAATCAGTCATTAATACTGTTTTAGGCCATATAAATTGATCTTCGCGTTCCTGAGATTGAGTTAACTCCGGCACTAAGGCAATTTCTCCGTTTCTTAACATATTATAAATATTTGTCCAGCCTGTATTTTCATCATTAACCCTTTTAAAAGTTAAACCTGTTAATGCCGATATTTCATTAATTATATCAAGAGAAAAACCTGCCCAATCTTTATTGTGCTTATCATAGAAACCGCTTGGATAATTAATAGGATCAACACCAATTGGAATAACAGGATTATTTCTTATAAACTCACGTTCTTCTTCATTAAGACAGGTATACATTTTGAAATTCAAATATTCTTTTTCTCCTTGATTGTATAAAGAGACTATATAACGAAGAGCGCCGGATTCTAATAATTTTTCCATAACAGAAATAATCGGTTTTAATTTTGAGTTTTGAGTAACTAAAGCGGCGGGACGGTAAAGTAAAGGATAGAAATCATTAATAACTATATCGTTGTATTGAAGAAAATTTGCATCTGCGGTAACGCTGTAATAGAAAGCATCGATAGTACCGTTTTTTAATGCGTTATACACAAGATTAAAATCTTTTAATAAGATGATATCATAAGTAACATTTTCAAGTTCTGAAGTGACAATATCGATCGTCGCGCTATCTTCGATAAAACCATAACGAAGGGTACGTTCTGCGGCAATCTCATCAAGAGGTTTGTTTCCCGCTATACGAAAAATTTTTATCGGACGCAAAGCGATATTACTTGTCATGTGAAACATATTACTTCGTTCAGCAGTAGGTGTAATTTCACCTGTAAAATTGATTTCTCCGGATTCAAGACCTTTAAATAAATCAAGCCTGTCATATAAACGGGGTTGAAACAGAATACCGAAAACATCAGACAACCACTCACAAAGTAATGCAGCGTAACCACTGACATTACCTCTCTCATTTTGAAATGCCTCTGTACTTAAACTCATACCATAAATAAAATAATTGTATTCATTTTGAAGAACTTCGATTTCCTTGATTTCTTCTTTGGTTATATTTGGTATATTTTTAAATGAGATATGCTTATAATCAACTTCATTAGATATATAAGGTTTTCCGCAGGATAAAAACAAAGCTATAACGATTAATAAAGAGAGGATATAAAAAACCTGAGAATTTAAACGAATATCGGTCCTCCCAAACCTATATAATTTCCTTGTAGTACATTTTATTATAATTTTTTAAAGAATGCAAGAATGTTTACTTAAAATTGTTTTAAAGATGAAGGGGGTGGGGGCAGATAGGGAATAATTCAATTTTTCACGTCTTCAAAATATCTCTCCCTGCTAAGAAAACGATAAGTGCGGTATCCTCTCCTTAACAGTTCCTCAAACTATGCGGAAATATCTTTTCTTCTGTTTGCGCTAATTATCATTTTGATTGTTGTATGTTCTATACCACTCATTACAAATTGCGCGTAATGTATCATCGAGATAATTTAACGCTTTTTGTTTTAAATCAGAAGGTATGCCGTAAAACGCTTCGGCAATCCCTCCTGCGATTGCAGCGAGCGTATCACTGTCGCCGCCTATGCTGATTGCATTTCTGATTGTATCTTCGAATGAAACAGATTCGTAAAAAGCCCTAATCGCCTGAGGCACAGTTTCCTGACAAGTTTCATTAAATCGATAAGACTCACGTATACCGTCAAGAGTAAAATTTAGTTTATAATAATCTTTTTCTATACGGTTTTTTATTTCTTCTTTTGCCGCACCGTTACGTGCTAAAAAAATAGCGATTACTGCCGCTTCCGCGCCTTTTAACCCTTCCCTGTGGTTATGCGTTACTTCAGTAACTTTTTTTGAGAGAAGTTTTGCCTCTTCTTCTGATTGCGCTGCAAACCCGCACGCTGAAACACGCATTGCAGCGCCGTTACCGTAACTGTTATAAGGTTTAGGATCATCAGAGAACATCCATTTGCGGAACATACCGCCGTAACCGCAATCGGGATAATTACGTCCGATAGATTGCATATATTTAACAGTATTTTTTCCAAGTTCGTTCCAATTACCCTCGCAAGATAAAATTGCTTTTGCAATAGCAAGAGTCATTATACTGTCATCGGTTGCAAAACAACTGTTTGTAAAAAGATCAAATTCTTTGCTCCGATGATTTCTAAACTCAAAACGCGAACCGGCTATATCTCCTATAATTGCACCTAACATAACTATTTATCCTAATTTACTGTCATTCATCAATGAATCTTCTGTTGTTTAACACGCAGCCTTTCTGTCTCGTTATATTTATAGTTATCCCAAAACTTGCCGTACTCTGCGACTAAAAGAGGTATCAATGAAATACCGATACAGATTAGCCAGTGAGCTAAATCCATTGCAACTAAACCTAAACCGGAGGCGACAGGCGGTATAACCGCCATGCCTGTTAATACAAAGAGCATTATAACCGCGCTTATCACAAGCTGAGGGTTGTCTTTCAATGAGCGTTTAAAAATCGAGGCTCTGCTTCTTACAACAAAAATATGCAGGATCGATGTCCAGCCTAACACCAGAAACGCCATTGTCTGCCCTAATTTATGGGACGGTTCAAATGCGCCTTGAATGTCTACAAATTTTCCAACATAAAATGCGGCTAACACAACTATACTGCACATAATTGTCTGCTGAATGATAACTTCCATCAATCCGCCGGAGAAAAAACTTTCTTCGCGGTCTATCGGTTTTCTCGCCATGATGCGCGTATCAGACTCTTCTTTCGCAAGCGCAAGACCGGGGATTCCGTCACCTAACACATTTATTATTAACAACAAGATAGGTGTTACAGGTACGCCCCAGCCTGAAACTTGCCCAAAGATCATCACAACAATTTCAGAAATGTTACACACAATTAAAAAGTAAACTAATTTTTTTATGTTAGCGAAAACCTGCCGCCCTTCGCTGACTGCCTCCACAATCGTAGAAAAATTATCGTCTGTTAATACCATATCCGATGCGCTCTTCGCGACTTCCGTCCCGTTAATACCCATGCTGACACCGACATCGGCGGCTTTAAGCGCGGGCGCGTCGTTGACACCGTCGCCTGTCATCGAAACAACAGCTCCTTTATGCTGCCATGCCTGCACTATGCGGATTTTATCTGAGGGCGACACTCTCGCATAAACGGAATAAAATTCTATGCTCTCAAAAAATTCTTCATCGGAAAGTTTTCCAAGCTCTTCGCCTGTGATGATACCTTCCTTCGCAGAAATGATACCCAGTTCCCTTGCGATTGCAGACGCTGTCACCGCGTGATCGCCTGTTATCATTATTGTCCGCACCCCCGCTTTTTTTGCGCGTTTAATGGCGGCCGCGGCTTCAGGGCGAGGAGGATCGATTAAACCGATGAAACCTTCAAAGTTTAAATCCGCTTCTATTTTTTCTAAATCTTCTTTCGCAGGCAGAAAATCAATCTCTTTTGAAGCAAGCGTAATGACACGTAACGCATCCTGTGCAAAAGAATCATGTATATCATTAAGTTCTTTTACATAACTTAAATCTTTTTTAATATACGGAATTTTATCAAAGGCTCCTTTAGTTAAAACTAAAAAACGGCCGTCAGGTTTTTTATAAATCGCCGTCATCATCTTTCTTGCGGAAGAGAATGGAATTTCCGCAACCTTTTCATATTCAACGCCAATCTCTTCCTTATTCAATCCCATCTTAATTGAAAGACGCATAATAGCAGACTCTGTCGGGTCGCCGATAATTTTTGATTCGCCGCGTTCATTTTTTTCTACTGTTACATTGCTTGCAAGCAAATATCGTTTTATCAGTTCATGATATTCCGGCGAATCAGCGTCCTTATCGCTTATCGGATTTCCTCCGTAAATCCATAAACGTTTTATCGTCATTTTATTTTGAGTGAGTGTCCCTGTTTTATCTGAGCAGATAACGGATGTGCTTCCCAATGTTTCAACCGCCTGCAATTTTCTGATAAGAGCGTTTTTTTCCACCATTTTTTTAACGCCGTGTGTCAGCATCAATGTTACGATAAGAGCCAATGTTTCAGGAACCGCGGCGACTGCAAGAGTGACGGCTAACATAATCAGATCCCATGTATCCTGTCCGTTTAACAGACCGATCATAAAAATTGAAAAAGCGGCAATTATCGCGATTGTACTTATCATTTTGCCGAGCTTATCAAGGCGCAGTTGGAGAGGGGTTTTATTTTTCTTTGTTTGATTAAGGTAGCCCGCGATTTTTCCGATTTCTGTATTCATGCCTGTCGATGTTACAACTGCTGTTGCGTAACCTGTAACGGCAAGACAGCCTGAGAAAACCATGTTTATACGATCGCCTAAGGGAGCGTTTTCTTTTGTCAAAGTTTTTTCATCTTTTTCTGAAGGTTCGCTTTCGCCTGTAAGTGAAGCCTCGTCAACTGAGAAACTTTCACATGTTAAAATACGCGCATCGGCAGGAATAAGATCGCCTGTCTTCATTACTATGATGTCACCCGGAACGACAAGCGTTGTATCAATCTCCTGTTTGCTTCCGTCTCTTATCACATAACATGAAGGGCTGTTTAAAACCGCTAAAGCTTCCAGCGCTTTTTCCGCGCCGCGTTCCTGTGTCACGGCAAGAATCACATTCATTATAACTATCGCAAGTATTACCGCCGGCTCTACAAAAGTAACGCTATGACCTTCCAGAAGCTCTTTGATTTCCAGTACAAAAGAAAGTGCCGCCGCAATGAGCAGGATGATAACAGCGACATCTTTAAGCTGGCGGAAAATTTGCGATGCAAGAGTTTCTTTCTTTTTTTCCGCGAATTTATTAAGACCCGATTCCTTTGTTCTATTTTCAACCTCTGTTGAAGTTAAGCCGTTATGAATATCAGATTTCATTTCTTTCAGCACAGCATCTTTATCAAGGTTGTACCAATTGTTCATTATTTACCCTCCGATTAGCTTCTTATAAAAAAAGTTTCTATATGTGAAGTTATAACGTCACACATAGAAACTTTAACAGCGGCCAACGGGAATCGCCTTCCAGTCGCAAACATCCTGTTTGCTCCTTCCAGGCCGTCTACGCCGCTAAACCGCCATCCATGGCGGTTTCCCCCTACGACACTATCGTGTCTCCGGGGTCGCGGCTTCGTTTCGATTCCCGCTTCGCCTTTTAATAAAAAAATTCTATATGTGAAGCGAGTACAGTCATACATAAAATTCTTAAAAGCGGCCAACGGGAATCGAACCCGCGTCACGAGCTTGGGAAGCTAGGGTAATGCCATTATACGATGGCCGCAAAAAAATCCGTGGAGTTTTGCAAAGCAAAACTCCCAAGCTAAAAAGCCGTAGGCTTTTTAGCAATGATCCAGGGCTGACTCGAACAGCCGACCTGCCGCTTAGGAGGCGGCCGCTCTATCCCCTGAGCTACTGGACCTGTTTAGATAGAGTATCACCTCCTAAGGGAAAATGTCAAATATCTATGTCTTGACCAGCTTGCTTGTAAATAATAACATAAAAACACTCTGTGTCAGGAACCGTGCGGGTAAGCGCCGCCTAACCCCGCCAGGTCCGGAAGGAAGCAACGGTAAGCGGATTCTTGCCGCGCCGCGGAGCTCCTGGCACAGAGTGTTTTTTCCCACTGGAATTTATCATCATTTAAATATATGCTAAGTTAATGACAGAACCTTCAGCCCGATACGAGGTTACCGCTTCCAAATACAGACCAAAAACCTTTGATGAATTAGCAGGTCAGGAATTTGTAGTCTCTACTATAAAAAACTCGCTTAAAACAAAGAATATCGCGCACGCTTATCTTTTTTCAGGACCCAGAGGGTGCGGTAAAACAAGCGCGGCGCGTATTTTGGCGCGTTCGTTAAATTGCGAAAAAGGGCCGGCAGAAGGGCCTTGCGGGGTATGTGATAACTGCCGCGCTATCAGCAGGGGATCAAGCATGGATGTGCTTGAAATTGACGGCGCTTCCAACAACTCTGTAAACGATGTCCGACAAATTAAGGATGAGGTGCTTTTCCCCCCCCATACAGGGCATTATAAGGTTTATATAATTGATGAAGTTCACATGCTTTCCCCCGCCGCTTTTAACGCTTTGTTAAAAACCATCGAAGAGCCGCCGCCTTACATCGTTTTTATTTTCGCGACAACTGAACTGCACAAAGTTCCAGCTACAATCAAAAGCCGGTGCCAGCAATTTAATTTCAGATTGATACCTATCGAAACGATTCAAGGGATAATAAAAAAAATCTGCACAGAAAATAAAATACAAGCGGAAGATGACGCGCTCTTTTGGATAGCCCGTGAATCGACAGGAAGTTTAAGAGACGCATTCACTCTTTTTGATCAGGTTGTCTCTTTTTCCGCAGGCAATATCCGCAGCGATTTAATCCGCGAAAAACTTGGCATCATCGGTCTTGATAAAATCAACGCTCTGGCAGAAGCATGCGCCGCAAATGACGCGCCTTCTTCTTTCGCCCTTACCGATGAAATTCTTTCGAGCGGCGCCGCTATCGAACAATTTGTTATCGATCTTACAGGTTACTATCGAAGTTTACTGTTACTGAAAAACGGTATTACAAGGGAATCTATTTTAGGCTTTAAGTCCGCGCTCTTTTCCGCAAAAGCTTTAGATGTATACGATTCAATACGCCTTGAACACGCGCTGGATATTTTACTTGATTGTTACCGTAATATCCGCTATTCGGTTTCCCCTCGTTTTGAAATTGAAACCGCAATATCAAAACTTACATGGCTGAATAAATGGGTGTCGCCTGTTGAATTAAAAACAGCGATTGATGAAACACGTAATATTTTATTAACTAATCAGGGTTCGAACACTGCAAAACCTTCTGCTCAAACGCCGGTTAAGAAACAGGCAGAAACAGTTTCACCTAACACCGCCAATCCGGCGCAGTTTCCGAACAATAACGAAGGTTCTCTTGCCGGTGAGTTTCAAAAGATGATTGCCGCAAAATCTGCGGCGGGAAATTCGGCGCAAACAGAAAATGCAAACACTGACGATGACGAAGATGTCCCTATGTGGGGTAATCTTACAAACACATCTGAGAAAAATCCGCCGGATTTTTCTCAGACTACAACAGAAAATAAAAAAATTGAAAATACAGGTATCCCGCCTCAGGTTGAACAAGTTAGAGAAATAATTCCCGGAACAATAATTCCATAAAATAACGGAGAGTATATGAACATCAATCCATTTGATATTTTAAAAAACGCGCAAAAGATGCAGGAACAGATGGGCAACATTCAAGAAAAAATGGCAAACATAGTTGAAACAGGCGCGGCAGGCGGCGGCTTAGTCGAAATCGATCTAAACGGAAAAATGGAAATAACATCCGTCCGTATCGCGCCGCAAGCTGTCGAAGGCGCTGATACTGAATTTTTACAAGATTTGATTCTTTCAGCTTTTAACGACGGAATGACAAAAGTAAAAGAAAGAATCGGCAGCGAATTCGGCGCAATGGCAGGGCTTAATTTACCCGGCTTTCCCGGTATGCAATAGAAGGATATTTTGAACCCAAACGCTCTCGACAGACTTATTGCATTATTTTCAAAACTTCCCGGTATCGGAAAAAAAAGCGCGGGCAGAATTGTTTATCACATTTTAGACAGCAGCCCTGTTCTCGCTACAGGTTTAGCGAAGGAACTGCAAGGGCTTCATCAGGCGATAAGACGGTGCAGTGTTTGCGGCGGTTTTACAGAAGCCGATCCTGACGCGGCTGAAGCAGTCTGCTCTGTATGCAGCGATCCAAACCGCGATCACTCGATCATCTGCGTTATCGAATGTGCGCAGGATATGCGCATAATTGAAGATGCGCGTGAATTTCCCGGCGTTTATCATGTGCTCGGCGGCTTGATTGCGCCCTTGGAAGGGATAAGCCCTGCAAACCTCACCATCGATAAACTTATTGAGAGGCTTCGCAAAGGATCGGTTAAAGAATTAATTCTTGCGCTTAACCCGACAGTCGAAGGGGACACCACCGCATTATATCTTCAAAAAACTTTAAAAGATTTTCATGTTGATATTTCCCGTCTCGCTTCAGGAATGCCTGTCGGCGGAAATATCGAATATATTGATAAATTAACTTTATCGCGGAGTTTCAGGGGCAGGGTTAAAGTTTAAAAAAGTCACGTTATGTATATATTGCAATTGGAACCACATGAAAACAGAGAGCATTTATTTCCGTGCATCATCACCAGTGAATGTTAAAGTCCCATTATTTTCGTCAAGATAAAATTTTCTCAAATTTGAAAATGAAATTTAATAATTATACTTTTAATCTTGTTTTTTAAAATGAACGTATTCACCAATTAATTCGTCATTTTCAAATCTCCCAAACTCTCTAGGTTCCCCGGGTTTTCCCCCGCCATCTACTATCCATAAAATATTATCAACAGTCCAAGCCGGAGTACCAATCGTTAAATAATCCATTGTTTTTTCGTGCAATGTCATTATACCGCTATTCGGAGGTACTTCTTTATAAGTCCCCCGATACTGTACAGCGACTACTTTCCCGCCTGTAGGATCATTTTTATCATTATTATTAGTATTATCACCGTCGGTATTACAACAAAAAAAACTTAAACTTAAAACTAAACTCAATACAAAAATCAAACTCCTTATTACATTTTTCATTTTTAAACTCCATCAAAATTTAGTACGTCATTTTCATACGAAACGACTTATATAAATCTCATACGAGATAAATATTATATTAACTGTCACTTCAATAATTGATCAAATGAACATTAATTAAAAAAAGCGAAAATAATTTCGCACTAATATATCTATTACAGAAAGGTATTTGGGGTGATTATCTCACCTCTTTTCAATAAATCGTTTCTACAAATAATTCTTTAAGCTTTACACAAGAAAGTTAAGTGTTAATACGACAAATACCAAGTTATATTAGAAATGTCTGGAATATTACCGCCAGTAAAAGTTAATACACCATTCTCAAGAGTGTAATTTGTACATAAAATATATTCGGTAGCATTAGTGTAAGTATCATTACCATTAATAACTTTAACTTCCATTTTTTTTCCTCTTCTTTCAATTAACTCAAATTCAACACTGCTAGTTGAAGCAAAATAATAGGTCATTTTGTCTTTGAAGCTACTACCTAAAAAATCAAATATTATAAAAGGACGAGTTGCATTAAGGTCTTTTTTAAATCTTTCGTTATTTACAGTTTTAAATTCTTGCGGCCATTTTATACTGACATCATCTTTATCATCATCCTTATCACCACAACCCATAACCATTCCCATCATTAAAACACCTAACATCAAAATTAAACTCTTTTTTAAACTCTTCATAATTTTCTCCTCTTTAATTTATATTAACTTCTCATACGAAAAGTTATTTAATGTACCAAATTCTAATCTTTCTTTCTCTGATTCATTTTTTGTTCTTCCTTGTAATTTTATGGATTTCTAACAATTTTTTAGAAATTTCTTTTAATTTCTCTCGGCCTTCTTCGTTCATTTCTTCGTAATTTTTTCGAATTTGGTCAAAATAATCATTTTTTACTACTTTTTTGTTTTTTGTCTTAATCATAATGTCTTATTATTATACTATAATGTATATATATAAGACTGTCAAGGTTAATTTCCATAATTATAGACATTATGTTCAATTGATTTTAAGACCATTTTTGTTCTATAATAATACAATATGACCGGTATTCACGACCGTTTAAAACAGGTCAGAACCCATTTTAATCTAACAATTCGAGAATTTTCTAAAGAAATTTATTTCTCTCACGGTGTTTACGGTCAAGTAGAATGTGGAAATAGAGAACCCAATGAACGGATAATACAGTTGATTTCTTCCCGTTTCGGTATCAATAAAGATTGGTTAAAGACGGGTAAGGGGAAAATGTTTCTTGAAAACGGTACAGATTTTAGGTTAGAAAAAATACTTGAGATTTACAATACTGTTGATGATACTCTTAAAGACTGTCTTCTTGAACAGAGTAAAATTTTATTGAAAATTCATAAAAAAAAGTAATTAAAAATGAATAACTTATTGTAATAATTTTTTTCGGCTGTATAATTTTTCACTGTATGGAAATCCGAACATTGAGATAAAAAGTTTTTGGTCTTTTTTCATTGATGAAATTCGTTTTTCCCTTCTTCATAGATATAAATATTATAGTCTTGCTTTTCAATAACTTGCTTGTAATTAAAATCAGATGATTTTATTATTGTAGTATTTCCTTCAACAAATGATTCTAGCCATCTGCCGTCTGAAGTGATTAATATTGTTGAGTTTTCATTTTTAAATACTATATCCCATTTACCGTTAGAGTTAGTTGTTTTTATGACATTTCCGATAACTATGCTTTCTTGCCAGCTTCCATCATGTGAAGTAATTGTAGTTGTATTCCCATTAATTATAGTTTTACTCCAGCCGCCAAACGGAAAATATATTGTCGTTATATTTTCTTCAATAACCTTTCTTGCTATACTTCCGCCGGAATCGGTATATGTTGTTATATTTCCTTCAACAATAGTTTTTTTCCAAATACCATCAGAATTTTTTTCTGTTGTTGTGTTGTCCTCTATTTTTTTACTTTTCCAGCTTCCGTCAGAATAAAGTATTGTTGTTGTATTATTTTCAATTGTTATCATTTGTATTGATTGTATATCTTCAAAAATATAAACTTCATCTTTGTCACCTAATAACGGACAAATTTTTCTGTTTAGATATACAAAATTATTAATACTTTCCATATTCGGAGTTATTATTATTTTCCCGAAATTATCTTTTTGTATTGTTACGAAACCTATATTACTTCCAGAATAATGTATCGTATATTCTTGACTAAAAATAAAAACCGTATTTAAAACAAACAGTAAAGACAGCAAACAAGTTTTTTTCATAATAATCCTCAGCAATTGATGTAATGTTTATAAAACATAAAATAACTTTATTATTATCGGAATATTTTCAGAAAAAATAAAACACTAATGAAAAACGCCCCACCTGTCACCTGTTTCTACACTGACGCGCAAGGGGATACTTAAAGCGGCGGCTTGTTCCATTTCTGTTCTTACAAGGGACGTGATTTTTTCACACTCTTCTTTCGGGCACTCAAGAATTAATTCATCGTGAACTTGTAATAAAAGACGCGCTTTGCTGTTCTCTGCTGCAAGTTTTTTATCTAATCTAATCATCGCCGTTTTTACTATGTCAGCCGCTGACCCTTGAATCGGTGTGTTAACCGCAATTCTTTCCGCTGCGGATTTTTCTGTTTTGTTACGCGAATTAATAGTGGGGATGTAACGGCGATGTCCTGAAATTGTTGTAACAAAACCGAATTGTTCTGTTTTTTTAATTGTGTCTTCGATAAATTTCCGTACTCCCGAATAGGTGTTAAAATACGCATTAATAAAATTGCCTGCATTTGTGCGGCTGATATTTAATTCGTTTGCAAGACGGAACGCGCTCATCCCGTAAATTACACCGAAATTAATCACCTTTGCCATGCGCCGCTGTTCGCTCTTCACCTCACTTTCAGCAATGCCGAAAATTAACGATGCGGTACGCGCATGAACATCGCGATCTTCTTTAAAAGCGGAAATTAAATTTTCATCTTGTGAAAGATGCGCAAGCACCACAAGTTCAATCTGGCTGTAGTCGGCAGAAATCAACAAACAACCGGGCTTTGCAATAAACGCTTCGCGGATACGCCGCCCTTCTTCAGCGCGGATCGGAATATTTTGTAAATTAGGTTCTCTACTTGAAAGCCTTCCTGTCGCTGTTCCTGTTTGAACAAAATTTGTGTGCAAACGCCCTTCGCTGTCTGCCATGTCGGCTAAGGTGTCAACATAAGTTGATTTTAATTTTGATAAAGTGCGGTGGCGTAAAATAAGAGCAGGAACAGGGTCTTCACGCGCAAGCTCTTCTAAAACCGCAACATCTGTAGAGTAACCTGTCTTTGTTTTTTTTCCGGGAGTGAGCTTGCGCTCGACAAAGAGTACTTCCTGAAGCTGCTTTGTAGAAGCAAGATTAAAATCATGACCAACCAATTCCCATGTGTCAGATTGAATTTTATCAAGCTCCTGCGCCAGCTCAACACCGTAATCGGTGAGCGCCTTGGGTTCGATTTTAATTCCTTCTCCTTCCATTTCCGCAAGAATCGGGAGCAGAGGCATTTCTAAATTTTCAAAAAGATTTATAGAATCAATATTTTTTAAAATCGGTTCAAAGTAATGTTTTAATCTAATGCAAAAATCAGCATCTTCGCAAGAATAATAAGTAGCGGTTTTTAAAGAAACAGAATCAAAAGTTGCGGTCTTTGCTACAATGTCGATGTATCTTGTCGGAGTACAGTCAAAAGTGTAGGAAATAAGCGAATCTAAAGAATAATTGTTGCGTTCAGGATCGGCAAGCCATGCGGCAACCATCGTGTCCCAAATTTTACACCGCCATCTTTCAATACCCCAACCGCGGGTGACTTTATAATCATATTTTGCGTTATGTGCAACGACAGTCATTTCTTTGTCTGCAAAAAGAGGAATAAGAAGAGTGCGCACTTTTTCAGGATTGATAAAAGAGTTTGGCTCTGCGCTTACACCTTCGGTATTAACGCTGTGAGGTGCAATCGGTACATAAAACGCTTCTTTTGGTTTTAATGCGAGTGAAATACCGATGGGGCGGGAATTCCACGCATCAAGAGAATCGGTTTCAAAATCAAGCGCAAGTAGCTTTTGATCTTTCGCTTTCTTCAGCAAAGACTTTAATTCTTCCATGTCGAGGATAGTCTTATAAAGCCCGTCGCCAAGAAGTGATTGATCTGCTGTCTGCCCCTTTACGGCAACTGCCTGCGTATCTAAATTAGCGGGCGTATCTGAAGATACATGCTCTGTTTGTTGTGTATCGCCGCTTGCTGTGTTAGGTGCAACTTTCACCTGCGGATCAAGCTGTTTCGCGCTCTGCCTGACACCCTCCCTCATAAGCACGTTTGCACCTGCTTTGCGGTTAAGGTTTTCAATGGAAAGATCGTCAATGTTTGAGACAGGCAATTCAACATCATTGCGCAGACGAATCAATGATTGTGAAAAATAAGCATCTTTTTTCCCTTCTGCTATTTTCTTCCCTGTCATCCCGTCAATAGCTGCGATATTTTTATACATATCTTCAAGAGAACTGTAACGCGCCATTAATTTGATCGCTATCTTTTCACCGATTCCTTTTACACCGGGAACATTATCAGAACTGTCTCCGACTAGGGAAAGGAGGTCAAGCATCCTGGACGGCGCTACACCCCACTCCGCTTTTACTTCTTCTGTTCCGACAAGATCCCAAGAAGGACCTGAACCGGAGACTGAAGCATCGTTACTCCGATTAATTTTTGAAGGACGTAATTCAAAAATACCGTCGCCGACCAACTGTAATAAATCTTTATCTGAAGAAAAAATATAACATTGACGGTTTTCTTTTCTGCATTTTTCCGCAAGAGTAGCAATAATATCGTCAGCTTCAAAGCCGTCAGCTTTTAAGCAATGAATACCGAGAGCGGTTAAAAACTCTTCAACTAACGGAACTTGTTCATGTAGATCCTCGGGAGCTTTCTGCCTGTTTGCTTTGTATTCACTGTACATTTGGTGGCGGAAAGTCGGTGTCCGCGAATCGAAAACCGCGGCAAGGCGCAGAGGTTTTTCCGGCTTGTCGAGCCGCTTTCCATCGTTATTTGCAATAGGAGCGCCGTCATCAAGCAATGTGACTATGGTGCGGGCAAATCCAAACAGCGCGGAAACATTTTTTCCGCTGGAATTACGTAAAGGACGTGTCAAGAATGCAAAATATGAACGGTAAATAAGACCATAAGCATCTATTAAATAAAGGGGAGAGAGTTTCATTCAGTTATGGTATCATATAATATTTAATTAAGTCAAAAGCACTATTTTTATACAGAAAACAAACAAAAATACCGATAATAATTACATGGGTATAATACTTGCAATAGTCGGCTTAGTTGTATGTATTCTCGGGGTTATCCTTAATATTGATTTATTCAAACATACCAATTAATATCTTTTCAATTTCTAAACAATTAAAAAATTTTTTCCAAAACCTCAAGAGGATAAATAAGAAAGTATTAAAATACGGTAAAAAACGCTTTTGAAAAGATTATCTGGGTGTCTTCGCTACTTCGCAAATACGGCGCGCCATGTTGTCCAAGGAAACTTGCTCCATTACATGACCCATCTCGTAAGCGACGCGGGGCATTCCGTATACGACAGCGCTTTGTTCGTCCTGACCAATTGTCATACCGCCTTCCTTGTAAATTGTACCGAGGTGCTGTGCGCCGTCGCGTCCCATTCCTGTCATAATTACACCAAGTGCATTATTTGTAAAGTTTACAGCTACGGAAGCGAAAAGAACGTCTGCGGAGGGTCTGTGACCTGAAACCTGCGGCGCGTCTGAGAGATGCACTACCGAGCCGGTTGCTTTTTTCTCGACTTCAAGGTGTTTGTTTCCTTGCGCGATAATTATTCTTCCCGGTTTAATTTCATCGCCTTCTTCGGCTTCTTTAACATCCAGAGGGCAGATACGGGCTAAGCTCTTTGCAAATTCATTGGTAAAACCAACAGGCATATGCTGTACTACAACAATCGGCACTTTTAAATCCGCATCAAGTTTTGAGAAAACAACGCGCAGTGCATCGGGACCGCCGGTACTGATACCGATTGCAATTATTTCTGTCTTGCCAGGTTTGCGTTTCGGTGTAGGAGGGGCTGCAGGCGCGACAGGGGCAGCTTGGGCTAAATTAAAATGAATGGCTACATCTGATGCTTTTGAAGAAGGGGTTTTAGGCGCGTATTCAGAAGGAGTAAGAACTTTTTTCCCTTTTGATCTGCGGTAAGCGCCGCCATAACCCAGAATTTTAGAGATAACATTGTCTTTAACTACATGAATATCTTCGGAAATTGAGCCTGAAGGTTTTTGAATAAAATCGCTTGCTCCCAAAGAAAGGGCTTCCATTGTAATTTCAGCACCCTTAGCGGCGATGGAAGAAAGAATAACTACAGGAATATCTATCCCTTGTTTTTTTCTTTCTTTCAAAAATTCAATACCGTTCATTTCCGGCATCTCAAGGTCTAAAACAATGACATCCGGATTAACACGCGGAATTTTTTGCAAAGCAAAATAACCGTTCATCGCTTTATCGGCGACAACCAATCCCGGCGTATCATCAACCATGCGTCCGATAAGATTACGCATTAAAGCCGAGTCATCTACAATCAATACCGATATTTCATCTGCCACAAATTACTCCTAGACAAATTTGCGATACAATGTCGCCCATTCAGTTTTTACAAATTCAAATTTTGTTTTCATTCCGAAAAGAGATTCAGAATGACCTATAAACAAGAATGATTTTGAAGCCATAGAATCCCAAAAACGCCCCATAACAGCGGTCTGAGCCACTTCATCAAAATAAATAATAACATTACGGCAAAATACTACATCAAAGTTTCTTTGACCTGAGTCGTTTGCCAGATTGTGATAGTCAAATTTAATTTTTGCATGAATATCTGAATGAATCTTATAACCGCCGTCTACCTTGTCAAAATACTTTGCCAGATAATTATCCGGGATTCCGACAATCCGGCTCTCTGCATAAAAGCCTTCTTTTGCCGTCATTAAACATTTAAGAGATATATCAGAAGCTATAATTTCAAAATTCCATGATTTAGGGAGAACTTCAGTTAATAACATAGCGATAGTATACGGTTCTTCGCCTGTTGAGCAACCCGCGCTCCATATTCTGATGGTGCCAGGTACCTTTCTAATGTTATTAATGAGTTCAGGAATAACATATTTTTCCAATGCATCAAATTGCGCTTGATTTCTAAAAAAGCGGGTCAAATTGGTTGTGATAGAATCTAAAAAACCTTTGAGTTCTTCTTTATCCGATGTTATTTTGCCCATGTAGGTCGCTACACTATCAATACCTTTCTCACGAAGGCGTTCCTTTAACCTACTTTCCAATATTGAACGATTGGTGGGCGTGAAAGTTATACCGCTCTCCTTATAAATAAGGGCGCGATAGAGTTCAAAATTGGCATCATCAAGAAATTGTGTATCTGCCATACTTATATATTAGGTGACTATTTTAAAACTGTCAATGATAAAAATGTTTAAAAAAAAAGGTGTCAGTCACCACCGCTGTGTATGGTGTTGCTTTTAATACACCTACACTATATATAGCGTAGGTGACTGACACCATGCTTTTTGATATTATAATATAATGTTATTATATCTCCGCGCCCCGTTATTTTTTAAGCGGACCGGTTTAAAAGAAAAAGATTTACTGAAGAATTTCCAAAAAAATGATGAAATAATCCTTTGTTATAATGTAAACCCCAATGAAAGCAAGAAAATCGAGCCGGTTACAGAGCAGTTTCTCGGTTCTTTAGTATTCACAGGGGTCAATAACGGACAAGAAACGTTAAATACTGACGCTGTCTCCCTGCCAAAGGGAGAATATCTTTTTGTTCAACAGCGTTCAGCCCTTGCTTCTGAGGACATTAACCACCCTGAATGGCTGGAAATGGCGATTGAGCAGCAAAAAGACGGTCTTTGGGAACGTAACAAGCTGGGAGGCACGCTTTATATCCGCTATTTATATGAAGATGAAGCGTATGTTGTACAAGTCTTTAGAACGGTGATATATGAGTGATGAAAAGAAGGATTATCTTACCCAACAATTGATCACTTATATAGGGAATAAAAGAAGCTTACTGGATTTTATAGGCGAAGGAGTTAAAAAAGTACTAATAAAATTGGGGAAAAAAAAACTGGCAGCTTTTGATGTTTTCAGCGGATCAGGCGTTGTAGCAAGGTATTTAAAACAATTTTCAAATTTGCTGATAGTCAACGATTTGGAAAAATATTCATCGGTAATAAATGAATGTTATTTATCAAATGAGAATGAAATAAACATTTCTTTGCTACGCGGATATTATCAGGATTTAATTAAAAAAGCGGATAGCGGATTAATCCGGGGAATCATTTCTGAATTATATGCTCCTAACGATGATCAAAATATAAAACCCGGTGAACGAGTTTTTTTTACACGCAGGAACGCAATGTACATTGATACTGTAAGGCAATTGATAGAAACCTTTCCAAAAAACGAACAAAAGTTTTTTTTAGCACCCTTATTATCGGAAGCGTCGATACATGCAAACACATCGGGAGTGTTTAAAGGTTTTTATAAGAATAAAGAAACAGGCATCGGGCAATTCGGAGGGAGGAAACAAGACGCGCTATTTAGAATTAAAGGAGAAATAAAACTGCCGTTTCCTTTATTCAGTAATTTTAATTGCGATACAATTATTTACAATGATGATGCAAATAAAATAATTTCAACATTACCTGAAGTAGATTTAACATATTTAGATCCGCCTTATAACCAGCATCCCTACGGTTCAAATTATTTTATGTTAAATTTAATTTTAGATTATAAGTATCCTGAAAAAATAAGCAAGGTATCCGGCATACCGGAAGATTGGAATCGTTCCGCTTATAATAAAGCAAATCATGTTTTAGACGCATTAACTTACTTGGTAGAAAATTTAAAATCAAAATATATTTTAATTTCATTTAATTCGGAAGGCTTTGTTACAATCGATCAAATGAAAAAAATATTAATAAAATTCGGAAAGCTGGAAATATTAGAAACAAAATACAATACATTCAGAGGCAGCAGAAACTTAAATAACCGTAATATTCATGTAAAAGAATATTTGTATTTATTGGAGAAGTGAAGCTAACAACTCTGCTAATTTTATTTCTTCACCTGCAGACATTTCACCGGGAAGAATCAAGGGCTGAGAAGGTGCCGGCGGAATAAGGAAACCCGCTTCTAAGAATTGTTTAAAAAGCGTTTCCCATTCTTCTTTTTTTATTTCTTCTTTTAACGTGAGATAGATGCCCTCTCTCTGCCAGCGGCAAACTTTATTTGCGTTTTGTTGTGTGCAAATTTTGTCAATGCGTTGTAATAAAGGTTTTGCCCTTTCCGGCGTGGTTAAAAGGTCGTACACTCCGCGAGCTGCGGTTGCTAATAAAACCGGAGAAAGAGTTTCATTCTCCGGTAATTGCGCTGTTTCTTTCTGTGCATACCGCTTTGATTGCGCCGTTACGCACAAACCCATCGGTAATCCGCCGCGCCAAAGACTGATACCTTGTATTACTAGTATTAAGAGAGGAGCGTTATCGTCTGCTGCAAAAGGTGCTTCCGGGTTTTTGAAAGGACGCCATAATTTAGCTGTTCCTTTTTCAAAGAGCGTAATTAATTCTTGCGGCGGCGCGGAGTAGATGCGAAAATTGTAATCCGGTAAAAGTTTTGATAAAGCTTTTAAAAAGCGTCCCTCTGTAAAATGCGGGAAGGGCGCGTAGAGTCCGCGGCTTGCTGTGTTTTTTAATTCACGTAACAGATTTGGCGGATTGTGCCCCATGACAGCCGCGCCGCCGTTTAGCCATAGGTCAACCAAGCGTTGATTTTTTGTGTAGAGACGGTAAGCTCTTGCCCGTAGAACGGTCGGGAGATTCAAGAGGAGAGCCATTGCGCTTTGCGTTTCTAAAGAACCATGCGCATGGTTGAGGTTCATTCGTCATCTCCTATTTTTTCATAAGCTTTGCTTTGATAATCGCTTAGGAAATAGGTTTCATGTCCGTTTTCGAATTTGACTTTTACAACAGGGCCGTCATCGCTTTCTTTTACTTCCACTACAGCTCCGTAACCGTGATTGTCATGAAAAAGCCTTTGACCTCTGCGCCAACCCGCACGCTCTTCTAGTTCAGCTTGCGTTGTTGATTGTTGTGTAGATTGCAAATTGAATGGATTGAAGTTCCGCGCAGCGGTAGGCTGTCTTACTTTTACAGAACTTCTCCCTAAAATATGAGTGTCACCTTTTAAACATTTTTTATCAATTTCATATAAAAACATTGATGCATCCATAAATTCGGTTCTTCCTCTTGTTAACCTTTGCTTGCATGTTGTTAAATAAAGTTCTTCCATTGCGCGTGTCGCGCCTACATAAAAAAGACGGCGCTCTTCTTCAAGTTCCTCGTCTTTTTTATCCTCTCTGGGAAAAATTCCGTTTTCAAGACCTGTCATAATTACACGTTTGAATTCCAGACCTTTAGTGTTGTGAAAAGTAATTAATGTTACAGAGTTTTGCGAATTCTCATCATTCTCTTTTGACGATCTGTCTAACTCGATATTTTCCAAAAAGTCCAGCAATCCTTCGCGGCTGTTCGGATAATCAATCGCCGCATTTAACAATTCCTGTAAGTTGCCGATTTTTGAATTGCCTGATATTTCATCCTGTTCTTCGTGATATTTTGCAATACCTGAATCGATGATCATCTGTTCCACACAAACCGATAAACCCTTGCCTGATTTTAATTTTTGGCTTTTATTTACTTTTATTTTTTTGTTAGGTGACATTTCACCGTCTAATAAAGTCTTGCCGTCTTCTATCACTTTGATAAATTCATTAAACCCTTCTCGCGCATTCAATGAACATTTAATTTTTTTACCTGCTTCTAATAAATTGTTATCGCTAATTACCGAGCTTTCAATTATTTTTTGCACCGTTACAGGTCCCAAGCCTCTTACAGGTTTATTAACAATTCTGCAGAAGGCCACTTCGTCACGGGGGTTTACAAGGAGAGACAAAAGAGCAAGAGCGTCTTTTATTTCTTCGCGTTCATAAAATTTGAGCGAGCCAACAACGCGGTAAGGGATTTTTCTTTTCATAAACAAAGATTCAAAAACAGCGGATTGCGCGTTTGTCCGATAAAGGATAGCCCAATCTGACCATATTGTTTCTTTTAGTTTTACAGAACTTTCGATTTTATCAGCGCAGAATGAAGCTTCCACAGTTTGATCGTTAAGGTAAGCGAGTGTTGGTAAAACGCCATCCCCTTTTTCAGCGCGTAAAACTTTTCCAAGACGCCCGCAGTTTTTATCTACAACTGAGGAAGCCGCTTTTAAAATAGGGGAAGTGGAACGATAATTTTGTTCAAGACGGATAATGTCCGCTCCTTCAAAACGAGTAGGAAATTCTAAAATGTTTTTTACTTCCGCGCCGCGGAAACGATAAATAGATTGATCATCATCGCCGACTACGCATACATAGGTTTCTGGACCGCATAATTCTTTCAACAAGCGGAATTGCGCTACATTTGCGTCCTGATACTCATCTACCAAAATTACGGAAAAACGGTCACGGAAACGCTGAGCGATCTCCGGCTGGCTGCAAAGAATCTCCACAGGTTTTTTGATCAAATCACCGAAATCAACATTGCCAATCTTCGCCATACGTTCTTCATAACGTTTATAAATATCACGGAATCTTTTACTGTGATCGATCTGCGCAAGTTCGGCATCATCAGGAGATAAAAAATAATCTTTCGCTCTGGATATGTTATGCGCAAATTGTTTTATCTCCGGCTTAGGTATATTTTCCATTAAACCTGAAAGGAGGGAGATAACATCATCATCATCATAAATAACAAAGCTCGAATCAATTCCCGCATAAAAACTGTTACGCCTTAAAAACCACGCGCCGAATGAATGAAAAGTTCTCAGCATCGCTTCTCCTGCACGTTCATCAATCTGCCGCGCACGCTCCGCCATTTCCCTTGCTGCTTTATTTGTAAATGTCACAGCTAAAATAGATCGCGGGTCTAATCCTTGTTCCCTAATCAGCCACGCGATTTTTGTTGTTATCACTCTTGTCTTGCCGGAACCCGCGCCCGCAAGTATCAGCAGAGGTTTCCCTGTGTGCAGGACAGCGCGGCGCTGCTCATCGTTAAGAGGATCAAGATAGGATGGAAGGTTTGAATTCATAAATTTATTATAGCAGATTTATAAAAATTATTTAATAACTATCTATTGTGTTATAAATATAATTTAGAGTAAAATATACTATGAATACGATTTTAATTCTTGATTTCGGCAGTCAAACCACCCAGTTAATCGGCAGACGGATTCGTGACTTGGGGGTTTATACGGAAATTGTTCCGGGCGATGCGGAGCTTACGAAAGATATTTTAAACAGTGATATAAAAGGAATTGTTTTATCAGGCTCGCCTGAATCGGTTTATGGTGACGGCGTTGCGCCTGATAAAAAAATTTATGATTGCGGACTTCCCTTGCTTGGGATTTGTTACGGTTTGCAAAGAATGACTTACGATCTCGGCGGCAAGGTTGAACCTTTGCCGAAGATGGAATACGGGCGCATCGAAGTAAAAATTAAAAAAGGAAAAGAAAACGAATTAAGTAAAAAGTTTTTGAAAGGTTTCCGCACAAACGGAGTTTGCGATTCGTTTACAGCATGGATGAGTCACGGCGATACATTGACAAAACTTGCCCCTGGCTTTATCGAAGCGGGGATTAGCGGTAACAATTATCCTGCTGTTTTAATTCATGAAGAAAAACCCTGGTATGGTTTGCAGTTTCACCCAGAAGTGACGCATTGCGAAGGCGGCGATGACATTATCGGTGCCTTTGTGTTCGGCGTGTGCGGCTGTGATGCGTCATGGAATATGGAACTTTACATCGAAGAATTAAATCGATCTTTGAAAGTACGAGCAGGGGACAACCCTGTTTTATTGTTGATTTCAGGCGGCGTTGATTCCACCGTTGCGGGAGCGGCACTTTTAAAAACCTTAAAAGCGGATCAGGTTCATTTAATGTATATGGATACAGGTCTTATGCGCAAGAATGAGACTGAGATCGTGCGTGCAAGTTTGGAAAAGTTAGGTGCAAAAAATTTACACATAATAATGTGTGAACAAGAATTTTTATCCGCGCTTAAAGGCAAAGATGAGCCTGAAGAAAAGCGCAGGATAATCGGCGATTTGTTTATCACGATTCAGGAGAGGGAAGTTGCGCGTCTGGGATTACCTGACAATTACCTTCTTGCACAGGGGACTTTATACACTGACTTGATCGAGAGCGGCAAAGGTATCGGAAAGAAAGCGCATGTGATAAAAAGCCATCACAATGTGGCAAGTCCTCTTGTTGACGCTAAGCGCAAAGCGGGAAAAATAATCGAGCCTTTGGATAAGCTTTATAAAGACGAAGTGCGCAAGCTGGGACGCTATCTCGGAGTTGATGAAACAATTGTAGGTCGGCATCCTTTTCCAGGTCCCGGGCTTGCGGTGCGCATACTCGGCGAAATTACAAAAGATAAGTGCGACATCTTACGTGAAGCGGATGCGATTTTTATTGAAGAATTAAAAAGCAGAAAAGGTTCTACAAGCAAGAGCCTCTACGATGAGATTTGGCAGGCTTTTGCGATCCTTTTACCGATACGCTCGGTAGGTGTCGCAGGAGATGTACGCAAATACGGATGGGTTCTCGCGTTACGTGCAATTACCAGCAGTGACGGCATGACCGCTGATGTCTACCCTTTTGAAACGCGCGATTTACTGGAGATTTCTACACGTATAACTAACTCGGTGAAAGAGATAGGGCGTGTTACTTATGATATTTCCAGTAAACCGCCTGCTACTATTGAGTGGGAATGAGATTTAATTCTGCAAATAAAACCTTTTGCAGAGGTTTTATGGATACATTGACGCCGAATTTACTTGGTTGAACAAGCTTTCTCAATATGATAAGATTCAATCATCCTGCGCAGCTAAAGCAGCTTGTTCATTCAAAGAAGACGTGCGCTCAAGGAGTTAGCATGAGCGATTCAGAACAATTAGTTGATATCCCTTTAAGTACCGTTGACTCTCCTTCAGTGGTGTTGGAGCTAATCCATCAGCTTAAAATTAAAGATGTCATGTCTACTACTATATTGACTGCAACAAAAAATCAAACGATGAGGCATATTCAAGCTTTGATGAGGGAGAATAGAGTTAAAGGTATTCCCATTCTTGAAGACGATAAATTGATAGGTCTTGTTTCAATCGAAGATATTATTGTCGCTCATGATAAAGGTTATATCGATTCTCCTATTGAAGAAAGAATGACAAAAAATATAATCAGCCTGCAGGATGATATGCCTGTTTCTATGGCGATTTCCAGTCTTAACAAATACCGATTTGGGCGATTCCCTGTTCTTGATAAGGATCATAAATTAGTCGGAATAATTACCGCTACGGATGTAATCAGGGCATTGCTTGTAGAAATGAACCGTGAGGTGCTAAGGCTTGAAAAAATTCATAAAAGTTCCAATGCAAATGACACTTCAATTTATTCTGAAATGGAATATACCACAGCGCATTATAATTTTGAATTGGCAGGCAGGGCTTCAACAGAAATAAAAAAAGCGTTAAAACAACGTAATTATGATCCTAAGCTGATCCGGCGGGTGGCAATCGCCTGTTATGAGCTAGAGATAAATCAAGTTGTACATTCTGACGGCGGTACTATTCATTGTTCCATTATGCCGGATAAGGTGATAATAACGGCAGCAGACACAGGCCCAGGTATCGCAGATGTGAATCAAGCGCTTAAAGAAGGTTATTCAACCGCAAATGAATATGTCCGTTCTTTGGGTTTCGGCGCGGGGATGGGGCTTGCAAATACAAAGCGCGTCTCGGATGAATTTACAATTCAATCCACGGTAGGAAAAGGAACAACAGTGCGTTCCGTTGTGTTTGTAGATTCCGTCAAAGAAGAAAAATAAGGAGCGTGTATGAAAATCAGAGAAGCCGCAGCCGCTCTCGGCGCGGAAATTTGTCAGGATCAATTTGATGATATTGAAGTGAGCGGTGCATACACCTCAGATCTTCTTTCTGATGTAATGGCTCATGCAAAAGACGGCGGAGCGTTAATCACAATCCAAGCTCATAAAAATACAGTCGCTGTCGCTACATTGGTAAATATTTCTGTAATTGTTATCTGCAATTCACGCCCGCTTCCCGATGATATGCTGGAAGCGGCAAAGGATGAAGGCATCGCCGTTATCCGCACAAAGGAGAATCAATTTACCGTTTCCGGTAAATTATGGGATTTGTTTAAACAGTGAGTATCCCGGGGGGACAATATGCTTGCTGATCTTCACAATCATTCCTGCCTCTCTCCCTGCGGTTCTTTAGATCTTTCTCCGAAGAGCTTATTGGAAATAGGAGCCTCCAAAGGATTAAAACTGATGGCTCTGACAGATCACAATTCAAGCCTTAACTGCCCCGCTTTTGCAAAACTCAGCAAGCGGTACGGCATTATCCCGATTTTCGGAATGGAAGCAACCACAAACGAAGAAGTCCATGTCCTTTGTCTTTTTACCGATCTTGAAAAATGTATGGCGTTTAACGATTACGCTTACTCGATACTTACACCTTTTCTGAACAATCCCGACAAAACAGGCGATCAAGTTTATGTTGACGAAGAAGAAAATATTCTGGGCGAGGTCGAGTATTATTTGGTAAACCCTCTCGATCTAAGCATTGACGACATCGGCGGAAAAGTAATCGAATACGGCGGCATCGTTATTCCCGCTCATGTAGACCGCGCCGCTTTTTCGATGTCGAGCCAGTTAGGTGTCATTGTTGACGGTCCTTGGTCCGCTCTCGAGTGTGTCCGTATTCCACCTTCCTTTCACGATAACCAATTCGACACACACGGCTATCCTTTAATTACTTCGTCGGACGCGCATTATTGCGAACACGTATCGCGCCGCCCCTTTGAACTTGATGTAAGCGAAGAAGAATTATTTTCCGGCGGTAATGAAGTTAATCTGGAAGCGTTTAAAGCGGCACTTGGGAGAAGATTGAAGTGATGGTGAAAAGGTTGTTTTTTATAATCCCTTCGCCGCTTTAATTAATTAATTTTTACTTTCTAATAACGCGCGTAACCGTTCTATTTCTGCGTCTTTATCAGCAATTACGCTTTGCCATAATTCCCGTTCTTCTTCTTTGCCTTTTTTAATACCTAGTTCAGTACCTTTTTCAATGCCTTCTTGTATTCCTTGTTGTATTCCTTGTTGTATTCCTTGTTGTATTCCTTGTTGTATTCCTTGTTGTATTCCTTGTTGTATTCCTTGCTCAGTACCATATTTAATGCCTAGTTCAGTACCTTTTTCAATACCTTCTTGCATTCCTTGTTCCATCATATAATCTTTCCACATTTGCATATCTCTGCGCGCTTTTTCGCGTTGTTCCGCGATGTACCTTGCTTTCTCATCGGCGGAGAGTTCTACCAGTTTTACCACCGCTTTTTGCACTTCAGGATTTCTTTCAGCTATCATATTTAATTCCTCCTCGGTTTCCGCGTTAATGAATTTTGCCCAATCGTATAACTGCGTGCCGTCTACTCTTTCCGGCAGTTTTGAAAGTTCTAATGTGTGTATTTCTATGATGTCGCTAAACTCTATTCTAGCATCAGAATCGTATAAAGTAAACCTATGATGATATCTTGAGATATCGCTAACTTTGTTTGTGTTGTTTTTAATTATTGTTTCGTTTGTTATTAATATACTGATTACTTTCCGGACTCCTTTGTATTCATCGCCGTTCCCCAGTTGTTCCGCTATCAGTTTTGCGTTATAGAAAATTATCCGTTTATACATTTCAGGTGTTACCTTCAATTGAATTTCAATTTGAATAATCTTACCGCTTTTAGTACGGAGTTTTACATCTATGATGCCGAGTTTATCTCCGTTATACTCAGGAAGCAGGTGCGGGTCTGTTATAAGAATTTCGTTATAATCCTCATCTTGCAGTTTTAGCACTGATTTCAAAAAAGAAATTAGTGAATCCTTGTTTCTTTCATCAGCGAAAAACATCTTAAACACCGCGTCGTTTTTTACATGTAAAACACTTTTCTTAGCCATTTTTTTCTCCTAAAGGAACGATAGTTGTCCCCATAACAGTGTTTTCATAACACTGTCGATAGATTTGAGTTTTCAAATACATGAAAACTGATAGCTATATATGGCTTGCAGATGCGCGGCGCTTGACTGAAAAGGAAGGAAAATTTAAATTTTTTACTTAAAGTTATTTTTCTTTCTCTTAACGAAAAGAATCCGCAAATTCTTTTATAACAGCTTTAATAGGGGAAAGGGTGGTATCGGGTAAAACGGTTAAATCATCAAGTATGTCCCTGAATTGAAGGTAGCAAGAAATATCTACGGTCTGACGGTATTCCTTGCCGGTTACAAGGTATTCCACCGAAACGCCGAGGGCGGCGGCTATTTTTACCGCTGTGTCAGCGGGGGGCATGGATTGTTGGATGCCTAAATAGGTGTCTAATGTTCGTTTTTTTATTCCAATTTTTGCGGCAAATTCCTTTTGGCTAAGACCGATATACTCAATCTCAGAGCGTAAACGCTTCGAAAAATTGGTCATAAATAGAAAAATAACATAATTATGTCATTAATAAGCTTGAAAAACACATAATTATGTGTTATAATAAGATATGCTTGATATTATGTGTTATGTATTTTTTAAAATTTAAAGAGTTTCTTTATAATTTAATCAAAAGAGGTCTAAATTGAATAATTATAAACTTATTATTCCGCTTATTATCTTTACTTTAATTTTTAATACTTGTTCATCAACAGATAAACCGAGATCAACAACTTCTGATATTGACGGGCTGGATATAACCGCCCGCGGCGCTATCGGGCGTTTGGAAACCGCTGTCTCAGGACCTATGTATACAGGCAACGGAGGCAGTAATATCCGTCTTGCAATCCTCTCTCCTGATGTTCAAGGCGATGTGCCTTCTTATCTGCCTTTGTATATTCAAGGTTTGTTAAATAATAATTTTAATAAATACTCGGCTGTCAATTTAATTGATCGTCAAAATTTAAATAAAATAATTTCCGAACAAAATTTAACAACGAGCGGAAGATTTTCTGATAACGATTTTGTCAGAATTGGAAATTTAACAAACACTCAATTTTTTCTTTTCGGGACTATTCAAAAACTTTCCGGAAACCGTTATTCATTACAGTTATCTGTTACCGAAGCAAGCACAGGGGTACGAAAGGCGACTTTCATGAAAGAAGGAAGTCTTGCACAGCTTGAAGGAAGGGCGACGCTTTTAAACGAAGCGGCTGCGGAATTGCTCGCTCAACTGGGAGTCCAGCTAACAGAAGCAGGTAAACGATCTTTACTTGCAGGTAATATATCTACGGTACAAGCTGAGGCAGGGCTTGCAAGAGGAATCACAGCTCAAGCCGGAGGCTCGGAAGTAGAAGCGCTGCTTAACTATGCCCAAGCTATAACTTTTGATTCATCACAGCTTGAAGCTTTATCGCGTCTTAATACGCTTTCTACAACAATAAGCGGAGGAACAATCAGCCAGAGGATATTAAATGATATACAAGCGAGAGACCGATGGGTCGAAGCGTTTAAAGAAACAGCGCAATTTTTTGAAAAGCATCCTCCGTTTGAAATTATTTTTGATCCTAATTTGATTCAGATAGGGGAAACTGATTATTCAAGGCGCACAGTTAGATTAGGAATGAGGATTGCGCTTGACGCTTCTGTTGCAGGTTTTGACGCTCTGAATGCATTATTAGACGGGCTTGAAAGAACAGGCAGACGCGGTACTTGGGGTTTCTCGGGCTGGCCCCTGATGGATATTTCCCCAAGAACAGCAGGAACAGTTGTATTTGGCGGTAACAGATCTTTTAGTTTTAAAGTTGATGTCGCGCTGATAAATGAAAACAACAAGAGAATAGGTAACGGCAGTACTACTTTAAAAATTGATCCGATAACGTTTTCTTCCGGAGATAAAACGGTATCAATACCGTTTAGTGTTGATGATGTTATTAATTTTAATAATGTAAAAACCGAAGACCTAACAGATACGCTTACCATTGCAATTATTTCTGTAAATGGAATTTCTTCCGGTAATCTTGCCTCTACCGGTTACATGAGAGTGGAGACTGGCGGATTAGAAAAGAGCGAACATTCAAGTGATATTATCTCTGTAGTGTACAGCCCTGATGGAAAGCAGATTGTTACTGGTTCTAATGATGGGACAGCGAAATTATGGGATGTTGCTACAGGCAGAGAGATACGGACATTTTCCGGTCATTCAACTTATGTTAACTCTGTAGCGTACAGCCCTGATGGAAAGCAGATTGTTACCGGTTCTGCTGATGGAACAGCGAAATTATGGGATGTTGCCACAGGCAGAGAGATACGATCATTTTCCGGTCATTCAGATGTCGTTAGGTCTGTAGCATTCAGCCCTGATGGAAAGCAGATTGTTACCGGTTCTGATAGAACAGCGAAATTATGGGATGTTGCCACAGGCAGAGAGATACGATCATTTTCCGGTCATTCAGGACCATTTTCTTTTATTTCCTCTGTAGCGTACAGCTCTGATGGAAAGCAGATTGTTACCGGTTCTCTTGAATATAAAACAGTGAAATTATGGGATGTTGCCACAGGCAGAGAGATACGATCATTTTCCGGTCATTCAGGACCATTTTCTTTTATTTCCTCAGCAATCAGTCCTGATGGAAAGCAGATTGTTACCGGTTCTCATGATGGAACAGCGAAATTATGGGATGTTGCCACAGGTAGAGAAATTAATACATTTTTTGGACATAGTGAAAGCATTTATTATATATGTTTTAGTCCTAATGGTATGCTTATTGCTACTGGTTCTTGGGATAAGTTTGTTATTTTATGGGATGTTATTTCAGGTAGAAGGATCAGAACATTTTATAATCATCAAAAAGTTTCTTACATTGCATTTAGCCCTGATGGAAAATTGATTGTTTCTGGTTCTAATTATAATACAATAAAATTTTGGGATGTTGCTTCAGGCAGATTATTAAGAACAATAGGGACAGAGAGAGATGGAATTTGAGCAAAAAAATATTAAGGAGTGTATTTTATGAGTGATTATATAAATAGTAAACAAGATGAAATCAGAATAGCTCTTATTAAAAAGGCTAAAAGCGGTAAATCTACATATTACTCAGAATTAATGGAAAATTTTCATATATCACGAAGATGGATAGGAAAAATTTTATTTTGTGTAGCAGATTGTTGTCATAAAAATAATGAACCAATTTTAACCGCTTTAGTTGAACATATAAATGGCGGTATAGGTGATGGATATATAAAAGTGGTTAATGCATATGGAGCAGATATAAATTATAAAAAAGAACAGGAAGAATGTTTTTGCTATTGGAAAAACAAGGATATTCCAGTATAAGAATAATTATTTTTTAGGAGTGTATTTTATGTGTAGAAAAATCGTTGCAACAAAGGAACAATTATTTAATTTCCTTTATGAACAAGTTTGGGCGAAGAACTTGGAAAACTTTGTTATGGTGGAGGTGTTTAAATGAACTATTATCAGGATAGAATAGTAGCGTTTATTGATGTGTTAGGAGATAGTTATGAAAGATGAGAAAAATACATTACCGCTTGTTAAGAGCAAAGAAGATATAGTGAAGAATGTTGCGACTCTTGATGGTTATTTACAAAATCAAAACAGTAAAGAATATGAATATACTAAAGGTTTAATTCAAAGAGGAAAATGTTTTATTGTTGTAACATCTTCTAACGGTTTAAGATTTTATCCAAGCCGTTTTATGGGATATGTTGGTAATAATATGGAAAAACATGAAAAAATGGGAGAAATAAAAAGAAAAACCGGTAAATCAACAAGGCACGGTGTAAAAACAAATGAAGCAATTAGTAAAATCTTAGGTAAACTAATTACAAGTAATGACGATCAATATCATAAATTGGAAACAGACTTCATAAAATTTTGTGCTAAATATAAAATATTAACTAATAATAACAATCGTAAATATTGGGAACCAATTGATTGTTAATATATGTTTGTTGTAAAAAATTGCCTCCGTATGGAGACAAAAAACAAAAATTATTAAAAACTTTTCTCTCTCTTAACCCTATCCAAAATCATTGCAATGACAGGATACGCATCAACCTAAACCGGTTCAGGTACTACACCGGTGGTTAAATGATATACCTCAGAATGATGAAATTTGGGGTATAAGTCTTACAATTTTAAAACATTTCAATTTCTTCTTTCAAAGTTGAAAATTATTTTTTTTGGTATATAATAATAAAAAGATATAACAAAAAGATTGTTGTGTTAATGAAAAAGGAGAAAAATATGAAAAAATCTTTTTTGTTTTTATTATTTTTCTCTCTATTTTTTATACTGACAGGATGTGTATCTGCTCCAAATGTACCTAAATGGATAAATAATAAACCTAAAAAAGATGTAATTTGGGGTATCGGGGTTGCAAAACAATCTGATGTCTCAATGTCCATGACAATTGCAGAAGCAAGAGCAAGAGCCGCTATTGCCCGTCAACTTGATGTTTGGGTAAAAGCTATGTTTACTAATTATAATTTTGATTCAGATAATGAAAATAATCATATTAAAACCTATATCAGCAATCAAGTTACTTCTATAAATCTTTCAGGAGCTATCCCTATCAAAAGATGGGAAGCAAAAGATGGGACATGGTGGATTTTAGTTGAATATAAAAAAAATGATGCCCGGAGTGTTATTGCAGATATAATTAACAATGAAAAAATAACTTTTTCTCAGGTTGATGCACAATATATATTTCAAATATTAGATAAACAACTTGCAAGAAATGTGAAACCCCTTCAAGTTGGTGAATAGTTATTGGGAGAAAAAGTGAATATTATTATTTGGGATACAGAAACCAACGGGCTAAAAAAAAATGATAGTGTGTTATCAATCTCCGCAATAAAATGTTCTTTAACTATCGAAGATGATAAAGCAAACAGTAATATCACAGAAAAATATGATCGTTTTTATTTCCGTAAACCAGGAGAAGCAATCGGAAAAGAAGCAATAGATATCAATGGGTTAACAGATGAAATTATTGAAAAACGTAGAAACGGTATTGATTATCCCACAAATTTTTGCAACGACATTCATTCATTTCGTCAATTTTGTTCTGATACCAGGCATTTTATCGGGCATAATATTTTTTTTGATACGAAATTTATCAATTTCTGGCTTTCTAATGTTTTCTGTACAATGTTATCAAACAATGATATTCTTAAATTAAAAAGAAAAAACGGAAAATCCAAATTTCCGTCGCTTGAAGAAACGGCAAAATTCTACGGAGTAGAACTTGATAAAAACGAGCTGCACGGCAGTATGTACGATTCCTTTATTACTTATCAAGTTTTTTTAAAGATGATTGATTTTGATAAAAGTAAAAAAAAGGTGATGGCATTTTTAAATAAAAAATAAACTAAAAGGAGAAAAAAATGAATTGTAAGTATTGCGGAAAAGAAGCGAAAAACAGCGGTAGTATGTTGATGGCAGGCGGCACATCAACTTGTCAGGCTTCGCCTTCAAAAAAACACATTGCCGTTCCAAACGGAAAAAACTGCGTGTTTTGCGGCAGAGAAGCGAAGAACAGCGGCAGTATGCTGATGGCAGGCGGTACTTCAACCTGTTCCGCTTCACCTTCAAAAAAACACCAGTTGGCTGATTGACAGGGTGTAATTAACAAAGAACGATGAAAAAACTTTTAAAGTCTCAGCTTGCGTATTTAATTAATATAAAAAATTAAATATAATTTCTTTATAATAAAAGGAGGTTTTTTATGGCAGAGATAGATGATCTTTTTTATAAATATAAAAACGGAAAAATGGAAGTCGGTTTCAGATGGCATACCGAAGGTTTCCAATGCGAGGCGTCTGCATTAGGCGAAGTAAACTTTATCTGGATGAGCAGAAGTAATACCGAGTTTACAATCCAAATGCTCACCGATCTTCACATCCCCAGAATCCGATGGTCGGGGTATAACATCAGCCAGAGCGGCTGTCTGACATATTCCGATACACAGCGTGACAGCGTAAGCGGCAGAGAAGTTACCCGCGATTATAAGGTCAAGTTTAGAGCGGAGTTTGAACTCCAAAGCGACAGGAATCTGCACGTCGTTCAATTTAAACGCATCCCGGAAGAAAGCGAAACAACAAAAAGGTGGGTCTTTGAAGATTACAACGAAGGGATGATGTATCTTACAGGCGAAGGATTTCCGTTTGATTTTGACAAGGCAAAAGAGCTGTTCAAAGAAGCCGCTGATAATGATCATCCCGGTGCAATCGCTATGTTAAAAAAACTTAGATTTGCTAAAGTGGCAGATTATATACCGAACTTGAAAAAAGCTAAAACCGGAGATCCGAAAGCGCAGTTAAATCTTGGGCTTGATTATTATAACGGAACCGGAGGCTTGGAAAAAAATTATGTAAAAGCCGCTGAATGGTGGCAAAAATCCGCAGATCAGGGAAACTTGGATTCATTATGCAATCTTGGAACTATATATCACCGCGGTTTAGGTGTAACGCAGAACGAAGCTAAAGGTTTGGAACTATATCAAAGAGCTTCGGATCAAGGTTTAGGCAGGGCAAGTCTTTTAATCGGCGATATTTATAAAGAAGGGAAAGGTTTACCTGAGGACAAGAAAAAAGCGAAGGAATATTACATCAAAGGTATAGAACAAGGATTCGAACCTGCGAAGAAAAAATTTGAAGAACTTACAGGCAAACCATATCAACCTAAAACAACATCATCCGGTTATAATGAAACAGCGTTAGAAAAACTTGCAGAAGCGCTCGGTTTCCAATGGTGGGAGGACGAGCTTCCTGTCGTCCTTGCTGTAATCCTTGCTATAATAATGACTGCCGGCGCGATTGTACTTGCCGTAACATTCCTTCCCAAGTGGTGGATACTGATAGCAGTAGGCGTTCTTGTTTTATCATTCTGCGCTCTCCGCTGGAGAAATACATTTTTAACTGTCGTCTTTTCTCTATTGGCTGCCGCCGGCGGTATAATGTACTATATCAGCCCGCCGCCTCTTCTTGAAAAATTTGTAAATTCGGTAATAACAAGAATTACAGGAAACGAAAATCCATCTCCAAGTACAAGCCCTTCAGTTCAAACTGCAGTTACAACCGCAACTATTAACCGCAATGTAAATTTCCGCATGGGACCTTCTACTAACGATTCTGTTATCAGACAGCTTCAGCAGGGCAACATCGTAACATTGACAGGTCAAACATCAGGCGGCTGGTCACAAATTATACACAACGGTGATACAGGGTGGGTGAGTACAGAATTTTTTAGCATAGAACGGTGAGTAAAAAGGAAACTTATATTAAAAACCTGTTTGGCACCTTAAAGCTCTACCCCAACAATTCCTTCGCTTTCTTCACGAAACTCGCAACATCAAGCCCGTAGCGGTCAACAAGGTAGTCTTGCGTCCCCACTTCGCCGAATTCATCGTTGATGCCGATACGTGCGAATTTGCAGCAATTACTTTTACCGCCGCAGCAATTGTCGGTGACACAGCAATTTTCGGCGAGGATTTCCGCAACAGCGCTGCCAAGCCCGCTCATCATTTGGGCGTTCTCCGCGCTAATGATAGCGCGTACTTTTCCTGCTTGGTTTAGTATCGCGTCTTTATCAATCGGTTTTAATGTGAGTACGTCTAACACGCCCGCGCTTATCCCTTCTTTGGCAAGTTCATCGCAGGCTTTTAAAGCTTGATTCACCATGAGGCTGCCGAGCGCGACAAAGCAGACATCTTTTCCTTCTTTTAAAACTTTCGCCTGTCCGAATTTAAATTTTTCGTTTTCCGGATACAGATAGGGAACAGGTTTTCTTGGGATACGCAGATAGTGGCAACCGTATTCTTCCGCCATTAAACGGACAAAGGCGGCGCATGATACGGGGTCTGAAGGTTCTATCATCGTAAGTTTTGGAATTACGCGCATTAAGGCGAGTTCTTCAAAGGGCATATGCGTGCCGCCGTTAAATGCGGCTGTAACGCCCGGGTCTGTGCCTATCAATTTGACATTTAATTTTGCGTAATTTGCAGAAAGAAAAAATTGATCGTAAACCCTGCGTGACGAGAAACACCCGAAGCCCGAAGCAAAGGGAATCTTCCCTAAAGTTGAAAGCCCTGCGGCTACGCCTACCATATTCGCTTCCGCGATACCGCAGTTAAAAAAACGGTCGGGATATGCTTTCTTAAAAACGCCTGTGTTTGTGCAACTCATTAAATCCGCTTCCAACACTACTATATTTTTATTAGTCGCGGCTAATTCTACAATTGTATCTACATACGCCATGCGCATTTCTTTTTGTTGTTCTGACATATTCTTCTCCTTATCCTAATGCCGCAATGGCTTCTTTGGCTTTTTCCATATCGAACGCCATGCTGTGATTCTTTTCAACGCCTTCCGCGAAGTTGCAGCCTTTTCCTTTGATTGTGTGCATAATAATCATCGACGCTCTTTCTTTCTCTGCTTGCGCTTTTTCAATCGCGGCATCCAAGGCGGCGATGTCGTGCCCGTCAACTTCCTGCACGAACCAACCGAATTGCTCCCACTTCTTTGCAAGATCGCCGAGATCGAGAATGTCTTTTGTGAAGCCGTCGAGCTGCTGTTTGTTGTAATCCGTAAAAGCGATAAGGTTAGGAAGTTTTTGGAAACCGGCGAATAAAGCACCTTCCCAAACCTGCCCTTCCTGTGATTCACCGTCACCGATGATGGTATAAACCGTTTGCGGTTTTTTATCAATTTTTAGACCGAGAGCGATGCCGATTGCCGCAGAAAAGCCTTGCCCTAAAGAGCCTGTCGTCATATCGATACCCGGTGTTTTATTACGGTCGCAGTGGCTTGGGAGGCTTGTCCCGCCTTTGTTTAATGTTGTTAACCAATCCTTTGGAAAAAAACCTTTTAGAGCCAGTGTCGCGTAAACGGCAGGTCCTGAGTGCCCTTTTGACACAACAAGCTGATCGCGGTCTTCCCAGCGCGGGTTTTGCGGATCAACCTTCAGGCGATGAAAGTACAAGAGAGTTAAAAGGTCAACGATAGACATCGCCCCGCCGATATGCCCTGTTCCCAGGTTTCCGATTTCTTCAATCGTCATTTTTCGGATTTCTTTTGCTTGATTTTTTAAATACAGTTCGGTTTCTTTATCCATGATTTTCTCCTCATAAAATGTATGTTATTATAACATATTTTTAAAAGGGTGTCAGGGAGAACAAATTAAACCTTGGAAAATGAATCACCTACGCTGAATTAGCGTAGGTGAGTAAATAGCGAGTGTTATGGAATTCTTATCTGGACAGGGCTGTTACGTGTTGATGTTGAGCCGTCACCAAGCTGACCGTTTGAATTTGATCCCCATGCCCATAAGGTTCCGTCATTTCTGGCGGCTATGGAAAAATTCGATCCGGCGGTTGCATATACCCAGTTTGACGCTGTTCCCACTCTTGTTGGAGTAGTGGTGTTTCTTGATGTTGTACCTAGCCCTGTTCTGCCGGATGAATTGTTTCCCCATCCCCACAAGGTGCCGTCCGCTTTAATGCCTATACTGAATGAACCGCTCATATTACCGCCTGCGGAAACTGTTGCCCAATTTGTTTCTCTTCCTATTTGAATAGGGGTGTTGCTGATGTTTCCGGAACCTTCTGTACCGTTACCAAGCTGCCCTTCTCTGTTGCCTCCCCATGCCCAGAGAGTGCCGTTACTTTTAAGCGCTAAAGAATGAGTATCACCTGCTGATATGAATGCCCAGTCTGTATCCCTGCCGATTTGTATAGGGCTTGTCCGTTGAGTTGTTGTGCCGTCGCCAAGTTTACCGTTACTGTTTGCTCCCCATGCCCAGAGAGTGCCGTTTCTTTTTATTGCTAAAGAATGATTATCACCTGCTGATATGAATAACCAGTCTGTATCATTTCCAATTCTGGTCGGGGTGGTAGTAATAGTATCCCCTGACATTCCAAGACCGGTCCTGCCGTTTCCGTTTTCCCCCCATGTCCAAAGCGATCCGTCTCTTTTAACTGCCAGGTTATGAGTTCCGCCTGCAGAAATGAAAGCCCAGTTTGAATCTGATCCTACTCGTGTCGGGGTAAGAGTTGTACCTGATGTCGTTCCAAGACCTGTCGCGCCTTTTTCATTATTTCCCCAAGCCCAGAGCGTACCGTCCGATCTGAGAGCTATAGCGTGACCGTTGTATTTCCATGCATCACTGCCGCCGCCTGAAGAGACAGCTGACCAATTTGATGTTGTCCCGATTTGCGTTGGGGTATTAAGCCGTGTTGTTGAACCATTGCCAAGCTGGTTATGGTTGTTTCCTCCCCATACCATGAGCGCACCGTTACTTTTAGCAAACATAGCGTGAGACGCGCCTGCCGATAAAGTAACATAGTATTGAAAAAGCAATGTAGATGAATTATTAGCAGCTGGAGCCGTGGTGTTGGAAGTGGTAGCTGAAGGAGCCGTGGAACTTGATGTTGCAGCAGCACTTTTTACCCAGAGATCTTTGTCCCAGTCTCTGATAGTATCTGCGTTTACTATAGTCATTGTTCTTGTGTTTGTATTGCCAAAGCTGTTTGATGTTAAGGTTACCGTACTTCTTGATACTGTATAAGTACCTGAAATTGTTTGGTTCCTTTCTGTCATAAACATTGAGAAATTCCTGCCGGAAAAGGTTAGTGTCCATGTTTGACCTTGAAGTGTATACTGACCTGAAAGATCGCCGGCTTGACTGAAAACCGCCATTGGGAAAACAACAGTTATTATTAGGATAAAAATACCTAAAACCCTAGAGATGTTGTTCATTTTAAAAACCTCCTGTTTTTAAATACAATGAAAAACTTTGCCATTGCTTTTTAAGTTTCTTATCAAAAGATAAGTGAATGAGTTTTATTGATCTCATTGATAATATAACATTTTATTTTAAAAATAAATACAATTATCTATAAATTTTTTAATTTTTTTTATTATAACCACAAATGGATTTTATGTACTTTTGAACATAAAAACCATGTTCCAAATGACAGAAAAACAATCCCTTGTATCGTCCCTAACCAATTATCAGTCCCCACAAGGATGTTCCTTCCGATTATTGCAAATATCACTCCTATCGCTACATAAATATAATCTTTTGAACCACGCACTTTTGCTGCAACAAGAAAACTTAATAAAGTGGTAATGAAGACCAGGATTTCTGTCCATCTGTAAATTGATACATAACCGTTAACTAAATTAAATCCTGTATCCCATATATGAGCATCGATGGGAACACCTAATGTAATTAATAGAGCGGCGATTATAATGATCATGATGGATATTCTGGTATTTTGGATATCTAGACCTGAAGCGCATAAGCCTGCGGTAAAAAGGGAAAAAAGACCGAAAAATCTGGCAAAGAGCAATACGCGTACTGCAATGCGCAGATAAAAAGAAGGGAAATTAAGAAGCAATTGTAATGGCAGAAAAAGACGGAGTGCCTCTAAAGAGAGAGAAATGGTAAAAAACGCGATGTACAGGATTTCCGGGGTAGGGGTTCTTTCAAAGAACGAATGAATTAATAACATTCCGGCAAATGAAAAAAGAGCGGCAAATATCAATGCGGCATGGACGGCATAATAATTGTTTCCCATTATCCACCCGGTAATAACCTGAAAAACATAGTTAGGACGCCTTGAGTTTTCTTCAATTTCTGAGTATGTCGGCACTACCATAAAGGAGGCTGCCAGTATCAATAAAATGACGGCGGCGCAGAAGAAAATTCCAATTTTAAAGAAAACATTTCTCTCGGAAAGGGTCATAATGCAGTTTAACCTGAGGTTTTATTTTTCTCAAGACAGAAAATTTAATACCGATAATAAGAATTAAGGGGAACTCTATGTTATTGAAAAAATCTTTATTTATATATTTATCAGTTTTATTAACAGGCGTTTCCGCTTTATGGGCGGGAGATAACGCGGTTTTCGTTGATTTGGGGTTTTCCCCGGATGGCAGTACTTATATGTTCGGTCAACACGGAGTGCTTTCTCCTTCCTTGCGCTCCTGGGCTGAAATTATTGTTGTTGATGTAACACGTAACGCTTTTGTTCCAAATGGCAGGGTTTCCATAACTCAGGATACAGCGATAAAAGCAGGTCAGGACGGTTCGGGTATTTTCCGCAGTTTGGTTTCCGCTAATTCAATTCTTGCAAACCGTTTCAATATCAACTTTCAAAACCAAGGTTTACCTCTCTATATTTCAAGAGATGAAAATCCCCCGTCTTATGGTGAAAGAATAGATTTCCGCGATTTTCTTGCAGGAAAAGCATACAGAGTACAGTTAGTCCCTACGATAACAGGCAGCGGTAAAAACGTAAGATCGCAGTTTTATATAAATGTCGAATCTGTTTCATCTAACGGCTCTGTGAGAAACTACACAGTCGGCACTCCCGGCTTTGTCCGCCAGGGCGTTTCTCAATACAACATCAAAAGAGTGATTATCGACTCAAGCGGCAGATCGATAATTTTTGTCATTGAAATGAAAAGAGTTGCGGATAACGGTTTTGAAATACGCTACATGGTTGAGGCTTTACGTCTTTAAATGGTGTCAGGAGCCATGCGCAAAATGGTTCTAAAAAAGGTTCCTGTCACCTCAATTCTTGACGCTTGCGAATCAATAAAATATAATTAATGAATAATGTTAAAATTAAGCCATGAAGAAAGATTAGACCTCATGCGTTCTCTGAACTGGGAATATCTGGATAAACATGAAGATATGCTTGAAGTAATCGAAGGCAAACGTGAAACATCCGGCGCATTTACAAGGGACAAACTTTTTGTCCGCTCATTAGAGCGCCTTCCATGGCATTACATGACAGCTCTTTGGGGGATTGAAACCATAAAAGAACTATATACCCCGGAAATAGCCCGCCGGATTTGGCCTAAAAGCAGGAGGTATCATTTTGATTTTGCCCTCGCAGTATTACGAAGAGAACCTTTACCCCCTTCAAGATGGGGTACTACGTATTTTATCTCAGAGCGGAACAGATTTTTTTCTGACAGGGGGTACAGCGCTAAGCCGGGTGTATTATAATCACCGTTATTCTGATGATCTGGATTTCTTTATTAATCAATCAAAAACTTTTGACGAGCAGTTAGATACAGTTTTTTCAATGTTAAAAGAAGCGGGATATTCATGGAGTACTGTAAATGATTATACCAGAGCGGAATATTTTACTACAATTAAAGTTACAAAAGATGCAAATGTTTTTTTAAAGCTCTATTTTGTTAATGATCTGGTGCCTCATTATGGTGAAATAATTAAAACAGATTTGTTTTATAGGACAGATTCCATCAGAAATACGCTTTCCAATAAACTGTCTGCAATTTTCCGTTTTGCTGCAAAAGACATTGTAGATATAAGGGAAATTGCTTTACATGAAAAAATAGAATGGTCAGAAATTATTAATGAAGCACGACAAAAAGAAGCCGGACTTGAATTAATTTATATCTCAGAAATCTTAACAGGTATACCTCAAAGCGAATACGATACAATCACATGGACAAAAAAACCTTCATGGGAAGAATTTAATGAAGATATTAAACGCATCGTTTTTGATATTACGAGTTGCGGTTGCGGATAAAAAGTGGAAGTAAGATAGAAAAACCGCAAAACAACCTGCGAAGCGCTTGTTATTCCAGTAGCGATATAATTGAACAAACATTAAAAAGATAACAGAATTGGCATTGAAATCTACAAAGATTAATCTTTAAACAACAATATTTTCCCTGAAAGAAAATCTTCAATACTGCAATCATGACTGCCGACAGTAAGGCAATATGCATGAGGATGTATTTTTTTAAACTCCATACTGCCTCCTACATTCTTTAAAATACCGCTTTTCACTTCTATAGCTGTAAGAACATTAAGCCCTTTTTCAATAACAAAATCCACTTCTTTTTCTCTTTCGCGCCACCAATAAACATTAAATCCTTCTTCCTTTCCGCGTGAAAGAAGATATGCTCCAACGGCGCTTTCTGTAAGATGCCCTTTATAATCAGGTATTTCTAAAAATTTTTTCCGGGAAGCGCCTGCAGACCAAGTAAGCAGGGAAGTATCATAAACTAAAAATCGCGGTGAACTTTGTTTTACACGTATTTTATTTGACGAATATTTTTGCAATCCGCAAAGTATATTTGCGTTATTTAAAAGTTCCAAATAATGAGCGAGAGTTACAGTATTTCCCGCATCATGCAGTTGCCCTAGAATTTTTGTATATGATAATTCTTGAGCGGAATAAGAGGCTCCAAGCGTAAATAATGAACGCAGTAATGCGGGTTTACGTACTTCTTCCATTTGAAGAATATCCCTAGAAATAACAGGCTCTACAATTGATGTACCGATATAACGCGCCCATCTCTCTATATTATCTTTAAATTCTGCAGCTCCCGGATATCCTCCGAAAAATAAAAAATCATCAAGACTGTAATTAAAAGCTTTTTTACATTCATTAAAATCCCAATGCGGGCAGAATAATACTTCAAATCGTCCAGCCATTGATTCGCTTAAACCTTTTTGAATAAGCAAAGAAGCTGATCCTAGAAGAATAACCTTGATAGGTACCTTTTTTCGTGTATCTTCATCCCATAAAAGTTTTACCATAGAAGACCAGTTTTGAATTTTTTGAATTTCATCTACAGCAAGTATAATTTCGGTGTTCTTCTGCTTCTGTAAAACCCTTGCTTTATCCCATTCATTATGCAACCAATGAGTTGAAACAATAGAAGGATCATCTGCGCTAATAAAATGATGAGGGATAGAAAGAGAATCCAAAGTTTGCAGTACTGCCGTCGTTTTACCGGTTTGCCTAGGTCCGATTATAACCTGTACAAACTTGCGTTTTTCTTTCATTCTATTTATTAATTGATCAACCAGTTTTCTTTTAATCAAAACCTGTCTCCTTTAATTACAAAATACTCAGTATATTGATAATTTTGCTCAGTATAATGAGTATATATATTTTAAAATAATTAATCAACCTTTTTCATTTTAATTACATCCTTATAACCCGTTATACGCTTTTCATACCATCAATTTTAAGCTAGCCTGTTTTAGTATAAATTCTTATATTTTATTATAAAGGTTGTTTATGTAATACAAATTCCATAAACAAACAACAATGAACGCTTTTACATATCTGCTTCAATTGTCTAATAACAACAATTTCTTCTACCTCTCGTTAGATAAATTGGAATAGCTATCTAAAGGATCAAAAATAAAAAGAGTGTTTATTTAAAAACACTAGGAGGAAGAAAATGAAACTGAAGTTTAAACTGAGCTTTATGGTGATCGCAATTGTAGCGGTCATTGTAACAGGAATCGCGGCGCTGCTCATTCGGGAAGCTTCAAATATCAGCCTTGCGTTGAGCCTTGAAAATCTCGAGCGCACTCTCGAAAGGGAAGTCAATTACTGGAAGGGCAGGGAAGAAGGCCATCTTCTGGCGCTGGGGACGCTGAGCGCGATAATGGAGGATTTTGAAAGCCTTCCCATCGAAACAAGGCGTGATCAGTTCGACAGTATGTTAAAAGGCGCTCTGATTGAAAACGAAAGATGGGGGTTAATCTATTCAATCTGGAAACCTGATGCAATGGACGGTATGGACGATCAATACATTGACAGAATAGGTTCAGGTCCCGGCGGTCAGTACGCCATGACCTTTATCAGAGAAACAAACAGTATTACTGCCCGCACCAGCACAGATATTGCGAATACTATGGCTCATATAAGCGGTCCCGATGCCGGAAAGGATCGATTTGACGATCCTGTACCGCAAAGGTTAAACGGAAAAGACAGTTTTGGAGTGTTAATTCAAGTTCCCATCATACATCACGAAACTGATGAAGTAATAGGAGCTGTAGGCTGTCTTCTGGATATGGCGGTAATTCAACCCACGCTGATGCAAACCATGCGTGACAACGATGATATTGCTTTAATGGTAATGTATTCAGGCAACGGAGATATTCTTGCGCATTTCCTCCCTGAAAGAATAGGCAAAAATATGTATGATGTCGATATTGAATACGGAGAGGCAAAACTTGCCGCGTTTAACGCGATTCAAAGAGGGGAAAAATTTTCCGGAAAATCTTATGATCCTTCGCTTGACACAAACATTATTATGTCAATGCATTCTTTCCCTATCGGTAATTCAAATCAAACTTGGTCGATATTAATAGGAGCTTCTGAAACACATATATTGAAACCTGTTTACAACATTACAAGATTTACCGTCATATTGGCGGTGCTAGCTGTAATTATCGGAGCTGTTATAACCTATTTTATATTGCATTTTGTTACCAAACCATTGGTTGTTGTAGCTGATACTCTCAAGGATATATCTGAAGGCGAGGGAGATTTAACACGAATTATATCCACAAAATCAACAGATGAGATCGGCGACTTGGCAAAATATTTCAATAATACTTTGGATAAAATAAAAAACCTTGTTTTATCTATTAAAGATGAGTCAAAAACTTTGTCCAGTGTCGGGACAGACCTTGCAAGCAATATGAATGAGACCGCCGCCTCTATAAATCAGATTACCGCAAATATCCAGAGCATCAAAGGCAGGATAATAAATCAGAGCGCGAGCGTCAGCCAAACTCATGCGACTATGGAACAGGTTGTAAACAATATTAACAAACTGGATAAACTGGTTCAGGAACAAACTAAAAATGTCGCTCAAGCATCATCTGCTATTGAAGAAATGGTGGCGAATACCCACTCGGTGACAAATACTGTTTTGAATAACGCTAATAATGTAAAAATTTTACAAGACGCTTCAGAAGTGGGGCGCAACAGTTTGCAGGAGGTTTCCGCAGATATACAGGAAATTGCAAAAGAATCGGAAGGCTTATTGGAAATTAACTCTGTAATGGAAAATATTGCAGGCCAGACAAACCTCTTATCAATGAACGCCGCGATTGAAGCGGCTCACGCAGGGGAAGCGGGCAAAGGTTTCGCAGTTGTCGCCGCTGAAATCCGCAAACTTGCAGAAAGTTCAAGCGAACAATCAAAGACCATCAGCATTGTTTTGAAAAAGATAAAAAATTCCATAGAGAAAATTTCTCAATCAACAGAAAACGTTTTAACAAAGTTCGTCGCAATAGATGACAGCGTTAGAATCGTAGCGGAGCAGGAAGAAAACATACTTCACGCGATGGAAGAACAGGGGATAGGGAGCAAGCAAATTCTGGAAGGTGTCGGTAAAGTAAATGATATTACCCGCCAAGTCAGCAACAGATCGGAAGAGATGCTTCAAAATTCAAATGAAGTAATCCGTGAAAGTGAAAACCTTGAAAAAGCGACGCAGGAAATCGAGTCAGGCATGAGCGAAATGGCAACCGGCGCAAACCAGATCAATGTAGCTGTACACCATGTCAATGAAATAAGCGGCAAGAACCGTAAGGGAATTGATGTCTTGATAGGTGAAGTGTCAAGGTTTAAAGTCGCGTAACATAGAAAAGAGCAACTCACACCACATATAGCGTCCTCTGTAACAAGAGGGCGCTATATATTGTATAGGTGCTTGAAATCTAGAATTTTCATAACACCTTGAATCTTCATAATAAAATCACCATAATTATATTACATGAACAAGTTTATTTTCGTCTCAGGCGGTGTTTGCTCAAGTTTAGGAAAAGGTGTTGCGGCTTCTTCGATAGGGGCTTTGCTGGAAAGCAGGGGTTTGAATGTCCGCATGGTAAAATGCGACCCCTATATTAACGTTGACGCAGGGACTATGAGCCCTTATCAGCACGGCGAAGTTTATGTCACCGATGACGGAGCGGAAACAGACCTCGACTTAGGCAATTATGCGCGTTTCACAAAAGGGCGCTTAAGCCAGGCTAACTCAATCACTACAGGGCAGGTTTATGAATCTGTCATCCGAAAAGAGAGAGAAGGAAAATATCTTGGAAAATGCGTGCAGGTTATCCCCCACATCACAGATGAAATAAAGAGCCGTATTCTTGCAGTCGCTGACGAAGAAAATGAAACAGATATCGTTATTATAGAAATAGGCGGAACAGTCGGCGATATTGAATCCATCCCCTTTCTTGAAGCTGCAAGACAGATGATACATGAACAGGGAAAGAAAAACGCCGTTTCCGTACATTTAACATTAATCCCGGAAGTCGCGTGCGGCGAGTTAAAAACAAAACCGACGCAACATTCAGTTAAAACAATGCTGGAGACAGGGATTCAACCTGATATATTAATTTGCAGATCCCCTGTCATGCTTGATGAACCTACCTGCCGTAAAATCGCTCAATTTACAAATGTCGATCGTGATGCAGTGTTTACTTCACCTGACATCGATACAACGATTTATCAAATACCTATTGTTTTCTATGAACAAAAACTTGATGAAGTGATCTTACGGAAAATGGGGATAGAAAGCCGCCATGCCGATATGCGCCCATGGAATTCTGTAATGGAAAAATTTTCATCAAGAAAAGGAAAAGTCCGCATCGGTGTTGTCGGAAAATACATGGATATTAATGATACATATATATCACTGTATGCGGCATTGTTCCATGCAGGACTTGAAAACGGTGTGGAAGTTGAATTGGAAAAATTAGATTCGTCCATACTTGAAGACAAAGAAAATATAGATACAATCTTGGGGAAAAACGGTTTCGATATTGACGGAATTTTAGTTCCCGGCGGATTCGGACAGCGCGGAAGTAACGGAATGGTAAAAGCTGTTTCATGGGCGAGAGAAAATAAAAAACCTTTCTTTGGAATTTGTCTGGGAATGCAAATAATGGTGATTGAATGGGCGCGTAATATTTTAAAATGGACTGATGCAGATTCAACTGAGTTTACACCGGATACAAAACACCCGGTTGTAAGCCTTCTTGTAGAGCAGGTTAATATTAAAAATTACGGCGGAACAATGCGCCTCGGCGCAAGCGAAACTGTAAATGAAGAAGGCTCTCATATAATGGCGGCATACGGCGAAAAGAAAATAATAGAACGCCACCGTCACCGTTATGAATTTTCCAATCAATACCGAAACGAAATGATAAATTCGGGTTTAAAACTGGCGGCTTTTAATTCAGATTCTTCCTTGGTTGAATGTGTCGAATGGCCGCATACAGAACATCCATGGGGATGCGCTGTTCAATTCCATCCTGAATACAAATCAAGACCAAATAAACCGGCTCCCCTATTCAAGGATTTTATAGCCGCATGTATAAATATTAAAACAAACAGAGTGACAGGGTAAAAATGAAAAAAAACTTATCCTTTTTATGTTGTATAATTATTTTTCTCTCAGCAGCATGTACTTTTGATTACGGTGAAATTGAAGGTGCAGAAAGGGAAACACCTGATTTAATAATGGAAAATGTTGAGTATGTACGTGTCAGATCGTATGATCCTATAGCTCGGTTTCAAGCAGAACGTGCTGAACGTTATGAAAAAAAAGGGATAATGAAATTACAAAATTTCAGCTTTGAACAATTCGGCGAAAAAGGAGAAACGGTAAATGCTTATGGAAACGCAGGGATTGCGGAAATAGAACTTGAATCAGGTGATGTCTCCATGGATAAGGGGGTCAGAATCGAAGTAGAATCTGAAGACATTGTTTTAGAATCAAATCAACTTGATTGGAAAGATAAACCGCGTATTCTTTCTACAACGGAGACCACAGAAGTAAATATCTATCAAGAAAACGGCACTCATTTTATGGGTATCGGTCTTTATGTAGAAACCCGTACCCGTATATGGGAATTCAAAAATAATGTAGCAGGTATTTTTATTTCTGATGATGAGAAAGAAGAAATTGACGAAGACGGGCAGAAAATGGAAAATGAAGAAATCGAAAGAATCGCTGTAACAGAAGAGAAGAAAGAAGAACAGGAAATAAGGTATTGGGAAGATGAACACTTTGAAGTTATTAAATAAAAACATAATTAGATTTTTATTAACTCTTCTTTTACTTTCATGTGTAAATCTTTTTTATGCAACAGCAGATACATTTACATTTAAAGCAGACAGAATGTCAGGATCAAAAGCATTGGGCAGAGAAATAACTATTTTAATAGGAAACGCAGAAGTCAGATCTGACAATTTATTACTTAAAGCCGATGTAATAGAAATTCACGGAGATAATAATCAATTTATAATTTGTAAAGGTAATGTCTGGGGTCATGAAGAAGAAAAGGATATTTTGTTTATTACCGATAAACTCAGCTATGACCGCATTCAAAAAGTAGCAAGACTGGAAGGCAATTCAACACTTGAAGACAGGGAAAATGCAATAGTAGCGAGAGGACAGTTTATAGAGTATGATGATGCAAACGAAATCGCTGTTTTTCAAATATCGGTAAGATTATTTAAAGATGATATGGTTTGCCGCTCACAATATGCGATTTACAGACGACAGGAAAAATTACTGGATATGTCAGGTTTCCCGACAGTAAATAAAACAAACGATCAATTCAGCGCAAATAGAATTCGTGTCGATTTAGATACAGACGATGTCATGATGGAAGGTTCTGTTTCTGGAACAATAATAAATTAAAACACTCCTGACAATTAAAAAGTCAGGTAGATCAAGGTTATTGATGGAAGAAGAAAACGAAGACGGTTTAGACAATATTGAAAATGAAACCTCTGATTATCACAATGAACAAAACGATTTCCCGTCAGATGAAAATCCTGAACAAAACCAACCTGAACAAACAGAGAATAGTTATCAGCCCATTACTGTTGATGAACATACACTCGGCGTATTAAATCTTCATAAAAAATTCGGAAAAAAAGAAGTTGTAAAAGGTGTAAGTTTCACAATGAAAAACGGCGAAGTAGCCGGGCTTCTCGGTCCCAACGGAGCGGGTAAAACAACCATCTTCTACATGATAGTCGGTTTCTATCAACCTACAGACGGTATTGTAATCATGGATGATATTGATATAACAGCAAAACCGATGTACCGCCGCGCAAGGATGGGTATAGCTTATCTGCCGCAAGAAGCATCAATTTTCAGAAAACTTACTGTAGAACAAAATATCTGGGCTATCTTGGAAAGCCGTAAAGACATCAATAAAAATCAAAAAAAAGAAAAACTTGAAAGCCTCTTAAGTGAATTTAACATAGGACGTATACGCTCCCAATTCGGCTATACCCTTTCAGGCGGCGAGCGGCGGCGCACTGAAATCGCCAGAGCTCTCGCTACAGAACCGAAATTCCTGCTCTTGGATGAACCTTTCGCAGGTATAGACCCCATCGCTGTCTTTGAAATTAAGCAAATTATCCGCCAGCTCGCAAATAAAGGCATCGGAATCCTAATAACAGATCACAATGTACGCGACACCTTGGAAATTACCAACGAAGCTTTCATCATTGCAGACGGTTTAATCTTCGCAAGAGGGGATAAAGATGTAATTTTGAATGACGAAATGGTCAGAAAGGTCTACTTGGGCACTGAATTCAGGATGTAATGACCTTTTTTTCTTGACATTTACTGCTATTTAGTTTATTCTTACAATGATTTTGAATATTCTTCGGTAAGGGGTAAAGCAATGCCTTGGTGGATATTATATATTATCCTCCCTCTTGCCGGGTTAACCTTAGGCTGGTTTATTAGATGGCTTTATGCCAGATTTCAACTTACGGCAACAGAGCAATTTGCAGAACGTATAAAGAATGATGCGATTAAGGAAGCAGAAGCAAAGAAAAAAGAGCTTCTTCTTGAGGCTAAAGAACAAATAATACGTGAGAAGAACCAGCAGGAGAGAGAAACTCGGGAACGCAGGGCTGAGTTACAGCGGTATGAACGCCGTGTAGTGCAAAAAGAAGAAACACTGGACAAGAAAACAGCTCAAATAGAGCGAACCGAACAGTTGTTTATCGAGAAGGAAAAAAACTTTCAACAACGGGAAGACGCTCTTTCAAAAGAAGAGCAGCGTTACCGTGCAGAACTTGAACGAATTTCCGGGCTAAGCTCAGAGGAGGCAAAAGCCCTAATCATTAAAGATATGGAAAACGAAGCGAAGCACGATGCCCAAACAATCATCAACAAGATTGAACAGGAAGCCAATCTTGCAGGTGAAAAGAGAGCGCGTGATATCCTTGTATCAACCATCCAACGGCTGTCTACAGAAGTGACAGGCGATGTAACGGTGACAACCGTTACACTTCCAAACGACGAAATGAAAGGACGCATCATCGGAAGAGAGGGGCGGAATATCCGTACCCTTGAAACACTGACAGGCGCAGACATCATCATCGACGATACACCCGAAGCGGTTGTTATTTCCTGTTTTGATCCTGTCCGCCGTGAAATAGCGAAAATCACACTTGAGCGGTTAATCCTTGACGGACGGATTCATCCGGCAAGGATAGAAGAAATCGTTATCAAAGTCAGCAAGGACATCTCTCAGAAAATATTTGAAGAAGGGGAAAAAGTCCTCTTTGATTTAGGCATACATAATATAAAACAAGATACTGTCCGGGCATTAGGGCGTTTATATTTCCGTACCAGCTACGGGCAAAATGTCCTACACCATTCAAAAGAAGTAGCGGTCATAGCGGGAATGTTAGCGGCGGAAGTCGGCTGTAACCGCGACCTTGCCAAACGCGCCGCCTTACTGCATGACATAGGAAAAGGCGTTGAGTCTGACTCTGACCTTAACCATGCAGAAATTGGCATGGACATGGCGCGTAAAATGGGAGAAGATCCGCGCATCATAAATGCAATAGGAAGCCATCATAACGATATTGAACCGACCTGCCTTGAAGCAGTACTTGTTCAAATAGCCGACGCTATTTCTGCGGCACGCCCCGGCGCTCGCAAAGAGACACTGGACAATTACATGAAACGCCTTGAAAATCTTGAAGGAATTGCCAACGGTTTCGGAGGCGTGGAAAAATCCTTCGCTGTTCAAGCAGGACGAGAATTACGCATTCTTGTTAATAACGAAACTGTCTCCGATGAACAAACTAAAGAACTTGCAAAAGAAATAGCAAAAAAAATTGAGAACGATCTTCGCTATCCCGGACGCATTAAAGTTACGATGATTCGGGAAACACGGATAACTGAGTATGCACGGTGACAAACACCTACGGCTCTAAAGAGACGTACGCTACTAATAGTGTCTAATTTAATAATGACGCTATTAGTAGCGGTGGTGACTGTCACCTTTTCCACAAGTTATTAACAATAAAATAAAAAGGAAAGGAAAATGCGCCATGACTGTGTTAGAGATGATTCATGCAAAGGGATTCTATACATATCTTCATGGTTTCGGCGCAATCGATTCTTGGTTATACGGCACAGCTAAGACAGCAAGCAATTCAATTCATATTCTCACAAATGCTGATACTACAGATTTGGCAAAGTTATTTGAAAATTTACGCTATCCCGGTGTCGATCTTGCAGATACCGCGATAACAGATGAAAATGAAACAACGTATTTTTTCAAATGCGGACAAACGACATTTTTAAATTCAATAAATAAAAACAAATCTTCTTTCACTTTATTAAATTTTTATTATGATTATAAAACAAATATCTTTTATGATCCGCATGGAATCTATCCGATACTCAAAGAAATCAGAAACAATTTAATCAATCAGAAAACAGATGATAACTTCTTTCAAATCCTAAAAGAAGAAATGAATTTAAATATCGATCCTTACCGCCTCTTAATTGATACAGCTCTTTTTATATCTAAATATTTCAATAACGATTATCAAACAGATAAAAGCATACAAAAAATAACAAATCTTTTTTATCTTCATGATGGTTACCCTCCAAGTCAGGAAGAACAGCGTTTATTTCTTATAGAATTAATAAGCTCTGCAAATCCGGGACTAGGTTTAGAATTATTAAGAAGTTCAGGTTTTATCAATAACTTGTGGCATGAACTTGCTATTTTGGAAGAAGCTGATCAATCCAAAGATTTTCATCCGGAAGGTAATGCATGGGAACATACATTGGAAACTTTCCGTCACAGAAAAACTGGTTCTAACAAGAACCGTCCGTTTCAAAAGCAGCGATCCTTAATCGGTAACTCTTTCGATCTTCGTTTATCCTTAGGTCTTCTGCTTCATGATAGTGGGAAACCGATTGCTTCCTCCACAGGTAATCATCGTTATGACGGACACGCCCAACTGGGAGAAATTCAAGCGCGGCGGTTTCTTGAAAGCTTGGGGTTTGATCCTTCTCTAATACATGACATTTGTTTTCTTGTATTAAACCATATGCTCCCCGCCGCGCTTCCCCGCTTGCCTTTATACCGTACCGAACAAATAATGTCCTCTCCGCTTTTCCCGCTTTTATTAGAGCTTTACCGTTGCGATGAATCATCATCTTTTAAAGGATTAGACGGATATTATGAAAGTAGCGCGGCATATCAACAATTTTTAAGAAACAGACGAAACCCTTATAGATCATCAGACGGGAGAAAATTGAGCAAAAAAAGAAGATTAAAATATTGATTATCTACTACTACTAATAGTATTGACTGTCACCTATTCGCTAAAATCCAATCAACAATCTCATCGATCTTGCCAAATACTAATCCTGTTACTGTATCGGCGCAGCCGTAGTAGATTGCGATTCTTCCTGTGTCTTTGTCGGCAAGAGCGGCTACAGGGAAAGTGACGTTGGGAACATCACCTGCAAGTTCATAAATCTCGCGCGGGTTAATAATGTACGGGCGCGGACGGGCAATTACTTTCCAGGGTTTTTCAAGATCCATTAATGCGGCGCTGAAGGAATAAACAAAACCGTTGCAGCTTGTTAATACGCCGTGATAAAACAAGAGCCATCCTTCCGTTGTTTCAATAGGGCAGGGACCAGCTCCTATTTTTGTACTTTGCCAACCGCCGGAAGGCGCCATGACATGACGGTGTTTACCCCAGTAAATTAAATCAGGGCTTTCTGAATAAATAATATCACCGAAAGGGGTGTGCCCAGAATCGCTCGGGCGGCTGTACATTGCATAATTGCGAACTCCGTTCGCTTGTCCTATTTTACGCGGAAAGAGCACGCCGTTGCGGTTAAAAGGCATCATCGCGTTTTCCATTTGATAAAATTTTTCAAAATCATAAGTATAACCCAAGCCGAGACAAGGACCATGATAACCATTACACCAAATTAAATAATAACGATCTTCAATAAATATAACGCGGGGATCGTACTTATAATCAGAATCTGGAATATCAGAGTTTGTTTTAATAAAAGTAATCGGCTTATCATCAATAACCCAATTTATTCCGTCCTTACTTCGACCTGCGTTTATATCCATATGACGTGAAGTATCATCGCAACGGAACACACCTGCAAACTCACCTTTAAAGGGAACTACAGCGCTGTTAAAAATACTGTTACTTCTTAATGTTAAATCTCTGGGAATTATCGGGTTTTTTGAATAACGCCACATCGGTGTTTCTAAAGAAACACGCTCTTTGTTTGGATCGCTTATATGCGGTCTTTCTTCCCAAGGAATATTAGGTAAACTATATCCGTTAATTATTTTCATATTAATAAATTTAAAATAGCGGCAAGCGCCGAAGGCGCAATGCCGCTTCTTTTAATGTCGATTATAGACCGTTGGCATCCATAATAAGATTATTCCACGCCTGTGATACAGCTTCAATTAACTGTGCCGGTTCACCGTCATGATGCCAGATTTCCCAAGCGATAGCACCGCGGTTAAGTCCTGGAACATGGAGGTGGTATTTCCATTGCCATAAACTTTGATTGCGGATTAAAGCCATGGTTTCATCTACAGCTCTTCTGTCTCTATAATCAGGATACGCTGCAAGCCTCCAGTTGTCATCAACAGGGGTTACCCATGCTTTAACTGCCCAAAGAATTGCATCTACTTGCGCATCTGTAAATCCGCGTGCAGGAATGACCATTACGTTTTCATCATTAAATACAACATAATTTCTGGATCTTGGACCTTTGGGAGGAAGTACCATACCCCATTCATCTCTCATATTGCGGAGATCGTTTGTGGCAAGATATTGCTGATCAATACGCATTGCAACTCTTCCGTCATTAAATTCAGGGATATGCCAGTTCCATGGTGTATTTGCACCTGCCGGTTTTGGTTTCATAATGCCTTCATCTCTTAATCTCATATAGAAACTGACAGCTTCTATAAATGCAGGAGTGTTTGTTACATTCTCAAGCAGATTTGTTCTTGCGTTTTTATTAACATACATTGCACCGTTACTGGAAACAAGAGCGTCAAGAATTTCTGTAGAAAGGTCTGCAGGCATTGCATAAACATCAGGGATACCGTCATTGTTTATATCTCTTGTAAGTTGTTTTGAAATTTCAAGAAATTTGTCCCATGTCCATGTTCCCGCTCTTTGAAGATCATAAAGCAAGTTAGGATCAAGACCGGCTTCCCTAAAGAGCCTCTTGTTAAAAAATAATACAGCAGCATGCTGGCTGCCGCCATAACCGTCAGCAAAAGCATAAGCCTGATCGCTACGCCCTGATTTAAAAGTAAAAGCAGCGGTTACAGATCTGTTCCATTCAACAGGTGTTGTATCTGTCCAGAAATTTCTTCCACCCGGTGCCCGGCTTCCAACAGGATATATCAAATTCTGACGATATAATGCAAGCGCCCAGTCAGGTTGCATAACAAATACAGTAGCAGCAGGTCTTCCTGCCATTATTGAAGTTGCAGCAATCTGCGCCGCTTCATTCCAGCTGGCTATATTTTTGTTTTGCATAGTAAAATTGTATTGTGCAACTAACCTTTTTCTGTAATCAAGTTGTCTTTCTTCGTAATCGCTTCTGGGTCTATAAGTGGCAGGGTTATAATCCGACCACCAGTTACCGATAACAATGTTCATTCCTCTAAGAGTGTTTCTAACTGCACCTGGGGCATTAGGCACCGCCGTTTGTGCAAATACAGAACCAACACTAAAGAACATTACAGCTAACAAAAGACATGCAATCATAATTTTTTTCTTTGTCATTTTCTTCCTCCAAAAATTTATTATTTCAAACGCTTTGCCACTTTGTGGCTAACCGCAACGCGGTTTTTGCATTGAAACCCATTAATTAAACCCAAAAATACCTTTTGAGTTACATTTTTATACCGGTCTGGCTTAAGGATTCAACAAAGGCCTTTTGTGCTATTAAATAAAGAATAATAAGCGGAGCAAGACACATAAGCATACCTGTGGCTATCATTGCTTGAACATAACCTATAGGAGCTGTTGAAGCAACACCTGCACCGGATAATGAATTTGTCGCCGCCCACCATTGGGTGATCCTTTCCGCAATCGATCCAAGACCGCTGGATAACATCCTATAATTTGTCAGGAACAATGATGTGAAGAATGAATCTGTCCATTGCCATACAAAGGAGAATAAGAAACATGATGTAAGCATAGGGGATGCATCGGGAATCATGATTTGAATAAATGTTTTAAATTTACCGCATCCGTCAACCCATGCCGCTTCTTCAAGTTCTTTCGGCATTCCCCTAAAATACTGCCTTAACATGAAAATATATAAACCGCTCTTAAGACCCATACCTGTGGCTGAAAGCAGCCAAAAACCCCAAACACTATTTAATAAATTTACAGGCTGTCCTGTAATTAAACGGAATAAACCGAAAATATCAAAAAAGTGAAAGTTCAAGTAAAGCGATGCCATGATAGTCTGCGGCGGGACTACAATGATAAGCATAACACAGAAAAACCAAAAGCCTCTTAGCGGAAATTTATATCTTGCAAAACCATAAGCCGCAAGAGTACATGCAGCAATTTGTAAAATTGAGCTTATTGTAACAATAAAAAATGTTTCTAAAAGAGCAGGCCAATAATTAATTAATTGCGATGCAATTCTATAATTTCCTGTAGTGAAATTACGCGGAATACTTATTACCGTACTGTCATATAAATCTTGTTCGGCCATGAAACTTACACTTAATTTATCCAAAAGCGGTTGAATAATTAAAAAACACATTCCAAACAACAGGATTGCACGACAAATCTTAAATGTTATTTCAAGCGCTTTTTTCTTTTGATGGTAATTACGTGAAATATTACCCCAATTTGCAGTTCGTTCTTTGTCGGTATAAATATCATCACTCATAGTAGTATACCCTCTTGGAAATTATTGCCATTGCAATTCCGATTATTGAGATTACAGCAAGGAAGTAAACCCAAGCCATCGCTGTTCCAAAACTAAAATTCAACATTCTTAATGTTGTTAAATTTATTTTTGCCATAACGCGGTTATCTGTTCTGATAAAGTAATCTACAACACTGTAAACTATATTAACGAGGATCAATGAACTGACCATCGGGAAAGTAATTTTCCAGAAACATTCCCATGCTGTAGCGCCTTCAATCTTTGCAGCTTCAAACATACTCGGCGGAATTGTTTGAAGCGCGGATAAGAAGATAATTATTTGAATACCTGAAGCCATAGCGATATCATAAATCTGATTGATAATACGGAAAATATATCCCATAAAATCACTTGCTGCGCCTTCTGCAACAAGGATATCCTCCAGTACTTTGGTAACCGATGATTTCATCAAGTTACCTTCTTTGATAATATCCGCCATGCTGTTTAAAAGCGAATTGTTGGTTTCAAGCCCTATCATAACACCGGAAGAAAGAATTACCGGCAAAAAGAAAATCGCACGTACAAAACCTCTTGCTTGAAATTCTTGATTTAAAATTAGAGCGACAAATAAACTGAAAATTATTATTGCAGGAACAATTAATAACATGCGCCCTATTTCTTCAACAAGAAACCTGTTAAATTCCGGATCTATTGCAACAACCCTGATGACATTGGCTAAACCGACATATTGCATGGAAAACCCTTGCTTTTCGGTATCAATCCTAACATCGCTGAACACCATTTGAAGAGATTCGATAATAGGAAAAAACATAAAAGCGATAAATCCGATAATAAATGGAAGTAAAAATAAATAACCTGTTATCGCATTTTTGCCTTCAAGCGTTAATGATAACTTATTATCTTTTTTAATAAAATACATTAATCCCCCTACCTCTGTGTTTCCAAAGAACCGTGCGTTTCCAAGGAACCGCGTACAATATAACTATTTGAATTAATCATAATGCCGTTATAATCATGATCTTTGTCGCTTGCATTAACAACAACCCTTGTGCCGTCTTCATATTCAGTTACAGATATACCTTTTGCCAGTATTTCATGATTTACAATAGATTGATTATTAAGATGCCCAAAGTCAGCGTTAAATTTTTTATATAATTTATCGGCATCTCCAATCCATTTTTTATATTCGTTGGCATAAAACTGCCTGAATTTAGTTTCTTGTAACTCCGCAGTTTCTTCTGACATAAAACTAAAATACAATCCTGCACCGCTTTCAACTGTTTTTAAAAGGTTCTTTGTGTAATCTTCTGCAAGGTTAATAGCTCTTCCGGTATAAGGGATATAACCGCGAATTACTATCGGAAGGAAAGGTATTGATGTATCAGTAATACCAAAACTTTGATCATCAATAATCATATCAGCTACTATTGTTGCCCAAGGCAGGGAATAAACATAACCTGTATGAATAAGTATTCCCTTTCCTGCTTGATATAATTTATCATATTCCTGCTGACGTAATCTCATCGAAGCTTCACGGCTGATATGCCTTTTCTCATGATAATCGCCTGCTAATCTTGAACCCATGTTTCTGAACGCAATATTTTCAATTCCAAGTTTTTCCGCTTTAGATATAAAATTATTTAATAATCTGAAAGACGCGGCAGGACGGGCAAGATAGTTAAGCTTTCCCCATTGTGTTCGTTCTCCAAACCAGATAAAACTATACGGGTAACGCTGTACACGTTTACGGCTTACATAACGCGCTGCATCACTGTAAAGATTAAATCCGCTGAATAAACCGACATCTCTCATAAAAATAAAATCTACTTCGGGATAAAGCATATAATTATTTTTTTCTGCAGTATCAACAATATGCTTAAAACTTCTTGTGCTGCCGAGTTCGTTAATTAATTTAATTTTTGAAGGAACTGTATGATCTACGCTTCGATTGAACCAACCGTTCATTTTAACATGCACATTTTTCCAACCGAAATTATTAATATCTTTTAACATTTCTTCTGTTTCTTTGTAAGAAGTAAGTTTCAAAGGCAGATCGAGAGGAAGCCCGAGACGATGCTGTGTTTTATTAACAGCACCGATAATTTCTACTGCTATCGGCAAGCTGCCTGTTACACGCCTTGTTTTAAAAACAGGATATTTTTCCATCAGCCATGAACGGTATTCATTTGCCATACCTATATAACCGGGGGTGGCACATGGTGTATAACGTAAAGTTATATTTTCCCCTGCCGGAAGAGACGCTTCATAAAGATAAACAGCGCGTTGGTTGCGTTCCGCAATATCCATCATTGCATAGTGAACCATATCAAAAATAGGATATACCCTGTTCCATGAACTGTTTCTGCCTGAAACGTCCGCACGTACACTGGCGTAAGCGGATCCTTCTTCTATAATACAAAAGAGGGAAGCACCGTTTTTATGAATACCGAATGCCGGAAATAAAGCTTTATTATCGCTTATTACAGCATCACGCGGCATTGCTTCATCCCATCCATAAATATTAATACTATAAGGAAGCTGGTTTTGTTTACCGTTATTAAAATTAATAAGCGCACCACTTCCGTCAGGTACTAACATATATCCATGATCTTCCATATTACCTGCACCCATAAAAGGCAAAAGCGCCAATTGTGTTATCGGGTAAGCGGGACGGTATCCTATTTTATCAAAAGGAATATTAACAACTAATGATTTTCCATCAAGAATGTAACGTAAGGTCATACTGAACGCAGGTCTTACAGATTCACCTTTTAGCTCGTAAAGCAAAGAATCTTCTACGTAATCTTCCATAGTGTAACCGGCTAATTTAAAACTTTCTTCTGCAATTTCTTTCATGTAATCAGGAGAATTTCCGCGTAACACCCATAATTTCTTTTCTCTTAATTCAGGATAATCAGCGAGAAGTTGATTCCTGTCATCGGTCATACGAAGATTATTGATATCATAAAGACGGTATGTTGTTTCAACAATTCCGCGTTCTTCCCATTCCATAAGATCCATAAAATAATTCATTCTATCTTCGTTCATTGCAGGCGGGATACGGTAACTGCGTGCAAGATCCCCTACTGTATAACGGACTTCAAGAACGCCGTCTACTATTTCATATTCATACGCTTCACGTTCCACACTGTAAAGACCGGATTGCAACGTCATCCCTATACCGGAGGTATCGGCATAATCAAGGGCGAACTGGGATTCCATCAACTGTCTTGTTATGACATCGGTTAATCTATCACTTGCAGGATCAGCGGGGTTTGAACGCCACTCTGCGCCTGTCGCTTTATCCGTAAGTATAATTTCTGCAGTAGCCGGTAAAAAACGTAATGATAAATATTCATTTGCCAAAACAACATCATCTTTACTGCTTTCAAGAAATTCATAAATCATTACCGGTCTTGGTCTGGATGTTCTCGTATTACAGGAAACAGCAACGAATAAAGTGAGAATTATTAATAATAGCAAAGCAACAAACTTCGTTTGTGTTTTTTTCACCGCAACCCCCTATATCAACCGGAACATAATTTCTTTATACAACGATACAAAGTACGCAACAGCATCGCTTATAAGACTGAAAAATATAACAAAGATAAATACCATTACCCCCATCCCGACAATCGTAAGTAAACTGGAAAGAATTGTTTTAAGAAGGCTGTAATCATGAACCATCATCATTGCAGAAAGTATTAATAAACCTGTCCAAAGAGCGGCAAAACCTGCAAGCACCCAATAAATCGCTCCTTCTTCAAAAGTGATAAACTGGCTTAAAACTATCAAGATTGCGTTAATTATTACATAAGGAGTTAGCGCATAACAGATAGACATGTATATTTCCAACATCCGCCCTTTTCCGTCCATAAGAGTTGTAAGACTCCAGTTTGCTACAGTCCACAAACCGACAGGTAAAATAATACGCAATGCTACAATAATTGAATTAAAATATTCCATGTTAATTGTAACAAATTGAAAATTAGTTAATGTAAGACGCAGTACTTCTACGATAACAGCCAATGCAATAATTACATTTGCCGCTCCCAGAGAACCACGTTTTTCGTGTGTTAGATCCCAAAAGCCGTCGAGCGGATGTGTAATAACATATAATGCATATTTAAGAGTTTTTCCAAGGTGCGACCACCATTCTTTTTGCAAAAGGTATCTCATGCTTCTTTGATCTCCTTGTATAGCTTAATTGATTTTCTGACAATCAGCGGAACAAAAATAACAATTCCTAAAATTAAAAGTATCTTCCAGAGATTTTCTTCCATCCATACTTTGCGGTACAATTGAAATGCTTTTCCATATCCTTCACGGAAATGTTTAAGCTTGTAATACTTCATCGCTTTTTGGAATTCCTTTTGTCTAAGAGCGGCGCGTCCGATACCGATATACGCAAGATCGTAATTTCCATTCATTTTTAAAACATCTTCCCATACTTCGGCGGACGATTCATAACGTCCTGCTTTGTATTCATCTAACGCTTTATTAATCAATGCCCCGTACCCTGTTAAATCAAAACGTGTAAGAGCGCCTGATCTTGAATCCAGCGTATATAATGAATAACCCATCCTATCCAAAGCTGTCGGTTGAAGGAAAGAACCTTCACGATTTCCGACACCGCCGAAAGCGTATAAAAGATTTCCTTGAAAATCATACATAAAAATACGTCCGCGTGTTCTGTCAAAACAAGCGTAAGAGTCGTTATCAAAAGCGACTACATCGATAAAACGGGAACGTCCTGATATACCTCCCGCATTACCTACAACTAAATCACCTACAGGTTTCTCATATCCGTTACGGATTAAAATATCCTGCCCCATCGCATTGAGCCTTCTTACCGGTTCTGTCTGCCCTGTTGAATTGGATGCATAAACAAACCCGTCTTTATCCATCGCTACATTACTGTACTCGGTAGGTATGAATAAATCCATTCTCTCTCTTTGCGCTTGCGTGGAAAGAAGCTTCCATACATAGTCAATAATATTAACAGATACTTTATTTGCACCCATATAACCTGAGAACTCGCCCCTGCTGTCAAATTCCATAAGACCTTTATTAACGTTACGCGCTTGAACGAAAAGACGGTTTGCAAAATCTACAACTAATTTAACAGGAAGAAAATCGGTAAAATCACCAAGGCTTTCATCTTCCGGTTTTTCAATCATAGAAATAAAATTCCAGTTAAAATCAAGCTGTAATACACGATTATTATTTGTGTCGGCTATATAAAGATCACCGTTTCTGTTTTCAAAAATATCCATCGGGTAATGTAAAGGAGATTCTTCGCCGTGAATCCTGATTGAAGAAATATTATCAATAACCTTGTATTCACCGTCTTCTTGCGCTTCAATTCTTAATATACGGTTGTTTCCGGAATCGCAGATGTAAATACGGTTATCTCTGATAAAAAGCCCCTGCGGGTCTCTGAAATGACCTACACCTAAAGAAGTTCCAAGAATATAATCGCCTACACGGTAAGCGTCAGGTGATGCTACCTGCTCAAACCAAAAATCGTAATTATATGTATAATTAGTCGGTGTAGCGTATAACGAGCTGAATGTTGAAACAAAAGCAAATACCAATAATAAACAGAATATTTTTTTCATTCTTTTATCCCCGAATTTGCCATCGTCTGCAGAACATTACTTTGAGCGAAAATAAACATTACAAGCGGAACGATCATTACAAAGAGCGTTACCGCCGCCCCTACACCGGCACGCGCTATACCTGCCGTAATTATTTGCCCGAGCGCATAAGGCAAAGTTTTTAATTGTTCTGAATAGATAAAGTTAGAAGCCCTTGCATTCCATAAGTTTTGTACAGAGAAGATCATAACAGTAAGCCATGCCGGTTTTATCATAGGCAATATTATCCATATAAAAATACGGAATTCCTTTGCACCGTCAACCTTTGCCGCCTCAAGAAGCGTATCAGGTATGGTATCAATAAACTGCTTTAATAGAAAGAATCCCATAGGCATTGCAAATGCAGGAACAATAACAGACAAATATGTATCTACCCATCCAAGCCTTGCCATAACAAGATAGTTAGGAATGGCGGTTACATAACCGGAAAACATAAGTGTGATAATTACGCCTTGAAAGAAAATTCTGGAACCGGGGAATTTATATTTTGATACTACAAAGGCGCCCATTGAGGCAATGATAATTAAGCCTGCTGTTCCGACCACGGTAATAAAAACCGTATTAAAGATATAGCGGGAAAATGTAACCCAGGATTTACTCATTAAAATAAACAAATCTTGAAAATTGTTCATTGTCGGACGTTGTACAAAAAGACGAGGCGGAAAAAGAAAAATCTCGTTCATAGGTTTGAATGCGTTATTTATTGCAAAAACAAGCGGATAAGCAAAGAACAAACCAAAAACTGTGAGGATTGCAATAATAAAAGCATCACCGCCGAAAGAACGGTTTAATCTTCTGCCGCCAATTAATTTCTTCGCTTTTTTCATAACTACCCCTTATGATCCAACCCGTTTAAGCAGGTTTTGAATAACCGCATTAATTACTATCATTGTAAAAAACAATATCGTCGCAATAGCGGAAGCATAGCCCATTTCAAAACGGACAGAACCGTAGTCGACAAGATGGTTAACAACCGTATGCACGGCATAGTCCGTACTTGGGAAACCTGCCAGTGCGACGGTAACGTCCGCAACTCCAAAGGATTGGGTAATCGCCATAACAGCGCCGAACATTAACATCCCCTTCATGTTTGGCAGGGTGATGTACCACAGTTCCTGCCAACGGTTCGAGATACCGTCCACAAGCCCCGCTTCGTAGAGAGAAACATCGATTGTTGAAAGACCTGCAAGGAAGGCGAGGAAGCCCGCACCTAAACTCATCCATAAAATAACAATTAACATTACAGGCATCATGAATTTTGGGTCTGTTAACCAGAGAACAGGTTGATCAAGAATGCCGAGACTCATTAATGCGCCGTTAATATAACCGTAAGCGTCACCTGAAAATATTAACGCCCAAATCATATATACCGCGCCTGAAATTGAAGGTGCGTAAAAAATAAGAGTAACAAAAGCGCGGATATAACGCGGCAGTTCATTAATAAACCAAGCAAACAAGAAAGCCGCGATATAACCTATCGGCCCTGTAATTGCCGCCATAATAAATGTATTTTTCATTGAAATTAAAAATACATCGTCAGCTAACAATAGATTGATATAATTTCTTAACCCGATAAATTTAGGCGGTTCAAGAATATTAAAATATGTAAAACTAAAAAAAACTGATATTAAAACCGGAGCGACAAAGAAAAGAAGAAAGACTACCGCATAAGGCGCAAGAAAAATATAACAGACCCGATGCCTGTACATTTCTCTTGCCATGCTTTCATCTGATTCTCTTCTTTTCTCTAAATATCTGGCAAGACTCATTTTACCCCCTATTCCAGACCGAATTCTTTTCGTTTTTTAATCAACTCGTCGTTAATTGTAAGAGTGTAATCCAACAAAGTTTCCCGTGTATCCATACCCTCATTCAAAATACGGCGCGCCGCATTTGTGACATGGCGGCTGACAAAATAACCGCCCGGCACTTCGGGGACACCTACAGTCCATCCGCGCTGCTCGTCAAGAACCGCCATTTGTTCGGAACCCCAAGAAAGCCGTTTAAATGCATCATAATTTGCTGTAGGATAACGCGCCGCAGCACCCATGATGCTCTCAAGTTCGCGTCCGAATCTAAGTTGTGTATCCGCGCTTATCCACCATTTCATAACTTCCCAAGCTAAATCGGGGCGTTTTGAATTGGTAAAGATCATAGAAGCGAGCGTACCGGTTGAAACCGAGCGGTCAATAGTGCCATCAGGTTTTGGAAGACCCGGCATTATGGAAAAACCCCAAAGCCCGCGAAGCTCGGGAGCGAAAACTTCCAGTGTGTTAAAATTTGTGTAATCTGCAAAGGCGAGCGGCATTTCCCCCGTCCTGAAGCGGTTAACAAAGTTATAAACTACAGGTGTTTTATAATGGGTGAAAAATTTTGTGTAAACATCAAAAGCTTCGATGGCAATTTCACTGTCTAATAAAGTACGTGAACCGTCTTCATTAAACATCTGCCCTCCGCGCTGGAATAAATGCGCAAGGAAGTTGGAAAAGTCGATGTTAACTTGTTCGTTAGTTGCGACAGAAGGGATGCCTACATTCATATTGTTCTTTTGAATGATGGGCAGAATATTAATTAGATCGTCCCATGTGTTAGGAATTTTAATATTTAATTCTTCAAAAATATCTTTCCTGTAAAACATTACATGGAAATATTGTGTTTCAGGTAAACCGTAAACCCCGTCAAGATACTTGAATGGTACAAGCACACTAGGATGCAATTCGCTTGCAACTTCATTGAAACCGGGGTATTTGGAAATATCGACTACAGCTTTACGGACAGCGTAGTTTACAGGATCAACCTGAGGGACAGTCAGAGCCATATCAGGACCTGTACCTGCGACAACAGCAGGCATCAATGCATCAGGGGCGACTAATTTAACATTAACCCTGATACCTGTTAAAGGTGTGAAAGTATCATCGATCATCGCTTTTAAAATATTACTTTGATCGCGTCCTGCAAGTATCCAAATTTCAACTACATCTTCACCGCGTTTATGAACATCGCCTAACCTGTCGTAATCAACAACGAAAGATGCAAAGAATGAACGGAACTCGTGTGAAGCGGCAACCAAGAAATTTTCATTTACAGGAGGTAACTTGGCATCTTCAGCACTTATTATAATGTAATCGATATCAAGCTGTGATTGTGAAAGAAGAAGCAAACTATCTCCGAGAGAACTGATGTTTGATTTAAAATTGACAAGAGTTCTGGGAATTCTATCAGGGCGTTTCACAAAAAATTCAAGCTGGCGGGCAAGCGTTAATGTTGAGGCGGCTTGTGCGCTGCGCTCCCCTGTGTAACGGGTTAAATCATCAACAAGTTTATAAAGTATCTTGCTTTCCAATTCCATAGCTTCAATTACTTCTGGATATACAAAGTCAACACGGTAATCCCTGTAAACATCAGGTTCAGGCCCTGTTAAAACAAGTATCTTTCTGTAAATAGAATTTAAGCGGTAAACGCTTTCTTCCATTATGTTCAACATTTCACCCATACCGCCAAGCGTTGCTTGTAAACGGAGGGTATTGTTTCCGGCTTTAAGAGGGAAGTAAAAAGCCCCTGTTTTATCGCCTAAAGTTTGAAGAACCCATTTATTATTATAAATAAAGGGAACGGACGAAAGTTCATCTGCAAGCACTTCGCCGTTTATCATAACAGTACGGTTGGAAACAAAGCCACGATTATAATTCTGCCTGCCTTTAATTGTGATGCTATACATCCCATCTTCAGGCACATCAAAGTCCCATTCTATCCATTGTCCCGATACACGCCAGCTTTGCCCGCCGATCATATTAAGACGTATTCTGGCAACACTGGCAGGTTCGGTCGCTCCCGAAGACCTATCATAAATCGGATAAAGAGACGGATCTGAACGGCGTGCGGCTCTTTCACCTTGAAGCTTTAAAATATAATTACTGCGGCTGTTTCTATATTGATTTAAATTAATAGATGAGAGATATTCACGGAAACTGTGAATTTTAACAGGCGCTCTTATTTCCAAAGAACGGATTGCCATCGGTTCATTGATACCTCTAAGCCTTATTGTATTTAAACCTTCTCTTAAATAGAAAGAATACGGTTCGGTAATATGACCGAGCGAATCTCTGAACCATGAGGATTCCCATCGTGGTTTTTCAACCTGAGCGGCACGGATTTCATTACCTTGATTATCAAAACGGCTGTTATTGGCATCACCCCAGACACGCTGAAACGTCAACCTGTCAGCGCCGAGAAAAGGAATTTCCCCGTTTATATAAAGAGCGCGTTCTATAGGGATACCTCTTGATGGCAGGGGGAAATATTCAACATGGATATTATAAAGCCCGGCTTGCGGTACATTAACGGAATATTCAATAAAACTGGCTTCTTCTGTGCGTAAAACCCGCGCCACACCCTCAAAATTATCAAGTATCGAGACGCCTTCTGCAGAAGCCCAATTAAATAAATTAATAGGTATATCCTGCAGCCCGGCAGGGTCATTCCCATGACGTTCCATATACCGTATATAAATGTTTGTTCTACCGGTACTTGCACCGCTCAAATCAAAATCAGCGTATTTTGCAGAAAAATCCGCCTCTTGCCTTCCTGCGGCGATAAATATAATAACCGCTAAAAGAATAACGACACCGATAATAACAGCGATTCTTAATTTAGAAAGTTTTTCTTCCATGTCTACAAGTCCTTCATTTCCTAAATCTTAATTTTATTTATTTTACTACATTTGTCATTGTTATGATAAGAGCCTCGCTGTCAGATGAATTTGGCAGACCGGTTGTACGATTAATCAAACCGAATTTTTCCCCGCCGCCGCTTGTCACACCATTGTCCCAATAAATAGGAATCAATTCATTTTTCTTAGCAGCATCGAATAAATAAGTAAGATAATCTATCCTGCTTTGACGCGCTTGCGCTTGTCTTGCGGCATCATTAGGATACAATTGCAATACTGCTCCGCATTCCCCGATAATTACAGGGATATTATTGTCAATAAAACGTGTTTTAAAAGGGGCAAAATCGTTATCTACTTTTTGCTTATCGGCAGGTGTTCCCCATGAATAACGGCTGCCTCTAATTGTAAGTTCATAAGGATCATAATAATGAAAACTAACAATCAATTTATCTTTTACAGGGTCGGAAGGCAGCATAAAACCGGCAGATAAAGCTTGTTTATTATCATTGCAATAGGCTCCTACCATCAAATAACGTGATTGGTTATTACCGCCTGTAGAACGTACAATATCAACAAAAAGCTGATTCCATTTATTTAAGACAATAAATTGACCGGGATCGGTACAGGTCTGCCAATTTCCGTCATGAAGTTCGTTAAATGACTCAAATATCAGCCATTCGCCATAATTTTTAAAATATTCGGCTATTTGTTTCCATACACGGGCATATTTCGCGGTAATGGAGTTATATGCATCTGAATTTCTGGAAGCCCTGCCGATAGAAAGCCACCCTAAGTCCTTTCCTCCGCTTTCTGTAGCCCCGTCATGATGTAGATTGATTATTACCTTTAAACCTGCATCTTTCGCCATTTCGACAATTTCACCGACGCGCCTTAAGCGGGATGCTGATAAACGATAATCGGGAGGAAGACCGATATCCCCCATCCATGTTACAGGAATACGGATTATATCAAAACCGGCGGCTTTTATACCGTTAATTAAATTCCTGTTAACAGAAGGATTACCCCACGATGTTTCCCCGGCTATCCCTTCTCGATGAGAATCAAGCGTATTACCTAAATTCCAGCCGGCGGTTATTTTCTCATCTCTTAAATACTCTAATACCGCTTTGCCGCTGACAGTTTCTGTCGGATAGCCGCTTATAGTATCAGGTCTTGCCGGAACATGGTTTAAAAATGAAGATGAGGGGGAAGAGGAATTTACAGTACATCCTGACAACAGAAGAGCAATGATCAAGAAAATAAAAATGGAACTTTTATTAGCCATTACTTCTCCTGCTTCCTATATAAAAGGTTTTTCTCATAGTATCACTAAAGTCAATGCGTTGCAATTTGTTTTTAGATTTTTTCTGCAAAAAATGACAAAATTATCAGTTTTAATTAGAATTTGAATGTTTTCTGAACATACAAATACATGAAAATCTTGACCATACAATAAATTAGGTATACCATGAATTTATCGGATTAATTAAAATAAAAAACTTTTAAATAATTCCGTAAAATCCCTTTTTGGAGGCGTTTTTTATGAAAAAAACACACAAATTAGCGTTTGCTATCCTCGGCTGTATCCTCATTACAGTAGTCCTCTCTTGTGCGTCAACCGGCGGCAACAAGAAGAAACTGCCGCCTGTTCTAGCGACAGGAGAATGGATGACTTATAACGATAGAGGCAGCGATGGCGGTTCTTCAATTTCTAATTTAGAAATTAAAGAAGAAGAAATCGACGGTAGGCTTGTAAAGGTTTATCATGTCACAGGAAATGTTACCACTAAATTTGAATATGGTTTTGCAGGATGGGGGATTGATGCGGATAATGCTACCATGGAACTTTACAAAAACGCAGAAGCGTTATCATTTTACATTATAGGCGACGGTAAACGATATTCAATCAAATTCAAAATAAGCAGCGTTGAAGACTACTGCTATCATGAATATACCTTTACTACAACTGACGGGGAAGTTGAATATTTTGAAATTCCAATGGCTTTCTTTATGCAGCCAAGCTGGGGAGCGCCGATAAAATTTGATCCTACATTAGTAACCGGTATTGAATGGCAGACTCATGAAAGCTGGAGAACTGATCCTAATAATAATCCTTTTGAAATAAAAATGTGGGACTTCATGGTTCATCCCGGAAAACCGAAACCGGCTGCTAAAGAAGTACCGGTAACAGGAGTACTTGGTGCTTTCGATCTTGTACTTGCAGATAATTTCGAGTACGGAGACGGCTATCAGGGAGTTATTAGAACAGCAAATATGTTAAACGGACATAAACTTACAGTCGGCGATAGTTTTTCAGTAAAGTTTACTTACACTACAAGCCGTGATTTGGAAGAAGCGCTTGAGTTTGGTTTTGTAGATGTAACCCCTACTGCAAATTACTGGAAAGCTCTTAGCTGGCAAGACGGATCAACAGAGATAGGTATGCCGTCGCTTCCCGCATCAAAAGCAGGTGAAGAAGTTTCTGGTGAATTTACACTTACAATTGTTAATAATGCAACCAGTGCTGCTGCCGCCGCAAACGGATTTGTATTCACAACAAAAGGGCAAGGAAGAAAAGGTGTAGCAAATTCAGGAGCGAGGAGAGCTGTAACTCTTTCTTTCAAGGAATTTACTCTTGTAAAAAATTAATTTTTTACACAGACAAGTTGTTTAAATAAAACAGAAAGCCCCGGAAAATATCTGGGGTTTTTTTTATTTCTTATAGGTTTAATATCAATCAAATTTAATCAAATCAAAAAAACCGGGAAATGTAACCGCCGCGCTTTCTGCGGTTGTTATCACGATGGGAACAGGGCTCCCCAAAGCGGCGACAGAAAAAGCCATTACGATGCGGTGATCGCTATGCCCGTTAATATGAATATTTTCGCTTATAGGGCGGATTTTCCCCTTTCCATGAATAATAATGCCGTCAGGCAATTCGGTACATTCAACACTGAGTTTCGCTAACTCGCTTGCCATTACAGCGATACGGTCTGTCTCTTTGATACGGGCGTTGGCGACATTAACAAGTTTTGTATCCCCTTCGGCAAAAGCCGCCACAACCGCCGCCGCAGGAAGTAAATCAGGGGAGGCATTAAGATCAAAAGTTTTCCCACGAAGAGTGCTTTCCCGTGATATGGTAAGAAACTGCTCTTCATCGTTCCAACTGACATCACAACCCATATCTGAGAGCATTTCAAAGAAAAATTTATCACCTTGAGTGTCTTGCGGATCAAGACCGCGTAAAGTGACAGGGCCGCCTGTAATCGCAGCAGCGGCAGCAGGGAAAGCGGCTGAGGAAAAATCTCCTGGGACGGATTTTTTTTGCGGCAAGACCTTCCATGCAGAACCACCGGGAATTATAAAATGAGAATAATCAGGTGCCCTTTCAAAAGGGATACCATGAGTTTTTAAATAAGAAAGCGTCATATCAATGTATGGTTTTTCATTGAGCAGGGGAACATCGATTTCTGTGACAGTCCCGGAAGGAGCGGAAGGAGCGGCTATTAATAACGCTGAAAGATACTGGCTTGTGGGACAAGAGAGCGACACTTTACCGCCTTTCCATGGACCTTTTACAACGATAGGAACACACCCTTCTTTACTTTGCACTTGAATACCAAGACCTGCCAATGCATTAAGAAGAGGTGCGGCACTTCGTTTTTGAATTTGATTATCGCCTGTAAAATTTATTTTATTTAATTGAAGCCCTGCAATAGCGAGCGCAAGATAGAGAGTTGTTCCTGAATTGCCGACATCTATATTAAATGATTTATTTTGCTCTTTAAGGCACTTTTCAAACTGATCTTTAAAACCGTTAAGACCGCAAACATTCCAAAAAATATCATCATCTTCACAATGCGTAGTTACACTTGCTCCGAATTCATTACATGCGGATATACAAGAAAGAGTGTCATAAGAATCAAGAGGGTTGTAAATTTTTGTTACACCTTCAGCGAGAGAGGCTATAAATAATTGCCTGATTGTGTGCGATTTTGAAGCTGGGATTTTTATACTATCTGTAAAGCGGTGCGGGGTGATGCGTACATCCATATTATTCTATCTCATCCCAACGCCTTTGAATTGCAATAACAGTTTGCGCTGATGTTTGATTGCCGTTAAAAAATTTACGGAACTCTTCCAAAAAAGCGGTTTTGTATTTTTGCGCTCCGTGTTTTCCGGAGAACCCCTGTACAATTCGAGATGCTTCAAAAATATCCCAGGCTTTTAAATAGAAGATGTCATCTTTTATATAATCGCTTGAAATTATATTTGTCACAGAACCGGGTACAGCGTGAAGTTGTTCGCAAAAAAGCAAGCTTTTTTCTGAAATAAATTTAAGAAAACGCCATGCTTCATCGGAATGAACACCGCTTGAATTAATACCTGCATATATCGAGGAAATATTAATATTGTATTTTCCGCTCGTACTTGAGTTGGGAATTGTAGTAATGCCGAATGCAGCGTCTCCCATTTTTTCACGCAGATACGGAATGGCTCGGCTTGATGCAATCATCATTGCGATCTTTCCGCCGGCAAACTCATCAATACGTTGATCGCCCGATGTTTCAAAAATACCCGGTGCAAGCAAACCATCGCGGTTTAGCGTACCGAGAAAAGTAATATCATTGATTATATTCCTTGTATTAATGACAGGTTTTTCCTCATCGTTTGCCCAAAAATCACCGCCATTAGCCCATATCCATGAGAAAATATCTCTTGATAAAGCTTGCCTGTCATTAAGGTTTAAACTTATCGCTGTACTGTCAGGCATTGATGCATTTGTTTTTGAGCGTGCCACAGCCCTTGAATATGCAAGAAATTCATCCCTTGTTTTAGGCGGATGATCGAAGCCTGTATCAGAAAGAATTTCAATATTATAAAAAAGTAAATCCATGAAAGAGACAAGAGGGATTGCATAATGAATATTTTCAGATTCCAAATCTTTTGATTCCTCCTCTTCAAATTTATAAAAATTTATCAACTCTGCCAATGAACCTTCAGCGACAAGCGCACTAAAATCACCTTCATTAAAAATAAGAATATCTGCTGCTTGCTGTTCAGTCATAACTTGTTGTACCGTTTCATTTCCGGTGTATTCAAGCTTTATAACTATATCGGGATTCTGCTCGTTAAATTCCTTCAATAATAATTCTGTTAACCCTTTTCCCAATAATTCTTCGCATCGTATAGAAAGATACAGATTTACTATTTTTAGTTTTGATTCTTTCTTAGAAATATAATTAATAAAGACAGGGCTAAGAATTAAAATAAATATTAAAATAATAAAAAATATATCTATCCTATTGGAAAAAAGTATCGACTTTATTGACATTTTAAGGTTATTATTTAGTATGTTGGCTTTTTTAAAAAGATTCATATATACATTCTCCAATAAAATCCGGCAAAAAAATTCTGGTTTTCCCACCGAAAAAAAGTTAGTAATCGATTTTTCAAACCCTGTTAATATCAAAAAAAAAGCCCCTTTTAATATTAAATCAGAATCTTCATATACTTCCAATCTGTCAAACAATTCTCTTGAACTTGGACTTAAAAAATCAAATTATATCGCATGGTTAGACATCCCAAATAAAGAATATCAAGATTTTGTTATAGAAGCAAGAATCCGCCTTGATAATCTTGGAGGTTATGCCGCGGCAGGTATCGTTTTCCGTATGACAGATGATTCATCCTATTATCTTGCTCTTGTTTCCAGCAAGGGATATTTCCGCCTTGACGCGGTAAAAAACGATTCGCCACGCCCTCTTATCGCTTGGACAGAAATTTCAGATTTTGAAGAAATGAAAAAAAAAGTTGTTAATATTAATTTAAAAATAATAACATACGGCACATATTTAATTTTCATTGTAAATGGAAAATGGCTTGGAGAAGTAAGCGACGATTCTATTATGGACGGTCAAATAAGTTTTGCGGCAGCTTCGTACGAAGAAAACATCGAACAATTAAAAGAAAACATCGAATATACTTGTAAAGCTTATCTTGATTATATTTCTATTGATACCAGACTCAAAGTGATAGAAGAAAATTACAAACAATGGACAGAAGGTTCGAACATCAATGCTGAAGGGCGTTTGCGTCTGGCAGAAACTTTTGCTGTAATGAGCGAAACCCACATTAATTACGCGCAAAAAGCGCTTGATCAATTAAACAAAGCATGGAAACGCAGAGATGAAGTAATACGTACAGTTTCTGCCGCTACATCAGAAGTAAGAACAAAGAAAGAGCTTTTACTTGCGGCACGGATGGCGTTCCGTCTTGAACAATATAACGAAGCAGAAGAATATATAGATCCAATTCTTTATTTATGGCCTGATTCACAGGAAGGGAAAATCGCTTTCTCTGAAAAAATAAGGATACTGAACGAATTAAACAGATTTAAAGATTTAAAAGAATTTATTTTAAAACATCAGTCTAAAATGAATAAAGATATTAATTATTATACTATGATTGCACGTTGTTATTGGGAACTAAAGGAATATCAAAATTCCGCTGAAGCATGGAACAAAGCATTTGAAATAACCAAGAAAAATAATCTTGAACTAAATAATAATGCAGGTGTTTATGCCTCTAACGCCGCAAATGCGTATGAACTATTGGAAAATAAAAAAGAAGCGTTAAGACTTTACATAGATGCAGGAAATATTTTTCTTAAGTTTGATAATAAAGAAGAGCTTGCCGTTTTAATGCCTAAATTGGAATTACTAGGCATAAAAAATTGGGAAGCAAGGGCGCTTGCAGGAAAATGGGCTTACACTTTGGAAGATTATAACAAAAGCGCGGAGGAATTTGCAATTTCTAATAAATTAAGATGCACAGTTAAACCCCGCCCGAAAGCAGATCCCGCTTCATATTATTTGTGGGCGCTCATTTTACACCTTAAAGGAAAAAACAGTGACGCGATCCGCCTGTTGGAAAGAACTATTAAACTTGCCCCGGACTACGGGTTATTCCGTTTCAAGAATGCGGAAATAAAATTAAAATGCGGTGCAACAAAAACAACGGATAAATCATTTAATTTCGCTAAAGAATTCAAACTTGCACTGGAACACCTTGATGATCCAAACGGAGAAATGGCGGAACATGCAGGGAATTTACTTCTTAGTAAAGGTGATGCGAAAAACGCAAAATATTTCTTTGACAAAGCCAAAACCAAGAGAAATTTATGAAGGTGATTGAATGGACTCATTTTCTAGAGAACGGTTTATTGTTAGATGAAAACCGTTCTTTTTTTCAATGCAGTATGACAGTCGGTATTTTTGACGGAGTACACCGCGGTCATCAGGTATTGATAAAACGTATCGTTTCGCATAATGCAGAATTTTGTCCTGTAGTTATCACTTTTCGGCAAAATCACAAGATAGGAGAAAAAGAGAGCGTAACCAAAGAAGAAGGCGCAGCTAAGGACGATATCCAGAGCTTTCAACAAAGACTTGAGTCCTTTGAGAAATTAGGGATACAAATTGTTATTATTATAGATTTCACTGAAGAGTTTAAGCGGATGAAGGGAAGCGAATTTCTGGAAATTTTAGTTAAACACAGTAATGTAGGTTTTTTTGCAATCGGCAGTAACTTTCGCTGCGGGTATCAATTAGATACTGATGCATTATTAATCCAAAAATTCTTTGCTGACCGTAATATTCCTGTTGAAATAGTGCCACAGGTAATGGAAGGGGCTTTACCTGTCAGTTCAAGCCGTATCCGCGCCGCTCTTGCAGACGGGGATATACAGCTTGCCGGTTTAATGCTTGGAGAAAAGGCAAAAGACGCGGTTAAAACTGTGTGTCCATTTTAGCTTTCCCTCAAAATTACCGAAAATATATAACAATGAGAAAAAACACCTTAAAAGTCAGTAAAGTTGTACTTTTAATAAGCTTGATTTGCTGTTCAGTTATCCGCCTTTATGCGTCATCAATGCCTGATATTAATATTATTAATAGTTCTGCGCCTCTTTTCCCCCATATGCTTTTTACTGAAACCTTCAATAATTTAAAAAGAAACGATACTTCCAAGCCTTATTGGGTTTACACGACGGAAGAAATCGAAAATTTAAATAAAAAGGCTGAATATCAAATTTCTATGCTTTTAAATGATGATATTCTCGCCTATTACGGGCATCCCAATTCCAGGAATATGGGTATTTTAGGGCGTTATTCTATCGAAGAACTGGATCGCTTACTGACTGAACTTTCGGCAGAATACGAAGCTGTCAGCGGGGGTAAAAAAATACGCAAAGCGTTTTATTTGATTTACGGGACTGTCTGGCCTGAAGGTGAAATAGGTATACTAAGGCACGAGATTTTAATGAGGTATATCAATTACGGATTAGAAAATAATGTTTTGGTTTTTATCGATCATCAAATAGGGCGTTACGATCCGATTGCTTCACTTAAAAGAATGTTGCCCTATCTGCAATATCCAAATGTTCATCTTGCTCTCGATCCTGAATGGCGTACTCCCACTCCGGGAATTACTCTCGGTCATGTAACAGGCGAAGAAATTAACAAAGCTCAGCAAGTAATGGAAGATTATTTAATCGAAAATAATTTACCTGGGGAACGGATGCTGGTTTTCCATCAATTTAACAGCATAATGATAAGAAACAGAGCTGAAGTAAAAAACGATTTTAACAGAGTAAGATTGATACATTGCGCTGACGGTATCGGTTCTCCTGCAATGAAAAGAGATTCTTATAATTTTAATGCAAGGGCTGAAAATATGCCGCTTAAAGGTTTTAAACTGTTTTATAATTTTAATATACCCGGCGCGGGAGTAGATCTGCCGATAATGACACCTAAACAAGTTTACGAACTTAAACCGCGTCCTTATGTGATAATGTATCAGTAATTTTATTTTACAAAAAGTTTATAAAATAATAATAAAAAATTATATCCTATATAGGGAAATATTCTAAAAAATTTATAAGGTTTTTGAAAACAATATCCAATCCATTCAAGACCTTTTTCAAAGGATGAGTTTGACGGATGTTTTTTCTTCTCCGCAAAAACATCAAAGATGTCGCTGCACCATAACCTCATGCCGTTGCCTAGTGTATTGTTGTTACGTGCAATCCAACGTTCTTCACCGCGGACACCGCTGCCTACAAGCAACAAAGAAGGCGAAGATTTTTTTATCGCTTTAATGATAGTAGGTTCATCATTCTTTTTAAAATAACCGGGATAACGCCCGACTATCCGTAATTTAGGAAAAGTTTGTTTTAAATTTTTCTCTGTTTTAAAAAGAACCCTGTTTCTCCCGCCCAGAAGATAACATGACATCTCCCGGTTTTCAAGAGTGGTAAGTATAGAAATGATAAAATCAAAGGGCATATAACGAAATACTTTTTTTCCTGTTAAAAATTTAATACCTCTTATTAAACTTTTTGAAATGGGGATAACAAGAGAAGCCCTCATCACATAAGAGCGGTATTCGTTGTTACGGCGGGCGCGTAATAAATCCCAAAGGGAAAGTAACACAATGTTTTGCTCTTTTTCTTCTTTTAAAAAGTTGTACACAGCATCACTTAATTGTTCCGGCGCAATAATATTAATTGGTACTTTTAAAAATTCTACTCGCTGTATTACAATATCTGTTTGTTCAGTTCCCACTTATCCCTCTCCAATAAAATAGTTCTGACTGCTGCAGAGCAGTAAAGAGCGGCAGTTTCTGTCCGCAAAATTGTATCTCCAATCGTTAAAGGTTTAAAGCCATTCTCCAGAAAAAGCGCAACCTCTGAATCAGAGAACCCCCCTTCCGGTCCGATAGTTACCGAAATATTTTTCGGATTACTGTCAAGATAATTGTGTATCGAACCTTCAGTTTGCAGACTACTTACTTGTTTATGGTAAATCTCAAGAGGATTTTTATCAAGTACCTTTTGCTGTATTTCCGAACAAACGGAGTTTGCATCTTCTAAATTTATTTTAATATGATGAAATAATAACCCCAAAGAATTAGTATCATTTTTTATTATACTAGTCCAATAATCAATTAGTTGATTTATTGTTAACGGTTTATGTATAGATGTTGATATTTTTGATCCGCTCTGCTGTCTCGCTTCTTTTATTATCCTTTCCCATCTGGAAAATTTTTGCCCGTCTCCTTTCGTACTTGCTACAGAAAACTCTGACACAAAAGGGACAATCTCTGTAATGCCGCCTTCTGCAGCTTGCCTCACGATTAAATCCATTTTATCGCCTTTGGGTAAAGCTTGAAATAATAAAATCGGCGGTAAAGCTGGATTTGAAGAATTTTCAACACACACATCTTTAATTATACAAGACTTACAAGTAAGCGAATTGCTGCTAATTGAGAGAATCTGCAAAGATGTTTCTTCCCCGTTCGGAAGAAGAGCGAGGAAAAATTCACCGGCCGCCAAACGTCTGACACGGACAAGGTAGCGGTAATCATTACCATCAAGAAGAATTATCCCGTTTTTATCAGGATCGGTTTTTAATAAAAACTGTTTCAACTCTATTTAAACCTGTTAAGAAAAACCTGAAAGATTTTAGGAAGCCTTTCTTTCTTCAGCTTCTTCTTGTAAGACTTTAAGCGTTTTTGCTCCTTGCATAAGGTTTTGATAAATACCGCTGCGGATAATACTTAGCGCTTCCAGTAATTGAATATCATATTCTAAATCATAAACAGGCGCGATTGATGTACGGTTTAATTCATTCCTTACAAGCCTTTTTAATAAAGACAGATCAAGATGAAATTCTGTTTCTAAAGTCCGGGCAAATGCTTCAACCTGAGCCGGTGTCGCTCCGGGATTCTGTTCTGCAAATTGCGGGATACGGTTCGCATTAATCAATAAATTCAATTTGTCTGCATCTTCTTCTGTAAAATCCGGGAATTTAACTTCACGATCAGGAGGGATACCGATTTTATCAATGTTAACATCGCTTGGCGTAAAATAACGCGCTGTAGTTAGTTTAAAACCTATACCGCTAAGAGGATAAACTTGCTGGACAGAACCTTTTCCAAAAGTATTCTCGCCGACTAAAAAAGCGCGTCCTCTGTCTTTTAAAGCGCCTGCGACAATTTCTGATGCGGAAGCGGAACCTTTGTTAATTAAAACGATAACGGGGATATCAGCAGAAACAAGCAAAGACCGATCCGCATTAAAGTCCCTGTTTTCATATCTAATCCGTGACCTTGTCCGCACAACTAAACCGCCTTCTAAAAACAGATTTGCTATATAAATTGCAGAATCCAAACGCCCGCCGTAATTGTTACGTAAATCAAGAATTATACTTTTATAATTTTTTGTTTTAAATTCATTTATAGCGTCTCTTGCTCTGTCTGCCGTATGAGGGGTAAAAGTTATAAGTTTTAAATAACCTACATCGCCGATCATTGCATGTTTTACGGTCGGCACTTCAATAACCGCTCTTGTAATTGTTAAAGGAAACTCCATCCTGTCACCGCGTTTAATTACAAGACGTACGGTCTCTCCCGGAGTTCCTCTTAATATTGAAAGAACTTCATCCATTGTAAGGGTGTCAGTCATAACACCGTCAATCTCGCTGATAAAATCGCCGGGATTGATCCCTGCACGCCAGCCGGGTGTATCTTCGATGGGAGAAACAACTTCAACATAACGAGGTTTTCCGTCAGGTCTTGGTCCGACTGACTGGGTGATGTTAAGCCCTACCCCGCCGAAACTACCCTGGGTGGTGTCAGACAAATCCTTCATATCAGATTCTGTTAAAAATGTTGAATAAGGATCTTCAAGCGCCCCGAACATCCCTTTCATCGCGCCTTCAAAAAGCAGGTTAGGATCGATTTCATCTACATAGTGATCTAAAATAAATTGGAATACATTTTGTATTATATTAAAATGATTTCGGTTTGAACCCTGTGTATTTCCCTGTGCGGCAGCTCCCGGAATCAATGCAAAAGTAAATAACATACAAAAAATTACTGTTGCTGCAATCCATACCCATGTAAATGATGGTTTTTTTTGCTTTATATCCATGATAAACTCCTGTTATAATTATGATATATTTCTAAAAAAAAGGGTAGTAATATGGTAAAAAAGAAAACGTTAACTAAAGTTACAGTTAGAAAGAAAACTATCGGTAAAAGAATCACAGCTCTTATTATAACAGTTTTAGTGTTTTTTGTAATCACCGGTTTGCACTTAATAGGAGCATTTAATCTATTAGAAAACCAAACTTATGATATGAGGGTAAGATTTTGGGCGGATACATCATTTAATCGTCCTTCAGATGAAATAATTGTTATTTTAATTGATCAGGGTAGTTTAAATTGGGCGCAGAAAGAAAGAGGATGGGGTTGGCCCTGGCCCCGTCAGGCTTATTCTGAAGTTGTAGATTATTTAAATGCAAGCGGCGCAAAATCAGTCGCTTTCGATATGATTTTTTCAGAACCCTCTGTATACCGTAACGCAAAACAAGATGAGATAATTGATATTGCGGTTAAAGCGCTGGAAGAAGCCGAAGCGGAAAATACCGGGCAACCCCGCAGAGGAGATGCTTCAGGTACAGACAGACAAATTCGGGCAGAAGGCGGTGAAAGACAATCCAGAAGCGGGGACACAAGATCGGCGAACAGGATAGCAATTGAAGCGTTACGCAGTTTAAGCACATGGGAAGATGATGCCGCTTTTATCAGAGCCTCTAAAGATTACGGTCATGTAGTGCAGACTGTCATGTTCAGCAGCCAATCCGGCAGCGAACAATTTTGGCTGCAGGATTTAAAAGCGCCCTTGTTTCAAACAGAAAACTTCGGTGAAAAACTTGAAAAATTCAGAGTAGGCACTACAGAATTAGCTTTGTATCCAATCAAAGGTTTAAGAGATTCTGCAGGGGCTTTGGGAAGCGTAACAGGTGTACCGGATTTTGACGGTGTTATCCGCAGAATAAGACCTTTTACAATGTTTGACGGGAAAGCGGTTCCGGGGCTATCTTCCGCTTCGCTTATTGTTGCAGGAAAAAACAGACATTTAAGTTACGATCAAAAATCAAGAACAATTAATTGGGAAGATATATCTATCCCTGTTGATAAAGAAGGAAATGCCCTTCTTCGCTACAGAGGTCAAATAGAAAGATATATACCTTACATGGCAAGCAGTATTTTATTAAGCGCCGAAGCATTTTTAAACAATGATGAAGCATATATGTCATCTGATTTATTTTTAACGCCTGAAAATTTTAAAGATACATATGTATTTTTCGGTGTTAACGCGGAAGGTCTCTATGATATTTTCAATACGCCGATTGCCGCTTTTTATCCCGGAATGGGATGTCACATAACAATGTTGGACAATATGCTACAAGGCGATTTTATCCGTGAAAGTAAAGAAAATATTAATCTTATAATTCTGCTGGCGGTAATAATTCTTATAGTATGCATTACGATATTTTCAAATCGTATAACCTTATCTGTCATCGGTATGGTTGTTATTATTTTAACGATTTTAATCGGCGCTTTTACAGCTTATCAATTCGGGGGGCTTTGGATACCGATGATTACATACCTTGCCGGAACGCTTGCCGGTTTTGTCACCGTCACTATTTATAATTACGCGACAGAGGGCAGTCAGAAACGTTTTATCAAATCCGCTTTTTCACAGTACCTATCACCTAAGGTTGTAGATCAACTCATCCTCGATCCTTCGCAATTAAAACTTGGCGGAGAAAAAAGAGAAATGTCCGCTATCTTCACTGACATCCGCGCATTTTCAACATTCTCGGAAGCTTTAGGAGACCCTGCAAAACTTGTAGAACTTCTTAACTTTTACCTGACACGTATGAGTAATATCGTTCTTGATAATCAAGGGACTATCGACAAATACGAAGGGGACGCTATCATCGCGTTTTTCGGCGCGCCCTTGCATATGAAAAATCATGCCGCGCTTGCATGCCGCGCAACCATAAAAATGAAAAAAGCCGAAGCGGAAATAAACCGAGATGCTTTATCGCTTGGGCTTATCACTCCCGAAGTAATGAAAGCAATGGTAAAAAAAGGCGCAATAAAAAGTATTGATGATCCTTATCCTATTTTTACACGGCTTGGTATCAACTCAGGGGACATGGTTGTAGGCAATATGGGCACGCCTAACAAGATGGACTACACAATCATGGGGAACGCCGTTAACCTTGCAGCACGGCTTGAGGGGGTAAATAAACAATATGACACAAGCGGTATTTTAATCAGCGAGTACACAAGAGAGCAAATCGGCGACGAATTTGTTTTACGCCCCTTAAGCAGGGTACGGGTTGTAGGCATCAATACACCAATCCGCCTTTATGAATTGCTTGATATCGCAAGTGAAGCTCCTCCTGAACTGTTTGATATGGTAAAAAGCTGGGAACAGGCTTTTAATTTTTATGAAAAGAAAGATTTCCTTGCCGCCCAGAACATTTTCCAGGCAATTTACAGTAAAAATAACAATGATAATGTGGCAAAAAAATACATTAAAAGATGCGTTGATTATCTTGCCAATCCGCTTGAAGATGATGTTTGGGATGACGGAGTGGATAACTTGACAGAGAAGTAAGCAAAATATAGTTGATTATTTTCTATTAGATTGTAATATTATAACATATAGAGAGGTGAATATATGAAAAAATTTTTAATCAGTGTTTGTTTAGTTTTAATTATTACAGGCATGACAGCAGCACAGGCAAGGGTCGGCGGTACTATGTATGTAGGGGTTAAAAACCTCCAGCTAAAATCCGGTACCGGATTTTTCGCAAGCAATCGCGGTCAAGTAAATTACGGTGACCGTGTTACAGTGGTACAAATTAACGGCAGGTTTATGGAAGTACGAACCGCGTCTAATATTACAGGTTGGACTCCGACAGCAAATCTTTCTGCAAAGCAAGTATCATCCGGAACATCAAGTACAGCGACAGCAAGGGAAGTCGCTCTGGCAGGAAAAGGTTTTAATCAGGATGTAGAAAATTCTTATAAAACACAGAAAAATTTAAACTATGCTGATGTAGACCGTGTTGAAGCTGTTTCAGTAAATGAGAATGATCTAAGACGATTCCTGGAGGAAGGGCGTTTATCAATGGGAGATAGATAATGAAAAGAAAATTAAGTTTAATACTTTTAATTATCTTTCTTTTATGCGGAACATTATTCTCATGCAGTACTATCGCAGGTCTTGCGCAATTCGCAGGAGCGGTAGGGTTAGTAGATAAGAATATCGCAAACGCCGTCAGTACATCTGCAACAGCAATCGGAGCCGCTTCAGAAACAATTACCCCCGAACAGGAATATTACATAGGACGCGCAGTTGCAGCTAACATTCTGAGCAGTTATAGGATTTGGAACGATAACCCCTCTTTAATCTCCTACGTAAATCAAATTTGCGCCGCAATCACAATCAATTCACCGCGCCCTGATATTTTCAATGGTTACAAAGTAGCGCTCCTTGACAGCACAGAGATTAATGCCTTTGCCACATCCGGCGGGCATATCTTTATCACACGCGGACTGGTTAATGCTGCAAATTCAGAAGACGCGCTAGCAGGAGTTATAGCGCATGAAGTTGCACACATTCAATTAATGCATGGAATTAAAGCAATCAAAAACAGCAGAATAACACAAGCATTATTAGTAACAGGTACAGCGGCTGCAGGAGCTGCAACAGGAATGGATGTAAAACAATTAACTGATGTATTTAATGAAACAATAGGTGAAATTTTCCAAACTCTAGTAAATAACGGTTATTCAAGAAACCAAGAACTTGAAGCAGATAACACAGCAATGTCTTTAATGGCATCCGCAGGTTATAACCCTTCAGGTTTAATTGAAATGCTCAGATCCTTGAACAACGTCCAAACCTCAGGTTCAGGTTTCGGTAAAACCCACCCTACCCCCGCACAACGTATAACAAATGCAGAACGCACAGTACAAAACTTCACTGTAGCAAATACAAGCTCGTCAAGAAATGAAAGATTCGTTGCATTGATACGGTAAAATATCAAGGTGAAGGGTACAACATTTTCTACTGTTATTAATTTGTCTGGTTAAGGGATGTGTTCGGAAGGGATGAAATCTGCATGATTTTATCTTCAATACTAATACCGTCAATTCCGTAACCGATAGCGTCCCAGCCGTCAATTTTTTGCCTGGCAAATAGCTCGATACGGCTGATATTACCAAAAAGCTGGACTATTCTGTCCCGGACAATGGGCGGCTTCACAGAATGACCTATCCGCTCATGCATAACAATCTGCGGAACGGTTTTATCTACAGCTTTTATGTGCCCTCTCATCCCAAGCAAACACACCTCGATATTCGACTTTGTGTAACTGCCCATTCCTGCAAGAGGAGTACCGTCTTTTTTAGTTTTTACCCATGCAAAAGCACAGGTTTTATATTTAAACCCCCAAGCTTCAATTACTTTAATTCCATCAGGGAGGGTCGGCATAGTAACCCAAAGAAAAAGAGCGCAAGTTTTATCACGTAATGATTTTACATCAATGGCGCAAATTTCATCAGTAGACATTGTTTTATAATGTTTTTCAGGTGCAAAATTACCGCCGTCTTTGCCTGTCCCCCAAAGATAAGCCCAAGGTGGATCGGCGTATATGATTTGGTATTTCATGCTTTAAGTTTTCTTCGCTCTAATCGGTCTCAACTGCTCAGGGGAAACTTTTTTAGGATCGTTAACGCCTATAGGCAGTTCCCTCCCGTCTTCAGGTGAAACTTCCTCTTCTTCAAACTTACTGTCAGTATCCCACAGTTCGCTTTGCGGAGGTTCGCCGGCAATCGCAAGCTCTTCGTTTTCAAGACGGACGGCGATAAGTTTTGTTACACCCGATTCTTCCATAGTGACGCCTAACAGCGTGCCTGCGCCTGTAACGGTTTTTTTGTTATGTGTAATGATGATGAACTGGCTTGTGTCGCTGAATTCCTGCAGAAGGTGCACAAAGCGCCCGACATTTTGTTCGTCAAGAGCGGCGTCAATTTCGTCTAACAGACAGAAGGGGCTTGGTTTTACCATGTAGGTTGCAAAAAGAAGAGCAACCGCTGTCATTGAACATTCGCCGCCTGAAAGCAAGCTTAAGTGTTCGAGTTTTTTTCCGGGCGGCTGTGCTAATATTTCAATGCCGGATTCAAGCACATGGTTGGGATCAGAAAGCCGAAGTTCCGCCCTTCCTCCGCCGAAAAGCCGCCTGAACATATTATGAAAATTTTTCTTGATGCGGTTGTAAGTATCTAAAAATAATTTTGATGATTCTTGGCGTATTTCTGAAGTTAAATCAAGCAAATCTTTACGCGCTTTTTCCAAATCCGTCATCTGGTTACTCAAAAATTCATAACGCTGCTTTGTTTCCGCGAATTCTTCAGGCGCCATGAGGTTTACAGAACCGAGCTCTTTCATTTTTGCGCGGGCGCCTGCTAATTTATCGCGTAAATCTGACGGGACTGCGGTAATCGTAAAAATGCGCTCTTCAAATTCAAGCAAATCTCTTGAGTGGGTTTCGCGGAAATTTTCTTGAATATTTTTAATTTCCATTTCCGCTTGAACCAATTCCAGATGTATCTTTTCAAGCGCTTCCTGCACTTTGGAAAGTTCCGTCATCCTTTTATTAATAACAATTTTTTTACCTGCAACATTATCGTTTCTTTTTCTTATATCTTTTTCAAGGCTTTCAAGTTCTTTTGTAAACGCCGTTGTATTTTCGCTGATATTCGCAATTTCTTTCTGAGCTGTAACAATCCTCCCGTCAATTTCGTCTAACCTTTTGCGGTAAACAGAGAGTTCATCACGGATATTCTTTAACAAACCTTCCTGTCCTGATAGTTCACGCCTTATTAAACGCGCCTGCTCTTCTGCGGATTGCGCCTGAGCTTTCATGTGGGCGCGGTTAACTTTTAAATTTTCCAGTGTCGCGCGGTATTCGTCAATCTTCGCCATCAAGTTTACATTATCTTCGCGCAGAGCTTTGATTTTTTGACGGCGCTCTTCGATACCGTCTTTCGCGCTTCTGATCTGCCCATCCAATGCGCGTTTTTTTGTAATTATCCCTTCAGGTGCAAGGAATTCGTCAATAAAAGTAGCGGAATGTTCGCGGTAACTGTTAAAAAGTTCTGCCGCATGATTCGCCCCGGAAGCGGCTTCCGCAAATCCTTCCGCCAGATTTTCCGCAATACGCCCTATCTCTGCAAACCCTGTTTGCGCAAGGTCAGCATCGCGGTTAACGGCAGCTAAAAGATCGCGCACTAAAGCTTCTCTGCCGGAAAGCACCGTCCGCAGTTTGCCTAAAGTTTCACGTAAGGCTTCTTCGGTATTTTTGCGTTCAGCCGCCGAGTAGCCCGCTTTTTTTAACCCTGCATCAAGTTCTGTTACAATGTCATCGGTAATTTTTGCAAGGTCTTTTTCCAGAACAGCTAATTCTTTTTCAATGCCATGAATTTCATCTTCAGCTCTGCGCGCCTCTTTTTCATTTTCGCTGATACGCGATGCGGCAAGCTGGATATTTTCTTCAAAGGAACGGATATTTTCTTCTATACTTTCACTTTGTTTGCGGAGATCGGCGACAACCGCATCCTGACCTTCCGCATCATTATTTAATTCCGTAATTTTCTGCGCTATTTGTTTTTCACGCTCTTCGTTCTGACCTATCTTTAATTTATTTTCACCGCGCTGTTCGTTGAAAAGACGCACTTCATTCTCTCTGGCATTTTTTTCAAGAGCCAGCCCGTAAATATTTTTTTGCAACTCGACAAGACGGGCTTCCATGGAGTTTACTTCGTCCATGTTCGCTTCTAAAGCTTTATTTTCCGCTTCCATCTCCGCGCGTATCCTGTCGCGGTCAGCGGTTCTGCGCCTTAAAGTTTCGTTCTTTTCGTCCTTGTCGTATCTGAATTGTTTTAATTTTAATAATTGTATATCCAACTCAAAATTGAAAATCTCATCACGCAATGTACGGTATTTCATCGTTTTATCAGATTGAGTTTTTAAACTTTCGTAAGAACGCTTCACTTCGTTTATGATCAATTCCATCTGACGGACATTTTCTTCTGTCTTTGCAAGGTTGCGCTCCGCTTCCACGCCGCGTTCTCTATACCTTGTGATACCTGCCGCTTCTTCAAAAAGATAACGCCGTTCCTCAGGTTTATTGGAAAGAATTTGATCGATTTTTCCCTGCTCCATCACAGAGTAGGCGATCTTGCCCACGCCGGTATCCCAGAACAACTCGCGTATATCTTTAAGCCTCACTTGATGCTGATTGATGAAATATTCGCTTTCCCCGGAGCGGTAAAGCCGCCTTTTTATCTCAACTTCCGGCATATCCATGGGTAAAAGCCCTGTATCATTCGCTATACTGAGGGTAACTTCCGCCATACCGAGGGCTTTACGGGTTTCCGTACCGCCGAAAATAACGTCTTCCATCTTCTCCGCACGCAGGGATTTAATGGCATGTTCGCCCAAAACCCACTTAACCGCGTCAACCACATTGGATTTTCCGCAGCCGTTAGGCCCCAAGAGAGCGGTAATACCGTCATTAAATTCAATTTCTGTACGATCCGCAAAGGATTTAAACCCGAGTATTGAAAGGCGCTTAAGAAACATAAGTTATTAAATATATCATGAAAAGGGGCTGATATGGAAGTATCCGTACTAACCTACCGCCTACGCATGATATAAATATATTGTTATTTTTCCGTTTTTTCTTCCAGCCTTTTCAATCCTGCAACAAACCTGTCGTAATCGCTTTCAAACAATTTATCTTGAATAATGCGGTATTTCTCAAATTCACTTAAAGCGCGGTCTTCCGCTATCTGCGCCGATATTTTTCCTGCGTCTTTTAAGAGCTGGTTGCCGTCTGCCTGTAAAATTAAATCGAGGTGATTTGCCCAATCTTCCATTGTCATTGGAACACGCGCCATTGCCCGGCGTTCTGCAAGGTCGAGGTATGCCGATACAATCAATTCAAGCGACCGCATTTCTTCTTCAGACAAATAATTTTTTGCTACAACAACATCGTTTCGCTTTATTTTCCCCTCAGGCGCTTCATCCCATGTTGTTAAACCCATATGTTCACGCCCGGCGTTGGCTCGGTTGTAAATAACCTCGGCGGCGGTATTTCCATGAACCGCAAAATGCAGTTTATTCTGCACTTTGGCAAAGAACTCTCTTGTGGTTTTTGCCGTTTTGTCATAATCAAGGGCGGTTGCGTAAATGTCCGTTATTTTTTGAAAAAACCGCCTTTCAGACAGCCGTATCTCACGAATTTTTTCGAGCTGCTTCTCAAAATAGTCTTCGGTTAAAATTGTCCCGCCATGTTTCAGGCGTTCTTCGTCCATTACCCAACCTTGAATTGTGTAATCCTTAACAATTTTATTAGCCCATTTACGAAATTGTACCGCCCGCTCGTTATTAACCTTGAAACCTACAGCGATTATCATTTGGAGGTTGTAGTGTATCGTATTATAATTTTTGCCATCTGAGGCAGTTATTAAGTATTTCTTAATAACTGAATCCAGCTCAAGTTCATTGTCGTCAAAAATATTTTTAATATGCTGATTGATAGCAGCTACGCTAATATCATAAAGTACCGACATCATTTTCTGAGTCAGCCAGATATTTTCATCTTCATAGCGCATTTCAAAGCTCTGCTCATTATTGCCTGTAGCGGCAATGTATGTGAGATACTCTGCCGCGCTTGAGCGGATTGTTATTTCTTTGTTTTTTTTGGGCATGGGTTTTCCTATTATTTAATCTAATAATTGATTATACACCGTTATACTATACGTTTGTCAAGGTTGTGTTTGAGAAGAATGGTTTTCAAAAGATTTATATTTTTCTTGACAATATTAACGAATAGCGATATTATCGTATTATGATACTGTCATTCAAAGACAAGGAAACAGAATTGGTATACAACGAGCAGTTTTCTAAGAAACTGCCTCATGACATACAGCGTACGGCACTAAGAAAATTGATTATTTTGAATTATGCCGTTTCTTTGGAAGATTTGAAGATACCGCCAGGTAATAAACTGGAACAATTATTAGGTAATAGGAAAGGACAACATTCCATTAAAATAAATGATCAATGGCGTGTATGCTTTACATGGGAAAATAACAATGCCCATGATGTTGAAATCGTAGATTATCATTAGGAGGATATATGTCAAGAATTAAATTAATATTACCGGGTGAAATACTTGAAGAAGAATTTCTTATCCCTATGGGCATTAGCCCTTACAAGCTGGCTAAGGATATAAATATTTCCGCAACAAGGGTTTCTGAAATATTAAAAGGAAAAAGACGTATTACGGTTGATACCGCATTACGCTTATCCAAATATTTTGGGAACAGCGTTGAATTTTGGGTTGGCATCCAAGCTGATTACGAAATAAGAAAAACCAAAAAAGTTTTAGAAAAACAATTGGCTCAGATAAACCAACGGGAAGTAGTGGTAGCGTGAAACAGGGATGTCGTAAAATTAAAGTTTTTACAACGAATCATACGAACAAAGAATTATACTTTTAATTTAATAAACTGATATCTACTTCACCACCTTCTCCTCCATAATAATTAGTACCTAATTTTTTATTAACTCTTGCAGTTAATTTTTGCTTCATGTTTTTATTCCACATTTTTTGATATAAAAATCTATAAATTTCTTTATCTTTAAACACTTCTATAAATTCACTTGATGTAATTAAATTTATAAAATCATCAGCGTCTTTTTCTGTGTCAATATGTTGAATAGATAATAGGTATATTTTAATTTTATCAAAATCACCTTTTAGTCGTGTAAGTATAAATTTTATTAAATATAATGGTTGGCGTAATTTGTAGAAATGAATTAACTTTTCATTAGTTATTTTTTCATCTAGCAATTCATTAATAACAATATTTGAAAGTATATTTTGATTTTCTGAGCAAAGTTGTTCAAACGTTTCAGATGAAATATAAGCATTATAATATCTTTGAATAGGGATATTATCATTTATTGGAACAATATTATCTTTAATTGTTCTCCCAATAAGATATTTTGTAAAATAATTTTTTTCAAATAATGCTTTTAATACTACTTCATCTAAATTTATTGTTAGTGGTTGATTATTAATTATTTCTAAAGTTTTCTCTGAAGGTTTCTTTATTTCATTAATTAAATTGATATAATCAGAATAATTTATTTTTTCTATTAAAAGATTATTAATTACAACATCTTCTAATTTAGGTATCAAACAATTAATTATTGACATAAATTCCATTGAACCTTTTGCTGTTGTTAGTTTATAAATTGGATCAAAAATATTTATTATAATATCTTGTTGTTTTTGAGTTATGGAGTCAAAATTTATATTATTTTTAAAATTAATATTTGATAATATGTTTTTAATTATCTTAATATCAGTTATTTTCCTTTCATTATTTAAGAACAAAGTATTAAAGAAAGAATATAGTTCTTCGTTAGAAAACATTTTCATATTACAATAATTTGTAATTAATTGAAAATTGGTTGAATCTATTAAATTATGATTTAAATACATATATAACTCTTTATTAGGATCGTTAATTAAATCAATCTCTTTGTTTTGTATTAACGGAAATTCGCCTTGGAATAATTCATATAAATTTGTTTCTTTGTCATGTATTTGTTTAAATACTACAAATCTAATAGCAATAAATTCGTTATAAAATGATTTACATATATCTATAAAGCAATTAATATCTAATGCTGTATTATTTGTAAAATCAAACTCATTTATAATTCCTAATGATACCCGAGATAATAATGTAGATCTAACCAATTTTTTTTCTTCAAAATACTTTATTGTATTAATATTTGTAATATTGGTTAACATTAATTTATCAACTATCTTGAGTTGTTCTTCAGGAATTATGGAAATATCAAAATTGTTCAAGTATTTACAAAGCAATTCTTTATCATCATCCTTTACATTTTTAATAATTAAAGTAAAAAATGTATCGTTATACTTATTACAATTTCTTAAAATATTTAATAAATAAAAATGGATATTCTTTATTTTATCAAAATTATCAATACTTAATATTATATTCTCTATAATATTATAATCATCATTAATAAATTCATTTTTACTAAAGTATTCAAATAAATAATCACAATTATTTTCATTAATTAATTTAGGATTAATCAATTTTAATTTATTATAATTTCTTTCTATATTTATCAATTCATCTTTGGTTATTAATGGGAATCTACTATCAATAAAAATATCAGAAAATTTAACAATATCGTTATTGACATGTTTGATTAGCTCAATTCTTAATGCAATTATCTTTGTTACATCCTGCCCATTTATATTTTTAACTATATTTGTGACAATATAATTTATTATTTTATTCTTATTCTCTTCATCAACATCAAAGGAAAATATATTTTTTAATACACTACTTATTTTATTAGGAGAATTAATTATTTCTAGCGAATAAGACTTAAATGTTTGAAAAACAATATTACTATATTTATTAAATACAAATAAAAATAATTCTTTGTTAAAAAATATTATATCTGGAAGAAATTGTTTCTTTTCTTTTAGCTCGTTAATTGCTATTTCAATAATTATACCTTTTCTTTGTTCAATAATTCTATTAATTTTATTAGATAATTGCTCATCCGATTTATATTTTTCAGATGGATGTATTATATAATTAAATATTTCTTTTTCATCTAAGCTTTTAATGTATGAACTAATAGGATAATTATAGAAATACATCATAAAATCTTCATCAATATCTGCGTTATAAATCATATTAGATAAATCTTGAGAAAATTTTACTATATTTTTAAATATATTTTTATCAATAAATATATTATCAATTACTATATTAACTTTATCATGTATCGACTTTTCGTCTTTATTTTGAAAAAAATAACATTCTCTTATTAATTCTGCAACATCTTGTTCATGCTTTATTAATTCTTCATACTCAGGGGGATAAGCTCTGTGTAAATATGCAACAGCACAGCATTTATTAAGCTCTACTGAACTGTTTTTAAAATCTCTTTCCTTTAATGTTTGAAATAAATTAAATGTTTCATTTAAGCGATCTTTTAATTCACGAATTGTAATATTAATGCCTTGTTGAATCCAAAATAATTTTTCTAATATAAATTTAGAATTATCCTCATTCATTTTCCTATCCATTACACTATTTATTTGCTTTTTATTTTGAATTAATAACTGGAATGTAATATCAGAAATGTTTTCATAATGAATTGGTTTGATCCATAAAGTATAATCAAATATTTTCGAATAGGTACTTGAATCATCAATTAATATTCCTAAATATTTAGATTTTTCAACATTTATATCTTTTTCATTATCTGAAATATTAGTCGTTTCATTATATTTTTTCTTTTTCATTAAATCATCCCTTAATGATGCTTCAGATTTTAATGAAACTATGAATGCAATTTTCCTTTTTTGTTTATAAGGTAAAATATTAATAAATCTATGTAATTCTTTTAAAAATACTATAACAAAATCCTTTTCATTTATTCTATCTAAATCTTCAATATATATAATTTTTTTATATCCTGGGAAAGTTAGTCTAGTAATACGATTCATGATATGTATGAAATTATCAAAAATATCACCATACTCAGGAGTTACTTTACCTTGTGAATTCCAAAGCGAAAACACAAATGCTCCAATTTTAATTCCCCAAAAAATAAAAATTATACTAAGAAAAAGAATTGGATATGAAAAAATTTTTAATATATTTAAAACTTTTAAAGTTTCTTTCATTTTATTCAATTCTAAATAATTATTTATGTGTTCGAATATAGAGGCATTCGTTAAAGAAAAATATAAAATACCAAATAAACCAGCTATAATAAAAAGCAATAATGCCCAGTATGTTGACATTGTTAAAGATAATTTCCCAAAATTTCTACTTTGTCTTTCATTTATATATTGAGCAAAATGTATATTTTTTTTATTATTACCTTGTGCCAACTGATACAAAAATGAACGCATTAAAAAATTAAAATTATGATCATCTTTATCAAGCGTATCCCACATATTAATTTTAATTGATTTTTTATATTTGTATGATAGTTTTTTTTGACATAACTCAGTTAAACTAGATTTTCCAGAACCATAATCACCAACAATACCTATCAACAGAGAATCATTCTTTATTGCTTGATTAATAATTTTAACTTGATTAAAAAAACCAAATATATCTTTTTTCTCATTATTGATTGGGATGTTATTAAAATGTATATGATATCTTTTTCTTCTTGATAAAAAAATATTAAAAAAAATTTCTTTAATATTCATCATCCCCCCTCCACAATTTTAATCTCTTCTTCAGTCAACCCATACAACTCATACACCGCTTTGTCAATTTCCCTATCCAAAGCATCAATCGCTCTCGAAATCACAGTCTTTCGCTGTTCATTCGGCTCCTCTGCCTCATTTTTCTTAAATTCAAGCATTTTCTCAACAAGTGAAACAAGGTGATCGTGTTTATCTTTTTCAACTTTTATAGAAAAATCAATACATCTAAATGGCAAAGCTCGTACTTTTCCCATTTTTACCTGAGGAAATACTCTTCCTCCTTCTCTTACAGTTTCCATATATATATAATTGAGATACTTAGAATTAAGTAAAGCTAAAACATATTTTAAATTATATTTGTTATCTTTTAATATACCAGCTTGTAGCGTATTAGCAAACCAATATTTATCAAGGATAGATGCGCGAATTCTATCACTTGTTTGCCTCCAAACAATTTTTTCATCTAAAGTAAAAACATCTTCATTAAAGTAGACAATTTCATTTTTCTTAAGTATCTTCTTATAATTTGCTCTAAAATAACGAAGATTTGATTTGTTAATAAGCCATCCGTTTTTATCAAGATCGGCACCAATCAAATATAATATATCATTAGAATTTTCTTTTTTTCCTTCGTAAAATAGTCGTTCTGTTAAATCTGATTTACCTTTTTCCATCATTCCAACACCAACACGTTGTTGTTTTATTCCACAATCTTTGCAATCTAAGATATTTTCTAATAAAACTTCATTTTCTTTAAGTTCTCTATAAAAAGAAACAAACGTTTCTTCAACGGTTTTGTTATAATTTTCCTGATTTATTGTTCTATAAACAGGAGCAGCAATAGCGTCTATTCTTTGTTCATTGCCTTTTAGTGACATCGTATCAAGAAAAAGGACTTGATGATTAATATTATATTTTTCTTTTAAGGCAGTAAAGATAGCACAGGGAGCATTAACATTAATTCCAAAGACACCATCTCCAACATTCCACAGTTTAAGAATTGTCGTATTATCCCGTAAGAATCGTCGTACATCAATATAACGAGGTTGAAGCATGAAAGCGCTTGGAATAATTAACCCAAAGCACCCTTTGTCCTTTAATATATTATATCCTTTTTCCATAAAAAGTTTAAAACTATCTTTATGACTTTTTGTGCTATTGGGATAATGTTTTTCAAAATATTTTGTATAATTATCAATGTCTGCGCCCCACGGAGGATTACCAATCACAACATCAAACCCTGAAGACATAGTACCCCCCAGACTGTGTCAAAAGTCCAAGAAGCACACAAAAAAGGTATTAATATGATTGAAAAACATCGAATATTAGCGTTTTTTACACCTTTTATGCTCCTAAAAAATAGTTTTAACACAATCTACCCCCCCAGACTGTGTCAAAAGTTATCATAAATACGATTTTAGAATAATCAGAATAATATTTTTCTGAAGCAGAAACTTGTACCCCTGCGTCAAATCATTGCTTCTATCAATTTCCTGGTTCCAAGAA
>Ga0209755_10000050_pt1 | contig 198257 bp, 184 predicted proteins | sample TergutCo191P1_FD_187301 | JGI IMG/M metagenome (GOLD analysis project Ga0209755, IMG submission 187301) | Cornitermes sp. P1 segment gut microbial communities from Petit-Saut dam, French Guiana - Co191P1 (SPAdes) (version 2) | ecosystem: Host-associated > Arthropoda: Insects > Digestive... | reverse complement strand
CCGAGACTGTGGAGTTGTTAAATGCAGCTAAGGGCCACAAACTGGAGCTGGGTGTTTTGTTCGGGGCTTTCTACGGCCTCCGCAGGTCTGAGCTGGTGGGGCTTCGCTGGGAGTCAATCAACTTCGAGGCTAACACCATCACCATTGAGCATACCGTAACCGTGGCAAGCATCGGTGGCAAGACCGTAATTATTGCTGATGACACCACCAAGACCAAATCCAGCTACCGCACACTTCCGCTTATACCCATTATCCGGGCGAAGCTGTTGGAGGTACAGGCGGAACAGGAGCAAAACCGTAAGCTCTGCGGGAAATCGTTCAACAAAACCGAGGGGCGCTATATCTACACCGACGTACTCGGTAACCGCATCAAGCCGGACTACCTCTCCAGTGAGTTTCCAAAGTTTCTGGAGAAGAATGGGTTTCGGAGGATACGGTTTCATGACCTCAGACATAGCTGTGCCTCGTTGCTTCTTGCTAACGGCGTATCCATCAAAGAGATACAGGACTGGCTGGGCCACAGCACCTTCAAGACCACCGCAGACATCTACGCGCACCTAGACGCCGATTCCAAACGCGCAGCAGCCGCAGCGATGACATGGATTGAAAATACGACGCTGGCACAGGGAATGACCCCGCCGGAGTAGTCTGTGTTTCAGGGGAAAATCAAGGTTATGATCCAAAAGTGTTGCCAAAATGGTTGGCAACACCGAGAAAAAACACCCCGCCGAAACGATCACCGCTGGAAATATAAAAGCCTGCAAACACGGACGTTTACAGGCATTGATTGTGGCGGAGGGTAAGGGATTCGAACCCTTGTGAGGTTGCCCTCAAACGGTTTTCAAGACCGCCCCGTTATGACCACTTCGGTAACCCTCCTGGTAATTTTGCCATGATTTCGAAAATCTGAACTGTTGGATATTTGGCAACACTTCATGGCAACACTCGAAAATATTTAGTTGTAACTGTACCTCAGAAAGCCCATGAAATCAAGACTTTTAGCTTGGTCGGGTAGAAGTAGCCCACAGTCTTTCAAGACCGCCGCGTTATGACCACTTCGCTAACCTTCCCAATGATGCGGGGGAATTATACTATAATTTCTGCGGCGAAGCAAACTATATTAAAGGGCTTGCGTATATGTGTGCAATGGCATATGCTAAGGGAAGTGTTTCGGCATGTGCTTAAATATGGGGCACCCCCCCCCCCCCCCCTAAGGAGTGTTGGCAATGTGATTATTTGAAGCAGCAGCAATGGTAGCGGTGGTTGGCATTTTAGCGTACTTGACATTTCGTATTGTAAAAATGGGCATTCAATATTCTGAGAATGTTGAACGCATTAAACACGGATACCCTACGATTGACGGCGCATCGCCTTTGCATGGCGCATCGCAAGAGGAAGCAAGCAGCGACGGCGCATCGCCTTTGCATGGCGCATCGCAAGAGGAAGCAAGCAGCGACGGCGCATATGCCGATGCAGTTAGCTATTCCAATTAATACCAAATGAAAGGCGGCCTGTAAATGGGCGCGGTAAAGGTACTTACGGTTTTTGGCACGCGGGCGGAAGCAAATAAAATGATTCCGCTGGTGCTTGCTTTACAAGAAAGGGCGCAAAGCGGCAACGCGAATCCCGTGGATTCGCTGCAAGTGGTTTCTCATGTGTGTGTAACGGCACAGCATCGGGAGTTGCTTGACCAATCGCTTGCGCCTTTTGGCGTTGTCCCCGATGTGGATTTAAACATAATGACGGCAGGGCAAAATCAAGGCGATGTTACCGGCCGCATTCTTGCGCGCCTTGCCCCCGTTTTGGAAGAATATAAACCCGACATTGTGCTGGTGCATGGCGATACCACCACCACCTTTGCCGCGGCGCTTGCGGCTTTTCATGCGAAGGTTGCCGTCGGTCATGTGGAAGCGGGCTTACGCACGTATGACAAATTCCGCCCCTATCCCGAGGAAATGAACCGCAAGCTCACTACTGCGCTGGCGGATTTACACTTCGCCCCCACCGCCCTGGCGCGGGAATATCTGCTCAAGGAAAACGTACCCGCAGACCGTATTTTTGTAACGGGCAATACCGCCGTAGACATGCTTGCACACACTACCAAGGAAAATTACAAACTCGAAAACACAGCAGCAGATGCATTTGCAACGGGCGACCGCGTAATTCTCATGACGGTCCACAGACGCGAAAATTTTGGCGCACCCATGGATGCCATTTGCCGCGCCGTTGCGCGTATTGCTACAGACTTCCCCACGGTTCGCATTATTTGGCCTATGCACCCCAACGGCGCAGGCAAGGTTGAATCGCAAGCACATCTTGCCCATCTCCCCAATGTGTTGCTTACCCAAGCGACCAACCTGCAAGACACGCATAATTTAATGAAGCGGTCGTATCTCATACTATCCGATTCGGGCGGCATTCAGGAAGAAGCGCCGTCTTTTAATGTGCCCGTAGTTGTCCTGCGCGAAACGACCGAACGCCCCGAGGGGCTAACCGTCGGTACGCTGGTGCTTGCGGGTGTAGCGGAAGAAAATATTTACAACGAATCCGCTCGGCTGCTAACCGATGCTTCCGCACATAAAAAAATGGCGACGGTGGCAAATCCTTTTGGCGATGGCGCGGCCAGCGAAAGGATTGTAGATGCGGTGGTGGGGTATTTTGGGAAGGCGTTGCGAGAGGGGTAAAACTTTGATATTGCGCGTTGTGTGTTTTTTGACTTATAATCTGGGGGTTCCGCGTTGCGAACCCTTAATTTTTTGGGGAGTTGGGAGTATGAAGATTGTAAAGCGGTTTGTTATTTTGGTTATGCTTTTTCTTATAACTGCACCTGTTTTTTCGGCAAGCGCGGTGGGGTACGTACATACCGTGCAAGCGGGGGATGTGCTGTGGCGCATTGCCCAGGCACATGGCCTTTCTTGGGAGGAATTGGCGGCCTATAATGGGCTGGAAAATCCCCATTTAATTACCGTTGGGCAACGGATTTATATTCCGCTTGCGCACGTTTATATGGAATATGTGGCGGTGCAAATAAATGAATCTACCCTTGAATACGGGGTGCAAATTGGGGGTGCGTGGCCTGTGGAGGGCATCCTTACCCTTCCCGCCGGAGCAGATGCGGCGCGCCCCGTTCCTGGGGTTATTTTGGTCCATGGCGCAGGGGCCATGGACAGGGACGGCACCTTGTTTGAACATAACCGCCCGCTGTATGACATCGCCCGCTTTTTAAGTGTCCATGGCATTGCGGTGCTGCGCTACGATAAGGCAAATTATATACACGGAGCGGAAATGCTTGCCCATTATGGCCCGTCCTTTACCGTGTGGGAGGAAACCATCGAACCCGCGTTGTATGCGGCCCGATTGCTTCACGCCGACCCGCGGATTAGCCACGTTTATCTGCTGGGGCATCACCTTGGGGCCATGGTTGCGCCGCGCATTCACGCCGCGGGGGGTAACTTCGACGGGCTTATTCTTATGGCAGGGACGCCCCTCACTTTGGGGGAAGTGGTGCTGGCACAAAATTGGCAAGCCCATGATTATATGTGGGAGCAAGGCGATTTCCAAACGGCGGCCCATTTGTCGTATTTGTTGATGGAAATGGAAGATTTCTTGTATACCCTGCCCGCCCTTTCCGCCGAGGAAGCCCAAGCCCTGCCCTTCGACCGGGGTTTGTATGCCTATTATTTCCGCGATTTTGCCCTGCATCCAACGGATGTGTTATTGCAAGAAATGAATATACCCATGCTCATTTTGCAAGGCGCTAACGATTTTCAAATGCCCTTTGAGATACATTTCGAGGCGTACCACGCATTACTAAGGGAACGCGAAAATGTGCGCTTTACTATATTCCCCGGGATTAACCATTTCTTTATGCCCTCGGGAGCAAACACCGTACAAGCCGCCTTGGATGAATACACATTCCCATCACGGGTATGCACATTTGTATTACAAAATATTGTAGAATGGGTGTTTTCAAGATGATTACCATGCAATGGTTTTTTGGCGAGCAAGATTTGGACGACGTTTACACCCTGCGCCGCACAGTTTTTATTGAAGAACAAGGCGTTTCCGAAAAAGATGAATACGAAGGGGACGACGGCGGGTGCATACACACCGTATTATATGTAGACGACGCCCCCGTAGCCACAGGTCGCATTAAAATCACAAAAGAGGACTATGTAATTGGGCGGGTGGCAACTTTGGCCGCCCACCGTGGCAAGGGCTTTGGGCGGGCGGTTATGCAGGCTTTGGTTAAAGCCTGTTGCATCATGGGTGGGGAGCGGCAAATCCTTCACGCCCAGCTACACGCCCGCAAGTTTTACGAAAACTTAGGCTTCACCGCGTATGGGGACGAATTTGACGAGGCGGGCATTCCCCACATTTGTATGGAACACCACGGCTGGCCGGAGGGGAGTTGCGCACATGCGGCTGGATAAATATTTGAAGGTGAGCCGCATTATTAAACGGCGCACCGTAGCCAACGAAGCCTGCGACGCAGGGCGCGTACAAATTAACGGCAAGCTTGCAAAGGCTTCCGTAGAAGTAAAGGTCGGCGACAAAATAGAAATTCGCTTCGGCGACAAGGTTACAAAATTGGAAGTCACCGCCATTAAAGAGACGACAAAGAAAGATGATGCATCGCTCATGTATCGGCTGGAGGGTTAGGGTTGCGGGATAATTTCTACCACATATGCTATGCATTGCCATTCGTAGTCGATGTATTTTATTTCTACGATACTTTGCCCGTCGCCCATATTGCAATGCGTACATATCGTAATTAAACGAGTATGACGCCGAATTTGCGCGCGCATACAGTTTTCGTGGTAGGGGCAAGGATGATGCGCTTCTACGACGTAGAGGAACTGGCGGTTTTCTTCGTAGGGAAAACTAATACGCATTGCGCCAAGCCCAAGTAAAGGCACTTCAATAAACATACCTTCGCACAGCGGCGAGGGGCATGGCTGCCCCGTAGGGCGAAGGCGCGAATTACTTGCAATATCAATCGGCGTTTCGCGCCAAAAATGTAAGACGATGTAGAGAAAAACGTCCTGCGTTTCGTCGCCGCCAACGGGGCGGAATGCGATGAGGTTTATAAATTCTTCGTCCTCCGGCATAAGAAAATCTATAATCTCCCACTTATAAGCGGGGTCCAGCACCGTGTCACACAGTTGCACCCATTGGGAAAACATGCCCGTGTCTGAATCGCTACGCAGGTAATAAAACGGTTGAATGTGGTTACGTATTTCAAATGGGGAATGAGAAATGGGGAATTGTGACTCGAAATGCAGCGCAGCACCCAACAGCGGCGGCGCATCCTGCGGCACAAGCCGCTGGTACGCGAATACACCTACTGATATAAAACCGCCCAGCACAAACAACGCAAGTAACCGTTGTGCCGCGCTAATCATCGCTTTGCGCCGTTGTTTACTGCGGTTTGCTTCCCGTAATTGCACGGCTTCCAGCAGGGTTTGTGCGCTAGGGCGTACCCCAACGAAAGTTTCCTTATACATATTTTCCAAATCATTCATATACACCGCTCCTTATTTTTTCAAGTTCCCTTGCCAGTTTTTTGCGCGCGCGTTCGTAGCGTTTGCGTAAAGTCTGTGCCGAAGCGCCAAAGCGTTCTGCCAGCGCGTTAAAGTCTAAATCCTCTACCGCTCGGCTGTAAAACAATGCGCGTTCCTTGGGGGAAAGTATACGCAAGGCACGTATCAGCTCTTCCCGCAGCCCTAAATCGGGTGCGTCTTCATACACACTATCTTCTTTGGGAAGCCCGCCGACAAACAACGCATATAAGCGTCGGTTACGCCGTATATCCAAGCATGTATGGTACGCAATACGGTACAGCCATGGACCGGCGGCGTCCTCGTCGCGTAGCTGCGCCGCTTTTTTATGCGCTTTAATAAACGCCATTTGCGCCGCGTCCTGTGCGTCGTGATAATCGCACAAAATGCTGTAGCAATACCGCGTAATTGCCGCACCGTGCGCCATAATGAGCTGCGCAAGCAATGCATCGGTGGTTGAAGCCGCTTCTGCTAACGTCATATTTGCCTCCCGTTTGAACTGCATTATAGACGATTGCCGCGGGGAAAGTGTGACAAATAAAAAAGAACGGTTGCCCGTCCTTTTTAATACTACGCTTCTTTTTTATAAATTATTTTACGGATACTTGCTTCCGATAAGCAGTAGCGGTGCATGAGCTGTATCACGGATTCGCCGCTGCGGTAGGCGTCTAATATGTTTCGGTTACGACCTGCTACGTGGGCTTTTGCCCCGTTTTGCTGCCCCCAGCCAATGCGGTCGGCATCTTGCTTGGGTACGTATATAAGCGCACCGCCCGAATATTTTTGCACCTCCCTAAAAATCTCAGGTGGAAGCACGTCCTTTGCGTTTACGTATTTCAAAATATACCTCCCTGGTGGGTACGTACCTCTTTTCGGGTACAAACAACGACGACGGGGTTAAAAATATATGGGAAGTTCTCTGTTTGATAATGTTCATTTCCATTCTCCTTTCGGTAAAGTTTATAATTTTGGTCTTTCGTTAAAAAGCCGCCCCGTTTGCACGGGGCAGCCACAGCCTTTTTAGGTTAGGCTAAAAACCACCCTTTATTCACCAACATAACCACTCCTTTCTTGGGTCTTACCCATTCCCATAAATGAGAACGGGTATGGATACGCTTATTGTAAACCCATACCGCAAAAGGTGCAATAGAATTTTTGTTTATAAATTAATTATTATTTTTTTGGCGTAAAGCAAGGTTTGCATTTTCAACCGTAAACTATGCAGCGTGTATCATTGCGTAAACACCGATTATCTTAGTATAATTTATTCCGCTATATAACGACAAACGCATACGGGGTATGGTTATGGCTACATATGAGATAGGGTTTATTGTGCGTTCACTTAGAACCCTTATGGATATGTCACGGGAAGACCTTGCGGGGGAAATTATTGACCCATCGGGGGTAACTCGTTTAGAAAACGGCAGGCAACCTGCTTTTTTGTTGTTAGATGATAAGGAGTTGCTATGCAGCGGTGTAAATTTTGGGGTATAACAATCATTATGTTCGCTCTTTCTTTAGCGGATATAGTTTTGACTTATATTGGAACCCCCGATCTGCGCAACGAGGGTAATCCTGTTATTGTTTTAATTCATGAAAATTGGGGATTGGGTTGGCATTATATTATTTTTATCAATATAATTATTTTCTTTGTACTGACAACAATGGCTTATTATCGGTTTATTAAAATAAATTTTATCCGATACCCTATAATGGCAAAAAATATATTTCATTATGCTCTTTTGATTCACACGAAAGAGCATAGTATGTATGGATTTGTTTTTTCTTGTTTTTTATCATTTCCAGTGGTGATTTTTGTTAGAATATTCGCTGTTGTAGGTTGGTTGTCAATTATTGTTCCAAACATGTTTCCGTGGTCCGGAGTAGGAAATTTTGAATGGGATAGAAGTGGCACTCTTGTTAGCATACCATTTTTTGATCCATTAATTAGCCGTTGGGGTGAAGCTATGACGCTTATTGTTGTTCTTGCATTATTGTTTTCATTGACGCTATATATATTTTGGTTTTCAAAAGAATGGCGTGCAAATAAGATTTTAATTCAAAGACTAGGTGAATGTTATGAACAAAAACACATAACCATTTTTTGTAAATGCGTTTGGCGCACGAAATTCCGACAAGGATTGCCAAAAACAGGGGGATGCCTTGGAGTATCACATAGAAAGTAAAAGGAAAAAGTATTTAAAGCGCATAGGGTAGCTTGTTAAAATGGATATTGTCGTTTTTGCTGGCAAATCCCTCTTTGCTATAGAAACCGCCATGCCTACCGCACAAACCCTTCGATTAGCACGCGCAAACCAATAAGAATAAGGATTACCCCGCCCGCAAGGGCGGCTTTTCGTTTATATCGCATACCAAACACGCCTCCAATCTTTACCCCCGCCATGGAAACAACAAGCGTTATCACGCCTATTAGCACTACCGCAAGGGCGACGTTTACTGCCAAGAATGCGAAGGAAATGCCCACCGCCAGCGCGTCAATGCTGGTGGCGAGGGCGAAGGGCAGCATAATTTTTGCAGAAAGGGAAACCGCCGCAGGGGTTTCGTCTTCCTCTTCCCGCGCGGAGATTATCATTTTCCCGCCCAAAAAGGTGAGCAGTGCAAATACCAACCACGTATCAAAGGTCATTACCGCATTAGCGAACCATCGCGCGGCTAAAAACCCTATAACAGGCATTACCGCTTGGAAAATACCAAAATATGCCCCAACGGTAAACATATCACGCAAGGACGTTTTACCAAGCCCCAACCCCAGTGTTACCGCAACGGCGAAGGCGTCCATCGCCAGCCCAACAGCAAGCAACACCAATTGAAAAACCGACATGCTTTATTTATCCCCTTGTGCCGTCATGCGCGCGGGGTATACGTCCATATCCCAGTTTTTTTGCGGACCCTGCTGTAATTGATAGTACCCCCGCGCCGCTATCATTGCGGCATTATCCGTACACAGCACGGGGGTTGGCATATGTAATTGTAGGTTTGCGCTTGTGCACACATTCTCAAACTGTGCCCTAAGGGCACGGTTGCACGCAACGCCCCCCGCCAATGCCACCGCGTTATAACCAAATTTTTGCGCCGCATGTATGGTCTTTTCCGCCAGCACCTCTACTACGGCTTGTTGGAAGGATGCGGCTACGTCTGCGGCGTTAAAATTTTTATTCTTTGCCAAATACTGCATAACGGCGGTTTTTAACCCGCTAAAGCTAAACGAAAATTCCCCCACTTTTGCACGCGGAAAGGCAATTGAATGTGGGTTGCCCTGCTGTGCAAGCTTATCCACCTGCGGCCCGCCCGGGAATGGCAAGCCCAGCAACCGCGCTACCTTGTCAAAGGCTTCGCCCGCTGCATCGTCCATTGTACCGCCTAATACATGGTATACGTTATAGTCCCGCACCTCTATAAGAATCGTATGCCCGCCGGAAACAACCAGCGATAGGAACGGCGGCGCTAAATCATTCTCAAATAAATTGGCACATACGTGCCCTTCAATATGATGCACGCCTACCAGCGGCTTCCCTTGCGCGAAAGCAAGCCCCTTCGCGTAGTTTACGCCCACCAATAACGCGCCAACCAGCCCCGGACCGTTAGCCACGGCAAAGGCGTCTACCGCTTCCAATAAAATACCCGCCCGGGATAGGGCTTGTTCGGTAATATAACCGATTGCCTCTATATGGCGGCGGGCGGCAAGTTCGGGTACGACGCCGCCAAACGGCGCGTGTACCTCGGTTTGGGATGCAATGATGTTAGAAAGAATCCGCCGACCGTCTTTTACAACGGCGGCGGACGTTTCGTCACAGCTGGTTTCGATACCCAGAATAATCATGCGTTGAAGCTTTTGTGCGGTGTATTTTCTCCACGGTGCAAGCCGTACAGCAAGCCCGCGATAACAACAGCAAATACCAATGCAACAATACCGATGCCGGAATTAATGAGCGCTTCACTTACATAAATCTGATTAACCCACGCGAGTGCATCGTTAAAAATAACAGCGGCAGAAGCAAGCGCATTTTGCAGCGCCATTACCACTTCCCACTGCGGGTTAAATGCGAATAATAATGCAACGCCCATCACGATACCGCTTAACCCCCAGAGAATGCGCAGTCCCGCGCTTACCGTTTCCGCAGGGGTTACTGCTTCCGCTTCAATGCGCGCCATTACCTGCGCGGTGAAATGTATCGGCGCTTCGTTCAATGCGGGCGCGGTGAGCAGCTCTGCCGCTTGGTCCATTAAAAGATACAACGTGCGGCACGGCTCGCATTGTAAAATGTGGGTTGCCAAATCCCGTGCATCGGCAGGCTTCAGCGTTTTTTCAACGTAGTGCATCATGGCGAGTTCTGCTTTTGGGCAGTCCATAATTACACTTCCTTTCATGTTCTGGCTTCCAGCATTTCCTTGAGCAGTTTGCGCCCGCGGAAGATGCGGTTTTTTACTTTGGAAAGCGGTTCACCTATTTTATCGGCAATTTCTTGATAACTCAAGTCCTCTTGGTGGTACAAGACCACGGGAATGCGGTACATCTCGGGCAGGTCGCTTAATATTTTTTGTATGCGCTCGGTTTGTTCCTGCCGCAGGTACTGTGTTTCGGGGGAAGCCTCTGCAGGCATGTTTGCGCCTTCTGCCATGTGTGCTTCAAAAGGCACGGTTTCCGCTTTTTTCTTGCGGTGCTGGTCTATAATATGATTACCCGTAATGCGCATTACCCACGTGCTAAACTTAAAAGCGGGGCTATAGCTGCGCAAATTTTTGTAAATTTTTAGAAAAACGTCCTGCGCGTAGTCGTTGGCTTCTTCGGTATCACGGATTTGCCGCAGGATAATCGAATACACCAAGTTCTTGTACCGATTAATAAGTTCGGCAAAGCTGTCTTGGCTTCCGTGTAAGCAAGATTCGATGAGTTCCATGTCGGTGCGCAGGTCTTTTTGCATGGGCTACTCCTCGGTAAATTTTAGTGTTTTTGTAAGCCTATCCTTCCCCGTGCGTGTGTTTTCGAACACAGCCGTAGCGTGGGAAAGATAATTAAACGGGTCGGGCAACGCGGGGCTAAAATGGGTAAGCCACAGCTCGCGGGCATTTGCCTTCTTTGCAATTTCCGCCGCTTCTTTGAAGCTCATGTGCATATGCGCGGCGGCTTTTGCTTGTTTCTCGGGGTCGCCGTACAGCCCTTCGCAGATGAATAAATCTGCCTCCCGTGCGAAGTCGGGCAAGGCTGCAACGGGGCGCGTATCGGTACAAAAAACCAACTTTAACCCCTTGCGCGGTGCGCCAAGCACCATGTCTGACGTAAAGGTCTTACCTTCATATACGATAGTTGCGTCATTTTGTTTTTGCAACGGTCCCCAAAGTTTTAGGGGAATGTTTTGCGCCTTTGCCCGCTCGGGGTCAAATTTGCCGCGGCGTAACAGTTCAATGCTGTACGCGAAGCAAAGTGCGCGGTGGTTTAGCGGCAGCGTGTGTATGCGCAGCATTCCCTCTTCGTAAGCCCTTGAATTATTTTTATCCAGTTCGTTAAACACCAGCGGAAAGGGCAAATCCTGCGCGATAATACACAAACTTTTCACGATTTTCTCCAGCCCCGGAGGACCGAATAATTGAAGCGGCTCGGCGCGCTCGGCATTCGCCATGGTAAGCAAAAGCCCGGGCAAGCCCGAAATATGGTCGCCATGGAAGTGCGTAAAGCAAATCATATCAATTTGCTTAAACCCCCAGCCCAACATACGAAGGGATACCTGTGTGCCTTCGCCGCAGTCGAAGAGCATCATACGCCCGTTTACGCGGCACAGCATAGAGGATAAAAAACGACCGGGCAGAGGCATCATGCCTCCTGTACCTACCAACGCTACATCAATCATATGCGCGCCTTCATCGTACCACGGGTAACATGGACACGGCAAATATAAATTTATCTTCATCGAAGCGGTATTTCTTCATCAACTCGGGTCCGCAAGAATGTGACCCCACACCATTTTGCCTGTAGTCGATATTGACAATCGTTTCTTCACTGCGTTGCAGCTCGTGGGGGTGCCTTGCCGCGTCCAGGGTTTGCGCGGTGTAATGGGAGGCATTAAAGGAAAATGGCGCGCTGTCCATTTCAAAGAGAAGCCCACGCCGACGTTCATCGGTAACAAATGCGTAATGCACATTGCCGCGCGCGCCGTTTTCTTGGGGCATAGCGTAGTTTTCAAACATTGCATCTACCGTGGTGGAGAAACATGCCATGTGCGTGCTATGGTGCAGGTCAACATAATTTTCATGCGGCCCTCGGCCGAAATATTTTACCTTTTCATACCCGCGGGGCATGACCAGGCGCAGACCAAAACGCGGTAAAGGAAGTCGCCCGCCATCGTGCATTTTTTTGCGCTCGTTTACTTCTACAGAAGTTTGCAAGTGAATGCGCCCATCATTGGTAATTGTCCAAATCGCCTCACCGCGCAGTACGGGTTCTTCCGCATAGCCGCCTATGGCGTAGCGGGTTTTAATGGTGCAAATATCGTTTTTGCACGACCATTCGGCGTTATATAGATGGGTTTTTGCGCGGTCCATGCCCCAATTACGCCATTCGGCCTGGATAAAACGGTCATTATCAATAGGCGCCCGCCATATATCGAAGGTCACAGGCTGTGTGATGAGCGGCACATTTTCATAGCAAATTTGGGTAAATGCACCTCTTTGCATATCGAAAATATAGGCAAAATTATGGGAAGAAATATGCAGTTCTGTACGCTTTTCCTGTACGTCTAACGCGGTGGTGCAGCGGTGAATGTCGAGTACCTTTTCCGTTTTTACCGTTTTTTCGCTTACGACGAGTTGGATATCCGCCACTTCGCCAACGCATAGGTTTACGGTGCAAAAGCCGCGTTCATTTTTCGGCGGCAGTGCGTGTCCGAGGTCTAGTTCCATGGATTTTTTTGCTTCGATACTTAGCGTTTGTTCAATGCCGTTTTTATAGGAAATGCCATCATTTTTTACCGTCCATTGCAAATTTATGCCTAATAAATTTAATAAGTGAGATAAATTTATAAAGTCATAATCATTAAAAATTTTCACAATACCTTTTTCACGGTTTGCCCATTCGGCACGGATGGGCGCGTACACCGCCTTCGCTTCCTTAAAGCCTGTGTGTGGGGTGCGGTCGGCGTATACCAGCCCATCCAGGCAGAAATTTTTGTCATTGGGTGCGTCGCCAAAATCTCCCCCGTAGGCGGTGAAGGTTATATTATACATTTCCGCAATTTGCTCGGGGCTAAAGCCCTTGCGCTCCATGGCTTTCAACGCGCCGTTGTAGGGTACAGTGTATTCCTTGCCCTGAGCATCGTAATAGCGTTTGGCGAGTAGACCGTGGTCCCAAAATTCCCAAATACAGCCGCCAATGAGCTTGGGGGTTTTGTTAATAATTTGCCAGTAATCCCACAGGTCACCCGGACCTGTACCCATTGCGTGGGAATACTCGCAAAAGAAATAAGGGCGGGTGCGCTTCTTATCGGCGGCATAATCTGCCACCCAGCCCACCGAGGGGTACATGAGGCTACACAGGCTAAACGCGCCCTCGTGGTCTTTACCCACGGCGCGGGTTGCGCCTTCGTAGTGTACCCAGCGGTCGGGGTCGCGCTCCATTGTCCAATAGCCCATTTTATCGTGGTTGCTTCCGTAGCCCGATTCATTGCCCAGCGACCACATAATTACCGATGCGTGGTTTTTGTCCCGTTCTACCAAGCGTTCGATACGGTCCAGGAAGGCATCTGTCCACATGGGGTCACTGCTTAGCGCGTGCCAGTCGGGCTTTAACCCGTGGGTTTCGTGGTCGGTTTCGTCAATTACGTAGAAGCCGACGAAGGAACAAAGCGCTACAAACCGCGGGTCGTTGGGGTAGTGCGCGGTGCGAATGCAATTTACATTGTACTGCTTCATCATCATTAAATCATCGAGCATCCACTCCAGCGGCACGGACTGCCCGTACAGTGGGTGGAAGTCGTGGCGGTTTACGCCCTTTAATTTCACGGGGGTATTGTTTATCAGCAATGCGCCGTCCTTGCCCAGTGAAATGCTGCGCAAGCCAATGTCGAAAATCAGCGTTTCTGCATTTGCATCTTTGCCGTAGGTAATATGAAGGGTATAGAGATACGGTATGGCTTCCGCGTTCCATAGGGTGGGATTTTTTACGGGAATCTCCGCAAAGCCCAGCCCGTATTCGTCCAGCATAATGGATTCGCTTCCTACAGATTTGTTGTCTCTATCGTAGAGGGTTGCGGTAATTTTTAACTTGGGCGAGCCGTTTAATTCGGCGTGGAGGGTTACGCTTTTGCCTTCAAATTCCTGCCGCGTAAATACGTCGCGCACGTGCTTTTTTGCCCGCGCAAGTAAGTACACATCGCGGAAAATACCCGAATACCGCCAGCAGTCTTGGTCCTCCAAGTATGTGCCGTCGCAGAATTTGAGCACAAGCACGGTGATACGGTTATGCCCCGTTTTTGCGTGCTTTGTGATATTAAATTCCGCAGGTAAGCGGCTACCCTTGCTCATGCCAATGTACGCGCCGTTTATCCATAGGTAGAAGATGCTGTTCACGCCTTCAAAATTGATAAACGTTTCTTGGCCGTTCCACGCTTTTGGCATGTAAATGTCGCGCATATACAACCCGCAGGGGTTTTGACGCGGGACATAAGGCGGGTCAACGGGTATCGTATATTCCACATTGGAATAATTGCATACGTCGTAGCCCTCGGTTTGCCAGCAGGACGGCACAGTAATTGTGTCCATATCCCGCAGGCAAAAATCCGTGGCGTAAAAATTATCAGGCAGTTGTGTAAAGCCTTCTTCGAAGTAGGCGAATGCCCAATTTCCATTGGCGCTTAAATAGCGTTGGGAGCGCTCCCGTTCAAAGACATTTGCCAATAAAAACTTCTGCGGCACGTTAGAAATCGGTGCGGTATGAAACGGAATATAATGTGCGCGGGGCTTCTCGCGATTTTCGTGCAGCATAATGGGGTTCTCGTAATGTGCAGGAATAAACATTGGGAGCGCTCCCTTTCAATAAATTATTGCAGCGTAAATGCACCGCGAACCATAATCCATGCATTTGTGCTGGTTACGCGCACGCCGCGTCCGTCGGTGGCGGGGGCAATAAGCAAGTTATTGGTGGGCACAGTTTGCCCGTTTACCAAGTCGCTGCCGCTTGTGGCATTTACCAAGCCGTTTGCGCCCGCTACAACTACGGTTGTACCTGCGCGTACAATAACTTCTGTTCCGTTTTCCATGATAAGGGTTTGCCCGTTTTGCGGGTTAATTGCCGTCCAGCCCAGCGCGTGTGAGCCGCCTGCTTCTAAGTGATGCATTACATCTTGAAAGATAGTGGCGGCTATGGCTTGCAGGTCCCATGGCTGGTGCTGTGTGCCGCCCGAAAAATAACCGCCGTCTGCCATGCCGCGCAGCAGCTGTACCTCTGCCCACAACGCATCGAAGCGTTCGTCTACATAACGGCGGGTAACGAGGGGGTCGTTTGCGTCGCCCGGCTGGGCTTGTACCACGTGGCGCAAATGCGGGAACGCAGCAACGCTGATAAGTAAGGCTACGGCGATAACGGCGATGAGGGTGTTTGCTCTTTGCTTCATTTTTAATGCACTCCTTTGGGGTGTATGTTATTGGGGGATTTGGTGTAACAAATCCTCCATTTCAACCACGGTTTTGGCTTGATTTATTTTGTGGCGAAGCTGTGCCGAACCGGGCATTCCCTTAGTATACCATGAAAGATGCTTGCGCATTTCCTCGATGCGTGCGCCTTTGCGCTTGGCTACGGCGTGCAGGTGGGCTACTGCGGTTGCAATAATTTCTCCCCTTGCCGGCGGGGGCGGGAGCGCGCCGGTTTCCAAGGCACGCACCGTGCGGGAAAAGAGCCACGGGTTACCCATGGCACCACGCGCTATCATAATGCCGTCACATGTACTATTTTGCAAGCGGTTTAGCGCATCTTCGGGCGCAAAAATGTCCCCGTTGCCAATTACGGGGACATGCAGTGCCGCCTTAACGGCGGCGATATCGTCCCAATTTGCTTCGCCCGAATAATATTGGTCGCGGGTGCGGCCGTGTACGATAACCAGCGCCGCACCGCTTTCCTGCGCCGCGCGGGCTACTTCTACACAGTTTTTGGTAGTGGGTGTCCAGCCTAAGCGGATTTTTACGGTGACAGGGCGCGTTGTTGCTTTTATCGAGGCTTCAACCAACCGCCCTACTAACTTTGGGTCTTTCATGAGTGCCGCGCCATCGCCGTTGTTTACGATTTTTGGCATGGGGCAACCCATGTTTATGTTTACAATTTCGAAGGGCGTATCCGCCAATTTTTCAATGGCTTGCGCCATTATCTCGGGCTCGTGCCCAAATAATTGCACCGCCCACGGGTGAATATTTTCATTTTCCAGCAAGCGGTAAGTATTTTTGTTGCCGTATACCAAGCTTTTTGCGCTCACCATTTCGGAAAACGTTAGCCCTGCGCCGTGCTGTGCTACCAGCGTGCGGAAGGTACAATCCGTTATACCCGCCATGGGCGCCATAAATAAATTGTTGGGAATTGTCACATTTCCAATTTGCAAGGCGAATCACGCTCCGACGTGAAGCGTACCATTTATTTACTTGCCAATCAAGCCATACAATTTTTCCATCGCGTCGTGCAGTCCGCCAACTGAGTCGATTAACCCCTCCTGCACCGCTTCCTCACCGATGAGAATTGTGCCTACGTCTTGCGCAAGTTGGGTTGCGTCCATCATTAATTTCTTCAAGCGTTCGTTGGAAATGCGGGAATGCGCGGTAATAAAATCCTCCACTCGCTCTTGGGTTTTTTGAAAATAATCATAGGTTTGCGGCGCGCCCACAATGGTGCCGTTCATGCGGATTGGGTGTATGGTCATGGTGGCGGAGGGCGCGATAAACGAATAATTTGCCGCAACCGCTAAGGGAACGCCAATGGAATGCCCGCCCCCTAATACCAGCGAAACGGTAGGCTTGCCAAGGTGCGCAATCAATTCGGAGAGTGCCAGCCCCGCTTCCACATCGCCGCCCATGGTGTTTAGCAAAATAAGCAGCCCGTCAACCTCGGTATTTTCTGCACACATCACGAGCTGGGGTATCACATGCTCGTACTTAGTCGCCTTGTTGGTGGGCGGAAGCACCACATGCCCTTCCACCTGCCCCACAATGGTAAGGAATTGAATTGTGCCGCGGGGGTTGCCCTCACGCGGGGGCGGCATGGTTGCCTCGGGCTGCGGGGGGTCTGCGGGTTCGGCGACGTCTTGATTTTCGGGTTCTTCATCAGAAGCTACAGCAAGGCGGGGGAAGGTGCGCACCGTTCCGTTATAGGCAGGAATGGCGAAATTATTGTAATTTTTCATATAAAAGCTCCTAGGGGACTGTATCAATCGACTAATACAGTCCTGTCCAATGATTTATCGCTTGCTATATTCTTAACCCCTATGGAAAATTTATTCAAAACCATTACATTTGTCACTATTCCCCCCTTACACATCGTGGCATAATTGCCTTGCAAGTGAGGGAAATAAAAAAATACGAAAGGGCGGTTTTTATTATGTTAGCAACCATGAAAAATGTAGTGAAGCGTTATGGTAACTTTATGGCGCTGGACCATCTGGATTTGAATGTGGCAGAGGGGGAGATTTTGGGCTTGCTTGGGCCAAACGGCGCAGGCAAGACCACGGCAATTCGTTCCCTGTGCGGGTTAATTGGCTTCGATAGCGGCGATATTAACGTGTTTGGGCAAAAGCAACACGTAAATAATCTGGAAATTAAGCGCCGCATGGGTATTGTTACCCAGGAAATTACGGTTTTCCAAGACCTAAACGCCATTGAGAATTTACGCTATTTCGGCGCGTTGTATGGCTTGCGGGGCAGCGAGCTGGAAAGCAACGTAGCCCGGGTGCTGGAATTTATCGGCCTTACCGACCGCGCCAAAAAACGCCCCAAGACCTTTTCAGGGGGGATGCAACGTCGCTTAAACATCGGCTGTGCGCTGGTTCACCGCCCCAAGCTGCTGATTATGGACGAACCCACCGTAGGCATAGACCCCCAGTCCCGCAACCATATCTTGGAATCTGTTCGCACCATTGCCGGGGAAGGCACGACGGTTATCTACACCACCCATTACATGGAAGAAGTAGAAGCCGTCTGCAACCGCATCGCCATTATGGACAGCGGGCGGGTTATTGCGGAGGGGACCAAGGACGAGCTGGTAAGCAAAATCCACCACGAGGACAATATTAAAATGACGGCGAACATGGCTTCCGACGGCTTGACGGCAGACATTAAAGCCATCGCAGGGGTAAAGGACGTAGTGGTAAACGGGAACGACTATGTAATCACTTCTTCCGCGGAAAGCGGCAACGTGAATAGAATTATGGAAATTGCCATGCGCCACGGGGGCATTGCCAACATTACGGCGGCAAAACCCAACTTAGAGGACGTATTCTTAACATTAACGGGCAAATGCCTGAGAGATGGGGATGAATAATATGATGACGATTATTAAGCATTACTTGAAGCGTTCGCTGATTGAACCCATTGGCATTGCGATTTACATCGTTGCCCCGCTGGTATTTGTAGGGCTTATCGCGGTTATGAACCAGTACAATATAGAGGAAGGCGCAATAACCCTCATGGCTAACGGTACGGATTTAAATGTTGGCAACAATCTGGTGATTAACATGCTTATGTTCCAATTTATGGGCATATTGCTAGTGGTTGACCCGCTGTTTAGGGACTTGAAGTATGATATGCGCTGGCGTTTGCTTTCCGCACCCGTGCCTTCGGTAAAATTTGTGTTTGGTTGTATGTGGGGGCATTATGTGTTTGCGCTGGCGGCGGGCGCGTTGCTGCTTATCGGCGGGTTTTTTATGAACAGTTATATGTTTAATCCTTTTGTTTTGGCGGCGGCACTTGCCTTGGTTGCCTTAATTGCTATGCTGTTTGGCACATTATTTTTCTACCTATTTAAGAAAATGGCGATACCTAACACACTGGGTACGGTTATTTCCTTTGGTATGTCCATTTTGTTTGGCGTAATGGTGTCGGTAGATTTGCCCACCCCATTACATTATTTTGGGCAGTATGGCACACCCTTTGCATGGGCGTTACGGGCAATTATCTATTCGTCGGAAGAAGCGTCTGCGATATTGTCCTCTCCCAATATTACTATGTTTGAAACCTTTGACGGCGGTATGACGGGCGTGATGATGAACTTGGGCTTCCTTGCGGCGTTTGCGGCGGTGCTTGCGGTAATTGTAGTAATTGTGAGTAGGAGGAAAGCGATATGACCATATTCAAATATGCGTTAAAGCGGGCTTTAATGAAGCCCGCTACGCTGGTGTCAAACTGCGTGCTGCCCTTGGTGTTTATTATTCTTATGCGTGACGGGTTTAACATGGATGGCGGGCGAGGGTTTTCTATGCTGGCGTTTCTGCTTATGTTTGGCGCGTTTATGATGGCGGGCAGTATTCAGGCGGATAAGCTGGACGGCGTAACCATTCGCATTTTGGCGGGGCCTATTACCTTCCGCACGTACTTGATGCAAAATTTCTTTGCGGGGCTTGTGCCTACGGTGGTTTTGCTTCTTATTATCGGCGGGATAGGTATGGGGCTGCATGGTTGGACACTGCCCTTCGCAGGGGCGGTTATTATTTGCTTCACCTTGCTTTCCGCCACCATGATTGGTTTATCCTTTGTATGGGCGGTGCTTTTCAAAGATAAGGAAGCAAGCCTTGTTGCCTTTACGCTGATTGTTATGCTAATGGGTATGCTGGGCGGTTTAATGATACCTATGAGTACCATGCCTGCGGTGCTGCGTAATATTGGCGCAATTTTTCCACCCCATTGGGCGGCGCGGGGCTTGGAGGAATTGGTGACTTACGGTACATTTACCACACAGTATTGGGTTAGCATGGCGGCACTGGTGTTGTTTGCCGTGGTTTTACTGCTGTATGGAAGCAAACGGCGGATTGCATAAGTTTTTGTTATAAATCTGTTGATTTTTTGTTAAAAATTTGTATTTATTAGTTTTTATGATATGATGTGGGCATGTAACAAATACACAATTGGTGGAGGTAGTTAATGTTAAACAGTTTGAAGAGTAAAATCGTTTTACCCATCGTCGGAATTTTGGTTTTGATGATTGCCGTCATTGTTGTCTATGTTTCCACATCTACAGCAGATTTGGTTGACCGATTTGAACACGAACGTATGGATGCCGCCATACAAACCGTACACGCATACATAGGTGCGTTGGAACGGCAAACCAGCATGGTTGCCGCCGCATTGGGCGGCAGTGCCGAGTTGATTCAGCTTATTGACGGGGGCAACCGCGATGCAATTTGGCAGTATGCATTTGACATCAAGACGTATTTTGGGGTAGGCGAAATAATTATCGGCAGTGCGGATGGCTTTACCCTTGCGCGCTCCCATCTGCGCGACAGTTACGGGGATGATATTAGCGGCGTACCTTCTGTAAATGCAGCGTTAAACCGCCAACGCATAACCATGTATACCCCTACGCCCACTGCATACATGGTTATGACTTCTACCTCGCCTATTTTGGACGGCGACCGTTTGGTGGGTTCGGTGGTGGTAAACTATGTGGTAGGCAGCAATGATTTCTTGGACGAGTTGGGTCGCATGTTTAGCATAGACCTGACCGTGTTTAATCGCGCCGGCGAATCGGTGGCCTCTACGTTAATCCACCCCCAAACGGGCGGTCGCGCTGTAGGTACCACCGCACGGCAGGATATTATTGACACGGTTATAGGTCGCGGGCAAACCATGCAAATTGACCTGCCCGTATTTGACTTTTTGCCTTACATGGCGTACTACTTCCCATTGCCCGGTCTTGACCGCACACCAAACGGGATGTTCTTTGTGGGTATTTCCTTGGAGCATGGCGAGCAAATCACTTCGGCACAGCAAATGTATATTATTATTATTGGTATCATTGGGCTTGCGGTTGCGGCATTGCTTACGTATTTCTGGGTTTCGCACCAGATTAAGCCCATTCATGTGCTGCAGGGTAAGCTTAGCGAGGTAACGGCGGGCAATATTAATATTAATATGGACCGTGCAAATATTGCTAAAGACGAAATTGGCGCACTTACTTCCAATGTATACAATCTGGTGGACGTAATACGCGATATTATTGACGACTTGGGCAATATTGACCGCGAGTACAACAAAAAAGGGAAAATGGACTACCGCGCCGATGCAAGTAAATACAATCATTCCTTCAAAGAATTGATTGACGGCGTAAACAGCCTGTGCGACGCAGAGGTGACAAACCTAAAAGAAGTTATCCGCATTCTTGAACAAATCAGCGACGGCAACTTTAACATTACGGTGGCAGATTTGCCGGGGGACCGTATCGCCCTTAGCCAAGCCTACCGCGCCGTAGCAACCGACCTGCAAGCCGTTAGCGCGGAGGTGAACCAAATGATTGACGCCGCCGCGGTAAAAGGGCAATTGAATTACCAAGTGGATGCCACTAAGTACCAAGGTGACTGGAGCAAAATTATGCGGGGGCTTAACGATATTGCCGCCGCCGTTGACAAGCCCCTCTCCGAAATTAAAGAAACTATGGGTCGCGTTTCCCAAGCGATTTTTGACACAAAAATTAGGGGGGATTATGCAGGCGACTTCTTGGAAATTAAAAATGCGGTAAACGGCGTGGTAGATTCGCTAAGCAAGTATATTAAGGAAATTGATACATCCCTTACTACGCTGGCGTCCGGCGATTTATCGCGGAGCAATAATGCACAGTTTAGCGGCGACTTTAAGCGTATTGGCGAGTCGATTAACCATATTTCCTCCAGCCTGCATAAGACAATGAGCGAAATTATGACTGCGTCCTCCCAGGTGTTATCAGGGGCGAAGCAAATTTCCACCAGCGCTATGGACTTGGCGAACGGTGCGCAACAACAGGCAAGCAGCATAGAAGAGCTAAACGCAAGCATAGACGTGATTAACCAACAAACTCAGCAAAACGCCGCAAGTGCTATGGAAGCCAGTGCCCTTTCCCGCAAGTCCACGGAAAATGCCAACGCAGGCAACGAAACCATGAAGCAAATGTTAGACGCAATGGAGCAAATTAAGGATTCGTCTGCAGAAATTTCCAAGATTATTAAGGCGATTCAAGACATCACGTTCCAAACGAATTTGCTATCCCTTAACGCATCCGTGGAAGCGGCGCGGGCAGGGGAGCATGGTCGCGGCTTCGCCGTGGTTGCTGACGAGGTGCGCAACCTTGCGAGCAAATCCCAACAATCTACCATAGAAAGCACGGACTTGATTAACCAGTCCATTGAGCGGGTAGATGCAGGCAGCACCATTGCGGAGACAACCAGCGAATCCCTTGCGGTTATCGTAAAAAATGCCGGCGAAATTTTAGAGATTATTAACAGTATTTCCGCTTCTTCGAAGGAGCAGGCGGATTCTATCTCCCAAATTTCTACGGGGCTTGCGCAAATCTCCAGCGTAGTGCAGTCCAACTCTGCCGTGTCCCAGGAAACGGCTGCCGCTTCGCAAGAATTAAATTCCCAAGCGGAAGTATTACAGCAATTGGTTTCATTTTTTAGGCTGTAGCCATGCGCGATTTACCACCCGCACGTATCATTTTTGGTGTTTGTTCCATCATAGGCTTTTGCCTGCTGCTTGCCCGCTGGATTTACAGCGGCAATGCGGCAGGCTTTTTTGTTACATTAATTATGGCGTCCCTATTTTTACTGCGGTGGCGCGTGCCCGAACTGCGCTTTACCATAGTTATTGATGTTGCGCTGTGCGTGGTCATTTACCCGCTTGCGCTGGTTTTGCCCATGTTTTGGGCGATGTATTACCGGGTTTATTTTATGGTGCTTGCGGCGATTTATGTGTTTGCGGTTTGGGATTTTACGGGCGCCCTTTACGCCCTTTTGGGTGGGCTTGCGGGGTTATTTTTGGGGCTGTGGGAGCAAGAATACCGCAAGGTATTATCCACCCGCGATACAGAGGTGGTGCGGTTTTACCATTTACAATCCATGCAAGCCGACCTTGTTACCGCAACCGCGCAAATTGAACGCATGACGGCCGTTAGCGAACGCGCCCGCATTGCCCGCGAAATACACGACAACGCAGGGCACGAGATTATTGCCGCCTATATTTCCCTGCAAGCCGTGCGGGCGGGGCTAACGGGGGAAGCACAAAGCACTTTGGATTTGTTCGACGCCGCATTACAGCGCTTGGATAGCGGAACGGACCGCATTCGCGAAGCGGTACACAACCTTGCCCCCGTTACCGCCCTGGGGGTGGAAACCCTGCAAGCCGTCTGCGCCCGCTTCCCCGCCGCCCCCATACAATTTAACGCCTTTGGGGACACCAACCACGTTCCCATTTTCGTATGGAATACCCTGGAAACCTGCCTAAACGAAGCCCTCACCAATGCGGTTCGCCACGCCCGCCCCAATACCGTAACCGTAACGCTGGACACCACTCCGCGCCTAATACGCCTGTGCATAGAAAACGACGGGCTGGACGCCTACACAACCAACAAGCATATGGGCGTAGGCTTACGCAACTTACGCTACCGCGCCGCCGCAATTGGCGGAAGCCTTGCCATTGACCCGGGGGAGGTTTTTAAGGTAATTTGCGTGATACCCATCAAGGAGGAAAACCCATGAAGCTCCTTATCACCGACGACGACGCACTAATCCGCGAAAGCCTAAAGCTCTCCCTTTCCCGCGAGGAGGACATTACCGTATGCGCCCTTGCCAAGGATGGCGCAGAGGCGGTAGACCTTTGCAAAACCCACACCCCCGACGTAGTACTTATGGACATTCGAATGCCCGGGACGGACGGCATTGCCGCAACGCGCCTAATAAAGGAGCGCTTCCCCGCTACCAAAATTATGATGCTTACCACCTTCGACGACCGCCCCATTATTCAGCAAGCCCTTGCCGCAGGGGCAGACGGGTATCTGCTCAAGACCGATAAAATCGCCAATATATCCCACAAGCTTAGGCTGCTCCTTGAAGACATCAGCATTCTTGGGTCGGATGTACTTAAAAAGCTTACCCCTCAGGAGAACCCGCTCCTTACCCGCTTAACTCCCCGCGAGCGCGACATTGCACGCCTTGTTTCCCTTGGGAAAACGAATAAGGAAATTGCCGCCGAGCTTTTCCTTAGCGAGGGTACAGTGCGCAATAATGTGGTTATCGTAATGGAAAAGCTGGAAGTTTCGAACCGCACGCAGCTGAGTACGATATATTTGCAGTCATAATTTTTAACGGTGCGTATATGATATAAGGTTAAGGGATTAAAACCGTGAGACGCGAACTTTAATTGTTGGGAGGTATTTAATGTTAGTTAGGTGGATAATTAGCGCGGTACTACTCTACGCCCTTACGTGGATTTTCCCGGGCTTTGAAATTGACGGCGCAATTACGGCGCTGGCTGCCGCGCTGGTGCTGGGTCTTGTAAATATTATTGTAAAGCCGATTATGCACCTTATTTCTCTGCCCATCACAATTTTAACGCTGGGCTTATTTTCGCTGGTGATAAATGCGTTAATGCTGCTTCTCGCTTCCGCCCTTGTGCCCGGGTTTGTGATTTCGGGCTTTTGGACGGCGTTTTTTGCCGCCGTTGTGTTGAGTGTGTTAAATGCGCTGTTTAAGCCCGACTGAAATTAATAATTTTGCTCAAAATTTCGGCTGTATTGCCGGAGTTTGTGACGCAGCCCCCCTAGCCCGTGTGCCTTACGCCGCGGGCTTTACGCCGTTTGTTAGCAGCGATTTGGAAAAACGTACCAACCCCACCCTTACGCTAAAGGGTGCGCAAAGCATTATCGTAATAGGTGTTGACCGGGAAGAAAAAGGAACTGCGTCTATTAACGATACCGCATTTACCGCCGAGCTTTCCTCCCTTGGGACAACCCTTGACTACCACAAGCGAGTCAAAGCAATTTTACTTGAACTTGTGGAAGCCTTGTGCAAAGTGGGTTACACCTTCCGCCATAAAATGATTGTAGACAACGCGGGTTTAGATGAACGTGCCCTGGCGGTACGCGCGGGGCTGGGCTTTTACGGGCGGCACGGGCTGGTAATTTCGCAAAAATTCGGCACGCGGTTTAATATTGGGTGCTTGCTTACGGATATTCCCGTTGAGGAAATTCCGACAACAAACAAATTACGGGGTAAAAGTGATGCGAGTTTTATTGAGGAATGCCCGCATACTTGTCACCTTTGTATTGCCGCCTGCCCCACGGGTGCGCTTTCTTTTTCTATGGAAAACCCGCGGGGTGCAACCTTTGACGTTACGCGCTGCATTTCCTACCTTACCCAGAAGGACGCGCTCTGCCCCGAAGAACAAAAGCTGCTTGGCAACCAGCTTTACGGCTGTGATTTGTGCCAAAATGCTTGCCCCCGCAACGCCCCCCGTGGTACAACCTATGTAAACCCTGCCGATTGGCCGGAAAAAACGGACGAGGACTTTGCCCACGAATACGGCAATACCGCCATGCTATGGAAGGGCGCGGAAATATTGCGCCGTAATGCGAAGATTGTGTTGCATAATCTGCATCAAGGAGAAATGCTTGAATGACCGATGAATATTACATGCAAGCCGCCTTAATCGAAGCGCGAAAGGCATTCGATACCAACGAAGTACCCATTGGTTGCATCATTGTGCGCCACGGGGAAACGGAGGGCGAAATAATCGCCCGCGCATACAACGAGCGTAACGCGGTTAAAAACGCCCTCGCCCATGCAGAAATTTCCGCCATACACCAAGCCTGCCAAGCGGTGGGCGACTGGCGGTTAGAGGACTGCACCCTGTACGTCACCATCGAGCCCTGCCCCATGTGCGCGGGGGCAATTGTGCAGGCACGTATTAACCGCGTGGTTTTTGGCGCGAGGAATGCCAAAGCAGGCTGTGCGGGCAGTATTCTAAACATACTAAACGAGCCGCGGTTCAACCACCAACCGCAGGTTACTTCGGGCGTGCTGGAGGAAGAATGCGGCGCGTTAATGTCGGAGTTTTTTCTGCGGTTTCGGGGTTAGGGGGTTTTACACAAAATTCTACGTCTGTGCCATAACGGGGAAGCAAAACTTCTCCGGTAAGTCCCACGCACCCCGTATAAAGAAGGGGTCTTTTTTTGTGTCTACGGGTTTCCATTGGGGTTTTACACCCAACCATTTTGGGCAGAAGCCGAAGGCGATTTCCTTCACCCCTGCGAATGGGAGCGCTCCCGCAAGCTGCGCAAATGTGACGGGATATTTTGCGATTATATCCGCAATAAATAAACGCTCGCCTTCTTGTTGTGCGATGATATATACATTCAACGCGGGCAGGAAATAGACGTCCTCGTCGTATTCCATAATAAGGTGGAATAGGTTGATGGATTGGGCGTTCTGTGTATCCAACGTATGGGAAAAATGGGCGCGGTTATACAACGCGTCCATGAATTTTGGGTCTTTAAGGTCGCATAACACCGCGGTTGCGGGGTCGTTTTCGATTTTCGCGGCGATATACGGCGTGTGGGGCTGCACCTGCGTAAAGCCGAATCGCGGGTAAAAGTCTACTACACCTGCGTTGGCGGCCAGATAGGCGGGGGTGGTTGGGTATTTTTCCAACACATGGTTCATTAATTGGCGGGAAAGACCTTTACCCCGCGCGCTTTTCCGCGTGGCAATTGCGCCGAATTGGTGTGCGACAAACGCCTTGCCACCCACCAGCATGTCGGATTTATAGATACACACATTGGCAAGCATTACGCCGTTTTCGATGATGGAATAGCTTTCGTACTTCTCGTCCCACAATTTTTCCGCAAACCACGGCGCGAAGGAGAAACCGAAGACTTCTTGAATTAAGTCGTCGAATATTCCTTCGTAGGCGGGGTCGTTGCTATTATTAAAGGTTATCATACACGCTCCCTTTTTCTTGCGGGTATAGCGAAATAATTCGCCCTAACCCAGCCGCGCCATAAACCGTTCTGTGTCAATAATTACGCGGGTGTGCGTACCCGCGCCAATTTCATGCTTATCGTCGCAAGCCGTTACAGCAAAGGTAATTTTGCGCCCTTCTACGCTTGTTACCTCCGCCGTTGCGGTTATTTTTGCGCCCATGGGGCTTGCGGCTACGTGGGCCACGTCTATGTCTGTTCCCACGGTGGTGTGCCCTTCTTCCAAGTCGTTTTGCAGTGCGTTGCAGGCGGCTTCTTCCATTAGCGCCACCATCATGGGTGTGGAAAATACGGGCAGCATACCGCTTTTTACGGCTAGGGCAGTATTAGTTGCGGCAACCACGGTGGCGGCTGTGCCTGTTTGACCTGTTTTCATGGGTTCACATTCTCCTATTCATTTACGCTTCGCGTATAAGCGGGAAGCAGCTTGGGTGAGGTAACGCCTGTGCTTATACCCGCTTCTTTTAATGCCTGCGCGTAGGCTTCTACATGCTGTAACGCGGGCTTGCCTGTGGAAACTTCGCGGGCCTTTTTTGCCGCATTTTTCCCCGTAAGCCGTCCAAAAACGATAATATCTAACAGTGAATTGCCCATTAGGCGGTTACGCCCGTGTATGCCGCCTACGGCTTCCCCCGCTACGTAGAGGTTTGGGATTTTTGGTGTGCTTCCGTCGGGGGAAATGTCGATACCCCCGTTTTGGTAATGGAGCGTTGGGTACACCAAAATAGGCTGTTTGCGAATGTCGATGTCGTAGTTCATTAACATGCGCAGCATACCCGGGATGTGTTTTTCGATATGCCCTTCGCCGTGTACGCGGTCGATATTGGGCGCGTCCAGCCACACAGCAGAGAAGTTTTTTTCACTATCAAGCAAAACTCCTTTGCCTTTTTTGCATTCCGCCATAATGGCGGCGGAAACGACGTCCCGCGTTTCTAATGGGTGTACAAAGGCTTCGCCTTCGGCGTTAAACAGCCCTGCGCCAAGGGCACGCACTTTTTCGGTTACTAATGCGCCGAAAAGCTGAGCGGGAAACGCCACCCCCGTTGGGTGATATTGCAGCGCGTCTTGGTACAGGAGTGCCGCACCCGCGCGATAAGCCAAAACCAACCCGTCGGCGGTTGCGCCGTAATGGTTAGACGTGGGGAAGCCGTTGTAATGCATTCGCCCCGCGCCGCCCGTGGCGAGAATTACCGTTTTGGCGTGTGCAATTTCGTATTTCTCGGTAAGCATGTTCATTAATAATGCGCCGCAAGCGTTTCCGTTTTCGTCCAGCAGCAGCTCTATTGCGGCGGTGTATTCGACAACGGGAATGTTTAGCTGATGCACCTCGTCGCGCAAAACGCGGGTAATTTCCGCACCCGTATAATCGGCACAGGCGTGCATTCGCTTGCGTGACGTACCGCCGCCGTGGGTGGTTATCATGGTGCCGTCCGCTTCCTTGTCAAACATTACGCCAAGGCTTGAAAGCCAATCAATCGCCTGCGGACCGTCCATGACAAGCTGCTTTAACAGCTCGGGCTTTGCCGCGTAATGCCCACCGCCAAAGGCATCTAAATAATGCTGCGCGGGCGAATCGTTTGCCTTATCCGCCGCCTGTATTCCGCCCTCCGCCATCATGGAGTTGGCGTCCCCCATACGCAATTTTGTTACCAGCAGTACCTTTGCGCCCGCGTGGTGGGCTTCGATGGCGGCAGAAGCCCCCGCCCCGCCCCCGCCGATAATGAGTACGTCCGCTACATAGTCGGGCGCATCCGGGTCGAAGGACTTACCGTAAATTCGGCTGTTCGAGTGCAGCATTTCCGCCAGTTCTATTGGGGCTTTTTGCCCTGTATTTGCGCCGACTTTTAGCGTTGTAAAAGACGCGGCTTGATAATCGGGGTGATATTTTTCAAGCAATGCTTTTTTTTCATCGGCGCTTAACCGCGCGGGGGTTTGCGATGTATTCATATTTATGCCTCAATTTCCCGCGCGTTGTAACGCTGCGCGATTTCCTCATTGCTTAGCCCCATAACCTCCGTCATAGGCGCATCATGCTCGCCCTTAACAATTTCCTCAATGCGTGCTTTGTTATGGGAAGCTGCGGCACTCAAGTATTTTCCCTTTAGCCGCCGCGCCAGCAGCCCCACCAAGGCGTGGGAAATATCTGCAGGACAACGTGCCGAGCATATACCGCACGCAACGCAGTCAAAGGATTCGTGGGCGCAATTTTCCAGGTCGTTACGCTTGGCGTAGGCGATGTACTGCATCACATTTAGGCTACGCGAGCAGCTCTTTGTACAGGATTTGCAGCCGATGCAGCCAAAAATTTCGGGGAAGAGGTGCATCATAGTAGCGGGTGCCGGGGTGAGTGCGTCAAGCTCATATTTTTTACGGTTAAGCGGGAAAAAAGGAAGGGTAGCCACATGCATTTCCGCTTGCACCTGCGTTTGACACGCCAGCGCAAAATGCACCTTGTTTTCCCCTTTAATGCGGTAAATTGCACCACACGCGCCGCAAAAGCCATGACGGCACCCGCACCCGCGCACAAGGCGAAAGCCCGCGTACTCCATTGCGGTCATAATTGTAAGTTCGGCGGGTACTTCGTAGGCTTTTCCGTCAAAGTAGACGGTGATACGATTATTTATCTCTGTCATGCTTGTTCCTCCCGTTGTTGACTTACGGTTAGCACGGTTTGTTTTGTTATTTTTGCATTCTGCATTTTATTATAAAAATGGTGGGCGTCTTCGTTGGATGCTGTATGCAAAAAGTATTCGGTTACACCCAGCAGGTTTAATTGTTCACCCATTTTTTGGAATAAAAATCGCCCAACACCTTTGTTCCGTTCGTTTTTCAAGACATAAATCCAATCCACATACGCGCGAATTTCCCCACCAAATGCAAATGACGGAAGCAACGAAAAGTCAATTCTGCCAATGACCCGTTCACAATCGGTTACACATAACAGACATTTCGCCGATTTGTACCGCGTATCAAGTAAGGCGGCGCAAGTGGTGTGGTAAAATAAATTTGCGTTGAGGTCGTTAGTAAACACATCGGGTTCGGTTAATCGCGCTTCCTTTTCAAAAAGAACCAACGCCTCCACGTTGTGCGGCGTTAACTTGATAACCTTCACGTCTAATACTCCTCCGGCAGTTCGTCAATTTCATCGCAACGGAAAACGGGACCGTCTATACACGCGTATTTATGCCCGATATTGCAGCGCCCGCATTTGCCGATGCCGCATTTCATGCGCATTTCTAATGTGGTGTACACCTGCGTTTTTTCAAACCCCATTTCAATTAAGGTGGCAAGGGAATATTTTATCATCACAGGCGGTCCGCAAATGAGCGCAATTTTACTGGGGTTAAAGGATAATTGCTTGATATAGGTCGGCACAAACCCTACGTTGCCGCTCCAGCCTTCTTCCTCGCGGTCTATGGTAAGGTGGACGCGTGTATTGGGTCGGGCTGTCCACTCGTTTTGTATCTCTTCCAAGAAAACTAAATCGGCAGACGAACGCGCCCCGTACACAATATCAACTGCCCCGTATTTGTCACGGTTGTCAAACACATAGCGTATTACCGAGCGTAGCGGCGCAAGCCCAATGCCCCCTGCAATAAAGAGCAAATCCTGTCCAATCAGCACATCATTTACGGGGAATGGTCTGCCATATGCACCTCGCAGGGTAATGGGCGAATCCACTTGCAGGGTGTGTAACTCGCTTGTGAGTTTACCCACACGCTTAATGGAAAACTCGTAAAATTCTTCGTTTGTGGACGCAGAAGAAATGGAAAACATCGCTTCCCCCACGCCGGGAAGGCTTAGCATCGCACATTGTCCGGGCATATGTGCAAAGGGCTTTTTTTCGTCCTCACCCACCACACGAAACGTCTTTGTATCTGCTGTATTTTCCGTAATGTGGATAATACGAGCGGGGAATGGGATTAGCCCTAAATTAGGGTTACACATAAGCGTTCACCTCTTCCTGCGCCAGCACATGTGCCACTTTTACGATGTTCATATTCACGGGGCATTTGTTTACGCAACGCCCGCAACCTACGCACGCAGATGTCCCGTATTTCTGCATGTGGTACACCAATTTATGCATAAATCGCTGGCGGAAGCGCTCCTTTTTAGAGGGGCGCGGGTTGCCGTGCGCCATTTGCGTAAAGCCGGGGTACAAACATGCGTCCCATTGGCGGGTGCAGTGGGTTTTTTCGCTATTTTCGGTGCATTCATGGCTGGAAATGTCATAACATTGGCAGGTAGGGCACAGGAAGGTGCATGTCCCACAGGCGATGCATGCCCGGTGCAAATTGTCCCACACGGGCGCATTAAACGCGCTTAGCATATCGGCGGGCAAAGGAAGCGCGGGCGCGCTGTCGGGCGGTTCAACCGGTAACAAATCGTTACCGGCTGGAATCGTGCGCTCTAATAAATCAAGCAGCAATTCCGTTAATCTTTCGCCCTTTTCACTCTGCGCAAGCCAGAAAAAAGTGCCGTTTTTTACCCATGCTTTTACATCGCCCTTGGGCGCTGCGGGGTTAATGTTTACCGATTGACAGAAACAATTTGCACCCATAGTTTCGCAAGCGAAGGTGACAATATAAGACGCATGTCTGCGCGCCTTGTACTGCGGGTCTATTGGGTCATTCAGATATACGCCGTCTAAAATTTCAATGGCGGCGGCATCACAAGCGCGTATGCCCAGCAAAACAAAGGGCGCATTTTCGGGCGGGGCGGGGGTTATTTTATAGCTGTCATTTATTTTCGCCGTTTCGTACAACTTTTCCAAGGCGGGTAAGAAAAACCCTTTGGGGGATAAAGTAGTTTTGCTTGAACCAAAATCCCCATACACGGGCATTTTCTCCGCGATGCGGTTAATTAACTGCGTTACATTGTCTAATGAGCATGTGTACACCGGTGACTGCATTGCGCACCCCTACTTGTTTGATGTGTAAATCAACTTGCGGTTAAGCAAATGCACGGGAATGCCCCGGGGGCAAACGCGGCTGCACTGCCCGCAATCGGTGCAGCGCCCGTCTTGATGCAAAGCGCGAATTGCGTGGTAAAACTGCCCATCCAGCGGGTGGTCACTATCCATTACGCATTCCTTACAATGGCAGGTGGGGCAAATGTTTCGGCACGCATTACAGCGAATGCACTGCGAAAAATGCGCCTGCCAGAATGCGTAGCGCGCGGTATTTTCCTCGCTGTCTAAGCGGGTTACTTCCGCAAAACGGGCGGCTTTGTTTGTGCTTTCGCGCGGGTTGTTTTGGGTATTTATTTCCTCATCAAAGAGGGGGTAGTCGGTTTTTGTGCAGGTACGGCAGCTTTCAAGCAAGTCGCGCGCTTCGCCTTCGTCTACTTGCACACAGCCCTCGCAGCCCACAGCAATTACGTAAGTATTTTCGCGCTTTACTTGGTTCTCTTTCACCAATTGCGCAAAACTGTGTGCGTCGCACGGGCGCAGGAAAATCAACGTTTTTTCCGTTATATTTATTACATATTTGCTCAAATTTGCAGTGCAAAATTCGTTATATACGATTTTTTCAAACGCGTTGGGCTTGGTAAAAAACGCAGGCGCAGGATAGCTTGGGAACGCTCCCGCCTCCCACGCAAGCACTTGCTTAATTATACCCGCCGCGTGTAATTCTTTGGCACGGGTACGCATTTTTTCTTGTTCATTCATTTTGCGCACCTGCCTTTGTGTACATATTACGATAACGCTCATTTTTGCCCAACGCGCTCACCTGTGTAACAAATGCGTCCATAGTAGCGGCAAATTTTGCGCCCTCCGCAGCGGAAATCCATTCCAAATGTACGCGCTCCCGCTCAAATCCCATAAAATCGAGTAAAGAAAAAAGCTGTGTTAAACGCCCTTCGGCGTGGTAATTTCCCGTAGAGTAATGGCAGTCGCCCAAGTGGCAGCCGCACACAATAACGCCGTCCGCACCCCGCACAAACGCGCGCAAGATAAATTGCACGTCCACACGGCACGAACAGGGCACACGAATAATTTTTACCTGCGCGGGGTAGTTCAGACGGCTTGTACCCGCCAAATCAGCTCCTGCGTAGCTGCACCAGTTGCAGCAAAAAGCCACAATTTTTACCGACATAATGCATCTACCTCCGCAAGTACCTGCTTGTGGGTAAAACCATTCAAATCCATCGCATTTGACGGGCAAAGCGATGCACACCCGCCGCACCCTTGGCACAACGCAGGGTTTGCTTCCGCGGCGTTACTTTCAAGCGAAATTGCTTTATAGGGACAAACATCTATGCAACGCCCGCAACCGGTGCATTTTTTATCATTGACCTTCGCCACGCAGGGGTTGGTTATTAATTTATCCTTCGCCAGTACACCAATTGCCTTACACGCCGCTGCGCTGGCTTGCGCCACGGTTTCCGGTATATCCTTGGGTCCGTGACATACGCCGGAAAGGAAAATACCCGCGGTTGCGCTTTCCACAGGGCGCAATTTGGGGTGCGCTTCGGAGAAAAAGCGCAACGTATCCATGGGCGTTGCCAGCATTTGCGCCAACGGCTTTGCCCCCGGGGATGGCTCAATAGCCGCCGCAAGCACCACCATGTCTGCTGTGGTATCAAACCGCTTATTTTCCAGCAAATCCACGGCTTGCATGTGCAGTATGCCGTTCATTTCGGCAATTTTGCCCACCTGCCCTTTTATATAACGCACGCCGTAAACCTCCACCGCGCGGCGATAAAATTCGTCAAACCCTTTACCCGGTGTGCGCACGTCGATATAGAAAATTTCAATTTCCGCTTCGGGGTACTTTTCCTTAATGGCAATAGCATGTTTTGCCGTGTACATGCAGCAAATTTTAGAGCAGTAAGGCTTACCGCGCGTTATATCGCGACTTCCCACGCATTGTATAAAGGTGATTTTCTTAGGGGCTTTGCCGTCGGAAGGGCGCTGTAGCTTACCGCCCGTTGGACCCGCAGCGTTCATTAAACGCTCCAGCTCCAGCGACGTAATTACATTTTTGCTGTCATGGTATGCGTATTCGCCATAGGCGTCAAGGGAAAATACTTGATATCCCGTAGCCGCAATAATTACGCCGTATTCTTGGGTAAAAACCGCGTCTTCCTGCGTAAAATCAATCGCTGCGGGTTGGCATACATCGGCACATAGCCCGCACCGCCCATTTTTAAATTTTATACACGTTGCGCGGTCAATTACAGGCACATTGGGCACTGCTTGGGCAAAGGGTGTGTAAATGGCGGTACGGTTTGCAAGTCCGCAGTCAAACTCGCTTGGGATTCTTTTAGAAGGGCATTTTTCCCAACAAGCACCGCAGCCTGTACATTTTTTCATGTCTACACTTCGTGCTTTTTTGCGAATAGTTGCCGTAAAGTTACCCACAAAGCCTTCTACCTCTTCCACTTCGCTGTAGGTGTGCAAGGTAATTTTTTCATGGGCGGCGGCGTCCACCATTTTGGGTGTTAAAATACACGCGGCACAGTCCAACGTGGGGAAGGTCTTATCCAATTGCGCCATTTTACCGCCAATGGAGGGCGTGCTTTCCACCAAATCTACGGCAAACCCCGCTTCGGCAATATCCAGCGCCGTTTGTATGCCCGCAATGCCGCCGCCAATAACCAGCGCACGCTTTGTCACCGCGCTTTCGCCTGCAAACAACGGCAATGCAAGCTTAACGCGGGCAATTGCCGCCTTTGCCAGCTTTAACGCCTTGCCTGTAGCGGCGTCCTTATTTTTATGTACCCACGAGCATTGCTCGCGAATGTTCGCAATTTCAATTTGATAGGGGTTTAGCCCTGCTTTTGCGGCGGTCTTGCGGAATGTATTTTCATGCATTCGCGGAGAACACGCGCAGATAACCACGCCCGTTAATTGGTATTCGCGCACAGCATTAATTATTTTTTGCTGCCCGCCCTCGGCACACAAATAAGGATATTCCGCCGCATGTACCACCTTTGCGTCCTGCTGTACCTGCGCCGCAATATACTCCGCGTCTATGGTCGCTTTTATATTACTGCCGCAGTGGCAAACAAATACCCCAATTCGCACGGCTACCTCGCTTTCCGTAACGCAGCCACCAATAATTGCTGCGGCATATTTTCGATTACGTGTTCGCTCAAGGATTCAAGTAAAACTACTTTATTCGACAGTGCGCGTTTTTCTTCCGCAAGTTGGGCGGGCTTTACACCGCGGGGGCAACGGGCTTCACAGCAAAAGCATGACAGGCATTGCCAAATCGCGCCCGCGTTTTGCACCCGTTCGCCTTCGCCGTTGCGCGCATAATACACCCACTTATGGGGCGGCATGTCCATAAACGGGGCGACGGGACACGCCGCACTACACCGCCCGCATTGCATACACCGCTCAATCATCGTCTTCCACACCCAATGCCTCGGCAAGGAGTTCGGTAAAATAACATACATCTACTTCCCCTGCGGAATGTTCAATCAGCTGGTACTGGCATAACGGACACGCCGTTACCAACCCCTGCGCCCCGCGGGAAACGGCAGCCGCTATCACCCGTTCCGCTAGGGTTTGCGCCATCGGCTTATCCTGCAGGGAACGGTACCCGCCGCAGCACTCGTTGCGCATGGGATATACCACCGGGAGCGCTCCCAGCGCAGCAATAAAATCTTCCATAATGCGGGGATTTTCCGCGTCATCAAAGTCCATTACTTCTGCGGGGCGCAGCAAAAGACAACCATAATACGCGCCTATCTTACGCCCTTTAAGCGGGTTTATTACCCGTTTTTTTAGTTCATCAAAGCCTATGTACTGCCGAAGCACCTCCATGTAATGCAGCACGGGGGTTTCTCCGGCATATTCCAGTGATTCGTCGTAATTTTTTACCGTTTCGCGGAAAGACACGTCGTTTTTCGCTTGGTGGTTCACTTGCTTAAAAACATGATGACACGCGGCGCATAGGGTAACTAAGGTGCGCCCTTTTTCCCGCGCTTGCACCAGCGCACGCACGGCGGCGAGCTTTGGCGCAACCTGCTCGCTATCGACAGGGAAAACTGCCCCGCAGCATTGCCAATCTTCAACTTCCTCCAGCGTAAAGCCCAGCGCGATTGCGCTAAGCCGTGCGCATTGGTCGAGATACTTCGCCGTTGTGGACAACGTACAACCTGGGAAATAAGAAAAAACCATGCCCGCACCCGCTTTGCCCTTGATGTGACAAGCATAATATTTTTCTCGCCCTGTGTCTACCTTTATTTATGCGGGAAGGATTCTAACCGTGGGCGAAACGAGAATACCCGTAGGTTTTACGCGGTATTCATACGCCCAGCTTGCCCCCGTTGTGCGCCACGCATCAGGTCCTATCCATTTTTCTGTCACATTTGCGTTGTGTATTGGGCCAAAGGTATTTACGCGGTTTCCGTATGCGGTAATTTGCACTTCACTTTCTTCTGCCGGGAGCGCTCCCAAGTCAACAGAATACGGCGCAAATGCAATTGTGCCTGCACGTTTTCCGTTCACATCTACCGTAAGCAAGGGATTGGTAAAATGCGTGGCTTGCAGCTGCGTATTTTCCCCGCCGTTTACATGACAATGGTAGGTAATATTCCCGCCGTAGAAGGGTAGCCCCATTTGCGTTATATCGCCGAAGGGCAGCGCTTTGGGGAAGGGGATTATCACCGAATTACGCCCTTGCACACGTACACCAAACTGCCCTAGCAAGAAGCAATTTTCAACATCGGTTGCTTTGCCGAAGGGGATTTTTAGCATTAGCGTATTTTCCCCAATTTTCAACGATGGGAGCGGCACCGTGCTTATCGACTTGTCCACATAATATCCTGTGCAACCAGCATTTACGCGGGCGCCATTCCACATAATTTGCGTTTGCTCGGCGTTTTCCAGCGCCAACGATATTTCCTGTAATTCAATTTCGGATTGAACAGTAAAACGTAGCGAAAGTGCATGGGGTGTTTCATTTTGGTTACCTAAAATCCATGGCTGTGCCTTGTGGTTACGGCGCAAGGGGTATCCCAATTCCATGCGGAATTTATTGTCTATACGAAGCACATCTTCGCCTGTTTCTTCCGCTTGCCACGCACCGCCATTAAAAGCATAAGCGGCATTATCCAACAAAAGCACATTCGGTTCGCTTAGCGTAAAGGCGTGGGGAGCGAGCGGGCGTTCGCCTTCTATCGGCATAATGTCAGACGTAACCGGCGCCATGCCAAACGAAGCGCCATACTGTGCATTTGCTTCCACAATAGGGGATAGCTTTACCAACAAGCTATCGTGCATATTTAACGCACTCATTATTACGGTTTTTCCGCCTTTTACATGGTGGGATAGGGGTACTTTGTTAATTGTGCCATCCATCGTATTGTATATCTCCGCGGTGAACAAACCATTCACCGTAATTGCATAAACCTCGAAGCTGGGTAAATCTTGATTAACGGGTTTTGTACCGTTACAAATAAATAGCCAGCGGTCATCGCCGTCCTGCCTTAATTGATAAATCCACTGGCGGGTGCGAATGCCATCTAAGCGCGTTATATCCACTTCGCGGAAATTTTCCAGCGCGCCTAACAGCGCCGTTTTCGCAAAGGGAATTACCCTGCCGCCGGAAAATTCGCCACTGCATACTTCCCCATCCGCCAGCGTGGGCGCGCTCCCCATGTATAGCACCGCCCCCCCGTGTGCTGCAAATTTTGCCAGCCTTTCCCGTGTGGTTTTACGCAAGCTAATGCACCCGGGCACTACCACGGCGTCATATGCCATACAGCCTACGGTAAATTTTTTATCCGTCGTTTCCTTATACAAATCGGGCAGCAGCGCTTCCGATATAAAATCAAAATCCATTTGCCCAAACAATAGCCAGTCAATAACATTTTCGTATTGCGCCTCCAGTTCCGCGCGTTTTTCGTTGGTTTTATCGTTGGGACCAAACGCCATCCACAGGCTTTCTACGGGGTGAATCACCGCGACGTTAACAATGGGCTTGCCCCTTGTCAGCGCCGTATTTACCCGCGCAAAGTGGTCCTCTATAAAGGAATATTCCTTAAACCACGGGGACTGATAGCCAATGCTTGCGGGGTAGTCGCGCTTTGCCTCCCCTGCCATGCTCACCCATGTAAGGTGATGCACGCGCAGGGTAATGCCCAGTGCGGCTTGCCAATCGCCCTGCAATTTATGCCCGCGGAAGTCGAAATCCCAGTTGGTTACGCCGTATAACTCGCTCATCACACCCTCTCGCCCGTACTGGTGCGCGGCACTTTGTGCTTGCTTTGCGGTGGCGTATTCTCGGCGGTCGCACAGCATATCAATACCGGGTAATTGAAAGCTGCGGAAGGCACGCATACAGTCGCCAATCGCCATGGTTTGCGAAGTTAGCGTTTCCTCCGCCATCATATGCCCCGTGAGCATAAGTCCGTTTGCCTCGCACCACGCGCCTACTTGGTCGGAAAACGCTTGCGTAAAACGCTCACATACATGGTCGTGATAGCGGTAACGCGCCTTAGAAGGGCGCTTGTCCTGCCATTCCCAAAATAATTCCGGCAGAAAGTCCAGCAAGCCTTCGCCGTAGGCTTGTGTATACGTTTCTTCAAAGTCCGCCGTGAAGGGCAGCGTTACTGCTTGCATATCCGCCCCCCGCGTGAGGTTTTGCTTAAACGAAAACTGAGGTTCGTCCGTAAAAATTGCGGGTATCGACTTGCCGAAATAATCGCCGAGTTTTTCCTTATATTTTTCGTGCGTAAGTTCAATAAACCGCGCAATGGCTTTTTTATCCAGCGTATTTGCATAAGCTTGGTTGTTAAACCAAGGATGATTGCCCGAAATTGCGTTAAACGCCTCGTAATATACAACGCCGTTTTCATACACGTCGGGAATATTTTCTATACGCTCGTACCCAACCAAATCGCCGTCAAGCAATTTTACTTTATACCGCGCAAGCAGTGTGACGCCTGCCGTTGTGTCTACTTGGTTACGGCGGTAGGGAAGCGGCTTGCCCTCACCAAAATTATGCTGCGCGGGGCAAAACACCAGCAGTTGTGAACGCAGGGAAATATCCTTAGTTACCAACCCGCCCGCCGCCCCCGAGGGCCAGCGGTCTTCATCATAGAGGTAGCAAATCATTTCATTTTTTATCGCTTTTTCGTTGCACAATTGCGTCATTTGCATAAACTCTTCGCCCATGTATTCCGTGGCAAGCCCGCTTCGGCTGTGCATAAAAAAGCCGCCAAGCCCCATCTGTTTAAAGATGTCTATTTGGCGGGTTAATTCTTCGCCTTCCAGCTTACAATTCCACGCCCAAAAGGGCGCACCGCGATATTCTGCGGACGGATTGGCAAATAATTCGGGGGTCAAGTATTTTTCCTTTGCTTGCTTATAAATCATGGACAACACTCCTCGTGTAAGTATTCAACTTCACTATAACACGAATTTCCTTGCAAGCACACCGTCTATCATGTATACTCATTGCCAAGGTGGATTTACTAAAACTCTAGGAGGAATGAACCATGGCTTACAAAATTACCGACGCTTGCATCGCCTGTGGCGCGTGCGTGAGCGAATGCCCCGTATCCTGTATCACCGAGGGCGACATTTACAAAATTAACGAAGGCGATTGCATCGACTGCAACGCTTGTGCGGGCGTTTGCCCCGTAGACGCTTGCGTACCTGCGTAAGCTTTTAAAAAAGCATAAAAAAACGCCTTCTTTCGCAGACGGCGTTTTTTATTTCTACTCTGTAATTATTTTGCTAAATCGCCTTAAAATCTCCGGGATATCAATTTCCTGCGGGCAAACGGGCACACATTGCCCGCACAGCGTACATGCCGTCGGCTTTTCATGCTCCTTCAAATTCTTTAACGCTACCTGCAAGAACCAGCCCATCTCGTAGCCCGCTTCGTTAAACATAGTTAAAAGCATGGGAATATCCAGCTTTTGCGGGCAATTTTCCATACAATAGTCGCAGCTTGTGCAAGGCACCAGGTCTACAATACTTTCCAGCACCTGCTGAAGCATTTCATCTTCCGCGGGCGTTGTTGGGTCGTGCTTGCCAAAAAGCGTTACATTTTCTTGTATTTGTGCTAGGTCGCTCATGCCGCTAAGTACAGATACGATATTATCCAGCGACTGCAAATGCCGAAACGCCCAAGCCGCTTGCGAATCATCCGGACGTACCGCCTTCATTTGCCCGTTTGCCTTTTCGTTTAAACGCGCCAATGTGCCGCCGCGCAAGGGCTCCATGGCAATTACGGGTAAATTATACTTGGTAAGCACGTCGTATTTATCGCCTGCTTTTTGCAATTTCCAATCCATATAATTAATTTGTATCATGCCAAAATCAAAAATATCGCCGAAATGCTGCCTCGTATGCAGTAAGAACTTCTCAATCGTGTCGGCGCGTCCGTGGGACGACAAGCCAAAATACTTGATGTGCCCTGCTTCCTTTAGCTTTAACATGGCTTCGATAATGCCGAGCCCCTTGTCGGTATAAATGTCATACGAGCCTTCCGACACGTTGTGCAGCATATAAAAATCAAAATAGTCTACCCCGCAGCGTTGTGCTTGGTACTCAAAAATCTCGGTAGGGTTATAAAAAATCCTATTATCCTTATTCGAACCCGAAAGCTGGTACCGTCCATTTACATTCTGCATCATCATACCTGCCAGTTTAGAAGACAAATACCATGTATCGCGCGGGTAGCGTTTTAACGCCTCGCCTATAAAACGTTCCGAATCGCCGTTATGATAAAACCACGACGTATCAAAAAAGTTGACGCCGTTGTTATACGCGTAATCAATAATCTTCATTGCAGCGTCGTTATCAATGGGTGCGCCCCAATTACGACTGGTGGCGGGCAAACGCATACAGCCCATTCCCAATGTAGAAAGCTGTAGCTCCTTAAACGGTTTTTTTAATACCATGCATACCTTCTCCCACACGAATTTTTATGCAATATAATACAACAAAAAAACCGCCGTGTGGCGGTTATTAGAAAATATTATTTTTTTATCGTGCGGCGCGTTGTAAATCGAGGGGAGTATCAGCGGGCGAACGCCTATTTTGCCACCATTCCACCACGCGGAAGCGCACCATTACAGTGGGGTCGTTCTGCTCCCTGTGCGTGAGCAGCGCAAAGCCTTCCGCCGATACATTGTCTTCCAGCAACCCCCGCGTTGTATCAGAGCTTGTTATATCCACATAACACAGCGGAGGAAACATCAAGCACCACCAATTTAGCCCTGCGCCTTCGCCAATCGTTATCAAAAGCGTTTCATACTGCCCGGGCGGGAAAACAACCCCCCCATACACCACCGTTGGGAAAAATCGGCGCGTTATTTCTGCCGTTACGTTATGCGAAGCGCCTTTTTCGTTTATCAGCATTTGCCCGCTCGCTTCAATTTCCGCAAGCCGCGCGACAATATACCCCCGCGTAATTTCCAAGCATTCGCTTTGGGAAAGCATTTCCCCCAGCTGCGCAAGCGTGCCGTCGCGCACGGCATTTTTCAAATCCTGCTCAAACGCTTCATTACTATGCGCAAGCACGTGGAAACGCAGTACATTATCCGCTATTTCACGCTGCGCTACGTCGGAATACACATAGCTCACCGCGCCCACAAGTACCGCAAATGCCAGCCCCAACGCCAGTGATACGCCCATTAGCCGCGCTTCTTTAATAATCTTCATTTATATCCGCCCTTTCGTTTTTAAATGCATGTGGATTGTTGCCACTGATAGGCGGTTGTATACGTGAAGATTGAAGGATTAGGAACAGAATTATTTTGTCAACGATTTGAACGCGTATGCTTCTACTGCATTCTCAACTTTGTTTTATGACGCAAATATTTTCGCGTTGTTGCTTTTGTGCTTTTATTTGTATCATTTTTACATCTTCTTGCTTCTTTGCATGATTCTATTTGACCTTATAGAAAGGGGCTGTCTCATTTTTCTTAATGAGACAGCCCCCCCGCGACTTTAATCTTCATAATCTACGCGCGGGACAAATATTCCCCTGTGCGGGTGTCGATTTTAATTTTGTCGCCCGTGTTTACAAACAGCGGTACCTTTACGGTTGCGCCTGTTTCTACAGTGGCGGGCTTGGTTGCGCCTTGGGCGGTATCGCCTTTGAAGCCGGGTTCGGTTTCGGTTATTTCCAGTTCAACAAACATGGGCGGTTCGATGCCGAAAATGCGGTTATTGTGTACAAGTACCTGTATCATGTCATTTTCTTTAACGAACTTTAAATTGTCGCCGATTTGCTGGGCGTTCATTTCGGTCTGCTCGAAGCTTTCTGTATCCATAAAATGGAACATTGTGCCGTCGGTATAAAGGTATTGCAGGTCGCGCCTGTCGATATGGGCGCGCGCCATTTTTTCGGTAGGGCGAAAGGTTTTTTCCAATACCGCGCCGCTTTCCATATTTTTGAGGGTGGAGCGGACGAACGCCGCGCCTTTGCCTGGTTTTACATGCTGGAAGTCGATGATGGTGTATAAACCGCCCTCGAATTCGATGGTAATGCCGTTTCTAAATTCGCCTGCTGAAATCATACATAATCCGTCCTTTGTTTTTAATTGTGATTGGGGTTCTTTTTAACAATTTCTGCCGCTTGTGTAAGGTAAGCAAGAATCGTTACGTCTAGCTGTGATTGTATCACATCCAGCTTAGCAAATAACGAACCCTTGTTGGTAACAACGTACTTGGGGGGCAATTTGTTAAGTACATACGCCATCATATCATATTTACAGCGTTCGCAGTCGCATAGCCCCATTTGTTTAACGAGTATGGGAAGCTTTTCCGAAACTGCATCCTCCATATAATTGCGTAGGGTGGCCTCATCCATGGCTGGGTCGCTCCTTATTATTCGTAGTCCGGTTCATTTATATCAAAAACGCGAATGCGTCCGCCTGCTACCGAAGCGGTAATGCGCTGTGTGTTGCCGCTATGCTCCAATATTACGCGAAAGCCCGCCGTAGGTGTACCCCGTGGGTGAAACAATAACTGCGGGGCAGAGCTTTCTAACAACTGTACACCATTGGGTATTTGCACCGTGCGTAGGGTGCGCCTGGGTCGTGTTGAAATGATGCGGTAATTGTTATTAGGTATATCGAAAACAACGCCAAACTGCCGCCCTTCCATAATGGCACGGCGCTGGGCGTAACGCATATCCGCTTGCAGCTGTAACGAAGCGTTATGTAACGCCCTGCGGTTTGTTTGGCGAAAACCTATCGCCGCCCCGCCGGAAAGTACAAGCAACAACGCAAGTACTGCGGCAAGCTCTAACAGCGTTACGCCTCGTGTATCCCGTAGCGTTTTAATAACCATCGCTCAAATAACCGCTTAAATTTTACAAAGAAAAAATCCTTCTCCGTAAGGGGCTTTACTAAAATAGTAGTAATGCCCGCGTTTTTGCCTGCCCATACATCTGAAAAAAGCTGGTCACCGATAATCGCCGTTTGCGCTTGTGTTGTACCCATTAGCTGCATCGCTTGTCGCACACCGCGGGTCATGGGTTTTAACGCATTGGCAATGCCGTTTAGCTGTAAATGGCTAAACAACCGCAATCGCCCATTGGTATTATTAGTAAGTAAGCATATCGCAAAGCCCATTTTCTGCAAGCGTACCAGCATTTCTTGTATGCCGTCTACTGTATTGGACCGGTCGAAATGCGCCAGCGTGTTGTCTAAGTCGTAAATTAAGCCGCGTATGTTTTGTTGCCAAAGTCTTTCGTAAGGAATATCCAGTACCGAATTTAGGTAATAGTCGGGCGCAAGGGACATGCACAAGCTCCATTCTTAATTTATAAAGGTTGCTTATGGCGTGATGCGTATAGAATGTACCATTGCTACGCTACTACCGTCAAGTTTTAAATATGCATTTATGGTGGCGGGTACGGTTATTGCCGCAATGCGGTATACGCGGGTTTGTACGCGTACGCGGTCTGTAAGGGGCATAACGGTGGTTAAAAAGCGGTAGGTATCTATGCGGGTGGTATCGTCTTGTTGTGTAATTTCCACGGTTAAATCCCATCCGAGAGGGGCAAACGCCAGTGCCGCGTTGTGTAAATCTTGTATAGTGGGCGCGTCGTAACCCGCTAAAAACTCGCGTGTAAAAAATAAAACCCGCTCATTCCCACCTACGGCGAGATTGTACAGGCTTGAAAAATCACTATACGATGCGGTTACGCGTCGGCTTGCTACGGTAATAGTAAGGGCAATGCCCGCAAGTAGCGTAATAAGCAATGCCGCAACCAGTACAAAAATATAGGCACTGCCTTGTCGGTTATTCATGGGGGGTAAAGCCCAGCATTTTTGCCATAATAATACCGGGGAAGCGGGCGATGTACGTATTATATTCCGCAATAGCAAAGCCAAGGGCTTGGGTGTCCGTTTTTTCATCTTCATCGGCGGCAAGTAAATCATCTAATTTGCTGCGCCGCCGCATAACTTGAAAATGAAGCACCATGCCGACAATACATACCCCAAAAACCACTAACGAAACCACGCCAAAGGAGGTTATCATTTCCCTTCACACGCGGCGACCATTGCCGCAATGTGTGCGGGTGTTGTACCGCAGCACCCGCCAAGGTGCGTTGCGCCAAGCTGTGCCATTTCTGCCATGGTATTTGCAAAATCCTGTGGAGAAAGAGTGTACACGGTTTTACCGTCAACAATGTCGGGTAAGCCTGCGTTGGGCTGCACCAATACGGGAAGCGTAGTAGCCGCTAATAATTCGGGCAACAGATTTTTATACATATCAGGCCCCAGTCCGCAGTTCATACCTAAAGCGGTTACGCCAAGGCGCTCCAGCAGCTGTGTCATTTCTTTAATGGGTTTGCCCATGGTGGTGCGCCCCCGTTTATCGAATGTCATAGTTGCGTAAATAGGCAACCCCGTAGTTTGCGCGGCTTGTACAGCAGCTTCCAGTTCAATCATGCAAAAAAATGTTTCAAGTAAAATCATATCTGCGCCGTATTTTTTACCGCTTTGCACGGAATGGGTAAAAATTTCGCGGGCTTCGTCTTGGGTCATTTCGCCAAAAGGCTCCAGCATTACGCCAAGGGGTCCCATATCTAACGCAACATGGGGCGCGTTTGCGGTTTTGGCATGCGAAACAGCAGCCTGTATAATTTCATCTGCGTTCTTATATTTATGCGTGTACGCGCCAAAGGTATTTGCCGTCATTACCTGTGCGCCCGCTTCTTTGTATTGCTTGTGAATGTCCGAAATTTTTTCGCCCTGGGTAAGGTTGAGCAGTACGGGGTCGCCCGCGAGTCTTTTTTCTAATAATGACGTTCCCATACCGCCGTCAAAGAATAAGCGCTGCATAATGAATGCCCTCCTGTGCGCAGTTTCGCGCAGTAAAATTAAAGCTGTCGAATTATACGGACAGTATAGCCGTTCACCTGCGTTCCTTCAATAGATAATCAATGCTGCACCCGCCAAATAAACGGGAAAGCGCCTTTGCCACGCCGGCTTTAGACGTGTAACGGCGCAGGCATTCGACTTCGATATTCATAAGCATATGTTCGTTCAATGTCTTGCTGGTATGTATGTTCGGCGAGTGGTCATTCTTGCATATGAAATGTAACGTGTCAAGTAAGCGTAATTACAAAGTAATTATCGCTAAGCGTAATTGCGTAAGGGTGCATAAGTTGTTAATATAGTTTTATGTATACACATAGGGTAAGAATTGCATTTATAGATGACGGCATTCACCCTTGCGTGATAGCGCAGGGCGTTTTGTCGGAACACTACGCCGCGGACGAAAACGGCGTGCGCCCCTGCGCCCCTGCGGAAGCGCTAACCCACGGCACAGCCTGCTATGAAATTTTTAGGAATCATATGACCGTACCGCACCGCATTACCAGTATAAAAGTGTTAGACGATGCAACAGGCAGGGGCAACCACAAAGCGGTTGTTGCCGCATTAAAGTGGTCCAAAGAGTTTGATTTTGAAATTATTAATTTATCACTTGGCACGCAGCAGTACCTTGATTTTGCCCCCATTGCCGCACAAATAAAGCGCCTGCGTAAAACCATTATTGTAGCGGCATGCAGTAACCAAAACAGACTTACCTTCCCCGCGTGTTTACCGCAAGTAATTGGCGTAAGGCACAGCGGCGATACGCGCCTAAAAGGTACGTTTGCCTACCTTCCTAAACCGTATGACCAAATTGATGTGCTTGTAACAAGCGAAGGCGCAAATAGCTATGCCGCGCCTATTATTAGCGCACGGATATGCACCTATATCTTTGAAGGAATAGTAAGCCCCCTTGAAATAAGAAAAAAGCTAGCCGCCGATGCACTGCAAGATATATCATTTATAGACATGCAATTTTACAAAAATCTTATGCCCGATTGGGAAGAAGTAGACATTCCCATTGTTGGGTGGACGGACGCATCCCCAAAAGCGACAAAAGTACTTGCCGATGTAATAAAATTAATGGTAGCCGAAGAATACCGCGCAATTGGGCTAACACGACGCAACAAAACAAAGGCAGAGAGCCTTATTTTTCGCTTGCCCGCTATACAATGGATAGAAACGCTTTACAACTTTACGCTCCCCGACATACTGTTCCTGCAAATAGACCGCGAAGAATTACTAACACTGCCCGAGGCAGAAAAACCCCAAATAATTTTTGAAGCACAGGACATGCATAGCGGCGCAGAAAAAATATTTAATAAATTGATGGAGCATTACAATTAGGATAATTATGCTACAGGTTTGTTATTGCCAAGCGCCCGGCGGTCTGCCTGTACAAGCTGTCTGCTAACCATGGCAACATGTGTAATAATTAAAGAAATAGACAGAAAAAATGAAAGTACGCATTGGTTTTACACAGGACGTACTTTTAGTGAGGATTGAAATGCACCACTTGCTTGGCATCACAAGCGTCCTGTGGTTATTGGGGTATGGGCACAGTTAATGCCTGTATGGTGGATGGAGTGTCATCACCTTTGTCGCCAAACACAGGGACAGAAAGCCCTAATGTTAATGCTACTGCCGGCAATAAAGCATATGTGCGTTTTTTCATCATATCCAAGCTCCTTTCCTTAAGCTTTCGCTTATGTTAACTGCACTTTTTAGGTACTTGAGGGACTTTTTTTTGTTATTCTTTTCATAAAAATTGCTTAACTTTGTATACACATCATATAAGCTTAAATATTTCCCATGGGCATATAATGCAGGTATTGCAATGTTTGTTATAAAGCAAATGGATGTGGCGCTATCTAGTGATAACGAATGAAACAATGTATTATATAATATATTATGAAGGGTACCCTCTTCTGCCATGCTAATGCATTCATTTAAGTACAAAATAGCTTCATCGATTTTATTATATGCACATAATATAACCGATTTGTAGTATAAATTTATTTCGTGAGCATCTATGTTAAAATCTCCATATTCCAGAGATTTGTCTATATTTCTTAATGCATTTTCGTAACTGCCCATATTCAAATAAGTCACGGCTATACGGCGATATATAGGACTTATTTTTCTATTTGATGTTACTTTTATTAATTCATCTCGCAGACAACTATTTAATATATCAAGCGCTTCTTGGTGTTGTCCTGTGCTAGAATAGTTTTCAGCGATAAAATAACGTCTAGGTATATCAAATGTGTGATTCATATTTTCAGATGCTATTTTTTGCGACTTTTCAAAATATATAATCGCTTTCGTTGCGTACCCCATTTCGGTAAAACAATGACCAATGTGGAAATAAAGACCTTCGTGGCTAGATTTGAATGGTTCGCCCAACCGCTCTACTTCCAGCAATGCATCTACCGCTGTTTTGTACTTATAGGCAAACATTGCCTGTACGCCCAATTTACGCTTGTACCAGTAGGTATGCTCGTTATCAAATGCATGTTCCAACGTTTGCAACATAGCCATTGTTTGTTCCATTAATTCAATATCGCCTATAGTCTTATAATACATTGCCGAAAATATATAATACAAATTTTTAATATGAGTTAGCGGAATAAACTCTGCACAGCGTTGCAATTGTGGCTGTACTTTTTGCGCCTGCGCTGTATCGTTGTAGTAAAAAGAATCTTTCCATTCATAAAGCTTTTGCTTAAATGCAGCAACTTCTTCTTCCGTTAGGGGCAAGTCGGGTGCGCCTAGTGCTTTTTTGTACTTATTAACAACAGATTCGGTACAGGGTTGCTTTCCGCGTTCAATTTTACTAATGTAAGATGGGTCGTGTCCCATTTTTTGCGCTATAACTTCTTGTTTAATGCCATGGCTTTCGCGGATATTTGCCAGTGCCTTCATTTTGTCTATAATTTTCACCTTGTAAACCCCCTTTAACTTGACTATAAAAAGCAAAAGGAACGCTGGTTTAATGCGATTTATGTAAAATAACTTGACTTTTTTACGGGAAAAGCAACAAAAACATAGCACATTGCATAACGATTAGTCAACTTAATTTTATTGACACGTAGTAATAACCGCTTTATTATCCACGCAAATACAACATTGCAAGGGGGAAAGCGGGCATGGCTGTGGTAATTAAAACATTTAAGACCCCCGGCGGCAATTATGTGTATGATAGGGAAACAAATTCGCTGCTATCCGTAAGTGAGGAAGAGTTTGTTGCTTGCCAACGTATTGAGGTGGGCATGGTGAGTGATGAAGATTGGCGAATATTGAAAAATTATAAAGAACAAGGGTATTTTCAACAAAGCCAACTTCAAGAGATTATCCATCCATCTACATCAATTTTACCTTTTCAAGTCAAAAAAAACATGTCGCAGCTAACATTGCAAGTTACACAAAATTGCAATTTAAGGTGTAAATATTGTACATATTCAGGCGAATATGAGTATCAGCGGGCGCATGGGTCTGCGGTTATGGCACTCTCTACAATGAAGGATTGCGTTGATTTTTTAATGCAAAGTTCAAGAGAACTTCCGGAAATGTGCGTAGGATTTTATGGTGGGGAGCCTTTATTAGAAATTAATAATATCATGGACTGTGTTGAATACATAAAATCGTCATATCCAGAACGCGCAGTTAGATATACACTTACAACTAATGGAACAGTATTTAATGAAGAAATAATTGATTTTCTTGATGCAAATGATTTTAGCGTATCAATAAGCCTTGACGGTCCGAAAGATCTCCACGACATCAATAGAGTTTACTCAGATGGAAAAGGATCTTTTGATAATATAATGGCTAATTTAAAACAAATTAAAATAAATAATCCAAGTTTTTATAACAAGATGCAATTTAGAATAGTTATTGCACCAAAGATTGATTTTTCTTGTGTGGAAAAGTTTTTTAATGTGAATGAAATAATGACTGATGCATTAGTTTCAAGAAGTTTGATAAATACCTACAATATAAAAGAAGACATTGTTTATGATGACCTGTATCAAGTGACAAATTGTTTCCAACAGCTGAAAATGCTTTTGTCGGAAATCGGATTATACAGTAAAAATAAAATCTCCAAATTGTTGCAGGACGATATGCTGAGGATAAAGGAAATGCATAAACGGTTATCAAATGGAAGGAGCATGTCTTCTCAATCTCATCCTGGAGGTCCTTGCATTCCCGGGGTTATGCGTCCATTTGTTTCTGTAGACGGTACGATATATCCATGCGAACGTATTAGTGAGGGTTCCAATGCAATGAAGATTGGGCACATTACTCACGGCATAGACCTAGTAAAGGCATCCACGTTATTGAACGTCGGCAAATTAACCGCTGACGAGTGTCTAAACTGCTGGAACTTCTTTTCATGCACATTATGCTGCGCTGCATCAGATGGTGGCGATGATTTATCAAGAGATTTGAGGCTTAAAAACTGCGACGCTGCTAAACTTAACACACTTTATGAAATGACAGTCTTATGCATGTTGGTGGAAAATGGGTATGACTTTATCACATAATAACAAATGGAGTGAAGTGGCATGAGTAAAAAGTTAGTTTTGTTTCCAGCAAGCCATAATATGTGTGCCGTTGCGAGACATGTTCATTTGTTACGCGGATATCAACTGCATTCAATCATGGAATCCAGTTCATTAATGCTTAATAAAAAAGATATTAGTGAAGTAGATGGCGGTAACCCAGCGGGGATAATGATTGATGATGTTTCAAATGAAATCATAAAATCATGTGATGTACTGTATATAGATTATAATGAAAGTTATCGGAAGCGCGAAATTTATGAACGGGTAATGAATGTGGCAAAAGTACACGGAAAAGAATTGATTATATCAAAAAGAGAGAAATGTTCACTTGGCGATGAATTAATTAAGAAGTCAATTAACACTAATAAAGTGCGTCCGATAATTAATGATATAAATGTGCCGGTAATTTTTATTCTTTCACAAGGGGAACGGACCGACCAACTTGCAGTTGAACTGACATTATATTCACACTTTATGGAACAAGGATATAAAATTACCCATATTGGGTCTACTGACGTTGGATGTCTGTTCGGGTTTGATTGTACCCCTGCTTTTTTACATGAAGACAGGTGTGCAGAAGAAAAAATTATTATGTTTAATAACTATGTAAGAACAAGTATTGAACGTGACGCTTCAGACGTGGTAATTATTAGTGTATCTGACGCTATTATGAAATATAACAATAGGATATTGAATGGGCTTGGTGTCATGCCTTTTGTTATGACAAATGCCGTGCGTAGCGATGTGTCTTTATACTGTATGCATTTCGCAGAAAATTTAAATGAATATATCAAAGAAATTAAAATGTATTGTCACTACCGATTTGATTGTAAGCCTAGTTATTTTTGTGTAGCCAACACTGCCGTGCGTTACGAAGCCAATACAAATGCAGATAAATTAAATTACACGGCATTAGACAGTCAATTTGTATTGGATAGTTTGAAAAGAGAAGAAGAGGCGAGCGGTATGCATCTATTTAATGCGCTTGATAAAAAATCCATTGCCAATGTATGCACAGCCATAGAACTTGAACTCCAAAACAATGCCGTTTATGTGAAATGATAAATATCAAGTGATTTTGCTCCGAAATCATTTTGATATAAACAAAAATTTTAGGAGGAATAAAAATGAAAAAACAGTTAGGAAAGAGAGCTAACACTACCACACACAGCATAGAATCATACAACTGCGCATGTAATTGCAGCTGTGCAGATTGCACCTGTACATGCCCCGGGGACAACAGTACTGTTCAAAATAGTAATTTTTCCCGAAACGGTCAAGTTTTTGGAAATGTCGCGTGGCAGTCACAGGTCACGCCGGGTATTTTTTAAAAAACAATGTATTTTTCGGGGCAACAACAGGTATTAAATTGCCTGTTGTTACATACTAATCAATTAACGAAGGTGGTTTTTTATGCGCATTAAATATATTTGTCTTTCATTGCTTATAGTTTTGCTTGTGTTTTTATCCTCATGTGGGAGGGGGGGAAGTGAACATTCAAATGACGCCACTTATTCCGGCTTGTACATATTCGCTCCCGGTGGTATGTCTGAGTTGGCGGCGAATATCAGAAATGCGTCAGACATTATTTATCAAACAAGCGGAATTCAAGTGAATGCAACAATGTTTTCTCAGGATGAACGTGATGAATATATGTCACGCGCACTTTCACATCTCGCATCGGGACTGGGACCGGATATTTTAATTATAGACGGAATGACTAATATTTTTGAATTTATTGATAATGGTTTTGTCATTGATATTAATAGAATTATCCCTGACCGCACAATGTTTTTTGAAAATGTTTTAGCGGGGCATGAAATAGATGGACGATTATATAACTTCCCATTGTCTTTTAGTTATAACATGGTAGGGATAAACGCTTCATTGCCGCAATCATTTATTAGCCGTTTTTCTGCAATGGAAACGGCATCTTTACTGGATTTAACTATATTGTATTCCGAGTTAACAGCAAGCTATCCTGAATATGAAGCATATAATATATTACATTCGATATGGTTTGAATTACCTTTAAATAATGCTGTTAATTTATATGAACGCGAAGTAAATTTCCCAAATCAAACTGCGAATTTGTTAAATAACATGCGAAGATATATTCGTGCAGACAACACAGGTATTGGCGTAACTCCGACAGTAGATGTATATAATATGCAAACCGTATTTCATATACCTCGTGGTCATTTTGCCGTACCGGAGGCTTTTTTTACGTTTTCCGAGCCATTGTTTAAGTATTATATTCCATTTGTAGATAATAATGGTGCTATGATAAATCGTTCTTTTGGATATAGTATTTTAGTTAGCGCAAATGCGAATTCAAAACTTGCATGGGAATTTATATTAACATTACTTGAGGCAACCGCGACTTCTGTACACGGTGGACGCGACGGCAATATACATATTATGCAAGAGCATGCACCTAATTATGTTCTGCGCGGGGTAAATCGTGACCTTATGCATATTGATTTAAGACCCACCCTTTTAGGAATTAATGACGAAGCAAGCAATGCCGCAACGCGCTTAATTGAAAATGCGCATCGCCCGATTATACGTCCAATAGATATGAATATTATTCCCTTTGATATAATACAGCCACGCTTCAACGAGTTTGTACGTAATAATGACGATGCGCAAATAACGTTACAAGAAATGGAAATGCTGTTGACTGATTGGTTAAACCAATCCCGTACAATTATTCCTTATGTTCCCGCTGATGTAAGCCATTTACCCGTTCGCCGCCTATCCATACATGCCAATGATTTGCACAGTGCTATGTTTCAACAAGCGGCAGATGCTATGAATGAAAGCTGGCAGGCACGTGGAATTCCTTATATTTTCGAAGTGGAGATAAATGGTTACGATTGGACGGATTGGGAAGGCGCAGAAGCGCGTGGCGTGCGATTACAAGCATCACTGATGGCAGGGCAAGGTCCTGATTTATTTATTGCCGATACAGAGTTAAATTTGCGTTCATTTGCTCGCAATGGTTTTTTAGCCAATTTTTATACGTTAATAGATAATTGCACCGGAAAAAACCGCAGTGACTTTTTTGAAAATGTATTGCAGGGATTTGAGTTTGAAAGCGGCTTATATATTTTCCCTACAAGTTTTAGTTTTTTTCAAGTTGGGATTAATGCACATTTGCCACCAACACACTTAAATCGTTTTACTGAAAACAACACAATAACCATGAACGATATGGTGGAGATATATTTTAATGCAATCAGCGATGAGCGGTTTTCACATTTATCTATGGGTGTAACAAGTGGGTGGGCTCATGTTAGGGGTATGCTAAGGGCACTTTCTTCCGATTTCATTTGCTTTGCATCTAATACATCGGAGCTGAACAGTCCGCTATTTGCATCGCAACTTGAAATGATGCGGCGCTTATTTCAAGAACCTATGTGGATAACAATACATTATCCATTAGGTCTTGAGGCTTCGAGAATTATGGCAGATACACAAATTTTTGAAATGAGCAATATAAGACGCATTGGCACGAGTGCTTTTTTCCCCCGTTCTACGAATTATTTTATCAATTATCGACCACTGGTAAACCAAGAGGGTCAACTTATTATTAACCCTAACGAGTCATGTGCTGTATGGGCACTTTTGGCAATTAACGCTAATGGCGAAACAGAACTTGCGTGGGAGTTTATCACCTATTTATTACGTGAATATCCATATGCGCGTGGGCGCGCAAGAACCGGCGAATTTGGTCATCTTGCTGCGTGGGCGGAAGGCAGCATAGCTACACCCATTTTACGAGCGAATGCCAACATGCCAAGAAGTGCATTTGAACAAGTTACCGGGGCGGGATATGTAGCTTGGGGCTGGGATTTGGGAGATGCACGGGATGATTATATTAACGAAGCAATGTCACGTTTAGCCGACATGAATGAAATGCCGGTGCATTTAATACATCCGATGATACCAACAAATGTATTAACCGGAGCGGACAATATTAACCTCGACAACTTTATGTTTGGCATTATTACAGCTGAAGAATTTGCGCAAATGATGCACAATAGTGTAAGTTTGTGGATGATGGAATAAACAGGGGAGTACACAATTTGCACAGCAGGTATCCTGTGATACAATTACGGCATAATAACGAAGCGCAAGGAGAAAACTATGAGGCAAAAATATTTAAAACGCATTTTTATATTCGCTGTTTTTGTATTATTGCTTATTTTTTCCGCCTGCGGGCGCGGCAACCGCGATGCAAGTGAAAACGAAAGAAATGACCGCACCAACAATGCAACGGCGGCATACATTTCCCCTGCAACACGGTTAACGGTAGCCGTAACTTTAGGTATGCAGGATACCGCCCGGCAGGCGGGCGAAGCCTTCCAAACTCATATGGCACAGCAGGGTATTTGGGTACATATTGACTACGAAATCATATTCGATGCAGACATGGATACGTATTTCCCCAATTTGTTAAGCCGTTTTGCGTCGGGGAAAGAGCCGGATTTATTTTTTATTCCATCTAACGAGTCGTTAGTTCCGTTTATAGAATACGGATTTTTAGCCGACATATACACACTTATTGACGATTCTTCCATACTGCGCCGCGAAGACTTTTTCACAAATGTATTAGATGCATTGCTGTGGGACGGGCAGCTGTATGTCATGCCAATCAGTTTTACTCACGGGTATATTGGAATTAACGCCAGCATACCCCAATATTTTATTGATCGCTTTGCCGCACTTGACTGCGCTTCATTATCAAATACTGTAGCGTTATATTTAGATTTAATTGATGAATACCCGCAATTTGCCGAATATGCATTTATTAATAGTATGGAAGCGTGGCGTTTTTTTGAACCGGAGCTTAACCGATTTATCGACATGGGTAATCAAACCGCTGATTTTTTGGACGAATCACTGGTTGCGTTGTTTGAACAATTGCGCGCGGCATATAATGGCGGCGATGCTGCAAATATCAACTTCCGTAATATTTTTGCAGGTTACGACGAGATGGAAGAAATACAAAGCAATTATATATTTAAAATGTCGCGCATCATATGGGGAATGGACGCTATTTTTGACTTTAATCGCCCATTTTTTATTCATCACACACCATGGGCGGATAATGCGGGGCGAATTATCACCGAGCATTCCATTAGTATGGCGGTAAGCCAAAATGCAGACCCCATCGCATTATATTTCTTATGGCATTTAATTGAACAAGCCGCCATGGGGGACGTTCCAATAAATGCCCTAAATATGCCGACTGTGCGGTCATCTTTCTATGAACATGTGGAAACAGCATTGCGCGGCAATGCCCATCGCATGAACCGCACCGTGACCGGTGTTTTTGAGCAAATTCCTTTTATTGTTGACCGTATGTATCAGTATGCGGACCGGGCGGCAGCCACGCCTATTACCCCAATTTATTTGTCACGCACCACATTTGCTGATACGTTTAATGCGATTATGGCAAGCGATGTAACTGCCCAAGTGGCTATAAACCAACTGGAGCAATATTTTAAAGGCTGGCTAAACCCCGCTTTTGTAATTACCCCACTGCCCGAAATTGCAACCGCCGAAGTTTTGCCCATACGCACATTAACGATTAAAGCAGAAGAAAGAAATATTGGTATTATCCGCCAAGCCGCGGCAATGATGAGCCAAAGCTGGGCACAAGAAGAACGGGACTACACCTTCCGCATAGAAATTGATAGTTATCGTGCTTTTTTGGATGACGCGGAAGCCCGTCTAACGCGATTACAAGTCGAACTTATGGCGGGTAGCGGACCGGACATGTTTATATTGGGTCAACAGCCCATACGCGCTTATGCACAATCGGGATTGTTGGCAAATATACACGATTTAATGGATGCCTGCCCGCGCACTAATAGTAACGACTTTTTTACCCAAGCATTAAAAGCCCATGAAATTAATGGCGGGTTGTATATGTTTCCGCTTAGCTTTGGGTTTCACTATGTGGCGATAAATGCCAATGCTCCCCAAAGTATGATTGACCGCTTTAGCGCGCTACCCGGCATCAGTATTGCGCAATTGTTTCAATTGTACCATGATATTATGGCGGCATATGGTGATGATTCAGACCCATTAACCATCGTGCAAAGCGGGTATATGATGGGTTTGCGTTCCGGACTTTTTAACGGTTTTATTGATTTTGATGCCCGCACAGCCAATTTAATGGATGACCGTTTTATTGCATTGTTGGATAATTGGGCACCCCTAGACCCATGGGACGGCAGAACCACAGGCGGCACCGTGGCAGAGAGAGGTACTGTTAACCTACCCGCCGACTTGCGTGGAATGGCACGGCATTATATGTTTATGATAGAGAGCGAGTCATTACACCCCGGCAGTGCGTTTTTTGAACCTGCGGAAACTCATTTTTTGCACCATATTCCGCTAACAGACGAAGAAGGTCGGTTACTGGTTTGCCGCTCCGGGCATGTGTTTTCACCAATATGGGCTACGGTTTGTATTACCGCCGCAGGTGACAGCGCGCTCGCTTGGGAGTTTACCCAATTCTTAATCGCTGCGTATTCACAACCCACCCCGCAAGCGGTGGGTCGATGGCCAAAATGGGGGCAATATTCAATTGCCTCGCCCATATACCGCCCACTGTTTAACGGGCATATAGGGCGCGCGATGGAAATGTTTACAGGTCGATTTACAGGAGATGATTTTATCCCACGCAGGGCAATTGCCGCTGATAACCCCGACGAAATAGCGCAAGGCATTGAACTCGCCCGCACCCGTATCGCCGCTTACAACGAAATGCCCATGATTATGATGGACCCTTTAATTCCCATACACCTATTCGAAGAACCGCTTAACCATCTTTCATGGGGGCTGGCAACCCCAAGAGAAACCGCACAGCAATTGCAGAATGCTATTTCGTTATGGCTGATTGAGTAGGGGTAGAGGAGGCTTGGCGACCGTCTAAACTTGTTGACTATATAAAAACAAAAAAACGCTGTATTTACGCAGTTTATGTAAAGTGACTTGACTTTTTAATCGTAAAACATTGAAAAATGTATCACTTTTTGCGTCGGTTAGTCAACTTGTTTTTATTGACACGTAGTAATAACCGCTTTATTATCCACGCAAATACAACACTGCAAGGGGGAAGCGGGCATGGCTGTGGTAATTAAAACATTTAAGACCCCCAGCGGCAATTATGTGTATGATAGGGAAACAAATTCGCTGCTGTCCGTAAGTGAGGAAGAGTTTGTTGCTTGCCGTAAAATAGAGGTCGGCAAAGCGAGTGAAGATGATTGGGCGTTATTGCAAAGGTACAAAAACCAAGGATATTTGCAAGAAAGTTGTTTAAAGACTATAAACCACCCTGCAACACAATATCTTCCGTTTCAAACGAGCGGTTCTATTACGCAATTAACATTGCAGTGTACGCAATTTTGCAATTTGCGTTGCAAATATTGTGCCTATTCGGGTAGCTATGAAGGGCAACGCACACATACGCAAAGTGTTATGTCGTTAAATACGATGAAGCAAGCCATTGACTTTCTTATGAGCCATTCCATGCAGGTGCGCGAGGTTACAGTCGGGTTTTATGGTGGCGAACCTATGTTGGAGCTGGAATTGATAAAAAATTGTGTGGACTACATACAAACAAAATATAAGGGAAAGTCTGTAAATTACACCATGACAACCAACGGAACGATATTAAACGACGAAATTATTAACTTTTTGATTGATAGCAACTTTAACTTAAATATAAGCTTGGATGGTCCAAAAGAATTGCATGATAAAAACCGGACGTTTATGGACGATAGCGGGTCATTTGACATTATTATGAACAATGTAAAGCACATTAAAAACAAGTATCCTGAATTTTTCAAAAAAATTTCGTTCCTTACTGTTGTTGCGCCCAAGGTTGATTTATCGTGCGTAAATAATTTTTACGACGCGGATGAAATACTAAACGACAGTACCGTTATGCAAAATACCGTAACGAGTTATGGATATAACGAAAATTTGCAATACGATAACTTGTACAATATAACCAATAATTACCATCACATGAAGGCGATACTCGCAGAATTGGGGGTGTACGATAAAAGTAAAGTGTCAAAGATGTTTGCCACAAGGTTGTCGGATGTAAACGATTTACATGGAATGCTTTCTAAGGTAAAAATGCTGGAAATTATGCATCCGGGTGGTCCTTGTTTGCCTGGGGTAATGCGTCCTTTTGTAGCCGTTGATGGTAGCATATACCCGTGCGAACGTGTAAATGAATCTTTATCCATGGCAGTTGGGCATGTAAATACAGGATTAGACTTGCAAAAAATTGAAGCAATATTGAACGTAGGGAAACTAACCATAGATGAATGCAAAGCTTGTTGGAACTTTATACATTGCAAACTATGCGTTGCCGCCTGTGATAATGGGGATGGACTTTGCAAAAATACCAAGTTAAGCAATTGCATGATGTCTGAAGTGGCTACATTGGATGCATTAAAGACTATCTGCTTGTTGTTAGAGCAGGGTTATGATTTTGAAAGCCAAACAACAGCAAACAGGACGGGGTAAAGCATGGATAAAAAGTTAGCACTTTTTCCTATGACACGCAACTTGTGTGCCGTAGTGAGGTATCGTAGTTTATTACAGGGTTATGCGCTGCATTACGCATTTTGCCCCAGTTATATGTATGCAAACAATAAAGATGTAAGCCAATTTGATGGCGGAACACTCGCAGATATAACCGTGACAGATTATTGCCAGTCAAAGTTAATGGAATGTGATTGTTTGTTTATTGATTATGATGAAAATATATCCGATTTATCCATTTACAAAGATATAATCGAAACTGCAAAGGAAATGAGTAAAGAACTTATATTTTCTTCAAATATTAAACAAAAATTATTAATGGCACATTCGCAAGAAAAGGATGAAGTCTCTTTTTATGCCGATAACGACAACGATATTTTACAATCAATAAATGTCCCGATAATTACTGTACTATCCCACGGCTTACATACAGACCAATTTGCCGTAGAACTTGCGCTAAGAAAACATTTTATCGAGGCGGGTTACAAGGTGTCCCAAATGGGTTCGTTTGATATAGGACATTTATTTGGGTTTGCTAACAAGCCTAATTTTATTAACGAACCTCGGGACGCTTATGAAAAAACGTTACGTTTTAACCAATGGGCGCATGAACTAGTAAGCATGGAGCAACCCGAGTTGTTAATTATAGGCGTACCCGATTCAATTATGAAATATAATAATAAATTACTGCATGGTATGGGAGTGGCACCCGGTATTATATGTAATGCAATACAAAGTGATTTATCTATTGTTTGTACACATTATGGTGCGTACAAAGAAATGTTTTTTGATGAACTGTCACAATATTGCAAATATCGGTTTGATACCCAAGTAAAGTTTTATAACTTAGCTAATGTAACGTCAACGCCGGACCCGGCTAATCGGAGTCATACGAAGCTTAATTATATAAAATTAGACAGCAATTATGTGTTAAACGGAATTAGTGATTTAAAAATGGAAAAAACCTATTTGTTTAATGTATTGGATGCACAATCTGCATCCAATACTTGCGCGGCAGTGCAGGATGTATTAACAGATAATGTTAGGTATATGAAATAAAGGAGTGACGGCGTTGAACCGACGAAAATTATTTTTTGTATTTGTTATATTTTATGTTGCTATGCTTGTAGTTACCGCTTGTGGAAGAAGCAACGATAACGAAGTGGACAATACATCCGTAGATGTGAATGACAGTGATAATTATATACCCAATCCTGTCCCGCCGGTTGACGAAGCAATAAATATTGATAATTACGAAAATGTATTAGAACTTGTGGTTGTTGCCGAATCGAGGGAGCGGGGTTTTATAAGGCAAGCAGAGCAAAGAATGAACGAAGCGAGGGCGGCAAGGGGTGAACCGCTGGTTAGTGTGGTCACAAATGACTACAATTTATCAAGTGGTTGGGATGTCGTTTCTGTCTTTAATGCGCGTTTAGGTGTTGAGTTAATGGCCGGCGGCGGTCCGGATTTGATTGTTACCAATATGTTAATGATTACCGATTGGGTGCGTTCGGGTTTGTTTATGGATTTTTACGGAATAATTGAACAATGCCCAAATACGCGTTTGGAGGATTTTTACACGAATGTTCTGGAAGCCATGGCTTGCGGGGATGGGTTGCATGTTTTCCCATTAAGCTTTGGATTTGAGCATGTAGCAATTAATCTTAACATGCCGCCATCTGTAATAGAGCGATTTATATCGTTTGATGAAATAAGTGTGGGCGATATTTTAGCAATATATGCAGATTTGCGAGCCAATTATCCTGCTCATATAAGCGGATTGTTGCTTGGTAATAAATTTTCACTGGTACCGCCGAGCGGAATGTTTTCATATACGAAGTTAAGTTTTATAGATTTTAATAATCGAGTATCGCATTTAACAGACGAGCGGTTTGTTTCATTTTTACAAACATTTCAACAGTTGTTTAACCTTCAAAGCGGGTTGTATTCCGGCAGCATAGGTACTGTTTGGCCTCTTGTGAATGATTATATGGCTCGTCAATTATCCAACAAATATATTTTTATGATAGAGAGTGATGGTTTGGGACCTATAAATGCTTTATTTACACCTGTAAATCCTTATTTTTCACACTTTGTTCCCTTAGTAAACGAATTAGGGCAGTTGCGTATTGAAAATTTTTTGGGTGGTGCAACATGGACAAATGGATTAATACCTATCGCCGCCAATGACCCTATGCTGTCATGGGAATTTCTTATGCATTTATTGTATGTAATGGATGCCCAAAATACCCAAAGGCGGGAAATTGGCAGACATTCCATTTCAACGCCGATAAAGAGAGCGTTGTTTGAAGCAAGGACGAGACCAATTATTGAGCATACAATAGACAACTATGCCCAACGCTTTGTAGGGATGGATAATGCCGTATCACGTGAGTTACAACTAGACGCGGCAGTAAATAGGCTGGCTTATTTAAATGAACGCGAAATATACGCCCCGCCCCTATTTCATGCAAGCCTAGCAACTTGGGATATTTTCTATTCTTTACTGGCAGGCGTTATAACACCGGAAGATGCCGCCTTGCAAATGCATAATATTACAACTCTGCAATTTATGGAATGGTGATAAATTAATTGCTTAACATGCGTATAAATGTGCGCATTGTTATAAATAAAAATAGTGGGACGGAGGTGAAAATAATGAAGACATTAAACAAGAGAACCGTGGCAATGGAGCTGAGCATTGAATCTTACAATTGCACATGTAGCTGTTATTGCAGTTGCGCATGTACATGTACATGTAGTGCTGGACCAGCCACCCAAAGTCCACATGGGAATGTACAATCGGGACCAAGCCGTAATGTGGTAAGCAGCGATGTACAATATTCCGGCAGTGCATGGCAGAATGGCGCTTACGTGTAAGCATCTATTGTTGTGGAAAAGCGGTATATTTATTTCTATATTGCTTTTCCTGTACATAAATACAACATGAGGTGATTATAAAAGATGAAGAACGAAATAAAAAAACGGTTACTGTGTGCTATAAATAACGTTGTGCTTTTAAATAATTACGAAGAGGCTGATTGTATTTTTAGCCAAAAATACAACATCTCTCCTACGGATATGGTGTATATTTTAAAGCAACTTGAAAAGGATTTTAACTTCAAAATCACCGACGATTTTATTGATTCATTAGAAATGTGTACATTCGCGCAATTGGAAAAGTTGTTAGAGGAATACAGCGATAAACAGTATGCGTAGCTTCTTTTCCGCAGTACGCTGGTGTTTGGCGCTTTCTTGGCGGTCGTCTAAATTTTACACCCTTATACGCATAGCGGCGGACATTGTCACGCCGCTTTTAACCATTATGCTTGCGTTTGTGGGTAAGCATATGCTTGATTTGCTTTCCGGGGCGCAGGGCTTACCCGCATGGTTACCGCAGGATACGCAAACGGCGTTATTGACTTTATTTGCTCTACTGTTTGGTATAGCCCTTGTGCGCTTGGGCAGCCAAAAAGCGGTGCAATACAGCCAAGCCATGCAAAGTGAAATGCTTAACGGCGAAATTGCACTTAGTATGATGAAGCGCTCGCTGGATGCGGATTTGGAATACTTCGATAACCCCGCCTATTACGACCGTTTGCAATCCGCTTCGCAGGATGCGATGGCGGTGTCTTACATATTGTGGAATGTGCTTTCCTGCATTAGCGCAAGCGTTTCCTTTATTGGGGCGTTTGCGGTTTTGTATACGGCAAGCCCGCTGTACGGGCTGGTGATGATGGCGGCGGCTGTGCCTGCTTCCATTGCTGCGGCAAAGTATACCAAGCTGCTGTATATGCTTAATTTAGAGCAGGTGAACGAACACCGCCAAATGTATTATTGCCAGCACATCGCTTCGGAAAAGGCGTTCGCGCAGGATATGCGACTTTTTGGCGCGGGCGGGCGGTTAATGGCGCGGTACAGGGGCATTTGGCTGCAATTGTTTACCAAGCGTAAGGGCATGACGCGGCGGCGTTCGGTTTCTACAGGCTTGCTTGCCTGCTTGCCGGAAATGGTGGTGGCGCTTATTGGTGTAGACATCGCCTTTGGGGTGCTTGGCGGGTACAATACCGTGGGAGATTATGCATTATTTACGGGGCTTGCGGGGCAGCTTTGGGGTTCTATTAATATGTTTTCGTCCTCGGCATTGCAAATATACGACAATAAATTAAAAATTGAAAATATTAAACGGCTGGATGAATTTATTCCCCGTGTGCAAGACGAAGGCACGCGCACCTTAACGCAAGTAGAAACCGTTTCGTTTGAAGGCGTAGGCTTTACCTACCCGGCGGCGAAAACGCCCGCGTTGGCAGATATTACCTTCACGGTAAAAAGGGAAGAAAAAACCGTGCTTGTGGGGCTTAACGGCTCGGGCAAGTCTACGCTGGTTAAGCTGTTACTGCGCATGTATGACCCCGACACAGGCGCCATTTATATCAACGGCATAAATATAAAAGAATACAAAATTGCCGAACTGCGTAAGAATTTTAGCGTATATTTCCAAGATATGTTTAACTACAATTTTACCCTGCGCGAAAATTTTACCATTGCCGACCCGACGCACCCCCAAGGGGATGATGCGGCAAACGCGGCGTTGCAAGCGGCGTATGGCGGTGATGTTTTAGCAAAAGCAAGTAAGGGTATGGAAACTAGCATCACCCGTTTATACGACCCCGAAGGGATTGAGCTTTCCGGCGGGCAGCACCAAAAATTGGCGTTGGCGCGGGCGTTATACCGCCGACATACTGCGCTTATATTGGATGAGCCTTCCTCCAATTTGGACCCCAAGGCAGAGCATGAAGTGTTTGAAGCTCTGCGCACCCTAACGGAGGGCAAGCTAACACTGTTTACCTCGCACCGTTTATCCAATGCAGCATTGGCGGATAGGATTATTGTACTGGAAAACGGACAAATTGTAGAAGACGGCACACAGGCACAGCTGCTGGAAAACAAGCATAGATATGCGGAATTATTCCAACTGCAAAAGGGGAAATATGAATAAGTACTGCCCCTAAGTTGCAAAAAGTGCAGATGCCTGCTAGAATGGCGAAAATAATGATAAAATGCGGAGGTTTGTTATGATGATGAAGTGTATTTTCATCGCTTTCCTGCTGGTTTTCGTTTTTACTGCCTGCGGGCGCGGTACGCAAGATAATTATGACGACCCCGCAGAAACGCCCCCCCCCCCCGGCGTTGCTACCGGCGTAACTGCCCCTGCTCAATTCCTTACATCGCGAACGTTAAATATCGCCGCCCAAGCAATGGACGCCTACATAGTAAACGACGCGGCACGGCGGTTAGAGGCGGAGCTAAACGCACAGGGCATTGGGCTACAGGCAAATATCACAATTTACTCGTGGGAAGATATGGACGACCACCTGGCTTCTTTGCAAACGCGTATTGCAGTAGGGCAGGGCTACGATGTATTTACGCTAACCCATATGCATCCACTGCCTCCATTGGTTTTACACGGTCATTTGGCAGATATTTTTCCGCTCATAAATAGCTGTACACACACGCAACAAGAAGATTATTTTATGCATGTGTTAGAAGCCTTGGCACTTAACGGGCGGCTATATACTTTCCCGCTGGCGTTTATGCACAATTATATAGGGGTAAATGTGGATTTGCCCGCTGGTTTTATAACGCGGTTTGCGACGTATGAAGCAATTACCCTCACACAAATTGCGCAATTTTATCTTGATTTACAGGAAACCTACCCCGAATTTGCCCACCTTGCCGTAATGCATAACGCGCCTGTGGTCATGACCTTACGTGATATGCTGCACCCCACAATCAATTGGAACGCCCGCACCCTAAGTGCAATAACGCCGTCTTTTACCCAACACATGCAAACCCTAAGCGCGGCGTTTACAGACAATAATCGCCACGGCGTTTTTTGGGAATCGGAAATGTTCACCAACCCTCGCGGTAGTGTGCTTACGCAAGAAATGCATCGGCGTTTTGTATTTGACAATATACAAGCCAGCCTAGACCCCATTAACGCATTTTTGCCACAAAACAGCCCGCTATTTTTGCACTATATCCCCCTCGCGGCAGAATGTGGCGCACTGGTTATACAAACCAGCGGAATTGATTCAATGTACGGCATAAGCGCAACGGCAGACGGCGCACTTGCCTTCGCATTTTTGCGACATTTAACCGAAGCGCGGGGAAATTCATGGCGCGGGGAAATGTCCCTCTCTACCCCAATTCGGCGCGACTTATTTGACGAGCAAATGGAACGCGCAATACGCAATGCCCTCACCGAGCCACACACTTTACCCTTTGCAGGGCAAGGGAATGCAAGCATGGTGGATTCGCTCGTCCATACGGTACGCCCACAGTTAAAACATATCGCAAACCAACCCGTGTTTACGCATCTAACCCGTCATTTATTGCCCATCGAACTACTTGCCGAACCCTTTAACCGGCAAATGCTTGAAGAAATTACCAGAGAACAAGCAGTGCAAATTATGCAAGCCAATATTGCGCATTTCTTATTACAACCCCATACTATAGAAGCCGACGCGGAATTGTTGGAAGAAATGCGCATACAAGCCGAACGTGAGGAATTACCCGCCGTTACACTACGTGTACTCGCCCACCATGATTTCCGCCATGTAATACGCCAAGCAGAAGAAGAGATGAACCGTGTATGGTTACAGCTCGACAAACCCTACGCCTTTGTTATACAACTTTCTACCTATGAATTTGATGATTGGGAAGCGACGCAAGCCCGTGTGCAAACCATGCTCATGGCAGGGCAGGGTTATGATGTAATGTTTTTAGACTTTTTTATGCCCTACCGCACCTTTGCACAGTCGGGCTTTTTACACGATATCTACCAATTTATAGACGCTTGCCCAAATACCCAACGGGAAGATTTTTTTACCAACGTATTATACGCTTATGAAATTAACGGCGGGTTATTTGCCTTCCCCCTTAGCTTTGGTTTTGAATGGGTGTCGATTAATACCGCACTTCCCCCGTCCTTTATTAACCGTTTTGCCGCCTACGACCGCATTAGCATTGGGCAAATGATGGCAATCTATGCCGACCTGCGCGCAGGGCATGAAGCGGAGTTTGGGCATTTGCAAATCGGTACGCAAGGTAGAATCGGCCACCCCGGGGTAGCAATGCCCCATGTGTTGGGCAGTTTTGTAGACTTTGATAACCGAATCGCCCATTTTACCGATGGACAATTTGCCCAATTTTTAGAAGATTTTCGTGCGACCTTTGAAGGCGGGCTTGAATTTGATTCATGGATAACGACCACCGGCTCTAACGTATACACAACAGAATTTTTACGCCAAATGGCAGGCAGTTATGTCTTCCAACTTACGCACCGCGATTTATTGCCCGCCCATGTACTATTTACCCCTGTAGCCCCCATTTTTGCCCACAGCATACCTGTAAGTGATGAATATGGGCGGCTTCGTATCTTTGCTAACGGCGGGCAATGGGGACACCCCATATGGGGGCCTGTCGTTTTCCCCACTGCGGGTAACGGTACGCTGGCGTGGGAATTTACCCGACACCTTTTAGATGCTTTTGTTGACCCTCGCGGCAATGCCGCAACCAACCAATGGGGAATGCCTGTATGGGGGCAAAATACCATGGCAATCCCCATACAACAAGACCTATTTGAAGCCCAAATGCGTGCGGCTATTCACCGTTATTTACAACACGACCACCAGCCATTCATTGGCGTACCCGATGATGTAGTAAACGCCACCAACAACGCAATAAACCGTATGCGCCAATTCATCCACCAGCCCGTGGTTATCCCTGCCGATTTTGGTATGATACAAGCCCAGATAGAGGAAGATGTACAACATTTTCTGGACGGCATCGCCACCGCACAAGCTACCGCACAACGCATACAGGATAGGGTGCAGTTATGGTTGATGGAGCAGTAGGGCAAAATTATATGTTGAAGAACCCCAATGCGGGCAATGTAATTCAAGCTTAGTTTAGAATTGGGAGGTTTTTCATGAAAACACGACTCCTATACGTTGGCATAATTTTTTTTCTTGCCCTAACCGCCTGCGGGCGCGGCACAAACGATACCGCAGACGAACGCGAGGAAGCGAGCGCCCCCGCCATAGCCACGGGCGAAATCACCCCCGCCCACTTCCCCACCACGCAAACCCTTAACATAGCCGTGCCGTCTATCGACGCGTATATCGCCAATGACGCAATTCGCCGTTTGGAAGCAGAACTTAACGCGCAAGGCATTGGTTTGAATGCGAACCTTTCGGTATTTACATCGGAGGGGATGGACGCGCATCTCTCGCAGTTTTCAACGCGGTTGGTGGCAGGTCAGGGCTATGATGTGTTTGGAGTTTCGCCCATGCACCCGCTGATGGGCTTGATAACCTACGGGCATTTAGCCGATATTTTCCCGCTGATTAACGATTGCAACCACACGCAGCGGGAAGATTATTTCATGCATGTGCTGGAAGCGCTGGCGCTTAACGGCCGGTTGTATACCTTCCCGCTGGCGTTTATGCATACGTACATTGGGGTGAATGCCGGGTTGCCTGTTGATTTTTTGGCGCGTTTTGCGGCCTATGAATCGGTAAATTTCTTGCAACTGTCCCAATTTTTCCTTGATGTGAAGGAAGCGGAGGCCACGCAGTTGTCCTCTATCCAGCCCGTGCCGGTGCTTACCGCGCTGTATGACATGCTGCACCCCCTTATCGACTGGAACACCCGCACCATGACCGTCATTAATGCGCCCTTTATCGACCGGATGCAAACCTTTGCGGCGGCCATGGAAGCCCGGCCGCCCATGGAATTCTCCCCCGCAGATATTATGTTTTCCAACCCGCGGGGGGCGGCACTTACTGATGCGTTGGCCGAGGGTTTTGTCTTCGATATATTGCAATTCAGCCTTGACCCGGTGAATGCTTTTCTGCCGCAGATTAGCCCGCAATTTGTACATTATGTGCCCTTGGCGGCGGAATGCGGTGCGCTGGTGGTGCAGGTGGGCGGCATGGATATGGTGTATGCCATCAGCGCTACCGCCGACGGCGGGCTGGCTTTTGCCTTCCTGCGGCACATGAGCGAAGCCCGCAACGACACATGGCGGGCAGAAACGAGCCTCGCTACGCCCATTCGGCGCGACCTTTTTGAAGGAAATAAACAAACCGCCTTGCGTTATGCCCTCACTGCGCCCCATACCGTGCCCTTCGAAGGCCAAGGCAGTGCGGGAGCGGTGGATGCCCTGATTCACACCATCATTGCGCAGATTGAGCGCGTGGTTAATCAGCCTGTTTCCGCGCCCATTACCCGCTTGTTATTGCCGCCGTCCTATGTCCTCGACCCCTTCCACGCATACCGCACGGGCGAAACCACGGCCACCGATGCGGCGCGCACCATGCAAGCGAATATCGCCCATTTCCTGTTGCAACCCCATGCGCTGGAAGCCGACGCCGGCCTGCTGGAAGAAATGCGCGTGCAAACCGAGCGCGGCGAGTTACCCGCTGTTACGTTGCGGGTATTGGCCAACGAAAACTTCCGCCACGTAATACATCAAGCAGAAACCGACATGAACCGCGCATGGGCAGAAATAGATAAGCCTTACGCCTTTGTGGTGGAACTTTCCTCCTTTGGTTGGGAAGACGCCGCAACGGTGCGCACCCGCTTGCAAACCATGCTGATGGCGGGGCAGGGGTATGATTTAATATTCGCCTGCGATTTTTCCTACATGGAGCGCAATTTTGCGCAGGCGGGTTTTTTGCATGATATTAACCCCTTCATCGAAGCTTGCCCCCACACACAGCGCAGTGATTTATTTGAAAATGTGCTGGCGGCTTATGAAATAAACGGGCGATTATATCGCTTCCCCCTTAGCTTTGGCTTTGAGTGGGCGGCGATTAATACCCGCTTACCACAGCCTTTTATCGACCGTTTTACCACCTACGACCGCATTAGCATCGGGCAAATGATGGCCATCTATGCCGATTTGCGCGCGGTGCATGAGGCGGAGTTTGGGCATTTGGAAATAGGCTCCCAAGGTCGTATTGGTCACCCGAATGTGGCATTACCCCATGTGGTAGGTAGCTTTGTCGATTTCGAAAATCGAATCGCCAGCTTCAACGATGGACGTTTTGCCGAATTTTTAGAAAACTTCCGCGCCACTTTTGAAGGCGGGCTTGATTTTGATTCGTGGATAACCACCACTATGGCAACGACATACAGCACTTCATTTTTAAATCAATTGGCCGACAGCTATGTTTTCCTGCTAACGGAAACCAATACGCGTCCCACCAATGCCCTGTTTACTGCTGTTGACCCCATTTTCACCCACAGCATACCCGTGAGTGATGAATATGGGCGTTTGCGCATTCCCGTTAATGGGGGGTATTTTGGCTCACCTGTGTGGGGGCCTGTTATGTTTCCTACGGCGGGCAACGGTACATTGGCTTGGGAATTTACATTACACCTGCTCGATGCATTTACTCACCCCCGCGGTCGCGCCAACACTAACCAATGGGGCGGGCAACCGGGCTGGGGCAGTAATTCCCTCGCTATTCCCATACGCCAAGATATGTTTGAAGCTCAAATGCGTGTGGGCATCAACACCTATTTGCGCCATCAGCATCACCCCTTCGTAGGCGTGCCCGATGATGTTGTAAATGCCACCGATGCCGCCATCGACCGTATGCGCCAATTCATTCACGAACCTGTGGTCATTCCCGCTCAGTTGGGTATGGTGCAAAACCAAGCCGTAGAAGACGTACAAAACTTCCTTGCCGGCATCGCCACCGCACAAGCTACCGCACAACGCATACAGGATAGGGTGCAACTATGGTTGATGGAGCAGTGAACGGGGGACATTAATGTATAAACGCGGTGCAATATTATTCCTCTTACCCAGCTTGCTTGGGCTTGCGGTGTTTTTTATTGTGCCTTTTGGTATATCGGTGTATTTTTCGTTGATTGATAATGCCGTGTCGAGGCAGTTTGTGGGGCTTGGTAATTTTATTGATACGTGGAACAACCAAGCCTTTGAGCTTGCGGTGCGCAATACGCTGGTGTTTATGGGGGTAAGTATTCCCTTAAATATGCTCATTGCCCTTACCCTTGCGCTGTGCTTAAAGCCCATGCGGGTAGCTATTCGGCGGGTATTGATGGTATTTTTCCTTATGCCGTTGGTTATTCCTTCGGGGTCGGTCGTGTTTTTTTGGCGGCATTTTGTGGCGTTTAACGGAATGTTAAACCGCCTAATTCTTACATATGTCCCCGAGGCGTGGATAGGTACGGAATGGATGCCCACAGGCGGGTGGCTTAACTCCGATATTGCCATGTACTTCGTTGTGGGCATTTTTATTTGGAAAAATGTAGGCTTTAATATGATTTTATTCCAGGCGGGGCTGGATTTTATCCCTAAGGAGTATTACGAGGTGGCTTCTATTGAAGGGGCGGGGCGTTGGCGGCAGTTTTTCTCTGTTACGCTGGTATACCTTGCGCCTACGTTTTTGCTGGTATTTATCCTTTCGGTGGTCAACTCGTTTAAAGTGTTTAGGGAAATTTATTTGCTAACGGGTACGCACCCCAATCCATCCATTTATTTATTACAGCATTTTTTGAATAACCAGTTTGCGATGTTAAATTACCAGCGTATGGCATCCGCCTCGGTGTTTGTGTTTGGATTTGTGTTGGTGCTGGTATTTATTTTATATCGCTTACAGCAAAGGCAGAGTTACATATGATACGGCGCTTACGCGGTGGGGTATCCATTTTGCTGATGGGCTTTTTTGCCTTATTGTTTGCAATGCCCATTGTAATTACCTTTACCAACTCGTTTATGACGGGGTTTGAAATACAGAGCCGCTATGCTATGCAGGTAATGCCCGCAAACTATTTTTATCGGCTGGATATATGGGACAATATCCACTTTGTGCGCATGGCGCTGATACCGCCGTGGGTTACCTTAGGGCAGTATTTATCGTTGTTGTTTGACCTTTCGTATTTAACGGCGCTGTGGAATTCGATAATCATTACTGTACCCGCTGTTATAGGTACATTAGTGGTATCCCTGCCTGCGGCGTATGCCTTTGAAGTTTCCGCCTGGCGGCATAAGGAGAAATTGTTTTTTATTTACCTAGTGGTAATGCTTATGCCCTTGCCCGTAATCCTTGTACCGCAGTTTGTTATGGCGGGGTATTTGGGCATACAAGAAAGCGTGCTTGCCGTTATTTTGCCCGCAATATTTAGCCCCTTTGGCGTGTTTTTGCTGCGCCAGTTTATGAAAACCTTCCCCACGGAATGCTTGGAAGCGGCGACCATTGACGGCGCAGGGAATTTTCGCATGTTAATTTCCATCGTGCTTCCGTTAATTAAGCCCGCCGTTGCGGCGTTGGCAATGCTTACCTTTGTGGATTATTGGAACGTGGTAGACCAAGCCATTGTGTTTATCACCAACCCCGCGATGATGCCCCTTAGCGTGCAGTTATCGCGCATTGGCTCGTTCGAAATTGTTTTTGCGGCTTCGTTTTTCTATATGCTGCCCGCCTTAATTGTATTTTTGTGGGGGCAGGAGCATTTAGTGGCAGGGATGCGCCTGTCCGGTTTGCGTTAACGTAGTTGAAGGAGGATTTTATGGCTTACGAACGGATATTAAAAATAATAACGATAGCGTTTATTGCGCTGCTTGCGGGGCTTACGTTTTTCTCGCAAACGTTGATGGATATGCGCGCGCCAAGGGTAAGTGTGGAATTTATTCAAGGCGGGGTTATCGCGCCGCAGGCTATTGCGTCGGGTACGGTAAATCCTGTAAATACCGAGCGTATTTTTGCCCCGATTAGCGGGCGCATTACCGAAATTGTGCGCCTGGGGGATGCGGTTAACGCTGCGACTGTGTTATTTTCCATCACTACCGACATGCGCGTGCTAAACGACAATCTAACCGCCGCAATGCATGACCAACGCGTAGCAGAATTGAATATAGAACGGTTGGAGAATGACCGCACTACCGCACAGCAGCAACTGAACGCCATTATTAATGAACCCGTAACCGCCGTAACCGCGCCAACCTTGCAATTATTGGAGCATGATTTGCAATTAGACGCCAACGAGCGGGACATGAACGCCCTTCGCCTTGATATACAGCAGTTAGAAATTTTATACGCCGAAGGGGTAGTACCCCGCCAGCAGCTCACCCAGCGGGAAAACGAATTGGAACGGCTTGCCGAAGCGCGGCGCGGATTATACGAACGCCGCTTGCAGGCAATCGCCGCTTACGAAGCTGCTTTACGTGCCTATGAGGATACCACCGCAGCAACGGCACGCAACCGCCAAAACCAAATCCGCAGCCAGCAAAACCAGCTATTGCAAATCGGCTTCCAAATGCGCGGGCTGTTACTTGACCTCGAACGTACCGAAGCGCGGATTGAATTATTAATGGCACAAATCGAAGCCGACGGCATTACCGAAGTACGGCTGCCCGCAGGGGCGGCGACTAACCGTATGGTTTCCGCCATAACGGCGGGGGTAGACATTGGCGCGATGGTAAGCGAAGGCGCCCCTATACTTACCACCGTAATACGCGATAATACTTTTGAAGTGGAAGCGGCTTTTCCGCGCAGTGCATCTTTTATCCATGCGGGGTTAAATGCAGATATTATAGTAGGTACGGATAGGCTAAGCGGTACGGTGAGCCGAATTGTCCCCCAAGGGGGGCGCAATGTGGTGTTTATAGACATTCCCGCAGCGCAGAACGTGAGTGCTTTATTAGGCGGGGAATTTGCGCGGGTAACCATTCAAGGGCGCACCACGCCCGCAAGCACAATAATACCCATTAGCGCACTGCGGCAAGATAATTTTTCGTACTATGTATATTACATCGAGGCTGTGCCGCGCCGTTTTGGGTATCACCACATTGTGCAAATATCGCGGGTGCAGCCCGCCGCCCGTGATAACCAGCGCGTAGCCATTACAGGGCTACATGGTATGGAGCTGCCTACGGGTGCGGTGGTGGTAAATACCGATATGCCCGTGCAAGTGGGTACGCAGGTACGGCTGGTTGGCGGGCACGAATTTGTAGGAACGCGTTAATATGAACCGCGGAAAAAAATTATTTTTACTCGCGAATGGCTTGCTGCTGATAATAGCGCTGTTTGCGGGTTTGTATGCCCATAATGCGGCGGGGCGGTTGTTTGCGCGGGATGTAATTTACATTGCGCCCATGCTGCACGAAGACCGCCTTTTCTTTTCCCAATCTGAATTTGATACGGCGCGCGACGCCTTTCCCCTATACGATTTTGCGCCGGAAATACGGGGAAGCCGCTTGCTATCCGCCACGGGGCAGCAGGCGCAAGCCACGGTGATATATACCGACGCAAATTATTTTTCCATAGTTTTTACCGATTTTATTATGGGGAACTACTGGCTTTCCCGGCACGAGGCAGATGAAATTGTACTGGGCTGCGCTTTAGCATGGCGGTTATTCGGCAGTTTTGACGTGGTGGGGCTGCCTGTAGATGTGGATTCGCATTATTTTACGGTGAGCGGCGTGGTACGCCAAGGGAATGATAGCGCTTATATGGCGTGGATGCCGCGCCAAAACGCACCCGCCAATGCAAGCGTAACGGCGCTGTACATGCGCGCGCATCATTTTAATACGCTAAACGTGAATATAGATGTGCAAGCCCTTTTGCAAACTCATTTTTTCCGAAATTCTTTGGAATACGCAGTAGTGGATATTAACCGCTACGTAGAAAGTATTCATTACCGCAACCGCCTGTTGTTTTATTTGCTTTGGTTTTGTGTGTTGGTTATTTTGCTGTGTAACCTTGCAGGGGCAGTAAAAACGCGACAATGGAGCTGGGTGAGTATATTTGCTATAGGGGCGGGTATTTGTGCCGTTGTTTTATTTGGGGTGAATGACATTTTGCAGTGGATACCCAACCCCGCGCTAAGTGATTCGTCGGCGTTTGCCGATTTTACCAATATAGGGGCGTTGCCGCCCTCGGGATATTTAACCTATGCCAAGCAGCAATTCCGTACTATAAACCAAATGGCAAACATCGTTTGGCTATTGGGTGCAATTGCATGTATAAATCTTTTATTAACAGGAAAGTGGGTGCGTTTATGAAAAAATTTATCGCGTTATGTGTATTAACCGCTGCATGTTTAGTACTTGCGGGGACCACCGTGTACGCAAGCACGGTGCGCACGGTTACGCTTACTTACAATCGTGCGCGGGCGATATTTAACGAATACACCCGTGCCGAAACCGAAGACGCGCGTATAATAAACGAGCGCACCCTGCGTGAGTTTATTGCTAACATGGAAAACGCCGCAATGCAAATAATTGTTGCGCAATCTCGCCTTACATTAGAGGAAGAAAGCCTGCGCCATGCGTATATTAGGTATAACTTTGGCTTAATAAGCGCGGATATGCTGCAAACGGCGCAACGGCGCTTAGCCCAGCAACAGGCGGATTTGGAAAATGCGCAAGCGTCCTTCCTTGCATTGCAGCGCGAGTTTAACCAGATGCTTGGCTTACCCATACGGCAAAATACGCTGCTCACGTGGACGCGTACCCTCACAGGTGCGCCGGAAAATATTGACCGGTTTATCCGCACCCGTATGCACAATGCCCCGCAATTGCGGGCGTTGCAGGAGCAGCATTTTATCCCCGATGGTGTAATGGAAGCCGCGCGGCGTACCGCAGAGAATAATATCCACGCCGCATATACCGCCTTAGTACAGCTTGTAGAACAGGCAACCCTGGCGCAGCAGGCCTATGAAAATGCAGTAAAAGAGCTGGAAACCGCAATTACCCGTCATGAGATGGGGCAAATTACCCGATTTGACGTAGAAATGGCACAGCACCAGCTTCTTGTAAGCGAAATAGCGCTGGAAACGCTACGCAACCGCCAATGGGCGGCAGAGTTTCGGTTGCTGCACCCGCATTAACCATGTATAATCCGTGTAACAAACACATGTGCTATACACTATGCGTGGAGGGATAAAAAATGATAATCGCCGAACGTTTGCAGCAATTACGCAGGGAAAAAAACATGAGCAAGCGAGAAATTGTGAACATGCTTCCCCTAAACTACAGCACCTATGCTAATTACGAGTCGGGCTTCCGCGAGCCTAACTCCGAGGTTTTGCAAACGTTATCGCGTTATTTTGGCGTGAGCATAGACTACCTGATAGGCGCAACAGAAAACCGTATGCGCGCCGATGAAATTGCCGTTTTAACCGATGCAGAGCATTCGCACATTATGCAGTACCGCACATTAGACGCCCACGGCCGCGATTTGGTAGACATTGTACTGCAAAAAGAAACGGAGCGCCTAAACTTTCCCGGTACGCAAAAAGTGGTAAACGCGCGTCAAGTGGTGGATAACCAATGGGTAATATTAAAAACCTATAACCCGAAGGCGTCTGCGGGGCTGGGCTTTTATTTAAGCGATGAAAGCGATACCGATTACGAGCTGGTGCGTTTTGCAAAAACGCCCGTAAGCGAAAAAGCAGACTTTTGCGTAAGGATATTAGGCGACAGCATGGAGCCAAAAATGGCAGACGGCGATACGGTTTTTGTTAAAGCCGCGCCAAAAGTTGAACCAGAGGACGTGGGCATCTTTATTTACGAGGGCGAATCCTACTGCAAGCGCTTGCACATAAACCACAAGAAAGGCACAATTCAATTGGAATCCCTAAACACCGCTTACGCGCCAAAAATAATTGACGACCCCGCACAGCTGCGCACCGTAGGGCTGGTGATAGGCGTCGCGGAGTAGGCGCTACCCTGGAACTTTCTTGTGATACAAGGCAAAGGGGAGAAAGAAAACCTCCCATACTGAAATAAGCCTGTCCAAACGGGTGGGCTTATTTTAATGTGGAAGTGGGGGACTTTTATACTTCGTTGTCGATTTATGTTGTTATAAATAGTGTTATCGCACAAATGATTCTCTTATTTACCTCCGTGCATAAAAACCCCGCCCTTCTGCCAAAATATGAGGGCGTGTTGATTAATAGGGAGTGGTTTTATGTTCGAATACTGGTTGCGGAAGCTGACGTATATAACATTGGCGATTGTGATTATCAGCGTGTGTGTAAATATGTTTCTTGCGCCGCATAATATTGCGGCGGGCGGGCTCACGGGGCTTGCCATCATTTTGGAAGAATGGCTGGGGCTTAGCCGTACCATGGTAATATTTATCGGCAATGCGGCGTTGCTTGTGGTTACGCTCATTTTCCTTGGCAAAGAGGTCTTTATCAACACCGTAATTGGCGCAACCATGCTGCCCGTGGTAATTGGGCTTGTACCGCGCTTTACCTTGGTCAACGATACCATGCTTTCCATGGTCATTGGCTCGGCGTTGTTTGGCGTTGCGGTGACCATTCTTTATTCCAATAACGCAAGCAGCGGCGGGACCGCAATCCCACCGCTGATATTTAAAAAATATTTTAATTTGAATACGTCGATTGGTTTATTTTTCTCCGACGGCGTTGTGGTGGTTTTGTGCCTGCTTGTGTTTGATATCGACGCCTTTTTCTACGCCATTGCCTCTATTTTTATCACCTCGGCGGTAATGAGCTATATCGAAAACGGCGCAAATAAGAAGAAAATGGTATACATCATCAGTGACCTGTATGAGCGTATCAGCGCCGATATCCAAACCAAAATTGGGCGCGGGGTTACCATTATCCCCGCCATGGGCGCGTATGAAAAGCAGGAAAAGCCCATGCTTATGGTTACGCTGGATAAAAAAAGCTACCCGCATTTATTGGAAATTGTAAACACCCACGACGCCAAGGCATTTATGATAACCGACACCGTAACCGACGTACACGGTAAAGGCTTTACCTACGAATCCGGGAGCGTATAGTATCTACAATTTCCAGCGCATGCTGCAGTTGAATATCGTCTTCTAAGGGAAGCGTGCCAATGCGCCGTGCCAAATGCTCTTCCATGGCAACGTACACGCAGGGCGTAACGCCAATCCCGTGTATGGACGTACCATTGGGGGTAAAATACTTCGCAACCGTCATTTTTATTGCATTCCCGTCCGAGAGATACATCAAATTTTGTACAATGCCCTTGCCAAAGGTTTGCGCGCCTACAATCACGCCCATACCCGTATCCTGTATTGCCGCGCTTAAAATTTCCGACGCACTTGCGCTGCGTTCGTTCACCAGCACTGCAAGGGGAATATCCAGCGCCGCGCCCGTTGCCGTATGGTATTCGCGCCTTCCGTTGGCGTGTTCGGTAAACGTAATGTGCGTGCCTTCCGGCACAAACTGATTGGCAATGGAAACTACCGTCGGCATTAACCCGCCCGGGTTATTGCGCACGTCGATGATTAGCCCTGTCATACCCGCATCGGCAAGCGCCGCCATCGCGTCGTTAAACTGGCGCAGCGTAATACGGTCGAAGGCATCGACGCGGATAAATCCTGTACTGCAGTCAAAAATTTCGTGCGAAACGGTAGGCACCTCCACCCTCGTGCGTATCAGCACTGCTTCAAAGGTGCTGCCGTCATACGGGCGCAGAAGCTCCAACCTTACGGGCGTATCAACAGGACCGCGGATTAGCGCAACCACTTCTGCCTGCGGGCGCCCCAGCATTTCCTCACCGTTGACCCGCAATATCATATCACCGGGGAGCAACCCCGCTTCCTCTGCGGGCAAACCCCTAAACACTGTGCTAATCGTAAGCAGCCGCGTATCGGGACACATAATGCTGCTCATACCCACGCCGCCAAATACGCCTTCGGTACGCGCGGTGAACGCTTCCAGCGCTACTGCGTCAAAATACTGCGTGTAGGGGTCGCCTACGCCGTCCAGCAGCCCTCTGTACATGCTGTTAAATAACATTTCCCGCTCGAAGGGGATTATCGAGTACCGTTCCAGCAGCCCCACAATTTCCGCCACTTTTGCGTCGGGCGGCGTAACGTCGCCCCAGATACGCCGCGCATTAAACGCGCTTGCAGCAAACACCACGATGAATGCGGCAAACACGCCGACGGCAAGTCCTGTAATAAATGAATTTTTGTGCATATATTTCGCTCCTTTATTATGTACCAATTATGTATATGTACGGCGGGGAAAGATTAAAACCTTGGCTTGTTTTTATTGATAATTTTGAAGCCCGCATACGCGGGCTTCAGGTTTTTGATATAAATGGCGGTCTTACATTTAATCTTTCGACCTTGCCCTTACAGCACCTCGCCCATTAGCCCGCCCTTATTATCCTTAGGCACCAGCGTGCCCAGCGGGAACAGGCTGCGTACTTCTTCGCCCGAAACGCGTTCCTTTTCCATGAGAAGCTCTACGATTTTGTGCAGGACGTCGATGTGGGTGTCGATAAGGTTTAGCGCCTCGTTATAGCTGGATTCTACAATAGACTTTATTTCGTTGTCGATAAGGGATGCGACTTGTTCGCCGTAGTTGCGCACATTGTGGTAATCGCGCCCCAGGAATACCTCGTTGTTTGCATTGCCGAGCTGGATTGGACCCAATGTGTCGCTCATGCCGTATTTTACCACCATATCCCGCGCGGTTTGGGTAGCGCGTTCAATGTCGTTTGCCGCGCCGTTTGTGATATCGCCAAGGACACGGGCTTCGGCAGCACGCCCGCCGAGTAAAGCAATGATGGACTGTTCGAGGTATTTTTTGCCCACGTAATTTCTATCCTCACCGGGGAGCGGCATTACATAACCGCCCGCGCGGCCTGTGGGAATGACGGAAATGATATACGTCGCGTCCATATCGGGCAAAATTTCATGGCAAATGGCATGACCCGCCTCGTGGTAGGCGGTGATGCGGCGCTCCTTTTCGGTAATGACGCGGCTCTTTTTCTCTGTGCCGATGCCCACCTTTATGAATGCCTTGCGGATTGCGTCCATGTCTACTTGCGCTTTATTCTCCCGCGCGGCAATGAGTGCCGCCTCGTTTAACAGATTTTCAAGGTCGGCAGGGGTAAAGCCCGCCGTGGTTTGTGCCACCACGCGCAGGTCTACGTCCTCCGCTATTTTTTTGCCCTCTGCGTGTACGTGAAGCACTGCCTCGCGCCCTTTAATATCGGGGCGGTTTACCACAATTTGGCGGTCGAAACGCCCCGGGCGCAACAGTGCCGGGTCAAGAATATCGGGGCGGTTGGTGGCTGCAAGTACGATAACGCCCTCATTTAGCGCAAAGCCGTCCATTTCTACGAGTAGCTGGTTAAGGGTTTGTTCGCGCTCGTCATGCCCGCCGCCGTGACCTGCGCCGCGCTTTCTGCCTACGGCGTCAATCTCGTCGATGATAATGATGCTTGCGGGATTGCGCTTGGCTTGGTCAAACAAATCACGCACGCGGGACGCACCAACGCCCACATACATTTCCACAAAATCCGAACCCGATATACTGTAGAAGGGTACGTCCGCTTCCCCCGCTACAGCGCGGGCAAGGTAGGTTTTACCCGTACCCGGCGGTCCAACCAGCAATATGCCCTTGGGAATACGCGCCCCGATGTCGTTATATTTCTGCGGCGTTTTTAAAAAGTCTACAATTTCGGCAAGCTCGGCTTTTTCTTCGTCCAGCCCTGCCACTTGGTTAAAGTTTACCTTGCGCTTGTCTTGCAAAATGACCTTAGCGCGGCTTTTGCCGAAGTTCATGTTACGCCCGCCGCCGCCCTGGGTTTGCTGGTACACAAAAAATAGGATTAACCCGCTCACGCCCAAAATCATAATCAGGGGCAGTGCGGCGATAATCCAATGTGGGCGCACGGGGGCGTTGGCATCGAAGTACAAGATGCCCTGCCGCCCGCCTAGGTAATTATGGATAAATGCCATAAATATTTCCGTACTTGGGATGTTTATCGTGTGGGTTGCCATAGGGTTGACAAGCATTACTTCGGCCTGCCCTACGCCCGGTACGTTGGTATCGGGGGTAACCACAATGCGCCCTACACGGTCGGCTTGCAGGTCACGCACCAAATGGGCGTAGGTATATACCTCGCCCGTTTCCTGCGGCTGCCCCATACGGATAAGCATGGTTATCATTAAAATAATCGCCATTACTAACATAAATAAGGCGAAGTTACCTGAACGTCGTTGTAGCGCCATAATGCGCTCCTTTACTTATTTATTCGGTGAATTTTAGCACGCCCACATAGGGCAAATTGCGGTAGCGCTGGGCATAATCCAGCCCATAACCCACTACAAAAGCGTCGGGAATGGAAAAACCCACATAATCGGCTTGTATGCCTTCAATTTCGCGGCGGGAGGGCTTGTCCAGCAACGCGCAAATGCGCAAGCTTGCCGCGCCAAGCCCTGCAAAGTATTCCTGCAAATGCGCAAGGGTGCGCCCTGTGTCAATAATATCTTCTATAATAATTACGTCCTTGCCCTTTAATTCCAAGCGCGGGTGACAGTCAAGCGCCACCGTGCCGCTGGAGGTTGTGCCGTCGCCGTAGCTGGATGCGCGGATAAAATCCAGCGTGGTTGCGTTGCCCAGTTTGCGCGCAAGGTCGGCTAAAAAGAATACGCCGCCTGTAAGGGCGCACACCAACACAATGGGCTTGTCCCCATAATCGCGGTTAATTTCCTCTGCCAAGCTTTCCAGTCGTTCATCAATTTGTGCTTTGGTATAAAGAATTTCTACACTTTCGCCTTTAACTGCCATGGATTCTCCTCCAATTGGGTGGGGGTACGTTTTATTTTTTGCGTCTAAAATCCACAATACTTGACTGCCTGCCGCTACAAGCGCAATCGAATCGCGCACATGCCGCGGCACTTTCTCGTTCACAAAATAGTCTTGCAGCTTCTTAGTGCGCGAAATTTTGTCGCCTTTTTGCCGCGTGCGCACGCACAGCCCGCTAAGCATATCACACGCTTCTACCTGCGTATACACTTGCAGGGCAATTGTTTTATTTATTTCGGGGACAAAGCGGGGCACGTTAGGCACAAGAGGGTAGCAAAAGCCCGTGTTTTCGGCGTTTTTATCATCGTTTTTGCTTGCGGGAAGGAAGCGGAGCACCGCATACTCCCGCCGTACAATAAGGGAAGGCAAATGAGCTTCACTGCCCGTGCGCCCGTTGGCAAGGTTGAGTGCGTCGGTGATGTGAATGGCGTGGATATCCGTAAAATCCTCCGCGTCAATTTGATAGGTTATACGGGCGTGATAAATCGCTTCGCGAATGATGCGGTACTGCAACGCCACGGGCTGGTTTAATAATGCAGGGATGTGTAAGGCATTTTTATCCTGTAAGCATTCCGCATAGGCGTTCCGTGCCGCTTCCTCCAAGAAATCCGCGTCTGCACGCAGGAAGGGCAAGTTACGGGTAATATTAACCGCCGCATTGGTATTTACATGCTTTTCCAAGGCGGGCAGCACAATATGCCGTATGCGGTTGCGGGTATAATCATACCCCGCGTTGGAAATATCCTGCACAAATTTTATGCCTTGCTTCATTAGATAGGCTTCAATTTCTGCCCGCGGGGTTTCGATTAACGGGCGAATAATTTGCCCGCTTACGGGGGCGATGCCGCTTAACCCGCGCAAGCCCGCGCCACGGCACAGGTTCATTACCACCGTTTCCGCGTTGTCGTCCTTGTTATGCCCCACGGCGATTTTTTGCCCGTTTATTTTTTCCAACCCTTCGTAGAAGGCATCATACCGCTTGCGCCGCCCCGCTTCTTCGATGCTTATTTTCCCCCGCGCCACTTCGTCTCGTATGTTTACTTGCACCACCCGCAGGGGAATTTCCCACGCTTCACACAATCCCCGTACGAAAGCCTCATCGCTTTGCGCCGCGGCACCACGCAATCCATGGTTCACATGGACGGCATACAAAGAAAGGGCATATTCCGTGCGAAGCCCGCGCAACAACGCAAGCAGCGCTACCGAATCCGCCCCGCCGGAAAGCCCAATAATAATGCCATCATTTTGTGACAGCATTCCGTACTTTTTTATGGTTTTGTGAAAACCCTTCATCTACGCTTACCGCAGCTTCGGCACAGCACCTGTGCGCGGGGGTTCTTTTCCTCGCATACGCATATCCATCCCTCGGCTATATTTGCCGCAATATTGGCAAGGGAAGGCTTGGGGGCGTCGCCCCTGTACCCGCATTCCGGGCAGGAATTATACCCTGTGTCATAATGCTTCTCACATTTCTTACACTGCACCACTGTAGCCGCAGTTGCACCACTTGCTTGCTTTAGCCTATCCAAAATTTCCCGATTTTGCCGAACACCTTCTGCCATTTCCGCAATGGTCATACCCAGCACCAACAAAAATACGCCAATAAAGGCGCACAGCAAAAACCCAAGGAAGCCCGAAATAAACCCAACCACCAGCCAAAAGAGTAACTGTATCACCAACAAAATGCGTAAAAAACGTACCCATGCGGATTCTGTATACACTTTGGGTCGCCTCCTTTTCATTTTATATGCTTAGGCGTAGGGGTGTATATTTCCAATAGCTTAACTGCTCTTTTATAAGCCAACATCAGAAATTCTTCCGCTGATATATTTTTGTAAATGCAACTTTTTTCGTGCTTACCGGCGTGCAACTGGTAAATTTCAACGGTGAGAAAGTCAACGTTTTTGTACTGCTTTAACTGAGCCATTTTTTTATCCCAGTCTATTACGCCGTCAAATGGTAAAACATGTGCATCATAACCGTCTGCAAAATTATCATTTATATGCAGTGCGAATATTCTGTCGCCATACGAAACAAGACAATCTTTGTGTAAGTTCAAATTTTCGTGTCCGATGTCATAACAAAAACCAACATTCGGTGAAGGAAACTGCGCTAATATTGCATCAAGATGTTCAAATGTCCACAAATTCTCGAAGGCGAGTTTGATATTCTTTTGTTCAGCAAGATGAACAAGTTCTTCGATTCGTTTTAACCCTATATCTGATACCGGAGGATAAGGCGGAAAGCCTGTGAGGTGAATGACAACAGTTGGAATATTATAAGATGCACAATCGTTAATACATGATATAAGTACACTTTGCCGATTTTCGCCGTCAACACCTCCGAGCCAAATCTCATTTGCGTCATCATTTTGAGCGTGAATGTTATCAATTATTAATCCCAATTCCTTAGCCGTTTTTAATTGCGCGTATTTGTCCTCGTCGCCCCAATATATATTAACCGCTTCAAATCCGGCGTCTTTAATCAGCCGATATTTTTCCTCGGCGGGCAAATCGGGACTAAATGCCGGAAATACGCCTATGCCTTTCATAAAACTAATACCTCCACAATAATAAATTTTTCGCACATACCACTCTGTGGTATTAAAGGGCTTGCGAAAGAGGCTTATTAAGTTCGCTTGCCGACTTACGGGCAAACAGCTCCAATATAAATTCGCGTTCATCGGGGTCAAGGGCGGCTAGTTTTTCTTCTCTATTCGGTATATCAAAAATGCTAATGGGCTTTAATTCACCACTATCTATTTTAGCTTGCAAAGGATGACCTACCCTCCTTAATTTCGTTAAGTCATATTCTGCTTTCATACATCTACCTCCTCCACAATTGGCGCTCCACTTGTGTAGCTTTACGTGCTGAAATTATTCGAATAACCGTATCATTTTCGCGCCAGCAATGAACAACGGTAAGAAGGCGAAGCGTTTGACTAACGCCGATAACAATCCAGCGCTCTTCATCGTCTGAATGTTCATCATCAATAAATGTTTCCTGTTCATCCAAAACAAAAACAGACGCGGCTTCCTCAAATAATATCCCGTGTTTCGCCAGATTGCTTTCTGCCTTTATTTTATCCCAAACAAAGCGATACCCTTGTAATTCATAATATACATCTTCATGCATGTCAATTCATCCCCATACATTATTACAGCTTGCCTTGAATACCTAACAACCTGTTCACCCTCCGAAAATATCCCCGACTGTATTAGTCGAATAATACAGTCCCCCTATACACTTCCCAAGCTAACTGCCCTGCTTTTACCGCCTTGTCGTAAGCAGCGGGCGAGTGGGGGCGGGGTGCGCGCCCAAAGCCCCCCGCCTGCCCGCGGAATTACAGCGCCACTATCGCGTCAATTTCCACTATCGCGCCTTTAGGCAATGCCGTCACTTGATAGCAAATCCGCGCGGGCGGGTCGCTGGGGAAGAAGCCGGCATAGGTTTCATTCATTTGGGCAAAGTGCGCCATGTCGGTAAGCAGAATCGTACATTTTAAAATATTTTCCAATTTCGCGCCTGCGGCCTCTACAATGGCTTTTAGGTTTTGCATTACCAGTGTGGTTTGGGCTTTAATGTCTGTGCCGCAAATTTCGCCCGAGCCCGGGTCAATGGGTAATTGACCGGAAACATAGAGCGTACCGTTATGCACGGTGGCTTGGGAGTAGGGGCCGATGGCGGCGGGGGCGTTCTTTGTGTTAATGATTTTTTTCATGAAAAACTTCCTTTCACATATAATTTTGCCAAGTATAACACATTGCGGTATAATCACGCGGAAAATTCATAGAAAATAAGGAGCGGCACAATGAACAACAAAAATTTATGCAAGGCAATGCTACTACTTTTATTTTTGACAGGAGCGATGACAATGACCGCTTGCGGTAATGACGAGAACGGAACAACAAATAACGGTGCGCAAATCGCCACAAACATTCCCACCCCAACCCCCGCGCCCACCCCGCCAAGAGAGGATGGTCGCGCCCCCACCGCAAATCCATGGACAACGCCCGCCGATTTGCAAGCCCGCCCGCCCGTTACCTTACAGCTTACTCCTGTAGTCGCGGGCGAGGAATTGGTAGTACTGCATACCAACCACGGCGATATTACCGTGCGCCTGTTCCCCCAAGCCGCGCCCATCGCGGTGGAAAACTTTCTTACCCATGCGCGCAACGGCTTCTATGATGGGCTTATCTTCCATCGTGTAATCGAAGATTTTATGATACAGGGCGGCTGCGCCCAAGGCACGGGCATGGGCGGCGAAAGTATTTGGGGCGAAGGCTTTGGCCCCGAGCATAACCACGATTTATGGCACTTTAACGGCGCGCTTGCCATGGCGCAAAGCCGCTTAGCCAACTCCATCGGCTCGCAGTTTTATATCGTACACAGCCACGGTCTGCACCCGCAATTTGCCCGCGACTTTAACCTTATGCTCGATGAATTATACGACGATGAATTTTCCCACGGCGTTACCTTTGGGCAAGCCTTCCCGCGGGAAATGCTTGAGCATTTCTTGGAGGTGGGGGGTACCCCGTTCCTGGACTTCCCCTTTAACAGCGACGGTCCTAACTTTGGGCATACCGTGTTTGGGCAAGTTATTGAAGGCATGGACGTGGTGAACGCCATTGCCGCAACCCCAACGGGCGCAAACGACCGCCCTGTAGAAGACGTGATTATTGAGCGCACTTCGATAATCACCGCACAGGGTTAATTTGCGATGGCACTCTATTTGGATAACGCAGCAACTACGCCATTGCACCCCGTTGCACTTGCCGCTATGCTGCCCTTCTTGGAAGGGAAATTTCACAACCCTTCCAGCGTATACACGCCCGCGCGTGCCGTTCGGCAAGCCGTTGACGAAGCACGTATAAAAATGGCAACCGCCCTTGGCGCGTCCCCCGAGGAAATTGTATTTACAGGCTCGGGGACAGAGGCAGACAACTGGGCGCTGTACGGCGTGTTGGAATCCAACCCCGCAAAAAAACACATCATCACCACTAAAATTGAACACCACGGCATTCTTTTCACCTGCCGCGCGTTGGAAAAACGCGGCTACACCGTCACCTACCTGCCCGTAGACGAACACGGACAAATTACCCCCGCGCAAGTGGAAGAAGCCATTAAACCCGACACAGCAGTTGTATCCATTATCATGGCAAACAACGAAATCGGTACAATTCAGCCCTTAGATGAAATCGCAAAAATAACCCGGCGCAAGGGCATACCCCTGCACACCGACGCGGTACAAGCCGTTGGGCATATCCCCATTGACCTTTCTGCGCTGCATGTAGACCTGCTTGCCCTAAGCGCCCACAAATTTGGCGGGCCAAAGGGCATTGGCGCACTCTATATCCGCAAGGGTACGCGCTTAGCACCCTTACTCTACGGCGGTGCGCAGGAGCGTAACCGCCGCGCAGGGACGGAAAATGTAGCAGGCATTATTGGTATGGCGGCGGCGTTGGAAATTGCGGTTAATGAACTAACGGAAAGCCGTCCGCGCATTAGCGAACTGCGCGATGCGTTAATAAACGAAATTCTTACAAATATCCCCCACGTTAAGCTTAACGGGCATCCGACCCATCGTTTGCCGGGCAATGTAAATGTTTCCTTCCAATTTATAGAAGGCGAGTCTCTGCTTCTGCACCTGGACATGCAGGGTTGCTATGCGTCAACAGGTTCCGCCTGTTCCAGCGGCGCGTTAGAGCCTTCCCACGTATTAATGGCGATGGGGCTTAGCCATGGTATGGCAAACGGCGCGTTGCGCTTTTCCTTAGGGCGCGAAAATACGCAAGCGGACATTCCCCGTTTAATGGAAATATTGACCCCCGCCGTAGCACGCCTGCGTGCAATGTCCCCCCTATATGACGACTATATTAAGAAAGGCGAATAACCATGGAATACAGCGAAAAAGTAATGGACCATTTCACAAACCCCCGCAACGTAGGCGAAATTGAAAACGCCGACGGCATAGGCACCGTAGGCAACGAAAAATGCGGCGATATTATGCGTTTTTTCCTGCGCATTGAAAACGACGTTATTATCGAAGCTAAATTTAAAACCTTTGGCTGCGGCGCGGCGGTTGCTACATCCAGCATTGCCACCGAGCTTGTTGTTGGCAAAACCTTGCAAGAGGCCGTAAAAATTACCAACAAATCGGTAATGGAGGCGCTGGACGGCTTACCCGCCACCAAGGCGCATTGCTCTTGCCTGGCGGAAGAAGCCCTGCACGCTGCCCTTTGGGATTACGCAAAAAAAAGCGGCGTAACCATTGGTGGGCTACAGCCGCCTGAAGAAAAAAATCACGAACACTGATGCGTGTTAAGCAAATTTAATTACGGGAATACGCCGCCGGTTATCCCATACCGCGGTACCACCCATGGCTTTTACAATGTCTGTTAGCCGTACCCACGTTGCCCCGTTTTCAATAAAGCCGCCTATTTTTTGTATATTTCCATTTATTTCTAATTCAACCTCGCGGGGGTTGGATGCGGCGTTAAGAAGGCGGATAATTTCATCGAAGGGGAAGTTTTTACCCGGGCAAAACGCTCTTGTTAAGGGCGAAACTTCGCAATGCCCAATAATACGGTCACGGTTTAACGGGATTTGGTAATTATAAGCTTGCTCGACTTCGGCTTGGATATATTTAATTAAATTTACAACCGCAGTAAGTTGTTGCGGAGAAGGGTTGCCCGCAGGCATATCGCCAAAGCCGATGCTTATGGTGTATAGGTTTGCGTTTTTTTTGCGCTCCCGTATAGCAGGAACGGTGGAAAGTTGGTTGTTGCGTTTATCCCCTGCCGCGTTTGTTGTCCCGTTAGACCATGCGGTGTCTTTTATTTTTACCAGCTGTACAATTTCGCCCGCCGCGGAAATTACAAAGTGGTAGGACACTTGGTTGGCGGGATTTTTTATTGTATTTAGCGCACTGCCAAAGCTTGCGCCCGTTGTGTGCAATACAATATGGTCGGGAATGTTACCCTGCCTGCCCGGGTTGCGGTTTGGGCTTTCGGATAAGGGAATGTTCATACGTGATCACCCTCCATTAAATTCATTTTCGATGCGGTTTATTTCAATTTTTGATTTGTTTTCGATGCAGGACTTTGCTTCGTAGAAGGCAAATGTCGCACCAAACAACCATGTGGCCATGCTTTTTAAATCTTCGGGGAATATCCCCTGCCAAAACCAAGAAACTATGCAGGCAACCCAGGTAAGCCCATACAGCACGCACGAAAAAGCCATGATTTTTTGTGAAAAAGTTCGCTCATTTTTTTTGTGGCGTGGTGCAGACTTTTGCTCGGGCGCGCGGTTTTCTTGTACGGCATCAAAAATCATTTGCTTTATATCGTTGTTGTTCATGTTGCGGCTTCGTCCGGCGTAATATTACGCAAGGTATTATTGTATTCGACTTTATTTGCAGAGATAGCCTGCCCCGCTTTGTTTACATCGCGTTGCGCTTCCGTTGCCGCAAGGAAGGGTGCGTTTATTCCTGCAATGTCCTCGCCTACTTTGTCTACGGGTTCTTGAATGGAATTTCCGCGCAAAGCAGCAATGCCTCGTTCCTCTTCTTTGGCGTTTGACGCATTTGCAACTACGGTATTGCGAATTGTGGCGCGGAAATCGTCCCAATATTTATTATTTTCCTCTGCTTGCGCGGTAAGCTTTGTTTTTACATTTTCGTCGGTTGCGTCTTTTAACCGCGCTTCAATCCTTGTGTTTATGCGGTTGCGCATGGCGTCGCCCTCGCGCAGCAGCTCGGTAAATTTTATTTCAAAATTTTCCCGTGATGCGGTTTCCGCCGCTTCAAGTTGGGGAAGGTCTTCCCTAAGATGGCGAAGCTTCATGTTGCGCTCCCGCCTGCTTCCCGTAAGGGCGTTGCCTGCTTGGTCTACGGGCGTACTGCTTATTAAATTGGGTGCTACATTGGCGGCTATCATATCCAGCACACGGGCAAGCCCCTCGGGGATACCGTAGTTGGACGCCATTACAGAAACATGGTATTTTGCGGAATTATCCGTTTTGCGAATATTTTCGCTGGAGGTAGACACATTGCCCGTAATAGACGCCTTTGCGAATAAAAATCCGCCCGACGCTTTAGTTTCCGCGCTTGCTTTTAAAGAGCTTGTGCTTGTATCGCTTGTTTTTACTTCCATATCAAAGGTGACATTTACCTCGTCAATTTGTAAATTGGGGATTGGCACAATCGCAAGCAGAGGTACGTCTACCGATACCTCTTGGCTGGACATATTACCGTCGGGGTCGGGCTCGTTTTTATTAAACCTAAAAATTACATTGCGTACGTTATTGTCGCCGTCAAAGCCCACCGTGTTAATAAATTCGGCGGTTGCCCTTGCAAGCTGCATGCTTGACTCGGCAGCGGCGGTAAGGGGCGCACCTATCAAAAAACTCATATCAAGTCCCTTAAATTGTTCGCTTATACGTGACATATCTTTCCCTCCTATAAGGCTTGGTTCGGTTCATCATAACCGCTTTCGTTTTGCTCGGGTTCGTTGTGTTCGGGTTCGCTGTAATCCATGGCTTGCGGGCTGTAGGGGCGTAATTTAATTTCGCCTTGGAAATTGCTTGGTTTTGAAAAATCTAAAACCAAATCGCCGCCGAAGGCACGGTCTGCCCGCGATACATTGCTCGAAAAAGACATTTTTACGTCTGTGATGGTGAGGGGCGGCGGTATGGACGGGCTGTTTTTTACAGCGTTTTCATAATCGCTGTGCAGCAGCCGGTTTGCTTCTGCCGCCGCGGTCGCCAGCGAGTGTACAACAGACGATAACAACAGTTTATTTTGCACCGGTTTTTCTCCTTTCCTCTTCGGCTATCCATACGGGTTTGCGCAAAAAGCCGATATGATAGATTGTTTTTTGCATAGTAAGTTCATGCTCACCCATTTTATAACGGCCTATTGAAATATCCTTGCCGATAATGGTGCCCTTAGGGGATGTGCCTATGCATTTATTTAACAATGCCAGCTGCTGTTCCCGCGCCTCTTCCGAGAACATAACATTGGGATTGATGCTCCCTATCGCCACTTCCTTTATAAAATGAAAGTCCGAAAGTACCAATTTTTTCTCATTCATGTTTATCCCTCTATTCTGTGTTAATCTTGAAGGCTTCCCAGCTTATTTGATAAAATTTCCTGCCTTACTTCGGAAAGCTGTGCTTCAAGCTCTGCCGTAATTTCCCTCAGGCTTTGTACTTGCTCGTAAGCTTCGGGAATTTGCGGTTTTTCACCCGTTTCGCGCAAATGCTTGTAATGCTCCGTCAGTTCGTCAAAGCTTGCGCCTGTTTCCATTTCAAGGGTGTTGTTGTGCTTGCGCATGGATTCGCGTAAATCGTTTATTTTTATTGTTAGGCGTGCTTCGCGTTCCGTAAGCGCGACGTTTTTTTCATATTCGCCGCGTTCGCGCCCCGTAAGCTTTTTCCCCGATTCATCTACAGGCGTACTGTGCAGCCGCTTGGGCATTGCATTTGTGTTAAGCGTGTCCACAAAACGCGCAAGCCCTTCCGAAATAGGCGCGCTCTCCATCTCAACCTCGTATTGAATATTGGGTTGTGACATTCCATTGCGCCGGTTGCCGGAGGATGCCTGCGTAATAACCGCAAGCCCGTTTGTTGTTTGCTTCATGCCCAGTATTTCTGCATTAAACTTGACCTTAGTCTTGGCAACCTTTAACGCGCTGAGGGGGAAAATCGAAAGGAGCGGAATTTCCAACCCTATACTGTCTGCTACTTTATTATCCATTGCGTCGCTTCCAAGCTGCTCGTACATCATTTGTATTGTGCGCAGCCTTACGACGGACTTTCCTGATGCATCTACGGTTAAGTCCCCCGTAGAAGCAAGGAAATTTACGATATTTGAGCTAAGCCTTATATTCGCTTCTGCCACCGCCCCAAGAGGCGCATATACTAAGTCGTGCAGTTCTATTGAATTGTCTGTGTTCCTGTTCGGCATACCCCATCAAGCCTTTCACTATTATTATTTTTCGTTTGTCATAAGAAGCGGAAGTCCCAACTCGTCCAGTTCTTCATTTATCCGTAACACAAGATTTACGTTTGTTTCGTTTTTTAAAATCCACATTACTACTACATCGTTGGGCAAAGATGCTGAAAGGATATAGCCCGCTTTTTTCAAAAGTGTTTGAATATTTTCCAAATCCGCGCCCAGTGAAATTGCCAGCGCCAGCACGGGTTCCTTTTTTAAATGCTGTCCTTCTTTCATGTAACGGAACATTCGCTCGCTTACCATCGAAGCCTCGCATAAATGCCGTTTGCTTTGCGGATATTCGTGTACAAGCTTGCGCAGCATTTCGCCGAAGCTTTCGTCCTTGCATAGCGACAGCCCCGACTTATTTGCGAGTGCTTCTGCTTCATCTTCGCAAAGCCCAAATAGCGTACCCGCTCTAATGATTACACTGTGCTTTAGTTTTGTTTGGCACTTTGTAAAATTGACACGCCAATGATGCAAGCGGTGCCTGCTTACGCCCAATAAAATATAAACCTCGTCAATTGTTTTTAGCTTATTTTTTTTTAAAATCCTTTGCGTAACCGATTAATGAAGAAACAAAATCCTCGCCAAGCTCAATGTCCCTGTCGCTAAGCCAATTATTTATTTTTTGATAATTCAAAGTACCGCCCCCTCACCCCTAGGTTCCTTCCGCGTTTGGTAAGTGGACTATAACACGCTGTTTATGTAAAAAGCGGAAATGAAATGTCACATTTTTGAAAAAATTCCAATTGGCAGTGCACTCCGGGCTTGCACCTTTCAAGTATATTTATGGCTTTGCCGTATTGGGTGTGTTTGTGTGGTTTATTAATGTTTTGCACACCCCTCTTCTAACGTCCAGTTTGCTCTTAATGTAGGGGAAAAAAATATTATAGTAAAACATGTGCAATGCTTCATAATTTTCTACTAAATAAAAATCATCTTCATCAACTAATTGGTTCCAGTATTTATCAAGGTACACATAACGCCTGTCATAGTTTGGTAAATCTAATACATGGGGGCACATTTTTATTAACATGTCGTAGTCATTTAAGTTCGGCATTTCATTTTGCACAATAATGCCCTCCGGCATTGCGAAGCAGTCATCAACGGTATATAGGGTTATGTGTAAATCGGGGAGGGATGCACGTAATTTTTCTATAAACAATTCCAGCGTTGTAAAGGATGAATCAAACAATATTAATAATTTACTGCTATTATTCACTTTATCCAAAAAGAAAAAGTCGGCATCCGGAGTTTTATTAATTTTATAATCATCCCCTTTGCCGCGCACGCCCTCCAATGCGTCATGCAAAGCATGGAAACATGTGTATATAGCCGCAGGTCTTTTTCTATTAACTGCAAAAGTCCTAAATAAGCGAGTTGTAAGATTTTTAACAAAATCGTTGTATTCACTTTCTGTACAATATTTTACAAATGTGTGAATTTTATTGCGAAATATATAGTATATAAAAAAGGGGGAATATAGCCCCTGTCTTCCTTGTTCGTGCCAAATAACGGAAGCCTTGCAAGCAAATATTTTATACCCAGCTAATCTAAGTTTCCACCCCAGCGCCATGTCGTCCCAATAAATAAAATAATCTTCTTCTATTAAACCTGACACTTCTAACGCGCTTGCCCTAAACATGGCAGAACACGCCGCTACATAATCACATGCTAAAAAGTCCGGCAATTCGCTTTTTATACCGGCGCCTGCATATAAAGGTTTAACACCAAGATTGGGGATGTCTATCATTGCGCCGTAATCCTGCACCGTTTCGGGGAACGCCATGTGCAAAATTAAAGACCCGCAAGCCCCTGCATTTGGGTGCAATTCCATAAAGTCATATAATGCTTTAATGGCATTTTTATCCACAACTACATCATTATCTAAGAGATGAATGTATTTATATTTTTTTTGCATGGCATATGCCATACCGCGATGAAAACCACCTGCGCCGCCTGTGTTTTTTTCATTTACCAGTAGTGTTAGCTTGTTGCCAAATTTACTTTTTATCATGTCAACTGTATTATCTGATGAAGCATTATCCACTACAATAATGTCAAAATCGTTAAAAGAAGATTCCAGCACCGAGTTTATGCAATTTATTACATAATTGCATTTATTATAAGTGCATATAACAACGGCTACCGGCTTCATTTAACTGTCACCGCCCAATAAATATTTTTTTATGTTTCTGTTATTAAAGCCGTCAATTACACATTCTGTTATTTCTTTATCCGCCAAGCCCGCAAGCCGCGCGTAAAAATACACATTCCGCAAGCAACTAAATGCGCGCAACGGTAACACTTGCAGCCAATCGTTAAATTCCCATTTTTTCCAATATGCTTCTAATGCGTCAAATACATCTGCATACACTGTAGCAAGGTTATGCTTGTTTGCTACTGTATATATATTTGAGCTTTCGCGTTGGTAGTAATTATATAACCCCTGTGATATAAATGTTACCTTGTTTAAATGGGGCAATAGCTTAAAATTAAATAACGTATCGTCTGCAAGTGGATATTGTTCGAACAAGACACCCGATTTTTTTATTATGTCTGTTTTATATAAACGTGACCATATATAGTTATTGGGCTTTGGGCAGGCACAAAAACGGGCAAAATAACCATATATATCTTCCTTTATATCAACTGCCTGTTCTTTCATTTGGGAATACGACATAACGGTATGGGTGTCGTATATAAGGTTATAATTACAAACCGCCATATCCGCGTTGGAAGCGGTTATGGCGGTTACTAATGCGTCGTACATAGTAAGCGTTAAATAATCGTCGCTGTCTACAAAGGCAAGATATGCACCCGTAGCAACGCCGATGCCAACATTACGGGCAGCCGAAACACCCCCGTTGGGTTGGTTAATGTAGCGGACGCGATTATCTGCGGTAAAGGGTTGAATACGTGCATCTGTGTTGTCTGTTGAGCCATCGTTGACAATAATTACTTCTAAATTTGTATATGTTTGCTGTAAGACACTTTCCAAGCACCGTGTAATATACGCCTCTACATTGTAGCATGGAATTATAACCGAAATTTTAGGATTCATTTTTAATGATGGGCGGTGTAATGTCGCGCCCATATCCCCCTAAGTCTGTTTTAATTTGTGATGTGGATACTTCCAATGTGCGTTTAAAATAAATAACCTCAACGTATTTTTTTAAAAAGTCAAATTTACCTTCCCAATCGTCTCCCATGCAAAAGATATTAACATGGTATAAATGAATATCCTCTATTTTTTGGTTCCAAGATTTTTCGGGTATTACCAGGTCTACATAGCGAATAGCCTCTAGGTGCTGCTTGCGTTCCCCGTAAGCAAAATAGCATTCCTTCTTTTTTTCTCTTTTATTAAATTCATCTTCGGATAATGCCACAATCAAATAATCCCCTTGCTCCCTGGCACGGCGCAACAGGTTAATGTGCCCGTAATGCAATAGGTCAAATGTACCGTAGGTGATTACCCGCTTCATATGTTAACCTGCCATTCTATATTGTTTCTTCCATTACTATACACTTATTTGGGGTATATGAGAAGATTATTTATTACATTAACTCAATTATTTTAGTATGGCATACATTACGCTCTGTTAAAAAAGCTTTAGCCTCATTTACTGCGTGATTGTCCATAATTGCGATTACAACATAATCAAAATGGTTGCTTTCGGTTACTTCGTTTGGGTTAGAAACAGGATAACCCTGTAATGCCAATGCCTTCCAATTTTTATCTACCCATTTGTAAATATTACAATATTCGGAAAGTGTAATAAACCGATGTATATGCTTTCCCATATTGCCGGCGCCATATATAATTATTTGATTACTTGCCGTGATTTGATTAAACGCATCGGAATAGCACCACCTGTTATTGCGAATTTCTTTTTGCATGGATTTATACATCGCATCGTTTAATGCAGGGGATTTAATGTTATGCTCAAGCATGTCCAGCAGATATTCCATGTACCATATAGCATTGGACCGGGCATGTATTAACTCCAACTCACTTTTACTGTAAGTGTTTAACAATTCGTTGTACTTATCAATTACATGCACCGCATCATACCCGCGTGCTTTTAAATCCTGCACATAACCATAAAGAGATGTAAAGCACGCATTCATTATCATGTTATATTCATTTTGGGGCAGGTATTTGTAGCGTTCTTTAATTACATTAAATGCTTCAAAGCAACATGCCCATCTTTTTTCAAAGTTACCCACCAGCGAATCGGGGTTGTTAACCCTGTGATAAACCATTTTTATATCGGCACACATTATTCGCTTTGCGTTTACTACAGATGCGTAATAAAATGTGTGGTCGTTTGCATAACGCATAGCATCAAATGTTATGTTATTGTCTATCAAATATTTTTTTCTGTATATCCCATTCCATGGGGGCAAGGGGGGGCTGGTTGTAAGCCTTTGCGCTGCTTCGCTAAATGAAAAAGGTAATGTATAATCATTTTCCAATGCAGTGGGTAAAGAATAGTGTTGTCGATTAACAAGCTGGTCACTAAAAGCATCAATTAGCCATGATTTTGTTTTCAAGTGGTCTAAGTTATGGTGCTTAACAATGTCATACACTTGTATACATACATCGTCGGCCAGATAATCATCCGCGTCCAAAAAAATTATATATTCGCCTAATGCAATATTTAATCCTGTGTTTCTGGCAACCCCTGCGTTTAAATTTTGTTGGTGTACTACTTTTACATTTTTATGTTTACGTGCATATTCGTCAAGTATCTGTGCCGAATTATCGGTAGAACCATCATTTACACATATCATCTCTATTTCCTTAAGAGATTGACTTAGCACGCTATCAATGCATTTATGCAAAAAAGGCGCTGCATTGTACACAGGTGCTATCACTGATATTTTAATAGACTCCACGCTATAAACCTCCTCTAATTTTGTCATATATTTTTGCAATAGCATTGGTGTTTGCTGTAGACGAAAAATTGTTATATGCGTATTCTCTGCCTGTATAAGCAATGCGGCTTGCTTCGCTTATATTGTTTATACTGTAAATAATTTTTTTAGCAAGGTCATTTGCATCGCCTTTTGCAAATAATAACCCCGTTTGTTTATGATTGATTAACTCCGCCGTTGCACCATCATTTGTGCCAATTACCAAACAACCCCCCATCATTGCCTCCGCGGTTGTGCGCCCAAAGGCTTCCGAGAGTGAGGACATTACAAATATATCGGCAGTACGGTAAAATTTTTCTACATTTGCTTGCAGGTTATGGAAAATAACATATTTTGACAAGCTTTCCTCTTGCACCTTTTTTTTCATCGCATTGATATAATTACTATCACCGCCACCTACAACGTTAGCACAAAAATTTACATTATGTTTTCTTAAAATAATGCAAGCATCAATAAATAGGTCAAACCCCTTTTGGGGGCTAATTGCACCCAAATATAACAGGTTTGTTTGTTCATTTTTCATGATTGTTTTATCAGGCATATAAAATTTATTTGCATTTATACCATTATATATTACATTCAATTTTTGCTTGCACAAAATATTTTCATATTTTTTTGCAATCGCGTTAGAAACAGTAATAATAGCATTTGACCTGTTTATTAATGCATAACCGTTGCTTTTATCTAATATTTGCATACACTGGTCTTCTTCTAAAAATTCACGAATATGCCATACAACGGGGATGTTCATTTTTTGCGCCGCTAAAGCACCAACATGCGTCCATGATGTATTAATATGTACAATGTCTATTTTCTCATTAGTTATAATTTGACATAAGTCATTAACGGCAGATTCATTTTTAGTTAATAATTTCTCTTTTCTTTTAACCGATATGGGGTTGTTCACTTCATTTATCGGCATTGTCCAACATTCCGCATTAATTAAGGCATAGCTTAATCCACGCTCAATTAGTTGCACTTCACCATTTCCAACCGGTAAAATTGGCAACGCTATAATCGTAGAAATATTGCATATTGTATTTAATTCATGGCATAGCTGCTTCATGCTAAGAAATGCACCTGATGTATCATATCGCTCGGATGCTATGAATAAAACGCGTAGTTTGGGGCTAGCCGTTAGCGCATTAGGCGGGTGATATACTTTGCCAAGGTCGCCTGTTTGTTGCAACATCATATCCTCAAGCAATATTTCGTTAACGGGTACCATGTTTTTAAATCCGTTTGTATCCAGTGTTTCTATAATTGCGGCATGATATTGTTCTATTGTACCAATAATAACAAGGCAATTCTCTTTTTTTATCGTCTGCTCATCAACAAGGCATACCGGGATGCCCGTTAATTTATCGGGGTTTCCTTCTTTATCCGATACAAATACGGCATGTAGCTTTACCGCGTTTATGTTCATTCTTTGCACAATTAAATTTCCTACATTACCCGCACCATATAAACAAACATACCGAAAAGCTGATGCCGCATCAATTAATTCGCTTTCTTTGTTAATTACACCCAAGTTTTCACTCATATATAAAACATCCTCATTTGACGAATGTACCAATCATATATCTTTTCATTTGCAATTCCAACACTCAATGGAGATTATTGTTTCTTTCATTACTATACACTTAATATGGGTTAATGGGAAGCATTTCGACAAATTCCATGGTTAACCCGGATTTACAATGCACGTAGTTGTGGTATAATTCACACTAGGTCGTACAGAACTGTATAAAGATTATCAGATTTGGAGGCTCAATAATGTCAATGGTAGCAGTAGGATTTGATGTTCCGCAAGAGATATTACTTGACTTAAAAGTTACAGAGAAAGCGTTTATAAACTACACACGGAAATATTTGGCACTTGATTTGTATAAAAATAGACATATCTCGCTGGGTTACTGTACAGAACTGGCAAATATGAACGAAGAAGATTTCATCAAATTCCTTGGAGACAACGGTGTCTCTATTTTTGGTTTTGAAGATAACGAGGAATTTTTAAAGGAACTGGACAATGCATAAAGTTATTGTAAATTCGACTCCAATTATTTCCCTCTGCCATATTGGAAAACTTGATTTGCTTAAAGAATTGTACGGCAAAGTTTTAATTCCTGAAGCTGTTTATCGTGAAATTAATGCAAAGCATGATTCTGTCGCAAAAGCAACGCTTGACAATTCCCTTGATTGGATTAGGATATGTAAAATACAAAACGAGATGGCGAGGTTTTTCTTTAAATCCCAACTCCACGATGGTGAAGTTGAAGTTATGATTTTAGGCAAGGAAGAAGAAGCAACGCTATTAATCATAGATGACAAAAACGCTAAAAATCATGCAAAGTACTTAAAATTTAATGTAACCGGAACCCTTGGTGTTTTGTTAAAAGCAAAAAAAGTAGGACATATTAATGCTATCAAACCACTTCTTGATAAAATGGTTTCCGAGGGTATTTATATTGATGCCAAGGTACAGGCTTACTGTTTAAAGGAAGGCGACGAATAGGAAGCCAAGGGCGCAGGTGATTTACTCAAGGGGGAAAACCTCGTTAAAATTACGCACGGTGTAACCCAAGTTTTCATATATGGCGCGTACTTCGTTGGCTATGTCTTCGTTTAATATAGTAATAATCATTGTTCTGCCTTCGCCTGTATCGGCTGTATTGGGAGCCGTTATTTTTACCCCTTGCAATAATGAGGCGGAAGGGTTTGCGTCCCATATCTCGTGTGTAAAGGGTGCATCTAAAATTTTTATTAAACGTAAAAAATTAAACATATTATTGCCTGCCCCATAAAATATCGTATCCGCAGGTAATGCGTTTAAATTATGCACAATGCCTGCATCCTCTTGATTGGAGGGGATGTAAAAATCCTGTGGGGAATCGCTGGATGTCATATAACGCATAATATCCTTGTACGTTAATGCATTTTTGTCGCAATACTTCGCCAGCTCTGCTAACTCTGTATAAAATACTTCCTCTCCATAAGCGGCATAATTAAATGGTTTTAGATTGTTAAACAGAGTTGTATATTTATCGCGTAGGTTAGCATAATATGTGGTGTCTTTATCAGTTACATATTTATTAATAAAGCTTTCTACCACTTCTTTAACACGTTCGTTGTAATATTTTATTTTTATGTTATTTTTGGTTAACTTATCAATAAATAATGACAAAGAAAACAGGGGTGTTCGTAAGGGCATTTTTCCATATTTTGTACCAAAAACATCTAAGCTTAATATTATATTGTCCAGATTCAATGCTTCCAACAGCTCTATTAGTGCGGTCATTTCTTTTTCGCTATCATTTATGCCTGTTATTACAATATACTTTAATTGAATATTTCCGTATTTTCTATAGCGTTTCAAATTTTGTATTACTTGCGGGAAGGCATCAATACCTTTGGCAACCTTAAAGGTGTTGCGTGTTGCGCTGTCTATGCTTACATATAAAGCACTTCCGTTTTCTTGCATGCTGCTTGCTATTTTTTGATTAAATACAATTGCATTAGTGAGGAAATATGCCCGATTATTTTTAATCGTATCTAATAGCAGGTCTTTGTGGGGCATTATTGTAATTTCGGCGGGTGAAACGAGAAAAGTACAGTTTTCGTTAATATAATTATTATTTTTTAACCATACTAACATTTCGGCAGTCATCTTCGGGTGTTGGGAATGTACACTATTTTCTATATTATTTTCGGGTTTGCAATAAACCCCGCAATATATACAAGATGCTTGGCATATGGAAGGCTTGCAAGCTATGGTGATGGAGGAAAAGTGTGTAATGCCAAATAAATAATTAAACTGTGAAAGCTTTCGACAACCCAAGCAAAGTTTTGATATATTATTACATTCCCCTGTATTAAGCCCTTGTATTAATTTTTTTCTATTATCTAAAAAATTAACAATCGTTTCTTCTGCGGTACTTAAATAAGGAAATTGTGGATAACCTGCTTTTGATAAATTATTTCCCGTACAGCATATTTCAATTTTAGTGCTAAACATTAGTTTGTACGCCATTAATGTACAACCTTTTGCCTTGGTGTGTAAAATAGACTTTTCAAATCCATGTTTAAGCAAAAATTCTTCTGCGCTTTCGTAGGTAAATGATGTTCGTGGTATATCTGTTAATATCTCCCTTGCCTCAAAAAAATCGGCTGCGATTATTATTTTTATTTCATGTTTGTTCTCATTTAATAATTTTTCGGGCGTATGAACAGGGGTGTTAAAATTGGGAATACTGTTTTCTGTGTTATCTATAAAATATGTTACATCAATTTTATGGGAAAATAAATATTGCAATAACACATTGCTGCGATTTGTAACGCCGAATACAACCACTTTATATCCAATTAATTGTTTAACATGGGTATCATCGGTTAAATAATCATAGTTCATTGCATTTAACATCCCTTCATAGGTTTATTTGTTTTATTTCATTTTTAGAATAATGGTCAAACCGAGTTCGCATTCCGTTTAAAATGCATAAACGATTTAATCGACGTGCAGATGTGATTAATAGGTTAGATGCATCTACATCGCATGAATATTCAAGCGACATGTCCCTTGATATCGTTAATACGGGGGTTTTTAATTGTTTTATTATTTCCATTAACCCTTCAAAATCTGCCTGTTCGTCGTTAATGCCTGGTAATATGATATACTTTATTAATATTTGCCCGGGGTTTGATTTTTTAGCATACAATTGTAAATTATTTATAGTTTGAGTAAAATTATTTACACCTTTTACCTTTTTCCATGTTTCTGCTGTACCGCTGTCAATTGAAAAAGATAAAGTTGAAAGAGAATTTGATGCAAGGTTATTAATAATAAAATCATCAACAATAAAAGCATTTGTCAAAAAAAGAGCGGTATTTTTTTTAATATAGGAAAATAATTTTTCTTTTAAAGGATGTATTGTAATTTCGCCCGTAGCAAAATGCCATGATACATCATCTGCCAGCATTTGGTTATCTATTAAATAATCTAGTAAACTAAATATTTTATTATATTGTGCGATGTGAATACTTTTGTCAAAAATAAAATATTGCGGATTCTTTTTCCTGGGATGGCAATAAATACACCTTGCTTGACAGGGCGAAGGATATAATGAAAGGGAAACACTATGGATAAGTCCATCGCCTCCCCCCCAATATCGCTTGTCAAATTGAGAACAGTTACTGCATATATGTGACTTTTCGGCAGAGGGATACAAGCTCTCATAAATTGTTTTATTTCGTAAATCAATGAGATTTTTAATTGACGTTGCTTCTACTTCCCCCAACGGAGTAGACGGATAAGGGTGATACCCACAACAAAAGGCCAACCTTGCCTTTGTTTTATTTTGTTCTGCGGTATGGTGTAATATAGACAAGTGAAAAGTGTCTATATTATTACAGCTACGATATTTTTTTTTAACGTTAACAAATTTGTTTGTTTCGCACATTTGTTTATATATAGGACAATGCAAGCATTTCACTGTATCTATGCACGCATTGGGTTTAATATGCCCTTGCACCAGCGCTTTTGCTTGTTTATATTGCGTAGATGCTAATGCCTCTTGTAAACCTACTTCAAAAACGTTAATGCCAAATTTTTTACCTTTGGCGGTGCGGCAACACCCCAGCAGCTCGCCATTATAATTTATATAAGGCGTATTAAATAACTGATGACAAACTGACCCACCCTCATTAAGTATACCGTTTGAATTTTTTTTAGTAGCCATCGACATTTCTTCACGCGATAAAAAGAATAGTCCCGTTTCACGCTTTAGCATTTCACGTTGGATGGGGATATAGTTTTTGTCCCATGTCAACTTCCATGTTAAACGCATATTTAACTCATTGGCGAGTTTTTTTGCTTTAATAACGTCCCCCTCTGTATTTTCGCTAATGACATATTGCCAACGCAATTTGGGGAACTCACTGTTATACTCTTTTTTTAATGCGTTTACACGTTTTATGTTATCAATAACCTTATTAAAGTCACCGTTTATCCTATATTTTTCATACACCTCTTGGCTAGCTCCATCAATAGCAACACTAAGTGAAAAAAATTTATACTTTACTAATGCTTCTAATACTTCATCAGAAATAGTATTAAAATTTGTTCCGTTATTAGCGTTTAACGCTATTCGTTTTTCATGAGCATATTCAATAATTTTATATAATTCGGGGTTAAGAAATATCTCCCCATTGTTGGCAAGCTCTATGCTTTTAACACTGGGTGTTGCATCAATAAATTTTATAAAATCTTCAAACTTTAGATAACCTTTGCCAACTGCACTGCTTATCTCGTCATTGTTTCGCATATAACAAGTTTTGCAACTTAATTGGCAAAGAGTACATGCTTCCAGTCCTACGCGCAAGGGAGGCATATCTTCCCCCGTTAGGGATTGATTTGTTTCTAAGTAATAAGCGCAGTCTTTAAACCCCATTTCGGTAATTTGCTCAGCGATTGCCTCACTTATGGGTGTATCGGGGGTTATTAACAGCATTAATTGGGACTTGTCCTCTTTATGCAATGTAGCTGGCGGTAAAATATTTATGTGGCGACCAAAACACTCTACATAAGGGACAGTTATGTGGTTATCCACATAATAATCGGGTACAATGCCACTGTATGTGTATAAGTCCCGCGCCCTTGCACCTGCACCAAACATTACCAGTTTTTTTTGCATATAGAACCCCTCTTGCTTTGATTATTATCCAACGCGTTATTAATAAACGAAACCGCTTCTGCCTTCCATGTAGCAAGCCGTGTATTCACTATATCCCAGTTTATGGGTTTTTGCAATAAGTCTGACAGCGCGTTGGGGCATATGTCAACATTCACCAAACGCCCTTGCATACCTATATTATCGGATAGAGCGGCTAATTTTGTATACAACCCTGCCTCGTCACGCGTAAACAGTATATAGGGTTTATTTAAAATTAATGAAAAACAAGTAGCATGAAAGCTATCGGTTACTACATAATGGCTATTATTAATAAACCACAACCATTCACATAGGGTAATGTCGGTTACATAGGTTATTCTTTTTTCATGTAACTGTAATGGCGCTAGGCGTTGTTTTTCTTTTTCACTGCCGATAAGTAACAGGGGTTGTAGGTGTAGCTGCGCCGCGATGTCTGCAATTTGTTGTAATTTTTCCTCACTGTAATTGCGTAAATATGATATTAAATAAGGTCCCCCCACAAGGGTTTGCAAGGGTGGGCGGTCAATACGGTCTAACTCCGATAATGCGATATAATCCCTTTTATCCAACGCAAAAACCGCATCGTGCATACACATTGCATTATCTATACCAATACTTTTACAAAATTCAACACTTTGCGGTTCGCGTACGCCCAATGCATGAAACCGTGTTAGCCGTCTTTTTAGCTCCGAATAATCCTGCGGCACGTATTCACTGCCTGCGCCCTTACCAAAGCTGGCGGCGAAAGCGATGCGCGTTTTTTCCTCGCTTGTCCATGGCTGCATATATACATCCCAGCCTTTGTTCCATGTTTTATAGAAAGTCCAGTCCGGGGTGGTTACAAAGGCATTAAAACAAGCGTTTACGGCAGGCAAATCCTTTTCTGTTGCGTTGGAAAAGTTGCACAGGTATTCCCATATCATTTTCCGTTTTACGCTTCGGGTAAAGTGGTTGCTAAATTTCAATATTTTAACACCATAACCCAGTGCTTCAATGGTTTTGTATGTAGCCAATACCGTTAACTGTCCGCCTATGTTTTCGTTTATGTAATTCCCTATAACGCAAACATCATTTGTATTATTTTTCCGTCGCAAATAGGAATGCAACCGAAATTCTTTCTCTGTAGCCGTACGGAACAATGTTTCAATTTCTTGTTTTATTATACAGTCCCCCAAGCCCATGTTTATGAGTTGTTCTTCAATTTTTTCGTACACAAACAACGACTTTACAGTTATAATAATCCGCAAATTATCCTTATCCTCTTGTAACAATACATTTGGTTGGCGCACCTCATACTTTTTACCTGCGTGCATAGCCACGTTATTGTCAACAAAATAACAAGGGGGGACTCCCGCTTCTTCCATTTTATCCAAAAAGACTTGTGCATTTTGCCCCGCGCCAAACAAAACAATTTGTTTTTCGCCAATCTCATCAAACATTAATGCAACTCCTTATATTTTTCTATATTATATACAATTGTTATGCTGTTAAGGGGCTTGAGAAAGAAGCTGTTGAATCACGTTTCTTTATTTGAGCCTCGCTCTAAAGCGTCTGTTACAATCCGTATGAGATATTCTGGTTTTCTAAAGTCACCGTCATGAAAAATAGCAGATGCCGCCACTAATGCACTACGCACATAGGCGGCATTTTGCTCAAACAGCACTCGGTCTATGGGCAAACCTTTGCTTTCGACAAACTGGCAAATGAATGTCACGGTTGTGCGAGTGTTGCCTTCCCTAAAGGGATGAACTTTCCACAAATTTGCCAGTCCCATCGATAATGCCTTCGCTTGCTCTTGCAACGACAACATCTGCCACCTTATAGCGTTCAACCTTTGTAGCACCTCGGTTGCCGCTGATTCAATTTCCTGTGGTGGTGAATACTCTATCGTCATGTGCCCCAAAACCGCTTCCGCTTTTTTTATCGGCACGGTACGGGGCTGCCCCGCCCAATCATATACATCTTCGAAAATACGTGTGTGAAAACGGCACAAGTGGGCGAAGTCATATTCTCCCGGAATGGGATTAGTCAGCAAATCATTAATTGCGTTACAGGAAAATTCAACTTCTGCCAAATTGAGCATGTCCTCGTCTTTAATCCCCAGTTTGTTTCTAAGGACAGCGCAGTCCTTATAAAGATATGGGTCAAGCATGAACCGCTTCACTCGTCACTGTATACTTCTTCACAAGAACACGGCGTATGTCATCGTTTGTTAGCTCACCGCGTTTTTCTTTTTCGGCAAGCTCTAAAAAATCTTTGGAAGGCTTTATGCCTTCGACTTGGACTATGCCGATGGCATAATCCCATGCTTCTTCGTTGGGGATGCCTGATTGTTTGTTCATATAATTTACAAACTCCTTTGTTGTAAATTTGTACCCCTGCGCACCTATACACCATTAGGGCTGGTGTAGTGCGTCCTACCAGGGCTTTCGTGCCTATCGGCACGAAAATAAGGATGGGTATTCCTACATTACAACTGGTATCGCTTCTTAATTCTTAACCATATTTTTACCACATACAAAAATTTGTGTGTTTTCTATTGCATAATAAACACAATCCTTTGCGCAAAGCATATCCTCGCTTTGCACAATGTCAACATTAAACCCCGCTTGCTGCAGCTTATCATTAAAATCTGCACCGTAATAACGTAAATGGTCATGCTGGCCGTAATATTTTTCTCTCAGTTCGGGGGTATTGTAGTTGGGGTTTTCCAAGGTTTGCATTTCATCACTAATGGGGACATTTATATAAGCAACGCCGTTTGGCTTTAATACCCTATGCAATTCCCCCATTGCCAAGCTATCATTAGGCACATGCTCCAATACATGAGAGCATATGATTACATCAAACATATCATTAGCATAATCCATGCTTTGTATATCCACGCAATCCCTTATTTTACGGGGAAATGCAGGATTAAAATCAACGGGGTAATAGTCTATATGGTCCGTTTTTTTTAATATTTCATATAATGCAAATTCCGGTGCAAAGTGCAGGATTTTTATTGCTTCTCCGCCGCCGTTTAAAAGTCCTCTGTCTTTTATTAAATATAACCACATAAAACGATGCCGCGCAGCACTAAAGCAATACGGGCAATGTGAATTTATTCTATTGGCATAGGGTAAAAACACTTCAATATTGTTGTCACACACAGGGCAATGCTTTAACCGGTCACCCAGCATTTTTTTGCGTGGATAAATATAATCGCGCAGCCCCATGTCTATAAGCTGGTTAATGATTGACGAACGATTTGGTTCATCAGGTGTAACCAGGATTACCAAATTATTTTTATCCTCTGTCAACAACCGCTCTGTGCTTTGTATGTTAAAAGTATACGCTTCTCCATATTTATTTGTATGCGTCCAATCTTTGCCCGCATTAAAATTATCTACTATATAGCCGGGTCGCACAGGGGTATTTAACATTCTGCTTAGTATTTGCTGCCCCCGCACTCCCCCTCCAAACAAAACAATTTTGTCATTTTTTATATCATGCATATTATTAATACCCCTTTTTATCTGTGTCACATCATTAAATGTTGTGTTTTATTTCATCGTGTATACACAATCCAATCGCTTTGCTTTGGTTTTTATTATCATCGCGTTCTTTAATTACATCTCCTACAAATTGAAGAAACTCATCTATTGTACATGCACCTTCTTGATAAATACCGTTTAGTGCTATTATTTGCGAGGGTGCGATAGGTAAATCTTGCCAATTATAACATTTACGCACCAAGGTATTGCAATTAAAGGATACAAATAACGTTGCAGCCTTCCTGTTTTTGGTGGCATATATAGTATTATCATGTATACTTAAATGAGAAAATTTATGGGGCTTTATTTCGTGTTCTACATCTTGGCAGTCGGGCTCCAGCTCGTCTACGATGGTCATTTCGCTACTTTTAACATCTATTTTATATACATGTGACGCAAACAACGGCAAAAACCAAACATTTCCTGCGCTGTAATAACAGATGCAGAAGGGTTTGTCAATTGCAATTTCATCATTGTGGATTGAATATACAGCGCACTCCCCCTTTTGGGGATGCCATTTTAAAATTGGCGCTTTACTTGTGCGCGGTGATAACCAAAAAAATGCCCCATCATAACATAAGTCCTTATATCTGTTTTCATCATTTCCAACTACATATTCTTGTGATTTGCAAGTTTCCATGTTAAATGAAAGTAGCATGTTGGCATGCCAACATGCCATCCAACAAACTTCCCCAATAACAAGCGGTGTGCCAAAATAAAATTTATCATCCATATTTGTATGCTTAGTTATGGCAGGAAGCCAATCTGTAAAAAAGCTAATTTCGTGTGTTTCGGTATTTAACCGCATAATTGCAGGATAGCTAGCCGGGATATAAAAAATATATTTTTCATATTTTACCAAAAATAAAAACGGGATTTCCTCCTCGCGCATACTTACTGTTTTTTGTTTGTATGTTATTTTATTTACTGTATGTGTTATCATATTATATATAATTATTTCTGATGTAGTGGGTGCAAAATATAAACAATCATTTGATTCAACAAAATTTGCACTAAATATCGCCTTTGCCTCGTTTTCATGCAAGGTCATATTTTGCGAACTAATAATATATTGCAGGTCTTTATCAATTTTATATATCGTGTTGTAAAAGCCGGATTTAACCCATATATGCGCATCGGTTACATAAAACCGGATGTTCGGTATTCTTCTTTTATTTATTTCCACCAAATTTGTTTTCATCACGAGCTTGCCCATTTGTTGGCAAAGCCCCACCAGCGACCCGCCGTCCCCATAATACCCATCGGTCATATCCACTGCCCGTTGCAGCTCGGGGGTGTTGTCGTATATGCCCCAGCCCTCTTGCCGGTAGGTGGTTACAATTTGCTCGTATTGGGGCAGCAGCTCCGGCCGCATGGATTGTATGGCCGTTGTGCTTAACGGGTGTGGCCGCCACCATAGGGCTACGTCTGTACGGGCTTTAAAGTATGCCAGTACATCACGCAGCTTGGTTATGCATTTATTTTCCTCGTCTATATTATTAAACGATGTGTTGTATAGTATCACTTTCCTACCTGCGATAATGCTTGTCCATTCGGGGGGTAGGGTATGCCGGTTATCCGGGGTGTTTGTTTTGTTGTCAAACTTGGGGGAGCCTAGGGGCAGTAGTTTTTTATCCAGGTCACCAAAGCTGCCTACGGCGTTGTTTTTTATTTCCCCTTCTTTTAAGAATTTAATGACGGTTTCTTTTAAGGATTGTGACTGTACAATCACCCTATCGGCATAAAGCACGCCAAAGTTTACCCACAGACCGTCCATAGCTTCTGTAAGGGTTGCGTTATCGTCCATAACAAAGTAGGGTACATATACCAGCATATCTGTGCAGTTTTTTAAGCGTTGGATATAGAAGTTGGGGTGTATGGCGGTTACGCGGTTGCTGTCGTCGTAGGGGTTAAAGGTGTAGATGATATCGGGGCGGCGGGCTTCTATATCGTAGGCTTGCCAATCAATGCATTGGAAGTGGGGCTTGTAATACGCTGCGCCTTCGTAGTGCATTTTCCCTAACGAACCATCGGGATTTTTTTCATAGTAGGGGACGGGTATCCAGTAGGCGTCACAGTTGGGGTCGTCTTTAGCGGCTAGGTAAATGGTTTCTAAGCTGTCGCTCATGGCGGCCTTGTAGCTGATGAAGGCAATTTCTATGCGGGTGGGGGCTAGCTCGGTGCTGACTAATTTTTCTATTTCGCTTAGTTTTTTGTCCAGGGGTTTGCGGCCTATTTCCCCGTTGTGTGCTTTAAATATTAATTCGCAATATGCTTCCAAAAGGGCTACGGTGGCGGTGCCTTCACCGGCTAGTTGGTCTATAAAATCGCACAGGCTAAGGGCACCGTCTTGGCAGGCGGCGTATTGCCCTGCTGCTTGGGCTTCGCGCAGGGTATGCAGCAAGTCTATTATTTGCGACCGTTGAAATTTTCTCATTATAGCCCCATTATAAACACTATTTCATTAAATTGTCCATAAACTGCACTTTGTTGTCTTGGGGCGTTCCCTTGGGGCGGCCCAAGTCGTCGCGCGAGGTTGCTGTGGTTATTACCTCTATAAGACTTAGTTCATTGTTATTTGCAGCTTGTGCAAGTGCGGCGGTTAATTCTTCTATGGTAGAAACACGTTTTATACAAGAGTAGCCAAACCCGCGGGCAAGGGCAGGCATGTCTATTTTCCTCACTGCTGTAGGCATACCGCCTACACTTTCGTGTGCGGCGTTATTGATAATGATATGAACCAGGTTTTTGGGTGCGGCTGCGCCAATAATAGCCATTGCACCCGTGTGCATAAGCATTGCGCCGTCGCCGTCGATTACCCATATACGCTTGCTTGGCTTATGCAAAGCAATACCCAGCGCAATGGATGCACTATGCCCCATAGAACCCACGGTAAGAAAATCCGCTTCGTGACCTTGTTTGTTTTGCTCACGTATTTCATATAACTCGCGGGATGCCTTCCCCGTTGTAGAAACAATTAACCCGCCCATCGCGGCTTTCGCAATATGACGAATGGCTTCTTCGCGGGATATTTGCCCATGAAGTACGGGTGCGCAGTTGTTTTTGCATTCATATTTTAACGCACCCTTGCGTATAACAAAGGCGGCGCTTTTTCCTTGGGCAAAGCGTTGTTCAAATCTTTTCATGACGTTATTAAAATCATCATCAGTGGTGTTTTTTTCCAGCACACAGGCTTCTATTTCCAGGCACTCCAATTGCGCCAGGGTAATTTCCCCTTGAAAAACGTGCTGCGGCTCGTCGGGCACGTTAGGTTCGCCGCGCCAGCCTACAATAAAGAGCATGGGAATGCCGTATACACGGTGGTTTATAAGGGACGCAACAGGGTTTGTAATATTCCCGATTCCACTATTTTGTAGATATACTACAGGTACCTTGCCCGTCGCTAAATGATACCCCGCGGCGATTGCCACGGCATTGCCTTCGTTAGCGGCTACGATATGCTTTTGCGGGTCAAGGCTGTAGGTGTCTAAAATCCAGTCACACAGCGGCTTTAGCTGTGAATCGGGTACACCTGTGAAAAATTCGTAATTTGCAAAAATATTGGGGTTCATATGGTTACGCCCTCCAGTATTTGGCGATACATTTCCGCCATTTCATTTTTTGTAATGGTTACGGGGTGATTGCTCAAACGCTCTTCGTTTACGTCGGCTGTTAATAATTCTATTGTTTGTTGCGTAAAAGCTACGCTAAACGGTAGTGCCATCTTTTTTAATACTTGTTTAAATGCCTCTAATGCATTTGAATTTGGGACAGCAGGTACTGTGCCTTTTTTTAACAGGTGTTGCCAAATGTGGGGCAAGCATAAAGCTACAGCATGTCCGTGAGCAATATTATACTGTTGGCTCAGCCCATAACTCATGGCGTGTGCCGCTGTAGTTTTGCTGATATTTATTGCTTTGCCCGACAAATAAGCGCCCCGCATCATGGACATGCCTTCACCGCCGTCCAGATATTTATCCATCGCCTTGTATATAATGTCGGCAGATTCTCTTGCAAAATTGCGGCTTTCTTCTGTTGCGCCCTTTGCCCAAAGGGATTCTATAGACTGGCACAAGGCATCCAGCAAAGTGCTTTTTTTATGGTATTCGGGTAGAGTTGTTAAAAAATCGGGGTCTAAAATCACATGCTCGGGCACAAGGGCGGGGTGCGCTAAGGAAATTTTTTTCCCATCTTTGTACAACACAGCAAAATGGGTGGCTTCGCTTCCCGTGCCTGCCGTTGTGGGGATTGCCAAATGCGGGCAGCGGGGATTTTCCCGTTGCACCAAATTTATACCCTTTGCTACATCAATGGCGCTGCCGCCACCGATGGAAATGAGGAAGTCGCATTTCTCCCGTTCATATAATGCAATGCCGTTTAATACCTCTTCATACTGCGGGTTAGGCGTAAATGCGTTAAAACAAACTGCCCCCGCCGCAAGCATATTATTCCGCGCTTCGCACACGAACAGGGGATTCTTTGCTTGCGCTGTTATTTCGTTTATGCGGTTTCGTGTGCCGGCGCCTTCAAATACCATTGGCGTGCTACCTCCAAATCCTGTGGATTATCCACTTCAAAGCAATTTCGGCCTTTTATATCTAAAGGGCGGATATTTATTTCATGGCTTATGGCATTTAAGGCGTTTTCGGCATATACATGGGTTTCCCCTCGTTTACAAAATCGTTCAATTTCCGCTAACCAAAGTTGCCGGTCGTCCTTATTCAATTTATACAATGGCTGTGCATACATTGCATTGGTAAAAAATTCGACCCCTACTTTGCTAATGCGCTCATTTTCTACCACGGCTTTAAAATCCTTTTCGGGCAGTGGTTGGGCAGCATCTACAACCATTACGCTATGCGGCGCAGCAAGAACATCTTTCAACACGCTCATATCAAAAAGCAAATCGCCATGCAACATAATAATTTCACGTTGTAGCTGTGTCCGCGCAAGATAAATAGAATATATGTAATTAGTGCTGTCAAAGATAGGGTTATGCACAAACGAAAAAGCGCCCTGAGGATAACGGGCGTAAACATAGTTTTTTAACGCATCGGCATAAGGTCCTGTGGTTATACAAAAGTCCCGTACGCCGCATGTAAGCAGGGCTTGCAATTGAATGTCTAAAATCGTTATTCCGTCGGCTACCTCTACCAGACATTTATTTTTCCCATGGGTGAGTGTACCCATGCGTGTGCCTGTGCCTGAATTTAAGATTAAAGCCGTCATAATAATTTCAACTCCGATACAGGGTGGGGCTTGCGGTCTTTTTCATCAGGTAAAACCATATAGCCGCCATAACGAAAGGTTAGCCAATTATCATAATCCTTCGGTATAGGGAAAGAATAGCCTTCAAAATTAATTTCGGTCAAATCGGTAAGCCACTGCCGCAAATATCCCCTCGTTGCACTTCCGACACGCATGGGAAAGGTTAGCGTTCGCACATATTTGGTGCTTTTGTTTAGATTGCTCATTTTAACAAATGTATTGAAATTTTTATACAACACATTTTCGGGAATGTCTTGCAGCCATGCATACATCATTTTCTTTAGCCCTTGCGTCACCATTACGCCTACCTTTGAATAGGTTGCTTTTCTAAACAAAAAACAACAAAAGCTATGCATTGGGCGTAGCCACGGTGTATCGGGCACGCCATCGTACGGCCATAAATCAAGAAAAATGCCTTGCCCATAGGGTAAATGCTCTTGGTTTAACCGCATAAACTTAGTACCTTTCCTGCGGATTTTACCATGCCCCCAGCGATAGCCCTTTGTTTTGCGGTAATCTTGAAAATAGAACCGGGTTGTGTCTAAATCGGTTTTTACGACCTTCCTAAATTTTTCGTACTCGGACCGCAGGAAGCCAAGGTCTATATCATCGTCCCACGGAATAAATCCCCCATGACGCACCGCACCCAATGCCGTTCCCGCGTCAAGGAAGTATTTTATGTTGTTCTTTTTACATATACGGTCAACTTCGATAAGCATCTCCAAGCCCACCATTTGCACGGCGCGGAGTTCTGAGTCGGTTAGGCGGTACTGCAAAGGACTTTTCATATTAATTCTTTTCCCTCCACCAATTCACAAACTTCTCCAGCCCCGCCCGAAGCGATGTTTCGGGCTTTATTTTTGTATCGCGTATTAATTCATCAATATCTGCAAAGGTAGCATATACATCGCCCGGTTGCATGGGCAGCAATTCTTTTTTTGCCGCTTTACCCGTAAGTTCTTCCAGTATATTAATAAAATCCATCAGCTTTTCGGGTTGGTTGTTGCCTATATTATACACTTTATACGGGGGAGTTCCTTCGCTTACCCGTAACGCGCTCGAACATTCCGCCAATGCAATAACACTTTTTACCACGTCGTCAATATACGTAAAATCACGCTGCATATCGCCATGGTTAAATATTTTAATGGGCTTGTCGTTTAAAATGGCATCCAAAAATAAAAACGGTGCCATGTCGGGTCGCCCCCACGGACCATAGACGGTAAAAAACCGCATTCCTGTAGTGGGCAAATTAAACAAGTGGCTGTATGTGTGCGCCATTAATTCGTTTGCTTTTTTTGTAGCGGCGTATAAGCTAACGGGATTGTCTACCCTGTCTTCCACCGAAAAAGGCAGCTTTGTATTTGCACCGTATACCGAACTGGAGGAAGCATATAACAAATGCTTCACATTAAAATGACGGCAGCATTCCAAGATATTTGTAAACCCCACCAAATTTGACTGCACGTAGGCGTCCGGGTTTTCTAACGAATACCTTACCCCTGCTTGCGCAGCAAGGTGGATTACTATGGGGGGGTCATATTCCGTAAAAACGGCATCCAGTGCAGGCTTATCTGCAAGGTCGGCACGTATGAAGGTAAATTTTTCGTACCTTTCTAATTCCCGTAACCGCGCTTCCTTGAGCAGTACACTATAATAATCGTTTACATTGTCATACCCGACAACACGCGCACCGCCCTCTAATAGCTGCGCTGCAACATGAAATCCAATAAACCCCGCTACGCCTGTTACTAAATACACCATTTCCGCTTCACCTCTTCATAGCTTTTCAAATCTCCAATATCATATCTGCGCCCGGGCATTTGCATTGCATGTAGGGGCGCGTTTTTGCACAACCAAGCAATAAAACTGCCGGGCGCGTCTGTAGCGCAGCCATCGGCAATGGCTTGCCCAATACGCCGTGCATCTGCTTGCGTTAAAAAGTAAAATGGCGGCGCAAGCCAATGGGAAGCAGGTGCTTGCGGCTTTTCCTGCATATCCAAAATACGCTCGCTGTCGTCTATTGTTAAAACGCCGCTTTTTTTGCACCGCTCGATATCATGTTCATAATACCGCATTACGCACGAGGTTTTCTTTTCCCGGGCGTAGCGGATAAATGCTTCCAGCGAAAAGTCGAGCAAATTATCCCCGGCCAGCACTAATAAATCATCCTTCACTTCCAAGCGCTCCCATGTAAACTGCAAATCCTTCACCGCACCCAGCCGTGTTTCGTTGGATATTGTACCATTATCCAATACCGTGATGGGATAGGGCACAGCCTGCGCCCATTGCGTAAAATGATGCGCGTATTTATGGTTGGAAATAATATAATACTCGTCCACCAAGCCCGTAGCCGCAACGTCGCCAAGCAACCAATCCAATATCGGCTTACCGCCTACATCTAACAATGGTTTTGGAAAGTTTTCCGTTAGCGGGTATAACCGTGTCGCATACCCCGCCGCCAGTACGATGCATGTCATAACGCCGCCTATTCATCCAACCCAAAGGATTTTTGGGGGAAATGTTTAGCCGCTTGCTCAAAAATTTCATCGGCGGTCATGCCCACCCAAAGATTATCACGTCGCCATTCGGTATAATCAAATTGTTCTTTCTTAACTGTCACCAAAAACAATTCCATTTCAAAGGAAGTGAGGGCTTGGCGGAGGGCTTTCATTCCTACACTCATGACAGCCGCTGTTTGAGGGTCTTTATATTTCACTAAATTATTCATGATTAATCTCCTCCCATAATTCCATAAATTCAATCGGGTTTAAGAGCTTTATTTTGTCTGATGTGTAATTTAACAAGCGTTTATCTGTCGAGATAAAATAATCACATTCTGCAAATATGGCACAAGCGAGATGTATAGCGTCCTTTGCCTTCACGCCTGTCATTATTGCATTCGCAGCCATTGGCGTCAATTCATTAATACAATCCGACCCAACAAATACAGATGAATGTTCGTTAATAAAACTCATCACTGCCTGTACTTTCACTATTTCGGAACTTGCATTCACTTCTTCCATAAGAACAAATGATGCAACCAATTTAATTGCCTTTAGCTTTACAAGGGATTGTATAAATAATTTTGCTTCCGTTTCAAGCTGTATTTTAATTTGCTTTTGCCCATCATATGGTCGACTGTAACAGCAGTTATCAAGATAAACCCTCATCATGCCGAAGCCCCTACCCCATCTCCGCTTTGGCAAAAATGTACGGAAAATTTATCCGCCAATGCGGGAAATTCCTTTGCATACGCTTCGGTTACGTTGCGTTCAACTTCCTCTTTAAAAGCAGGGTCAACCAGCGCCATACAGCACCCGCGAAAGCCCGCACCCGAAAAACGCCCGCCGTAAATCCCATCCGTACCCCGCATAATGCTATAGAGCTTTGTTAATTCTTCCGAACCTGTTTCGTAATTTACAATGCTGGATTCGCCGCTTTCAAAGGACAGCTTCCCCAAGGCTTCAATGTCGCCGTTGCGCCATGCCCGGGCGCCCGCTTGCACCCGCGCAAATTCGGTATACCAATGGTCTGCCCGCTTACGCCAAGGTTCGGGCAGCTTGTCCCGATGCTTGTCAAATACGGCTCGCGGTACACAGCGTAGCCGTGCTTCATCAAATTTGCCGTACTCCATGCCTTCAAACGCCATTAACGCATACGCCGCCGACTTGCATTCATCTACGCGCATATTAAATTTAGACCCCGCCAGTGTTCGTTCTATTCCGCTGAAGAATACCGCAATTTCAAAGGGCTTCATATTACCGGGTTGGGGGATAAGTTCATATGAATCGTCCATTGTATCCAAATATAACAAGTGCCCCTTCTTGGAAAGCACCTCGCAAGACTGGTCTAACTTCCCGCAGGAAACGCCTACATATTCATTCTCTGCCTCCAGTGCAATGCTTATTATCTCCTGCGATGCAAGGGTAATTCCGTTCACTTTACACAACGCAGAAAGATACGCAATAATCACCGCAGCACTGGAAGAAAGCCCCCCAATAGGCAAGCTCCCCTCGATTACACCACACAGCCCTACTTGAAGCGAATAGCGCTTACCCAATGCCACCATAGCCCCCCGCAAATAGTCTGCCCAGTCGTTTTGCTTCACCTTAGGCACACCCGTTACATGAAACTGCGCCCGCTTAGGGAATTGTAACGAAACCAACTCAACCACGCCGTTTTTCTTCGCCCCATAAGCAATATGTATGCCCATATCTAACGCAAAGCCCGTCACCTTACCGTGCTGGTGGTCGCTATGTGCGCCAATGGGGCATACGCGATACGGGCAGAAGGCAATGCCCGTAGGCGGGTAGTTGTAGGTAGAAATAAACTTATCTGTACATTGCATAGCAGCACATCCTTATATAAACCAAAGCGGTATAATTCGGTGTTTATCCGTAAGGGGCAATAAATCCTTGGCCGGGCAAATAACGCCGCCTTCCCCGATATTAACGCCCTTTAGCGCGTCTAGCATTGCGAAGTTTTTTATATCCTTGGGTGAAGGTGCAGGATTCAATTTAATTTCGATGGGGTAGAGCGTATTATTTTCGCATAATAATAAATCAATTTCCCGTTTATTGCTATCACAGAGGAAATACAAAACCGCTTCTTTACCCGCATTGGTATAACTTTTAACAATCTCCGACATAACATAGCTTTCAAAGAAATGACCGTTCATCGCACCTATAGCAAGGGTTTCTGCTGTCATCCATCGGGTAAGGTATGCCGCAAGACCCATATCTAAAAAGTATAGTTTTGGTGTTTTCACAGCTCGCTTAATCGCATTTGTGCTAAAGGGTTGCAGCAGAAATACAAGCCCGCTGGTCTGTAAAACAGACATCCATCGCTTTGCCGTTGATTCACTAATGCCTACATCCCGCGCTAGGGATGATAAATTTAACATTTGTCCTGTCATGGCGGCACAAACCGTCATAAATTTTAAGAAATCGCCCTCATCTGCCACTTGGGTAAGGTTGCGTACATCCCGCTTAATGTATGTTTTTACATAGTCTGCATAAAATTCGTCCCATTGAAAGGTTGGATTTGCCACAAGCTCGGGCAAGCACCCTCTGTGAATGGTATGCCATACTTCGGTAACGCCCATAGAAATTTTGCTTTGCTTGCGCTCCAAAAGAAAATCAAGTGTAGGCAAAAAAGGATGGATAAAACTTTCCTCATGCAATTCTCTAAGGGAAAGCCCAAATAACTCCAATATGCCGGCCCTGCCCGACAAACTCTCGCTTACGTTCTTCATTAACGTAAACCGCTGTGACCCGGTAAGAAAAAAATCACCCTTACGCTTGCTTTCATCGACATGTATCTTTATATAACTAAATAATTCAGGTGCATATTGCACCTCGTCCACAAAAATGGGCGGCGGAAAAACATCAAAAAAAACCGAGGGCGCGTCAATGGCTCTTCGGCGGGTAGGCAAATCGTCTAACGTTACCTTGGGAATGTTCGGCTTCAAGGTTTCGATAAGCGTAGTTTTCCCCGTTTGTCGCGCCCCCGTTACCACAACGGCGCCCTTAGCTTTAGCGCGCCGTAGTACAGCATCCTCGATATGTCTTTTAATATACACATGCATCACCTTTATGAAAATCCGACATCCAATGCCAGAATATCATAATTATTATCTTTTGACAAATTCTTAGAAAATGTCAAAAACCTTATGCTATACTCCTCTCAGTCAAGAGGCACATGACCGACTCCCGCACGTTTACCCCGCGGCTATTGCAACGACCCGGCTCTGGCGCAAAACGGACAACGTACTGATTTCCTCAAGGCTACCCCTTAGGATTAACACTTCACACACTTTACAACCCCACATGCGGCGCAGAATCATCTCGCGAGGCGCTGCATGACTTACCCCGTGTTAATCCAACCAAAGGGCAACGCTTTTTCGTATCATTACCTGTATGTGGATTTCCTGCCTTAGGGCAAACCCGTACGGCATATGGTGTAGTGAAGTACTGCGAAAAAGCACCCCAATGGTAGTAACACCCAAGTAAAACAAGCTTTGTAAACACCATATACACAAATATGCCTTATACGACGGCGGTCGTATTGGGTGTATTTGTGTTGGTTGCAATTACCGCCATGACCCAAATTCATGATGAATTGAAATGGACACATCCTTGTTAAATATCATTTCTTTTTTATGTCTGCTGGGCATAATGTAATACGGGTATATCGTAAACCCTTCAACCACTTGTAATTGACCGTTTAAACGATATCCCAAATCATAAAAAAATTCTGTTTCGTGCCCCGTATTGGTGGAAGAAATATAAGATAAAATATCCTCTTGGGATTCTATTCGCTCCATTAATTTTTTTATTATGGGATTGTGTTTAATTGCGCCAAATCCCGAGCCTGTATTAATTGCGCCCGTTACAGTAGTAGCCATAAACCCTTGGTTGTAACGCAGTATGTTTGGGCTTCGTAATAATTCTACATCGGTGTCGAAGTACATACCGCCGTTTTCATATACGGCGAGCAAACGAATATAATTTGCAATTTTTGACCATTTCTTCATTGCATAAGTGGTTTGTAAATATTTGTTTTTGTTAAAATCTACATTTTTTTCGTTCCAGCATTTAATTGTATAATCAGGCGCGAATACCTGCCATGTTTCCATACATTTTTTTATTGGGTCCGGAAAATCACCGCCCCCAAACCAACAATAATGGATTGTTTTTGGGATTGCGTTTGCTTCCATAGAATCTAATCCGTTTAATTTAATATCTAAGTATGAAAACACGTCAATATCATTAAAAACGGGGCTATTGTTTAATTGATTTTTTATTGCATCATCATGAAGTGATGTAATTAATATAGCTGTTTTAGTCAAATCAAATGTACTTGCGGCTTTTTCCAAAGAATAGATGCTTGCTTTAAAGTTTTTTGCCTCTATTATATTCCCGCACCTGCTTGGGTCATTATCAATTATTCCCATTACTTGTATGTCGGGATAAGAATCTGCTATATCGCAACACATTACTTTAAAATAACTCCCGCCACCAAAGCATAACACTTGCTTTCCGCGGGTTTTGTTAATAAACCCATTCATATCACAGGAAATATAATTCATTTAATATCACTCCATGTATTTTATATAAGGCAGTGCCGTTTTCGTTTGAATGGCGGCGGGAATGGGTTCGTTCGCATTATTTACCCCGGTACAAAATTGGCAAGCAGGCATAGCGGAGGTACGTTTAATATAATCCTTTACAACTTCCTTTGTTACTTTATCAGAAAACAAATCCACATAATTGTTTTCATCATGGGGGAAACCCCGCAACGCATCCCCATGGGCTACAAAGCTGCAATAATATAGTTTCCCATTTAACACTTGCGCACAAAAAGCATCGCAATTGTGGAATGTTTTTTCACCATCGGTACTACCATCTGTAAATGCCTTGTTTACCGTCCATGACCATATTTTTCTTATATTACACCTTACACCATTATCTGTTAGTTTTTTATAGGTTTCATCTTTGTTTTTTGCCAGACCGCCGTAATCGGAAATACGAATGGTCATGTTTGCCCGTTTCATTGCGGCAACCACTTCATCATTGGGTACGATGGTGCCGTTTGTAATAATTTCCAAGGAACCGATTCGCTCATTGTATTGGCTTAATTTATCAATAATTTGGGATAAATTTTTAACCATTAACGGCTCCCCGCCTATTATGTTTACTATGCGTACGTTATCAATTAATTCAAAGGCTCGGTCTATTGATTGTATAACCGAGGCGGTTTCTACATCTACAGGATTTTCATAATATTGAACTAATGCGCAACAATCCTTGCATTTTAATGTACAGCGTTGCGTAACAATAAATTCTAACTTAGTCAGTGTTAAATCATTGCCTGTGCTAATAAAAAAACCTTTTAACGAACCCGCAATGGTATTTAAATGATGTCGCTCTTCAACCTTGTCTTCAGCAATTTTGCCCATAATGGCTGCGGTGTTTTCTACTGTTAAGAATGTTTCGGCTTGCACAATTTTGTCAAAGCCTAAGTCATGGAGCTGTTGGGTTATCATTTGCCCGTAAATAAAAGAAGACACAATAACCGTTGCATCTTTATTGGCTTTATCAGGTGTTACAACGGGCAAACCAAGAAAATCGGCTCCGTTATCCCGACCTTTTATGCTGTCAATAAAACCAATCACATTGTCTTTTTTAATACCATGTATTGCACCGGATTGCAATACGTAGTATGTCGCTGCACCTATTGTGCCTGCGGGCATAATATAATAGCTCTTTTTATTATCCATTATCTGTGTTCTCCTTACACGGCAAATAATATTGTTCCGGGGTAATTTAATGTATGGTGCCGCAAATATAGTTTATAATTTTCATTTAACGATAATATATAATCGGGGATTTCCCATATATCTTGGGGTTTATGGTAGATTGAAATAGCTAATTTTGGCTTGCATGTTTTAATTAATTCTTCAGCACCTTTTAAGGCATTTAATTCTGCACCTTCTATATCCATTTTAATAAACGAAACCCTTTTACCATTAAAAAAATCATCTAATTTTTTTGTTTCAATTTTTACACTTCCTGTATTTGTTATATGGGCACCCGAGCTTATTGTGCTTTCATTGTCAAAATACAGGGTGTCATTTTTATGCCAAAGTCCATATGGGTATACTTCTGCATTTTTTACTTTCTTCGCATTTTCCACACATAGGGGATATTGCTTAGGGTTAGGTTCAAAGGCATATATCTTGTCATACCTTCCACCGGAATAGTGAATAAATTCATGTGAACTGGAAAAGTCCAAGCAACCCCCATCTACAAAAACATCATTTCCCGTGTAGTTAATAATATCCTCATTAAAATATTCGCTTTCCCCACTGTTTGACGTAATTATTTGTTCATCCAAAAACCCCGTGTCCAACAACGCTTGCTTTATTTTTTTGCATACACTGTACGCGGAAACGGAAACGAAGCATCCTACATCATTAGACAAGTACATGGGAATTTCATTTATAGAAATTACTTTTACCCCATTCATATATGTTCCCTGCTTCTTTTCATCGGAATCGCAAAAAACTATAACTTTGTGCCCGTAATGCTTTAAAAATAACTGTCCAAATTTACCTGCGCCATATACAATTATTTTATCGTATTTATTTATAAATTCCTTAAAAGCAGGAAATGAAAGAAACGCCATCTCATACACATGGCGGTAATCGTTTGTTAGTGAATAAAGTAACCTGTGGTTAAATATTTTTTGCGATTCTTCGTCAACCAGTTTTGCATATATTGCTTTTGTAACTGTTATTATATCCATGTTGCCATCTCCTCTAGTTCAGGAACCGTTATTATTTTAGTCACACTTGGGTAAGTGGTATTGCACATTTTTGTTATATCTTCTTTTAATGCACTTCTTGGGCAAATAACGACATCTATTTTTTCTTGATTAATAATATCGGGTGTGTGTACATTGTATTTTATATTTTGCCCTAATTCCCCCGATAAGTGTTGATGGTTTAAGTTAATGTTTAAAAACCAAGCCTGTTTGCAAAAGGATGGTGAAAGCTCGTCAAAAAAACGCATGATAGCATTAGTCGCCGGCCAAACAGCCACTTTTCTACCACAGTTTGCTAAGTTGTTTAATGAATCAACTATATTAGCGATGTTGGGGCTTTCATTACCGTCTTCGTATAAAATACGTGTTTTTGATACTTCAAATTTTATTTCATTCCATTCATGGTCATTCATTTTTGAGATGTTTACATAGGGGCAACCTGCTTGCAAATATTTTACAGGGTTTTTAATTATCCCTTGTTCGCAAGCCCTTTTATATATATAACTGCCGGGGAATGTCATCATATTAAGAATACATATTTTTAACGACCAATTTTCCCTCCACCAAGATAGCGCACTCCTTGCGGTTTCAACAGTTTCTTCTAAGTCCCCTATAATAATATTACCATAAGGTGTAATGCCTCTTTCCATACATTTTGTAAAAACAGGTTTAATTAACGCGGGGGAGGTTTTTTTATTCATGCTTTTTATAATCTTTTCTTCTGTATGCTCTACGCCAAAATATATTTCCACACATCCGCTGTCTTTCATTAGGTCAAGGAGTTCATCCGTTACCATATCCATTCGCATACATACCGCAAATGTTAAGTTATAAGCTTTTAATCTATTGCAAAAATCATTCACATATGCAAAATCGCGACCAAACAATTCATCTAACACAAGAAAATGGGAAAATTCATATTTTTGCATTAACCAATCCAACTCTTTGAATACATTATCCAATGAACGGCGCCGATATTTTTTTCCACTTGTATGAAAGCAAAAGGTACAGCTATACGGGCAAGAACGGCTGGTCGCAATTGTTAGTCCCACCATCGTTGACTTTTTTGCAGAAAATTTACTTTCAAACATTTCATGATAATCATAACCCTCATAATCAGGGAAAGGTAGGCAGTCTAAGTCATCAATTTCAGATGTGGGCGGCAAATAACTATCGCTTCCATTTGTAATTACTCCGGGGATGGATTTATCCCCATCTGTTTCAAGTACGTATGCTAATTTGTTTATGACAACTTCACCTTCACCAATAATGCCATAATCGGCATTTTCTAATGCCTTCATTGCCACAATAGGCTCGGCTGTTATAATTCCCCCACCCACTATTGTTTGTATAGTGGGTTTGATTGTTTTAGCAATATCAATAATTTCACGCAATTGCTTATATTGCCCGCTTAAACCGCCTGTAATTACTACGTCTATATTATGATTTAAAATTGTTTGTTGTATCAACTCAATTGGATTATTTTTGTAAGTTAGGTTTAGTGTAGTCACATCCCGCCCAGATGCTTTTAACGATGCGGAAACAATGCCAAACCCTATGGGGAAATAATAGTAGGTTTGAGGTTCTGCTTGTTTTGGCATAATCATTAAATACTTAAGTTGTTTATTGCGGGGGGGGGTATCATTGCCATAAATTTATCTGTGATGTTTTGTATTTGATTTAAGTCATTTTTCTTGCTGGTATTCATATCGGTCTCCTGTTTTCTAATGTTTTAAAGACCCTGCCGTGCTACAAAGGCAAAATCCATAAAGTATCGATTTATTTTATCAGCATCTTCGTCAAAGGTGTCATCATAAAACAAGCGAAGAAATTCATCACGGGCACGCAATATTTCCTTTAACCTATAAGCATTTGGGGTGAGAATATTTACTTCCACTGTTGCACTAAACAAGTCTATGGCGCGGTCTATGGCGCGGGTTTTACGCAGTTCATTTCCATTTCGATGTGCGATTATTGCGCGTCCTACTTCTGAGCTTATGTTTCCTAGTTGCTCAAAAAAAGGAAGCTGTGCCCACCGCTCGCGGGGGAATTTGTATTCATCCATTTACTTTTTCTCCCACAATATTTAATATCAACTGCCGCGTTACCTCGTCTTCTACATTGCGAGAGCGGTTGCTTTGCGCAGGGCGAATATTTATCATCGAATCAAATTCTACGAAATCACCTGTCCCATAATACTCCGGCCATAAATTTATGCCCCACAAATTTTCTTGACTGCTTCCTTGTTCTATAAGAAAAAGTTCTTCGTCAGAGTGCAAAGACGCATCTATAACTAATTTGCGTAAAACAACATCAACCACAGCCTTTACCAAGGGTTCAGACATTTTTTTACTCATTTCCAATAGCTCTTTCACATTGATTGTATCAACTACTTGCATTAATATCACCCATTTCTGTTGATTCCTTTTACATCTCATTTTTTCACCGCAGTAACCCAATTAACTGCGAAGCACGTTTTCGCAGGTGTTTTTCAATGGCAGAAAGATGTTCCTCCGGTAGGTTAAGCTTGGGGTGACGTATAAATGAAAAGCGAAGCAATTTCCGCAGCTTTTCGGCTTGCCTTGGGGTTATAAAGGCTTGGCAGATGCCCTCAAAGGTAGCGTTATTATACACGGGCACGCGGGTTTTTGCATAGGCTTCCAAGTCTTTATAATCATCTTTCATAGCATAACTAAACAGGGAAAGCCCGTTATCGAATATAGGCGCGGGAGCAATAATTTCCCCGGATGGGTTATCGCGGAGTAAACCAAAATTGCCGAAATGCCTGTCCTCATTATATATCAATGCGTCAAAGATAAGCATATCACGTATTGCATCGGCGTATGCCGGACCCAGCGCGTCAAAATGTTTTACCACCGCGGTTATGCCGCCTGTTTTAATTATACGGCCAATGGGGATAAAAGAAGTGTTTATATCCGTAAACAGTTTACACTTTGAGGCAAGCATACCCTTCCAATTTTCAAGGTCATAATGAGTTGCGTCCAGTTGCATAGCTTCTGCTACTTGGCTTGCGTAAAATTCGCTGTAGGGTTCCTTTCCACCGTTGGCAAACCCGGTTGTTGCCCCTTTGTACAGGAAAATGCCTTCATTTTCAATAAACCGCCATGCCTTGGGGAGCATACCGTTGGTTGTAAGCTCGGGGGAGGTGGAAAATGCCGCATCGCTTTGGGTTACCCCTGTGTAGGCCACCAAGGACAGTATTTCGGAAAATCGGTTTTCGTAAAGGTTATAATCGGCAAACTTGCCTTCAAAACCTGCGGGGACTATCCAATAACTGTCGTTTAGCGAAAGCCCTTTACATACATCGATGATGCCTTTGGTGTCGCTTAACGAAAGGTCAAGGGAGCGAAGAATTTCTTCTACGAAGGTTCTGTTTTTGGGAATTACCCTTCGCCCCAACCATTTCATAATGCCTTCGCCGGTTATTTCCAAGTCAAGGGGGAGCAGGTGACGGGGCTCGCCGATGTGTAATACATGGGCTGTGTATCCGCCGAGCTCGCCGATGGTTAATTCAAATATGAGCAGCGCTTCATCGTATAAACGAAGTTCATATTTGGTATCCATCCGTTTCACCCCGGTATCAACGTTAAAATTTCTTTAATAGACATACACATTTCATCCGCTTCCAGTGACCTGCCGTGTTGCAAAATGGCTTCTGCAGTTTTTTTCATAGCGGGGAAGGCACTGCGTAATAAGTGATTGGCGTGTATAACCACCCGCACGCCACGCTTTACCAGTTCCTCTTCCGTTACGGTATTGTAGGTGGTGGGGACGGCTACAAGGGGTATTTTACCGCCGAATTTTACGTATTCGTCGCAAAAGGCAAATACTTCATCCGGGGCTTTTTTATTGGAATGTATCATAATGCCATCTGCACCGGCGTTGATATAGGCCTTTGCTCTTTCTACGGCATCTTCCAAGCCATTGCCCAGGATAAGGCTTTCTATACGCGCAATGATAGAAAAATCACGGCTCATGGTGGCTTTTTTGCCTTGGCGTATTTTTTCGGCAAAGTTTTCAATACTGTCTTGGTTTTGACCCGAATCAACAATAAGAGAATTTTGTTTTAAGCCAATTTTATCTTCTATAATAATCGCCGATACGCCGCTGCGCTCTATGCTTTTTAAGTTATGCACAAAATGTTCAATTAACCCGCCCGAGTCGCCGTCTAAAATAATGGGCTTGGTAGTTACGTCCATAATTTCTTGTATGGTTTGCAAGCGGGACGAATGGTCAACCAATTCGATATCGGGCTTGCCCTTGGCGGTGGAATCGCATAAGCTGGATATCCACATGCCGTCAAAGCTACGGGCTTGTCCGTTTACGTCTACCGAAGTTTTTTCCGCAATAAGCCCTGTTAAGCCATTGTGTGCTTCAATAATGCGCACTAACGGGCGGTTTTTTAAATAATAATTTAATTTGCGGCGGCGCACCTCCGGTAAATAGCCCTGCATAGAAATATTGCGAATAGCTTCATCGGCAGGCAAGCCTTTTGTGTAAGGGACCTCAACGAGTTGACCGCCCCATTCTGCCAATACATCCATAATGATTTGTCTTTCTTTTTCCAATCGTGTGCTTTTATTATCCCCTCGGATAACAATGTCGGGCTTTAGCATACGCAGGTTTTTTTCATACCCTGCTTCATCTTGTAAAACAACATTGGACACCCCTTTAATGGAGGAGAAGATAGCCATGCGGTCACTCTCGCTCATAATGGGAACACGACCAAGTGATTCGAGCACTTGATTTGTATATACACCCACCGTAAGCTCACCCATTTCGGCGGCTTTGTTAATAAGCTTAATATGAGCATTATGGATAATTTCAGATGTCATTACCAGGTATACTTTCATTTAAAATGCTCCTCTTTTACGTAATTATATATCGCCTTGCCTGCTTGCCCATTGGGGTTAGCAAGCGCCCTTTCATGAACAAGCTTAGCACTTTTTATGCTTTCATCAATAATGCCGTCTATATAATTTTGCAAACTTAATCCGCTTCCTTCGACCATATGCCCCTTTTCGATTAGCTCGGGGGCATTTGGGACAAAATCAGCTAACAAAAAGGGTTTGTTACGTTGCCAGTATAATGAATATATACTGCCGCCATCCCCATAACAGCCATCGCTCATTGCAATTGCCCTGTTTAAATCCCCCGTGTCGTCAAAAATGCCCCAATCCTCTTGTTTAAACTTTTTCACCATATCATTATACGTTTTTGACAAGATGGGCATCATGGAATGAAATGTAGCAGCCAAAAGCGGATGCGGTCGCCACCACAGCACTACATCATTACGCGTGTAAAAAGCCGTCATTATTTGCGCTAATTTTTGCAGGTAGGTGTTGGCGTTTGCCAGTGCCGACCCAATAGAAGAAATATACAGGATTACCTTTTTATCGCCTATTTTATTTTTCCAAGAGGGGGGAAGGTAACAATCCTCCCTTCGGGTATTATATACCTTATCATATTTGGGATTGCCAAGTGCGATAAATTTTTCTTCTGCCGCGCCATTTAATTCGCCTACATCTTGTTTGTATTTTTCAATATTGTACCGGCGCTGCAGCTCGCTCTCCATTACAACACGGTGTGCATTTATGCAGCCCGGCCAAGCCCAAGAAGGACTCTTATGCTTGTCTGATGCTACCCGATACGGCACAAGAACAAGCATATTCGTAAACGCCCGTAATTTTTCACTATAAAAATTTGGGTGAATACTGGACACCTTATTATCTCCATCGTATGCGTTAAATGTAAAAATCGCATCGGGGCGGCGCGCCTCTATGTCATACATTTCCCAATTTATACAATCAATATTTGGGCTATAGTGTTCCGCGCCTTCAAATTTTAAGACTTCGGGCTTGCCGTCTTTTCCATGTTCGTAATAGGGTACGGGAATAAAAAAAGCATCACAATCGGGGTCTGCCTTGGCCGCAAGGTAGATAGATTCGATGCTGTCGCTCATGGCGGCTTTGTGGCTGATAAAAGCCACTTCTATACGATTGGGCTTTAGCTCTGTTTCTACGCTGGTTAAAATTTTTGAAAGATGCTTATATAAGATACGAGGCTTTGTATCGCCAATTTGCGTTTTGTACAATAATTCAAAGTATTGTTCAAGGAGTTTAATAGTATTTGCACCGTAGTCATTGCCATACGACGCAATAAAGTCAATAATCGCTTCTGCGCCGTCTTGGCAAGCACTGTATTGCTGCTTGTCCTGCGCATCGATTATGGTTTCTAATACATCAAGGATTTGTTGGTGATGAATTTTACGCAATGTAGAACATCCTTTTTAATTATTATTGAAGCATTATAACGTGTTTAAAATAAACCTACAAATAATTCTCTACAATATAATTGTGAATCGTCTTGCCTGCGTTGCCGTCCTTATTAATTACGTTTGCATCTACCCATGCGCGCCTACGGTCTGCCAATGGGTCTTGACCGGCTTTAATGGCTTGGATAAAGGCCTCTATGGGGCGGTGGTACATCATTTTATCTATATTTTCATTTTCATGAAGGTGTCTTTCCAATCCGCAGGACGGGAACGAGTAAAAAATGGTAGGATAGGGTTCATTTTCTAAAAGCTTTGATTTTGCTAAAGTTTTATTATATGCGGGTTTGTAGTAGTTACTTGTATCCTTCATCCAAGCGTCATAGCTAACGCTAAGTGAAAGGGTGGGGACATCTAAATAAGCAAGAGTTGCTAAAATTGAGCTCGACTCGGTTAACGCGCCATGGCAATAGGATATGGCAGACAGTGCATTGTCCGTTTCGTCGAGGATAACGGCAGGAAATTCGCCCTTGCGTACTCTGTTAAAAAAATCTTGCATTTCATATATATTTGGGTCTTTTTCCGCCTGAGATAATGCTAACGGGTGCGGCCGCCATATTAATGCTAAGTCACTACTCATTGAAACACGTGCCATCAAATAATTAATCCAAGCGTTGGGGTTGCATTTCCAATTCGGGTCGCCAAAGGATGAAAAGTGCGTATTCAAGAAAAACACCGTTCGCCCTTTTATTTTCGCTTCCCATTTAGGATACTTTGGGAATGATTTTTCATTTTTCCGCTTGTTAATATAATCGTATTTAGGGCTGCCCAAGGACACCATTTTTTTTGCATTCGGCAATGTATCCTTAAATTTATTATAGAACAATGGACCAGGCGCACAATATACGTCCACCATATCATGGCTTATTTTTGAAAAGTAATGTTTGCTTGACGCCGGCAATAAGTTTTTATCATTAGATACATGTATAGGTAGCATATAAGGAATATACACCAACAATTTGGCATGTTTACGTAATACCGGGGTGGTAAACTGCGGTACAATTGTTGCATCATAGGGTTCACATATGAACACAATGTCCGGGTTATCTGTTGCTATGTCATATTTTTCATACGGCACTTGCGCAATACCTATTTCGGTTAAAAAATCCTTATATATAACCGTTGATTGCCCTGCTGACATATTACGGTTTATGGGTATAATCGTTATTTGCGTAATAAACTGTTCGTCATTGGCAAAGGCTTCCCATACACTTTCCATCGCATCCCAGGTTGATTCGAAATAGGGTAAAAAAAGAACCTTATATTGGGTAGGAATTGCTTGAAAGGCATCAACTAAGGCTACAAAGGCATCCTCGGCCGTTTCCGGCGCAGTTGATAACGCGTGAATTAATTCATTACCCGCAGCAGCACAGGCGGGAGATTCTACCCCCACGGTTTTATTAATTGATTCGATAAACGCATACACATCGTTGGCATCCATACTGCCTTCCATCATTTGCGGAATGGCGGTTTGCAGGGTTTCCAACATTTCTGTAATTTGCATTTTTACATTGTTAAGCATTTTTTACCGCCACAACTTCCATTGAACCACTATAATATGCAGAAATATGATAATCGACGGGCATTAAGCCGCATCGTTCTAACAAAGCGTATAACGACTCGCGAGAGAAATAATTGAGGTGGTATTGCTGGCGGCGCATGGCATCCTCATGTTCCACAACGGCAGAAAACGCACTTTCGAAGGAGGGGGTGGATATCCATACTGCACCGTCGTCCTTTAGCAGGGTGCGGATTTTATGCATCGCCCCTTCGGGGTCGGATACATGCTCTAATACATCGCCCATGATAATTACGTCCCATTGGCGGGTGGTTTCATATTCATTAATGTCGGCGGTTTCGGCTTCTAATCCGTAGCGTTTTTTGGCTTCTTCTACGTGACGTTCAATTACGTCTATGCCAAATGTGTTATATCCAATTTCACGCGCGGCAAGTAAGCATTCGCTTGCCCCTATACCAATTTCAAACAACTCCATGCCTTGGGCAAAGCCACGCGCACGAATATTACCCAATAATTGCGAATAATAAGGGAATTTACTTGGGTTTGCATTCCGCGGGTCTGTATTGTGCATAAATATTTTTTTGGGGAAATGGCGGGCAAACATATGGTGACAGGATTGGCAATACATCCACATGCGAATGGGGTTAATAAGGGGGTTGTATCCCTGTGCTTCCAGTAATGGATAGCACCAATACGGCTTTGCTAACGCATTGCAAAAAACACATTGTAAGCGCTCGTCTTCCTCTTTTTTTCCGCGATACACATACCCATGGCTGGAATGCGTATTTTTAAATAAAGCAAGCGCCAGCTTTGGATTTGCCGCCAACGCTTTATAATATAAATTATATGCCGCTTCCGGGTCGCCCGTTGCGTTAGAAATTGCCGCAAGGGAATAATAACAGGCGGGTGCTACTTCCTTGTTAACTTGCAGCTCAATATAAATAGCTGCGGCTTCTTCATATTTTTTTTGTTGATATAACACATGTGCATGGTTAAATTTTTCTTGCAAGGTCATTTCAATTTTCCTCGCAATACTTCAATTTCCGGGTCGGTGGGGTTTACTTGGGCGTAGCTTTCTAATATTTGCGTGGCTTGCTCCATGTTGCCAATGCCAATCATGGTTTTAATAATTGATTTAAGCTTAGCGGTTTCTTGTGCCAGTTCGTCTTGAATGCCGGTTGGCTGTGCGGGTGCGATGGATTCTTGTAACGCTTCACCCATAAGCGTTATTATATCCCTTGCGCCGCTGTTTGCACGTAATGCCATGCGTAAATTTTTTGCAACACCCGCCATATCATTGATTTTTTTGCATTCCATAGCACGACCTGCATAATAAATATATTTATCATGCTCGGCTAATGCATCTATATTTTCATCGCTATAAACGTTGGGTTGGTATATTTGCGAGAAGTAACTGTGCCGCATTTCGACAAAGCGTTCAAAAAATGTGATAACTTTTTCATCGTCTGTTCCATTCATTTTGGCTTTTATTCGCTCAAAAATAAACATGGCAATGGTTGAAATTGCACGCAGATATTTAAGCGAAGCATTGGCGGGCGCATCTTCGCTTAAATATTTGACTACGATATTGTCCACATCGTCGTTAGCACGGATAAATTGAGAAATAAAGCGCGGGGTGTCCGCAATTTTCATATTTTCAATAAACTGAGAAAAATCTTTTTTCTCTTGCATTGCAATAACAACTACATCTACGAAATGTTGCTCAAAGGGACGCTTTGCATCTAAGAAATATGCGAGGTTTTCCGCAGTAGTTTCCTTGCGCAACTTCATAAGGTTGTAATAGTCATCATTTGTACAGCCGGTGGCTAAAATACCATTAATAACGAATTCCCTTATTTCTTTGTTTATAAGCCCTTGTTCAATAGCCGCAATGACATTTTCATATATGATGGAATCCTTCTCGTGATGAAAGGCTGCATATTTAAACAGCTCAACAAACCCATCATACGCCTTAGTTTTAATCATGTCGCCTACATATAAATTAAACAATATGCTCTTTTTGCTTTTTGTATACTTTGCATCCCACTCTAATGCCGTATCAAACATATTTGCTTTCATGTAGCTTATTACAATGTTATCAATTACATGGTCACGGCTTTTAAAGGGCTTAGGCATTGCCATAAGGGTTGCTACTTGGTTATCTAATTTATCCAGTTCGATATCTTCAAACAGCGCGAGCGCTTTAACGGTTTCTTCGGCGGCTTCCTTGAATTTTTTCATCTCTCTGTAGGCTTGCACTTGCAATAGCTTAATGGGGAAAGCGGCTACGCTTACTGTTTTTTGCATTGCATAATAGTTTTCTGCCGCTTTTATTGCCTCTTCCCATTCGCTTACGTCGTTATAATATCCAACAAGCCGAAAATGGAAGGCATGGAAATAGGGGTGATTTACGTTATCACCCATTATCTTTACCCCATGCTCTATATATTTTTTTTGCTCTTCTAAATATTTTACGTCCATGTATTCGGCAATGAGATGATGTGCGTGGCGGGGGTCGTTGGGTTCTTTTTCGAATAATTCCAATAGAGGAACCAGGTTGCGCTGCCGTTTAATTTCTTTTTCTTCCGCCGTTTCTAAATTATAGCCGTGGTGAACCACCCTTGCCTTTATATTAAAGGAAGGGGGAATGGTGGGAATATATTCATGAATTTTACCTACAAACTGCATTCCCTTGTATTTTTTAAACAACCGCATGGCTAAAAATATATTGTCTTGTTTTTTAGTCATTACACTGTACATATCAAGGGTTGCACAATTATACTTGTTATGGTCTTCACTATTAAAAAAATTAATAATTTCGGTAGCGTCTTCGATAATTTCGTCGGCATCAATGTACATGTACCATTTTCCAAAGGCTTTATCAATGGTGTGGTTACGCGCCCACGCAAAATCGCCCCGCCATTCCAGGGTGAATACTTTATTGGTAAATTCCTTAGCAATTTCTACAGTGGCGTCGGTAGAGCCTGTGTCGTAAATAATTAACTCGCTGTGTATTTGCTCTAAAATGGGCTTTAAGCCGGTTAAACAATCGCGCAAATACTTTTCTTCATTTTTTACTATCATTCCTATTGACAAAAGCATGTTAATTCACCGCTTTTCCATTCATTGATTGCATTAAGCTATTTGCCTTGCGTTTTGCTATTTCCTTAATTTCTTCCATTTCCTGTGGATGGAAAAAGTTAAAATCGGGTACGATGCCGCTTATCGCGCAAAATGCTAATATAGTACTTGCCCCTTCAACATTTTCTTTTGGGTTTTTAGACCATCTGTCACGGGCGACAACAATCCGTTTAAACCCGCTTTCGCCGACAAAAGTAATAAATTTACTAATATTCTTTATATCGTCGTTTATCCCCGGAAGGATTATATACTTTAGTATAATTTGCTGGGAAGGATTGCTTGCAACGGCTTTATATTTGCGCACCGTTTCTTTTACGGCTTCAAAATTATCGCTACCTTTAATTTTTTGCCATGTTTTGGGTGTTCCGCTATCCATAGAAAATAAGATATATGACCGCTTGCTGTTTGCCAAATTGTTACCAATCTGCTCACTATATACATAACAATTAGTAAGCCACGCAGCAGAGGCATTGCCTACCAACTCATACAATTTTTCCTTTAATGGGTGAATTGTAATTTCGCCTGCGGATATATCCCAATGAATATTTTCTGCAAACAAACCCTTGTCCCTAAAGTATTCGATATGCTTGAAAATTAAATCATACCCCGGGGCATCTTTTTCTTTATCATACTTACGGCGATTTTCTAAATTTTGGCTGCAATAAAAGCACTTTGCCTGGCAGGGTGCAGGGGTGGCGTTAAAGCATATAAAATGGATTAAATCGCTTTCTTCTCCCCAATCCTTACATTCAAAAACAGGGCATCGTGTACATGCTAAATAATAAGGGTTGTCCGATTGTCCCGTAGATTGCGCCAAGCGCTTGCTTTCATCTAAAATTTCCTTTTTACGGGCATAGTAATTGCTAAGGGTTTCTTCCGGGTCATCGCACAGGATTATTTGAATATTCTTCGCTTCGTCGGTACAACAATAGGAAATACGGTGTATTTCTGCCTCCATATTACTGTTAAACATCATGTGGTTTCTTGCTAAGCTTACGCAATTTTGGTAGTTCATATGTATCGCCTCCATGCAATGCCACATAGTACCCAATTATTAATAGTTCGTCAACGCTTCATCGACATTAACACCTGCTCTACGGTTTTAATCTCATCGGGCGTAAAAAATTTAAAACCAAAAGATAATCCGTTTTGTGAAGCCAATACAATTAAAATAACAACAGCGCGCAGCAGGGCTTGCGAGGTTTGCGCCCAACGGTCTTTCGCTATTAAAAAGCCTTTAAGGTTTAAATCCTTTACAAATCTGATGAAATTAATTAAATTTTCTTCGTCATCGTTTACGCTGGGGAGTACTAAGTACTTTAACATCATTTGCTCCGGCTTTATTGTTGCTTGTACATATTTTTTTATATTTTCCTTAACATGTGAAAAGTTGTCTACGCCTTTTATATGTGTCCACGTTGCATCGGTTCCGGCGTCCATGGAGAATAATATGTTAGATTCGGCGTTATTGGCTAAATTTTTTGCTATCTGCTCGCTATAAATAAAACAATTTGACAGCCAAGAAGCAGCATGGTCACCCACGGCACGGTAAACTTCTTCGCGATAAGGGTGAACGGTAATCTCCCCCGCGCCTATTTCCCACTGTACATCGCTTGCAAGCAAACCGTTATCGTGAAAGTACTGCATATGTTTAAATACTAGCGCGTGACTTTCGCCATCTTGTTCAACGTCAAATCGCCGCCTATTTTCAAGGTTTGACGAACAATAAATGCACTTAGCTTGGCAAGGCGCAGGCGAAACACCGTAGCAAACGTAGTGGAACTGAAAATCTTCTTCGCTCCATGTATGTTCAATAAAGTCGGGACAACCAAGGCAGGCGTTATAATGTGGATTATCCGACATATCCCCTGTTTGCGCTACGCGCTTTCCTTCATTAATAATTTCATTTCGGCGTTCGATGTAATTATCTATAGTTTCGGCAGGGTTATCACTAATGGATACGGCGATTTGTTTATTTGCTTTACCGCAACAATAAGTCAATATATTACGCCCTTCGTCCAATCGACCCATAAAAAAAGCGTAGTTTTTTATTAACGCATTACAACATTTGAATTTCATTATCAAACCTCTATCTTGTATTTTTCAACGCGTTCTGCACTACTTGTTTTATTTGATGAATTTCATCATTTGTGAACAACTGGAAGCTAAACGCCATTTTATTTTGCCATGCAAGGGTAGCTAAAATTACGGCGGCACGAATATGCTCGGGTGCTGTTTGCACCGTTCTATCTTTCGTAATTGCAATAATGTCTAAATCTAATGATTTAACAAATGACATAAACATTGTCAAATTATCAATATCATCATTTATACCGGGTAAAATAATGTATTTCATCATTATTTGCAAACGAGGCTTTGCAGCCGCCTGTACATATTTAGCTACGTTATTTTTTACTAACGTAAAATTATCGACGCCTTTAATTTGCATCCACGTTACATCCAACCCGCAATCCATTGAAAAAACAAGATTTGATGTCTCATTTGCGTGCAAATTATTAGCAATATTTTCATCATAAATAAAGCAATTGGAAAGCCAACCTGCTTGATTTTCACTAACGATATCATACAATTGTAACCTATGCGGGTGCACCGTAATTTCTCCTGACCCTAGCTCAAAACGTATGTTTTTAGCAAACAATCCTTTTTCTTTGTAATGTTGAAGGTGCTTAAAAATCAATTCCCATGCAGGGGCATCGGTTTCTTTATTATATACCCGCCGCTCTTCTAAACGTTGACCACAATAAATACATTTTGCTTGGCATGGGGATGGATTAATGCCAAAAATAATATTATGTATTTTATCGGTTTCAACTTCTTTTATACTATCCTTAAAGAATTCACAACCATTACATGCAGTATAATATGGATTTGCCGATGGCACACCCGATTTTGAAACTTTTTTACTTTCTTCAATTATCTCATGCTTCCGCGCATTATAATGGCGGAGGGTTTCGTCCGGGTCTTCGTGTAAGTCTACACTTATTTTGCTTGCCGCATCTGCACAACAAAAAACAAGGGTTAGTGGTCTATCCGTTTTATCCAAGTTTCCACGAAAAAGCATGTAGTTTAAATTTAAATTGTTACAAGATTTATATGCCATATGTAGCTCCACCCTTAGGGGTAATTTATTCATGGTTATACTATCACCCACTGTACAGAAAAGCAATATGCTTGGATGTACATGAACGCAAAAAGAAGCCGCCCCGGTGGGCGGCTTCTTTTTGCTATATCGTTTAAGATTAACGAAGCAGTGATAAGATGTTTTGTGGTGCTTGGTTTGCTTGTGACAGCATAGAGATGGCTGCTTGGTTGAGTACGTTGGATTGTGTAAAGCGCATCATTTCTGCTGCCATGTCGGCGTCGCGGATACGGCTGTTGGCGGCGTTTAGGTTTTCAGATGCTACGTCGAGGTTTTCGATGGTGAATTCTAAACGGTTTTGCATTGCACCAAGGTTAGCGCGTTGACCTGCTACGTGAGCAAGTGCGAAGTCGATAGCGGGGATAAACTTGTTGATGTCGAAACCGCTTTCGAGCATGATGCCGGATTCTGCTCCGCTGAAGGCAGAGGAGAAGCTAAGGTTACGCAAGGCGGCAAAGGTGAAGCCGGATTGCATGGTGCTTGCCATGTTGCCCGATACGGACATTAAGTGACCGCCGGTCCATACGCCCGAAAGTGCAGCTACGTTTACAGCTTCGATGCTAAGGAATACACCTTGACCGAAGTTAGCGCCCACATGGAACCAAATGGGTGCGCCAGCTGCGCTGATGCCTGCGCCGGGACGGAGTGCTTGGTTTGCATCTGCAAAGCCACCCACCATACCCACGGTTACGTTACCAATATTACCGGCACCGGTGGTCATTGTACGGAAGCCATGGAATTGACCGTCATTTTGTGCTTCCAAGTTACCGTCAATGAGGTTACGGGTGTTGAACTGGGTACGTTGTGCGGTTGCGTCAATTTCTTCCAACAGTTCGTTGATTTCGCGTTGGATTTGCATTCTGTCGGATTGTGCCATGTTGCCGTTGTTATGGTCATGTGCGTTGGTGTCGTTAGCGGCTTGGATTACCAGCTCACGTACGCGGATAACCATATCGTTGATGGTGCTCATTGCGCCCTCAGCGGTTTGGATAAGGGAGATACCATCTTGACCGTTGCGGCTGGCTTGGTCAAGACCGCGGATTTGACCGCGCATTTTTTCGCTGATAGCAAGACCTGCTGCGTCGTCTGCTGCGCTGTTAATGCGGAAGCCGGAGCTCAAACGAGCGGAGGTGCGGCTTTGCATGTTGCCAATCATACCCAAGTTACGATGTGAGTTGATGGCTAATGAATTGGTACGTACTACTGTGTTAGACATAGTAATTCTCCTTCCGTGGGTGGCGGGGATTGCCCGCGAGGTCGCTCATCCGTGAACGCCTTTGTTTAGGTTTTTATTGGTTTTTGCTAAGGTTACGGCCGATGTGCCTTAGCGAGAATTGCCTTGTTTTTGCAGTGTTGCTTTTTGGTTCTGACTATATATCGTCAGTGGGGATTTTTACTTTAGGGTTTTTTGAAAATAATTTTTTTATTTTTTATCGCTTCAACTATATCGCGGATATTTGCGGCGCGGCAGGGCAGGTGAATGCCGCCTGTGATGCGGGGTTTGGTGCTGTGAGCGTCGGTACCCGATTGGATTGGCAAGTTATGCCGGTTGGCAAATTCCAGCGCGCTTGCGTTGGCTTTTGCATCTTGGCTTGCGTTAAAGGCTTCTATCCCGTCGATAAGGTGCGGGGCTACGGGGTGGGGGTTTTTTACCCAAAAGGCATTGCGGTAGGGGTGGGCTTGGGCTAGGTAGCCGCCGTGCTTTCTTACCAGCTTGCTGTAGGCTTTAATGTCCAGCTTGTCGAGGTTTGGGTTATTGTACAGGAAGTCGGGAGTTAGACCGTAGGTGAGAAATTCCGAGCCTTGGATGGCGTACTCCCAGCCAAGGAAAACATCAAAATCCAGGGTTGCGCCTTCGTTTTTTGCGGCGTAGTAGCCCGTGAGGAAGAAATTTACCTTTTCTTCCCACGGTAAATTGTGGGGACAGCCTGTATTGCCGTTAAAAAAATGGTCGGTTACGATAAAGCCCGTATAGCCCATGGATTTGTAGGCGCGTACCATTTCCTCGGGGGATGCGTTGCCGCAGGCGGATACAGGGTATGTATGCAGGTGGGTTTCGTAGAGAAACATGAAATTACTCCTTTGGGATTAAAACGAGTACGAGCCTTCGTTTTACTTGTTGAAATTGTCAAAAACGATTATAGTAGTAACCTAGTAAAAAATGCAAATTTATCTTCTCTTATATAGGGGCTTTTATGTTTCAAAAAATTGGGCAATTTTTCAAGCGCGTGTTTGGCAAACGCGCGGGGACGCAAGCGGCAGATTATGAAGCCAGTTCCCGTTTTAAACAATTTTATGAAGTGATGGATAAAACTGACCCCGTTTACCCTGCGGTGCGCCACGCGGCTACCTTGTGCGACGACGCGCTTCGCGTTGCGGGGCAACGAATGCGTATTAGCGCCCAGTTACATGAGGTGAATGAAAAACTCATGGAATTGGACGCTTTTGTTATGCTCTCGGACGAAGAAGTGGAGTATTTGAAAAAAATGCTGGAACGGTTTATGAACCTTTCCACCGAGCGCAGCGTAATGCTGGAGCGGTTAAGTAATTATGACAGTTCGCTGGTGGATATGACCCCGCTGGAAGAGGACGCCCGCACGGTTATGCCTACAATTAAAGATGCGGAAAAGCTGCAGCGTACCCTGCGGTCGGACATTGGATATTTAATGGGCGAAAAAGAGGAGCTTATACACGAGCGCGAGGAAATGGGGCGCAGCTTACAATTTATCCATCGGTTTACCATGGTGGCGATTGGGCTTTTTGTGCTGGTGGGTGCGGTGTTGGCTGTGCAATTTTTCGTCGGATATCAAGAGGTTTTTTGGCCTGTGGTGATTTTAGTGCTGCTGGTTATGGGCATAATGGCGTTATTGTATGCGTTTCGCTTTCGGCTGCGGCGGGAGATGCGGCTAAACCTTCGCAAGCAGCACAGGGCGGTGGAATTGCTTAACAAAAAAAACGTGGTATACGCGTACTATACCAACTTTTTAAAATTCTGTTACGACAAGTATAAGGCAAAAAATTCGCGCACGCTGGAAAATAATTTAAACGATTTGGAAAGCTACCGCCATTTAACCAACCGAATAGACACGGTGCGCAGTCTTTTATATGAAACGGAGGAAGGCATAGATACCTTCCTGCGGGCGAAGCGGCTTACGGGCATAAAAGCAACCATAGAAGGCTTTGCGGAAACGGTAAATTTAGACGATAAGCGCCGCCGCATTCAACAGTTGGAAGGGCAGAAAAACATCGCCGAACGCGACCTTGCGGAACTGGACAGGCGGCACGAGGAAATTTGGGAAGTGTTGATGGCGTTAAACGATGCGGACTTATCCCAGCGGGTGGGTAGTGTAGTAGAAACGTATTTGGCAGAAGCGGGGAAATTGTTCCCTGCTGCGGGATAGGAAAAAATAGCTAAAAGGACGTGTTGGCATGACAAATATTCCTAAACATTATGACCCTTCTCGGGAAGATGAAATTTACGCCCGCTGGCTGGAGCGAGGGTACTTTAATGCGGCGGTGAACGAAGAGAGGGCACCGTATGCGATAATGATTCCCCCCCCCAATATTACGGATAAGCTGCATATTGGGCACGCGTTTAATGCGGCGGTGCAGGACGTGTTAATACGCGCCAAGCGAATGCAGGGATATGAAGCATTGTGGATGCCGGGTACCGACCATGCCGCAATTTCCACCGAGGTACAGGTGGTAAAGGCGATTGCCAAGGAAGGCAAAACCAAGGAAGGCATGGGGCGCGAAGCTTTTCTTGCACGGGTGTGGGAATGGCAGGAAGAATATGGCTCAACCATTGTTAACCAGTTTAAAAAAATTGGGGCTTCCTGTGATTGGGAACGCGAACGCTTTACCATGGACGAGGGCTTAAATGCCGCCGTGCTTGAAGCGTTTGAACGGCTGTACAATGAAGGAAAAATTTACCGCGGCGAGCGATTGGTGAATTGGTGCGTAAAGTGTCGGACAACCATTAGCGACGCGGAAGTGGAGCATGAGGACGGCGAAGGAAGGTTATATCATTTTTCCTATAAACTGGCAGATGGGAGCAGTACCATTTCCTTTGCCACCACGCGCCCAGAAACCATGCTGGGGGATACGGCGGTAGCGGTGCATCCCGAGGACGAACGGTACGCCGCCTTTGTTGGCAAAAAAGTGATTGTACCTCTTTTTGAAAAGGGGAGGGAAATTCCTGTTATCGCGGACAGCTATGTAGACAGGGAATACGGCACAGGTGTGGTAAAAATTACCCCCGCCCATGACCCGAACGATTTTGAAATTGGCGTACGGCACAAATTACCTATCATAAATATAATGAATGACGACGGCACAATTAACGAAAACGGCGGTGCATATACAGGGCTAACCCGCGAAGAAGCGCGGGCAAAGATTATCGCAGACATGACAGCATCGGGTTTATTCATTAAGGAAGAAAAAATAAATCACGCCAAGGGCACCCACGACCGTTGCCACGAAGTGATTGAACCACTGGTAAAGCTGCAATGGTTCTTACAAATGGAGGAACTTGCGAAGCCCGCGCTTGAGGCATATACCTCGGGCAAGTTGAAGTTTAACCGCGAGCGGTACGGAAAAATTTATGCCCACTGGTTAAATAACATTCGCGACTGGTGTATTTCGCGTCAAATTTGGTGGGGGCATCGCATTCCCGCCTACTATTGCGAGGCGGGGCATGTAACCGTCAGCAAGGATGCGCCTGTTGCTTGTGGTACGTGTGGCGCAACCGATTTACGGCAGGACGAGGACACGCTGGACACGTGGTTTTCCTCGGCGTTGTGGCCGTTTTCTACTTTGGGCTGGCCAAATAAGACGAAGGAATTGGATTATTTCTATCCCACCAATGTGCTAAGTACCGCACAGGAGATTATATTCTTTTGGGTGGTGCGCATGGTGTTTATGGGCATGAAATTTATGGGGGATATCCCCTTTACCCATGTGCTGATACACGGTACGGTGGTAGATGAACACGGGAAGAAAATGAGCAAATCGGTAGGCAACGGTATTGACCCGCTGGAGGTGGTGGAGAAGTTTGGCGCAGACGCGTTGCGCTTAACGCTGCTTAACGGTAATGCCATTGACAGCAATACACGCTTTTATTGGGAACGCGTGGAGTTTAGCCGCAATTTTATGAATAAGCTGTGGAATGCTACGCGGTTTGTGTTAATGAACCTTGAGGACGGGAGCGTTCCCGTCTTTGGTGAGAACATTCCCGCGTTGCCTGTGGAGGATAGGTGGATAATTTCCCATGCAAATGCGCTGGTGCGCGAAGTTACGGAAAAAATTGACGCCCATGAGCTGGGCATGGCGACGCAAAAAATCGTAGACTTTATTTGGGACGAATTTTGCGACTGGTATGTAGAAATGGTAAAGCCGCGACTGCGAAATGCGGAAACAAAACCGCAGGCGTTGGGTACGCTTATTCGCGTGCTTTCGCGTTGCCTAAAGCTGCTGCACCCTGTAACGCCGTTTATCACGGAGGATTTGTTCCTTGCGTTAAATAAAGATGCAGAAACGGTAATGCGTGCGCCGTGGCCTACCTTTGATGCGGAGAAGGAAGACCCGCAAGCGGAAAAAGATATTGAGGCAATAAAAGAGCTGGTGCGGGGGGTAAGAAATATCCGCAGCGAGAAGCAAGTGCCGCCCGGTCAAAAGATTACGGTGCAGATATTCCCTTCAGATGAAAAAATGCACGGCTTATTTTCGCAGTGTGTGCCGTTTATTTTGGTGCTATGCAATGCTTCCGAAATTGAGTTGCTTGGGAGCGCTCCCGCTTCCGGCGAAGGCGTAGTTTCATTAGTAGTGGTCGGGGCTACGGTATATTTGCCGTTGGCTTCGCTGGTGGATAGTGAGAAGGAGCGGGTACGCCTTACCAAGGAGCAAAAACGGTTGACGCAGGAAATAACGCGCATAGACGGCAAGCTGGCAAATGAGGGCTACATGGCAAAAGCCCCCGCGCAATTAATTGACGCCGAGCGCGCTAAGCGGGTGGAATTTGCCGCAATGCTCGAAAAAGTAGAGGCAGAGTTGAAAGGGATGGTGAAATAAATGTCGGCAGCACTTAAATTGGAAAAAAACCGGCAATATACCTATGCGGATTATTTAACGTGGGATGATAATATTCGGCGCGAGATAATTGACGGCGTGGTGTATAACATGGCAGCGCCAACGCTTACGCACCAGAGTATTGTGTTAGCAATTGGCGGGCAGTTCCGCAATTTTTTACAGGGGAAAAAATGCAAGCCATATATCTCCCCTGTTGACGTACGCCTTACGCCGGACAAAATTTTTGAAAAGGACAAAAACGTGTTCCAGCCCGATGTGGTTGTGTTGTGTGATGCGTCTAAAATTGATGAAAAGGACCGTGGGATAAACGGCGCACCCGACTTGGTTATTGAGGTGCTTTCCCCTTCTACGGCAAAAAAAGACCGTCTGCTTAAATTTTTAAAATATAAGGAGACGGGGGTACGCGAGTATTGGTTGGTTGATTTGGTTGAGCAATTGGTGGATTCATTTAATTTTGAAAACAACCCGCACACCCATGATATTTATTCCTTTGCCAACCCCATTCCCGTGCGTATTATTGAAGGATGCGCCATAGATTTATCGGAATTTTACGACGATAGCAATAAAAATAGCGACGACGAGGATAACTAATGTATTATTTGCTTGCACTTTTCACGGGCATTTTAATTGCCGTGATGATAACCTTTAACGGGAATTTGACGGCGGCGCAGGGCTTGTATTCTGCGACGGTGATTATACACCTGGTGGGGCTTGTGGGTATTTCTGCTTTGCTTTTGGTGAAGCGGGAGTCCCCTTTTACGCGGGAAAAACGCCCCCCCATTCATTTATATTTAGGCGGGGCAATTGGCGTAATTACGGTGCTGCTTACGAATTCAGCATTTGGTAATATTAGCGTTTCTGCCTTGCTTGCGCTGGGCTTGTTTGGGCAAAGCCTTACGGGTATTTTGGTTGACCAGTTTGGGCTTTTTGGCATGGACAGGCATCCCTTTCGCAGGTTTAAATTGGCGGGGTTGGCGTTAATGCTGGTGGGCATTGGTGTAATGGTGACGGATTTTGGCGGGCGGGCGGCGATGGTTGCAGCGGTGCTTGCCTTAGCTTCGGGTACGAGCATTGTAATGAGCCGCGTTTTTAATGCGCGGATAGCAACGTATATCGGCACGCGGCGGGGCGTTTTTTTTACCCATATTGTTGGGCTTATGGTAACGCTCCCATTGTTAATGTTACTGGGTGGCGGGGAAGGCGGCGTATATTTTGGTGAACTGCTTACGCCGCGTTTCTTCATATACATAGGCGGGCTGCTTGGGGTTATTGTAATTTCGTTAGACAATGTAACCGCTGTGCGTATTCCCGCTTTTTACCTTGCGCTGTTGTTATTTGTTGGGCAGGTTTCCGCAGGGTTGGTCATTGACTTTATTTTGGACGGCACAGCAAACCCGATTAATATGATTGGCGGCGCGCTGGTTGCAGGCGGGTTATGCTTGAATGTTTGGCTGGAAAGACGTTATGAAATGAGCTTTAATTGTTAATCAACGAAGAATAAAATCCTATATAAACGAGGTGCAACATGGAAAGTAAAAATTTACTTGGGCAATTTATTCCCCTGCATTACCACCACAACATGCTGTTGGATAAGAACCGTATGGGTGGCTTTAAAACGGCGATTAACCAGGTGGTGCAGGAAGGCGCAACGGTAGTAGAATTGGGCGGCGGTACGGGTGTACTCTCCTTTTTCGCAGCGCAGAAGGCGAAAAAGGTGTACTACGTGGAATACAACCCCGCGCTGGTGGAAGAGGCACGCCGCATTCTTGCGAAGAATAACAACGGCGACCGCGTGGAATTAATTAACGCCGATGCAACCATCTACACCCCGCCCGAAAAAATTGACGTGGTAATTTGCGAAATGCTTCACGTTGCGCTGCTGCGGGAGAAGCAGCTGGAGGTGATTGACGCCTTCAAAAAAAATTACAGCGCAGCCCATGAGGGAGCGCTCCCATTGTTTATTCCCTTTGCTACGCTGCAAGCGGTACAGCCCGTGCATCACCCGTATGATTTCCACGGCTACATGGCAGATATTATGATGTTTAATGACCCGTATTCGGAGTATCCCGAGCTTACCCAATTGGGCGACCCTGTGGTGTACCAGCAGTTTATGTATGACCAGCCCTTCGGCTTACGCATTGAGTGGAGCGGCGAAATGCCTGTAAATACTACAGGGCAGGTGAATGCGCTTCGCTTTATCACCAAAAATTTGCTAAGCGTGGAGGAAGGCACAAACACGATTACCGACTGGAGCAACCAGTATCTAATTCTGCCCTTGGGGCGGAGTTTGGATGTAAAAGCGGGCGACGTGCTTACCATTGATTTTGCCTATGACAGCGGCGCGCCTTTGACCGACTTGAAGCCCAACGTTGCGGTAAAATAATGCGGCACATTTGGCCCTTTTGGCGGCGATACTCTACACAAATCGCCATTGGTATGACTTGCTTAATTTTGGCGACCATGGCGGACTTGTTAATCCCTACCATTGTGTCGCGCATGATAGATTACGGCGTGATGCAGGGCGACTTGGACGAGGTGCTTCGTCTTGGCGGGTTAATGCTGGTTGTTACCGCCGTTGGCGCGGGGTTTACGCTGGTGCGGTGTGTGATATCTTCCCGCGTTTCCCAGCAGTTTGGGGCGGATTTGCGGTTGGAATTATTCTCGCGCATTAATCGGCTTTCCTATGCCGCGGCACAACGGCAGGAAACGGCTTCGCTGATTACGCGCATGACAAACGATACCGCCCAGCTGGTGAACTTCACCAATAGCTTGATGCGCATGTTTTTGCGCCACCCCGTGCTGCTTATCGGCGCGGTGACCATGACCGTTTTAATGAACCCCCGTTTGGCATTGGTGCTAACGGGGGTAATTCCGTTGATTATTCTGCTTATGTACATATCCATGAAGGTGGGCTTCCCGCTTTTTACCCGTTTGCAGGAAGCGCTGGACAAAAATAACGCTGTAACGCGGGAGTACCTTTCGGGCGTGCGGGTGGTAAAGGCGTACAATACCTTCGACCAAGAGGTAGCGCGCTTTGACGTAACAAACACGACCCTTGCCGCGGCCGCGACCCTTGCGCAACGGGTGGTTGGCGTGTTTTTCCCCATTATCTCGTTTGCGGTGAATGCTTCGCTGGTGTTTACGCTGTGGATGGCGCGGGACTGGGTGGCTGCTGCGAATATGCAGGTAGGGCAGTTGGTGGCGTTTTTAAATTATATGATGCTCATTTCCATGTCGCTGGGTATGATGTTTAATGTATATCAAATGCTGGTGCGGGCGCGGGCTTCCGCCGTGCGTATTGGGGAAGTGTTCGAGGAGAAGGAGCTTTCCCAAACATTGGGGGAAGCAACGATACCTTGCGCGGGGGAAAATAACGGAATAACTTTTGAAGGCGTAAGCTTTGCCTACCCAACAGGCGGGGAAGAGCCCGTGCTGCAGGATATCAACTTTGCTTTGCCTGCGGGGGCGGTACTGGGCATTATTGGCCCAACGGGGGCGGGCAAAACATCGTTGGTACAGTTGATTCCCGCGTTGTTTAGTCCCACGGCGGGCATGATAACCGTATGTGGAATGGACACGGCGCATTGCGATACAGATATTTTACGTGCCAACATCGCTTACGTTGCCCAGCAGAACACGATTTTCTACGGCACAATCGCGGAGAATATTCGCATGGGCAAGGCCGATGCCACCCAAGCAGAAATAGAAAATGCCGCCATTGCCGCTTGCGCCCATAATTTTATTATGGAATACCCCGACGGCTACGAAACCATTGTAGGGCAAAAGGGGGTAAACCTTTCGGGCGGGCAAAAACAACGGGTGGGTATTGCCCGCGCGTTGGTGCGCAATGCGCCTGTGCTGGTGCTGGACGATTGCGTAAGCGCCGTAGACGTGGAAACGGAAGCCGCGATTATGCACGCAATTCGCAACCTGTCCCCCGCGCCCACCATTGTTATGATAACCCAGCGCATCTCCTCTGTGATGAACCTTGAACACGTGCTGGTGCTGGAAAACGGTGGTGTTGCGGGCTTTGGCAGCCATGTGCAACTAATGGAAGAATGCGCGCTGTATAAAGAAATTTATCACTCGCAGTTGATATAACACCGCCGTGGGGGCAGGTTATATGGTTGACATTACAAACAACCTATGTTAGCGTGTTAAAGTAACAAAAACGTAGCGACCATGAGGTGGTGGAACACCCCATGGCGAGTGTAGGGATTCACAGCATCACCTAACACACACAGGCGTATGCCTGCCACCACGCGGCTACAGTGTAGCATTGATTTTTACGTGGTTCAAGGTTGCGCCGCTTCGTCGGACATTCTTTTTTTGTTTGTCTTGTGTATTTTTTGTGTGTAGGTGATGGCAATTTTATGCGAAGGTATTCGCAGTATCTGCCGTCCTTACACACTTTTTTATTTCCCATAACACCAAAAGGCGAAGCACATGTAAGCGCTTCGCCTTTGGCGGACTGGGTTACACAAGGAGATTATATGAAAAAGTCCGCGATTTTCCTTGCACTTATTTTCACCCTTTTTCTTGCCGCGTGCGGAGCTACGCAAGAGAACAACGCCCTTTACGGCAGCTGGCGACGCATTGATGCAGACGTACCTTACATTCAACGCTTCTATTATGATGGTACGGGCATGTGGAACGGACATAATTCCGTATGGCACGTACAGGGCGAAACCCTTACTATCATTTACAACCATACCGAAGTTAGCATGTTCATGTACCGCGCGGCAGGGAATGTGCTTACGCTATCCTATACCTACCCCGCACTGGCGGGCTATGCCATGCAATTTCAAAGAATAAATAACTAACCAATAACCGCGTTCACATCGCGCTTGCCATACAACCGTATGCCGATAACGGACAGCGCAATGGCGAGCGCCGTTTTTATGACCGGTGGCACGGGATTAATACTTTCGCCCGGGGCAAGGGGCAGTTGTTCTACAAAAGCGTAGGGCGAAAGGTACGCCATCCACTCGGGGGTGATGCCAAAGCCCCGCCCGAAGAAGAGGAAGATAAAGGTATAGGCAAAATATGCCCATATGAACCCTGCCTTTTTTGGGAGCGCTCCCACAAGCAGCACGGCGATGCCTACCTTTACCCATATCGCGGGTACGAAGATGAGGGCAACCTGCAGCGCAAAAGTGAGGGGGAAGTCGTCCATGGATTCCATAGTCGTTAAGCCAACAGCAAACATACCCAGCGCGGAAAAAAGCTGCACCAGCGCCGCCATAATAAAGGCGAGAATAACAAAGCCCGTAAGGTAGCGCGTGCGGGAAACGGACGCTGCAAGTACCAGCTCTGCGCGGGTTTCGTTCTCTTCGCTGCGTGCCTTGAGTACAAACAAGGCGGCGGGAACGGTGGCAAAAATGCCCATGATAAGAAATATCATGGAAGAAAACATTTGCGGAAGGGAAACGCCAACCGCCGAAACGGCACGCCGCATGTAAATGATGGCTTCTTCCAACGGCAGCTCCTGCGGAATGGTGATGCCAAACGGTCCCAGGATAAGCTGCTGGTACATTTCGTTAGATGCGATAAATTCATCCAACGCGCCAAGCACCGCGCCGTAGGACGCGCCGATGGCAAACATACTAAGCACCCACACGACAATGCCGGTGCGCATCAGTTTAAACGCAAGCCCGCTTGGCGTTTTCATTAAAAACGAACCATGCGCACGCCCCGCCCGGGCGGGGATTAGCCCTTGGTCAATATCACGTATGGCGGTGAGCTTAAACGCAATGGCGATAAGCAAAACGCAAATGCCCGCCATTGCCGCAATAGGCCACCACGCATTGCTGATATACGCCTCGGTGCGCAGGAGAAGCCCCATGGGGCTAATTAGGGCAAGGATTTCCCATTCCGCGTCGATATCACCCGGGGCGCGCAGGAAGAAAAACACCCCCAGCGTAAGGAATGCATAACCCATTGCGGTACGCGCGCTGGCGGTAAGCTGCGCAAATAACACGGTAAACGCGCCAAAAACCATACCCGTTGCCCCCAGCGTTGCGCCCCACAGCATAGACCCATTAAAGCACATGCCCGTATCGTAAAGCACTGTGCCAAAGGCAAACATGAAAAGCCCAACAAATAACGCAAGGGCAATGTTTACAATCAGCGCTGTAACCATTGCCGCGCCAAGGTTTGATAAACGCCCAACGGGCAGGGAGCGAAGCACTTCATAGCGCCCTTTTTCCTCGTCGGCGCGGGTTAGGCGTATTACAAGAAAAATATTCATTAATGCTGCCGTAAGGGCGGAGAAGAGCATCATAAAATTCGTATACAGCGCGCCGAATGTCTGATGATATGCCGAATACGCAGGACCGACCATAAGCACCATTGCGGGCATAGCCAGTGCGTCAACAATGGCGAAGCGCTCGTCTGCGGGTAAGGCATAAAATAACCCGGGCACAAGCAAAATTACCACGCCGCCGAAAATGAGTATCCATAACAGTGTATTTACTCGTTCGCGGCGCAGCATAAATTGCGTGAGCAAGCCCGTGTTGGCGAAGTTTTCTATAAAGAAGCCACCGCGCCCCGTGCCTAATTCTTCCCGCGCCGTCATGCCGATTCCCTCCGATAGTGCTGCATGAACAATTCTTCCAGCGAGGGCGGCACGCTTTCCAGCTTTTTAATGCCGAAGCCATTCAAATGATTCACAACCGCGCCCATGTGTGCCGTATCTACATAGAAGTGCAGCCCATATGCCTCGTTTGCAATGTCATGTACGCCTTGGAGCGCGCCCAAGCCTTCAACGGTGCGCTCGGTGACAACGGTCATCGCGTAGCGCGTAAGGTGACGCAAATCATCCAGCGTACCCGTTTGCACAACTTCGCCATCGCGGATAATGCCCACGCGGTCGCACAGGCGCTCCACCTCACTCATTATGTGGCTGGAAAGGAATACGCCCTTGCCCTTCCGCTTTTGCTCCAGCACGCACGCTTGGAAAACCTGCTCCATCAGCGGGTCCAGTCCGCTGGTTGGCTCATCTAAAATATACAGGTCCACATCGCTGGCGAACGCCGCCACCAGCGCCACCTTTTGCCGATTCCCCTTCGAGTAAGTACGGCATTTTTTTGTCGGGTCAAGGTTAAAGTCCTTGATAAGCCGCGCGCGAAGCGCCTTATCGTGCTTGCCCCGCAAATTAACAAACAAGTCGATAACTTCGCCGCCCGTTAAATTTGGCCACAAATTCACATCGCCCGGTACATATGCGATGCGTTTATGAATTTCTACCGCGTCTTTCCATGCGTCCATGCCAAATACCTTTACCTCGCCCCGCGAGGCTTGCAAAATGCCCAGCAGCACGCGAATGGTCGTTGATTTGCCCGCCCCGTTAGGGCCGATATACGCAAATACCTCCCCCTCCGCGATTTGCAAATTTACGCCCTTAAGGGCTTGAAATTTACCGAAGTGCTTGTCGAGATTTGTTACTTCTACGTTGTAATTCATTTTGCTGCCTCCTTTTTTAATTTTTATAAAAACACCGCTTAAAAATATCAATATATTCCCTAAACTCCTTTAAATACGCGTCGTAATTTTCCCGCGCTTCTGCGCCCACCTTTGCAATGCCGCTTCGTTTTGCTTCGGCGGTCTTGGATTCGCCGTAGCCTTTTAATGTGTAGTCGATAATTTCCATGGCGCGCCGCGGGTCAATGTCGTTGCGGAAAAGGGATTTGTCGCAGTTTTCCACGGTTTGGGCAAGCACTCTGTCACGCATTTGGGTGAACTTTTCCATATGGGCAAGCTGCTCGGGCAACGGGGCGTGACGGGTATCTAAATACGCGCTGGTTAGGAAGTCAAACATGGCGGGGTATTGCCGTGAGGCTTCCTGCTTGAGCAAGGACATTTGCCATATGGTTTCGATTAAATCGGCATTGGTGGGTTGGATACGGTCAATAAATTCCGTGCGTATGGTTTCGATTGCCGTGTCGATAAGGAAGGCATAGAGGTTTTCTTTTGTGCCAAAATAGTGGAAGAGCAGACCCTTTGATATGCCCGCCTCGCGGGAGATGTTTTCCGTTTTTGCCTGCGCAAAGCCGTGCAAAAATTCCCCCATGGCGGCGTTTAAAATGCGCGCGCGCTTTTCTTCGTCCAGTGCGAAAAATTTGTCGTTCATCGTTATCCCCCCTTTCAGGTGCGATTGATTGACTCGCTCAGTCAACCGGAGTATACACGCATTGACCGAGCAAGTCAATAGGTGGAGCCTGTCATATTCGCTAAAAAAAACTTGCACGCCAATCGTTTTATGTATATATTGTACATATAAAATTGCGAGGGGTTATTACGGTGACATTTGGTGTATTGTTTTCGAATGCAGACAACTTCGCACAAATGGAAATGTGGCGGGGCATTAACGAGTTTGCCCGCGAGCAGGACATTCATTTAATTGCTTACATGGGTACCTACCAAAGCAGTCATGAGGACTTTGCCTCGCACCTGGACACCTGCTTTAAGACGATTTACGAAAGTAAATTCTTGGACGGTGTTATTTTATTTTCGGGCTTTATCACGCATTTAATCGGCGGAGATGAAGTGTATAACAAATACGTTGCGCGTATTCCCAAGCATATCCCCTGCGTTTCGCTCTCGCATATTGTGCCCGGTGTGCCGTCTATTTTGGCGGACAATATAGGCGGAATACACGGCGCGGTTGACCATCTGATAAAAGTACACAACAAGAAGCAAATCGTTTTTATCAAAGGCCCCGACGGCCATCAAGAGGCGGAAGAACGCCTGGTCGGCTACAAAAAAGCATTAGCGGATAACGGCATTGCTTTCGACGACAATTATATACTGCCGGGCGATTTTAGCCACGAAGGTGCGCGCCGTGCCGCTACTGCGCTCTTGGATTTCCGCAAAATCCCCTTCGATGCTGTAGCCGCAAGCGACGACATTACGGCAATACAGGTGCTGACCGAGTTTAAGCGCCGCGGTATACAAGTGCCTAAGGACGTAGCCGTAACAGGCTTTGACGACGACCGCGACGCGGCGACCTTTATCCCTTCCGTTAGCACTACGCGGCAAGACTTCCGCGCAATGGGGCTGGAAAGTGCGCAAAAGCTCTTCAAACTAATTAACGGCGAGGAAGTAAATCCCGTTACCTATGTGCCGTCGGTTTTTATTACGCGCCAGTCTTGCGGGTGCTTTAAGCGCAACTTTTCCGCCGATGTACTGGATACGGACGACGCGGGTGCGACTTCCCTTACGCCTTATGTATTAAAGAAAGTGATGCCCCTATTCCCGCAGGAAATTTCTAAACGGCGGGCGCAGGGCTGGGTGGCAAACCTTACGCGCCTTATTACGGAACGCCCCTTCCGCAAAAACGAATTCCTAACCATGCTGGACGAGATGCTGGTGGGTTATTCGCACCGCTCTAAGCAGTACGCCGTATGGCACGAGGTTTTGGATGCGCTGATGCTGGGCACACAGCGTTTCTTCCGCGAAGTGGAGAACATGAATCTTGTATTGGAAACCTTGCTGCGCGCCACGGCGTTGGTAAACGATATTTCCACCAACGAGGATAAAGCACGCGAAAACCTGCAAAACGACGTACGGCTTGCCTTGCGCCGCGTTACAAGCGCGTTGGTTCTCATCTTTGACATTAACACATTGGCAAGCGAGCTGTGCCGCCTATTGCCGGAAATTGATATCGAGATGGCGCTGGTGGGTTTATACGGCACACCTATAAAAAGCGGCGACCGCACTGCAAGCCGCAATATTGAAACACTGCTTGGCTTCGACGGCGCACAACGCTACAATGTAAAGCTGCACCATAACGAAGCAGGCGTTTTTTCCGATTTTTCTTCCATAGAAAACTTCGACTTTTTCCGTGAACGGCGGGCGCTGTTTTTTATTCCGCTTTTCTTCCGTAACGAGGAGCTTGGCGTAATTATCCTGCCATACATTCCCACCGTTACCATACACGCGTACGAAACCTTGCGCGTTAATATTTCTACCGCAATAAAAGGTGCGGAGTTGCTTACAAAAATCCAAACCCTATCCATTACCGACGAGCTGACGGGCTTATTAAACCGCCGCGGGTTTTTCCAATTTGTGTATTCGCGCATGGAGCATATACGCAGAAACGCCGAGCTTATTCCCACCGTTATGTTCATGGATATGGACGGGCTAAAAATGATAAACGACACCTACGGACACAAGGAGGGCGACCGCGCCATTGCCGCCTTTGCAAAAATCCTGCAAGATACCCTGCGAAAAGAGGATATTGTAGGGCGCATGGGCGGGGACGAATTTGTGGTTTTCTCCTCTGTGCGCCAAAGGGAAACGGGTGCGCAGGTGACCCAGCGCATACGCAACCGCATAGAGGAATACAATGCCCAAAACCTGCACCCTTACAAGGTCGCCTGCTCCATAGGCAGCGTTGTGCTGGAAGAAGCCACCAAAGAATGCTTCGAAACCGCAATTTTAAGCGCCGATGCCGTACTATATGAAGAAAAGATGGAGAAGAAGAAACGGGGGATATCCAGACCGCTAGGGGTGTAAAGAAATTTGTACAAAAAAGGAAAAATCTACTGGCATGAAGCACACCACGAAGCCCCGCGCATGGATGCGCCAGATATGTCCTGAAACCTAGGCAGGAAGGCAGGGTCAGCCGATTATCGGAAAAGTGAGCGGAAGAAAGTTCAAGCGAACCAACATAGTCGCCGCTAAATGCGGCGATGCGGTAGTTGCGCCAATGATTTATGAGGGCACGACCGACAGCGTCTTATTTGAACAGTGGTATGCGCACTGTCTGTTAGATGCAATACCAAAGCACTCCTGTCATCATATTAGACAATGCAACTTTCTACCGAAAAGCACAACTATGTGAATTAACCACAGCCGCAGACTGCGAAATAATATTTTTACCCTCGTATTCCCCGCCTTAAATCCCACAGTAAGGTTTATCTTCAATCTGACCGTAGGACGAAACCCCACGGTTTCACCCCCACACCCAACTGGTAAGAAATCCTTACCGGTTGAAATTTTTCAAAACCTCATTCCACCTCCCACAAACGCTCTACAAGGCTTGCCTTGCGCATACTTCGATAGGCAAGGACGGGGGTTGCGGTACAGATTAGAATGATGACGGCATAAACCGAGAAAATGGGCACCGCAGGGTAAATAAATTGTGTAAAAGGCGTGCCGCCGCTTCTAATGAGCAGTTGAATTAAACCGAAGGCAATGCCCGTGCCCAAGGTGAGGGACGCGCCGATGGTCAGCGTCCAGTAAATAATCCCCTCGTTGCGCACCAGCGCACTTAGCTGGCGATGGGTCATGCCGATGCTCTCCAGTGTGGCAAATTCGCGCTTGCGCACCAGCAGCCCTACGGACATGGCGTTTATGAAATTGAAAATGCCGATAATCGCAAGAATGCCGGAAAGCCCCGACCCCATCACGGTTATCATTAGGGTCTCGTCCTCCATGGCGCGGCGCATATCGTGGCGGGAGGAGAAGGGACGCAAGGGCCCAAGTGCGTCGCGCAGTGCCGCAAGCACGGATTCTTCGCGGTTGGGGGCATGGTTAATGCCCAGATTTTTGGTGGGTAATTCCTCAAAACGGGTGCGTAGGTAATTGTTGGATAAAATAATGTCCAAATAACCTGTAAACCACCAGCTTTGCCCCCCTATTAAGATGAAATAGGGCACTTCCCCCGCAATGGTTACAGTGGTGGGCAGGTGTTCATTCCCCAGAAGCAACTCAAGTATTTTTCCTTGATACATGGGAAGGGTGGGGCTTTGGGGCTGCTGCCGCCATGGGGAGGTATGGAATAGCGCAATTTCCCCTCGTTCAAAGGCTTCGATGTCCAGCCAATTTGCAAGGTCGGGGTTCATGGCAAGCAACCAAGGCGTATCAAAGCCAATGAACCGCCCCATGTATCGGTATTGGGGGCCGTCTAAAAATTCGGGGGTATATGCGAAATCCATGGAAAGCTCATGGACTTCGGTTACATAAGGCATTGACGCAACCCGGGCTTTAAATTCATCGTCCAGCAAGCCCGCCTGTGCGGTGGAAAGGACAAAATCATAATGGTGCCAGCGGTTTATGGTGCCTTCAATGTCTACGCTGTGGGCAAATGTCATGACTAGCGTAAACACCGTTAGCCCCATAAAAAGGCTGGAAATTACCACAATCGCCCGCTTGCGTTCGCGGAATACGTTGCGCCACGCCATGCGCAAGGGGCTGCCCTTTGCGGATGCGCGGGGCTTTGTAGAAACCCGCAGCTCTCCCGCGTAGCGTACCGCCTCTACGGGGGAAACCCGGGCCGCCTTCTTCGCAGAAGCCCGCGCCCCCAGGTATGCGGTAAACAGCGCAAATAGGCTTCCCCCCGCATAAATAACGGGGGAGAATGAAATAACAGGACCGGTGGGCACATTCATCATAAACATGGGGACGATGATAAAGGACGCCAACGCCGCCACCCCAAGCCCAATAATAACGCTTGGGATATAAAGTAATAATACTTGACCATTCACAATGCGCCGTAGCTGGCGCGGCGTTGTGCCCAAGGTTTTTAGCAAGCCGTAGAAGCGTACGTCCTTGGAAACGGAGGCATACATCACGTTGTAAATAAGTAAAAAGCCCGTAAGCATAAGAAATGCCGAAACAGCGCTTATGACGGTGTAGGTAATGAATAAATTCGTGTCTTGGTAAATTTGCAACCCGGGGTGCAGGGCATACTTTTCGGCAGGGATGTTAAGGTCCTGTACCAGCCGTTCTGCGTAATGCAAGGCGCGGGCTTGGTTGCGGAATAGGATATTCACGCTCATTTCATTGGGTTGAATCCGTGTGTGCCGTTCCGCAAAAGCAAGGGAAACAAAAATGGGGGTAAAGGCATTGCCATGGGTGCTGACAAATTCTGTATAAATGGCCGACAAGTAAAAATACTTGAATTGTTGTTCTTCTGTGCCTTCAATGGTAAAGGTCAAGGGAATTTCCATGCCGATGTAGGGGTCGGTAAAGCCCAACGCCTCCAGCTTTGCGCGGGAAAGCATAATTTCGTTTTCCTCTTGGGCGTAGTGCCCCAGCAAGCGGGTAAAGGTGGGAAGCTGCATATATTTCCAAATAGGGTAGTCCGGGGCGGAGATGGTTATGCCCTGCTCAAAATTAGGGAATACTGCCGTGCCTACAATGTGGTGGGTTCCAACGTGGCGCACGTAGGGTAAGGCGCGCAAAGCCTCCATTTCTGCGGGGGTTGCGCCCTGTAGCGCCATGTGGGAATGCACCCCCTCGCTACGGAAGCGCATCATATCCACGCTGCGGATATAGCTAAAGCCGATGCTGAAAACAGACGCCACCATAAAAGCGGTAAGGGCAATCGCCGCCCCAATAAAGAAGTTGCGCCGCGTGTTGGTTTGTAAACTGCGGCGCACCAGCCTTCGTACAATGGCGCCGTTGTTATTGCCCATCATTGTGTGCCTCCGCTTTTCACGCGGCCGTCCTGGATATGAATTACGCGGTCGGCAAGCTGGGCGATATGCTCGTTATGGGTAATCATCACAATGGTTTGCTTGAATTGCTTTGCCGTCATTTTTAAGGCGCCAAGTACGTCCTGCCCTGTTTTGGTGTCCAAATTGCCCGTTGGCTCGTCCGCAAGGACAATGGAAGGCTTCGATGCCAGCGCTCGGGCAATGGCTACCCGCTGCTGCTGCCCGCCGGAAAGCTGGTTGGGCATGGCGTACCTTTTTTCTGCCAGCCCCAGCGTCCCCAGAATTTCCTCCACAAATTTCGTATCCACCGTGCTTCCGTCCAGTTCAATGGGAAGGACGATATTCTCATACACGTTTAAAATCGGAACAAGGTTAAAGCTTTGGAACACAAAGCCTACGTTTCTTCTGCGAAAAATCGTAAGGGCTTCCTCCGACATGCCCGAAATCTCGTGCCCGTCGATAACCACCTCGCCGGCGGTAGGTACGTCTAACCCGCCCAACATATGCAGCAGCGTAGACTTCCCCGAACCGGACTGCCCAACCACCGTAACAAATTCCCGCGCTTCGATGGCAATAGAGACACCATCAAGTGCTTTTACTTGATTGGGCGAAACGCCATAATACTTTGTTAAGTCCCTTGCGATTAAAATTGACATGTTGATGCTCCTTTGTATAAGCCTTTGCGCCCATCATACCCCACACATGCCAAAAAAAATCTAACAGTTTTGTAAGAATAACGAAAACGCGGTAAACTCACCTACAACGGAATCCACCATTATGTACCCATTTTGTTTCTCTAAAATAACCGTCGCCAAGTACAGCCCAAGCCCCGCCCCCGCTACGTCGGCGGCGTTATCGCCGCGGTAAAAGCGCTTGAAGATTTTTGCCCACTCCCCGCGGGGTATACCCGCGCCGTTATCCGTAATGGTTAGTTTCGTGTAGCTGGGCAAAGTCGTTACACTTAGGGTAATTTTACCCCCTGCGTGGGACTGCCGAGAATGGGCTGCGCTGTATTTAACGGCGTTTTCCAGTATGTTTACAATGGCTTCCTGCATCCAACGCTTGTCGTGCTTTACGTAAAGGTCGTCAAAGGCATCTACGGAAATGCTTATGTTTTTTGCGGATGCAGCCGCCAATATGCTGCCTATTGCATCGGTGATTGTGGGCTTTAGCGGGGCGCAAACAGGGACAAGCTGAATCGCGTTTACCTCTAAACGCGACATCTTGATTAAGCCCTCCATGAGCCACTGTAAGCCCGCCGCGTCGGCGGCAATGCCCCGCAAAAATTCGCTACGCTCCTCCGCCGTTAAATCGTCTGCGTCATTCCCCAGCAATAACTCCGCGTTCATGGTTATCCCCGACAACGGCGTTTTCATTTGGTGGGAAAGGTCGGAAATAAAGCCCTGTATGGTTTCTTTTTCCGTAGAAACCTGCGCCGCCTCCGTAACATAGGCGTCCAGCACGCGGTTCGCCTTATGCACCAGCTTGGAAATTCGGTTTTCCTTGGTTATTTCTGCGGGAAGCCCCGCCTCCCGCGTAAGCAAGCGGTCAAGGACGCCGTCAAGGGCATCGAAGGCACGGCGCAGATACCGTAGGCAAAAAAATACCGTTGCGGCACAGAAAAACACCGCAACGGCAAGGATAATAACGCTATAAAGTAACATTACTTTACCCACCCGTAGCCCAAGCCGTACACGGTTTTGATATGCCGCGGTTGCCTTGGGTTGTTTTCAATTTTTGACCGTAAACGGCTAATGTTTACGGAAAGGGTATTATCGTCGATACAGTCCTCGGGGGCGTCCCACAATTCCTCCAGGATTTGCGCCTTGGAAAGGACCTTCCCTGCCTGTGACATAAGGGCGTGTAGCAGACGAAATTCCAAAGGGCTAACGGGAATTTCAACCCCGTCTTTGAGCAACGTACCCCGCGTTAAATCCAGGGTAAATGCCCCGCAGTGCAGCAAAATTTCTCCCGTGCCTGCGTACCGCCGCAGTAAAATTTCCACCCGCACCGCAAGCACTGCAAGGGAAAAGGGCTTGGTGATATAATCATCCGCCCCTGCGCCAAGCCCTGCAAGCTCGTCTGCTTCCAAGTCCCGCGCGGTTAGCATTACAATAGGAATGCTCCGGCCCGTTCGCACCGCACAGCAGAAGTCCAACCCATCCCCATCAGGTAAATTCAAGTCCAAAATCACCAAATCTATGAGATACTCCGCAAGCAAAGAACGCGCTTCCGCCAGGGTTTGCGCCGAATGCACAGCGTAGCCGTCCTTTTCAAAGCGAAAGGCGATGCCCCGCCGTAGGCGGTGGTCGTCCTCTACCAGCAAAATTGTTTTCACCCCAAGCCACCCCCGTATTCCTTAGCAAAAAACCCCGACTGCGTAAAGCAGACGGGGCTTCATTTGTTGCATACGACCCAGAAGGGGCTCGAACCCTCGACCTCCGGCGTGACAGGCCGGCACTCTAACCAACTGAGCTACTGGGCCACTGGCACAGACAACCGCAACATAACAGCCGCCCGACCGAAAGGCATTATACGAGAGGCACGAAGGCATGTCAAGGGTTTTACAAATTAAGTTAGAAAATGGTGTGGCTATTGCTGGGCGTTCCATAAATTTCCCCAAGGGTCTTCCTCAAAATACACATCGAAGGGTGAGGGCTGTACTTGCTGTGCAATGGCAGCGGGGTTTGCCACCGCGCTTAGTGCGGCGTTAAAGCCGGGGGTGCGGGGTACGCGCTGGTTTATGTGGTGCAGGGGGTTGCGGGCAACGCTGTCGGATGTGCGGCGCAAATTAGTAACAAATGCGCTGGGGCGGTCGTTGTTTGTGCCAAGTATACGCTCTGCCGTGCCGTTTTCGGTGGCTTCGCGTAGGCGTGCCGCATTCACGGTTAGCATACCGTTGTTGTTCATGGTTATGCCAATTTGCTGTAAGGCAGGGCCGCCTCTGCGTAGTTGGTTTTGAATATCGCGGAGCAACGCGCGGCTTCGGTTATCGCCTTGGTTGGTGCGTGCAATTTCCAAAAAGGCGTTTATATCGTCTACCATTTGGCGTATTGCCAAATCCGCAACAGCGGCTTCGCGCCTGCCGGCAATGGTGGCTTCGCCCGTACCCGCAAGGGTTACTTCAATACTGCCGGGCAGCGTTACATTATTGCTTGCCGAGGAGCGCGGTTCTTCATCATCATTAATGGTAAATAACGCGTTTTGCCCGCCTCGCGTTATTGTATCAATTTCGGTGGCGGCAACAGCATTGCCCTGTACATCTTGGATGGAAAAGCGGGGCTGGTTATCGTTGCCCGCCCCTGTGGTTGCGGTTTCCAGGTTTAAATGGCTTGTTCCGTTTTCGCCGTTTGTAACGGTGGCGTTTAGCGCAACAGGGGACTGGTTAATCGCTGCCGCCATGCGTTGTTGGAAGGCGCGGTTTGTCAACGGCTCGGTAGTGGTAAATGAAATGGTGTGGGTTTCGCCGTCCATTTCAATTTCAAAGTTGAAGGTGCCTGCTTCGAAAGCGGTTTCATCGGCGGGTAATGCCACGCCTTCATTGCGCTGGGTAAGGGCAAGCTGAATCACGTTAACCTTTGTTTCCGGTATGGCTCGCCCCGTGCACGAACGTACCCGCACTACATCGGTATCGTTGGAAACGGCGTTTTGCCTGGCTACGATGTCCGGAATTGCGTTAAGGGTATTGCGCAAGCTGGTTGCCCGCGGTCCTGCATGAAAAACAAAGTTAGCGGCACTCCTCAACAGGGTGCTCAACTCTTCCTCCGAGCGTGCGGGCATTCCGTTATTCCACATCCCATGGGTGCGGCGGTGCAGCATCGCATGTGTATTGTGCATCATACTGCTGGTAATTCTCATGCAAATTCTCCTCTTTTAAAGTTGTACCCCACGCAATAGCACAAAATAAAAAACGCCTTTTACACGCACCCAAATAGCCGATAAAAGCATTTAGGTAATGTAGTTAAAAGCGTCCCTGCTAAAACACAAGAGTCATCAATCCATTGTTCACTCAAAATCATTATCGGTTACTATTCCATAAACCTTTACAAAAAAGCCATCTCGTTTTAACAAGATGGCTTTTATCCGCATTAAATGCGCTATGGCTAATTAAACTTACGCTTGCGTGCCGCTTCCGATTTCTTTTTGCGTTTAACGCTGGGTTTGTCGTAGTGCTCGCGTTTACGAACCTCCCCCAAAATACCTGCCTTTGCACAATCTCGCTTAAAGCGTCGGAGTGCTGCGTCCAGCGTTTCGTTATCTTTGATGGTCACTTGTGACATGGACTTTTCCCTCCCTCCGACCGGCAGTTACTAATCCTTGACTAGTATTACATGCCGCGCTTGCGTTATATTACACCTTCAATAAATCTGCGTCAAGCATAGCCAAATTAATTTCCGCAAATTTTATTCATGCGCCTGCGGCTTCGCTTTTCTTCTAAATATTACATACGCGCCAAAGCCGATAATCAGCCACGGGATAATGTGCCGCAACGGGCGCAGCAGCCAGCTAATTAAACTGCCGACTACACCAAGCCCAATGCAAATGATAATAACAGTCAACAAAATTTTCTTATTGCGCTGGAAAAAGCCAATCACATCGTCAATATTATCCTGCACAACTTCACCGTTTACAATACGCCGCCGAATGTTAAAGCTATCAAACGCACACGTAAGCACCAGCACAGGCATACTTAGCGCAATTAAAAGCGTTAACGGTCCGCCAATAATCGACCCCGATACCAGCGTCAGCAAATATATGAGCAGAAAAAAACCGCACATTGCCGCTAACCCGCGCTTAATAAGCCCCATATACATATAATTTGCCCCGGGCAGAAGCGAAAAAACTAAAATTAATCCTCGCCGCATGTTTGTCACGTCCCTTCGTATTTAACCCCATATACGCCATGCGCAAACAAAAGTTTACAATGACCCATAAATTACGTTATTATGGCAAGTAATTACGCATACCGAGAGGAAGCGCATTATATGTTGGAAAAATTATCGCAACTACGGGAAGAAATTTCCCAAGCCTTACAAAGCCCCACCCCCGAAGCCATCGAAAACCTTCGCGTTAAAATGCTTGGCAAAAAAGGGGAAATTACTTCCGTATTAAAGGGGCTTGGCGCACTTGAACCTAACGAGCGCAAATCCGCAGGACAAGCCGCCAACGAGCTGCGCGACTGGGCGCAAGAGCAAATTGATACGGCAAAGGTGCAGGCACAAGGGGTTTTACAAGCCCAAGCCCTCACTACGGAACACATTGACATTACCCTGCCCGGCAAACGGCGTGGCATTGGGCGCTTGCACCCCCTTACACAGGTGTACGGCAAATTGGAAGAACTTTTTATTTCGCTGGGCTTTGATATTGTGGAAGGCCCGCATATCGAAACGGTGTACCATAACTTCGACGCGCTAAACACACCCGAATCCCACCCATCGCGGGACGTGACCGACACCTTTTATTTTAATGACGATTATCTGTTGCGTTGCCATACTTCGCCCATGCAGGTGCGCCTTATGGAAAAGCAAAAGCCCCCTATCCGCGTGGTTGTACCCGGCAAGGTGTTTAGGCGAGATGAAATAGATGCAACGCATACCCCCGTTTTCCATCAAATGGAAGGCTTGGTCATAGACAAAAATATTCATATGGGGGATTTGCGGGGAATAATGGAGCTTATCGCAAGCCATATCTTCGGCGCAAACATGAAAATTCGCTTACGCCCCAGCTTTTTCCCGTTTACCGAACCGAGTGCAGAGGTGGACATTACCTGCTACGCCTGTAACGGTAAGACCCGACAAGACCCCTGCCGCGTATGCAAGGGCAGCGGTTGGGTGGAATTGTGGGGCTGCGGTATGGTGCACCCAAAAGTGCTGGAAAATTGCGGGATAGACCCCGCCGTATACAGCGGTTATGCCTTTGGGCTTGGGGTTGACCGTATTACCAGCGCACTATACGGCATTACCGACCCGCGCTTTTACTTCGAAAATGACGTGCAGTTCTTAAAACAGTTCTAAGGAGTTTTTATTATGAATCTTCCCATGTCATGGTTACGCGATATTGTAAATATCCCCGATACAACCCCCGTTTTTGTGGAAAAATCTACCGACGCGGGCTTAAAAATTGAAGGCATTACCACCACAGGCGAGGAGATAACCAACGTTATTGTTGGGCAAATTAAATCCCTTTCCCGCCACCCCGATGCGGACAAGCTATGGGTTACGCAAACGGATATCGGCAAAGAAACCGTCCAAATCATCACAGGCGCAGACAATTTAAAAGAAGGCGACTATATCCCCGTTGCGGTACACGGGGCTACCTTGGTTGGCGGATTAAAAATTAAAAAAAGCAAGATGCGCGGGTTAGAGTCCAACGGCATGTTATGCTCCATCGGCGAGCTCGGCTGCACGCTGGAGGATTTCCCCTACGCAACGGAAGAAGGGATTTACGTCTTCCCTGAGGCGCACCCATTGGGCGATGATGCAAAACCCATTATGGGATTGTCGGAAGAAGTCTTGGATTTCGAAATACTCTCTAACCGCCCCGATACAAACGCCGTGCTTGGCATCGCCCGTGAGGTTGCTGCGATGTACGACAAACCCTTCGCACTGCCCGAAATAACCGTACAGGAAAACGGCGGGGGGGGCGTAAGCGACCTCGTAACGGTGGAAATAAAAGACGCGGACAAATGTCCGCGCTATATTGCCCGTGTGGTAGAAAATATAAAAATCGCGCCCTCGCCGCGCTGGATGCAAAAAAGGCTGGAAGCCGCAGGTCTGCGCCCTGTCAACAATATCGTAGACATTACCAACTACGTGATGCTGGAATACGGGCAACCCCTGCACGCCTTCGATATTTCCGCTGTGGCAAAAAAAGAAGGCAAGCACAATATTATCGTACGCACGGCTTCGGCGGGGGAAAAAATTACCACCCTCGACGGCGTTGAACGTATACTAAATGAAAACACGCTGCTCATCGCCGACTGTGAAAAACCCCTTGCCATTGCGGGCGTAATGGGCGGCGACAATACCAAAGTCATGGACAGCACCACCGCCATTTTGTTTGAATCCGCCAATTTTGACGCGGCGTGTATTCGCGCAACGTCTAAACGGCTGGGTTTGCGTACCGATGCCAGCGCCCGCTATGAAAAAGGACTGGACCCCAATCTCTCGGCGGCAAGTGTAAACCGCGCAATGGAATTGGTAAATCAACTTGCCTGTGGCAACGTGATTGCGGGAAGTGTTGACATTTACCCCGCCCCGCGGTTGCCCGAAGCTATACCCTTCGACCCCGAGGCGATTAATCAACGATTGGGCACAAAAATACCGCCCGATGAAATTTACGCCTACCTGCAGCGCGTAGGCATTGAAACGCGCCGCGGTACCACCAGCTACGAGGCGATTATCCCCACGCATTTAGGCACGGGTTGGGGCGAGGTAGATTTGGCGGAAGAGGTTGCACGTTTTTACGGCTACAATCGAATAAAATCGCGCTACGCGCAAAAAATACCCGCAACATTACCACACCAAACGGGCATGTCGCCCCGCCGCCGTAGGGATATGGCAATTAAACAAGCACTAGCAGGGCTTGGCTACTTCGAAGCCCTCACCTACCCCTTCGAAAGCCCCAAGGCTGCGGATAAGTTGTTATTACCCGCAGACGATGCGGCACGCAACTTTGTAGAAATTACAAACCCGCTGGGCGAGGACTTTAGCGTAATGAGGTCGCTTACCTTGGGTGGTCTGTTGTCTAGCCTTTCCACCAACTTTGCCAAGCGGAACGACAGCGCCCGCCTGTTTGAAATGGCGTGGGAGTATAAATCCCTCACGGAAGAAAGACCCCGCCTAACGCTGATGGCATACGGCACGGATATGGATTACCTCGCGTTAAAAGGCGACATTGAGGATTTGCTTTCTGCGTTCATAGGCGGAAAATATGTTTTCACGCCATTAGTGTTGCCCTATATGCACCCGGGGCGCACGGCGTCTATCACGCACCAGCTGCACCCCAAGCGCGAGGCAACATCGCTGGGCTATCTTGGTGAGGTACACCCACAGGTTGCGGCAAACTATGATATCGAAACACGCGTTTATACAGCAGTGCTTGATTTAGACGCCCTTCACACGCTGGCGGAAGGGAAAAAATTATCCTTTACGCCGCCGCCAAAATTCCCTGCCATGGTGCGCGACCTTGCCTTCACGGTAGCGGAGCATGTAACCGCCGCCGAGGTAGAGGCGGCAATCCGCGAACGCGGCGGGCAATACCTTGCAGAGGTTGCGCTCTTTGACGTATATCAGGGCAAACAAATTGAGGCGGGCTTTAAATCCATGGCGTATAGCTTGCGCTTTGTCGCGCCCGACCGTACCCTAACGGACGAAGCGGCGCAAAAGTTTCTTACCGCAATACGCGGTAATTTAAGCCAAAAATTTAACGCGCAGTTGCGTTAAGGACGGGGCGTTAATGGAGTTCATTTATCTTTTACCCGGGGCATTTTTTGCCCCTATTATCCACGAATGGGTGAAGGCATTCACCAGCACACGGCTGGGCGACCCCACCCCGCGCAAGCATGGCTTTCTTACCCTAAACCCGCTTAAATTTATCGAGCCTGTGGGCTTTTTAATGGCGCTGTATTTCGGGGGCTTTGGTTGGGGGCAACCCGTGCCAACGGCGGCATTGCATTACAAAAACCGCAGGCAGGGCGTATTAATTACGTATATCACGCCTATTTTGGCTAATTTGCTGCTGGGTATCGCCGCAATTATGGCGGTAAGTTGGCTTGCGGGTGGACCGTTGGATGCGTTTTTAATGGCGCGACGGCTGTATATGCCGCACTGGATATGGGATACGCAGTGGATAATTATGCTAATGCTTTTTTCCTTTGCGCAGTGCAATATTTTCTTAGCGCTTTTCAATTTGCTTCCTGTACACCCCTTGGCGATGTCTAAAATTCTACAGCTTTACGCAAGCCCCGATACACTGGTAAAGCTAAACCATTACGAAAAGCCCATGCAAATTATTATGATTTTGGCACTGGTCTTTGGCTTTGTGCGTATGCTTTTTGCACCCGTTTGGCAAATAATTTTACAAATTGGGTGGCTATTTTAATGGATGTTAGACTTAGCGCCTATGAAGGTCCATTGGATTTGCTGCTGCGCCTCATCGCCCGTAACGAAATGGATATCTTTGATATTCCCATTGCGGAATTAACCGAGCAATATTTACAGGCACTCGCAGGCTTGCCCGCAGATATGGACAATTTAAGCGAATTCCTTGTAATGGCAGCAACGTTGCTGGAAATTAAATCCCAAATGCTGCTCCCGCGCCCAAAACCGCTGGAGGACATGGAAGAAGAAGACCCGCGCGAAGCGTTGGTGCAAAAATTACTCGCCTACCAAATGGCACAAGCCGTAGCCGAGCAATTACACGGGCTTACCCCGCCCGGCAACCGCCTTACCAACCTAGGCGAACCCGAGCTTGCCAAGGAACCCGAGCAAGCCCCCCTTCTGGACGGTGTAAGCATGGACGCGTTATGGGAAATATTTGCCGAAATTATGCAGCGCCGCGTAGCACGTACCGACACCGTGCGCGCAGGCTACGGCGAAATGCCGCGCGAACGATTTACCGTACCCGAAAAAGTGGCGCTCATTAAGCATTTACTCACGCAAGGGCGGGTGCGCTTTTCAAAGCTTATTGCGCAGTGCCGTTCCCGCAGGGAAATGATTGTCACCTTCCTCGCGGTATTAGAAATGATTCGTCGCGGTATGATGCTTGCGTACCAAGAAAAGGATTTTGCCGATATATATTGCGAGGCGACACAAACGACTTAGGAGAGGGCGCAATCATGGCAATGTTAAGATGCAACAAATGTAAGCAAATGTACGATGCAAACGGCATCCCCACAGGCGCATGTGATGAATGCACGGCGAAAAAAAACGCAATGCTTGACCATGTGCGCCAACTGGTAAAAGCCCAGCCGGGCATTTCACCGCAGGCGGTTAGCGCACAAACGGGCGTACCCGTAAACGTAGTTATCCGCTACATAGCAAACGAGGCGTGAATTAATATGAAAAGATTTTCCGAAAAAGAGCATATGCTGGAAGCGATGTTATTCGCAAGCCCCGAGAGCGTTCCCCTTGCCAAATTGGCGGAAGCGCTGGGGTGCGACATTCCCATAACGCGGGGAATGCTCAACCACATGGCAGAAGTTTACACCAAAGAAAAATCGGGCATTCAACTGCACGAAGCAGAGGACTGCTTTCGTTTATGTACTAATCCGCTGTACTACCCCTGCGTACAAACGCTGCTGCAATTGCGCCCGCGTAAGGCGCTTTCCCAGTCGTTGTTGGAAACGCTTGCGATAATTGCCTTCAAGCAACCCGTGACCAAGGGCGTAGTGGAAGAAATACGCGGCGTAAACTCCGACCACAGCGTAAACCGCCTTGTGGAATACGGTCTTGTAGAAGAACGCGGACGTTTAGAAGCCCCCGGCCGCCCCATTTTATTTGGCACATCCGAGGACTTTTTATTGTTCTATGGCTTAAAAAGCGTGGAAGAATTGCTGGTGGGGCAGGAAATTAACCTTCCCGCACATGGCCCTGCGCAGTAAGCATAGCCACAAACATATACGTATTTTTCCCGTTAATTTTTAGCGGAATAAACTGTGTAACAAAATGGTATTGCGACAGGGCTTGCCCCGCCTCTACCTGCGCAGATGATAAAAACACCAGTTTGCCGCCGGGCTTTAAAACCCGTGCGGCTTCTTTTATAAATGCGGGATAAAATTTATTAATATTAATATTTTCATATTCGCCCCATGGCGGGTCGGTGATAATCGCGTCTATTGAATTATTTTCCAAGTCGGTATTCAAACCGTCCCATTTTTGCACGGTACTGCGCTTTACGCTTTTTAACCGCTGCTTTTGAAAATGTACACATTCATCATTAATATCGCCCGTGTAAAGATGTTCGTATAATTTTGCTTGCGCTACGGCATGAGCAATAGAACCCCAGCCGCCAAACAAGTCTACTACAATGGATTTACGGTTAATTTTTGAAAGGTGCAACATGATGTCTACAATTTCCGGGCGCAGTTCGCCTTTGCGCAGCTGCTTGTTATAGTCGGGGTGCTTGTGGGTGCGCACCATAAAATATACTTTACCGTCGTTTCGCCTGTTCAGCCAAATTTCAATGTCGGGGTTGGCGCGGTGGGGCTGTATGCGGGCATAGGCGGTAACTTTTTTTTCTATGAGGTCTACTACGTTTTCGGGAACAGCCTCTAACTTGCCGCTGTCCATATAAATTACGCGGAAAGTACGCCCCTGCATTTCGGGGAATTTTACACGTTTCGACACGAGGATACGCGCGGCGATTTCAATGGATTCGGACTCGTATTCGGTGAGAATTAAAAATAAATTATTAATACAATTTAAATTTAATTCGTGCGGTGCATCAAACAATATTGCGCTGTCAATGCAATTAACATTGGTTGCGCCATATTTTTTGATGATGCCCGCCACCGTTTCCTCCAGCCCAAAGTTTACGCTGGCGTACCAGTTCTTAACTTCTTCTCTCATAGTTTCGCCCTTATCCATTTCCCGCTTGCAAAGCGTAAAAACAACATGATTAAACGTGCGCCTTGGTCAATTATAATCGCAAGCCACGCGCCTGTCACCCCCAGCCCCAGCGGGAAGGCAAGAAGGAAGCCGCCCAACGGGCGCATAACCCCTACGGTAATAAACATGGTCATTGCAACGTAACGCACGTCGCCTGCACCGCGAAGGCTTGCACCCATGACTAATTGCGTGGTTTGCAGCGGCAAAATAAATATTAAAATAATTAATAATCCCGCCACAATGTCCACTACATACGGGTCGTTTGTGAATAATCCCGGGAACCGGTAGCGGATAAAAAACGTAACACCGGCGAGCATGACTGCTACAACAAACGCAAGACGCAAACCCAATTTACCATACATCATGGATAAGTCGGGGCGTTCTTTGCCTAGGTTTTGCCCCACCAACGAAGTAGTTGCAATGCCGATACCGTCCGCAAAGGTAAAACTTAGCACCATCAAGTTCATGGCAATGGAGTGCGCGGCGAAGTGAAGCGTCCCAAGGTCGGCAACTACCCGCGCGTATAGGAAAAAGCCAATGCGCAAGCCCACCTGCTCTACCAAACTTCCTGCAGAAACGCGCCCAATGGTACTCATCATTTCGGGTTCAATTTTCCAACTGTCTGTGCGGCGAAGGCGCAGGAAGCTGTCTTTTCTCATTAACGAAAATACCGCAAGTGTAAAGCCGACAAAACCCGCAATTACAAGCGAAATTGCCGCCCCGTTCACCCCAAGCGCAGGGAAACCGAAATTTCCTTCAATTAAAAATAAATTAAAAATTACTTGTAAAACACGCGCAACCACCGTGATTTTTAACGTAATTTTTGTGTTGCCCGTTGCCCGTTGCCCTGCGCAAATCGTGTTGGTAGCCACGTTAAAAAATAGCCCGTAATTTGCAATGCGGAAATACGATGCGGCGTATTCAATCGTGTCGTATTGCGCACCCGCAAGGCGCATGAGCGGATAAGCAAAAAATACAGCAAGCCCCGTCATTAAAGCGCTTAGCACCACCACAAGCATTAATGCGTGGCGCATACACGAGCGGGCTTTTTCCTCTTCTCCCGCGCCTTTATTGCGGGCGATGATCGCCGTTACCGCTACGTTTAACGCGAAAAAAACGGAGAAAAAAATCATCCGTGGTTGTGCGGTAATTGCTACCGCAGAAATGGCATGGTCGCCTATATTGCCCACCATAATCATGTTTACCATATCCATGATGGCGAGGGATACCATTTCAAATACCGCCGGGATTGCGATAACCAGCGTAGTTTTGTAGGCTTCCTTGGTGGGGGTAATTTCGCCGCGGCGGTGCGACGGCTTCACCATATACGCGGTAGAAACCAGACGCTTAAACAACGCGGTAAAACTATGTATCAAAGCGTGCGCCGCCCTTCCAACGCACGGGAAAGGGTGACTTCGTCCACAAATTCTAAATCGCCGCCAACGGGAACGCCGTGGGCAATGCGGGTTACTTTAATTTCCAGCGGTTTTAAAATTTTGGCAAGGTAGAGTGCCGTGGCTTCGCCTTCCACGTTGGGGTTGGTTGCGATGATGATTTCCTGCACATCTTTACATGAATCAGATTGCAGGCGCTTGAGCAATGCTGCCATTGTCAAGTCATTTGGTCCAACGCCGTGCATGGGGGAAATTGCGCCGTGCAATACGTGGTATAGCCCATGAAATTCCCCTGTGCGTTCATAAGCGGCAAGGTCGCGGGGGTCTTCTACCACCATGATGGTTTTTGCGTCCCGTTTTATGTTGGCGCAAAAAAGGCAGGGGTCGGCATCGGTGAGGTTGCAACATACCGAACAATACCGTACCCCCCGCCGCGCTTCTAAGATGGCGTTGGCGAGGTTTTCCGCTTTCTCTGTAGGCAAATGAAGGATATGGAACGCCAACCGCTGGGCAGATTTACCCCCGATGCCGGGCAAGCGCCCCAATTCCTCAATTAAACGGGAAACGTACCCGCCGTATACATGTGACATAGGTTAAAACAACCCGGGCAGGTTCATGCCACCTGTTATTTTAGACATTTGGCTGTTTGCCGCTTCGTCAATTTGGCGAATGGCTTCGTTCACAGCGGTCATTACCAGGTCTTGCAGCATTTCTACGTCCTCCGGGTCTACTACGTCGGGGTTAATCGTAAGATTGGTGATTTGTTTTTCGCCGTTAATGGTGATTTTTATTGCGCCGCCGCCGCTGGAAATGTCAAGCGTACGGTTGGCGAGTTCTTCCTGCATTTCCGCCATTTGTTTTTGCATTTTTTGTGCTTGCTTCATCATGGCTTGCATGTTCATGCCGCCACCACCGTGGAATCCTTTAGGCATTTTAATCACTCCAAAAAATTAGTTTTTTTATTTTACCATAAACTTTTACCGTATCGCTACAATGCCTGTTTTTTCTATAAACCGCTGACCTTGGTCGGAGAGAATCCAGTCTAGCAGCAGGGCGGTGTTTTCTGTGATGTGTTGGGTGGTAACGGCGTAGACATTAATTGTGAAGGGTATGCCCCTGTGCGGATATTTTCGGGGGTTGGGGCGATTCCGTTGATGGAAGGGAGCTGTATATCCTCTGCGGGGTGCATTCCCGTGACAAAATAGCGGAAGGAGTAGCCGATGGCGGAGGAAACATTGCGGTATTCGTTAACGGTTACATAGCCGATAATCCCTCCCATACCCGCATGTTCTTCTTCCTTTACGGGCTCTGCCATTGGGTGCCCCGCCATTACCACCGCTTCCATAATGGTTTGGCTACCCGAGCCTTGGGGGCGTTGGAAGGCGAGGATGCGCTGGTGATTGCCCCCCAGTTGTGACCAATTTGTATAATTCCGTTGGTAAATAGCCCGTATCTGTGCTACAGAAAGGTCGGTAACGGGGTTGTCTTCATGGACAAAGAAAACAAATGCCTCCCGCGCGATGGGCGTCATATAAAACCGCTTACCCGCCATGAAGGCTTCCGTAACCTGCTGGGGTGAAGGTTGCGCCCCGAAGAAAATATCAATTTCCCCATTTATTAGCCGTTGGTAGGCATAGTAGGTGGTGGAAACATTCACATATTCCTGTGCGGTTTGAGCATTTAAGCCAATATACAGGGCTTGTGCCATTGCCGCAAAGGCAGGAAATGCCGCTGTTGCACCATCCAACCGGGGGAAGTCACGGGAAAATGTAAGGGTTGGGATTTCTCCTAATGGGACAAGGCGATTGTCCTCCCGAAAGGGGCGATACCGTTCAATGTTTACCTCGTGCCCAACGCGGCGGGCTTGGTGGTGTTCATGCCTCGTTTCCCATCGGATTATGTTGTCCTCTTGGGCAACCAAGCGTTGCCTATGGCGTTGGTTTTGCCAATTGCTAAAGGCAAAGAGGCCCAAGAACCCAACGATAAACAACATAGGCGCTGTAATAAGAATCGTAAGGAAAGCAGCACAGCCCAGTTGAAAACGGCGGCGGTTTTTGGTGGCGTTAGGAATAGGTTGCATCGGTTTTTCCGGCTTCAAAAGGGGGACTCCCCTTCTAAGGACGCTTGCCCAAACGCCGCCCATTCATCGTCCCCCACGGGCATATCATCGGGGGGGGAATTATCCTCGGGCGGTGGGGGAATATCCTCGACGGGGTAGGGTGCGCTTTGTGCGGTGGGGGCGGGGCGCTTAGCAGGGGGCGCTTGTGCCGTTCCCACCGCAAACGCCAACAGAGGCGGCGTTGACAAATTATAACGGTCGGCTATCGCTTCGCGTATCGTCATTTGGTGGGTTTTAATCCGCCCGCTTTCTGCCTCATTGTCACAGGTAATTAACAACTGCTCCCCCTGCGGGGAAACCTTGCACCGCGCAAGCCACGATCGCAACGGATACGCCAAGGATTTACACAGCGCAAGCCAATCGGCTTGAATAGATGAAAGTACATCGGCGGGGTTGCCGGTGCTTGTTGGCATGGGCATTGGCGGTTCATAGGTGAGTTTTTTTTCTTGCGGATGGGCGGGTGTACTTGCCGTTGCGGGTGCAGAAAGGGGCGTGCTAGGTAGCGCAGGATGGGTGGTTCTCTCTGGAGCGATTTGCGGATTAGAACGCGCAGCGTTATCATCCGCACCAGCGACAGGAGAATCCACCCCTCTTGCGCGGTCATGGCGCCCCGCTTTCTCCACGCGCTCCACACACAAACTTAACGCGCAAACCTCTACCGCCGTCCGCTTATGGGGCGCAAACCGCAGCTCCCGTAATAGATTCGAAAATACGCGGATGTATTCCATTAGCACTTGGGGCGTAATTTCTTCCCCCTGCGCCTTCAACTTCTCTGCCATGTCGGTGGAAACGTCCAGCCCTTCCGCCCCCGAGACCAGGGACGCCACCAGCCCATCGCGGAAATGGCGTACAAGGTCGGCGGCGAGCTGCCCCATGTCCCGCCCGTCCTTTGCGGCAGTGTCGATGATGGTTAGGGCGGCGAAGCCATCCCGTGTGGCAAGGGCATTGGTAAAATCGAAAAGGACTTGCCTGTCCACCGCGCCCAGCAAATCCCGTACGGTGGTTAGGGTTAGGGGGGCGTCGGGGGTGGGGCGCAGGGACAGGGCTTGGTCAAGGAGGCTTAATGCATCCCGCATTGCGCCGTCACAATGGTAGGCGATGTACGCCAAGGCGTCCTCTTCGAAGGGGCAATTTTCCTCGTTTAAATATTTCCCCAGTGCGCCAACAATGTCCGGGGTTTTTATCCGCCGAAAATCATAGCGCTGGCAACGGGAAAGCACGGTTACGGGCACTTTTTGCGGGTCTGTAGTGGCAAGGATGAACACCACATGGGGAGGTGGCTCTTCCAAGGTTTTAAGTAAGGCGTTAAATGCCGCGCCGGAGAGCATATGCACCTCATCAATGATATAGACCTTGTGCGTACACTCCGTGGGGGGGTATTTTACCTCGTCCCGCAGGTTGCGGATGTCGTCTACGCCGTTATTGGATGCGGCGTCAATTTCCGCTACGTCCAGGCAGCGGTCGGCTAAAATACTTTCGCAGGCGGCGCATACGTTACAGGGGTCGCCGTCCTTTAAATCGGTGCAGTTTATGGCACGCGCCATAATTTTTGCCGCCGTGGTTTTCCCCGTGCCCCGGGTGCCGCAGAATAAATAGGCGTGGGAGGTTTGCCCACTGCGTAGCTGGTTGCGCAAGGCTTCCACTACGTGGGGTTGCCCCACAATTTGGGAGAAGGCGCGGGGGCGTTTTTTGCGGTACAAGACGGTGTAGGGCATGGTATCGCTCCTTATCGTGTGTGTATCCAATCAATAATATCACGCATGGGTTGTTGGGCAACGTTATAAGGCAGGGCGAAGGCGCGTTCCGCCGCGTGTTCCGTAAAATTGGTCGCCGTGGAAGGCATAAATGCGTGGTTTAAATCCTCATATAATAGGAATGTCACATTGTCGCGCCCGCTTAAAATTTCCTGTATCAACGGGAAGCAACGGTCTGCGCGCACTTGAAAATCCCGTTCGCCCTGCATCACAAGCATAGACGTATTTATTTGCGCCGCTGCTTCTGCGAAGTTGGGGCTTGCCAAATCTTGAAAATAATAAAAGGACGCCCCCGCCCAGAACAATAGCTTGGCTTCCTCGGCGGGTGTGTCCCATATTTGGGGGGCGTAGTGGGCGAGGGCGTCCCGCCATGCTTGGGCAGAGGCGATTTGCGCTTGCCCTTGTATATACTCGTCGCCTTCCAAGGTTTCTACAAAAATGCGGGAATAATAAATGGATGCATCCTGTTGCTCCAGCATTACTTCCGTAAATTCCCGCGGGGTAGCCGCCATAAGAATAAGCCCCGCAAATTCCAACCCCTGCTCCAGCGCCGCAAGCTGAATGCGGGGGGCAAGGGTCGCCCCAAGGCTATGCCCCAGCAAATAAATGCGGGTGGGGTCTATCCGCGGGTCAGTAAGGAGCAGTTCAAAGCCAAGGAGGGCGTCCTCAATGGCTTCCTCCCACACGGTAAAGCTGCCGAAGGCAGTCAAATCCCACATTGCCATCGCGTTTAGCGCATTCGCATGGGTGTAGGAACGCTTCTCGTTGCGAAGCACCGCCACCCCGTTTGCGGAAAGCAATTCTGCCATATCGCGGTATATATGGCTGTCTAACAGGGTCCCGTCCATATCGGATGGCCCACTGCCCTGCACGATAATTACCCCGGGCACGGGGGCTTGCGCCATGGCAAAGGAAGGCACGGACAAAATGCCGTTTAACGGCCATAAACCGTCATAACCCACGACAACGGCTTCGTGGAAAACGGCGGGGATGGGTTCGAAATGATAAGACTCGGGTGCGGTTGGCGCGGCAGGTGCAGGGGTAGGCGTAGCCGTAATAGCGGGGGCAGGCGTGGTTGCAGGGGGAGAAGTATCCCCGCCGTTTTCGCCATTCCCTGCGCCGCAAGCGGATATGAATAATATAGTTAATACGAACATTCCAATAATACCTATCATCTTTCTTACATGCGTCACTTCGCATACCTCCCAAGGCAAAAAAACCTTTAATACACCGGCATATCCCCATTTTCCAACGCCTTGTGAGAAGCCAGCAGCCCTACCGCCCCCAGCAGCAACTGCCAAGCCGCCAGGGCCAACAGCCCCAGCATCAAGCCTACGGCGCCTCCCATTCGGGTTGTAAGGGCCCACAGGGCCCAGCCCCCGGGTATCATCAATGCCATCACCAGCAAAGTAAAGACCGTAGGCAATACAGAGCTGGTAAAGGACTTGCCCCCGGAAAAGGTTAAAAACCCAAGGGTGAGCCCAAGCATCATAAAGAGCATGGTGATATACGTCACCATAGCCGCCGCTACCGCTATGGGATAGGTACCCATCAGCAGGCCCGCCGGCAGGATAATAATCACCGCATCGGCGGCGGTTTTCACCATAGCTTCCCCATTGGCCCAGAATATCTTGGTCATCATTTTTTCGGGAATCAAATATAGGTAATGGCTGAAAAGCTCTAAAATACCCCGGCCGGAGACGACGAAGAAGATGCTTTTAAAGAGCATCAGCACCGCCAGCAATGTTATTATGGGGGGGATATCCCCCAGGATGGGGAAGTTTTCCGACAATACATTAGTGCGGTTAAGCATGGCCCACGCCAAGGCACAAACCACCCAAAAAATGAGCCCCATACTAATAAAAGCACTCACCCGTCGGGCCTCCCGTATATGCTTGAAGAAAAACACCCGGGACCCGGTGCCCCGCAGGCCCGTGCCCCGCAGCTTGGTTTTATCCGTGGCGGTGCCCATGAGTTGTACAAACCCTGCGGAATGGTTTTCGCTTTCGGCCTGGGCTTGGTCTTCTACGTGAACATCTTCGTAGAAATCCGGGTTACTGCGGTGCACCCCCCAAAAGAAAAATAACCCCGTAACCAACAGCAGGCCAAAGAAAACCAGCCCCCTGCCCGCCTCTCCTTCAATGAAGGCCACCACCCCGGCGGCACCCCACCCCGCAAAGGGCGTAAATTGAAACACCGGCGAGGCCAGCAAGCCCTCCAGCCCCACCCGAAGATTCCCACCGGCATGAAACCAAAAAAAAGCAAGACCAATCACCAGCGGTGCAAAGAGCATATAGGTCCAAGTCTTGGCCATTTCCGCTTTTTCCGGCTTATTTACCGTAACGGCATACACAAACAAGCCCATCAAACGGGAGGAAAAACCAATCAACAGCCCGCCAACCGCAAGGAAAACATACCCCATTACAGGAATGGGCACCAAAAAGGCATTCACCAAAAAGCCCCAAAAAACAGCGGTAACACATACAATACACATGGCCCGCATGGACTGCACCAAGCCGTATAAAAGCAAGGTACGGGGCTTAACCGGGGCGGTAAAGGCCAGATTCACATCGGCCATGTCAAGGGCTCCCACCCCTCCCGCCCGCCCTTCGTTACGCATTTCCGCCATGGCGGTTTGCAGCTCCCGTATGCCGTGGGGGTCTAACCCGCTGAGGGGCTCGTCAAAAACAATCGCCTTGGGGTTAGGCAACAGCGCACAGCAGATACTCACCTTCTGTTTCATACCCTTGGAAAGGGCGTTGCCTAATTTATTACGCAAATCAGCCAGCTCGAAGCGCTGTAGCAGGGCCTCGGCCCGGGCGTGCCAATCATCCAACCGATAGGCCCGGGCGATAAACTCCAAATGCTCTGCCACGGTAAGCATGGGATAGGGCACCGCAATTTCCGGCACATACCCCAGCACCCGCTTCGCTTCCATGGAGCGGTTGTCGTGGCCGTCAATCAACACGCTGCCGCTAAAGCGCAGCAACCCACAGATGGATTTAATCAACGTGGTTTTCCCTGCGCCGTTAGGGCCAAGCAACACCCCCAACGCCCCTGCATCCAGGGTGAAATGAATATCATCGTTGGCGGTGTGCTTGCCGTATTTTTTTGTTAAACCGGTTACTTGAATCATTATGGCTACGCCTTACCCACCGAACCAAACAGTTCAAATTTCTCCTTCACGGTTTGGCGAATTGCCTCGTAGCCCGGGTTAAGCAGCTTGCGGGGGTCAAAGCCCTTGCCCGCTTTGTCTTTGCCGTCTTCAATGTATTTGCGGGTTGCCGCCGCGAAGGACAGTTGCAACTCCGTATTTACATTAATTTTCGCAACGCCAAGGGAAATGGCTTTTTGAATCATCTCGGCAGGAATACCTGTACCGCCATGCAATACCAGCGGAATGCCACCGCACGCATCGCGGATTTTACCCAGCACGTCGAAGTCCAAGCCCAGCCAGCCTTCGGGGTACTGCCCGTGAATATTACCAATGCCCGCGGCAAGGAAGTCTACGCCCAACGCGGCAATTTGGCGGCATTCTTCGGGGTCGGCAAGGTCGCCTGCGCCTACAACGCCGTCTTCTTCGCCGCCGATAGAGCCCACCTCGGCTTCAATACTCATGCCCTTTGCGTGGGCTAAGGCAACAAAATCCTTGGTTTTTGCTATATTTTCTGCGAAGGGATAATGACTGCCGTCAAACATGATAGACGTGAAGCCCGCTTCAATACAGGCGTGGCACTGCTCGTCGCTGCCATGGTCTAAGTGAATGGCAACGGGTACGGTAAGCCCAAGGGATTTGTACATCTCCTTTGCCATGGCGGTAACGGTGGCAAAACTTACCATCCATTTTGCCGCGCCCCCCGTTACACCCAAGATTACAGGGCTTTTTTGCTCCTGTGCCATGGTAAGGGTTGCCTTTGTCCACTCCAGGTTGTTGATGTTAATCTGTGCCACGGCATAACCGCCCTTAGCCGCTTTTTGCAGCATTTCCTTTGCGTTTACCAGCATATTATTTACCCCCTACAATCGTTTTCGTATCCCGTGCAATTACCAACTCCTCGTTGGTGGGAACAACCAGCACGCGGGTTTTTGCGTTTGCCTTGGAAATATCCATGGCTTTACCGCGTTGGCTATTTTTCTCTGCGTCCACATCTACGCCAAGGTAGCCAAGATAATTCGTGATTTGCTCGCGCACGTAGGTATCGTTTTCGCCCACGCCTGCGGTGAAAACTACGGCGTCTACGCCGTTCATATTGGCGGCATAACGTCCGATATAACCCGCCACATTATAGCAGTAGATATCCAACGCCGCTTGTGCGCGTTTATTACCTTCCTTCGCCGCTGTGCCAATGTCGCGGAAGTCGCTGGAAACGCCCGAAAGCCCAAGCACACCCGATTTTTTATTGAGTAAATCATTCACCTGCTGCCCGTTTAAGCCTTCCTTTTCCATAAGGTATGACACCACGGCAGGGTCAATATCCCCCGAACGCGTACCCATGGTTAAGCCCTCCAGCGGGGTTAAGCCCATGGATGTATCCACGGATTTTCCGCCGTCAATGGCGCAAACACTGGCACCGTTGCCCAGGTGACAGGTGATGATTTTCAACTGCTCAATCGGTTTGCCCAGCAATTTCGCCGCTTCCGCAGAAACAAACATGTGGCTTGTACCGTGGAAGCCATAGCGGCGGATTTTATACTTTTCGTACAACGCATATTCAATGGAATACAGATATGCCTTCTCGGGCATGGTTTGGTGGAACGCCGTGTCAAACACCGCCACTTGGGGTACGCCGGGCATGTTGGTTGCGCAGGCGCGGATACCTGTTAAATTCGGCGGGTTATGCAGGGGTGCTAAGTCGCTTACGTCCTCGATGGCTTTTTCCACTTCGGGGGTAATTAGTGCCGATTTTGTAAAGGCTTCCCCGCCATGTACCACGCGGTGCCCAATGGCTTGAATTTCGCTTTTATCCTTCAGCACGCCTACGGTTGCGTCCAACAGTGCGTCCAGCACGATGGCAATCGCCGCCGCGTGGTCGGGCATTGGCTTATCCACAGAATGTTTGTCGCGCCCGGGCACTTCATGCACCAGACGCCCGTCGATACCGATACGCTCGGCTAAGCCTTTCGCCAACACGCTTTCGTCCTGCATGTTAAGGAGCTGGTACTTGAGTGATGATGAACCGCAGTTGATTACGAGAACTTTCATGGTTGTAACCTCCAATTTGATTAAGATTTAATAAAGAAGACCGTGGACGCTGTCCACACCAGCCCGCTTTTTTGAAAAAAGCGGGGCAAAAATTTTGACACTGCGCTTGTTATGTTATTTACTCCAAGGATGCGCGTACGCGCATCCCGTAAAGTTTTTGACGAACTTTTTTCAAAAAGTTCGTCGCCGAAGGCGGTTTTAATCTTTAAAATCTTTACGCGCCCTGTGCCTGTACCGCGGTTATCGCAACAACGCCTACAATATCATCCACAGAGCAACCGCGGGATAAATCGTTTAACGGCGCGCCAATGCCCTGTGTAATCGGACCATAGGCTTGAGCCTTGGCAAGGCGTTCTACCAATTTGTATCCAATATTGGCGGAGTCAAGGTCGGGGAAAACGAGTACGTTGGCATTGCCCGCTACGGGGTTACCGGGAGCCTTCGAAGCACCAATCGCGGGCACAATGGCGGCATCCAGTTGGAATTCGCCGTCGGCTTTAAGGTCGGGCGCCATTTCTTTGAGCAAGCGCGTGGCTTCAATTACTTTGTCCACATCGGGGTGCTTGGCAGAGCCTTTTGTGGAATGGGAAAGCATAGCTACTATGGGTTCGCCGATTAGACGACGGTAGGAATCGGCAGCCGATTTGCCAATCGCCGCCATTTGCGCCGCATCGGGGTTTTGCACCAGCCCACAGTCCGAGAAAACAAAAATGCCCTCGTTGCCGTATTCGCAGTCAGGGACTACCATCACAAAGAAGGTAGACACCAGCGAAACGCCTGGGGCAGTCTTTAGAATTTGCAATCCCGGAAGCATTACATCGCCCGTGGAATATTGCGCACCCGCCACCATGCCGTCTGCGATGCCCGCCTTCACCAACATTACGCCCAAATAAAGGGGCTTTGTTTTGAGAATTTCGGTCGCTTCTTCTACGGTCATGCCCTTTGCCTTGCGCAGGTCGGCTAGCTGGTTGGCAAGGTCGCCCATTTTTTCGTAATTGGCAGGGTCCACAAAGGTGGCGGCGGAAAGGTTAAGTCCTTGGGCTTCCTTTTCGATGGCGGCTTTGTCGCCGATAAGTACGATTTTTGCCAGCCCATCCTGTAGAATTTGCGCGGCAGCCTTTAAATTCCGCGCCTCAAACGATTCGGGCAAAACAATCGTTTTCACATTCGATTTTGCCTGCTGTTTAATCTTGTTGATAAAACCCATAACAATATCTCCCTTCAATTTAAATGCGTAACACAATTGTAACGTATTTAATGAATGGGGGCAACTATGGGAAATTATAGTGCACAGTCGAATGAACGAATAAAAAAAGACCGCCTTGTTTACAAGACAGCCCCATTTTGAATCTTTATATTTTTTGTTTAATACCCGCTTTTTTAAGAATCGAATTAGCTGTGTGCGACAAAATCCAGCGAAACGTTATCGCGCACCATTTGCTGACATTCAAGCAAAACAGGAATACACAGCTTTACTTCATCGACAAGCCCTTGAAAGGTATCATACTCCAGTACAAATCCGCTAATATCATCATCTTCGCTGGTCACAATCCAAACATTAACTTCATCATCCCATCAAAAATTAATATGGTAATTTGTACGCATAATGCTCACATCCATTAAGAATAAAAGGAACAAAAAAATATACCGCACAATCACCGGAAAGGAAAGAAGCAAGCTATAGCGAAATCAATGACAAGCGATTTGCACGAGGTACGGAGTTGTAATTTCTCTTGCAATTTAACGCCGTAACCATATATCGGTAAAACTCTAGTGTAATTAGTGAACTTTGTTATACAATCGCGGGCGGGCTTCGTATCTTTTTATCCGTACTATTAGGGTGAAAGGAGCGACAATTTCGCAAACCACGCTAAGCATGATTTTGGCTTATATGAGCGGCAAGCGGTTAGTAGCGCGTAATTGCGAAGCAATTTGGGTAAACGGTAAAACCCCCGCAGTTTCGCCTTTAACCTTTTCCCCCCAGCAACCCCTCTACATAAGCCACTGTATCGGGCTGTTCCCGCTCAATCCGTTCAACCGCATCTTTAAACTGCGGTAAATAATCCTTGTGGGCTACCAGCATCTGGTCTAGGATTTTTTTGCCCTTAGACCCCGCAGGGATTAGGGTATTCAGCGCAAACCCATGAAGCGCCTTGTCATAATCCCCCGTTATCGCCGCGTCGATGATAATTTGCTCCATCGCCTTCATGTGCTGCACCATGCCCCGCACTCCCGTTGGGAGCGCTCCCACCGCGTAACAATCCGCGCCATGGGCGGTAATTCTCGCGCTTACCTCTACCACGCAGTTGGGGGGCAGGTCGGGCATCGCGCCGTTGTTTGCCACGCTTACCACCATTTCGGTTTTCTTATCGTTGTAAATGGACGCGATTAATTCGCAGGCAGCATCGCTGTAATACGCCCCCCCCCGCTGGGAAAGCTCCTCGGGCTTATGGTCCAGAGCGGGGTCCTTGTATAGCGCAAAGAGTCGCTCTTCGGTGCGCTTTACCTCTTCGGCGCGGGTCTTTCCGCCTTCGAATTTTTTAATTGCGTCATCCAGCATATCGCTTTCCGCGTAATAATAGCGGTGATAATAGCAGGGAAGCATCCCCGAATCCCGCACAATTTCGTAGGGAAACTCAATGTTTGCAATGTTCTTTGGGCGATTTTCATCGTCTACGGCAACGCCGGGCTTGTACAGCAGGTCAATCAGCTCCGCCGTGCGCTCGTTGCCCGTTGTATCCCATACCCTGTGCCAGTTGAAATGGTTAAGCCCCGCAAAACGCACGGTAAGTGCATCGACCGGGGTATTTAGTTTATCGGAAGCGGTCTTTATCAAGCCCAAGGGCACATTGCACAGCCCTATGGTGCGCCTCCAACCGCCGTGGAAAATCGCCGCTTCCGTTACCATGCCCGCAGGATTGGTGAAATTCACCAACCACGCGTCGGGGCAGAGTTCCTTCATGTCCTTCACAATGTCCAAAATTACGGGTATCGTACGGAATGCCTTAAATAAACCACCTGCGCCCTTGGTTTCCTGCCCAAGTACGCCGTGGGAAAGGGGGATGCGCTCATCCTTGATGCGCGCGTCCAGCAAGCCCACGCGGAATTGGGTAGAAACGAAATCCGCCCCCGCCAGCGCCTCGCGGCGGTTAAGGGTGGTGGATACCTTCCAGTCAAGCCCTGCGGCCCTTACCATACGCGCCGCCATTGCCCCTACAATTTCAACCTTTTCCCGTCCTTCTTCTACGTCTACCAGCCAAATTTCTTTAATGGGAAGGGCGTCCCTGCGCTTGATATAGCCCTCAATCAGCTCCGGCGTGTAGCTGGAGCCGCCTCCGATTACCGCAATTTTTAACGCTCCGCGTGCCATGTGCATCGCTCCTTCTTGTTAAAATTGGGGGAATTCTATATCATATATTTTATGGTTGCAATAAATTTTATGATTTTTGCGCGCAGAAAATGAAAATTCATGACATGCGGGAGGGCTTATGCTTGCCTATTATTTTAACAACGCCGTTTCCACCGCCCACGATTATCATTATCATGATTTTTATGAAATATTTTTCCTCCTCACGGGGGAGGACAAATCCTTTTTTATTAACGACAAAATTTACTTGGTAAAGCCCAACGACATTATTTTTATCAACAAGGATTTGCTCCACAAAAGCAATTACAACCCCAAGGAATTTTCCCGCGTGATTATCCATTTTTCCGACGAATTTGCAGACAGCACCCTTATTTCAAGCATGGCGCACCTCTTTGCGAACTATGTATACACCCCCAAAAATCCCGAGGCGATTCAAGGCTTACTACACAAAATGGAAGCAGAGCAAAGAAAAAACGATGCATTTTCGCCCTTTCTCATTAAAGCATTTTTACTTGAAATTCTTTCCCTGTGTGTGCGCAACCCTTCGGTGTACCGTTATACTTCCTCCCTCGCCAACCCTGTAATAGAGCGGCTTATCCGGTACGTAAACGCCCATTTTTCCCAAAAGCTTACTTTGCACAGCGCCGCGGAAATGCTGCGCATAAGCGAGGGGCATCTTTCCCGTTTGTTTGCCAAAACCACGGGCTTTACCTTCAATGAATACGTGAACATTATCCGCATAAAACACGCGAAGCACTTACTTTCGCACACAAAAACCCGCATCAGCGGCATTGCGCTGGAATGCGGGTTTTCCGATGCACCTTATTTTTCAAAGGTGTTTAAAACGGCAACAGGGTTATCGCCCAAGGCGTTTCGGCACGAAATGCGCCGTTAAAATACAGGGTCGATGCCCGTATACGTGCGCAGAATAAACGCGCGCACCGCTTCGGAAGTAAGCACACGGTACAGCGCGGCAATTACTTCGCTGTCGGCGTTTTCGGGGCGTACCACCAGCAAATTCGCGTAGGGGTTGCCGAATACGGCTTCACGTATTAACGAATCGTTCAGCGGACACATTGATGGGTCGGCGGCAATTAAGTGATTCGTATTTACAATGGAAACATCGGCTTCGCGGTTTAACAGCGCATGCGGTACAAGCGCCGCCTCTAACTCGATAAAGCGCAAATTGCGCGGGTTAGCGGTTACGTCGTTTGCCGTTGCCAGAATGCCTGCGGCGGGGTCAAGCTCAATAAGCCCTGCTTTTTGCAGCAGCATGAGCGCACGCCCGTTGTTGGTGGGGTCGTTGGGCATTGCCACCGAACCGCCGTCGGGAATGTCCATAATATCATCCAACGTAAGGGAATACGCGCCCATCGGCTCTACATGCACGGGACCTACCACGTGTAATTGGTTGCCCGTGTTGTTGATGTACGCATTAAGAAACGGTTCATGCTGGAAATAGTTTGCATGAATTTGCCTGTCCCACAGCGCCACATTCGGCACGTGGAAGTCGGTGAAGGATACTACGTGCAGGTCAATGCCCACTTCGCGCAGCATGGGGGTGATGTAGTCCAAAATTTCGTGGTGCGGGCGTGGGGTTGCGCCTATGTTTACACGCACCAACGAGCCATCGGCGGGGAAAACCAGCACATCATCATTGCCGCGGTTACACCCGCCGAGCAATGCAAGTCCCAGCATCGCCACACATAAAACTGTTAAAAATCGCTTCATTTTCATACCTCCGTTTTATTTTTTTAGAAGCACGGAGTATGATAGCATAAAATGACATGCTTGTCATTAGTGAGAAATTGGAAGCTGTTTTGCTAAAAAATATCTTCGACCGAAAATCCCCCCATTATACGAAGCACGCAAGGTTCGTTATCGTCCGGAAAAAATATTTTTTCGGGCAGTCCATCGGTGCGCAGTAGATATAGGGCGACGGGCGGCGGCGGTGCATTTTGTAAACGCGCAACAGACTGTGCGCGGTAAGACGCAAAGCGTTTTTTGGCTTCTTCTATGCTTCGGGTATAGTCTTCCTGTTGTTTTTGCGTGGCCTGCAGGGTTTTTACGCGGTAAGACCGGTAAAAGCTTGCATATTTTTGGGCAATGGAGCGAATGGCAGTGCTAACGCGCCATGCCGTGACGGGAGCGCTCCCATGCTGTATTTCGCAGCTTGTGCTTTGCAAATAATTTTCTTCGAAGAAGCGGCGCATTCGATTACCGAAAAGTTTGGCTTCTGCGTTGTCTAGGGACAATCCACGCAATTGAAAGATATGAAGTGGCTGTGCGGCAATACTTTGCAAATGATTGACTATGCTTTCCGGTAAAATTTCGGGTAGGTGCGGGGCATCGGGCGGGGGTGCCTCGGGCATGGAAGCTTCCTGCGCGGGTAAATCGGGCATCAGCAAGCCCGCCGTTAGAAATTTTTCTTCTACCGAGCCAAACGCCATGGGCAGGCGGATAATCAGTTCATAGAGCTGTGCCCAATGCGCGGGGCGTACCTCGTTATTTTGGTAACGGTCGCTAAGTATGAAAATGTGGTCGCAAACAGGCGTGAATTTTGGCAATTCAAGTAAAAATGCTTGTGATGCTTCCGCCTCGCCCCATGCATAAAGGGTGCACAGCATAATAAAGGGCACGGCAAAATCGCGGGAAAGCCACGTGCGCAGGCGTACAATGTCAAACTCCGTTAGGGCTTTGAGCGTTATTTGGTGCGCCGTAGCCACAAGGTATACATGGACCTGCATTAGGTTTAGCTTTGCGTGGTTTTTCTGTATTTGTGCCTTTATTGCCTGCACATTTTCGTATAATTCGGCTTCGGTGTTTGCTGCATGTAAAAAAAACGCGCCGCCGTGGGGGTATACCCCTTCGGCGCGTTTTTGTAATTCATGCAAATGTTCGTTTGCATCGCCAATGCTAATGTACAACACAGGATAGATTATCCCCATTTTGTTACACCAGCGCTGCAATATGCGTGTTTATGCGCGATAAAATGGTACGGTAAAAGGCATGCACCGTCGTGTCGGCGGGGTCGTGTTCATTTTCTAACGCCTCTTTACGCAGGGCAAGTGTGCCGTGCCATTTGCGTAAGTTGACAAGAATTTTCCCTTCGGGGTAGGACTCGCGCTGTACTTTGGCACGGCGTTTGATATGCTCTTTCTTGTCAAGCAAAAGTGCTTTATAGGCGTTAAATAAGGAAAGCTCGGGGTGGTCGGCGTTTTCTAACAGATTTACAAGAGGTTGCCGGCGTTCTTCTTCTGTCGCATTGGCGTATAAATAACTGCCGTTTTGCTTAACAAAAACCTCGCATACCAGCGCGGTGATAAAATCGTCGGTTTCGGTTTTTTCGTTTTCGCGCCGGGTTTGCAACGCGGTTAATGCACTCAAAATTTCTGATATCTGATGATGCTTTTTATTCTCCGTTTCCACCGTTTCCACTAGAAGCGGATTACGCAGAAAATGCGCCAGCGCCAATTCCTCGGTGGGGCTGTTAAATAGCGGACGCTTTTCCGTGATGGGCGTGCCGCCGTTATTTTGCAAGGCACGAAGGCGCTGTATTAACTCATGCACGGTATGCGAGGGCGTGCTTTCGTTGAAAATATATGGCTCGGCATCAAATTCTTCGCGCAGAATTGCCTCGTAACGACTGTTTGTAAACTCCGCCCTTGGGGCGAGGTTGCCCAGGGCAATGGCTTCCGCAAAAATTGCCCGTATGCGGTCGTTTTCCGCCTTTTGGCGCGGGTTGGTATAGGTTTCGCCCCATAAGCTTTCGGGTAAGGGCGAGGGCAGGTTATGCCAAAAGTGCCGCCCAACGCCTTCTTTGCCGTTTATTGTGCGTTCGTACAGCGCCTCGTACACGCGCAAGGGTGTATACGCGAAAAGCGGTAGCCCGTTTTGTGTGTTAAGCCAGAAAATGCGGTCGGTTATCGCACTGCGCCGAATATTAAATTTATGCCCTGCAAGCATATTTGCTTGATAGGCTTCAATGCCCTGTAAAACGGCGGGTGCGTTGTTGGGTACGCTTACCATGCCGTAACCGGGGAAGTGATACATGCCTGCGGCGTTATCCATGTGAAAAACGGGTAATGCCTCGCGGTACAGGCGCGGTGCAATGTCGGTTTCCACCATTTCTGCGGTGACATAATCGTCCAACGTGCGTGCGGCGACTGTGCCGAAGGTTTGGTAAATAAAGTCGGATAGTGCGCCAATTACATCGGGCGGGTCGGTTGCAAGCCAGCGGGTTTCATTTTCGAGCAAGGATTTATTAAATTGCTTTATGAGGGCTTCTTTCCCCATTTCGCGCAGTATATCCGACGCTTCCTTGGTGATGGACGAAACGCTTGCAATGCGGGTGGCGTAAGGTGTGTCTTCATTTACTTGCTCATTTTGCTTGCAAAGCGCGTGCCCTACACTGCGCAAGGCTTCGGAAATTGGGGCGTAAAAGCGGTCATTTTCTGCCGAGAGGGCGCTGTGCAGTGCCTTGTACGTGTCCGCAAGCCAAGCATAGCCGTCTTTTTGCACACGCGCTTGGAATGCATCTATTTTTGCGGCGATAAACGCATTTTTACGGCTTTCGCGATTAAAAAATACCGCTTTTTGCGCCGATTCAAATAAATTTTCGGCAGAGAGCTCATGCATTTCTATTTCTTCGGCGGCTTTGTGCTGCTTTTCCTGCAGGTGGGTTATGGTTGTTTCAATCCACGCAAGCAAGCAGGGATTTACTTCGCCCTCGATAAGCCTTGCGGTATACAGTGCGCCTTTTTTTTGGAATGCTTCACGCAGGGCATTTTTTGTTGTTTCGATAAACGCATCTGCCTCGGGCTTGCTTTCACGCAGGGCAGATTTTACTTGCATATATAAGGCATTCAGCTTTTCGTCTACGTTTACGCGGCGGTTTTTTACCACGTTGGCGTGGCTGTAAAAATCCGTTTTTACATAGTCCAATTTTAACGGCGGAAGGCGGCGTGAAAGGTTTGCAGCCAGTGTTTCCGCGTCTATTCCTGCCTTCAAGTAAAAGTCCTTTAGGTCATGCATTTCGGGCATTGCATCGAACATGCCGTTTAACTCTTCAAATACGCGCAGTGCAAGGTGTGCGTTAATTTCAAGGGTTGGTAATGCCGCCGCCGCGGCGCCGATAATGTTATACACATAATTTGCGCTATGGTCCGCCCCTGTGGGCAAGCCGCTTTTCATGGACGCGATGTTGGCAAGAAGATTGCTTTGGTAGTCGTGAATGGCAAAAGCATCACCGTGGGTTTTTTCTTCCTGGGCAAGGAAATTAACGATATTTTCTGCCGTTACGTCCAAACAATGGTCGTATGCGCCCTTTAGGTACACGCCGTCGATATTGGTTGCGCTAACAAGATGGCACAAATTGAAGGGCGGCAAGCCTACGTCTGCCGTTAGCCTTGTGCCGTAACGCTGGGTAAAGCGGTCGCCTGCGCGTTCCTCAACGTTCATCCAATAGTCCAGTTCTTTTAGCGCCGCGTAACCGTTTCGCTGGATATATTCCTCGGTGTGCGTATTTATTACGTTGCCCGCGATGTGTACATCGGGGGTGAATAAATAGCCCGAAATTTCCGCACGGTCAATGCCTTTTGCGCCGTAATCCCGTGCCATTAGCCCGCGTATAATGTAAGCGATGTCTAAAAACATGCCGCCGCCTGTACCGCCCGATATTCCCGTGAGTACAAAAACCAGCAGCTTATTTTCCCGCGCAACCCGCAGGGCGCGGATTTTATTGTCAATTGCATCAATTGCGGCGTTAATTTTTTCGAAAAGCAGAAGCCGCCCCGCTTGGCGGTTGCCGCTTGCGCCTTTTGTGCCGTCGGTGATGGTAAGCTCGGGCGAAAGCCACGAGGTAATATATTCGGGCAAGGTGGAGCGGTTGCCCAAAATTGCGCCAATACTTGCGTTGGAAAGCAACACTGCTTCATGGGATTCAAGTAAAACTCCTTGATAGCTTTTTTTCTCGTGTTCGTTGGTTTCGAAGGAGAGGAATTCAATATTTTCGGGTTTTTGCCCGTTTTTTGCAAACCTTCTATGTGCCTGTGCCTTTACCCGAAGAAGCGCGTCTGTGCCTGTTCCCCCAAGCCCAATAATAAGAATGGGGTGGTTAATGGTGTCTATGGTATGCTGTGCGGCAACCAAGCCGCTTGTGGCGGGCGATTCTAACCTGCGGATATGTTCGCGGACTTGTTGTTTCATGTAAAAACCCCCTTCGCTCATACCATTGTATGCGTGCGAAAGGGGGTTAATGCGAAAGGTCAAGGGATTAAAAAAGCTCGACCAAAATGTTATTTTGGGGTTATTTCAATGATACCCGCACAAAAGGAATAGGGGTGAAAGGTCATTTTACATACGTCCCGCAACGCAGCTTGCAGTTCATCAAAAACAAAATAAAATTCATCATCGTCCCACTCATCTTCTGCGTGGTTGGCGTGGCATTCATTTAACGCAACACGGCTTGGGAAGCCCACATCACCAATAATAATGGCGCCGTTCTCGCTCAAATGCCGCAAAAGTGTGCGTATAAAAGCGGTTTTCTCCGCGTCTGTAAGATGATGCAGTGCGTAGGTGCTTACAATAAAATCGAAGCTTTCGCCGTTTAACTCTTGGGGCAAGGCTTTGGTAAAATCATGTTGAATGAGTCTTGCGCCGGGCATTTTGATTTGTGTTGTTTCCAGCATCTTCTGCGAAAAATCGACGCCCGTAATAATATTGCCTTGTGTGTACAATTTCGACGCTAGTGTACCTGTACCGATGCCAATATCCAGCACTTTTGCGGGCGCAGCCGCCATAATTGTGCCGTAAATGGCGTTTAAAATGTTCTTATACCCCGCAAAGGGGTAAGTATTGTCCTCGTCGGACATATTTACAGACGCATCGTACCCGTCTGCCCATAGGTCAAAGCCGTGGTTATTTAGCATACATTTTCCTTTCCTACTGCCTTTTTATTTAACATAGCACGGTAAAAACGGAAATTTCAATTGAAAAACAAACTTTATCTACCACGCAGCGCGGCATAAGCTTCCAGTGCGGGCTTACACGGTGGTGAAATGTTTTCGGGCAGTGCGTTCGGCGGGAAGAACCGCGTTTCAAGGCATTCCACGCCATCTGCTTGTAGTTCACCCTCATAATCCTTGCATATATACACAACATCCACATTGGAAATTTCATCTCCGTTAGGGTATACATAGTGCAAAGCTTCCCCCGAGAACACGCCAAACAGTTCAAGGGTTTTTGCTTTAATGCCCGTTTCTTCTTGTAATTCGCGGCAGGTGGCGGCTTCGGTGCTTTCGTTAAATTCGATAATACCCCCCGGGTAAGCCCAACAATTATTATCTGCACGCAGTTGTAACAGAATTTCGCCCGGCGCATTTTCCACTATCACGCTTGCGCCGCATACAACAATGGGTACGTTGCCCCCGCGGGCGCGCAGGGTTTTTAAGTATTCGGGCATTTTGCTTCCTCCTCATGTATTTTTGCGGTATGATTATATCAAAATGACGACACAAAGGAGCATTATGGAACCCAGCACAATTGCACTCATCATCATCGGCATAATGATGCTACTCTTCATTTCCGAATACATTCCCCTTGCCACCACCTCCATTTTGGCGTGCTTAGCCATGGCGATTTTTGGCGTTATCCCCTTTACCACGGCGTTTGCAGGCTTTGGAAGCGACATCGTTTTCCTAATGGCGGGCATGATAACCGTAGGCAACGCCCTTTTCGAAACGGGGGCGGCACCACTCTTCGGCAAAAAAATTATCTCCCTTGTTGGCACAAACGAGAAGGTTTTTATCGCGGCATTAATTGTGGTCGCAATCCCCATCTCCGCATTCCTTTCGAATACGGCAACAGCGGCGATTATGCTGCCCCTTGCCGCGTCATCCATTGGCGCAAGTGGGGGAAAGCTCACAAAAAAAAATACCTATATGATTGTCGGCATGGCGGCGGTTACGGGCGGCGGGCTAACGCTGGTGAGCAGCCCGCCCCAGCTTATTGCCCAAAACCTACTGGAAACAGGCGGACACGAAACCATGGGTTTCTTCGATATCGGCATGTTTGGGCTACCCCTATTTGCGCTGCTGCTCGTATACTCCCTCACCATAGGCTACCGTTTGCAAAAAAAGGCATTCGATTTTGAAGAAACACTCGAAGCACCTGCCCCTTCCCAAGCCGATGGGAGCGCTCCCTATTTGAAAGTCTATTCAAAAGTTGAAATTGCCCGCATGTGTATTTCCGTAGCTGTTCTCGTTCTATGCGTGGCGGGCTTTGTGTCGGAAATATGGTCACCCGGCGTAATTGCCATGTTAGGCGCGGCGGTATGTATTGCATCGGGCTGTATTTCGCAAAAGAAAGCCTACGATAAAATGGACTGGACAACGTTAATCATCTTCGGCAGTTCCTTTGGCTTCGCCGCGGGTTTAGAGCAAAGCGGCGCAGGCTTGCTCATTGCTCAAGGCACCATCACCTTATTGGGTGACGCCGTAACCCCGTGGCTGCTGTGCGCCGTGCTTGCCCTAATTGCCGTTTTGTTAACCAATTTCATGTCCAGCACTGCCTGTGCGGCGCTCCTGCTACCCATCGGCATTTTTTCCGCCATCGAATTAGGCTACGATGTACGCTCTGTTGCCATGGCGGTTGCCATTGCCGCGTCAATAGGCTACGCAACGCCCATGTCCACCCCGCCAATGACCATGACCCTGGCGGGTGGTTACCGCTTTAAGGACTATATAAAAATGGGCGGGCTGTTTAATATTTTGGCGTATCTGTTGATAATCGCACTTTTCCCATTGGTGTTGAATTTGTAGGTTAATGATACTGTCTGATTTACATGTTACAACCACTCTATGTTAATAATTGCTTCGTGATTTCGTATGCCTTGCACTATTTGGGTAAGGTATGTTACTATGCGCTTGTACCAAATCGCAGCGACCACGAGGTGCGACAACACCCCGTGGCGAGTGTAGGGATTTGACACATCACCTAGCACACACAGGCATACGCCTGCCACTACGCAAACGCAAGTTTAGCATTGATTCGCGTTTATTTCAATCACGACGTGGAGCGGGTTAAATTTATTGTTGGCGAACGCGGCGACGGGTTGCTTCGTATGTATTATACGCTTATACAAGGTGTGTAGGTGATGGCAAGTTATTTTGCCGTCCCTGCACACTTTTATTTTTATCGGCACTTTCCACGCGGGGAAATGGAACGCGGGCATTTCCCTGTGGCGGGTGCTGAAAATTCTGCGCAGGAGGCGTTACGCAATGAATATAAATGAAGAATTATATGCCATTGCAAAAAACGAACATTACGATAAAAAAAACTATGTATTAGCCTATGTCATTTATAAGGAAATAATTGAATTATTTCCCCACACAAGTGAAGCTGAAAAATCTGCCTTTGAAACAGAAGGTATCGAAAGGGACTACCCGGATTTGATGTCCGATTACAGTGAAGAGGAATGTATTCGGGAGATATTATTAATAATATAGCAGAAGAAAATTGTCATCCACCAAGCAACAAAAAAATATAAATGTTCGCGATGTATAAGCTAAGCGCGTGGGGTCGCTGTATCGGGCGTAACCACTTGCACGTTAGCTGCGGGGCGGTGGTTCTCTCGCGGGGCAATGCCGTCGTGTTCCTCGGGGTTTTCGTTATCGAAGCTGCGGGAGGACATTGCCATCATTAGCAGTCCCGGGCTGGTTTCGCCCAGGAAGTTGATATCGTCCGGCGGCACAACGTCGCCGCGCATAATGCGTGCGGCAATTTCAAAAGCGATGAGTAATGCATTGTGCGCCTCGGCTTGGAGTTTCGCCGTTTCACGGGCTTGTATTGCCTGTTCGCGGGCGCTTTCCTGCCACTGCAAAAACATTGCCCTTTCATCTAATGCACGGCGGCTTTCTTCGGAAATTTCTACCGAATCGCCTTGCGCAAAAATAGGCGCATTTTTCGCGCCCGCCATGGAAAACCCGGCACGGTTGCGGTGCGCGGGCGTGTTGTTAAAAAGTTGTGAAGCGTCTATTGTTTTAATCATGGAAAACACTCCTTCGTTTATATATCGGCTATAAAAACATTTTAAGCATCCCCATTTCGCTTTTTTGCAAGGCGTCTTTAATAAGCTGTTTTATGATAGCTTCTTTGGGCGTACCAATGAAATAATTTAACCCACCCAACCCAATACGGGCATGGAGTACAGGCTCTGTTTCGTAGAAATCCTCCATGTCGTATTCCGTTTGGTAGTGGGAAAAAAATGCGTTACGGTATATTTCTGCTGCTTCGCCGTATTCGCGCTTTAACCAAAAGGTTAGCTCGGCAATGTCGTGTACCCAGGGTAGGGAATATACATCGTCCCAATCTATTAGCCCTATGTTGCCCTCATGTACAAGCATGTTTTTTGTAGAAAGGTCGGTATGACAAAGCACGGGGGGATATTTATCCCACACCTTTAACCGCGCCCAAAATTCCTGCCCTATACGCTCCAGTTCCTCTTCGTCGGTAATTTTATGCGCCAACAGGTTGCCGTTGTTATCCCCCATGCTGTCGTACATAAATTCCGAATAAGTACACCACAGCGCCTCCCCCGTACCCGTGTAGCCGTACCCCTTCATTTGTATTTTGTGGAGTTGTGTAGCCAACGCACCCAATTGCTGAAACAGCGAAATTAATTCATCTCGGGAAAGGGTTAGTCGGTCTGCGGTTATGCCCGGCAGGCATTCTTCAATTAAATATCCGTTGGGGAAGTGGGTTGCGTCCCGATTGTAGACAAAAATTTTTGCATGGGGTATGCCGCGCTCTGTAAGCAAACGGTCAACCAATAGCAATTTGCCGTCCTCGGGCCAGTTAGGGATGCGGTATATCTTAAAAATGTATGCCTGTGATGGGGTTTCAATTTTGTACACGGCATTGTTCTCAACGCCTTCAAATTGTTGAATTGCCGTAACGTTTTTTCCCATATCCTTTTCAAAAACCTTTTTTATGCTGTGGGTATCGTACATGGGTTTCTCCTTTAATTAATATACCGTCACCGCCGTTGCACGAAGGCGCTCCGCATCCGCCACCGGCACTTCCGCTACCAGGTAAATCCCGTCCTCGCGGTATTCGCATTCCTGCACTTTGCCCACTTCGTACACGCGGGAGAGCATTGCCCCTGCGTTTAGCGGCAATAAAATTTCCAGTGTACTGCGCATGTTGGAAAGGTGATGCGTAATCGCGGATTTTAAATTGTCCATGTGCAAGCCTGTTTTAGCACTAATGGCAATTTCCCCCGCATCGGGCGAAAAATCAGCCGAAACCCCATCGGTGGTAAATCGCTGTTGTGGTAAATCGCATTTGTTATACACAGTCAGCATGGGGTTGCCGCCCGCGCCCAATTCCTTCAATACCGCGCTTACCACTTCCATTTGGTGTACATGCTCGTCGGATGATGTATCTACTACATGCAGTAAAAGGTCGGCAAACTTTGCTTCCTCCAGCGTGGCGCGGAAGGCGTTGACCAGGTCATGGGGCAGCTTGTGAATGAAGCCTACCGTATCTACCAGCAGAAATTCCCCGCTGCCGTAGTTGACCCGCCGCGAAATGGTATCGAGCGTAGCAAACAGTTTATTCTCCGCTAATACGTCACTGCCTGACAAACGATTCATGAGTGTAGACTTCCCCGCGTTGGTGTAGCCCACCAGCGCAACAACGGGAATGCGGGAGCGCTCCCGCGCTGTGCGCGCCACCTCTCGGCGGTTTTTAATTTTGTCTATTTCGCGCTCCAACTCGTCGATGCGGCGGCGCAAAATACGGCGGTCAACCTCCAGCTGGGTTTCGCCTTCGCCGCGGCGCGCGCCGCCGCCACCGCCGCCACCGCCGCCCATGCGGTTAAGGTGCGTCCAGTAGCCCGTCATGCGGGGCAGCATGTATTTTGTTTGCGCCAGTTCTACCTGTAGGCGCCCCTCGTGGGTAGAAGCACGCCCCGCGAAAATGTCTAAGATTAATGCCGTGCGGTCGATTATCTCCGTTTTGCCCAGCACCTTTTGGATGTTGCGTATCTGCGCGGGGGAAAGCTCGTCGTCAAAAATAATCGTGTCGGCGTTATGGCGCTGTATTTCCAGCACCAAATCGCTTAGCTTGCCCTGCCCTAAATAGGTTGTTTTATCGGGGCGCGGGCGCGGCTGGAAAAGCGTACCGATGGTGATAAAGCCCGCCGTGTCCGCAAGTTGCTTTAATTCCTCCAGCGCTTCGTTTTGCTTGTCGCCAACGCCTACCAGAATGGCGCGGGCAATTTCCGCTTCCGCTTTCTTGGAATCCTGTGGGCGAATGCGGTCGTCCGCCAGGTTAATTTCGCCCCAAAGCAGTTCATCGGGGATACGGTCAATTTTATACGGTCCGTACAAATTTACGGAATAATCATTGTCGCCCAGTACATCGCCCAGAATGCCCGCCTGCATAAACGTGGGCTTTCCCTCGTCCACGCCTACGGCGGCCATCGCATCTAAGCGGAGATTTTTCAGCGATTGAATGTCCACGTCCGACAAATTCCCGTTGCCCCCCGGGTGTGTGTGAATGCACCGCATTCCCGATAAACGGCTGTCCGAGCGCCGTTTATTTAACACGGGAAGCGAAACGCGGTCGGCTTCACCTACGATTACCGTTTCGATGCGGCCGCTGCGGTCAATATACACCATGGCCTCGCGCCCCGTGTTTCCTGTAAATTCGGCAAGGCGTTCAATAATTTCGACAGCGCAAAAATCGCGTCGGTCAATATCAATTTCGTATATCAATTCGAGCCGTTCAAGGAACGAGCGGCGTATTCCGTCAATGCTACCCTTAATTTTCTGCATAAGCTGTACCTATTCCTCATGTATTTGTGATATATTATAGCCTAGCGGATACATTCTTACAAAATGACATTTAATTTTAATTAAAAATTATCAAAGTTTCGGGGGAAGGGAATATGTCCAAAATTATCACAGCCATCAAGGAGCGTTTTAAAAAAACAGACATTAAAAATCTGCTGGGGGACATTAGCGGCGTACTGGACCCGCTGGATTTTGAAATTTTGGTGGTACGCAAGCGATGCGAAGTGCTTTTTACCAACGAGCGCGCAAAGTCCCGCATGTATACGGACACGGGCTTTACCCATGATTGCCGTAATACGTATGCCGCTACGTTTCCCGCGTTGTGTTCGCATTGCCCGTATGGGATTAGCCGTTCCAGCGCCGTAGAAGGCTTATTTGAAATTGAGGACGCACGGGGCGCTACCTTCCAAGTGCGCTGTACCGCCATCAATTGGATAGATGATGAACCCGCCTTCATCTTTACCATGAACGATATCACTGCCGAAATAACTACCAAAAAACGCTTATATGAGCTGGCGTATATCGACCAGCTAACCCTTATCCCCAACCGCACAAAGCTAAAAGAAGACTTCCACGCGTTGGAAATTGGCATACAAAAAGGCGACCTTTCTGGCATTGTCGCTCTGTTTGACCTAGATCATTTTAAAGCAATTAACGATACTTACGGCCACAATACGGGCGATATTGTACTGCGCCGTTTAGCCGAGCATTTGGAAAATGAAAAAGACTTTAACGGCCACCTGTACCGATTGGGGGGCGACGAATTTGTACTGCTTTTTTCCGACCCGTTCAATCGTTTCGATTCGGAAGAATCCATTCGCAACCATTACAATAATATTCTCTCTAGCGCGTTGCGTTCGTATTCGTTGCCTAATATTGAGCTAACGTGTACGTTAAGTATGGGTGTTTCCATTTTCCCGCGGGATGGGGAAACCCTGTCCGAAATTTTGCGCAAGGCGGACATCGCCTTGTATGAAGCAAAGGCAGCAGGGCGCAACCAGATTTGCTTCTTTGTAAGCCAGTACGACACCGCGCAGAAGTTTAAGGACGTGTACATTAATATCCAACCCGTGCTTACGGGCGTTGGCAATACCTTCGGCTACGAATTGGTGGACGCAGGCGGCGACAGCGAACAAGAAGGCTCGGTAGACCTCAAGGATTTCAACCGAACGCTGGATGCAATGGGCTTGCACAACTTAGAGGACAAGCAACACTATTTTATTGCGTATTCGAAGCAATTACTTAGCCCTGCGGTGCTAAAAAACCTGCCGCGGGACAAATTTATTATCCAAATAAGCCCGCCGCGCAAATGCAATTTAGACCTGTACCGCGAATTAAAAACCCACGGCTATAAACTCGCCATTACAAACCTAACCAGCCGCGCTCCCGACGAAGAACTTATCGAGCTTGCCGATTACCTCATGTTTGACCCCGGTGACATTGACAAGCAAAAACAAAAGAGAGTAATTGCCGATAACTTTGGCAAGCGGTTTGTCGCCACAGGCGTGGACACGATGGACGATTACAACACCGCAAAGGACGCGGGCTTTCACCTATTCAAGGGTTTTTACTTTAGGCAGCCCGTAGTAGAGAAAAAATCCAAGGAAATTAGCCCATTAAAGGTAAATTACTTGCGTCTTATGAAGTTATCCAACGCAGAAGGCTATATGGACTTCCGCGAAATATCCAACATTGTTTCGGCAGACGTAGCCCTGTCCTACAAGCTGCTGCGTATACTCAACTCCGCCGCGGTGGGCTTGCGTAATGTAACTTCCGTCACCAGTGCCATCGCCTATCTGGGCGAAGATAACCTTAAAAAATGGATAGCCGTACTTGCCCTGCGCGGCGCGGCAGAGGATAAACCCATAGAACTTATTCGCCTATCCCTTATCCGCGCGCATTTTGGCGAGCTGCTTGCGCCCCATTTCCGCATACGGCGCAGCCCGCAGAAAATTTTTATGGTGGGAATGCTCTCCCTCCTGCACATTGCGCTGGATACCACCCGCGAGGAACTGTTAAACGACATGCCTGTAGAAAGCGATATTCGCGAGTCCTTGCTCTCTAAAGACGGCATTTACTCCGATATGCTGGGCTTTTACGAAAACTACGAATACGCCAACTGGGAAGCGGTCGCAACCTTTGTAGAGCAGCATCAGCTGGATGCGTCCTACGTAAACGATGCCTACATCGCCTCCGTAAAATGGTATAACGATTTGATAGAAGAAGCGGAGTAAGATGCGCTGACCTTGCGTCTTACCCCTGCCACTGTGACATGACAAGATTATAGTAATCTCCCTTTAGCGCCATAAGTGCGTCGTGGTCGCCTTCTTCTGCGATTGTGCCGTTATCCACTACCATGATTTTGGTTGCGTCCTTGATGGTGGATAAGCGGTGGGCGATTACAAAGGACGTGCGGTTCTTTAATAAGCGTGACAAGCCCTCTTGCAGGGCTTTTTCTGTGCGGGTGTCAATGTTTGATGTGGCTTCGTCCAGGATTAGAATGCGCGGGTCGGCGAGGAGGGCGCGGGCAAAGGAGATTAACTGGCGCTGCCCAACGGACAGGCGGCTACCCCGTTCGTTTACCTCGGTCATGTAGCCCTCCTCGGTTTCCATAATAAAATCGTGGGCGCAAACAGACTTTGCGGCGGCGATAACCTCATCGTCGGTTGCATCTAAACGGCTGTAACGGATATTGTCCATGATAGTGCCGGAGAACAAGAAGCTGTCCTGTAGCATAATGCCCATTTGGCTGCGTAGGGACGCGAGTTGTACACCGCTAATGTCTACGTCGTCTACCAGCACTTTGCCCGCGTTTAGCTCGTAAAAGCGGCTTATGAGGTTTACGACCGTGGTCTTACCCGCGCCCGTTGGTCCAACAAGGGCAATGGTGTCGCCCGGGGCGCAGGTAAAGCTTACGCCGTCTAGCACGCGCTGTCCGTCCTCATAGCCAAAGGCTACGTCTTGGAAGGTGACCTTGCCGCGTATTTTGGGCATTTGGGTTGCGCCAATGCGGTCTTTTACCAGCACGGGTTCGTCTATGGTTTCGAAGATAAGTTCAAGATAAGCCATGTTGGTGATGAGGGTATTATAAAAGTTTGCCATGTTGTTAATGGGCATCCAAAACCGCCAAATATATGCAACAAAGGCGACAAGAACGCCGACGGTTAACGTTGCCTCCGCTATCATTGCAACGGCGACAATATACAGGAAGGTGATAACAAAGGAGCTGATATTTTCGATGCTGGGCCACATAAGGAACATGACCCGCGTCCCGTGGTTCCACGATTTTTGCACATCGCCCGCAACGTCTGCAAAAATTTCTTTGTTTTTTGCTTCCCGCGAGAAGGATTGAGTAATTTTTACTCCCGCAATGCTTTCGTGGATATAGGCGTTCATGTTTGATTGCTTTGCGCTAAAAATCTGCCACGCCTTGCGGTTTAATATACGGATAATAAACACAGCGGCAAAAAGCAGCGGCATACCCGCCAGCGCAACCAAAGATAACCGCACATCTATGGTAAGCATAATTGCGATGATAATACCCAATGATAATAAGTCTGTGATTAAATTCATAAGCCCGTTGGAAAGCATGTCGCTCAGCGAGTTAATATAATTCACCACGCGCACCAAAATTTTACCGTGGGGGCGGCTATCGAAGAAGGCAAAGGGCAGGCGCTGTAAATGGGTGAACAAATCCAGCCGCAAATCGCGGATAATGCCTTGCCCCACTTTGGCCATCGCGTCCATTCGGTAGCGCATGAAGTAAATATTAATCAACACAGTAAATAACATGAACGCAGAAAGCCGAATCACCTGCCCAATGTCGCGGTTGGGAATGGATTGGTCCATAACTATCATGGTTAAATACGGCGCAAGCAAACCCAGTGCGCTGGACAGTACCGTAAAGCCCAGTGTAACGGAAAACTTGCCCGCATAGGGCTTTAGGTATTTGTCCAGCCGTTTTAAATGACCTAGCTTAAAGACGTTTTGCACCTCTTCGTCGGTGCGGAATGTGTTACGCGCCATGGGGCATACCTCCCCGTTGTTCTTCAAATAGCTTGGCGTAGTAGCCGTTTTTGGCAAGCAGCTCGTCGTGGTTGCCCCGTTCGGTAATTGTGCCGTTTTCCAGCACCAGAATAAAGTCTGCATCTTTAACGGAGGAAAGGCGGTGCGCTACGATGAAGGTCGTCCGTGCTGTACCGCTTTTTAACACCTTTTCTGCCAATGCTTCCTGTATGCGGTGTTCGGTTTCCATATCTACGGCGCTGGTAACGTCATCTAAAATGAGTACACTGGGTTCGGCGGCAATGGCGCGGGCTAGGGAAATACGCTGCTTTTGCCCGCCGGATAAGCCAACCCCGCGCTCGCCTACAATGGTTTCGTACCCTTCGGGCATTGCGGAAACAAATTCATGAGCGTCGGCAATTTCTGCTGCGTCGTAAATAACCTCCATGGGTGCATCGGGTGCGGCGAATGCGATGTTGCCTTCCACCGTATCCGAGTACAAGAAAACATCTTGCATTGCGTAGGCAATGCCCTTGCGCAAGCTGGGCAGGTGGTATTCCTTTACGTTTTTGCCGTCTACAAGCACTTCTCCGCTGTTTGCATCGTAGAAGCGGCTAATCAGCGCCATTAACGTAGTTTTGCCCGAACCCGTAGCCCCTACAATGCCCACGGTTTGCCCCTGCTTTGCGGTAAAGGAAATATCCTTTAATACTTCGCTGTTTGGCTCAAAGCTGTACCGAAAGCTTACGTTTTTAAACTCGATATCGCCGCGTACCTTTTCGCCGGGTAATGCCTCCTCGGGGCTTGCTATTTCAATTTCCTGCCGCATCATTTCGTATACCTTGTCCAGCGAGGTTGCGGCGTTTTGAATGTCCGCAACGCTCCATATCAGCATACGTGTGGGGTTGTTAAGCATCCATAGGTAGCCGCTCACGGTTACCATCTGCCATAATTCCAACCGCCCGTAAATCACCATAAGCCCGCCCACCAGCAGCAAAATAAGGGGCAGTAGCGCAGCACAGCTTTCCATAATGGGGAAGTACTTGATACGCACCCGTGCTGTGTTCATGTTTGCGTCGTAAAATTTTTGATTGGCGACCGTAAACTTATCTGTTTCGTATGCTTCTTTAGTGAACGCCTTTACCACGCGGTTGCCGCCAATATTCTCACTGCACACGGAGTTAAGGTTAGAAAACTGCTCCCGTACTTCGCGGAAGGCGGGGTGCAGCTCCTTCGCCTGCTTAATTGCGGAATATACAACAATGGGCGTGGTAATAAGCAGGGCAAGGGTTAAGGGCACGTTAATCAGCGCCATGACCACCACGGCTGCCACATAAATAAGAATGTTTTCGGGTATCGCGTAAATGGTAAACGCGGTGAAATGGCGCAGGGCTTCCACGTCGCCTGTCATGCGCGACATGGTATCGCCTACGCGGTTTTTATCAAACCAGCGGAAGTTTTGGATATGTAGCTTGTGGTAAATATCCTGCCGCAGGTTAAAAATAATTTTTTGCGAAGTGGTTTCATATAAAACCAAAAAGATGTAGCGCGTAATGCTGCGGTACAGGGTAATGCTAATCATTATGGCAAGGTAGCGCATAAGCAACTCGCGCTGACCGCCTTCAATTACGTTTGCAACAATTAAACCCGCCATCAACGGGTTTACCAAGCTTAGCAAAATATTGATAAAATTAATCATTTGCCCGAAAATTAACCGCCATTTATACCGCAGCATGTACGGCAAACCCCAGCGTACCGCACTCATGTGAATCGCCTCGTTTTCGATTTAATAATAAACTTTAATTTACGCCAGCCCATTTGAAATTTTACATAGTAGTTATAAATTTTGTGCCATCTTAGTAAAGGCTTCGGGTTATTTTTTAATCCCTCATCTAATAAAGCCCTGCGTATTATACGCGCGCCCGACGGGAATTGTGTCAAATAAATAAGGGTATACCAAAATATTTTTTCGTTCCCCTTACCGCCATGCCCCTGCCGCCACCACGCCATGGAATGGTATTGCTCGCGCAGCGGGCGGGCTTGCTCGGTGCGTATTTCGTCCCATGTTTTTACGCCGCGTTGCACGGCAATTTCTTCAATTGGCGTGCCCGGAAGGAAGGAAAGCCCGTGTAGCTGCAAGCGGAAGGGGTGCGCAAGCGCGCGGCATAAATCCAGCGTATTGCGTAAGTCTTCTTCCGTTTCGAACGGGTGCCCAAGAATAAAGTCGTATATTACCATGGGTATTTTCGCTTCCGCCAACGCGCGGGAGCAGGTTAAAATATCTTCCTGTGTTTCGTTACGGGTATAAATTTCTTTGCGAATGGTCGGGTCGCCGCTTTGCACACCGATAACGATTTTAGATAAGCCCGCGTCTACCAGCAGTTTCATAGAAGGCACATGATTGCTTAATTTGGGGTGCCCCCATACCTCGAAGGGAAGGTTTACTTCCTTTTTATATGCATGGGCAAATTCCGTTACCCATTCTTTGTTCCAAGGGAAAACTTCGTCCCAAAAACGCAGCATTTGAATGCCTGCATTTTGTTGGCGCGCGTATTTAATCTCTTCAATTACATCATCCACGGTACGCTGTCTGATAAACGCGCCCTTGCCCTGGTATAATGCCCGCAAAGTAGCATTTGAGCAGTACGAGCATTTATTGGGGCAGCCGCGGCTTGTGGTAAGCTCGTAGCTGTGCCCTGTTACGGCAGGGTCGCCGTAAAACATGCGGTCATTGTTAATGTAATACATATGGTTGCCGCCATAATCGGGGGCGGTGAGTTTGTTAATGTCCGCAATTGGGGCGCGCATGGGGTTAATTTG